>Ga0207888_100017_pt1 | contig 229858 bp, 168 predicted proteins | sample LinPmetageLP43_FD_184055 | JGI IMG/M metagenome (GOLD analysis project Ga0207888, IMG submission 184055) | Marine viral communities from the Pacific Ocean - LP-43 (SPAdes) | ecosystem: Environmental > Aquatic > Marine > Oceanic | place: Pacific Ocean | collected 2010-08-27
ACTATGAGGGCTTTGAAGGTATTCAGCTTTCTGAATACACTGGCATTGAGCAGGTCGCAGCACTTGCGGCTTTCATCGCAGAGCATGGAGAACTTGGCGCAAAACTCTATGTGCACTTTGGTGAGATTGATGCAGCGCGCGAGGCATTTGAGGATCACTACGCTGGAGAATTTCGCTCGGTGGCAGAGTTTGCCGAAGAGATCACCACAGAAACCACAGCCATCCCCGACAGCATCTCATATTATATCGACTGGGAACGTTTGGCGCGTGATCTGGAGATCAGCGACATCCTCACAATCGAAACTGGCTTTGAGAGCGTGCATATCTTCTGGCAGCACTGAGCATGCTGCTGCTGATGGGCGTGGCGGTCATCATCGCGACAACGCACGCGATAGCGTGCGCTGCGCAATGCCGAGTTCATCAGCAAGGTGCTTCTGTGTGGTGCCGTTTTCCAACTCGCGCTTGGCCGTCTCGATCATTTCATCGGTGAGTTTGCGCGGACGGCCAAGCTGCACGCCCTTGGCGCGCGCAGCCGCTAATCCCTCGCGCGTGCGCGCCCGCAGCTTCTCACGCTCCCATTCCGACAGCGCGGCACGTAGGGTGAAGGTGAAGCCGCCATCCGGCGTGGTTAGGTCATAGTCACCTGACATCGCCTCAAACTGAACGCCTCTGGCGTTGAGCTTCTTCACTTCCGTCAGCGCATCAATCACCGAGCGGTAAGCGCGGTCCACATCCCAGACGACCAGAGCATCCCCAGGCCGCAGCGTGGCAATGAGTTGGTCATAGACCGGCCGGTGATTTGAGCAGGCCGAAACGCCTTCCTCAATGAAGACGGCATCACACACGGATTCAAGGCCACGTATCTGTCGCGCTGGCGACTGGCGATCCGTGGATGTGCGGATATAGCCAAGCCGTCTTGGCTTGTTGCTGTTTAGGGTTTTCCGTTTCTTTTGCTTCGTCATCATCGGCCTCACCGAGACGACAAAAACCAACGTTTTTGTCGCCTCGGGCAAATCGATGACTCTTTGCCCGATTGGGCAGCACCAATCCCAGCAGGATTAAGCACTTCAGATTCTAATCGCATCACTGTATGAGTGCAAATGGAAAGACGACAAAAACGTTGGTTTTTGTCTTTCCTTACAGGGCAGTAAAGCGGAGCCGCTGCCCTTGTTCTCTCTTCCCGCCTGGCTAGCCAACACACTTGATGTCGTTGGCATTTCTCTTGCCTTGATCGATTTTACGGGGATCGCCCGTCATATCGAAACAGGCTTTGCGAAGTATCGTGACTGGGAGCGCGATCATGCAAAGGATACGCTTGAACGGCGCAATCGGCATCTAAGCTCTGAAGGGATGCGGTCTTTCTGGTCACTCAGATCAACCGCCGTGAGGCTTTGGGATGATCTGTTTATCTTCGGGCTAGGCGCACTGGCTCTGTGGCTTATTGATGGCTTTGCCCGGCTCAACGAGATTCTGCCAGATTGGCCCAATTGGGTCTGGTGGTCGCTATTGGTGATCAGCCCTCTGATATGGGTGGGGCTGTATATGGTCAGCATTTCTTTTGGCATGTTGCTTGGCTATTGGCGCGCGACCATCGTTTGGCGCTTTTTCTGGCTGCTCAGCCGCCCGAAAGCTGGCGTGCTTGGGACGATTGGATTTGCCCTTACATTTCTGGATAGTGGCCTGAATCTGCTTTCGCAGTATTTGGGCGCTTAGGGCGCAGCCGTCGCAGCCATGAGATTGGCAGTAGGCGCGCGTCTTTCTTCTTCCAGAGAAATGCCTTTCATGAAACCAAAGGCACAAGTTATGACAACCGCCGAGCTTACTCCTAGGAGTAATGTAGGGCTTGCGACAGCAAGCCCTAGCGCCAATGCGCTAAGCTTCCACTTGTTGTCTACAACTGCTTTTCTCGCCTTATCAAAATCAAATCTTAATGACCTCAAATGCCCTCACTTGTTATGAGAGTATTATGACATATTATTCAGTATACTGTCAAATTTTTCTACTCTTTTGAGTGTCGGTGGGCACAGTTCAATTGAGTCCGCTGTTTTGTCCGGATCGGAACCAAAAAAAAGCGCATGTATATCAATTGGTTCGACGCAAGCGGTGCTCGATTTTGTCCGGCAAAATGTCCGCTTTGTCGCGACAGATAGCGAGCCCTACTCGGTTGCGATGGGCAACTTTTTCAGATGATGGTCAATCGCTTCAGTAACAGCTTTCGGCTGCGGAAGATGTTTCTTTTCAGCGGCCCATACTTGCTGAAATCTCGCAACCATTTCTTTGGCGGTATCCAATACGACCTTCTCAGAAAGCCGGGCCTTCGCAGCGAGATGCGAAAGCTCATCGAGCGTGAACTCGTCGAACCGCTTTGTGCGGCTGAATTTCAGCGCAGCTTCGTCATCCGGGATATAGGGGATTGTCGAAACAAAGTCATAAGCAGGCGCGAGCCTTGCGCCCTGATGGTCTGGATAAATGAGGGACCAGTTTTTTAGATGCATGTCGGCATTGCCGATCAGCGTATTGAAAGTGAGGCGGCGGATGAATTCGGCTATATCTGACTCACTCGTTTCCGCCGCAAGAACATCTGCAATATTCCGGTGGCTGGCTTTCTTGTATTTGTCGCGCGGGTAAACGCCGAAGACCTGCGCAAAATCCTCGATATGGATCGCCGCTCCATCGGGCGCTCTGTCAAAACGCTCAATGGCAAATGCTTTCCCGCCGATCTTGCCGATGCCATCGGGAAGATCAGTAATGGCGTCCACATCAATGAGTTGGGTCGCAGGTACATTGATGCCGGTCTGGCGCGCCAGTTCCATCATTGCGAATTCGTTCTCAGGGACACCTTCAAACTCGCGGGACGGGAGCTTCACAATCCATGACCCGCCAACTCCCGTTGCCGGGATCGTCAGACCACCGCGCGCTTCATGGATTGCCGAGAATTTCAATTGAACACCAGCGAGCGAGAACCGCAGAGCATTCTTCTTCGCATCCGCGCGCGCGGCTTCGCCGCTTCGCTCGGAAGCTTCATCCGGCCAGGCTTCGCCGTCCGCAGGCTGTATTGTGATTGCGCCGGGTAAGTCCCGCCCAAGCACCCATAGCAGGAAGAACTCGCGCTCTTCGCTGACATTCGCCCGCTCGGCCAGATACCGCCGCATATGCCCTTCGGGCAGAAGGTTTGAAAAGAAGGGCGACACCTTGGTCTGCGTCGTCCGCAGGGAAGGGATAAGTTCACCCTGGCTATCCTTGAAGCTCAGGCTGAGTGTCGGCCGCCGGGGATCGTTTACGTATTTCTTGTTGAACGCGAAGATCACGCGATCCCCGGCCAGGCGCGTCAGCGTGCCAATAGGGTGGCCGTAGAGCATGACATTCAGGACGGTAACATCAGGCATCTTCACCCTCCTCGTTCTCATCGAGGCTATAGGCGGGGCGCACATTGAGTTTGACGGTGCCCCTGCGCTTTACGAAGGACTCAACATCGCGAACCAATGCCTCAACCGCTGGAACAGTCCTTCGGGGGATCATCTCAAGTTCGAGATCTAGCGCGCGGGAGAGTGTAATCAGGCTGGAGAGCCGGAGGTCGGTTGCCCCATTCTCGATTTTTGAGATTTGCGCCTGTGGCAGCCCCGCTTTCGCGCTGAGATCGCGCTGGCTAAGGCCTTTCCGCAGACGGGCAGCTTTAAGTTTGTTGCCGATGTCTTCCAACAAGTAGGTCATGATACCGTTTTCTATATCGAGAGTTTGTTTCGATATTGTTTAGCATATCAAAACTAAGCCCAAAAAGCAAGTCATGATATTTTATTCAGTATCAAATTGAGTTTTTGATATGCTTTGACATATCAGTTTATGATCTAAACATCATAAAACGAAAATATGATCTGTAGATCATACAAGCGATCTTACTGATCGCTTTGGCAGGGAAGGTGGCGGTGAGCTTGGCCGTTCATTTGGCCGGCTCACTGCGCTTCACAACGCGAGCAACATCAGGTGATTGCGGCTGGGTACAGAGAATTTCTGACCGGTAGTTTGGCCGCTTTTGAGAGAGTGCAAGATGTGCGTGTAATACACGCAATCTCGGCAAGGGGCACCCGCTGCGCGTGCCCCATTGCATCCCCACCGGCTCTGACACGACCTTGGGCCAACTCGCCCGATCCATCCTGGCTCGTCCCAGCCGCAGGCGCCCGTGTCATCAGACCGTATCGTCGGTCAATCACTCATCAGAGGTGGAGAACTCCCTCTCCCCTCCGACGCCACCCCATGGTCGAACGTGCTGCCGTTCGATCACAGATCAGGAGAGCCTCCAAGCTCCCCCGATACCCCCATGGCCATGTCATGGAGACGATGTCATCGAGACCAACCGTCCGCCGTTTGGATTGCTAACGGTTATGAAAAAGCAGATTGATCGTCTTTGAAACCGTAGCGTTCAAATATCTACGGCTGAGACGAACACCTCTTTTCCACTTACATGATCCGCATGGCTAAGCAGAGAGCGCAACGCCGCCAAGTAGACATCTTCGAACTTTCCCACCTGAGAAATATCTGCCCTCTCAAAGGGAGCATGCATGTTCTCATACCGGACCCCGTATCCACATATTGTCGGAATGCCATATCCAGCCAGCAAATTGCCCACGTTAGACGGACCAACTACCTTTCGCTTTGGTGCAGAAGCAAAATGAGCTTCAGCGGCGCGAGAAAGTGCACTCACTATCGGCTCATCCAGCTTCAACTTATAGGCCGGCCAATCAAGAAGGCTTTGCATTCGAACCTTAACGGATTGATTGGCCTTACTTCGCGCAACTTTGGCAGCATGACGAACTAGCTGTCGACACGAAGTTTCCTCCAATCCAGGAACTTTCCTGAAGTCGATGCCTATCCACCCATAAGCGGGGCTAGTCGTGAAATGCCCTAACGCCTGGATGTCGGTCACAGACAGTTTTGGGGGCAAGTCAAATTCATAGTTGTTCTCAATTTCGGAAAACTCGCTTTGAAGCGTTTCAACAAACTGGAGCATCGCCGAAACTACGGTATTCGCCATTGGCTCGCTTGAACCGGAGTGTCCGCCTTTCCCTCGAAAGGAAACCTCGTATCTAGAAACCCCTCTTGCGCCGATATTTATACTGCTATCTCCAGGGTAGCCTATAAATAGCCCTAGGACAGGCCACTCATTTTCCAGAAATTTCTTTGCACCAAGAAATTCGCCACTGTGCTCATGGAAATCAACGAAGAGCATTGGGGCCGTTTCCCCAAACTTCTCCCCTGAAACAAGCTTCTTGAAAACCGAGATATAAATCGCCAATCCAAGCTTGGAATCTGCCGAACCTCGACCGTAAAGCCACTCATTTTCGATCAGACCAGAAAAAGGATCTACGCTGTCCCAAGCTTTTAAATCACCCACCGGCGCGGTGTCACCGCAGGCAGCCAAGCAATAGTAGCCGTTGAAATGACCTTGAGGTGTGATGACCAAACCGACGACTTCTTTTTTGTCGGTTAGCGTGTCTATCCTAACATCTAAGTCTGAGAACTCTTTCTCGATGCGCTTTATGGCGGCAAGTTTGCCTGAAGCATGATCGATAGCAGTGGGGAGCCGCACGAGGTCGCGGGCTAGCAATACTATTGGATGAAGTTTCTCATGGGGCATTTCCGCTCACAATCTGTTGGGCTTGCGCCTTTGTTCGTATTTTCTTGTGACTAGCGGCGTACAAGCTATCGGCATACTTGCGCCAGCCACTTATATAATCCTTTTTATAGCAAAGCAGCGCAGTATCAAAGTTTCCAATGCCATTTACAGACGGAAGAATGTGGATAGCTATCTTCTCTGTAAGAAGGAAATTCCTTTCGGTCTCCTTTGACGATGCGTCAGGTTCAGGATCGTAAATCCCAATTCTGATAGTTCCATCAGCACCCACAGCTTCTTCATGCTGTCGTATGCTTTTCAGAGCCACTAGATGTTGCTCCCCCTCCATATATTTTGGCTTGCCAAAAAAGATACGCACATGCTCCACATTGTGATCGTGTTCAAGGTGGTTTTCAATGACATTTAAGTAGGCTCGGTTCTTGGCGCGGGAACCAGCGAGTATAATGAACTCTGTGGCCGATTGGACTGTCTCCATAAGCAAAGACTGGATTTCCTCACGACCTACAATGATACGAAAGCCAGGATACTGCCTGAACAGTGATCGGCACGCGCCAATGGCAGCGTCACACGCATAGACAAACATCAATGCGCTGATAAGCAAAACGAGGGAAGCAGCCAAAACTCCCGAAGCCCCGAATTCATTGTAGGGATATTCGCGTATTTCAGTCGGGAGAAGCGCGCTAAGTGCTAACATAGCTGTGAAAAGGCCGAAGCCTATACCAAAGCGACTGACAGCTCGTCTGTGTTTTCGCTTCATACAAACCCCACCTGTTCACCGCAGCATCAATTTAACTACATCAATACCTCGTCAATATAGGCTCCGAATATTTGGTATACATAAAACAGCATATAAATGAACAGGACGATCATTAGCACTCGCATGACTCGTTTCTGAAAGGTGGTCCGTTGATTCACTGAACCAGATTCTTTTTGCGTATCGTTCTTTGGCCACTTCCCAGTACCGACATACACGACCGTTCGATAGATATTCCAGATCACGATAATTGGTACGAATACTATGATAATCAGAATTGGCGCATTCCCAAAAAGTATTAGCCATTTTACGATGTCCGAAACATTCGTGCCAACTAAAAGAAATGCTGGGATATGCGAAGCAAGATAGAGAAATCCGACTATGCGGAAGACAACTAAAAAGAGCCTATCCAATACCATGACCAGCCCCCACAAAGTGCCCCGCACACGACCGTCCCCGTCGCGGAGACAAACGCGACGCTATAACCATAAATTGGGATTGTCAAAAAGTAACAAAGCTGAAATCATCCATCGAAAAGGCCCTTGGAAGTCCATGGATGCCGTCGAGTATGCAACTCTCGCCTGGGTGGATTGGTTCAACAACAAAAGACTCTTTGAACCTATCGGACATATTTTTCCAGCAGAAGCCGAGGCCAACTACTATGTAGCGCTCAAGGAAACCGGCGACGCTGCATGACCCCAACCAAATTGCCTCCGGGGTTGCTGGGGCGGTTCAGTTACTCTATGGAACGAACTTATAGCGAAGCGAATTTGATCGCAGGCATTGCCGTTGCATATCTTCGCTGGACGCATACCGCTTTAATTCCGCTGACAGATCAATGCGCTGAGATTGAATGTCACCAATCCGTATGCACGTTTGTGCTTTCATACGTGATAAATCCTGGCGCTCTTTGAGGTGTGTGACGATCTGTGCTTCCCCTTCGATACGATCACGCATTATGAACTTAATCGCCTCGGTCCTATTCGCTACTGCGATGCGATGATGCTCACCGCGCAGGTAATCCCAGACACCTTTGAGCCCCTTGCGGAAGCGTGATTGCCGGATGCGGGCTTCTTCCTGCTGACGTTCGTTCTGACGTTCTGCGAGCGCCTGACGCTCAGCGCGCTGGCGGGTGACCAGCTCCTTTATAGCGGCACGCTGCGCAGCCTTTTGAGCTTCAATCTGCTGGTCGAGTTCTGAGGCGATTGTGTTCAGACGCTTTACTACGACACGCGCGACGTTCGCTTTGATAATATCGACATCATGCAAGGCATTGATCTGGTCGAGTTTCAGTCGCACCTCTTTAGTCTTGATACCCAGTTGGCGGGGAACGGAATAGATTTCTCCGAACCGATCCACCGCCACATGACTGCGGCGGTTTCCTTGCGCGAGCCAATAACCCCGCTTTTCTAGTTCCTCTTTGAAAGCTGGTCCTGTTTTCGAGATTGACCATGCCTCCTGAAAGTCAGCCTTAATCGCGCGCGGGTCTTGCCCCGTCCGCTTAGCTTGCTGCCATTCTTCCAGTGTGAAGTTCAGAGGATCAGTTTTGGATCGGTCGATATGCCCCGCTGGTAGCTTCCAGCCATGTTCAAGATAAAGCTGCTTTGAGATGGCGCAGAGCTTTGTCTTGGAGTGTGAAAGCTGAACGGCTTTCATCTGGCTGGTATCAATCCGGCTCCACACGGCGTGCGCGTGGCGACGCCCTTCCTTCTCGTGAAAGACGATGGCACGAGGTTGTCCGTTCAGTCCGAGCTTATCTTCGATGCGCTCAATCGCTTTTTCAAAGTCGGCAACCGTCACCCTGGCATCTTGCGGCGGGTTGAGGGACAGTGAGAAGAGAAACTGTTTGCAGCGCGTACCGCGACTGATCATTTCGGCTTCTTTGAACGCGCCCATGAGATCGCTAGCCACGAAGCCGCGAAGCTCATGGACATGAACATGATCATTCTCATCTTTCATTAGATGATTGGCGAGATCGCGTGCTCCGCCGCGCTGATTGCCAACAAGGATCAACGGCGCGCTCCTCTAAGGGCCGTTATCAGGACGTTGCGCATTTCGTGGACTTCAGCACAACTTGCCCGGAGTTCATCGACCAGGTCATCGGTCACGGGCAAAGCGCCTGCCGTTGCGGCATCGGCAAGCTGAGTCAGATTGGTTGCGATCTGTGACTGTCCTAGGACACCGAGGAAGCGGGCTAGCAGCACCATATCCGCAGGTGGCAAATGGGTCTTGCGAGTTGGCCGTCGCGAATGTGGCTCCACTATGCCATCGCCAAACAGGCGCTTGCGAATGTACCGGCTCAGGGTTTGCTGACCGGCAGCTCGCTCCAATTTTGCACGTTCGTCTGGCGACAGTCGCAAAGAAATTGGCGACGTTGTTACGCGAGGCTTCCTTGGTTCCGCGCTCTTCGTGCCTTCAAATGCGCTTCGGCATTCATCTTCATAGGCGTCTAGCATGGGGTAGGCCCTCCATGCTTGTTGCTGCGATTTACAGCTGGGCCTTCACCCTCGTCATCATCCGGTGGAGAGTTTTCGAGAACGGAAAAGTCCACATCCTTGAGTTGGTTTTCCCAGTTTTTTAGTTCCGCGAACAAATCCTCAGAAGTCAGAAAGTCCAGTTCTGGTGGGCTTTTATCGTTCGAAGTGACTCCTTCGCTGCCCGCCAGCCTTGGCCCGGCATCTCCCGTTATTACAGGGACGGTGCGGGTACAGGTACATTATTCCCCGAATTTCTTCCAGCCCTTTAGGGTTTACGCCCTTGGGGCCCACGGAAGTGTCAGCGTAACCGACCTTGAGGCGAAGGGCGGTGGCGCTTAGCCATCATAAGGTAGCCAAAGCCCGTTTTGCTAGTTCAATGCGTCGCACGAAATCATCCAGCTTGGCGTGCTATGTGCGTCTGATTTCCGCTGTCCCTGCGCAATATCGATGATCTTCTTCACATACGGGGCATAGATATCGGCCATGAGAGTGTCCGTCTCTGGGTGGGCCGGTTCGGTGCATACTTCATTCATACGATCCGAAAGCGGCGCTCGAAGGCGAAGTTCTGGAATCCTATGTCACGACGAAGCGTCACAAGGGCTCGACCTGGAAATTCCGAAAGAAAGAAATCAGGCGACAGGGGAAACCGGAATTCGTTGTGACGGACAGATGTCCCTCATACCATGCAGCCGTGAAAAGTGATTGGGCGCGAGGGGCGCCTTAAAACTGGACACCATCTGAATAGTAGTACCGAGTAGTCACACTTACCGTTCCAGCGGCGAGAGTGAGCCATGTCGCGGTTGCGGACGATGGGAAGGCGTCAAAATTCGTGACGACTTATTCGTCAGTATGCAGCTAATTTAACTTCGAAAAACACATCAGCATTAGAATCTTGCTACATCAGAACGTCGCTACCTCTGGGGAATGTAATGCGTGATTGCCTCTGCTAGCGGCGCTGCAATGACTTTTACACCCTCCGCCGTCGGATGTAGTCCATCCTGCAACAGAAGTTCGGGGCGGTCCTGAATTTTGTCGATCAGGCCTTCATAAAGGCCAACGTCATAGGTCGTTGCAAGTTCGCGAAATATCGCTGCAAACTCGGCGGCTTTTGGATCATCTTCTGCGCTGGAGCGCGGAGACACACTGACGAGCAGGATATCGATACGGCTGGACTGGGCGCGCTCGATAATTGCCGCGATATTGGTCCTGGTTCGTTCAGGGTCAACGCCGTTGAGATAGTCATTTGCGCCAAGAACGATGACAAGGAGGTCGGGCTTCGCTGATCCGACGCTCCAGTCATACCTGGCCAGACCGCCGGCGCTGGTGTCACCGGAAACGCCAGCATTGATTACGTCTATTTCTGGCGACGCTTCGAGCAACAGCGCCTCGACTTGCTCCGGTAAGGCATCTGCCGGCACGAGCCCGAACCCGGCCGTCAGGCTGTCGCCAAGCATGACAACTACGTATTGCGGACTGTCGCTGGCCTGACTGTCGCCGGTTGGCGCCGGAGTTTCATGCGCGGGGCTCGCGCTTGGCAAGGCCGCCGCTGGGGAATCGGCAGGCTCGTTGCGTCCCCCGCCATCACACCCGGAGACAAGGATAGCCATGATCACGAAGAGTTTTCCAAATCGCATACTTGTTCGCTTTCGAGTTACAGATAGGTCTTAGGGATGGGCTGTTCGACCAGCAACTCACAATGCAGAAAGCAGACAAGTACAATGACCGATCCTCTTCGTATGACGCAGGTTTGTCTGACATTACCCTCTGCATCAGGCGCCGTAGATATATTACGGGGCGTCGACTTTCGCTGTAGTAGGGGGGAGTCGGTTGCGATCGTCGGACCATCGGGTTCAGGGAAGTCCTCCTTGATATCTGTTGGTGCCGGGCTTGAACGGGCAACATCAGGCCGGGTTGAACTGCTCGGCACTGATCTTGCCGGCATGAGCGAGGATGCACTTGCCCGGTTGCGCCGGGGCCGTGTGAGCATGGTTTTTCAGTCCTTCCACCTGCTGCCGACCATGACCGCGCTCGATAACGTTCGCGTTGCGCTTGAAATCGCCGGCATGGATGACGCCCTTGCACGGGCAACGGAGACCCTAGCGGCCGTCAATCTGACGTCCCGGCTCACGCATTATCCGGGCCAGCTGTCTGGCGGCGAGCGTCAGCGTGTAGCGGTTGCCCGGGCGCTTGCCTGCGGCCCCGACCTTGTCTTTGCTGATGAGCCAACCGGCAATCTTGATACCAAGACGGGCGCCGCCGTTGCTGATCTCCTGTTCCGTATAGCCAGTGATCGCGGGGCAACCCTGGTCCTGGTCACGCATGATACGGCCCTCGCAGCGCGCGCCGACAGGACGGTGAACATGCTCGACGGTCAGCTGGTATGAACAGGCTGGCCCTGACCATTGCAGCGCGCGAACTTGCCGGGGGGCTGCGCGGCTTTGCAATCTACCTTGCCTGCATTGCGCTTGGTGTTTTTGCGATTGCCGCGGCCGGATCAGTCACCGAGGGATTTAGCCGGGGGCTGGTGTCTGAAGCGCGCACAATGCTTGGCGGAGACGCCATGTTTACAGCGGCCCAGCGCCGCGCGACCCCTGAAGAAAAGGCCTGGATGGACGCCCGCGCCAAGGTGTCTGAGCTCATCAGCCTGAATGTCATGGGAGAGGTCGGAGAGCTGCGCCGCCAGGTTGATGTCCGGGCCGTCGATGCGAACCATCCACTGATCGGCGCAGATACGGTCTCTGGCGCTCGTGATCTTGATGAAGCGCTGGCCTTTCAAGACGGGCGCTGGGGTGTTGCGGTCACGCCATCCCTCCTTGATGAATTCAATGTCAAGATTGGTGACGAGATCCAGCTGGGAAGTATTACGGCCATCATTCGCGCGAGACTTGATGGTGTGGCGGATGGGATTGGCAGGCCTGGAGCATTTGGCCCAGAAGCAACGATCCGCATTGCCGCGCTGGAAGAGGCGGGGCGCCTGACTGATGGCCAGCTCTTTAGATCGCGTTACCGGCTATTGCTTCCGGCAGGCGTGACGGGCGATGAAATCTCTAAAGCGGCAGAGGAAGACTGGGGCACAAGCGGTCTTCGTTATCGCGGGCCCGAAGATGCGATTGATGGGCTGCAGCGCCTGCTTGAAATGTTGAATACATTCCTTTCCGTGATCGGCATCGCCGCCCTCGTCGCGGGCGGTGTGGGAATTGCGCAGGCCAGCACGGCATTCCTGCAAAGCCGGGTTCCGTCAATTGCCGCTTTCAAGGCGCTCGGCGCACAGGCATCGACAATTCGCATGGCTTACCTGATCCAGCTCGGATCGCTTGCACTGCTCGGCGCGCTAATTGGTGTGGCTCTTGGCGCGGCGATGCCATTTATGCTGGCGCTGTTTGTCGGCGACAGGATTCCCTTGCCGACGATATTGACGATCTATCCATGGCCTCTTTTACAAGCAGTTTTGCTTGGCCTCCTGGCCGCTGCAATGTTTGCCTTTCCTCCGCTCGGGCGGGCGCGGGCGACCCGTCCGGCGGCGCTGTTTCGAACCCTTGGCGCCGAAGACCAGGCAAGGGTTCCCAAGTTCGAAATGATCGCGTCGATTTGCGCGGGAGTTGGTTTGTTCGCCCTTGCGGTTCTGACAAGTGCAACGCCGTTAATCACGGTGCTCCTGCTCGTCGGGGCCGCTATTGCCTGGTTCTTCTTTCTGGGTCTTGCGCGGCTCATTCGGTTCAGCGCCCGGCGGATCGTTGGTGCACGGAAGGGTTTTTCCAGACTGGTTCTGGCCAACCTTGGCGGGCCGGGGTCGCTTGCCCCAACCGTCGCGCCCGCATTGGGTCTCGGGCTCGCCCTTCTGGTCTTTGTCGTCACAATTCAGGCGAATATTCTTCGTCAGGTCAACGAAACGGCGGCGACAAACCTGCCGTCGCTTTTTGTTACGCAGATCCCGAATGTCGGGATCGATGCTTTCGACCAGCTCATGGCGGGGCAGGGAGTTGATATCGGTGCTCCGGAAAGCTTTCGCCGTATCCCCTTCGTCATCGGCCGCGTTGTCTCCCTCAAAGGGGAGCCACTTGACGAAGATAGCGTCGCCCGTTCCGAACGTTGGGTCGTCGAGGGTGAAACACAAATGCCCTATATCGCCCGCCAGCCGCCTGAGGCCGATCTCGTCGAGGGTGAGTGGTGGCCGGAGGATTATACAGGACCGCTTCTGGTCTCCGTCGAAGCAGACGCGGCGCGAGGCTTGGGCATTGCGATAGGAGATACGATCGGGTTTCGCGTATTTGGGCGGGATATTGAAGGAACAATCGTATCTCTCCGAAAGGTCGACTGGGGCAGCTTTGGCGCGAATTCGGCATTTATTCTGTCGCCGGGAACACTTGAGGCTGCGCAACCGCAGCACATTGCAATCGTCCGTACGGATCCTGAACAGGAGCCTGAGATAATCCGGGCATTGTCTGGGGCATTTCCTGACGTGGTTGTCTTTCAGACCCGGGCCGCGTTGGCGGCAGCCGGACGTATTCTCGGAAATATTTCAATTGCGATCACTGCGGCGGCCAGCATTGTCCTTCTGGCTGGTCTCCTTGTCCTGCTGGGGGCTTTTGCTGCCATGGCGCGACAGAGGCGCAGCGAAGCCGCACTTTTGAAGACTTTCGGTGCAAGCCGGGCGCAAGTGCTCGGATTGTATTCGGCCGAGTTTGCGGTTTCAGGCGCAGTGGCGAGTTTGTTTGGATCGGGCATAGGTGTGGCGGCTGCCTGGCCAGTTGTAACACTGCAATTTGAGGCTGAATGGGCAACGCCGTGGGGCGCAGTCGGCCTCGTTGCAGCCGCGGCTATCCTGGTCGCTGCAATTGGCGGCCTGCTTGTTGGGCTCCTCACCTTGTCGCATTCACCGGCGCGTGTGCTCCGCGACTTCTAATGGCTGGAGTCGCGCCGGGTATTGTCAGGCCAAAAAGTGTTCAGCGTCCATGAGAGGCGGCCCGCAATGGCAGCGGAAATTGGGTGAAGGATTCGTCCAAATTCTCGCCTGGCGACACTCTCGTTGGCGGACTGTGGGCCACGACGAAAAAGAGCTGGAAGCCTAAGTCACAATGAAGCAGGAATAAGGCTCCGCGGAGAATGTTCAGCATCACAAAAAGCCTATTGAAAATTACATCTTCCAATTCGACGAATAGAGATTTCTAGTGGAAATCACGGCTTGGGGGGATGATGCGGGTATCTCTGGGGTGGCCTCCGCCGGTGCGGCTTTTTTTCACGCTTCTGGTATCGGTTTGCGGTCGTGAGACTTCGTCCGGGCGTGCGAGGATGCCCTTGAGTGGATCTTGCAAGTGATCCTCGGACAAGAGCGCAAGTTCGCTCGTGCAATCAATCAACTGTTCTGCAATGATGTGAGTAACATTGTCTGCGGTTTGTACGCGACCTTTCACGTGGATAATGCGGGCGCGCATCACGACTGAGCGGAATCGTTCCATCACGCGTGGCCAGACGACGAGGTTTGCGACACCGGTCTCATCTTCCAGAGTGATGAAAACGGTGCCGCTGGCTGTGCCAGGGCGTTGCCGGACCAAGACGACGCCAGATGTCTGGATACGTTGGCCATTCGGCTGGCTGATAGCCGCTTTCGTGCTCAATATATTGCGTGATTCATGCAGGGCGCGCAGGAAATGCATGGGATGATTTTTCAGGGAGAGGCGGGTTGTCTGATAATCCTGAAGCACATGCTCTGACGGGGGAATTGGCGGAAGTGAAACGGGGGCTTCCTCGCTCTGTTCGGCCACATCTGCTGCCGCGAATAGTGGCAGGACGTGACTTGCCGCTTCGCCGCGCACCTTCCACAATGCGTCTCGTCTGGAGAGGTTCATGGAGCCGAAAGAATCTGCGGCAGCGAGGCGCTCCAGCACGCTTCGCGGCAAGCAGGTGCGGCGTATGAGGGTGTCTGGCGTGTCATAGCCAGCGCCCCGTCTCTCCATCAGGATTTCCATGTCATTTTTTGATATCCCGTCGACTTGTCGGAAGCCGAGGCGCAGGGCGAATTTGCCTTCGTCGTTTTCCAATGGCTCCAGCGTATTGTCCCAATCGGAATAATTCACATCCACGGGGCGAACGTCGACGCCATGTTCCTTCGCATCGCGGACAATCTGGGCGGGCGCGTAAAAACCCATTGGTTGGCTATTCAGAAGCGCAGCGCAGAAAACATCTGGGTGGTGACATTTTATCCATGAGGATACGTACACGAGCAAGGCAAAGGAGGCCGCATGGCTTTCCGGGAAGCCGTATTCGCCAAACCCCTTGATCTGTTCGAAACATCCCCTTGCGAAGTTGGGATCATAGCCACGCCTGATCATCCGTCCGACCAGCATGTCTTCATAATTATGGATCGTGCCGACATTTCGGAAAGTGGCCATGGCGCGGCGCAGGCCATTGGCTTCATCCGCCGAGAACTTGGCGGCATCCATCGCGATCTGCATGGCCTGTTCCTGAAACAGCGGTACGCCCTCTGTTCGTTCGAGGATAGATTGCAACTCGTCCGGCGGGCCGTGTTCCGATGAGGGACTGGGGAAGCTGACCAGCTCGATTCCTTTGCGCCGCCTGAGATAAGGGTGAACCATGTTGCCCTGAATAGGGCCGGGCCGTACGATCGCCACTTCGATTGCAAGGTCGTAGAATTCGCGGGGCCTGAGGCGCGGCAGCATCGCCATCTGCGCACGGCTTTCAACCTGGAAGACGCCGATACTGTCACCCCTGCAGAGCATGTCGTAAGTCGCAGTATCGTCATTATCGATGCTGGCAAGATCATGTCTTATGCCCTTGTGTGCATCAAGCAGATCAAATGCCTTGCGTATACAGGTCAGCATGCCGAGCGCCAGAACATCTACTTTCATGATACCGAGTGCGTCGATATCGTCCTTGTCCCATTCGATGAAGGTTCGCCTTTCCATGGCGGCATTTCCAATAGGAACAGTTTCGATGAGGGGTGCGCGCGTCAGAACAAAGCCGCCGACATGTTGGGAGAGGTGCCGCGGGAAGCCGAGCAGCTGACGGGAGAGCTGGACGGCACGGCGGATCAGTGGATTAGCGGGATCGAGCCCTGCTTCGGAGATCCGTTTGTCAGGCAGCTCGTCGCTCCAGCTGCCCCAGACACCTTTTGCGAGTGCAGTCGAGATATCTTCGCTAAGCCCGAGGGCCTTGCATACGTCACGGATAGCCGAGCGCGAACGATAGGAAATGACGGTGGCGGTCAGCGCAGCGCGATCGCGTCCATACCGGGCGTATACGTACTGGATGACTTCTTCACGTCGCTCGTGCTCGAAATCAACGTCGATGTCCGGCGGCTCCTTCCGCTCTCTTGAGAGGAAGCGCGCAAACAGGAGTTTTGTGATGGTAGGGTCAACACTTGTGATGCCGAGACAGTAGCAGACTGCGGAATTGGCGGCCGATCCGCGACCCTGGCAAAGGATGCCCTGGCTGCGCGCCCATAGAACAATGTCGTGCACGGTGAGGAAATAGGGCGCGTATTCGAGTTGCGCGATGATGACGAGTTCCTTCTCGATCTGTGCAGTTACTGCCTCAGGAACGCCTACAGGATAGCGCCACTGGGCACCGGCCCACGCAAGACGTTCTAGGTGGCCTTGTGGCGTAGAGCCCGGTGGGACGGGTTCGTCCGGGTATTCGTAGGCGAGTTCGTCAAGACTGAAGCGGCATTTCTCCATGACACTAAGTGTGCGCGCTATGGCCGGTTCAAAGCCACTGAAGAGACGGGTCATTTCTCTCGTACTTTTCAGGTGACGTTCGGCGTTTGCTTCGAGATGGAAACCGGCCGTATCTATTGTGCAGTGTTCGCGGATGCAGGTCAGTATATCCTGAAGCGGCCTGCGCTCCGGTATGTGGTAGAGCGCATCATTTACGGCGATCAGTGGGGCGCCGGAAAACGTGCCGATCTCGGCGAGGCGTGCAAGACGCTCGCGATTGCGCCCGGAATAAGCGGGGCGCGCGGCAAGAAAAACGCGTTCTGGGGCGGTGGTTGCGATGGTTTTAAGCTGGTCCGCAAACCCGATAGACATCGTCTCCGGTGGGATGACGATCAGAATCTGTCCCTCGCTTGCGCTGAGGATGTCCGTGAGCGTGATGAGGCACTCTCCTTTGGCGGCCTCTTGCTTCATCTTGCCTTCAGAGAGAAGGCGCGAGAGCCGACCATAGGCTGCCCGGTCCATAGGGTAGGCAAGGATCTCAGGTCCCTCAATGGGCACGAGGCGCGCGCCGACCAGCAGGCGCACGCCAGCCTCCCTTGCCGCCACATGCGCACGCACGACTCCAGAGAGTGTGTTCCTGTCAGCAATGCCGATTGCCGCGAGGCCCAAGTCGGCCGCGCGCTTGACGTACTCTGCAGCATGGCTCGCACCGCGAAGGAAGGAGAAGTTCGTCGTAACGGCAAGTTCGGCATACGCGCTCATGCGAACAATCCCTGCAAGAACCAGTCTGGCGTCCTGCCGCGCCCATCGCCATATAGTCCCTCACGGAAAAGCCAGTAGCGCCGCCCCTCCGCATCTTCGACCCGATAGTAGTCCCTCGCGCGGGGCAGATTCCGCTGTTCTCCCGGCGCAGGCGGCAGGTAGGTCCACCATTCCGGCGCTATCCGTTCCGGCCCGTCTGCCCGCGTGACGCGACGTACAACTCTGCGCCAGACAAAGCGTAGCGGTGGTCCGTCCGGCATTTCAGAGATCACTTGCACCTGCTCGGGGTGATCAAACATGCGGATGGGACGCAGGCCATGCATGGTGACCCTATGAGAGGTGCAAGTGGGGATTTCGCCTGTGAAAGGTCTGGTCTCTTCGGCCATATCCACCGGATGGTGGCTAATCGGCACTGTGACTGTGACGCTACCTTCGCCAAGGCGAGCATTGATCCGGTCTGCCAAGATGGCGAGCGCGGATTCGTCCACATCGGTCTGAACCAGATCGCCTGAGAGGGGACGGCTACCAAGTGCCATGGGAGCCGTGCGGAGCGCCTCGAGTTGTAGCGTATCAATTCCAAAGCCGGGGTCGATCCGATCTGTTTTCTCATGAAAAAGACGCAGCACATGATTGCACGCGTAGACTGGGCGGGCCGTATTGACGCCTATGCTATTGACGCGTCCATCCGAAAGGACGGCCCGGAAGACAAAAGTCTGCGCGCCCAGCCCTTCAGTCGCGAGCGCTTTGGAAAGCCTGTCCGCAAGCATGGCAAGACCAGCGTTGATGCCCGTTACATCTGTCAGCGGCTCCGGGCAGGACAAACCTACGGAGTGATCCGGAAGAGGTCGGAATGGCTCAAAAGGCTCGGGGCGCTTGCCGAGAGCCTGGTCGAGCCGTAGGCAGACGGCCTCTGCCACTTCATGCGAGTGAAATCTCCGTGCCAGTGCTTTCCGGTCGATTTCATAGAGTTGCCCGATCCGCGTCAGGCCAAAGCGGCGGAGCAAAGTGAGCGTTTTGCCGGAAAGCCGCAGCGCACTAACGGGTAGATCAAAAAGACCATCTCGCTCGTCTCCAGATGGCAGGATAGCTGGAGATTGTACTCCAGCCTTCTTGTGGGCGAGAGCGTAGGCCGCGCCCCGTGTGCCGGCAAAGGCCAGCCGGTGGCCATAGCCCGCCTTGTCTAGACTATGTGAAAGCTCGCGGGCCATTAGCGCTTCGCCGTCGAACAGGTGATCGCAGCCCGTTGTCTCGAGGATGAGCGCATCCGCCTCATCGAGCGCGATGAGGGGGGAAAAACGTACGAGGCGGGTCGCCAAGGCTATCAATGCTCTCTCGTCACTCTTGCGATCAATTTCTTCGGTGAGCAGGTGGGGCAGGGTGGCGCGCGCATCGGATAAGCGCAGGCCAGGGTATAAACTGGCTGCGCGTGCAGCCTCGTTCGCCACGGCAATGACGAGTCCTTGAGCCGATTTTTCATACAAGACAAAGGGCTTGGGCTTAGCCCGCCTTGAGCTGCTGGAAGTTTCCTGCCGAAGACGTACGCGGCGTAAGCGGTCCAACGACCATTCCGGAAACCACACAAAGAGATAGCGTCTCATCATTCCACTCAACTTCAAAAGTCCGGCCTGAGACCGAAGGTGCGATCCGGCACCTTTGAAGACTTGCGCTCCAGCGAGGTCGGCCCGGCGCCCGCGGATCATAGGGATTGGGTGTGGAAGGACGTGTCGATATTCGCCAGCGGGTTGCTGCAGCAGTTGCGCCTTCGCATCGGTAGGGGAGTATCAGGGTTACGGGTACGCCGTGGCGCTCTGATGCCAAGGCAAGTCTACGGGTTGCGGTAAAGTCAGCCACGTCAACTTCAGCAATAACATGACTCACCGCACCGGAGATTACTGCTTCTTCCGCGGCCCATAACGCATCACGGGCAGGGCGAGTAGCAAGGCTTAGGCAGCGGATCTTTCCTCTGGTCATTTCCTGCAAGGCGGATTCGGAAAGGCTCCCCATGTCTCGCCGCGTGCTGGATTGCGATATCCAGAAGAGAGCTTGCGGACGCGTGGCTTTCGTTGCCGTCAAGACGAAGCCTGTTACGGCAGCCCTGTCTCCATAAGCTCTCTCAAGCACTTCATGTAAGCCATGCGCGCCCAGCCCATACGGGAAGGTGACATCGCTAGTCGCAGGTGCGTTTAATTGGCGGATCAAGCCTTTGGATTTAAGCAGGGCAAGGTCCATGTGTTCTTCCTGTTCCGATAATACTCGGGAGGGGCGTGACCCTTAACCGCTCCTCGCGCTCTCTACAGCTTCACGGGTGGCCACCGTTTAAGGGCATCATGGTTTGAGTAGCCGATATGATTGTGGAGAGTGCAAATTACTGAATCCAGTTTTATAACAATCTTTGTACAGATTGAATGATTTCCAAATGTAGTAAAAGGTCATATGTAATCGATCAGGTTCGTTAGGCCCGCCGCGAAGTCGGTGGTCCTTTGAACGCTTTTGAAGCGAGCTGCGAACAGGTCGCTCTGGAAGTGCGGGATCGTGATCGCAGAGGATAAGTTATTCTTTGGTTGGGCTGCAGGGCGTTTGCTGAATGGCTCGGTGGCTTGGTGCATCTTAAGCGGTCTCTAAGGGTATGCGGCCATAAGTGCATACAAAAAAGAACAAATCAAGAACAAAATACGCAGACTTCCTGTGCAGGATGGTCAGCGGAAAAGATTTCGATGCAGCTAGCCCGCGCGATAATCTCAGAAAATGAGCGAACAAGTTCTCTCTCTGAAGACATTACATGCACTCATCCGGCTAGCCGGATGATAAATACCCGCGCCCTACTGTCACTTGCGGTCTCGATGAGCCTGTGAGCGCCCGGGGCTTGAGGTGGAAAATCTCTATCTCGGTTTCCATCCATTGCTAAAGCCCTGAAGGAGCAAATTCATGAGGGCTCGCAGCCGGTTTTGCCTATGTGTTTCAGGAACAAGCCAAGTTCCTCACGGACCGTGTTCGACATGAGATAGAGACCGATAAGGTTTGGGATCGAGAGCAGGAAGAACAGGCTATCGATAATATTCAGGACCGTCCCGACCTTGGCGATGGCGCCAATAGGCAGGAGCCCGCAAAACAACAGAAGATACGTGATGCGCACCCATTCGCGGGATCCGAAGAGGTAGCAGCAGACTTGCTGTCCATAATACCCCACAGCCAAAATGGTCGAAAAGGCGAACAGGCAGACGGCCCACGCGAGTACGTAGGGAAACCATGCCGCAACAGTGCCAAAGGCGGCGGACGTCATTGCTATGTCGCTATGCTCGGTTTGCCAGGCTCCGGTGGTTACAATGACAAGCGCCGTGGCCGAGCAGATCACCACAGTGTCAATAAATGGCTCCAGGAGCGCAACAAATCCTTCCGAAGCCGGATGATGCGTTTTTACAGCGGCGTGAGCGATAGACGCTGAGCCGATCCCTGCTTCGTTCGAATAAGCTGCGCGGCGCATGCCCGCGACGAACGCCCCGAGAAGCCCGCCCGCTGCCGCATTCGTCGAGAAGGCATCTCCGACAATAAGCGCGACAGCATTCGGCAATTCCGTGATGTTGACACCGAGTACGATGACCACACCTGTTACATATATCAGGCACATGATGGGCGTTAGCCGGGATGTGACGCTCGCTATCGATTTGGCGCCCCCCACAAGAACCAGTGCAGCCAAAAGCGCAATGCCGATCCCGTAAGCGAGGGCGCTAAATGTTGTGTCGTTGAACTCCAGCACCGTGCGCAGCTGTGAGTAGGACTGGTTCACCTGGATGATCTGAATAAATGCCACAAGCGCGAATACCGCATAGAGGGTCGCCAGCACCTTGCCGAAGCGCGGCATCCCTCGCTCCGCCAGACCCAGTCTCAGGTACCACATGGGGCCGCCGGAGACAGTGCCGTCCGGTCGGATCAATCGATACTTCACGGCAAGTACGACTTCTGCGAACTTCAAGCTCATTGCGAAGAAGCCGATCACGACCATCCAAAAGGCAGCGCCGGGTCCCCCGATCGCGATAGCAATGGCCACCCCGGCAATATTCCCCAGCCCGACCGTGCCGGATAGCGCCGTCGAAAGTGCCTGGAATGAGGACATTTCTCCAGGTGCGTCATCGGCAGTGTAGCGGCCGCGCAATGTGTTGATGCCGATGCCAAATCCGCGCAGGTTGATGAAGCGTAGCTTCAGCGTGAAGAAAACCATTCCAGCGAACAGCCACAATGCGATTAGCTGGACGTCGACGCCGAATACATTGACAGAAGAAAAAACGAACCCGGCCAGCATGTCGCCAAAGGCGTTAAGCAGGGTGCGCGCCGTATCCATTCTCAGTCCATCCACTTCGCGATGGTCTCATCCGCAAGCGCCGACTTGATTTCCTGTAGGCTTTCCGGACTCTCGTCCTGCCCGACCTTGAATCGAGGTGCCAACTCGTCAATGCGCATGCGAAAGCCGATGATGCCTTTCAGTAGTCCTTCGAAACGTGGGCCAATCTCATCCACGGTCCACCCGGACGCAGTCGGGTTTTCCATATGCTCTACTAACCGCGTGACAGCTTCGGCCGATAGTGCCTTGTCGATGGTGATGTCGCCTGTCGCCTTGAGCGAGACAAAGTTCCAGGTCGGTGCCCAACCGGGCTTGCTGATCCATGAAGGCTGAATATAGGCGTGCGGCCCCAGGAAAAGCGCAATGGCTCCAGGCTGCTCCATCAACTTGTTGGTCGCCGCAGCCGAGCGGGGCAGGTGGCCCAGAAATGATGCGGGCGTCCCGTCGGAATCCACTTCCAGCAGTAGCGGCATCAGGAGTGCAGAGGATGGGTCGGCCACTGGTACGATCCAGGCGAGCGGATTATCGGCGATAAAAGAGCCGATGCGTTCACTGGAAACCTCTTCGTACGCAGAAGTCATGCTGAGAGTATCCCGGCAATCCAAGCAGCGGAATCACGCATCGCGCGATCCGCACAGGACGAAATGCCGACAGCCTCGAGAAAGCTGTGTGTGGCGCCCAAATATTCAACAGCAGAAACATCGACTCCTGCGGAGGCCAGTCGGGCTTCAAGTTCCCGGTTTTCATCTAAGAGGATATCACACTCCGCGATGCAAAGATGGACGGGCGGAAGTCCCTCCATGTTCGCGAGCAGCGGTCTTGCGTAAGGGTCGCTCGTGTGATCGCCGCCGAGATAGTCGCGCCAGAACGCCTTCATTTCGTCTGCGCCAAGCATGTAGGGATCGCCATCATAGAGGCCGTACGATCGGCGCTCGTCTGTGTCGAGTGCAGCATAGTTGAGGAGCAGTCCCGCCGGAAGGTCCTCGCCGCGATCCCGCATCCGCAAAGCAGTTGCGAGTGAGAGATTGCCGCCCGCGGAGTCGCCAGCAAGCACGATCCTGTCGATGTTAAGCCCCAGGCTTGGACCTTCAGCGCGGAGCCAGCGCATCCCGAGATCGATGTCGTCGAGCGCGCGGGGGAAACGGTGCTCGGGCGACAGTGAATAGTCCAATCCAATGACTGCGCAGCCTGCGCGCTCCGCATACTCTCTCATCAAGCGATCGTGTGTGTCGATGCTGAACATGACCCATCCGCCACCGTGCAGGTAAAACAGCGTGCCTTTTCCCGCCCCGCTTTTCGGGATGTGCACCCGGACACGCAATGCGTCCGGACCAATCCCATAAGTCTGCGACTGCGCCATAACAGGCCCACCGCGGACCCAGGGTTCGCGAACGGCTTCTGCAATCTCGCGCCTGCGCGTGATGGATACAGGTTTGCCACCTGATAGCGCGGCGAAATCATCCGATGTCTTTTCGACGAATGTCAGGATCTGCGGATCAATAGGGCTTGGGCTGACGAGAGATGTGATGCGCGTGTCATCGTTCATGGTCGAAGAGTCCTGGATTGGGAGGTTATCGTATTGAAATCGCGAAAGGCGATCAGGTCTTGGACAGTTTCTTCGCAGCAATTCGCGGCTTGCGTTTCTTCCACCAGACCCAGATCCCAGTGACGCACTGCTCAGTGGTTGCAAGGCCGAGGATGAAGACAAAGAAAACGCTTAGGCCACCAGCAAACTCACCACTGTGTGTTGGGTAGAGAATACGGATCATCGCCAGTCCAGCACTATCAGTGTAAGGATTCACCTCATGAGCAAAGGCGCCGGACTTTGCGTCGAAATAGAAGTATATTGGTCCGAGGTGTTTGTAATTCAGCTGGCCGTTGTCAGTGAAAGTTGTGCCGTAGAGATTCCACTCGGGATAGTAGAGCATTGTCGCGGGGCGCCACGAAATGCCTTCGATGGATGCCTGTTCAGATGCAAGCGCAAACCCATCCGCATAAGAAAGACTTGGTGTCGTGCCATCTGGAAATGGAGCTTCCTCATCAAACAGGGATTTTTTGAGAGGCGATATTGTTGTCGCAGCAGGTGAGTACACTTCACCAAAAAAGTTCAGGGATACAGATGTGAATGCTAGAATGAAGAGGAAGGGAAATAACCACAAGGCACTGGAGCGATGGATGTCGAGCAGTTGCCTTCCGAACGATCGCTTCGGGCTATAGGTCCAGGCGGGCCACCAGTTCTTGAAGAACGGACGTTTGCGTGGGAGCGTGAGGTACAGACCGATAATGCTGCTCACCAGCCAGCCGAGTGCAATAAAGCCCATGAAAATCCGTCCGGGGTCCCCGGCCAGAAGATTGAAGTGAAGTTCCGCAAGTAGCGGGACAATCTGGCGACCGCTCCAGCCGGGCTCCGTGCTGCGACGGCCAACGATCTCTGCTGTAGCAGGATTCAAGAAGACCTGATCTTGTTCGAGAGAATCCATGCCAGGCTTGGCGCCCAGGAGAACGGGAATATTTTCATCTGGTGCGGTCTGCAGCGGGAATCCTGTCACCTGGATATCCGGATGTATCAGTTCAAACTGGCTGACCGCGTCGATCGTTTCGAGGCGGTCTGAAGCGGAGCCACTATAGATGAAAAGGTCGGCATTTACCCAGCGGTCGAGCGAATCGCGCATCGTCAAAAGACAGCCCGTCACAGCGGCAATCGCTAGAAACGCCGCCGTTACGATGCCAAACCACCGATGCAGGAATAGCCAGGTATTCTTCGTTTTCGGCGCTGCCATATTCAGCCTCTTGCCCTCATGTTCACGTTCTTACGTTAAAAGGAAAGGTCGACGTCTGCCACATCAGAGCGGGCCTAATATTGCCGCTATCGGGTCCGGCAGCACCAAGGCGCTATCGGCTCCCGGCCAAGTTTGGCCGAAAAGGAACAGTTCCCGACCCAAAGCCGAAATACAAGCGCGATGGGTGATGGTAGGTATAGAGTGAGTTCGCATGACGCGAACGATGAAGCATAGGGGTGCAGTCATGACGCTTAAGTATCGCAGCACAGCGCAACGCGTTTTCAGCAGGGGGGCGCTCCTTGGCGCCGCAGCAGCTCTTACGGTTCTGGCGCCAATCGCAATGGCCCAGGATGCCGAAGATGCTGAAAGCATTCAGGATACGATCATCGTGATCGCGCCGGATTACGTCCCGCGCGACGGCGTATCGGCCAACAAATCCAATATTCCTTTGATCCAGACGCCGCAATCGGTGTCGATCATCACCCGCGATCAGATCGACTTGCTGAGCTTCATCGATGCCCAGCAGGCGGTGCGCTACACGTCTGGTGTCTTCGGTGAAAACTACGGTCCCGACCTGCGGTTTGATTTTGTTACGGTGCGGGGATTTACGCCGAAGCAGTACATCGACGGTCTCGCGGCACCGGTTTCTACGTCGATTTATAGTGTTGGCGTCGACCTTTACGCTTTCGAATCTTTTGACGTCCTGAAGGGCCCGGCATCGGCGCTCTACGGCAGCGCGCCTCCGGGCGGGCTCTACAACCAAAACTCCCGTCGTCCTGAAAAGGAATTCGGCGGCGAAGTTCAGGCAAAGTACGGCTCTGACGACTATAAACAGATTGCCGGCACAGTTACCGGCCCGCTCAGTGATAACGTAAGCTACTCGCTCACCGGCCTTTACCGTGATCGCGAAGCGGAGCGCGATCTTGTCTCTGCCGACCGCACGCTCATCGCGCCGGCAATCACATGGGAGATTACGCCAGACACTACGCTTACCGGTCTGGCCTATTACCAGCTCGACCACGTTGATGGCGATACAAACGGCTTCCTGCCAGTATATGGGACGCTCCTTCCGAATCCTCTCGGGGAAGTGGACCCGTCGACCAATATCGGCGATCCAAACAACCGGTTCGAGCGTGAACAGTGGGCTTATGGTTACGAATTCTCGCACAAGCTGACCGAGGCTGTCTCATTCATATCGAATTCGAAGCTGAGCAGCTATGATGAGCAAACGCCGACCAGCATTTACGGCGGCGGCGGCCTGGTCGACGATAACTTCGATGGCGTTCCGGACGATTACCGGACCGTTCAGCAATACAACTTCTCCTACGCCGAACATGTTGACAGTTTTGCGACCGATAACCGCTTTGCCATCAGTCTGGACGCAGGTGGCCTGACCCACCAAATCATCGCTGGTGTTGACTATCGCAAAGTCGAGAACAAGGCGGACTTCGGGTTCATATTTGCCAACAGGATTGACCTGTTCAATCCGGTCTACGCGCCACAGGCGACGCTCGAGCCCGGCTATCCATCCGCGTTCAACAATCAAACACTCGATCAAACCGGTCTCTACGTCCAGGACCATATCGGCCTCGGCAAGCTGTTCTTCACCATCAGCGGCCGCCAAGACTGGGTGACCATCGAGAATAACGCCACAAATCAAAGCACGGACCAGGAGAAATTCACCTATCGTGCCGGAGCAAACTATGTCTTCGACAGTGGCATTGCCCCTTACATCAGCTATGCAACGTCTTTCGAGCCAGTTCTCGGATCCGACTCCTTGACGGGCAATGAGTTCGAACCCAGCGAAGGCGAACAGGCGGAGGTGGGCGTGAAGTATGATGCACGCGGTTTGCCTGATGGCTATGAATTGCTACTGACCGGCGCAGTTTACCAGATTACCCAGACCAACATAGTCAGCACAGCACCTTCCGTTACACCTGTGTTCGGCACCCAGACGGGCGAAGTTGAAGTCAACGGTCTCGAACTCGAACTGGTCAGCCGGATTAATGACGCCCTCTCGATCAATGCATCGTATAGCTACACGGACAGTGAAGTAACCGCGAGTTCAACGCCGCAGGAAGTCGGCGCTGAGCTACCCGTCACGCCAAAGAACAAGGCCTCCCTGTTTGTCGACTATACGTTCCAGGATGGCGTATTGTCCGGCTTCGGCTTTGGCGCGGGTGTGCGCTATACGAGTGAGAGTCAGGGTGCTTTGCCCGGCCCATTCAATCCTGTCGTTTATGCTGGAGAGGAATCGACGCTGTTTGACGCGATTCTCCGTTATGATACGCGCGATTGGCGTTTTGCGCTGAACGGCTCAAACCTGTTTGACGAGCAATACGTCGCTCGCTGTTCGGGTCCTGCAGGATGCACCTATGGTGCGGGACAGCAGATCATCGCGACAGTCACGCGGAAGTTCTGATAGCTGCCGGAGTGAGTGTAATAATGTTGACCATCAGGCTTGCGGGACGCGTGAAGAAGCAGACGCGGATCGCAAGCTTGGCGGCGATGGCCTTGATCACGTTGCTGCCTGGTTGCGTCAAGGCACAGGACTACGATCAAACCCAAAGTGCCGGGTTGACAGTCCCCAAGGCATACACGGATGGCCTGTCAGGCAGACCGCCTGTTCCCGTCGCCGAGACTGGCCAGACCTTGCCGATGGAGCCGGAGCGCCGGATACGTTTCGAGACACAGGAGGGGACTTCGCTCGCGCTCGATGTCGCGCCTGATGGAACCAGTATCGTATTCGATATGCTGGGCGATCTCTATCAACTACCGATTGGGGGAGGAACGGCTCAACCCATTACGTCGGGCATGGCGATGGATACCCAGCCGGTGTTTTCGCCTGATGGCTCAAGGATACTCTTTTTGAGTGACCGCTCCGGTGCAGAAAATCTCTGGGTAATGGATGCTGACGGGACGCATCTGACCCAGATATCCTATTACGACGATGACCCAATCTTTATATCTCCGGAATGGGCTCCTGACGGAAAATCCATCCTAGTCAGTCGGTTCTGGCCGGATCGGAACGCTTACGAACTCTGGCGGTTTAGCGCTGTTCCTGGAGATATGGGAGAGGTCGCCCGACCGTCGCATTCAGACAACGCGACGACGACCAGTTCACTCTCTCCATCATTCGCCAGCGATGGGATGTCGATATATCTCGCATCACTCTCAGAGGGCTCCCCCTCGTTTGACGCGCTTTCCGGATGGGAAATCATTCGAAGGGATGCGGTAACCGGCAAGGAAACACCGATCCTCCCAGCCGACAGTGACGACTCCAGCGTGGTCCCCCGGTTTCGTCCTGCAGTCTCACCAGACGGTAGCTATCTTGCTTTCGCAGAGCGGCGCCATGGCAAGACAAGGTTGAATATTCTTGACCTGACGACGAACCAGGTCCGGTGGCTCGCAGATCTTGACCCCGACTCGCTCGAAGCGTCCCTATGGCACGATGCTATTCCACGTTATGATTTCACGCCCGATAGCGAACGCATTGTCGTTAATCGGGAAGGGCGCCTACAGGCGATAACGCTAGCGACTGGCAAGATCGAGACCATCCCGTTTACAGCCATGATTGATCAGGGGCTGGGGAAGCTGTCGCGGCACCAAGCGCCGGTGGATGCCGGACCGGTCACTGCGCGCCTTATTCAGGCGCCCGCTGAATCGCCGGATGGAAAGCAAATCGCGTTTTCGTCACTTGGCCACATTTATACCCAGGCGCAGACAAAGGATGCTAGGCCGCAGCGGCTCAATTCCGATTCAGTCACGGGCTACCATCCTGCGTGGTCAGCCGATGGCGATACGATCGCTTCAGTCAGTTGGACAAGCGCGGAAGGAGGGGCTGTCTGGATTGCATCAGCCAAAGACGGCAGCCGAACCAAACTCGACCTCCCGCCCGCGTTCTATACCCACCCTGTCTTTACGGCTGAAGCCGACGCCTTGCTTGTGGTCAGCTCACCCGCTCAGGCGCGACGTGAGACATACATGGAGTTTGGGCAGTTGCGGGAGGCGAGCCTGCTATATGTGCCACTCGATGGAACAGAGCCCCGGGTTCTCATGTCGGGTCGTATAGGTGGCACGCCGCATTTCCGCGGGCGCACCGGCGAAGTGCTCGTCAACACTGACAATGGGGTTGAAGCGGTTTCTCTTGTTGATGGTGCGAGAGCACAAGTCACGGAGGCCGTAGGGCCTAATTGGTATTTCGCTTCGGGCGCTGCTGCTGCGGATGACCTGCGGGTTTCACCTGACGGGGAATGGGTCTTGGCGCAAATTGCGCAGCAGCTGCATATCTACACGCTGGATGAAGACGGAGGCGAGCCCTTTGAGCTGTCTGCCCCTTCAAGGCAGCATGTTCAGTTGACAGAAATAGGGGCTGACTATTTCGGGTGGAGCGCTGACGGCCAATCAATCCATTGGTCGGTCGGCTCGACCTATTACAAGCTGCCGCTCGCCGAGATCGTTTTTGAGCGCGGCAAGAATGAAAGTGCAGCAGCACGTTTCCCTGTCACAGTGCAGGTTGCCCGCGACACTCCCTCCGGCGACATTCTGTTGCGCGGCGCCACAGTCATCCCGATGACAGACCGAACCAATCCTGGCCAGATGTTGATCAACTCTGATATTCTGGTGCGGAATAATAAAATCGTTTCCATCAAAGAAGCGGGGGAGACCACTCCAGATACTGGCGTCCCGATCATTGATGTCAGCGGAAAATACATTATCCCCGGCCTCATTGATGCGCATTATCATGTTGCTGACATCCGCCGAGATGTCCTCGACACAGATGCTTGGGGGCTTCGCACGGGCCTGGCCTACGGTGTGACAACCTTGTTCGATCCGTCCTCGCTGACGATCGATATGCTTGCGTACGAAGACCTGGTCGATACTGGCGCGATCACGGGTTCGCGCCTCTTCACGACCGGACCTGCGGTGTTCGACTACAATGATTTTCGCAGTCGGGAGCAGGTTCTCTCTGTGCTCAGCCGTTATCGCGATCACTACCGTCTTTCAAACCTGAAAGAATATCGGGTTGGAAACCGGCGTGTCCGTCAATGGGTCGCGAGTGCGGCTGACGAACTCGGTATGACTGTGACAACGGAAGGCGCGCTTTCCTTCAAACTGGATTTGACGCAGATCATCGACGGCTATGCAGGTATCGAGCATGCCTTGCCGCCACCCGTCCACTACCGCGATGTCACGGAGTTTTTCGCCGTGAGCGCCACCAGCAATACGCTGACTTTGATGATCACGCATGGCGGGCTTCCAGCGGATAAGGTCTTCATTGATCGCACCGATCCTATGTCTGACGCCAAGTACGCCCATTATGCACCCGGCTGGTATCGGGAGACGCGATTCGCGGACGTGTCCGCCGATTCACCTGAGAACTATCTCTACCCTGTTGTTGCCAAGAGCTCTCTCGACATGTTTCGCGCCGGGGGCCTCGTCGGTCTGGGGGCTCATGGTGACATTCCCGGGTTTGGAACGCATTGGGAAATGCAGGCCTATGTAGAAGGCGGTTGGACGCCGGCCGAGGTGATGTGGGCAGCAACAATGGGCAGCGCAACAACTATCGGCCGAGATGAAGCCTTGGGAAGTCTCGCCCCTGGAAAATTGGCAGATCTCGTTGTCCTTGATGAGAACCCGCTCGACGATATCAGCCGCTCGCTGGCCATTCACTATGTGATGAAGAACGGGCGGCTTTACGATGATGAGACACTTGAAGAGAAACCAGCGACACGTCAGTCCCGGCCCTGACGTCGCAAGCGAGATAAGGACCGTTTTCCATGCGTGCAATCATTTCAGCAGCGACAGCTATCTCCTGCCTTCCGCTATTGGCCGAAGCCCAAGACACAAGCTTTTTCTTTGACGTCGCCCTATCATCGGCGCTGCTTGATCGCGGCGAGCAAATCGGTGGTCAGACTGCAGAGTTTTACGCTGGCGCCGAAGTCGATGCGGGAAGCGCACTCCTGTATACAACGGTCTATAGGCTGCTGCCGGTTGGGTCAGACCGGGACGAATTTGACAATGAAACAGATTATACAATTGGCGCCATCTGGGAGGGGCCGGGCTATGCGGCTGACGTATCTGCGAACTGGCTGACTTATCCCGGTGAGGAAGCCAAGGAGAGTCTCGAACTTGCAGCGACGATCACACTGGATCTGCCGTTCGAACCGGGGGTTGCCGCTTTCCGCGATGTTCACACAGACGACTGGGGTCTGGAGGCCTACGCTGGCCCGCGCTGGGAACGTGAGGCGTGGACGTTTTACGCTTTGGGGCGCGCGGGGTTCGTCAATCTTGGGGATGGATCAGCGAGCCGTTCCTATGGCGGAATCGAGACCGGCGCTATTCGGGCGCTCTCGGACGGGGTCGCGATGGGCTTCATATTCCGCTCTGACGTCGCGGATGAAGACAGCTTTGATGTGGGAGCGACTGCCGATGGCTTTGCTACCGGGCGCAATAGCGGCACGTCGCTTGTCGTCAGTCTTTCCTACGCACATTAGGCGCTTCCAGCTGATATCTGACAAGATATTGGTCACTCGTTGACCTGATTGGCCTATTTCGCCGATTTCGAGTATATTTTTGCTTGATCGGGCCAAAAATCGCTTCATCATTCCGTCATATTGCATGAGTGTACAGTCATGCTGCCGAAGGGACGCGTTCCTGGGAGGACACGATGAAGCGAACACTTGATCTCGACATGAACCAGCGCCCTGTTGTGGCTCTTGCCGACGAATACCCGGCCGGTTTTGTGGATAATGCCCATTCGCATGAGCGTATCCAGCTCTTGTACGCGTCTGTCGGTGTCATGTCGGTTGTTACGGAGCAGACAAGCTTTGTGATTCCACCCCAGCGCGCGGTATGGATACCGAGTCAGGTGCGCCACGAGGTATCCTGCCGGGGCCCGGTATCGCTCCGCACCCTCTACATCGATCCAAAGTATGAGCGCGAGGATCCCGACTGTCACATCGTGGAAGTCGGCACTTTGCTGAAGGCGCTGATCCTGGAAGTCACTTCCTTCAGCTCCAGTTATGATCTCTCCGGCAGGGAAGGGCAGATCGTCGGCCTGCTGCTCAGTGAGTTGCTGGCGTCGCCCAAGGTGCCCTATGCGGCGCCAATGCCGAGCGATCCCAGACTGGTGCGTGTTTGCCGGGAGATCATCGATAACCCGTCCGATCAGCGTGATATCGACAAATGGGCCCACCTTGCCGGAATGAGCCGCCGCAGCTTCACGCGTGCGTTCAAGCGCGAGACGGGAATGGGCGTCGCGCTGTGGCGCCAGCAAGTCCGTCTGCTTGAGGCGCTGTCACTATTGTCGACGGGCTCGAATGTGACCACGGCGGCGCTTGATGTCGGTTATGAAAGCGCCAGTGCTTTCTGCGCCATGTTCCAGCGCGCGTTCGGCGTGTCTCCAAGTCGCTACGAGTTTTGAGGCTTCGTCACAAGCGACCAGACAGTTCAGCCCTGATGTAGATGCCGAGATGGGTGAATGCGTTCAAACTGAACTTGATGAGATATCGCTCAGGGCGAAGCGATTTTTGTTTTTAGCAATGTCACACATTGTCTGAATGGAGAGATCAATCCGCATTCGAACAAATAGCTTGTTGGCGTTTCCATTCCGGCCCAAGTGTGCGATCGCAAGTGTGAGCTGCCGCGGTGATGCTCGCAAAGGGACGATCATCGGGCCGAATTTCAAGACGATCAGCTGACTGGTAGAGTGAGCGATGTCGAAAACTTCACTGTCTCCATTGAGAAGGTTGAGGAGACGTCGACCAAATTGGGAACAAGTTCAACAAACCTCTTATAAACAATATCATAGTGCTCAATGCTGCCAATCTGCAGTTTGAGGAGGTAGTCATCCTTTCCGGTCAGCCGGTGGCATTCAATGATCTCGGGAATCTTGTCCACCGAACGTGCAAATACATCGAGCCACGCCTTGCTGTGGTTCTCGGTGCGCACGGACACAAACACCGTTATTCCCAGTCCGACCGCCTGCGCATCAAGCAGGGCAACACGTTTTAGTATGATCCCTTCATCCTCAAGGCGTTTTATGCGGCGCCAGCAAGGGTTGGTCGATAAGCCGACCTTGTCGGCGACTTCCTGAATAGACAGGGAAGCATCCAGCTGAAGGGAGTTCAGAATACGTCTGTCGATTTCGTCGAGTTTTGCGATTTTCTTCATGTTGATAAAAATATACCAATAAATATCGTTTACAAAGACGAATTTTATGCATTTCCTATCCCGTGCTTGCGTTCATTCCCACTCGTAACGATCTGCACTCATCGCCTATGCTACGCCTGAATATCAAGACGATTGTGTGTCGGTTAAAGCGCTCCAAGCATAGCGCCACTCTGGGCGAAGCTAGCTTGCCCCGGCGCAATATGTTCCTTTCAGTCGTGTTACGTGTATGGTCTCCCAAAATCATTGGGAAGAAACATGCATTACGCCGAACTATTGCAAGCTCGTGAAGAGCTGACCGGACCGGGTGGCGATTTCGAAGTCGTTGAAGCTGAGGTGCTGGGTAACAAAATCCGCATTTACAAGACTGCACCGCCAAGCGTTCGGGAATTCTGGCTGTCGACGAAAGAGTTCGCTGAACGGCCTTACCTGATCTATGGCGACGAGCGTTTGACCTATGGGCAGTCACACGAGCAGGTGAATGCTGTGGCCTCCTGGCTGGCCGATCAGGGCGTGAAGCCAGGCGACCGGGTGGCTATCGCGATACGCAATTATCCCGAATGGATGCTGATCTACTGGGCATGTGTCGCCAGTGGTATTGCCGTTGTCGGCATGAACGCCTGGTGGACTCCTGAAGAAATGGCTTATGCGCTGACCGATTCAGCGCCGAGCATACTCTTCGTCGATTCCGAACGCCTTGAGCGCGTGCGTGAACGCCCCGAGGTTGCGGGCAAGATGAAACTGGTCGGCGTACGCATTCCCGATGTCGGCGCCGATGTTACGCCATGGTCCGAAGTGATCGCGCATGGCGGCGCTATGCCGGATGTCGTTGTGGACCCTGACTCCGACGCCTGTATCTTTTACACATCAGGCACGACCGGGCATCCAAAAGGCGCGCAACTCACGCATCGGGGCTGCGTCTCGAACCTGTTCAATATGGTCTATGCTGCCACGTCCGCTTCACTCGCGACGCAACGGGCAACAGGTGTGGCGCCGCCGGAAGATCCGCCCATTCCGGTCACGTTGATCACGACACCTCTTTTCCACGTCACGGCCAATAATTGTGGGGCGTATGCAGTTACGGCTGCCGGCGGCGCGCTCGTGCTCATGTACCGGTGGGATGCCGGCGAAGCGCTCCGCCTGGTTGCCAAGGAACGCGTTACAGCGATGAGCGGCGTGCCTGTCATGGCCCGCGAGTTGATCAACCATCCCGACTTCACATCCACGGACACGTCGAGCCTCACGTCCTTGGCAGGTGGCGGCGCGCAAGTACCGCCCGATCTAGTCAAAAAAATTGAATCGCAAGTCGCAACCGCGCGCCCGGGTACGGGCTACGGCATGACCGAAACATGCGGGATCATCACATCGATCTCGGCTGATTTCTTCGTGGACAAGCCTGATAGTGCTGGACCGGCGATGCCGAACTTTGAAGCAAAGTGCGTCGATGATCTTGGCCAGACTGTTGCGCCTGGCAAGACCGGCGAATTGTGGGTTCGCGGCTCTTCGGTGATTAAGGGCTATATCAATCGCCCCGAAGCGACAGCTGAGTCGATCACCGACGGTTGGCTGCATACCGGCGATATCGCTCGGATCGATGAGGATGGCTTTATCTTCATCGTCGATCGGAAGAAAGACATGGTCCTGCGCGGCGGTGAGAACATCTACTGCGCTGAGGTTGAGTCGACGATATACACGCACCCTGCCATCGCAGAATGCTGCGTTTTTGGCGTGCCGGATGATAGATTGGGAGAAGAGGTCGGCGTCGCAGTCGTTCTCAATCCTGGTGAGCATCTTACAGATGACGCCCTGCGCGAACATTGTGCCGCTGTCATGGCGAAGCACAAAGTACCGCGTTACATCTGGTTCCTGGATGATGCCTTGCCTCGTAATGCGAGCGGCAAGTTCATCAAGCGCGAACTGCGTGATCGCCTGAGTGCTGAACTTCTCTCTGTCTGACTTTTAGGCGCGGCTTGAAAAGCCAGCATCCCTTTGCAGGCAATTAGCCTGCAAAGGGATGCTGATAATAGTTTGCCGGGCGACTGCAGGCGCTGTACGCGCCGACGGCTTTGCCTGTCAGATCTTTAGTTGCTGAGGCTCGCGCTGGGACAGCTCTTGCGAAACCGTGCCTATGCGGCCCACTAGTCTCAACAGATATGGGAGTGAAGACATGATGAAATCCGATTTTAAAGCGCTCATCCTCGATCAGGCCGGTGAGGTTCTCAACATAAAAATGAGCCGGCCGGAACGTTTGAACGCGCTTAACCCGCAGCTTGTCTCAGAGTTGAGGGAGGTGTTCCAGTCTCTCTATTTCGACCGTTCGGTGCGTGTCGTCGTTCTGGAAGGGGCTGGTCGGGCCTTCTGTGCAGGATTGGACCTGAAAGAGTCATCGGATAACCGTGGTAGGCGCTCAGTCGAGAAAGGGCTGGATAATCAGCGGTCGATTGCCGAGATTTATGTCGCGATGCGGCGCTGCCCGCAGCCGATCATCAGCCTTGTTCAAGGAGCTGCCAGCGGTGGTGGCTTTGCGTTGGCACTGGCGTCGGACATACGTATCCTCTCTGACGATGCACGAATGAACGCCGCTTTCATTCGGATTGGTCTTTCATCCTGTGACATGGGTGTTTCCTACTTCCTGCCGCGCATGGTCGGCATGTCACTGGCTAGCGAATACATGCTGACGGGCCGGTTCATCTCCGCCCAACGTGCAATGGAGATAGGTCTAGCCAATCGTGTGGTTTCGTTGTCCGACATGCGCAAGGAGGCGGATGGTTTCGTCGAAGACATGTTGCACGCCACGCCGCTCGGATTACGCCTGACCAAGGATGGTCTCAATCTGGCTATCGATGCTGGGGGGCTTGAGGCAGCTATGGCGATTGAAGACCGCAATCAGATTCTGGCGGCGAACGATCCCAACTTTGCCGAAGGCGTGGCTGCCTTCTTTGAAAAGCGCAAACCCAACTATACCTGATCGGAAGATACGAAAACGACGGGCATGTCTTTGCGGCAAGGCTTGACCCGCGCGTGTAAGGCTTTGACACTTTCAGAAAGATAAAAAAGCATGGGAGGCCCACCGTGAACCTCGATTTCTCCGACGAACAGAAGCAATTGCGCGATCAGGTGCGCCGCTTCCTAAGCGAACAATGCCCGCCGACCGCAGTCCGCGCGATACTGGAAGGTGGCGAAAGATACGATAAGTCCCTTTATGCCGGCCTGGCCGAGTTAGGCGTGCTGGGCGCTGCAATTCCGGAAGAGTATGGAGGGGTGGGTCTAGGTCATCTCGAACTCTGCGTCGTCGCCGAGGAGCTTGGCCGCGTTCTGGCGCCAGTTCCTGTAGCCTCTTCGATATACCTTTCTGCCGAGTTCCTTTTGCTCGCTGGCTCCGAAAGCCAGAAATCGGAATGGTTGCCAAAGCTCGCCTCAGGTGAAGCCATTGGGGCATTCGCAATGGTGGAAGGGCAGGGCCGGACAAAGCCAGAGTCGATCAAGGCACGGGTTTCGGGCGGTAAACTTTCAGGTGAGAAGATGCCGGTTGCCGACGGGTGCGATGCGGATTTCGCCATCGTGGCGGCGCGAGACGAGAAGGATGGTGTGTCCCTCTATATCGTTTCCCTGACAGGCGAAGGCGTCACTAGGAAGGCGCTGGAATCAATCGATCCTACCCGCGGACAGGCACGTATCACTTTTGACAATGCGCCCGTCGAACCGCTCGGCAATTCCGGCGATGGCTGGCACATTGCGACGCAAGTGCTGGACAGGGCGGCGGTCTTGATGGCGTTCGAGCAGCTGGGCGGCGCTGACCGCGCGCTGGAAATGGCAAGGGACTATGCGCTTGATCGCATGGCGTTTGGTCGTCCGATTGGCTCGTTCCAGGCGATCAAGCATATTCTTGCCGACATGTATGTGTCCGCAACACTGGCGCGCTCGAATTGCTACTATGGCGCATGGGCGCTGAGCTCCGGCGCATCGGAGCTGCCCGTGGCGGCAGCGACAGCGCGCGTCTCGGCAACGACCGCCTTCCAGCATTGTTCAAAGAACAACATTCAGGTGCATGGCGGCATGGGATTCACATGGGCATTTGATTGCCATCTTTATTACCGGCGTTCCAATGGCTTGGCGCTGGCGCTTGGTTCGCTATCGACGTGGGAAAGCCAACTCATCGAGCGGATGAGCTCCGGCAACGTCGAAGCAGCAGCATAAGAAAGGGTAGGGATATGGATTTCAAGGACTCACCTGAAGAGGCTGCTTTCCGCAAGGAAGTGCGAGCCTGGCTTGATGAAAACGCACCAAAGCATCTGGATGCTGAGCTGCGCCGCGCGAACTTCGGATCGAGCGGTGTTGATAGCGAAGACCCGATCACTGCCGGCAAGGCATGGCAGAAAAAGAAGGCCGAGTCCGGTTGGGCCTGCCTTCACTGGCCGAAGGAGTATGGCGGTGCCGCGAGAACACCGATCGAGCGTGTGATCTGGGGACAGGAAGAGGGACCTTATGGCGCCTTGTCCGGTCCGTTTGTCATCGGGCACGGCATGTGCGGCCCGACAGTCATGACCTGGGCCACGGAAGAGCAGAAACGGGAATTGCTACCGCCGCTTGCCAGCGGCGAGGAGATCTGGTGCCAGCTCTTTTCTGAACCTGCAGGTGGATCTGATCTCGCTGGACTCCGTACAAAGGCCGTCAAGGCGGATGATGGCTCTGGCGACTGGATCATCAATGGCCAGAAAATCTGGACCAGCGGAGCACAGCATTCGGACTGGGGCCTGCTGATTACAAGAACAGATCCGAATGTGGCCAAACACAAAGGCCTCACCATGTTTTTCCTCTCGATGAAAACACCAGGTGTGGACGTTCGTCCGATCAAGCAGGCAAATGGCGCTTCAGGGTTTAATGAGGTCTATTTCACGGATGTACGCATTCCTGATACCCAGCGTCTTGGCGCTGTGGGCCAAGGCTGGGAAGTTTCGCTGACGACTCTTATGAACGAGCGCCTCTCCATCGGATCGGGCATGTCCACCGGCTTTCCGGAGTTGTTCAGTTTCTGTATGGATGCAGAAGTCGAAGGTCGCCCTGCAATTGAAGATTCCGCCGTTCGTTCCAAGCTTGCCCAGTTCGCGGTTCGTCAAAGCGGTCTCAAGTATACGGGCATGCGCGCCATAACGGCGCTTTCGAAAGGTGAGACGCCAGGTCCGGAAAATTCGATCGGCAAGCTGGTGGCTGGTGCTACCATGCAGGATCTGGCCATTTATGCGCTGGACCTTCAAGGGCAGGCCGGTGCGTTATGGGACGAGAACAGTCCGCAGAATGGACGCTTCCAGGCGATGCTGATGCGTTCACCAGCGACCCGTATCGAGGGTGGTTCGGACGAGATTCTTCGAAACATTATTGGTGAGCGTGTGCTTGGCCTTCCGGGAGATATCCGTGTGGACAAGGGAATTCCGTTCAAAGACATTCCGACCAGCGGTCAGCGCAAATCGTAACTTGAGTTGTGCTTTCTGTTCTAGGGGCGCGCAGTAAGCTGTTTGCTTCGCGCCACCATGAAGAGCCACGCCGCGAAGGGATTGTCTGTTCCAGGCATGTGCGACTTGCGATATCGACGTTTATTCAGTTCGAAATAGCGGCATCCATCGGGCTTCACTGAAATGGACTATGACTGAATTCCAAGAGCTGTTTGTGACCTTTCTTGCTCAAGAGTGAGCCAAAATTGATCGCATAAATCTTGGTAACGAGATCCTTGTCCCCGAGCAGTGACGGTGCGAGATAGGCGACATGGTTGCCAAGGTGAAGGTGGGCGAGACCGAATGCGGTCGCTTGCATTGATGCCATGGCGAGATCAGCATCCACATCGACAAAAACGCCAGTCTTGATGCATTCATTGACCAGAGAGCGGACAAGGGCGAGACCCTCATCGCGCTGTTCCTGATATTGTTCCGAGGACAGAATTTCATCTGTCTCCAGATTCTTCATAAGAAGATAGTAACCAGGGCACTCTTTCGCAAAGTGTACGTAGGCGTATCCAATCGCCAGCAAATGCGCCAAAGGCAATGGCGCGGCCTGCTCAATGGCATAGGCGCGAAAAACCTTCTGGAATTCATAGCCGGCGACGGCCGTTTCCACCAGAAGGTCCTGCTTATTGGCGAAATGCCTGTAAATTGCAGGCGGTGAGGTGCCGACAAGTCCGGCGACATCCTTGAGATGAAAATCAAGTGATTTTCGTTGATCGATCAGTTGAGCGACCGCATCAATTATTGAGTTTCGAAGATCGCCGTGATGATAGGCGGATTTCTTTTGGACATCTCTTGCCTGCGTAATGTCGGTGCCTGGCATCTCATGTTTTCCCCCGTCTTGCGTCAGCGCTCCATGTGCGAACTGATCTGCATCTCTCTTACTTGCAATATAGGCGGATATTTTTAGAACACAGGCAATCTGATTCTGATCCAGCCATCGATATCATTGCGCCATTAGTTGTGTTGACATGTGAATGTTAATTAAATTAACTTCACATTGCAACAGAGTCCTGAAAGCAACGGCTCTGGCGATTCGGGGCATATAAATGCCGGCAAGGTCACCGGCGAAATCGGAGATAAAATGAGATATAATTTACTACGCAGCGTCAGCTGTGCCGCTATGGCTATGCTTGCGTCTACTGGCGCCGCATCCGCACAATCACAGGACGACAGTCAGGAAGACGCGGTGCACGTGCTGCAGGAAGTCGTCGTTACGGCGACGCGCCGGGCTGAGAAGCTCTCTGAAGTTCCAATCTCGATGTCGGTCATCGGTGCTGGCGATATTGAGCAGACAAGCGTGCGGGAACTGTCGGAACTGACAGGCACGATCCCGAACGTCTCGATCTCCGGCCACAATGATTTCCGGTCCGTTATCACCATCCGCGGCGTCGGGTCGGCATCACGCAATATCGGCTTTGATAGCCGCGTCGGCGTTTATGTCGATGGGGTCTACATGGGCCAGTCGCCTGCTGTGAACCAGGAGCTTCTGGATCTCGAGCGCGTCGAAGTCCTGCGTGGCCCACAAGGCATGCTGTTTGGCAAGAACACGGTTGCTGGCGCGATCAGCCTTGTGACCAAGAAGCCAACTGACGAGTTCTCAGGCAAACTGAGTGCCAGCCTCGGCAATTATAATTCCCGTGAGCTTCAGGGCATGGTGAATGTCCCGCTTGCTGAAAACCTGGCAGCCAAGTTCTCTGTCTCCAAGACTGACCGTGACGGCTACATCAAGAACATCGTCACCGGCAACGATCTCGACAGCAAGGACGTCCTCGCTTACCGGGCGCAGCTTCGCTACGATCCGACAGACCGGTTCGAAATCAACTTTGCCTATGACGGCCTGAAGGCTGACAACAAGATCCTGGTTGGTGAGCCGCTTACGAACATGCTCGGCACGGCCGAGACAACCATCGCACCAAAGCCCCGTGAGGTCGCATTCGATTTTGACCCTTCGGAAGACCGCGACGTGTCCGGCGCAATGCTTGATGCCCAGTACGAACTTGAAAGCGGCTTCACGCTGAAGTCGATCACTGGCTATCGTGATACGGATGCTTTCTACACGAACGCTACCGACTACTCGCCTGTCTCGATTATCTATGTCGAGTATTCCGACAAGTTCGAGCAGTTCACGCAGGAATTCCAGCTGATCTCGCCTTCGAACGAGCGTCTGACCTATATGGCCGGCCTCTATTACTACAAGCAGGATGCGGATACGGAACGCAACGTTACGCTGGGCGACAGTTTCAACGAGACCTTCATTGCGGCAGCTGTTGCGCCGTCGGTTGCGCCGCTTCTGGGCCTGGACCCGGCAAGCCTTTCCGAAGCCCAGCTCGCGTTGATTGCAGGCATTGTCGGCTTTGGGCCTGAAGGGTCGGTTGTCTACAACGCTGGAACGGTCAGCACGGAAAGCTACGCTGCCTATCTCAATGGTAGTTTCGATATTTCCGATCGTTGGACCCTTGGGTTCGGTGGTCGTTACAGCGTTGAAGACAAGGATGTGAACTGGTTGTTCGACGGCCGCCTTTCCGGTGTCTTCAATCTTGGTTCGACAAACTACGATCCAGCCAACCCGTCCGTCGCGCCAAGCCCGCTTGTCAACAGCCGACAGGATACTTTCTTCTCGCCAGCTATCAGCCTGAGCTATGCGCTGAGCGGTGATGCCAATGTCTACGCAAAGTATTCCTCGGGGTACAAGAGCGGCGGGTTCAACCTCGATTTCATCAACAAGGACGAGCTTGCGGCCAACTCTGGTCTCGAGTTCGACAAGGAAACGGTCGACAGTTATGAGGCGGGTCTGAAGAGTACGCTTCTTGGCGGGCGTATGACGCTTAATCTTGCTGCCTTCCTCTCCGAGTATGACAACTACCAGGTTAACCAGTTCGTCGACCTCGGTGGCGGCCGCACGTCGATCCGCATTACCAATGCTGCGAAGGTCGTCACCAAGGGTATCGAAGCGGACTTCAATTTTCAGGCCTCCGAGAATTTTGGGTTGCAGGGGACACTGGGTCTGTTGAATGCGGAGTATGATTCCTTCCCCGGTGGCGGAACATCAGGTGACGATGCTTCCGGTAAGAAGCTGACCAATGCGCCGGAAGTTACCGCTTCGCTCGCAGGTACCTACATGCGTGAGGTTCCCGCACTGGGCAGCATGCTGCTTGCGCGTCTGGATGTGACGTACACAGATGGTCAATTTACGACCATTGATAATATCAAGTCGGTCAACCTGGCGGCTGGCGGCAGTGTGCCGTTCGGTTACATCGAAGAGCTTACCCAGCTGAATGGTCGTATTGGCCTCATTCGGAACAACGAGAATTTCGAAGTGTACTTGTGGGGCCGTAACCTGACCGATGAAGACACGATTGTTGATGATTTCCGTGACTTCTTCGGCACCCTGGTGAACCACCCGAACATCGGGCGCACCTATGGCGTCGAACTGGTCGCCAAATTCTAGAATGTAGTTACTCAAAAACGGCGACGTTTTTGCGTTATTGGGAAGGGGCGGCATCTAGGGGTGCTGCCCCTTCTGCATTTGAACCTGTCATGCCTGTTTAACAGCCGGAATCGTTATGGCTGCAGCAGCCAGTGGCGTAGACGCCGTGGATACTATGCATGACTCCCAACCTCGAAGCGTGCCGAAATTCTGACCAACACTGCACTGCATGAGACACCCGCAGCCTTAATGAGGCATCTATCACCTGCTTTGCAAAAATCGCTGTCGACACTGCCCGCCAGAACGGGTCCGTTTCAGCAACACGCATGAAAGCAGAAGCCCTGCGTGAATATTGGCTCATGCTTCGCCAGGAGCTTGAGTGCTCTCATCCCGCTTCATCTGGCGCTTCTGTATCGGAACCCGAGACATGATCAAACACACAGGCTTGGCGCTACTCACACTCTTGGTGTGTGCAGAAGCTTCATGGGCAGAACCATTGGCCATCGTAGGCGCCAAGGTTTTCGATGCGGTGGGTAGCGAGCCCTACGTCGCAACTGTCGTCATTGACGACGGCGTTATCACCAGCATCGACAAGAAGGGGCGTGTACCGAAGAAGACAAAGAAGATTGATGCCACCGGCCTCTCTCTCCTACCTGGCTTTTTTGATCTGCACGTTCATTACACGCCGCGAGGTGAGCCGGGCACGACGCCCCAGATTTCGCAGGCATATGTCGCGGCTGGCGTCACATCTGTATATGATTTCGCGCAAGCCCCAGAAGCTTTTGCCCCGCGCCGGGAATGGCTTGCCGGGATACCGGGACCACACGTCAACTTCGCGGCCCGGATGAGCACGACGAACGGTCATGGCGCGGACTGGAGCGATACGAACACAACCAAATGGGTCAACACGCCCTACGCCGCCACCGAAGCGGTCAAGGAGCTTTTGCCTTACGAGCCGAATGTCATCAAGGTTTTTACCGATGGCTGGCGCTATGGGTCGGGCATCGACAATACGAGCATGAACGAGCCAACGCTCACAGCACTCGTCGCCGAGGCCCATGCCAACAATCTGAAAATTCTCACTCACACAGTCACTGTTGAGCGGGCTGCCATAGCGGGTCGCGCCGGTGTAGATATCCTCGCTCACAGCATGCTTGATGCCGATGTCGACCAGGAAACGATCGACATTTTGAAGGCCAGCGGCACCGCCTATGCCGGTACGCTCGCCGTCTATGAGGCTGACAAACCGGGGATGCCGGCCTTCGCTGAAAACACGCCGGCCATAGAAAACCGTCGTACCCGATTTGCCACCGGTCTGCGCAATGTGAAGGCCCTACACGATAATGGCGTCCTTATCGCTCTGGGCACAGATGCCGGCATGCCGCTGACGCCGCACGGACGTTCCACACTTCATGAAATGGAGCTGATGGTGAAGGCGGGACTGACCCCCACGGAGGCCTTGATGGCGGGTACGTCCAACAGTGCAAAAGCCATTGATGTGATAGATCAGCGGGGGACGATCGAAGTTGGCAAGGCGGCTGATATTGTCCTCATCAAGGGTGAGCCATGGACGGACATCTCCGCTCTTTACAATACGGCCTACACCTTCGTCGGTGGAGAACTTATGTTCGGCGAAGGCGCACCTGAGCCTGTCACCGACACCTATATGGTCGCCAGTAAAATTGCCGCGCCTCTGATCGCTGATTTCGACGGAAGCGATACCGAGCGCACAAATCGCGACACGCTGGTCGTCGGTGATCCCGATGGCGGCAAGGAGCGTAGCTGGCAGGTCTATGAAGTTATCCCTGAAGCCGGCAAGGACGGCGTGCTGCATCTGACAGCCTCTTTGTCTCTGCGTGAAGAAGCGCGGGCAGGTGTTGTCCTGCCGCTCAATCGCGGCAACGTGCAGCCAGCTGACGCAAGTGTCTACGAAGGCCTTCAGTTCGATATTCGCGGCGATGGCGGCGATTATATGCTCGTTGCGACAACAACGGGGGGCACATGGCCGAAGTCTCTCGTGGCGGGAGAGGAATGGGTAACCGTACAGGTTCCTTTCGACTCGTTGGAGTCGCCTTCTGAGAGCGAGGCCTGGACCGGCGACGACATGCTTGATGTGCGTTTCCTGATCAAGCGTCCGGGTGGCCAGGATGTCTGGATGGAGGTCGATGATGTCAGATTCTACTAAGAGCATAGTGGCCGATTTCGACAGCGCCCCTATCTCGCCAGACCGGCGCCAGTTCCTGTCTGTGGGGACAGCCAGTGTTGCTGCCGGCCTTGCCAGTGTTCTTGCCACGCCTGTTGCTTTTGCACAGAGCGGACCCAAGGCGCCCGATGCGCCCGAGTCCGGCGCTGACAAAGTCCCGGCCTATCGTGTGGAGACGCCTGGGCCGCATGGTGTGGTCAGCGCAGGTCACCCGCTAGCGGCGACCGCAGGCCTGCGCATCCTCATGCAGGGCGGTACGGCGGCTGATGCGGCTATCGCTGTCATGGCCACGCTGAACGTTGTGGAGCCATGGGCTTCCAGCATCGCCGGAAACGGCTTCGCCACCGTGCACGAGCGCGCAACGGGGAAGGTCAAGGCACTCAAGTTCGGGGGGGCAGCGCCGCTGGCACTTGATTCGACATCCGACCCTGAGAACTACGACTGGGGTGTCAAGGCGGCGACGACGCCGGGCGCCTTTGGTGGCTGGATCGAACTTGCCCGCAAGCACGGCAAGCTTTCCCTCGCGCAATGCCTCGCTCCGGCCATCGACTATGCCCGCAATGGTCATCCGATTGATCCGTCCATCGCCCGTATTATTGGTCTGGTTCAGAAGAAAATTTCGGTGCATCCGACCACCGCTGCCATCTACCTGCCAGATGGCAAGGCGCCCGAACCACGCCAGCTTCTGAAGAACGAACATCTCGCGCAGACATTCGAGTCGCTCGTCAAGGCAGAGCAAGGGGCCCTGGCCTCCGGCGCTGATCGCGACACATCCTTGAAGGCTGCGCTCGACTATTTCTACAAAGGTCCGATTGCCCGCGAACTAGACCGTTTTTTCAAGGAAGTCGGTGGTTGGCTCCGTTACGAAGACATGGCTGCCTACAAGGCGGAATGGGATACACCTGTCTCAACGACCTATCGGGGGCACGAGGTCTTCTCGACACCGCTGACCTCGCGCGGCGGCCTGGAAGTCTGCATGCAGCTCAATCTCATCGAGCGATTCAACATGGCGGCACTTGGCCGTCAGACCGCCTCTTCGGTCCACGTCATGGCCGAGGCGATCAAGCTCGCCAAGGCGGACATTTATGCCTATGCGGCGGATCCAGCTTTTGCCTACACGCCCGTCAAAGCCATGCTTTCCGCTGCTTATGCCACCGAGCGCAGTACCCTCATAAGCCCTACGAAGGCGCGCTCAGTCTCCGCACCGACGGATTTCCGTCCTTGGGACTCCTCAGTACCCGCACCTCCGCCAGAGCCGGTGCCCTTTGATGGCGATGTTGCGCGCTTTAGCGACACTGCCAGCTTTACAGTGGTCGACAGGACCGGCGATACGATAGTCGTAACCGTCACGCTTGGTGGCGGTTTTGGCACGGGAGTTGTGGCAGGCAATACGGGCTTCCTGCTCAATAACGGGATGCGGCTTGGCTCCACTTCACCCTATCCCAACAATGTTAACTTCGTCGCGCCCGGCAAAATCCCCATTCTCAACAACTCGCCCACGATCGTCATGAAAGGGCAGAAACTTGTCGCTGCCTTTGGGACGCCGGGCGGCGAGACAATCGGACAAAGCGAGTTTCAGTTTCTCGTGAACATTATCGACCATGGAATGGGTGTGCAGGAAGCCATTGAAGCGCCACGGTTCGCCGTAAAGGCTGATCCGAGCTTTTACATGCCCGGTGCACCTTGTGCGCTTCAAATAGAGTCGCGGTTTGACCGGGATGTTGCCAACAAGCTGCGGTCGCTCGGACATGAGGTCAAACAAGTCGGGCCACTTGCGATTGGTAGTATTCAGGGTGCTTGCATGACCGCAGAGGGCATTCCCATGGCGGGTGCAGATCCTCGCCGCATGGCAATGGCTGCAGGCTGGTAGCAGGACACGGCATAGCGGGCGCGGAATCAACTTTCCGCGCCCGCTATGCCGTTCACTAAATGGCCAGAGCCAGCCCGTCCTTGCGCATCTCGCTGGCCGCGCCATAGGCTTCGTCAGTCTTCATCGTGGCCTGATATCCCCCGAAGCCACCATCCGTGCCGCCCACTTTCCATCCCATCGCGGCCAGTTCAGCCTTGGTCGCATCTGGAATGCCGTTCTCCAGCCTGAGTTCGCCGATGCCCGGCTTGTAAACGCCCGTTGGTTCCGACGAACCGTCATGTCTCCAGCGAGGGCAGTCCCCGGCGGCTTGCAGGCCCAGATCGTAGTCCACCATATTGGTGATAATCTGTGTTTGGCCCTGCGGCTGCATACCGCCACCCATCACACCGAAGCTGAGCCAGGGAGCGCCATCCTTCAGCGCGAATCCAGGGATGATCGTATGGAAAGGGCGCTTCTTTGGCTGGTAAAGGTTGGGCGAGCCGTCATGAAGGCTGAACCCGCTTCCTCGGTTCTGGAATGAGAATCCGAGCCCGTCAGCCATTAGCCCGGAGCCCATGCCCGCATAGTTGGACTGGATGAGGCTGACCATCATGCCATTGGCGTCGCTAACACTGAGATAGGTCGTGCCGCCCTTGTGCGGCGCATCGCCGGGGAAGGCGCGTTCCATGACTTTGCCAGGATTGATAAGGGCCGCTCGCTGCTGTCCATATTCATCGGAGAGAAGGTGTTCAATTGGGATTTCCGCAAAAGCCGGATCGGCAAACCACAGCGCGCGATCTTCAAAGGCCAGGCGCTTGGCTTCTGCCTGAAGGTGTATCGACTTGGCCGAAACCAGACCGAGTTCGGCCATGTCGAAATTCTTGAGGATCGACAGCATCTGAAGCGTGGTTGGTCCCTGGCTGTTCGGTGGAAGACCGTATAAGGACACGCCATTGCGGTATTCGACATTATTGGGTTCAACCCATTCGGCATGTTGTGCTGAAAGGTCGCTACGTGTCATCCAGCCACCGATGCGCTTGAAATAGGCTTCGATCGTATCAGCGATTGGCCCATCATAAAAAGCGTCCCGACCGCCTTCACCAATCATGCGGAAAGTGCGCGCAAGGTCTGGATTCCTGACGAGTTCACCCTCATTTGGCGTTCGTCCGCGCGTCATGTAAACCTTTCGGATATTATCGATCTCCTCGACATTGGATTCTGGTTTCACGATCCGCGCCATGTCGCTGCGCATGCGATCAGCAATCATCAATGGAATCGGCATGCCTTCATCGGCGAGGGCTGCAGCAGGCTCCATGAGGTCCTTCCAGGGAAGGACTCCATACTTCTGGTGCAGCGTCCACCAGGCGTCCACCGCACCAGGGACCGAAACCGAAATCGCTCCCAGCGACGGAACGCGGCCTTTCGGTGATCTTTCGCGCACTGTTTCCAGCGACAGCGCTGCAGGTGAGCGACCAGAACCGTTCAGCCCCACGACCTTGCCGGCTTTTGGATCCCACAACATGCAGAAAGCGTCCCCGCCCATGCCGTTCGCCGTCGGTTCGAGAAATCCAAGCGAGGCATTGGCTGCAATCGCCGCATCTACGGCTGAACCACCCTTTTTCAGAATTTCAATTGCGACCAGAGTCGCGCGCGGATGCGATGTCGCCGCCGCGCCCTTGGTCCCCCAGACTGTTGAGCGCGACGCGAATGAGGCGCCGGCCAAGCGATCGCCCCCACGAATATCAGGTCTCTCCACCAGAGGCGTGGCCGACGCGCGCCCCGCTAACAGAGACGGTGCGCTAAGCGCAACAGGCGCGAACGCCGATAGAGTAGAGAGAAAAGTACGGCGGCGCATTCGGGAGTCTCCATTTATGAGAAGCGCAGAGATCCAATGCCTGCGCATATCAATGACTTGCTGGGTAAGCCGCGGCGTTCAAGAACATAGACAATTCGCCGAGCGCTAATGCGACCGCCGCCACAACATTTGTCGAAAATCAGAGAGGGGGATGAACTATTGGACATGGCGACTATGCGCGTATCTCTGGAATCTGCTGTTCCTGCTGCACGTTTGTGCCCGAATGAGCCCACTTTCTGGGCACATGACATATTTGTTTAATCCAATACCAAATTGTCATGTGCGTGACGACGCGAGTTTGTCACTTGGGAAGAGAGCGTTGAACAACGATGTTCAGGCGATCTCGGGAATGTACCGTTCAATTAAAACTTATGCCTTGGTTTTTGCTTAAATGCAGATCCGACAACGGATGAAATGTGCCCGATTTTGCCTGCTGATAATCCTTGGGATCGCTCGTTTTCATTGTGCAAGGGGCCAATTAAAATGAGATATATGTATAGAAGCGACTTCGGTCGTCGTTGTAAGGTTTCGGTTGCCGCGTGCGCTTTGTTAGCGGGTGTTCTGGCCAACTCTGCATTTGCCCAGGAGGCAGATGCTCCGTCAGAAGATAAGGAAGCGAAACTCAGCAAGGTTCTTGTCCTCGGGTCGCAAATCCAGGGGGCCAAGGTCTCCGGCGCACTTCCCGTGACTGTCGTCTCGCCTGACGATATTGAAGCAACCGGCGCTGTGTCTGCGGAAGACCTCTTCCGTACAGTGCCGTCCGCCGGCGATATCACCTTCAACGGCACCTATCTTGGCGGCGGTAACTCGAACGCTGCACGTGGCGACATTTCCACGGTCAGTTTGCGGGGGCTGGCACAGGGTAATACGCTTGTCCTGATCAACGGTCGGCGCTCGGTTGTTCACCCGACATCGCAGACCGATAACCAGACTCCTGTCTTTGGATATAACGTCAATGCCATCCCGGTTCAGGGCCTGGCGCGAGTTGAAGTGCTGAAAGATGGCGCAGCAGCCATTTATGGTTCGGACGCCGTGGCCGGCGTTGTGAACAATGTCATGCGATCCGATTTCGTCGGCTTGGACATGAACCTGCAATATGGGGTTGCCGAGGGCACCAGTCTCGACGAACTCACCGGGGATATCCTCTACGGACGGGATTTTGACAACGGCAAGGGCAATATCTCCATCTACCTTGGAGGCACGACCCGCTCTTCACTCCTGCGATCTGACCAGGAGTACACCAATCTTTCCGACATGCGTCCGCTGACGGAGGACACGAACTGGGCCGGCGTTGCATGGGACAATCGGTCAACTTCCACGCCGTGGGGCTATTTCGCTCCAGTCGACACATCGATCGGCAGAATTTCAGCTAACGGGTCGAACTTTACGGATGCCGCAGGTGCCTTCCATATTCAGGCGCCTGGCTTCGGCCCGGGCTGTCTCGTTCCCGGCAGTGAGACCTGCTATGGTCGAGGCAGTCTCACATCGTCTGCCTATCGCGACATGCGCTATGATGAACTGGCGACCTTCGATACGCTCACCATGCTGCCATCAGTTGACCGCCTCAACTTCTTCAGTTTCGCGAACTATGACGTCACCGAGAGTCTGAATATCTATGGCGAGGTCGGCATCTATAAAGCTGAGACTGATGCTGTTATCGGCGCGCCTGCAAGTCTCGGGTCCGGTCCGGTATATATCTCTGGTGACGCTTACTGGAACCCGCTCGGTGCGGTCGGCTCGCCGAACCGTATCGATGGTCTCAGTGCCAATGTGCCTGCCGAAGGCGTTCCGCTCCGAATTGGTGCCTATCGTCTGGTTGATGTTGGCACCCGTGACGTGAACGTGAAAAACGACCAGTATCGTTTCCTGGTCGGTGCCAAGGGCGATGCTTTTGGATGGGATTGGGACTCAGCCCTTCTCTACAACGAAGCGAAGGTCAGGGACGCCGCTGATGGTGTTGATTCCCGTCTCTTCCAGGAAGCGCTGAACCGCACGGATGCGTCTGCTTACAATCCGTTCTGTGGCGGTGATCCCCTGAACCCAAGTTTGCCTGGTGCATCCTGCAATTCGCAGGAGACAATTGACAGTTTCATGATCACGCAGGTTCGCGAAAACAAGACGACGCTGTCTCTTGCAGACTTCAAGGTCTCCAAAGCCGATCTCTTCTCCATCTGGGCCGGTGACATCGGGATCGCTGGTGGTCTCGAGTTCCGCCGCGAAACCTATCATGATGATCGCGATCCTCATCAGGATGGCTCGTTGCCTTACTATGATCAGATCACCGGAGCCCTGGTGTCCGATTCCAGCCTCATGGGCCACAGCCCGTCGCCGGATGTGAAAGGCAGCCGCAACGTTTCCTCGGCCTATCTTGAGCTTGCTGTGCCTCTGATTTCGGAAGAGATGAACATCCCGCTCGCACGGTCCATCGAGCTTCAGCTCGCGGCCCGTTATGAGAATTATTCGGATGTCGGCTCTGTCTCCAAGCCGAAGGTTTCCGCAGCGTGGGATGTCTTCGACGGCCTGCGGTTCCGTGGTTCATGGTCCGAAGGGTTCAAGGCGCCGAACCTCGAAGTGGTCAACACACCGCTTCTGGAACGGGTGAATGGCTATCCAGACTTTATCCAGTGTGAAGCCGCGCTGCGGCAGGACCGGATAGGCGATTACTCGGGTTGTTCTACGCTGTCCGTTACGGTCGCCAGCCTTCGTTCGGGTAACTCTGAACTGGAGCCGGAAGAGTCGGAAAGCTCGTCCTATGGTGTCGTGTTCGAACCACAATTCCTGCCGGAGGCTTTCGGCCATCTCACGTTCACGACAGACTTCTGGAGCATCGAGCAAAAGAACCCGATCGGTCTTCTGAACGATTCCGTAGCGCTATCGTACGACTATCTCCTGCGTCTGCAGGGCAGCTCTAACCCGAACGTGATCCGCATGGACCCGACGCCTCAGCAGGTTGCTGAATTTGCAGGCACCGGGCTTGAGCCTGTGGGTGACGTGCTGAACGTCATCGCGAAGTTCACAAATCAGGCGCCGCTGGAAGTCAAAGGCATCGATTACGGCGCATTCTGGGATGTTAAGGTTGGTCCTGGCGATCTTTCGTTGAGCGCTAATGCCACTTATGTCGACACATACTACCAGAGCCCGACTGAGGAAGCCGCAGCACTTCTGGCGGCACTCTCTGATGGGACTGCCAACCCTTACGTCACGGTGACGGGTGGCGGCAGTCTCATCCAGCAAGGTGGACGTCCGGTCTGGAAATATTCCATGTCCGCCTCTTACGCTTGGGAGAACTGGAAGTTTGGTGCTTTCTCGCAGTACACTGGCGACGTTTACAGCACGAGTGTCTCCAGCACTGACTACGGCCCATGGCCAATCGAGGACCAGATGACCTGGAACTTCTACGGTCAGTACACCGTGGAAAACGATGGATGGACCAACGGTTCGGCAATCCGTGTTGGCGTACGTAATGCCTTCAACGAGGATCCGCCGCTGGCCGATACCTATGGTTACCTATCGTCGCTGTATCAGCCACTGCCGCGCTACTGGTATGTCAACGTGAAGAAATCCCTCTAGAGGATCTAACGAATGTCCGCCGGCAGGCCTTGCCGGCGGACATTTCCTTTTATTCTATCCGTGACACTGTATCCTTTTTTCCATTGACCGGAGGTCCCGCTGTGGCCACGCACCCCATTTTGAAAACATCGCTCCTTTCCTTCGTGTCAGCTGTTGCCCTCGCCAGCTGCGCGACCCGCACACCGCCCGCAGAACCAATCGCGCCCGAACCGACCTCTGAAACCGCAGCGCCCGATACGGTCGAAGACCGTGTCATCATCGACGTGACGATGACTGAAGGCACGAACATGGCCGCCGCCCTGTCGCCGGATGGCACGACCATCATCCTCGCGCTCCAGGGTGTCCTCTGGTCGATCCCCGCTGCCGGCGGTGAAGCCACGGCGCTGACGTCACCGGCCTTTGATGCGCAGGAGCCTGTCTGGGCGCCGGATGGCTCCGAAATTGCCTTCTATGCGTTCGAGGACAATACGTTCGCGCTCTGGACGATGAAGCCGGATGGCTCAGATATCACGCAGCTGGCCGATATGCCGGGCGATGCGCGCTACCCGTCCTACTCTCCGGATGGCTCGCAAATCCTCTACGCGAGCGATCACGTTGAAGGATACCAGATCTGGTCGATAGAGCGCGCCAGCGCCGCGACGCGCCAGCTGACGGCCGCTGACGAGACAGGCTATGAAATTCCGCTGACGCCTTATTTCCGTGGCGCGGGCAATGCCGTCTATCCCATCCTGTCGCCGGATGGTTCGAAGATCGCCATGGTCATCGACGGCGAACGCGACGCACTCGTTGTGCGCGACACCAAAGCCCATGGCGATCTCAAGGTGCTTTTTGCCGCCAATACACTCGGCGCGCCGGTCTGGTCACAAGACGGTATGGCGCTCTACGTTCCTGGCATCATCGGTGACAACGGCCTGCTTGCGAGCGTGCCGATCGACGGAAGCGAAGTCACACGCCTCGTCGATGGCCCTGATGTCTTCCCGTTCCGCCCGAGCGTCACGGCGACGGGTGACATCCTCTATACGGCCGATGGCGGCATCCACACGATCTCGCCCGACGGCACCACGACGTCGAGCATTCCCTTCAGTGCGCATGTTGCACTCGACCGGACACCCTATGCCCGCCGCAAGTACGATCTAACCTCCCAGACGCCGACGCCAGCCCTCGGCGTCATTGATCCGATTCTGTCGCCCGACGGTTCAAAAGCCGTCTTCGCCGCGCTGGGCGATCTCTGGATGGCCGACCTTTCGACTGGCGCGACATCCCAACTCACCGACGATGATTTTGTAGACCTCTCGCCCAGCTGGTCGCCTGATGGCACCCAGCTCGCCTTCGCAACTGACCGGGGCGGCAAGACTGATCTCTGGCTGATGGAGCTGTCGACCGGCGCGTTGACCCAGCTGACCGACGATGCCAAGCCCGCCAACTCGCCGATCTGGTCACCGGATGGCACAAAGATCGCCTACCTCTCCGATGCCATGACGACCGTCTTCCTTGGCAGCACGGTCAACCTGATCGATGTTGCGACAGGCGAGCAGTCCCAGCTGGCCGACCCGCTGTTCGGCCCGAGCGCCCCAGCCTGGTCTGCTGACGGCGCTTCCGTCATCGTGGTGGCGCGTCTACCGGTGACCAACCGTTTCCGCGAAGGCTACAATGCCTTTTACATGATGCCGGCATCCGGCGGCGAGAAAAGCTGGGTCCTGCCGGTCGGCGAAGAGAAGTCGCTCGGGCGGCGCCAGTGGAACCGTCCCGCCTGGAGCGCGGATGGTAGGGTCGTGTACCGCGTCGATGGCGCCCTCTATATGATACCGATGGCCTCGGATGGCGCCTTCGGGGATGCGGTGCTGGTCGCCGAAGCCGGCGAAAACCCCAGCTGGTCCGCCGATGGCAAAAAGCTCATCTACATCGATGGCGCAGACATCATGCTCTTCGACCGTGAAACGCTCGCAACCACCACGCTGGACATCAAGCCCACCTGGGTGCGCGACATGCCGGACGAAAAGCTGACCATTCGCGCCGGCCACATGTTTGACGGTCTTGCTGACGCCTATGTTGAGAATGTCGACATCATTGTGGAGAATGGTGTCATCACCGGGGTTCGGCCCGCTTCGGCAGAGCCGGTTGAAGGCATCCTGATCGACGCGTCCGACAAGTATGTCATACCCGGCCTGATCGAGAGCCATACCCACCAGTCGACCAGCCAGGGCAAGGCACTTGGCGATATCTGGTTCAGCCACGGCATCACATCGGTCAGGGAAACCGGCGATGATCCCTACCACGCGGTCGAGCGGCGCGAAGCGGCAGATTCTGGCAAGCGTTCGGCGCCGCGTGTGTTCACGGCGGGCCCGCTGAACGAAGGTGCGCGCGTGTCGTATGGCGTATCGGAAACCGTCGGCACGGTTGAGCGTGCCGAGGACTCGATGCGCCTGTCGACCGAGCTGCAACTGAATATGTACAAGAGCTATGTGCGTCAGAACTATACCGTTCAGAATCGCACCATCGAGCTTGCGCACGAAAGTGGCATCCCGGTCTCGTCACACGAGCTTTATCCCGCTGTCGCAAATGGCATCGACCAGATGGAACACTTTGGCGCAACAAGCCGTCGTGGCTATTCCCTGAAGATATCGGCTCTGAGCAACACCTATCAGGATGTTGTGGCACTTGTGTCGGAATCCGGTCTCGTGGTCACCCCGACGCTCGCCCTCATGACGCGCTTCGGAACCGTCAATGTCGACAAGATGGGCGGCACGCTAAAGCGCATCGTCGATAATGGCGGCAAGATTGTCGCTGGAACAGATTCGCCGTTTATTCCGTATGGCGCGTCGCTCCACAAGGAACTGGAAATCTACAGCGATGCCGGTCTGACGACCGCACAAGTCCTGCGCAGTGCTACAAGTGATGCGGCAACAGCGATCGGCGTGGGTGATTTCATCGGCTCAATCGAAGCAGGTCATCTGGCGGACATCGTCATTCTCGATGGCGACCCGCTGGCAGATATTACCAACACAACGACCGTGGATACGGTCATCAAGAATGGTGCGGTCGTCTGGTCTGCCGATTAGGGATTCTATCTGAGCCCTTTGGCGGCAGGAGCAGATGACCTGATCTGTATCCGGCTGCTGGAGGGCCGTTTCGACACAAGGGCAGCCACGCTTCGCGCTTCTTACGCGTTACCAGCCAGTTCCGATTCGCGCATGTATTGATCCAGAAAGTCCTGATGGGTCGGCATGCTTGCAACCGCCTTGTCGATATTTGCTCGGAGGCCGTTGAGGGCCATCTTCATTTGATCAGCCGACATGAGGCGTCCAAGATGGTGGCGTCCCTGAGGACGCAGACGCTGGCCCATCATTACCTGTAGCCAGGAGTCCACCTGAAACAGTTCTGCTTTTTCCTGGTAGGCTAATCCGGTGTCCCTGAAAAGCGCTATCCGGTTACGCAGCGAATCCGGAATGTCCATCGTCCCCATGGTCCGCCAGAACTCGCTGTCTGAGCGTTCCGTCAGCTTGTAGTGCAGGATTATGAAGTCGCGTATCCGCTCCAGCTCAACCCGGGCCAGATCGTTGAACCGGGTCGCCAGTGCTTCGCTGAAGCCGTGGAATGGAAACATCTGAACGAGTCGTGACGCGTAGATCTGGATGAGGTGAATGGAGGTTGACTCGAGTGGTTCAACAAAACCGCTCGATAGACCGATCGAAATGCAATTCTTTACCCAGACCTTTTCGCGTCGACCTGTGCGATAGCGGATGATGCGAGGTTCCGTGAGCGGGGAGCCGTCGATTTCCGCCAACAGGCGTGCCTGTGCATCCTCGTCCGAGAGGTGTGCGCTTGAATAGACAAGGCCGTTGCCAACGCGGTGTTGCAGGGGAATTTTCCAGCGCCAGCCGGAATCATGCGCGATGGCGCGGGTATAGGGCAGGGCAGGGCCGGTCGCTTCGGTTTGCACAGCGATCGCTCGGTCGGTCGGTAGCCAGTGAGACCAGTCTGTAAAACCCGTCTCCAGTGTCTTGTCGATCAGAAGGGCCCGAAAGCCTGTGCAATCGATAAACAAGTCACCTTCAATGCGCTCGCCAGATTTCAGTACGAGACCGTTGATGTAGCCCGTGTCCGAGTTTTGTTCGACAGTATCGATTAGACCTTCGACGCGTTTTGCGCCAAACGACTCCGCAAATTGGCGCAAAAATTTCGCATAAAGGCTGGCATCGAGATGATAGGCGTAGTTGATCTGAGAGGTCTCGGATGTTGCGAACTTGTTGGCTTCGGCAGCCTTGAGTTCGAAACAATAGTCTCCGAGGTCGCTCGCAAGGCCCATCTCGCGTGCCTGCATCCAGATATGATGAAAATCGGCCATCCATGTGGATTTCCCAACAGTGCCGAATGAGTGGATGTAGCGGTCGCCAATTCCCCCCCAGTTTTCGAAGGCGATGCCGAGCTTAAAAGTCGCTTTCGTGGCGCGCATGAATGCCCGCTCGTCCACGCCCAGCAGGTGGTGGAATATGCGGTGCGTGGGTATGGTCGCCTCACCGACGCCAACAGTTCCAATCTCGTCGGACTCGACAAGCGTGATGTCGATAAGGGGGCCAAGCTGACGTGACAGGGCCGCCGCGACGATCCATCCTGCGGTGCCACCACCGGCGATCACCACTCTCTTTACAGTCTGCCCGTCCACGTGTGTCTCCCTGTCTGGTTTCATCAACGATTCAGACGTTGAAGTAATTTTGCGCGCAGTCGGCGCGCACCCGCCTCATCCATGGGGGCAAGGTCGCCTTTTGCATGTTCTGGCAAATGGGCTCCGGCCAGGTCAGCCGGCCCGAAAACATAATAGTCAAAAAGAGCCTTCCAGGCCCGCTTCTCCTGATCCGGGCGATCTCGTAAACTCAACAGGCCGTGAAGCAGGGTGTTCTGCGGGGTATCGATATATCCCGGTGATGTATTCCACCAGTAATTCACCAGCGTATTGAAGTCGCTCAACGCCTCGACATGGTGCCACCAGAGGGCCGGGTAGAAGAGCACGTCACCCGGCTCAAGATCAGCCACTTCCGCGTTGCGAAGGGCATCGGCAAACCGGGGATGTTGCTTGAAGTCGGGATTCTGGAAGTCGACCATACTGACGACCTGGCCGCCCGGTGTGGGCTCCAGTGGCCCGGGATAAAGATTGGCGATCTGCTCTGGCGGAAATAGCGTGAAACGCCGTTCGCCTACGATGCAGCAGGCCATGTTGTTGGACATGTCGTAGTGCGCTGTCGCAGTCGTGCGATTGCCAATCCAGACACTTACAACTGGCGGATTACTCTCGAACATGGGATTGTTAAGGACCAGATCATTTTCTTCCCGAAAGCCGGGCAGGTAAAGGTCTGCATCCGTCGACCCGATATAGTAGGAACGTGCATCAGGATGGCCGATTTCGTCCCGAATGAGATCAAGAAAGTGATCAAGCTGAACGCGATCACGCTGAAAGTTCAGTCCTGAAACATCCTGATTATAGAAGTACCGCCCCTTCAGTTCCGGTGCGCACGTATATCCGACAACAGGGCGACCCTGGTAAAAGTGCAACATATAAGTCATCGCTGCATCTGGCGATTCAAGACCCTTCCGCGTCAGCGGCCAATCCCTGGCGACACCTTTCAGGATTGTGGGCGTTTCCTCTCGCATCAGCCTTTCATAGGGAATGGCCTCTGGGAGGATTCCCTCCAGAACGCGCGTCTTTCGGTTCACCTCGACCATGATGCGCCACGACGTTTGAGCAAAAGACTAGGCATTCTGGGAGCGCTTTGCATTTTTAAGCGAGATCAGTCGACTGACATTCGGAAGCGAGGCTAGAACGAGATAGGCAGCGCGTAGGAATCCGGATGTGTGCAGGCTTTCGAGAGCAGGCCCGCTCAGGGTGGCGAGCTTCTGCTCGTTGATAGAATATATATCAGGCACTTGATAGACTGTGTGTTCGTCCAGCCGGATTTCCAGTGAAGCGGGTTCAATCAGGTCTGCTGCTTCGAATGCCGCAAACATGGGTCCGGCAATTTCCGCGCCCTTGTTGATAACGCGCAGAACATGGCTGACATGCTGTAGATAGGGTGAATTGCCGCCGTGCTTGAGAAACAGCGGGTGACCTTCGGACCGACTGACACGGCGGTCTTCGAGATCAACGAAGATGACGGGCTCTTGCCTGGTTTCGCCATCGATTTCCTGGTTCTGGCGGCCGATTACGAAGGGGCCGCGTTGGTGAATCGCGGGAATATAACGGCCCTGCCACCCTTCATTCGTAAGGAACAGGTTTTCGCCTTTGTCCAGGCCAAGCAGGGCGACAGCACTGTATTGGCCTTTTTCGTCCTTTCGAAATACGATTGGATAGTCCCGCTGAGCCTCAGCGAACTCCGTCGGGAAGACGGGCGTCAGATTGATGCTGTCGCCATATTCAACGCCGTGATCCGAAATCACTCTGAGGTCGTGGTGCTCTACATTATTGAGCAGCGCCATGTGGGTCATGTCATGCCTTTTGGTCGGGTGGTCCGGGCGGGCAAAAAAGGCCGCTGCAAACAGCGGCCTTTTCCAATTTATCCCGAACGATGCGTCTCTGTCGACCGCTAGAACTTGTAGCGTGCGCCGAGCAGGTAACGCGGGGAGAGTTCATAAGAGTAGTAGAACTGCTCCGGAACGCGGTGGTAGACCCGCTGGTCTTCGCCGGTGATGTTGATCGCCTCGAAGGACACAGCGACGTGCTCGTTGATGTCATAGCTGACATTCAGATCGAACTGGCCGTAGTCTTCCACATACACGCCGCTGCGGTCACCAGTCTGGTTGGTGGCCTGAAGGAACGTATCCCGCCAGTTATATGCCAGACGCGCCGAGAGGCCGTAGTTCTCATAGATCGCCGTGAAGTTGGCAGAGTCAGAGAGGCCGACCAGAGCGAACTGGTTCTCATAAGGCGAAGCTGCCGGATCCAGTTCCACATCGCCGTTGACCATCGTGTAGTTGGCCGCAAAGCCGAACCCGGTCTCGCCGAAGAAGTGCTGCCAGGCAAACTCGATACCGTCGATATTGCCTTCCTTGTTATTGATCGGCTGAGAGACCGCGAAGGTTAGCAGCGGATCATTGGCGTCGGCACTTACGTCATAGAGACCAAGAATGGAGTCGACATATGCTTGTGGAAGCGCGCCGCCCACCAGGTTGGACTGGAATTCGGCCTGTGCAGCAGCGACATTGCCGCCATTCGCATCAATCAAGGCAACCATGGTGAAGAGGTTGGCTTCCGACTGATCGACCCCGAGCGCGTTGATGACATCAAGCGCGTCGCCGGACCTTGTACCTGCGGCGCCCGAAGCAGGGTCCCGGAGGCCGAACAGGTTTCGCTCAACAACGCCGTTGCCGATGAAGTTCTTCACGCGCTTGTCGAAATAGCCAACCGAGATGTAGCTCGTGTCGCCATAGTACCACTCGACCGAAACGTCGAAGTTATCAGACTCGAGTGGCAAAAGAGCGGGGTTTTGCGAGCTGCCGGTCACTTGGCCACCCAATACTGACGGACGGTTTGGTTGGTCGGCGGTCGTCGAAGCAAACAGGTTGCTGTAAGCGACGCGCCCAATCGTCTTCGAATATGAAGCGCGAGCGACGATATTGTCCGTTACGTCGAGCTGGAAGTCGACATTTGGCAGGATGTGGTCGTAGTTGCCTTCGCCCGACAGATCTTGCTTGTCGCCGGACTGCTGGACTAGGAAGTCGTTATCGGCTGTCCAGAGAATGCCCGAAGGAACCGATTGAAGCGTGTTCGCTGTCACCTTCGTATCTTCGTACCGAATACCTGCACTTACGCGTGCCGGACGGCTGAGCAGTTCGCTTTCCATTTCGAATTGCGCAAAGATTGAGGTGATCTCTTCCGCAACTATATCATCCGTCTCCGATACGTTTACTGCGTTGCCTGGGTATGCTGCTGACATGGCTGTGAAGAGTTCCGTTGCACTGCCGCGGAACGCGGTGTCTGCCTGGCCAACAGGGATGTCGTCAAACACGCAGCTCAGGCAATAGGCTTCCATGATGCCTGGAGCAAACTGTTCGACATCGCGCGGGTTGCTGAAGCCCCAGCTGCCGAGATCCTGCTGGGTTGTCCGTGTGGTGCGGTTCATCTCGGTGTCGCGATAGTTACCGCCCACGGTCAGGCTGCTCGAGTCGAAGTCCCAGACAAAGCGCATGTCGATCTCGTCGACTTCGTGCTTCATGTTTGACGCAGCCGAACGTGCTACCTGTGATGCCAGATCTCCAACATCGAGAGCCCCATTGTTATTGCCGCTGGCGCTGTCATCGATCGTGTAGGACTGGATCGGATAACCACCGCGGAAATCGACAGAGTGCTGCAGGATGACTGGTGCGCCAATCGCGACGAACGTTGCCGAATGGCCTAGCGGGTTGTTGCCGCCGGACGTGGCCTCGGAAGTATGCGCATCGAGAATGAAGCGGCCGCGATCGCTGAACTCCCATTCGGCGTTGAAGCCGATAGACGTCAGTTCATCCTTGGTCGCGCGGTTGGTCTGCTCGAAGCCGATATCCTTGGTGCCATTGTTGTTTTCCTGAAGGAAGACAGCTGTTGCGACAGGGCCATCATTGTCGAAAATGATCTGATCAAACGGTGTCGCGAACCAGTTGGTCTGCTCATACCGGTCTTCTTCCGCCTTGTTCTGTGCATAAGTCACGTCGCCGGTCAGCGTCAGGTTGTCCATTGGACGGAATTGCATAACCAGCTGACCATTTACACGCTCGCGGCTGATATCCGAGAAGTCATAACGGCTATCCTGCGGAACGGCCCAAAGCTGATCGTCGGCGGGTGGGTTGGTGACATCTGTTGTCCCGTTGCCGCGGACATAACCGCTGTCGCCGAACAGACCGTCGACCGCCGGATCGAAGACCAGCCAGTCATTAACCTGTTGTGTTGGTGCACCGGAATCCCGCTTGGAATACGATCCAAACACGCCCACGCCGAAGCGCTCGGTGTTGTCCGTCCAGCTCGCCAGGCCCGTCAGCTCAGGTGTGTAGTCGTCTCCGCCTTCATTGCTTGTATCATTAAGCACTTTGACGCCGGCCGATGCCTGGAGCCCCGGATTGTCCAGAGGGCGGCGTGTCCGGATATTGACAGTCGCGCCGATACCGCCTGACGGCAGGATCGCCTGTCCTGTCTTGTAAACTTCGAGGCTGCTGACGCCTTCTGAAGCCAGATTGGAGAAGTCGAATGAGCGGTCGCCGCCAGCGCCATAGTTGCCGCGCTCGCCGATGACCCCGATGTCTGCGGTGGGCAGTGTGCGGCCATTCAGTGTGACGAGGTTGAAGTCGGGACCAAAGCCCCGGACCGTGATTTTGGAGCCTTCACCATTCGAGCGGTCGATGGACACGCCGGTGATGCGCTGAAGCGATTCAGCAAGGTTGGTGTCGGGAAACTTGCCGATGTCCTCGGCGGAAATGGCATCCAGAACGCCGTTCGATTCACGCTTGAGGTCCATCGCACGCTCAAGTGAACCGCGGATACCCTGCACCACGACAACTTCCTGTCGGGATTCCTCGTCCACGGCTTCCTGAGCTGATGCCGACATCGCACCCATGAGCGACACAGCCGAGACGCCGCAGAGTAGGGCGGCCCACTTGGGTCTGCGACTGCCGCGCACACCAATTTCTTCCTTGGTAAAGGTCATAGACTTCCTCCCTCTGAACGTCGACGTCATCACCAGATGCGCCGAACTTGCTTTTAATTTGGTCATGGCCGGGTATTCCGGACTTCATGCCTGAGTTGATGCGACCACGAAATGTTTGCGCTATCAATAGGGCATCATAAAAATGTTAGCGATGTCAGAAAAGTGTGTCGTATTGGCAACACCTCACTTTTAGGTCGAATTCCATGATTGTTCGCGCGTGCAATATTATTGAAGGCGCATTCGGGTCGGAAAGGGCTTGGCGAGAGATATGTTAGCGTGCAACAAAGAAGAAAATGCGAGTGGAGATAGGCACGATGCGATGTCTCCCACATATGGAGGAATACATGCAGGCGACATTCAGAACAAAGAGCACTCGATTTCGGGAGACGGTGGCGATCGCCGCTCTGATTGCAGGAGTCGCAGCATGTGCAGGTGTTTCTGGCGAGCCCGTAAACGATTCGGCGCCCGCCACTCAACTCGTGGAAAACAACCTCCAGGACGCCACGTATGAATATCCCTTTCAGGATCCTGCCTTAAGCCCCGAAGAGCGTGCTGCGGACTTGGTGGGTCGTCTCACGCTCGCTGAAAAATCTGAGCAGATGTATGACAAGGCGACGCCGATCGAACGTCTCGGCATTCGCAAACACAACTGGTGGAACGAGGCGCTGCATGGAGTCGCGCGCGCTGGTGAGGCAACAGTCTTTCCGCAAGCGATTGGCCTTGCGGCAACATGGGATGAGGACCTGATGCTTGAGGTTGCGACGGCTATCTCGGATGAGGGCCGCGCCAAGCACAACAATTTCGCGAGCCAGGGCGTGTACGAGATGTATACGGATCTGACTTTCTGGTCGCCAAACATCAATATCTTCCGCGATCCCCGCTGGGGCCGGGGGCAGGAGACCTATGGTGAGGATCCATTCCTGACCGGCAGGATGGCAACAAACTTTGTCAACGGCATTCAGGGAGACGATGAGAAGTATCTGAAAGCTGTCGCGACAGTGAAGCATTTTGCCGTGCATTCAGGCCCCGAGACCACTCGTCACTCCGATGACTATGATCCCACAGAAGCCGACCTGCACGAAACCTATCTCGGGGCATTCAAGGCCGCTTTTGACAACACCGAGGTTGCATCGGTCATGTGCGCCTACAACGCTTTTCGTGGCGCGCCAGCGTGCGGCAGCGAGGAGTTGATGGTCGATATTCTGCGCGGCGAACTCGGCTTCGATGGATACGTTGTGTCTGACTGCGGCGCTATCGGTGACTTCTACTATGACTATGCCCACAACTACGTAGCTACGCGTGCAGAGGCGGCTGCGCTGTCTGTCAAAATGGGAACGGATCTGAATTGCGGAGATGGCGAGGGCAACAAGATGGATGCTCTTCCGGAAGCCGTCGCGCTAGGCCTGATTGACGAAGCAACCATAGATCAGGCCGTCACGCGGTTATTCACGGCAAGGTTTCGCCTCGGTGAATTCGACAAGGACGTGCCATACGCCGACATTCCCTACGACGTCGTTGCAAGTGAAAAGAACCTGGCGCTGTCGGCTGAAGCGGCGCGTGATTCGCTTGTCCTCCTGAAGAATGAAGGTGTCTTGCCTTTGAAAGAGGGGACAAAGGTCGCGGTGATCGGGCCCAACGCTGACAATCATCTGACACTCGTCGCGAATTACTATGGCTATCCGACTGCACCCGTTACCGCACTGGAAGGTGTGATTGCCAAGGCCGGGGCCGCGAATGTGACCTACTCTGCCGGCTCTGCACTCGCCGGTCATGTCTTCGCGAATCACGCGCCAGTCGAAGCGAGCGTGCTCAAGCACATGAATGACAAGGGCGTTCTGGAACCCGGCCTCACCATGAAGAGCTGGGACAATCCTGCCCGCGACGGAGATCCGGTTTCGGTAGGTGTCGACGCGCAAATTGATCATCATTGGAAGACGTCGCCCATCAATGGGAACATTGCGGACGAGTTCTCGATTATCTGGAGTGGTGTGATCGTCCCGGAGGAAGATGGTCTTTATAGCTTCAAGGTGCCGCAATCATCGGAGGCAACTGTTGCAGGCAAGGCTATCAGCGAGGGACCGGTCGAGATGAAGGCCGGCGAGGCCTATCCCGTTGAGTACACCCTCACGGTAAAGCGGAACTGGCCGATCAATACGATCGAACCGACCGCCAAACTGGAATGGGTCAATACGTCCAGTGATTGGGCGGGTGAGGCTATGGCGGCGGCCGCGGATGCCGATGTCGTTCTCTTCTTCGGCGGTATCGACGCTGAGCTTGAAGGCGAGGAGATGAGCGTCAAGATTGACGGCTTCCTTGGCGGGGATCGGACAAACCTCAAGCTGCCGCAGGTGCAGGAAGACCTGCTGAAGAGATTGCATGCCACCGGCAAGCCGGTCGTGCTGATCAATTTCTCCGGCAGTGCCATGGCGCTCAACTGGGAAGACGAAAATTTGCCGGCCATCGTCCAGGCTTTCTATCCGGGTGAAAAGGCAGGTGTCGCGATCGCAGACCTGCTTTGGGGTGACTACAGCCCGTCAGGCCGGCTGCCGGTGACATTCTACAAGTCACTCGACGGTCTGCCGGCGTTTGACGACTATTCGATGCAGAACCGGACATATAAATACTACGAGGGAGAGCCGCTCTATCCGTTCGGCTACGGATTAAGCTACACGACTTTCAAGTATTCGGACATTTCTGTGCCTGAAAATCCTGCTGGATCGGATGCGATGCCGGTGTCCGTGACCGTGACGAATGCGGGTGACCGGGCCGGACGCGAAGTCGTGCAGGCTTATGTCCAGCTTGAAAACAGGCCGAACCCATCGACACCGCGCGTCGAGCTGGTTGCCTTCGATGCAGTCGATCTGGCGCCCGGTGAAAGCAAGCGTGTTTCGTTTGACCTGTCGACTGAACGGCTCGGTTACTTTGACGAGGCCGGCAAACTCGTCGCGCCTTCAGGCATGTCGGCAACACTCTCGGTCGGCGGGGGGCAGCCCGGCTTTGTCACGGAGGATGGCGCGGTCTCGGCGAAGGTCAACTTCGCCGGGGAATAGCGCGGGGCACGTGGGGCACTCCTGCTCCCATTTGGGGGCGGGAGACACCTGCTCAATCCACCACAAGGCTGAAGGGAACCACCGGAACGTTGGTGTCCGAGAAGAGGTTGCACAAAGGGGCATCGCCCCAGCAATAGCGAATCACGGCGGGCGTCAAATCTGCCGGAACTTCGATACGTATGCTCCTGCCATTCAGGCTGGCTTCCGCCCACTCGCATCTGCCCGAAACATCGCAGGCCTGAAAAGCGACTGGCCTGTCAGACCCGATCACCTTCAGTCCTTCGGAAGGCATTTCCATTTCAATGGAACCTTGGATCCGAGTTGCGCGCGATGGCGCGATGCCATCGGCGAAGCCTCCCTGTTGGCCGTCGAGTACATCGAAAACATCTTTCACCCGCTCGGCAACCAGCTGCTTGTTGGGTGGATGTATGTCTGTCCGGTCGCCAGCATCAATGGTAACAGCCAGTCCTGTCAGCGGATCATTGAGCGCAACGATACGCTCGGCTTCCCTGACATCGGACCATCCGGAAGGTCCCGCTTCATCCGGCATCGCCCCATAGCCCGGCAACTGCACCACTACGACCGGTAACTCGGCGCCAAAATCCTGCCGCCAGCGCGCAATCAGTTGACCAAGAAGGGGCTGATATCGCTCGCCGCGATCCGTATTGCTTTCGCCTTGATACCAGATGGCGCCGCGTAACGGATACCCCGCCAGCGGCGCTATCATGGCATTATGGATCGTTGTATAGCCGCTCACGGATTCCCATGGCGGTTGCGGTCCGCCGGGTTTGTCCTCGCTGATAACCCTGTATGACCAGTCCCTGCCAAGCGGCATGATATTGCCAGAGGTGAGTTTCAAGCTCACCACATCAGCGGGCCCCATCATTCCGCCCGGCCCATAAGTGTTGCGCACATTGACGATAATCGTGTTCTTGCCTGCCTTCAGGAATGCGGCCGGAACGTCATAGGTCCGTGCGTCAGTCCAGCTGGAGGTCGAGCCAAGAAAATGGCCGTTGATCCAGGTCGCGTCAGTGTCATCGAACAGACCAAGCGACAAGGCTCCGCCCTCACGCGCCTGAACGCCTGAAAGCGTAAAAGACCTGCCAAACCAGACGCGGCCGAGATGATCTTTCAGCTCCGGATCGTCATATGTCTGCCAGTCGGCCATTTCATTTGGTGCAGGTTTCCATCCCGTACCGTCCGCATCGCCTGCCCACGTCGTGTCGCCATCATAGGTCGCGCTCCACCAGTGTTCCCATTCTTCGCCATAGGCGACCATGGCTGCATGCTTGTCCTGTGCGAAGAGGGACAACTGCTCAAGCTGCGCCGAAAAACCGCCCACTCGTTCAAGGTCATCCGCCGACAGCCACGCCTCAATCTGCGAACCGCCCCATGACGCATCGATCAGGCCGAGCGGGACACCGCTGTCTTCCTGCAAAGCCTTGCCAGACAAATAGCAGACGGCCGAAAAATCCCTGATGGTTTCAGGTGTGGCGCTTTCCCACACAGTACCTTCCGGCAGCGCTTCAAGAGGCGTTATGCTCGTGACCTGCGGGATTGTCATGAGCCGGATTTCCGGGTTCTCCGCACTGGCAATCACCCGGTCGGGATTCAGCGCCCTGTAAACCGGGAACTCCATGTTTGATTGGCCCGAGCACAGTATGACGTCGCCCGCCAGTATGTCGTCGTACCGGGTTGTGCCGGAAGAGTCCTGTATGGACAGTGTGTATGGCCCGCCGGGCTGCATGGCTGGCAGCTCGGACCGCCACGCGCCTTGCTTGTCTGCTTGGGTGACCATCTCGATACCGGCCATCTCGATCAAGACGCGCGAGCCCGGCATTGCAGAACCGCGCAGCGGGACAGGCACCTCTCGCTGGACGACTGCGGAATTCAGGACGGGCCCAGTCAGCGCTGGTTCAGCGAAAGCTGAAAACTGAATAGCCGGTACAATCGCCGCGCAGCCCAAAAGCATGACGCGTATCCTATGTCTGACTGTCATCCTGTATCGTCTCCGTCTCTTGAGAAAGCCGCAGCAGGATTCCTAGATCGTGATCCCTGCCGTCTTGGCGTCTGCCAGGAATGTTTCGAGGCCTTTAGCCGTCAACACATGGTCTGCCAGCGCGCTGATGACGTTGGGCGGCGCCGTCATCACATCCGCGCCAATCAGCGCGCATTCCTTCACATGAAGGGGGCCTCGGATCGAAGCAGCGAGTATCTGCGTTTCGAACATGTAGTTGTCATAGATCGTGCGGATCTCGCGAATGAGGTCGAGTCCATCGACATGGATATCATCCAGTCGGCCGATGAAGGGCGAGATATAGGTCGCGCCAGCCTTTGCTGCGAGCAGGGCTTGGCTCGCTGAAAAGCAGAGCGTCACATTGGTTTGCGTGCCATCATCCGAGAGCGTCTTGCAGACCTGAAGGCCAGCCAGCGTCAAGGGCAGCTTTACAACCACATTGGGCGCAATCGCCGCCAGCTTGCGGCCCTGCTCCAGCATCCCGTCTGCATCAACGGCAATCACTTCAGCGCTTACAGGGCCTGAAACGATGCCGCATATCTCGGCGATCGTTTCCTTGAAGTCGCGGCCCGATTTCTTGATCAGGCTGGGATTGGTCGTCACCCCATCTACGAGACCGAGAGCGTTCAGTTCTGCGATGGCATCAAGGTCGGCAGTATCGACAAAAAATTGCATGGGGCGATCCTATTTGATGCTGCGGGCGACGAGATTTTCGAGGTATTCCTGACGGCCTGAGCTATGTGTCCCGTTCAGGCTTGAGGAAGCCGCGTGATCTGCAATTGATGCGAGCGATGCATCCGCAGCCAGCATTTTTTTGCCAAGCGATTCGTTCCAGCCCGCGTAGCGTGCCTGCTTGAGGTCGTGGATTTCACCGCGCTCAATCAGGTCAGCTGCGGCCAAGAGTGCGCGGGCAAGGGCATCGGCGCCGCCAATGTGGCCGTGGAAAAGGTCCGAAAGATCACTGCTTTGACGCCGCACTTTGGCATCAAAATTGAAGCCGCCGGTGTCAAGACCGCCCGATGGCAGCAGTTCGACGAGCGCCAGGGTGATGTCACGAACGTCCACATTGAACTGGTCCGTATCCCATCCATTCTGGTAATTGCCGCTGTTGATATCGATGGAGCCCATCATGTCGAGCGAGACAGCGGTCGCCACTTCATGTGCGAAGCTGTGGCCAGACAAGGTGGCATGGTTCGGTTCAATGTTGACGTGCACTTCGCCGAGCAGGCCGAAGCGTGAGAGGAACCCGTAAATCGTCGCCGTATCGAAATCATACTGGTGATACATGGGCTCGTGCGGCTTCGGTTCGATCAGGATTTTGCCTTTGAATCCGATCTTGTGCTTGTGCTCGACCACCATTGAGAGAAACCGGCCGAAATTCTCCAGTTCGCGTGTCAGGTCTGTGTTCAGCAGCGTGTCATAACCTTCGCGTCCGCCCCATAGGACATAGTTCTCCCCGCCGAGGCGGTGCGTCGCCTCAAGGCAATCCCGGATCTGTCGCACGGCGCACGCTGCGACTTCCGGATCAGGGTTTGTCAGGCCACCAGCTGCGTATCGCGGATGGCTGAACAGGTTCGCCGTGCCCCAGAGCAGTTTGACGCCGCTCTCTTCCTGATGCGCTGCCAGCCGGTCGCTCGCGCGTTTGAAATTGTTTGAGAGTTCGTCGGGCGTGGCCGACGCTTCCGTCACGTCCACATCGTGGAAGCAATAGTATGGCAGGTCCAGTTTCGTGAAGAATTCAAACGCCGCGGCCATCTTCGCATCAGCAGCGCTCCGGTCGTTTGCGGCATTGTGCCAGGGGCGCTCAAACGTGCCGGCGCCAAAAATATCAAAGCCATCCCAGCAGAAGGTGTGCCAGTAGCAGACTGCCATCCGCAGGTGATCTTCCATGCGCTTTCCGAGGACCAGCTGGTCCTTGTTGTAATAGCGATAGGCAAGCGGATTTTCGGTGTCGACGCCCTCGAAACGGATTGGGGCAATATCCCCGAACACTGAACCCTTACCCAGCATCATTTCTGTGTCAGCCATTCTAAGCTCCTGTAAATTCGTGTGAAAGCGCCGTGTAGAGGCGTGAAAATTTCTCGCGCTTGGCGTCGAGGCGATCCATGTCGGCATCATGCGGTTCGATGACATTGGTCGTTGCCGGCGCGCCGAACGCATCTTCGTAAGGCATTGGATTTTGGGAATAGCGGGCAAGGCGTGCCGCGCCGAGCGCAGGTCCGCTGGAGGCGCCATCGCGATAGAACAGAGGGCGTTTCAGAACCGCTGCAAGAATGCGCCCCCAATACGCTGATTGCGAGCCCCCGCCGATCACCGAGATGGACTTGATGTCGATGCCACAAGCAAGAAGTGCATCCAGACCGTCTGCCATCCCGAAGGCCACGCCTTCGAGAACTGCCTGTGCGATCTGCGCGGTGTTGCTATCATGAGTAAGACCGAACAGGACGCCGCTCGCATAGGGATTGTTGTGCGGGGTACGTTCACCTGACAGGTAGGGGAGGAAAACCTCCTGACAGGCGATCGTGCCGTCCTGTTCGGCCTTTTCGATAAGTCGCTCAGCATCCTTGGTGCCTGTTGCGCGACAGGCCCAGTCAAGGCAGCTCGCTGCGCTCAACATGACTGACATAAGATGCCAGCGGTCGGGCAGGGCATGGCAAAAGGCATGCGCCGCAGAGCCGGGATTAGAGCGGAATTTGTTGCCAGCGACGAAGATCACGCCCGACGTGCCAAGGGACAAAAGCGCGTCGCCTTCATCGACCACGCCGACGCCGACTGCGCCAGCTGCATTGTCGCCGCCGCCGGCCACGACCGGCACGCGGTCCATACCCCATGCCTCGGCGGCTTCCTGGCGAAGCAGGCCGGTTTCCTCCGGCCCTTCATACAAGGTCGGCATCTGGTCTTCGCACAATCCGCAGGCTGCTAGTAGTGGCGCATGCCAGCGACGTTTCGCGACATCCATCCAGAGTGTGCCAGCCGAATCAGACATGTCGGACGCAATCTCGCCGGTCATCCGCAGCCTGACATAGTCCTTCGGCAGCAGGACCTTGTGTATCCGCGCAAAGATATCCGGTTCATGCCGACGCACCCACTCGAGCTTGGGCGCTGTGAAGCCTGGCATCACGATGTTGCCACCCTTGGCAGCGAAGTCGGGCTCTCTGGCCTGCAGCTCTGCGCTTTCCAACAGGCTACGGCCATCATTCCACAGGATGGCCGGCCGCAGCGGCGTCAGTGACTTGTCGAGCAGCGTTGCGCCATGCATCTGGCCGGAGAGACCAACCGCGCGCACCTTGTGCCGCTTGTTCACATCAAGACCTGCCACGGCCATGTTTGTGGCCGTCCACCAGTCAGCCGGCTTCTGCTCGGACCAGAGCGGGCGGGGGCGCGATATCGGTATTTCGGCACTGCTCGTGTCGACGACGCTGCCGGCATCGTTCAACAGCAGTGCCTTCACACTCGATGTGCCGATATCAATTCCCAAAAACACAAATCTTGTTCCCTTTGGCCGCCAGCTATGCGGGCAGCTGTTCTTTATTTTTATATGATACCGCTAACATCACAGTTGGCGCCCGACAAGATGGGGCGGCATTTTTTTCTATTAGCGGATGACAAAATGACAGATAGCGGCAAGTCTGCCTGTCTGTCGTCAGATGTCCTGGCGAATTCTGCGCGTGCATCCAGCGCTGCATCATCGAGGGCGCAAAGTCTTTTTTAAATCGCTTTGCGGATTGCGCAGGCTGAGTTAGCTTTGCAGATGGTAGCCCTAACATTATGGGTTTGGGAATGAGCAAAATACAAGACGGATCCAATTCCGCGGTATGCCAAGGGAGGCGAGATGACTGATACGACAATTACAAACACCAAATTCGAGGGGGACTTTGCCTTTGTCCTCCTGATCAGCTGTGTGGCGACAATCGGGGGCTTTCTTTTCGGTTTCGACAGCGGCGTAATCAACGGCACGGTCGACGGACTTCGCGTCGCATTCAATTCCGAGGAAGTCGGCACAGGCTTCAATGTCGCCTCCATGCTATTGGGGTGCGCCGCAGGCGCAGCGCTCGCCGGGCGCCTGTCCGACACGTTCGGTCGCCGGACCATGATGATCGTTGCATCCATATTCTTCATCGTCAGCGCCTGGGGCTCTGGCATCTCAGGCTCCTCATTTGAATTCGTCATCTATCGTGTCATCGGCGGCCTCGCTGTCGGTGCGGCAAGCGTCATGTCGCCCGCCTATATTTCCGAGATCGCGCCAGCGCGTTTCCGTGGCCGGCTGTCATCCATTCAGCAGGTTGCCATTATCAGTGGCTTGTTCATTGCCTTTCTGAGCAACTATCTCATTGCCCAGGCGGCCGGGTCTGCTCTCAATGAGTGGATGTTTGGTTTTGAAGCCTGGCGCTGGATGTTCTGGATCGAGCTTCTTCCAGCCACCTTCTTTCTTGTGGCGCTGCTCTTCATCCCTGAGAGCCCCCGGTTTCTTGTGGTTCAGGGAAGCTCTGCGAAAGCCGAGAGCGTTCTCGCGCGCATCGGCGGCGCCCGCCGTGCCCCCCAAAAGGTCACAGAGATCGAGCAGTCGCTGGCGAAGGATAATCACCGTCCGCGTCTCTCTGACGTCCTTGCGAAGGGCACAGTCCTGCGCCCGATCGTCTGGATCGGGATTGGCTTGGCAACATTCCAGCAGCTGGTCGGAATCAATGTCGTTTTCTATTATGGCGCGGTGCTCTGGCAGGCGGTTGGCTTCTCTGAAGGCGACGCCCTCCTGATCAACGTCATATCGGGCGCTGTGTCCATTCTGGCCGTCATCGTGGCTCTGGCCCTTATCGACAGGGTCGGCCGCAAGCCCTTGCTCTTCGTCGGATCCATCGGGATGGCGATCTCGCTATCAATCCTCGTGTTCTGTTTTTCGCAGGCGAGGCTCGTTGACGGCCATATGTCCCTTCCGGGCAGTATCGGTTTGATCGCGCTGTTCGCGGCCAATGGATATGTGGCGTTCTTTAACGGCTCGTGGGGGCCGGTCATGTGGGTGTCGCTGGGCGAAATGTTCCCGAACCAGATTCGCGGCTCCGGTCTCGCCGTCGCCGGGTTCTTTCAATGGTTCGCAAACTTCCTGATCACCTGGACATTCCCGATGATGCTCGGCAGCGCCGCAATTGGTCTGACAGGTGCCTACGGTTTCTACGCCGTGTTCGCCTTCATCTCGATCGGCTTCGTCGTCTGGGCCGTGCGGGAAACGAAGGGCAAGGAACTGGAAGACATGCAGAGCTAGCAAACCCTGCAACATGCATGAATGGCAGGCGAGTTCACACTTGCCTGCCATTTTCATGAGGGGTTGAAGTCAGAATTTCCGTGCGAGGACCGCAGCGCTATTCCGGGGCGGTCAGGCTTTCGCGCTCGATGATTTCGATAGCGTCGATTGTCACGTGCTGCTGCTCGCCGTTCCACGTCCGGCTCGTGATTTCTGAAATGATATCGACCGCATTCTGGGCCATTTCTGCGATCGGCTGCCGCACGGTCGTCAGACGTGGCCAGATAGCAGCCGCAATGGCTGTATCATCGAACCCGACGATTGACAGATCCGTCGGGATTTTGAGGCCGCGACGCTGGGCGCCTGCACTGATACCCGCGGCCATATCATCATTACTGGCAAATACGGCTGTGGGGGGCGAGGCGGTGTCCAGCATCTTGCTTGCCAGCTCAAGGCCCGAGACGAACGTGAAATCACCTTGGAAGACCAGGCTCTGGTCGGCAGTGATACCATGCTTTTCCAGCGCTTTCTCAAAGCCGGCCTGACGCTGAAGGCTCGAAGGATGCTCAACAGGGCCGCGAATGAAACCGATGCGGCGGTGGCCTTTTGCGATCAGCAATTCAGTCATCTCAAAGGCGGCAGCCACGTCATCAAAGGCAACGCTGGAATGGGCGGATTCTGCATCCCGGAAACTCAGCGCCACGACAGGAATACCCATGTCCTTCAACAGGCCCAGCAGGGTGAGGTTGTTGCTGAGCGGCGGCGCCAGGATCAGGCCGTTAAGACGGATGGAACTAAGGCGCTTGACGATAAGCGACGTGTCGAGATCGCCCTCGATATCGGACAGGTCTTCAATGACGAGGTGGTGCCCCAGGTCGCGGCACCTTTTGAGGGCGCTGACCAGCAGGGCGCTGAGATAGCTGGGGCTCGGGTTGTAATAGGCGAGACCGATCAGTTTGGATTTGCCCCCGGCGAGGCTGCGAGCCATCAGATTGGGGCGATAGTTCAAGGCGGCGATAGCGGCTTCAACTTTCAGTCGGGTCGATTCCTTAACGAGCTTTTGCTTGTTCAGGACCCGCGAAACCGTCATTTGCGAGACACCGGCTTCCTCGGCAACTTCCTTGATTGTGATCGGTTGAGGCTTGTTCACTGCGATATTATCCATTCACTTTCCCAACATGGGGCCTTCAGCCTCTAACTATCCGAAGACTGAGTTGGCAAGGCCATTCTCCACGCAATTGATGAACTTTTGGATGTCAAAGTCGCGGAAAATACAAGGCTTTGCCTGTGTTTCCATCGGCTGGAACTAAATGGGCTGCCTGTAGGATGCCGCCTTGAATGCCTCTGCAAGTGCAGTGCGAACGGTTTTTGCCTTATAATCCTTGTCATACAAGGTCGGCCGCTTGAGCACATCGTCGGCGCGCGGAAGGAAACCCTGAAGCCAGTTCTGATCGTCCACCATGCCCCAGGCCAGCACCTCTTTGACCTGCGGATAGGACAGCATCAGGTCGAAATACTCGCGTGTGTAAGTGGCGATAAGCGCGTCGCGATAGGCGATGTCAGGCTTTAGCTGCGTATCATTCACGTCGAATTCCGTGATGTACATCTCCAGTCCCATACCTGCGACTTCGTCGCAGAAAGCGATCCACTCACGTTGCTTGTCAGTGGTGAATTCATCCGGCATCTCGTAATTCGAATGGCTCTGGATGCCGAGGCCGTCGATAGGCACGCCGCGTGACTTCAGGCGCTCAAGAAAGCGCAGGACGCCCGCACGATGTGCTGTGCTGGTTGTCTCCCAGCTCATGAAGTCATTGTAGACAAGTCGTGCGTTCGGCGCGTGCGCCTTGGCTACGTGGAAGGCGTGGTCGATCAGTTGTTCGCCCATCTTTGCGCTGAGTGAGGACTCGCGGAACATACCGGTTTGATCATCAATGGCCTCATTCACGACATCCCATGCGTAGATACCCGGTGCATAGCGATCAACGATGCGCGCGATCTTCTCCTCAACGAAATCCGCTGTTGCGGATCCGCTCTTGAATTCCAGATCGTTGACCCATTGCGGCGAATATTCCTGCCGATGCCATAGCAGTGTGTGGCCGCGCATTGTCAGCCCATTCTCGCCTGCAAAGGCGAACAGACGGTCAGCAGGGTCAAAATTTACCACATCCGCTTCAGGATAGATCGAATACCATTTGAACTCATTTTCCGCGACCATCGTGGAGCACTCGCGCAACATGATCTTCCTGTAGCGGGCATCGTTCAACTGGCCCGCACCCATGGCTGAACCAAACCGCATGCCCTTTTCAGCGGCAAGCGTGTGAAGGGGCTGTGTTTTAGTGGCTGTGACGTTCGTCGTTGCGCAAGCGCTCAGTCCGAAGGCGGATGAAGCGCTTGCAAGTGCGAGCCACTCCCTGCGCGTGATTTTGGACATGCTGTTCCTCCCGTGGTTTTTCTTGGGACAGGCCGAGTTGACGCCGGGCCGGTCCACTTATTATGGTAACGCTATCATTTCCCGAGCCAAAACGTCCAGAGGCTATCGGGGCAAAAAACTAAAGGACAGTGGAGGGAAGAAGCGTGATGGTTTTGGAAAGACCCGTAAGGCACGCAGGGGGCGCACTGGCGCTTCTCCTGCTGGGCGGATGTGGCGGCGCGCAAACCGGCGCTCCAACAGAAGCAGCATCGACGTCCAGTGAGGCAGTTTCCGCGGCGCGCTTTGAGTGGTTCAAGTATTCCGGCAACGACCCGGTCTTTGAAGTGACTGGCGATACATTGACTGGCTATCTCAATCCCGTCCTTGCGGGTTTCTATCCGGACCCGAGCGTGACGCGCGCGGGCAACGACTATTACCTCGTTACATCAACCTTCGGCTATTTTCCCGGCATCCCCGTCATGCACAGTCGCGACCTCGTTAACTGGGAACAGGTCGGCAATGTGATTGATCGCCCTGGCATGCTGGACTTTGATGGTCTGGGCCTGTCGCGCGGCGTCTTTGCACCCACAATCGAATTCCATGACGGCACTTTCTACGTCGCCAACACCTGCGTTGATTGCGGCGGCAACTTCATCGTCACCACAAACGATCCGGCCGGGCCATGGTCGAATCCTGTCTGGCTTCCTGATGTTGGCGGCATCGACCCGTCCCTCATCTTCGATGAAGACGGCAAGGTCTATGTCATGAACAATGACGCGCCGCCTGAAGCGGCCCTGTACGAAGGGCATCGTGCGATCTGGATACGCGAAGTTGATCCAAAAACCTTCCAGTCGATCTCGGAACCCGTTGTCCTGATCAATGGCGGTGTGCGCCCGGAAGAAAAGCCGATCTGGATCGAAGGCCCGCATATCTACCGTATTGGTGACTGGTACTACCTGAGCGCAGCGGAGGGCGGCACGGCAGTTGAGCATTCACAAGTGGTGCTCCGGTCGCGCGACGTGACCGGTCCATATGTCCCCTACGATGCCAACCCGATCCTGACGCAGCGCGACCAGCCAGCGGATCGGCCGAACCCGATCACGTCCGTCGGGCACGCCGACCTTGTTCAGGACGGGGCAGGGCGGTGGTGGGCGACATTCCTCGGCGTGCGGCCCTATGAAGGGGATATGTACAACACGGGCCGGGAGACGTTCCTCCTGCCCGTAGACTGGTCGTCTGACTGGCCTGTCATCCTGCCCAAGGGCCAGCTGGTGCCACACGTCGTGTCGGAGCGGCCGTCTGCGCCGCCAGCAGATGCGCCGCCTGTGCCGCTCACGGGAAACTTTGAGCAGGTCGAAGAATTTGGCGCGGATCGCTTGCCGTACAACTGGATGACCCTGCGCGTTCCGACCTCGCAATGGTGGACGCTGCAAGATGGCGAGCTGAGACTCGCGCCGCGTCCCGTAGACCTCGGCGCTGGCGCGCAGCCATCCTTCTGGGGCAGGCGTCAGCAGCACCAGAACGCCACAGCTGAAACCTCTCTCATCTTCACGCCAGAAAAAGCTGGGGAAGAGGCTGGTCTCGCTGTGCTTCAGAGCGACGACTATTTCTATGCCATGGGACTTGTGCGCAATGAGTCTGGCGAGATCGTCATTCAACTGCGTCGCAAGGCCGGATCGGAGTCGCTAGTCGAAGGTGAGCAGATTGCCGCTCAACAGATCGCACTTGCACCCGGCGCTGCTATAAAGCTGCGCATTACCGCGCGCGGCGATGTCTACGACTTTGCCTATCAAGGCGAAGGGCAAGACGACTGGGTCATGCTAGCCGAAGGCCTCGATGGCAAGATCCTCAGCACGCATGTTGCGGGTGGGTTCGTCGGCGCCGTTTTGGGCGTCTACGCGCAGTCGCCGGAAAGGGCTCTCTGAGCCTAGTCCTTGCCAGCCTGAATACTTGGCGGCGGTCCCAGATAGGATTCCGGCAGCGGCCGCCGTGCAACCGCGACATGCTGGAAAACCACGCCGGGATCGACCATCCAGAGCGTTACGCGCTGCAAGCCCGCCGCCTCTATCCGGTGCGTGGTCTGTTGCACGTTGGCATAGTCAGCGACCGTTTTCTCCCAGGCTGCTTGCGACGCATCGGCATTGATATTGACCACCTGCGGCGCTTCGTCATTCACCGAGACGGCATACTTCAACCCTCCCTTGCCGCGGAAATCCAGGCTGGGCGCCACAGTGGTATAGATCGTGTAGTCGCCGGGCTCGGTGACATAGATATCGTATGTGAGATGTGGGGTGCCTGCCATTCCGGGTGACTGGCGCTCTGCCGTGACCGGAAATACGGTAATGCTGTCATCCGTCCGGCCAAGGTTCGGGATGACCTGCCAGGACACATCGGCGCCGTTACTAACAGCCTGCGCGGCGCTGGCCGAAAAGCTGACAATGCCATCTGTCTCGACAAAAGCCTGACGGTCCGATGGCGCACTGAACTTGTGTGTAGGAACCCGGAGTGGAATACGCGTGTCGCCGCTCTCCACCCACACAGTCGCTACAGCGCGCCCTTCCGGCGCACGGCTCCAGTCGACCGCAATCGTGACCGGCTCTTGAGTTGAAACGTTTGGCTCAGGCGCTGACACGGTGATCCAGTCGGCATCCGACATGACTTCGAATGCAAACGGCGCTTGCCCGCGATTGAACACATCGAAGGCTTGCACCGAGCGCCCATAAGGCTCGAACACGGGGAGGGTCAGCGTGGTGTCAGCCCCCGTTGAAATCATCTCCGTTCCCGGAACAGAGACACCCAGTCCGGCTGCTTCCGGCACCACGATGCGCACCGTCTCCGGCTTGTTGTCCTGCTCGGGCTGTTGCCAGTACGTGTAGCCGATATGGGTCTGGGACATCATGCGGTTCCATTTCCCGCCCGCAATGTCCTCGTGATAAAAGCGCGTCAGCTCATCGTCCTTTTCGAACAGGGCGTCGACCTCGTCAGCCATGGCATTGGTCGCGGCGCGGCCCTGCTTGGCATAGAGCCGGTTCTTTGCGGCCGCCACATAAAGTGCATTCAGGTTCGCCGCCGCGTGGATCGGGAACCAGACAAGCTGCTTGTAGGCATCCTGATAGGTCTTTGGAAGTTGTTTGCCCACGGATGTCGCCTGCGCCGCAAGCGCCTCATAATCGCTCACAATCGTGTCGGCCTCGTTGAAATTGATCAGGCTGTAGGTGCCGGGCTCCAGCAGCTCCGGTTTCCGGCGCGCATTGAACCGCGTGTAGGCGGTCAGCATCTCGCCGATCTCCGCCGCATGGGCCGGGCCAAACTGCTCAGCTGCCCATGTCTCTGGATAGGCCGCGAGCCGCTCAAGCGGCCATTCTTCAGGATCCCACGCCATATCGAGGAAGAAATTGATCGGGAATTCCATTGGCTTCAGGTCGCCGACATTCACGATCCAGATCTGCTTCGCGCCATAGGCATCCGCCAGGTTCATCTGCTCCCACACGCGCTCGATCTGCGTCGTGTTGATCCATTTATAGTTCCGCGGGTCGCCCACGTAATCGAAATGGTAGTAGACGCCATAGCCGCCCGACCGCTCGCTTCCAGGTTCTGGGAGCCGCCGGATATTGCCCCAATTGTCATCCGCAAAAAGAAGCGTCACGTCGCCGGGCACGTCCATGCCCTTGTCGTAATAGTCCTGCACTTCCTTGTAGAGCGCCCAGAGCTGGGGCGTGTCTTCTGCTGGCGCGCCGGTCACGTCTTCTATGATCTTGCGCTGGTCGGCGACGATCTCCTCCAGCAGGCCAGTCGCCGTATCTTCCGACATGGCTTCATCACCATCCCCGCGCATGCCGATCGTGACGATGGCTTCACGCGTGCCGATCCGCTTCACCCCATAGCGCCAGAAAGACTGAAGCGTCTCCTTGTTGGTGGCATAGTTCCAGTCACCCTCGCCATAGCGCTCCCATTCCACATGGGCGCGTCCCAGCGGTTCATGATGTGATGTGCCGATCACGATGCCATACTCATCGGCCATTACGGCATTCATCGGGTCGTCATCGTAGAACGCCTTGCCCCACATGGCGGGCCAGATGTAGTTCGCCTTCTGGCGCAACAAGAGTTCGAACACGCGCTCATAGAAGGCGTGATTGAAGCCCCCGAACTTTTCATTCACCCAGTCAAGCAGGGCAGGGTTCTCATCGTTCAGGAAGATGCCACGATATTTGACGGCCGGTTTCTCCATCCGCCGACCGGGCGCCACGTATAGCGCCTCGATCGGTTCGATGGGGACATCCGCCCACCAGTTCCACGGCGAAACACCGGCCCGGTCCAGCAGGTCATAGACCCCAAAGATCGTCCCGCGCTTGTCCGAACCCATGATGACAAGCGCGCGTTCAACCCCGTCGAAAGGCCGCTCGACAACCTCTTGGGCAAACGCCTCCCATTCCCCGGTCAGGTCCCCGTCCGACAGCTGCCCCTTAGCCACCAGATCCGCGATCCAGCGCGACTTCGCGAGCGATCCGACAATGATCAGGTTGCGCGTATCCTTCGGAATTGCCGTATTGATTTCGGGGCGCGCCGACCCGCGTTTTTCAAGGTCTGCCTGCAGGTTGCGAACGGCGCGCAGGATCCCCGGGTCATCGTCCGGGTCGACGAGGATTGTGGTTGCATGGCCATTCTCGAAAAGCGGAAAACCCTCCGCGCTTTTTTTGGTGGAAACCTGCGCTGCTGGTAATATCGATAATGTATGCTCAGCGACCGGCGTCTGCGCGCAGGCCGTTGGAACCGCGAAGAAAAACAGGGCGAAAAGCCGGGCAAGACTGCCTGTGGTGAAACGCGTCCGCGCCTGTCGCATCATGATGTTTTCTCCCCTGGGTCCATTTCACGTTGAAACGGCGAACGTTTTCGTTTAGCCAAAATGTTAACGCCATCATTTTTAAGTGCAACCTTTCTCGCAAGGGCGCTGCAAATTGGATGGCGACCCATAATGCCCGCAAAAGGGCAAATCATTCGGGAGGAATAGGAATGGCAATGGACTCGCAAAAAGTGGCACTGCTTGGCCTGTCGGCCTTGCTGCTGGCAGCCTGCAACACGGCTTCGACGGCGCAGCTCGATAGCGTTGAGACACAGCAACCTGCTCAGGACGCTCAGTCGTCCCCGGAAGGGAACGTCGAACTCTGGCCCACCGTGGAGAGTGACCTCATCGATCCTGCTATCGAAGCCCGCATTGACGACCTGATGTCCAAAATGACGCTCGAGCAGAAAGTCGGCCAGGTCATTCAGGCGGACAACGGATCCATTACGCCCGAAGAGGTCAAGGAATACCGGCTCGGTTCCGTTCTAAGTGGCGGCAATTCCGGCCCGAATGGCAAGCCATATGGCACCGTCGATGAATGGGTCGCGGCCGTGGATGCGTACTACATGGCTTCAATCGATCCCGAAGGCGTTGAAGTCGCCATTCCGATCATCTGGGGTATCGACGCCGTACACGGCCATAACAATGTTATCGGCGGCACGCTCTTCCCGCACAATATCGGCCTCGGCGCCATGCGCGATGCTGACCTCATGGGCGAGATTGCGCGCATTACCGCGCTTGAACTTCGGGCGACCGGCCATGACTGGACCTTCGCGCCAACCGTCGCTGTCCCGCGCGACAGCCGCTGGGGCCGTTCCTACGAAGGCTTTGGGGAAGACCCCGAGATTGTCACAGCCTATTCGCCCCGCATTGTTGAAGGCCTCCAGGGTGAGTTCGGTTCAGACGCTTTCATGAGCGACGGGCATGTCATCTCGACTGCCAAGCACTTTCTCGGTGATGGTGGCACGGAAGGCGGTAAGGACCAGGGCGATGCAATTCTGTCTGAGGCTGAGCTCATTCGGCTTCACGCCGCTGGCTACCCGCCTGCCATTAAAGCTGGCGCCTTGTCGGTCATGGCTTCGTTTTCAAGCTGGAATGGTGCCAAGATCCACGGTGACAAATACCTGCTCACGGATGTTCTGAAAGAGCGGATGGGCTTCAGCGGCTTTGTCGTGGGTGACTGGAACGCCCATGGCCAGATAGATGGCTGCACCAACGAAGATTGCGCGGCCGCGCTCATCGCGGGTCTAGACATGTACATGGCGCCTGACAGCTGGAAAGGCCTCTACGAGAACACGCTTGCTGAAGCGAAATCCGGCGCCATCCCAATGGCGCGTCTCGACGACGCCGTCCGCCGCATCCTGCGTGCAAAGTTCAATTACGGCCTCTTCGAGCAGGCGCGCCCGTCCCAGCGCCCATTGTCTGGCCGCTCGGATATCGTGGGGTCGCCCGAACATCGCGCGGTGGCGCGCCAGGCCGTCAGGGAGTCACTCGTCCTGCTGAAGAATGAAGGCGGTGTCCTGCCTATTCGGCCCGACGCGAAGATTCTTGTTGCGGGTAATGGCGCCGATAATATCTCCAAGCAGGCGGGCGGCTGGACCCTTACCTGGCAAGGCGGCGGCATGTCGAACGACCTCTTCCCCAATGCCGATTCCATCCTTGCCGGCCTCAAGGCAGCCGGAAGTGATGTCACCTATAGCACCGATGGCAGCTTCACGGCGAAGCCTGATGTCGCCATCGTTGTCTTTGGTGAAGAGCCGTACGCGGAATTCCGCGGCGACGTAGATCATCTCGCCTATGACATCGACGGCACCAAGGAACGCAAACTGCTCGAGAAACTCAAGGCAGACGGCATTCCTGTCGTCACTGTGTTCCTCTCAGGCCGCCCGATGTGGGTGAACCCGGAACTCAACGCCTCTGATGCCTTCGTCGCCGCTTGGTGGCCAGGCAGCGAGGGCGCCGGCATTGCCGATGTCCTGATCGCTGATGCCGACGGCCAGCCGCGCAATGACTTCACCGGCAAGCTTTCATTCTCATGGCCACGTAGTGCCGACCAGCAGCCGCTCAATGTGGGCGATGCAGTGTATGATCCGCTCTTCGCCTATGGCTATGGCCTCTCTTATACCACACCAGCCGCCGTGGCATCTGATCTGGATGAAAGTGTCAGTGCCGATCTCGTCTCCGCACGCGCGAACAGCGTGTTTTTCGAGAATGGCAGCTTCGTTTCCGACTGGGCACCAGAAACGGTGGGCGATGTCACCCCGTCGCGCGTCGATCACAATGCGCAGGAAGACGCGCTCTTGTACACGTTTGGCGGGGCAGGGGGCAGCGTTGCCTTCAAGGACGGCACCGCTCGCAATTTCCTGCGTGAGTCCAATGGTGACATGGAGCTGATGATGATGCTCAAGTCCAGCGTGAGCGGCAAGGTCGAGATCGGCATGCAATGTGAAGGCGATGACTGCGCCAGCTATGACACGCTGCCAGCCGACGTTGCTACGGCGAATGAGTGGACCGAAGTCCGTCTCTCGCTCAGCTGCCTCAAGGGGCTCGATCTTGAAACCGTAACGTCGCCCTTCAGCCTCAGGGCCGAGGGCGCTGGCACAATCGCCGTTGCGGATATCCATTTCGTCGAGGACGAAGATGCGCAGGAAACCTGTCTGAGTGAATAGTTCCGATCTTACGCGCACGACGGCCAGTAGCGTTCAGGCCGTCGTGCGCATTTCCGCCCATGGATATGACGTTGAAATCGACGCGGCGCGCGGCGGACGCCTCGTGTCAGCCACGTTCGAGGGCGTGGACGTACTCCGCCGCGACCTCACGTCAGGCCCATCCAGTGCGCTTGAGTCAGCCTGTTTCCCCCTCGTGCCCTTCTCCAACCGGATACGCAAAGGCCGGTTCACGTTCGAAAGCCACAATTACCAGCTCGCGGCAAACTGGGACGGCGACGAACACGTCATTCATGGCGAGGGCTGGCAACAGGCATGGGAAATCGTCGCGCTGGAGTATGCCCGCGCGGTGCTACGCCTGAAAGGCACAACCGCATGGCCCTGGTCCTATGAATGCCTGCAGGAGATCACGCTCGGCGAAACAGGCATTGTCCTGGCGTTGACGCTTCGCAACACCGGCACCGCCCCGATGCCCGCAGGTCTCGGCTTCCACCCCTATTTCCCGCACACGGCCTCGACGGCGCTACAGTTCGATGCCCAGCGCATCTGGCCGCCCCTCGGCGAAACGGCCTTGGTGCCGCACGTCCCGGACCGTACGAACAGTTTCAGCGTCATGCGTCCCGTCTCCGATTGCGTGCTCGATCACTGCTTCGATGGATGGTCCGGCACCGCTCGTATCCTCCAGCCGGATATGGGTCTGGAAGTGACACTCACGGCATCCCGGAGTGCAGCCTACTGTGTCGTCTACACGCCCGCGAGCGAGCCCTATTTCTGCTTCGAGCCCGTGTCCCATTGCACCGGCGCCTTCGAGGCGGATGATATAGCAGACGCAGGTCTCAAAGTGCTCCAGCCCGGCAAATCGCTCGGCCTCTCGCTCACGCTTGGCGCGAAACGCCGCTGAAACACACTTTCATAACGTCGACCCGCCGACATTCCTCTACGTCATAGCTTGTCATATAATTAGAACGCGTTCTAATTATAAAAAAGACGGAGGAATACACATGCCGGTTGCACAACTCTCGCGGGTCCGCAAATCCATCCTGCCCTTGATAGAGGATGACTGGAGCAGCATCGCAAACCGCGAATTGCCGGATCTGTCGGAAAAAGATGGCGTCTCCAGCCTGCAAAGCTGGAACCTCCACGTTTACATGCGGGCCGCGGCGCGCATGGGCACCGGTAGCAACGATATCTTGCCGAGCGACGTGATCTTCATCGAGCCGCCGCTCGCGCACGGATGAGCGGCGCCGTTATCAGCCGGGTCGATCTTGCGGCAGCCCATGACGGGGATGCCGAACTCAACGTGACGCTCCGGTACGAGAATGGTGGCCAGACCATGGTGGCGCTCGACGAATATGCCGTCCGCGTTCTCATGGCCTCATGTGACGCGACCTTGCCTGAAGACCTGATCGGGCAGGGCTGGCACCACGTGCGCGATGCGCTGGAAGCCGCCTCAAACAGGTTTGTGAATTCGAATTCAACGCAACAATAATTATAACGGAGGGACATCGACATGTATGATCTTGTCATCAGAAACGGAAAAGTTGTCGACGGTACAGGCGCGCCAGCTTACGACGCGGACATCGCCGTCAAGGGAAACCGCATCGTCAAGATTGGTAAAGTGACGGAGGGTGCCCGCGAGGAGGTCGACGCGACCGGCAAGGTTGTCTCGCCCGGCTTTATCGATCCGCACACGCACTTCGATGCCCAGCTGCTCTGGGATGGCTGCGCCAAGCCCGCCCTCGCGCATGGCGTTACGACCATCGTGCCCGGCAACTGTTCGCTCTCACTCGCGCCCCTCAAGGCCAAGCACCGCATGAAGCTGGTCGGCATGTTCAACCAGATCGAAGAGATGCCCCTCAAGGCTTTCAAGGAAGGCGTCGTCTGGGATTGGGAAACCTTCTCCGAATACATCACGCGCATCCGCAAGGGCCTCGCCATCAATGTGGCGCCGCTGGTCGGCCATTCGGTCATCCGCCTCTGGGTCATGAACGAGGCCGCGACGGAACGTACGGCAACGGATGCCGAGATCGCCGAGATGCAGGGCGTCCTGCGCGAATGCCTCGATGCCGGCGCCGCTGGCCTCTCGACGAGCTATGTCGACATGGACGAAAAACTCCTGCCAGTTCCGAGCCGCTACGCGGATGCCCGCGAAGTTGAGGCCCTGGCCAGCGTGCTCGGCGAATATGGCCGCGTACTCCAGATCGTGCCGGAATTCTACGATTCCGATCTCACAATCGCGCGCCTCGACCAGCTCGCCGAGCTGTCGCTGAAGTACAATATCCCGACCACGTTCTCGCCGCTCTTCATGAACGCCGACAATGTCGACGCCGTGAACCGCGTCATGGCGCGTGTCGATGAACAGTTTGCGCGTGGCGCCCGCGTCTGGCCCCAGGTCCAGACCCGTCCGATCGACATCAGTTTCAGTTTCTCGGTGCCGAGCCTGCTCTTCATGCGCTTTCCGAGCTGGTATCGGATCATGCGCTTCGGTACGCCCGAAGAGATCATCGCGTTCTTCAGCGACGCCGATAATCGCAAGAAACTGATCCCGGAAGTGGCACCTCTGCAAGGCCTGTGGCCAACACTGGTCCTGCGTCACGTCGAGACGGATGCGAACCAGAAATACGTCGGCAAGACGCTGAAAGAGATCGCCGAACTGCGCAACACAACGCCCATCGAGGCGATGATGGACCTGTCGGTCGAAGAGGGCCTAGAAGCCCACTTCCTGTCGGCTGGCATGGGTCATAATGATGATGCAAAGGTTGCTGGTCTGCTCAACCATCCGCATGTGCACATTGGTGCCAGCGATGGCGGCGCCCACATCCTCTCATTCTCCACCTATGGTGACACCGGCTACCTGTTCTCGCACTTCGTGCGTGACCTGAACCTCATGACAGTCGAGTCGGCCGTCAAGAAAATCACCTCTGACACAGCCGCCATCTGGGGCATTCCTGATCGCGGTCTGCTCAAGGAAGGCATGATTGCCGACATTGCCGTTTTCGATCTCTCCACCATTGCGCGTGGCGAAGAGAAGTTCGTCAATGATGTTCCGGGCGACGGTCATCGCTATGTCCGCGACTCCCATGGTGTCGATACCGTGATCGTCGGCGGCGGCATCGCGTGGTCTGAGGCCGAAGGCTATCAGGACGTGCGCGGCGAAGTGCTTCCGGGCGTGCGCGAAATGGCTGCCGCATGAGTTGGCCGGGTGTCACGCAGCGTCGCATTGCTACCAACGGAATTGAACTGAACATTGCCGAGGCAGGTGAGGGGCCCCTTGTGCTTCTCGTCCACGGCTTCCCGGAATCCTGGTATTCCTGGCGTCATCAGTTCAAGCCCCTGGCCGATGCTGGCTATCACGTCGTCGCGCCAGACATGCGCGGCTATGGCAAGAGCGACAAGCCTGAAGCCATTGAGGCCTATAACCAGGTCGAAGTGGTCAACGACATTGTCGGCCTCATCCCGGCGCTCGGCTACGAGACAGCGGTTGTGATCGGGCATGACTGGGGCGCGCCAACGGCGTGGGCCACGGCGCTCCACCATCCGGACAAGGTCCGGGCGGTCGGTGCCATGTCCGTGCCCTTCCTGCCGCGCTCCCCGGTGCCGCCCATGGCAATGCTCCGGGAAATGTACAAAGGCCAGTTCTTCTACCAGCTGTATTTCTTCGAGCCGGGCGTCGCAGAGGCCGAGTTCGAAGCTGACATCCGCACCGCCTTGCGCAAGTTTCTCGTCATGGCTGGCGGGGAGACGGATCTCACGACGCTGGCGCCCAAGGCCGAAGACGACGACATGTTTTCCAGCCTGCCATATCCGGAAACGCTGCCCGACTGGGTCAGCGAAGAGGATCTCGATTTCTACGAGGCCGAATTCAAGCGCTCGGGCATGCGTGGTCCGCTCAACTATTATCGCAATCACGACCTCGCATGGAAACTCACTGAAGGGGCGCCGACGACCATCTCTCAACCGGCCTTCTTCGTGGCAGGCACTAATGATGGCGTCATCATGATGGCTGAAGAGGCCCTCAAGATCATGCCCATGTTCGTGACCGACCTGCGCATCAACAAGCTGATCCCTGGTGCCGGTCACTGGACGCAGCAGGAAGCGCCTGAAGCCGTGAATGAAACCATTCTCGAATTCCTGCAGGAGCTGGATGGATGACGGAGTCAGTCCTCATTATCGGTGCGGGCATTGGCGGTCTCTGCACGGCGCTGGCGCTCGCGCCAACGGGACGGGAGATCACGCTTATCGAGCGCGATGCCCCGCCGCCCGGCGATGACCCGGACCAGGTTTTCCATGAGTGGAAGCACACAGGCGTCGGCCACCTGCGCCAGAGCCACGCCTTCCTCGCGCGGCTCCGGTCGATCATCAAGCGTGACCACCCACGCCTGATGCAGGAACTGCTCGACATGGGTGTGCGTGAGCTGACATTCGACGCCATGCTGAGCGACCTGCAGCGCGATGATTACATCCCCGAACCGAGCGACGCTGAACTTACCATCATCACCAGCCGCCGAACGACGCTCGAACTCGCAATGCGTCGCTATGTCGGCACACTCGAGAACGTCACCATCCGTTCCGGCTTCCTCGTGCGCCGCCTGATCACGGACAAGGGCGTCGACGGCGTCGTCAATGTCCGCGGCGTATCCGGCGACAGCGACGGCGAAGAGACATCAGTCCCTGGCGATATCGTCGTCGACGCCTCCGGAAAGAACGGGTTCACGATCGACCAGCTGAAGATCGATGGCGCTGACTTTCCTGAAGAGGCCGAGTCCGCCGGCATTCTCTACTTCACCCGACACTATCGCCTGAAGCCCGGAATGGACGAGCCCTCCCGCATCGATAACCCGCCCCCCAGCGGCGACCTCGGCTTCGTCAAGTTCGGCGTCTTCCCGGGCGACAATGGCTGCTTTTCGATTACCATGGCTGTGCCCGAAGTCGAGATGGAATTGCGCAAGGCCATCCTCAATCCCGACATCTTCCACGAAATGACCCAGCTCCTGCCGGGCCTTGCTCCTTGGACGGACTCCGAACGGTCAGACCCGGTTGGCCGTGTCCACGGCATGGGCGACCTGATCAGCCGCTGGCGCGATCTCGTTGTCGAAGGCAAGCCGCTCACGCGTCATTATTTTGCCCTAGGGGATACGCTGATCCGCACCAATCCGCTCTATGGCCGCGGCTGTTCCTTCGCTGCCGTCAGTGGCCAGGTCCTGTGCGAGACACTGGAAGCATCGTCTGATCCCGACGCGCGCACCGTCGCTTATCATCAGCGCCTGCTCACCGAGCTGAAACCCTACTACCTTAACCAGCGCGCCCAGGACCGCGCCGCCATCAAGCGCGCACGTCAGGCGCTCACCCCTGACTACAAGCCGGGCTTTCGCGCCCGCCTCATGCAGGGCTTCTTCGATGACGGCGTCCGCATCGCCCTGCGCTATGATACCGGCATGCTGCGCGATGCCATGCGCGGTTTCCACATGCTAGAGCATCCCAACAAATGGCTCGGCAAGCCAGGCAACTTCGCCAAGGTCATGTACTATTGGGCGCGCGGTCCCAAGCGCAACGCGGCGGCCTATCCTCCAAAGGCCGGTCCTGAGCGCAACGAGATGATCAAGGCATTGTCCCTCGACTATCAGGCTGATATCGACCGCATCGCGCAAGGGGCCTGAGCCCGATGGGAGAGGCAGTGACCGAAGAGACCGGCAAACGCGAACAGGCCAAGGCCGAGCGGCGATCCCGCATCGTCCAGGCCGCGCGTGACCTTATCCGCGAGACGGGCGACACCAACCTGTCCATGCGCATGATCGCCAAGCGCGCCGATGTCAGCCTCGCGACGCCTTACAACCTCTTCGGCTCCAAGCGCGCCGTCGTGCTCGCCGTCTTCGAGGACGAGCGCGACTTCGCCGTCCGCTTCAGCAAGATCAAGGCGGCCAATGCCATCGACCGGCTGTTCTCGGCGCAGGCGCTCGCGTCCAGCTACTTCACCGACGACCCGGACTTCTACCAGACCATCTGGAAAGCCCTGCTCGATACGCGCAGCCCGAACGACACAGGCCTCGCCACGCCTGAGCGCCTTGAGCGCAACAGCGCCGCCTGGCGCGCACTGATAGAGGCGGCGCAGGCCGAGGGGCTCATCAATGCCCGTTTCGCGTCCGAGGCGCTGGAACGCACGCTCTCCTATCTCGCCAATGGCGTCATGCTTTCCTGGGTGCTTGGCACGCTCGAGACACGCGACCTGCAGGCCGCTGGCGCCCTCGGCTATGCCGTCGTCCTGCGCGGCGCCGCTACGGGCAAGGGCGTTGCCATGCTTGACGAGCGGATCGCCACACTCGAAGCCCTGCTGCACCACGAAGACGCCCCCGTTCCCGGCCGCAAGCAGGCCGCAAGCCGCGGCGGCTGAGCCCGCTTTCCGGGCGCCCCGCGCCTCTGCCACCGCAAGCACACGCATTTCGCTTCACGCGCCCCGCGCCCATGCGCTAACCTCCGCTGAGAAAAACCGTTCGGGGGACAATCATGCCATACCGCTGCCGCAGCCTGCTGCTCCTGGCCTGCCTCGTGCTCGCCGCCTGCGTCACGCCCCTCCAGCGCGACCTCGACACCACGCTCAATCCGCCCGAAATCGCGGGCGTCCGCTGGGGCATCCTCGTCACGGACGCGCAGGGCCGCGAGGTCGCCGCCATCAACCCCGACCAGCGCTTCCTTCCGGCCTCCAACACCAAGCTCTTCACCACAGCCGCCGCCTTCCGCTGGCAGGACGATCTCGCCGCCATGCTCCCGCGCCTCACCACCTTCGTCGCCCTCGAGGATGTCGGCGAAACCGGCGCCCCCACACTCGTCCTCCACGGACGCGGCGACCCCCACCTCACTGACACGCCAGACTGCGAAACCCGCTGCCTCGCCACGCTGGCGGACGCCGTCGCCGCCATCGGCCTCACCAGTCTCACCCATGTCGTCGGCGACGACACATGGTTCCCTGATGAGCGCTGGGGCCCCGGCTGGAGCTGGGACGACCTGCAGACTTCCTATGGCACCGCCACATCCGCCCTCACCATCAACGACAATACCGCCACGCTCACCGTCGCCCCCGCCGGTGAAGGCGCCCCGGCGACGGTCACCTGGGCCCCCGGCGACGCCGCCTACACAATCGTCAACCACACCGTCACGGCAGAGTGGCCGGGGCAGGGCGACGAGGCCCCGGAAGACGACCTCATCGTCTCCCATCTGCCCGGCACCGCCATCGTGCACGTCGCCGGTCACGTCCCGCCTGGCAGCGCCCCGCGAAGCTTCGCGCTCGGCCTCGACGATCCGGCCCTCACTGCCGCTACGCGCCTCACCGCCCTGCTGCAGGCGCGCGGCATCAGTGTCGAAGGCCCGCCCATGGCCCGTCATCGTGCGCCCGGCACGCCGCCTGAGGCCGCCTTCACCGGCCTTGAAAATGGCGACCCGCCGCTCGCCGCGCTGGCCCCGCCTGCCTTTCCCGATGCGCTGGCCGACATTTCCAAGGACAGCCAGAATCTCTATGCCGAACTCATGCTGCGCCATCTCGGCCATCTCAGCGAGGATGGCGCCGCCGAGGATGGTCTCGCCCGCGTCGACGCCTTGCTGGAAGAGGCAGGCGCCGCCCCGAACGGTCACGACCTCTTCGACGGCTCCGGCATGTCAGTCTACAACCGCGTCAGCCCACGGACCATCGTCGCGCTACTCACCTACGCCGCCGCGCAGGACTGGGGCAGCGCATGGAAAGACACATTCCCCATCGGCGGCGTCGACGGCTCGCTCCAGCGACGCTTTCGCGGGACCATCCTCGAAGGCAAGATGTTCGCCAAGACCGGCACCCTTAAAGGCACGAACGCCCTCTCCGGCTACATGACCGCCGCCAGCGGCCAGACCCTCACCTTCGCCATAATCGCAAACGAGCGCCCGCTCGCCGTATCATCCGCCACGCCGATGATAGACGCCGCACTGGTCAGGATTGCGGAGGCTAATTGATGATTTTTCGTATTTGGGAGGTGGTCCATCCAAGGCAACCAGAATTCAGCCTTTGTGTTTAAAGAAGGGTCCCATGGGGGATTTTCGGAGCTCTGTATTCGCGTTTTGAAGTGCCCGAAAACGAGCGGGAATTTCACGAAGTTTAGGAGCGTCAATTAGTTGGCTCGTAGCGATACTCGCGAGCCCGAATGTTCCCATCCCAGTCAAGACCGATGCAATCTTGCCCGATTGAAATTTTGAGGGATTCCAAGCGCCATCTTAATTCGTCGTCAGAGGTACTCATTTGGCGCGTTCTCCAAATCGGACATCTTTTGAGTCTCAACTAAATTTACTAGCATTCTTGTCATGCTCCGAAGTTCTAATCAAACCACCTAGTGGCACCTCAACCCCACCACCCTGAAGCAACCCTCGCCCAGCGCACCCGCGCCGAACTCGCCCGGCTCGAAATCATCATCCGGCGCCTGCTCATGTTGATGGCCCTTGGGCTCGAGCTGCCGCCTGTGCCTGTTCGGGCATCGTCCGGGCATCATTCGGGCACCGAGCGCGTCGAAACGAAAGCCTCAACGGGCCTGCACGGCCTGTCGCCCCGCTGCCTGGGGCCTGACATGGATCGGGGCGGCTTGGAGACAGCAGGCAGGGCGATCGGACCCGTTCCGGCCGCCTCGCTGCTCGCCCGCCTCGCGGAATTGCAGGAATTGCTCGCCGCCCCCGAGGCCCACGCCAAACGCCTTGCCCGCACGCTGGAACGCCAGCGCAAGTCGAGCGAAGCGGCACCCATGGCGCTTCCCATGGTCCGCACCCATCGCATGCCGCCTGAGCTGGGCGCCATCGCGACCGCGCTGCCGGAATTCCTGCGCGACGCGTTCAAAAGCTGGGAAAGCTCGGGCTGAATCCGCATCACAAACAGACCCCCATGCCGGGCGCCCCAAAGGGCGTTTCCGGTTGCACGTGCAATAGGCTGTACAATCGCTCCGGACTTTGAGACAAAGTCAGACCATTCCTCCCGGGATTTGCCCGTCGCGACACTTGCGACGCGCACGAATCCAATTCGGCCGCTCGACCGGCCGGCAATCGCAAAGGGGCACTTTTCGTGTCCTGCTGCAGGTAAAAAGGGAAGCGGCGTTCAACGTCGTTCCATGAGGGGGAAGAATGAAACAATCGGAACGGCGCAAGCAGTCGTCGGACAAGCTGATCAATGCCTATCTGGAACTGGCTGCGGAAGAGGGTGTTTCGGCGCTCACCTTCGACAAGATCGGCATAAGGGCTGGCTATAGTCGCAACCTGGCTTTCCACAAGTTCGGGTCCAAGAGCGGTTTGCTCGATGCCGTGATCAACCATCTCCATGATTCGATGGAGGTCGTGCGCCAGGAGGCCAATCTCGAGACCCTCTCCGGCCTCGACGCGCTGCTCCTCTATTGCGAGATCCATTTCGAATCGCTGGAGGAACTGGCTGAAATCCGTGCCTATTTCGTCCTGATGAGCGAAGCCATCGCCACGCTGTCGGATGTCAGGCCAATATTCGCCCAATCGCACGTCCGCTCGAACACAGAACTTCGGCGCCTTTTTACCCGTGGTTTCGACGATGGCTCCCTGCGCAAGGGCGTCGATATCGAGATGGCAACCATGATGATTACGACCCAGATCATCGGCATGTCATCCCAGTATCTGATCGATCCGGACTTTCCGCTCAAGGCCGCAGCAGCCGAATTGCAGTCGCTTATTCGCAATGCCTACGGCTCTGCAATGCCCAAAAGGGTTTGGAATGAATCGCCTTCCAGAGCTATCGCAACGGCAAGTCGCCTCCGACAAAGATAACACTATACAACTAGATTAATCGATATTAGCTTCCCAATAACGCCGCGCCGGAGAGTGCGGTCTAAAGAACGATTCTGGGAGGAATTATCGATGAGACAGCCAATGTTGCTGGCAGCTGCCAGCGTGATCGCCTTGACCGCTGCCGGTCATGCCTGGGCGCAAGAAACCACCGAAACAACAGAAGTCCGGCGCCTTGATCAGGTGACCGTCACGGCCGTGAAACGTGAGCAGGACCTCAATGAAGTCCCTGTCTCCGTGACGGCCTTCACCGCCGATACGCGCCAGGAACTTGGTCTGGCCAACCTGTCCGATTTCGCGCGCTTTACGCCGAGCCTTTCCTTCTCTGCTGGTGACGACCGCGTGTTCGTCCGCGGTGTCGGCCGCCAGACCAATACAAACGGTTCGGACCCAGGCGTCGCAACATATTCCGACGGAATCTATGACGCATCGACCTCCGCTGTCTCGAAGAGCGACTTCTTTGTCGACCGTGTTGAAGTTCTGCGCGGACCACAAGGCACGCTCTATGGGCGCAACTCGATCGGCGGTGCGATCAACGTCGTGTCGAAACGTCCGACGGATATATTTTCCGCTGACAGCCGCCTGACGATCGGCAATTACGAAACAACAGCCATTGAAGCGAGTGTCGCCGGACCCCTGAGCGATCGGGTCAGGGCCAAGCTTGCCGGCTCCTTCCGCAATCAGGACGAGGGCTATCTGAAAAACGTCGCTGGTGGGCCCAGCGAGGCAGGGAAGGGAGATAGCAGCTATCTTGAATTCCAGCTGGAAGCAGATCCGACGGACAACCTGTCTCTTTGGTTCAAGGCTGACACGCTCAATTCCGACTCCTACAACCGCGCGACGAACTCGTCTGGTTCCTACGATTATTCGCCGTTTCCAACGGGTAACCTGACCCCGGGCGCTGCCTTCGGCTATCTTCTTCCAACCTATGTTCAGGAAGGCACGGCCACGGCAAATCCAGGTATCAAGGATATCCGGAAGTTCAGCACCAACACACCAACAAGGTCCAAGCTGGATGACAGCCTCGGCCTGTCGACCATTGCAACGTGGAGCCTGCCGACTGTCGACGTCAAATACATGGGCGGCTACCGCACCTATGTTTTTGACTCCTACCGGGATGATGATGAGACCAGCATGGTCTCCTATGAATACCCGCTTGACCCGGCAAACCCTGCTGCAGGTGAAGTCTTTACCGGTGGACCAAATTGCCAATGGTATCTCGAAAATGTTGGACCGATCTGTAGTGCGGCCACAGTCTTCCCGTCGCTGACTTTCGGCTATATCGAGGACAAATCCTTCTGGAGCCACGAGCTGAACATCCAGTCGTCAGAGGACTCGGATATCTGGTGGATTGTCGGCGCCTATTATTTCGAAGAGGATTTCCATCAGGAATCGCACTTCGGTAACAGCGCGCAACCTGAGGTCCGGGCGCCATTCGGTGCGGCACCAAATCCGGATGGTGACTACGTTACGGCTCTGTCTGATCTGACAACCAAGTCCTATGCACTCTTTGGTCAGGTCGACTATGACCTGACAGATACGGTCACGCTCACTGGCGGCCTGCGCTATTCCCTTGATGACAAGGCGGGCTCAGAGCAGCTTCGCGTGATTGGTTACGGCATCGTGCCCGGCTTTACGCTCGGAGGTTCAGGCAACCTCGCGCCGGCGCTCGATCTGACAGCTGCTTCCGTTTCGTATGTTGATGCGCCAGGCGTCGCCAGCGGCGTTACGATCGACCCAGCGACAGGTCTCGCAAGACGCGAGCTTTCAGATGAATGGAGTGCCGTTTCCGGGGTTGCCGGTATCCAGTGGCAGCCGAATGCGGATCAGAACTACTTCTTCCGCTATAGCCGCGGTTACAAGTCAGGCGGTTTCAATGCGGGTGGCATCAGCCAGTTTCCGAAGACAGGCGAAGAGCTGCTGGACTCGTTTGAAGTGGGCGCAAAGCGCACCTTTGGCGATGAGCTTCAGCTGAATGCCACGGCCTTCTACTATGCCTACGACGGCCTCCAGGTACCTCTGGATGCCATTGAAAACGGTCTGACGCTGACACGTTTCTTCAACATCGAAGACTCGCGCGCCATGGGTCTGGAGCTTGAGGCCATGTGGACGCCAACGGACGATCTGCGCTTCATGTTCAGCTATGCTTACAACGATTCAGAAGTTCGCAGCGCCTGCTGTTTCGTGGACAATGTTGATCCGACAGCCGTTCAGCCCGGTGCGCAGCCATCAGGACCGGCCAATGGCAGCGGCAGCCAGCCGCAAAACCTCAAAGGCGAAATGCTGCCACGCACCGTGCCGAACAAGTTTGGCCTAAATGCAAGCTATAGTGTGCCGCTTGGCGAGAATGGCGACCTGACCCTGTCGGGCAACTATTCCTGGCAGGATGCAACCTATCACGGCATTTTCAATCGGCCCTACACGGAAACGCCTAGCTTTGATCAGGTCGACTTTGTCGGCGTCTGGAGAAGTGCGGATGGCACATATGTTGTTACTGCTTACGCCAAGAATATCTTTGACGAGCAGGGATATGACGGGGCCAGAGGCGGCCTTCTCTCATTCCCTGCCGGCATTGAGCAGACATACTACCTGACGCCACCACGTACTTTTGGCGTCCAACTCGAACTGCACTTCTAACTGTGGAAAAGGCCGGCAAACTCCCTTGGACCACGAAGGTCGTTTACGGACTCGGAACCATCGCCTTTGGTATCAAGGACAATGGTTTCAATGCGCTGCTGATGATCTACTATAATCAGGTCATCGGCTTGCCGGCAGCCTGGGTCGGCGCCGCGATCATGGTTGCCATGATCGCGGATGCCGTGCTCGATCCGGTTGTCGGGCAATGGTCAGACCGCATCAGGACGCGCTGGGGACGGCGACATCCCTTCATGTATGCATCGGTTATTCCGGTTGGCCTTTTCTATCTGCTGCTCTGGATGCCACCGGCGGTAGAGTCTCATGTTCTCCTGTTCAGCTACCTGCTGATCATGACGAGTGCGACTCGTATAGCCATCGGCGTCTATGAGGTGCCGTCCACGGCCTTGCTGGCTGAATTTACGCAGGACTATGACGAACGGACAGAACTCGTCGCCTATCGCTTCTTCTTCGGCGTGGTCGGCGGTATCCTGATGGGTATCTCTGTCTTTGCCTTCATCTTCACGAATGATCCGGCCGCGCCAGGAGGGCTTCTGGATAAGGTCGGCTACATCAAATATGCCTGGATTGCGGCGCCGCTAATGGCGCTTGCGATATTCATTTCCAGTATCGGTACGCATAGCCGGGTTTCGGCGCTGGTTCATTCGCCCCCACCCCCGCGGCAGGGCGCCATCGCCACAGCAAAGGAAATGTTTTCCACCCTTTTTCACAGGGTCAATGCACCGATCCTGTTCTCAAGCATGCTCGGCGCGATGGCAGGCGGGCTATATGCGGCACTAGGGGTCTATATTCAGACTTACTTCTGGGGCCTCTCGGCAAACAATATTGCTGTTCTCACATCGGGAAATCTCGTGGGTGTGGTGCTCGCCTTTGTCATTGTGCTCCCCCTGTCTAAGTCGTTCGGCAAGAAATGGACGACCCTAGTACTGTATCTGGTCACATTGATCGCGATGGTTGCGCCGATCCTGCTGAACCTGGCTGGCCTGTTTCCAAGCGCAGGCAATCCGATGCTCATGCCGTTGCTCTTCGTCTTTGCAATGATCGTCGCATCTGCCGTTATTGCGGCGGCTATCCTCAATGTATCGATGGTGGCAGACGTGATCGAACAGATTGAATTGTCGACGGGCCGCCAGTCCGAGGGGCTGATCTTTTCGGCGACATCAATGGTCAACAAGACCATTTCAGGAATGGGGGTTCTGGCGTCTGGATTCCTGCTGACATTGGTCGGCTTTCCGGATGGCGCGAAGCCCGGCCAGGTGGATGTTGCCACGGTTAACCACCTCGCCCTGTATTTCTCTCTGGCCGTGATGTTCTTCACGCTCGCAGCGCTCGCGAGCCTGACTTTCTATCCCGTGACGCGGAGTGACCATGAATCGGCTGTTGACGAGCTTGCGCGTCGCCGGGCCGGGGGTAGTTGAGCTTTCGACCTAATAGAGGGTATCGAGAGGAAGGCGTGACTTGGATGATTTCGCACAAGGGCGGAGACGCGGCATGAGAGAGTTTTTTCGATATGCTCACGAAGGGAGCAACAGGCAGTTAGCTGTGCAAACATCATATGAATCGGCTACCGGAAGCGTCATTCATGCTGGCAAGGCGAATCGCATTTCTTTGACTGGGTCGCTACGGCTCAATAAACGTTCATTCTAGAATAGATGTCCCGTGCTTGACGGGGCTGAGAGACTTACAATGCCAAGACCTCCCCACTCGGACGAAACGTCAGAAGCCGGCAAGGTTGAAGAGGCCGCCGTGTCCGAAGAGATCAAGTATCCGAGACGGACGGCACGCCGTAAGCGCACGCGTGAGAAGATCCTGCGTGCCGCAGCCGGTCTGTTCAATCATGCTGGATATGCGGCGACGACCATGCAGAACATCGCAGACGCGGCTGATGTACACGTCACCACGCTGTTCATGCATTTCAATTCCAAGGCTGATCTGGCGATTGAGTTCGGGGTGACGTCGACAGATGAATTACGTGAGCGCGCCTATGCGGCCAGGGATAGCGTACCTGTGCTCGCATTTTTCAGGTCTGAGGTAGAGGCGGCTGTCATTGTGGCAAAGAAGCAGTCCAGCCAAAGCTTGATGCTCTGGCGCGGCTTGCGTGAGGACAAGGACCTTGCGTATGCCTTGTCGGCATACGAGCATTCGCTCCGGGACATATACGCGGAATATATCGCCCATCAGTACGGTCTGGACCGTACGGTTGATTACCGTTCGGATGTTGTCGCTGCACTGCTTGTTGCCAGTGTCAGCCTGGCGAATGACAAATGGGTTGAGGCGCCGACGGCTATCGACCTTGGTGTAGAACTATCCAGCTCGCTGGAGGTCGCTGAGGCGGGCGCGCGGGCGATGCTTGATGCGAAAGCTTAGGGCTGGCTCTGATTTGATACCTGAAAGCCTCTGACTCGCACTGCTCTTCACCGATAAGCTGGCACGCATACAGGGTTGCCGTTTTTACGCTTTGATTCATATATGAAACAGAAGATTATATTTTCCGGGGGCGATACTTCATGGCGGACAACACTTACAAGGCGCCAGCACTGGAGAAGGGACTCGACATACTGGAATGTCTTGCCGGTCTGAGAACGCCCCAGTCGGTCTCGGATATCGCCCGTAATCTCGGTCGTTCCCGCAGTGAAATCTATCGTATGGTTATCGTTCTCGAGATGCGCGGCTATGTCGAACGCACGGACGATCCTGAAAAACTGCAACTCTCCAACCGACTGTTTGAAGTTGGAATGCGCTCACCTCCCAAGCGTGACCTCCACGAGGCGGCATTGCCGGAAATGTCAGCGCTGGCGGCGGGGATGAAGCAATCCATACAGTTGGCTGTGGTCAGCTCCGATCAGATCGTCGTCATCGCGCGCACAGAGAGTCCTGATGATGTTGGTTTCAGTGTCCGGCTTGGCTATCGCCGATCAATCATGAAATCAGCCTCCGGTCTCGTCCTGTTTGCCTTTGCCTCACCGATGCACAAGGCAAAGATGATCGAGGACCTGCACGCCGCAGGTATCGACGATGACGCAATCGGCCTGCTCGAGAAAGAGGCCGCCATCGTCCGCCAGAACGGTTTTGCGCGCATGGCGTCTCGTATTGTTGATGGAGTGACCGATATCGGCGCGCCGGTTTTTGATTCAACAAGCTCCGGTGCCGTGGCGAGCCTCACCGTACCCTTCGTGGTGACGCGCGGTTCGCGTGTATCCCTCGATGAGGCGCCCGGCATGGTCGCAGCTGCAGCCGGACGCATTTCCTCGGCGCTTGGTTACACGCTACCGCTGGAATCCTAGTCGTGATGGAAGACCTCTTCGAGAGGGACCCACCACTCACCCGGCGCCGCTGATTCAAACGCGGTCTGGCAAGGGTCAGTCAGCGCCCACCATTTCTGTGTTTCCGGGTCGTCTGCCATCATCTTCATGTCAGCGTCGATGTCCGTGCCATGATATTCATAGATGCCGAAGAGAATGTTCTCCGGTTCACGCAGGAATATGCTGTAGTTCCGAATGTTGCAGGCCGTGATCTGCCGCAAGATTTCGGGCCAAGCATTGGCGTGTAGCTCTTTGTATTCGGCTTTCTTTTCGGGCTTCAGGTAGATGGCCCATGCCTTGCGCTCCATTTTCATATTCCTCCCTGTTAATTCGTTCTGGTGCGAGCGTGACGCGCGAACGGCATGCGACGAAAGCTCGGCAGCCCTATCGCAAATCTCCGCAACACGCCAAATTTCCGATGCTGTTCGAGGCCGATCTGTCATTGGACATCCCTCGTTCTGGCAACTTCCATCAGCGACATAATCGTTCATATGCAAACATATTGCTTGCATATGAAACGCCATTTATCTATCAATTTCTTCAAGCGGCACAAATAGAGGCTGCAGATTCGGGAGGAAGTAGATGACCTGTAGTGTGTCGCGCCGGTACACCGCCGTATGGACGGATCACTCGTCTTGCGAGGTTTGTGGCAATGTCTAAGCAAGCATCAGCCTATACCGCGACACAGGACAGCCTCATCGGGCACCCGGTTCCGGACTGGTTCCGTGACGCGAAGTTCGGGATATTCATCCACTGGGGCCCTTATTCGATCCCCGCATTTGCGCCGCACCAGCCGGAAAAGTCCGAAGGCTCTGCCGACAATGTCATGCAGGCGTTCAAATACAATCCCTATGCGGAGTGGTATTTGAATACCATGAAGTTCGAGGATGGGCCGACAGCGCAATTCCACCGTGAGACCTATGGTGCGGATTATTCCTACGATCATTTCGGTGATGCATTCAATGCGTCGCTTGAGAACTGGGATCCTGTCGCCTGGGCGAAACTCTTCAAGCGCTCCGGTGCGCGCTATGTCGTGCTGGTCAGCAAGCATCATGACGGCTTCCTGCTGTGGCCCAGCAAAACACCTAATCCGCATAAGCCCAACTGGCAGACCACACGCGATGTGGTCGGTGAACTCGCGGCGGCCGCGCGTGCCGAGGGCCTCAAGTTTGGCATCTATTATTCAGGCGGTATCGACTGGACATTCAAAGATAAGTGCATTGAATCGATCCAGGATTTGATGGCCATGCCCGGCGAAGCCGAGGGCTATATTGAATACGCCAATGCGCATTATCATGAGTTGATCGAGCGCTATCAGCCTGATTATCTCTGGAATGACATTGGCTATCCGAGCGAGCAGTCTTCGTTCGATATCATCGCCGACTACTATAACACTGTCCCTGAAGGTCTTACAAACGACCGCTGGATTTCACCCGACGGCGAGTTGCAGACGGATGCTTTCGAGCGGCCGGAAGGGATGACGGGCGTTCTGCCGCCCAAGCCGCCTGTTTGGGATATTCGTACGCCGGAATACGGCATGTTTGACCACATCCTCCCGTTCCTTTGGGAAACGACGCGCGGCATGGGGCATTCTTTTGCCTATAACCAGCACGAGGGAGATGCGGACTACCTCACGCCGGGGGCGATCGCGACCATGATCGCCAGCTCGGCGTGTTTCAACGGTAATGTCCTCTTGAACGTAGGCCCGCGCGGTGATGCGCAGCTGGACCCAGCCCAGGCTGATCGGCTTGAGGACGCCGGGGCGTGGCTGGCAAAGTATGGACAAGCAATCCAGGGCACCCGACCTGTCGAACTGTCGCGCAAGACTCTGGACGGCGTCAATATCGGCGCAACGCGCGATACCAATTCGCTCTACCTTCACATGTTCGGAAAGCCCGGTCTGGGCGCGCTGGAAATTGAGCTTCCGTCCGATGTGAGGACCGTTTCCTCCCTTGAGCAAATTGGTGGGCAGGTCGGTGACTGGTCGTTTGACCAGAACACACTTCGCCTGAACGTTAATGAGTGGGCCGATGAGGCTGTGCAAATCTTTAAACTTGGACTTTCCCTATGATTATCGATCGTATTGAAGCGCGTGATATCCGCTTTCCGACATCCCGGCAGAAGCATGGTTCCGATGCCATGAATCCGGACCCGGATTATTCCTGCGCTTATGCCACCCTCATCATGAAGGGCGGCGAACAGGTCGGCAACGGGCTTACGTTCACCATTGGTCGCGGCAATGACCTGTGTGTGGCTGCGATCAACGGGCTTGGCGCTCACTTGATCGGCCGAAGCCTGGATGAGTTCGAGGAAGACCTGAGTCTCGCGTCGCGTCTGTTGCTCAATGACAGCCAGTATCGCTGGCTTGGCCCGGAGAAGGGTGTTGTTCACCTGGCGGCCGCTGCGCTCATCAATGCGGTGTGGGACGCCCTCGCCAAACGCGCCGGGAAGCCGCTTTGGAGATACGTTAGCGACATGTCGCCAGAGCGCATTATTTCGGCGCTCGACTTCCGCCATATATCGGACTTCCTTTCGAAAGAGGAGGCGCTGGATCGCCTCCGGCAACAAGCCACCGGCAAGGATAAGCGCATCGCTACGCTCCTGCAGGATGGATATCCGGCCTACACGACATCAGCTGGCTGGCTCGGTTACACGGATGAGGCCATCGTCAGCCTGTTGAAGCAGGCCTATGCTGATGGCTGGCGTCATTTTAAGATCAAGGTCGGCGGCGATATCGCCATGGATGTGCGTCGCTGTGCCCTGTTCCGCGACACGCTTGGCAGCGACGTGCGTTTGAGCGTTGACGCTAATCAGGTCTGGAGTGTCGATGAGGCCGTTGCTGCCGTCAAAGCCATGGCGCCCTACGATATTTACTGGGTTGAAGAGCCGACAAGCCCTGACGATGTGCTGGGTCACAAGGCGATTGCTGATCGCGTCGCGCCGATCCTGTTGGCGACGGGAGAGCATGCGCACAACAAGGTCATGTTCAAGCAGTTCCTTCAGGCGGAGGCCATTGGGTTCTGCCAGATCGATTCATGCCGGCTCGCAGGGGTCAATGAGGTCATTGCTGTAATGTTGATGGCCGACAAGGCCGGGATTCCTGTCTGCCCGCATGCTGGCGGTGTGGGCTTGTGCGAGTATGTCCAGCACCTGTCGATGATCGACTATGTCTGCATTTCGGGCACGACAGAGGGCAGGGTCATTGAACATGCCAACCATCTGCACGAGCACTTCAGGAACCCGATTGAAATCCGCGAAGGGCGCTACATGGCGCCGCTGGCACCGGGCTATTCTGTCGACATCCTGCCGCAAAGCCTCGTGGATTACGAATTCCCATGTGGCAGTGTCTGGGCGGAAGAAACCGTCGCGTGACTTGCGCATCTAAACTCACTCGGAGGACCCAATGACCGCAACCGAAAAAACCTACCTGCCCACACGAGCCAGCCTGAATGAACACGAGGTGCCGGAATGGTTCCGTGATGCAAAATTCGGGATTTTCATCCATTGGGGGCCATACTCCATTCCGTCCTTCGCGCCGCATAGCAAGCAGATTGATAAGCTTGCGGAAGAGTCGGAGGCAAATGCATTTGCGCACACGCCCTACGCAGCCTGGTACCGCAATACGGTCATGTTCGAGGACGGCCCGACGGCGCAATTCCACCGGGAGACTTATGGCGAGGATTATTCCTACGATAATTTCGGCGAGGCATTTAACGCGTCGCTGGAGAATTGGGATCCTGTCGCTTGGGCGAAGCTCTTTAAAAAGTCGGGGGCCGGTTACGTCGTGCTTGTCAGCAAGCACCATGACGGCTTCCTGCTGTGGCCAAGTGCGATACCAAATCCTCATAAGCCGAACTGGCAGACCACGCGCGATGTAGTCGGTGAACTTGCCGATGCTGTCCGTGCAGAGGGCCTCAAGTTCGGAATCTATTATTCAGGCGGTATCGACTGGACCTTCAAACACATTCGCATCGAGAGCCTGGGGCACCTTGGTCTCAATATTCCAGGTGAGGCGGAAAACTACACGGAATATGCCAATGCGCATTATTATGAGCTGATCGAGCGCTACAAGCCTGACTACCTCTGGAACGATATTGGCTATCCGAGCCAGCAGGCCACGTTCGACATCCTCGCCAAGTACTATAATTCCATTCCCGAGGGTCTGACCAATGATCGCTGGTTCCCGATCGATGGTGAGCTGCTGGCCGATGCGTTGGAGCGTCCGGAGGGCATGACAGGCGTTCTGCCGCCCAAGCCACCTGTGTGGGATGTCCGCACACCCGAATACGGCATGTTCAATCACACTCTTCCGTTTATCTGGGAAACAACACGCGGCATGGGTCACTCCTTTGCCTACAACCGGAACGAAACAGAGGCTGATTACATTACCAAGGATGGCATCGCGACCATGCTGGCTAGCTCGGCCTGTTTCAACGGCAATGTGCTCCTGAATGTCGGTCCGCGCGGCGATGCGCAGATGCCGCCAGCGCAAGCGGCCCGGCTTGAAGCCGTGGGTGAATGGCTCGAGACCAGAGGTCAGGCAATCAAGGGCACGCGTCCCGTCGAATTGGATCAGAAAACCGCCAGTGGAGTCAGCATCGGCGCAACACGTGATGCCGACGCGTTTTACCTGCACATGTTCGGCAAACCTGATTCAGGCGCACTGGAAGTCGAGCTTCCTACTGACCTAGAGGGCGTTGCGGCCCTTGAGCAGATTGGTGGAAAGGTCGCCGAATGGTCGATTGACCAAAACATGCTCAAACTGACCGTCCCTGAATGGGCCGATGATGCCGTGCAGATCTTCAAGCTTACGCTTGCCAAATCCGGCTCGGATGCATGACGGATCGCGCGGCCCCTAAATTGCCAGATTACGGTCTCGGCGCCGCGGGGCTGGGAAATCTCTATACGGCAATAAGTGATGAAGAGGCGGTGCGTACGCTTGCGGCCGCCAGAGACGCGCAGTTCGACTATCTGGATACGGCCCCCTATTATGGGCATGGTCTGAGCGAGCAGCGTGTTGGGAAATTCTTGGCCAGCACAGGATACAGGCCTGCAATCTCGACCAAGGTCGGTCGTTGTCTGGACCCTGCCGGATCATCACCGATTCCGGATAACGGGTTTGCGTCGCCTGCGCCATTTATCCCGCGGTTCGACTATTCTGCGCAGGGCATACGCGAAGCCTTCGCTGGCAGTCAGGCGCGGCTCGGTGTCGACTGCGTTGATGTCCTGCTTCTCCACGATATTGGGGAAGTGGTACATGGCGATGCCCACTCCGCTATGCTTGCACAGGCAATCAGCGAAGCGCTCCCCGAAATGGCCGCCCTCAAGGCGGAAGGGAAGACGCGGTGGATAGGCCTTGGCGTCAATGAAATCAGGGTGTGCGAAGAAATCCTTGCCCAGGTTGAACTCGATGTATTGCTCATCGCGGGGCGTTACACTTTGCTCGAACATGAAGCAGCCCTTCCGTTTCTGGATGCCTGTCACGCTCGTGGTGTGAAGATCATCATTGGTGGCGCATTCAATTCGGGTTTGCTGGCGGCGTCAGCGGGTGAACCGCTGCGCTATGATTATGACACTGCGCCAGGATGGGCCGTCGACAGGGCTGCCCAGCTTCGCGAAGTCTGTGCCTCTTTCGATGTACCTCTGCCTGCGGCGGCTCTGCAGTTCTGCAAGGCGCACCCCGCCGTGGCATCCGTAATTCCGGGGGCGAAGTCGGCCGAACAGGTTCGGCAAATTAGCGAATGGACGCGCCATCATATCGACAGTGGCTTATGGGACGCGCTCAAGGAACGCCGGCTGATTTCAGGGGATGCGCCGGTATCATGATACAGAAACTTGATTGCCACATGCATATTTGGCGCCTGCAGCGCGGCGATTATGATTGGCTTACCCCCGATCTCGGCGAGATATATCGCGACTTTGAAATCGATAATGTCTGGACTGAAGCCAAAGCGGGCGGCGTGACGCATGTCATCCTCGTTCAGGCGGCTGCCAGTGTTGCGGAGACAGATTTTCTGCTGAGTGTTGCAGACTCCGACCGCCGCGTTCACGGCGTTGTGGGCTGGGTTGATTTCGAGGCCGACGATGCGGCGGAGCAAATTGCCCTTCGCGCGAAGACCCCCCACTTGCTGGGTCTCAGGCCGATGATTGCTGACTTGCCAAACCTTCAATGGATCCTTCGCGACGAATGCAAGCCGGCACTTGAAGCCGTGCAGGCAAGCGGACTTATCTTCGATGCGCATGCCCATCCGGATCTTGTGCCGGTCATGACGCGCTTGGCGGCCGATTATCCCCAGCTGCCGATTGTCCTCAATCATGCGGGCAAGCCACCTATCGCTTCAGCGGAGCTGGGTGTCTGGCGGCGTGATATTGCTGCGCTTGCTCGGCATGAGAACGTCTGTTGCAAACTGTCAGGTCTTTTGACTGAGGCAGGCACGCGCACGGATGACGCCGCAATTGGCGAAATAGTTGAGCATGTCGCTGCGTGTTTCGGACCTGAGCGTCTTCTATGGGGCAGCGATTGGCCCGTTCTGACGCTCGCGGGAAATTACAAGGCTTGGGTCGAGCAATGCGAGCGCATCGTCGGGCAGTTCTTTCCCGATCATGCGGACGCGATCTTTAGCGGCAATGCCAAACGGATTTATTCCAGAAAACCAGGAGTTTGATATGGGCAGGCTGACAGGAAAGACAGCTTTGGTAACTGCAGCAGCTGCAGGAATTGGGCGCGCTGCAGCCGAAGCCTTCGCGCGCGAAGGGGCCAATGTCATCGCGACAGATATCGACCCGGCTGGGCTAGCGAAACTGGACGGGCTATCCAATATCGACACAGCCGTGCTGGATGTCACTGATCCGAGCGCTATAGGTGCGTTGATAGCGGCCCACCCGGATCTCGACATTCTCTTCAATGTCGCCGGCTGGGTGCATCATGGCACCATTGAGATGTGTGAGCGGTCGGATTGGGACCGGTCTCTACTTATCAACCTGACCTCGATGTATGAGCTTTCGCGCGCGGTCCTGCCAAACATGGTGGCGCAAGGCGGCGGCGTGATCCTGAACATGAGTTCGGTCGCGTCGAGTGTGACAGGGGCACCCAATCGCTTCGCTTATGGCGCCACGAAAGCCGGGGTCATAGGTCTCACCAAGGCGATCGCTGCCGACTATGTCGACAAGAATATCCGTTGCAATGCAATTTGCCCCGGTACGGTGGATACACCCTCACTCCATGGCCGGATGTCCGCCCAGGGCGACTATGAAGCGGCGCGCGAAATGTTTGTGTCACGCCAGCCTATGGGACGGCTCGGCACAGCTGAAGAAATCGCCAGTCTGGCGCTTTATCTCGTATCTGACGAAGCAACCTTCACCACTGGCGCGATCCATGTCGTCGATGGCGGATGGACAAATTAGGAGTTGAAGAAATGAAGCTTTTGAGGGTCGGTCCAAAAGGTCGGGAAAAGCCAGGCGTCCTGGACGCGAACGGTGATATCCGGGATGTAAGCGGTTTGATTGATGACTGGGATGGTGTTGCCCTGGCAGATTCGGTCTTGGCGCGCTTGAGAAAGGTTGATCTGTCGGCTTTGCCCAAACTGGACAGCAAAAGCCGGATCGGGCCATGTGTTGCAGGCGTCGGCAAGTTCATTTGCATTGGTCTCAACTATGCGGATCATGCGGCCGAGACTGGCGCGGATGTGCCTGTGGAGCCCGTCGTCTTCTTCAAGGCTACGAGCGCCATTTGCGGCCCGAACGACCATTTGGAAATTCCGCTGCGGTCTGAAAAGACGGATTGGGAAGTTGAACTCGGGGTCGTTATCGGCAAGGAAGCCAAGTATATTTCCGAAGAGGACGCGCTCGATTACGTTGCCGGCTACTGCGTTGTTCATGACGTTTCGGAAAGGGCGTTCCAGCTGGAAGGAACGGGACAGTGGGTGAAGGGCAAAAGCGCAGACACGTTCGGGCCAATCGGCCCATGGCTCGTCACGCGTGATGAGGTGACCGATCCGCAGGACCTGACCATGTGGCTCGATGTGAACGGCGATGGCAAGCAGCGCGGATCAACATCTACTATGGTCTTTGGTATCGCGCACCTTGTCAGCTATCTGTCACAATATATGAGCCTCCAGCCGGGTGACGTGATTTCGACAGGAACACCTCCGGGTGTTGGGCTTTCGATGTCTCCCCAGCAATTCCTGCGTGCGGGTGATGTGGTGACGCTTGGGATTGCTGGGCTAGGCGAGCAACGGCAGGTCTGCAGGAACGCTTGATCCCGCGCTGGAAATATCTATTTTTTGATTTCCGGTCACTCCACCGGGACGAATCAATCAGCGCCATGCGCGTGCTGAATGGACATGCTGCAAGCGCGAAACTTTCTTGCCACAGATAAATTATTTTATCTGGAAACTGATCTGCCTTGGGTAGTGAAGAAATGCTTCCCTTAGTTGCGATATGTCCGGGCAATATCCCGTAACCTGTATTGTTTAATACAGGTTCGTGAGGTCTTAAAACATTCATTTGATGCGAATGTGTCCAACCCGTAACGAGCCGCCAAGCGTCGAATTGTGCGACGCAACAATAGGCGGGAAGTCAATGAAAAACAGTTTTCTCTGCGCGACGGCAGTCGCTGCACTCAGCATGTCCGGGCAATTAACAGCATACGCACAGACAGTTGATCACGAAGATTCGCGTCGGCTTGATGTCGTGACGGTTACGACGCAAAAGCAGACGCAGTCCCTTATCGATGTGCCAATCAACATCTCCGTTACCAATCAAAGCACAATCGACAAACTTGGCGCAGATGACATCGAGGATCTCGCCAACTTTATCCCGGGTCTGCAGGTTCAGGCACAAAGCCTCAATGCGCCAAGCTACTCGCTGCGCGGTGTTGTCTCCGATGGCGGTTCGCCACGTGTGGCGCTTTTCCAGAACGGCGTTTCAATTGGCACACCGGGCTATGGCACGAATGTCGCGATCTATGACATGGAGCGCGTCGAGGTCGTCAAAGGGCCGCAGGCCACACTGTTCGGTCAGGGCGCCCTCGTTGGCGGCATCAATTTCATTCAGAATCGTGCGTCGCTTTCAGACAATACCGGACAAGTAACACTAGAGGCTGGCGACTACAGCTCTGTGAGGGCGGAAGGATTCTATAACTTCGTCGTCAGCGACACGCTGGCCGTGCGTCTGGCTGGCCAGATCAAGAACATGGACGGCTACGTTCCCAACACGGCGAACTCGCCAGATCTCATGGGACAGGATACGACAGCCCTACGCGGTGCAATCCATTGGGAGCCGTCTTCGCAGCTCACGGCTGATGTTTTCCTCAACTATCAGAACGATGACTCGACCGGCACTCAGTTCACATCCGGCTTCTTCGAAGTAAATGGTAAGGTTGACCCATACGGCGCGACGGCGATGAACATCAATGCCGATCAGGTCAGGGACAAATTGGGTAATGACCGCGAAATATTCGACGCGACGGTCAACCTTGAATACAGGCTCAACGATTCCTGGACGCTGACATCGCTCACGGATTATCGTGATCTGAGTTCGAACGAAGCCTGGGATTCCGACGGCGCGGCATTCAACCTGCTGCAATTCTATCAGGCCCGCGAAGGCGAGACTTTCAATCAGGAACTGCGCCTGAATTATGACGACGGTGGTCGCCTCACAGCCTTCTTCGGCGCGAACTATTTCGACTATGAAACTCGCGACAGCCTTATCTTCTCAACCGACGAGGCCTACGCTCAGACGCTTTTCCTGCCCCAGATCGCAGCCGGTGCGGGACTGACGGTGGCGCAAATCCGCGGCTTGCTGATGGCGCAAAACATTCCCGGTGCGGAGAACGTTGGAAGCTTTGATAATCCGTTCGGCTACTCTGTGGTGGGTCTGCTGACTCAGGGTGCGCTTATCCCCTTGAACCCCACACACGCCGAACGGTCCAATACGACGGACGCGCGCACGAGCTATGATCTCTTCGGTGACGTTACGTATGACGTTACAGACCGCTTCGCCCTTACAGGCGGTCTCCGCTATACGATCAACGAGTTGTCGGCCTCCAGTGAAGCTGAACTCATCAGAGGCAACGCAGGGCTGGGCGGGGCCTTGAACGCAGTTACGTTCGCTCCGGGCTTCCTGATCAACGCGGCACTTATCGGCAATAAAGCTAGTTACTCGGCTGATCCTGATGGTGCTTTCACATGGCGTTTGAATGCTTCATACCGCCTCACAGACAACATCAATACTTGGCTTGCGTATGGTCGTGGTCGTCGCCCGGAAGCGCTTACCGCGTCTGGTACGACCTACACGGTGCTGGATTCCGAAAAGCTTGATAACGTTGAAGTCGGTATGTTTGGGCGCTTCTTCGATGACCGGCTCCAGATGACCACGTCTGTCTATTACGGGCAGTACAAAGACTTCCAGACATCGCGCTTTGATCCTATCAACGGTGTCTTCATCACCGAAAACTCGGGTAACGCGACGCAATACGGTTTCGAGTTCGATGGCCAGGCGCTAGTCACGGATAACATTCGCCTTCTCGCGACGTATGGGTACAACTTCTCCGAGTACGATGACGAAGACGATGACGGCAACGCACTCCAGTTCGCTGGTAACACGTTCCGTCTTAGCCCGGAGAACAGCTTCTCTCTGGCTGCTGACATGACGGTGCCGCTTGGTGCGCGGGGCGATATCTCGATTGTGCCAAGCTATATCTGGAAAAGCGGTCACTTCTTCGAGGATGACAACGGCTTTGATTATGCGGCCGATGGCAATGGCGGTTTCATCGCCATTCCAGAAACATATCCTAACGGCCAGGTTGTTGATGAACACCAGGATGCTTATGGGGTCGCAAATCTGCGGGTCGCCTTTGACAGCGCTGATCAGCGTTGGGGTGTCTATGTCCTCGGAGAGAATGTGTTCGATGAGGAATACCTGATTGATGTGGGCAACACAGGCGGTGCGTTTGGTCTTCACACCATCATCCGCGGCAAGCCACAGATGCTGAAGGCCGGTCTGTACGTAAAGTTCTAGCCCAGCATCAATTTCAAGAAGGGATTACCGGACATGAAACATCTCGTTATTCTGGCAGCCGCCTGTCTGGCTGCCTGCACGGTGCCCAGCCAGGGCCGGCCAGCGGATACGCTGGCTGGCTCGGCCACGTCACCGGAAACTACCTCGGCAAAGGAGCGTTCTGCACCGACGCTGCACGGAGACATTCCCATCGTGATCGCCCACCGCGGCGCGAGCGGCTTGTATCCGGAGCACACAGCTCCAGCCTACAAGACCGCCATTGAGCAAGGGGCTGATTTTATTGAACCGGACCTCGTCGTTACGTCAGATGGCGTGCTCCTCGCCCGCCATGACAATTTCCTCTCCGCTACCACCGACATTGCCGACCATGCCGAGTTTGCCGACCGGAAGAAAGTCAGGGCTACGCCGCTTGGCGAGAAGGAAGACTGGTGGGTCGATGACTTCACGCTGGCCGAAATCAAAACACTCAAGGCCCGCCAGCAGTTCGAAGGCCGTGAGATGAAATATGATGGCCTGTACGATATCCTGACGTTTGATGAAGTCATGGACATCGCTTTGGATGCCGCAAAGTCTGGACGAAAAGTTGGTCTTCATGTCGAAGCAAAATGGCCGGGTGAATTTGCAGCTCTTGGATTTGATATGCCCGATCTCATGATCGCGGCCATGGACAAGAAGGGCCTGAAAGCCGCGGGCATTCCAGTCTATATTCAGTGCTTTGAACCGCCATTTCTGGCCGAATTTGCGTCCATGAGCGATCTGCCGACAATCCAGAACATGGTTGGCCCGCCTTATGCCGCTATGCTCGGGCTTGATTACAAGCTGGAGGATATTCACACGACCGGCGTCGGGGCAGAAAAGTCCATGATTCTGAATGCCGATGGCACAACGTCAGACTTTGTCGAGCGTGCTCACAAGCAGGGTCTGCTCGTTCACGTATACACCGTTCGTGATGATCACCCCGGTGAAGGCTTCGCCGATTCCCGTGCTGAATTCCGCGCCCTGTACGATGCGGGTGTTGACGGTGTCTGGACCGACTACCCGGCAACCGGCTTGTTGGTCCGGGACGCCGAATAGGCGCCAAGGCGACAGTTAATCGCATAATGTTTCGCAATTCATTCAAGAGGCCGCCGTAGTGATACGGTGGCCTTTTGCATATGTTGCCTTTGTACTGTCTCGGTATTTCGCGGTACCGGGCATTTTCGAATGCTTGTCACGCGGTCTGTCTCGCTTACCGCGTTTCGCGTCTCGCTGGCATGATCTGCCATATCTGTTACGCTGGACCCCACATTCCAGATTCTTTAGTATTCGGAGGCAACAGGTGGCAATGAATGCCACTGTTTCAGGCGGGAGCGGGCTGACAATATGAGTTTTCGCGCGACCAGTGTCTCCTTTGCCCAGGTCAGGCCAATCCTATTGTCTGCGGCCGAAAGCGGCGTCGATGTGGAAGGTATTCTGCACCGGCTGGGTTTTGTTGCCGGCATGGGCGCAACAGATCCCGAACGTCGGCTGGAGCTGAAGGATTATTACCGCATCCAGCGCGATATCGCTCAATCGCTGGACGATCTGACGGCCCGCCTTTCAGAGCGCACGCTGACATACAAGACCGGTAATTTCGTGATTGCTCAAGCGCAGCAATCCCGCACGCTTCAGGATGCAATGGTGAGCCTTGCCGAGCATTTCAACATGATGCATGGCGCGCCATATAACTCGGTCCGGGTCGGGGCAGGGCATTCGGCCTTCGTGGTGGACGACTCGACATTTCCCTACCGTTTCCGGCACGATACCGAGCTCATGCATTTCGTTGGCGACTGCTTGTTGATCAAGGTGCACTGCTTGCTCGATAGCCTCAGCAACGGTCTTGCGACGCAGGCCATTCGACGGGTTCGCCTGCAGCGCGCCCGGTCTGGCACACCTCACACCCAGAACGAATTCTGGGATGTGCCACTGGAGTTTGGCCGCCCCGCTTATGAGTTGGTGTATGACTATGACATCGCTTGTCAGACGATCCCCAATATTGATCGCATAGACCTCAGCACCGACGGGATTTTTGCACGCGTCATCAGCCATATTGAGCGCAAGTCGCCCAGTGCAGACAAGCGGAGCTATTCCGCGCGTATTCTCGAACTCGTTGCGGAAGATTGCGTCGACCAGAGCGAAGTTGCCGAGCGGCTGGGGGTCAGTGTGGCAACGCTCCGGCGTCGACTGGACGATGAGGATGTTTGTTTCCGCGACCTTGTTCGCCAATCCCGGTTCAACAAGGCCGAGCAGTTACTCATCAATGGCCGATCAGTAAGCCAGGTCTGCGAGACGCTCAATTATTCTGATATCCGGGCCTTCAACCGCGCCTTCAAGAAGTGGAAAGGGCTGACGCCAGCAGAATTTGCAAAAAAGACCAAACTGCTAAAGGCCGACTGACGCGTGAGCGAAAGTGTTCACTCTGCCTGACGCTTCCGGTCGTAGTGCGTCTCCCCAAAATCGATATCGTCCCGTTCAAACAACAAACAATCCGCGGGAGGATACAAAATGAAGACTCATATCGCAGGACCAATCCGTCTTGGGCTCGTCTCGGCTCTGGCCATCAATGCCGGCCTGAGCGTCGCTCAGGCGCAGGACAGCACGGCGGATGACGATGGCGCGAAGCGCCTAGGTGCGATCACGGTCACCGCCCAGCGCCGCGAACAGAATCTCATTGATGTGCCGCTATCGGTCACCGCTTTCGATTCCGAACAGCTCGAACTGACCGGCGCCGTCGACATCACATCGATCCAGCGCACAACGCCCAACGCAACCATCGAAGTCGCGCGGGGCTCCAACTCGACGCTCATCGCCTTCATTCGCGGCGTCGGCCAGCAGGACCCACTATGGGGCTTCGAGCCGGGTGTCGGTCTCTATGTTGACGACGTCTACGTGGCCCGTCCGCAAGGCGCGATCCTCGACATTTTCGATATTGACCGGATTGAAGTTCTGCGCGGTCCGCAAGGCACGCTTTATGGGCGCAACACGATTGGTGGCGCGATCAAATATGTCACGAAGCCACTCAGCAATGAGCCGGAACTCAAGGCCAAAGTGAACGTCGGAAGCTATGGCCAGCTGGACGGAATTCTCTCAGGCTCCACCCCAATCGGCGACACACTCGCCATCGGCGGCGCTATCGCGAAATATACACGCGATGGTTACGGCAAGAACCTCAATACAGGCGCCGAGCACTACAACAAGGACGTCCTTGCCTATCGCCTGAGCGCTGACTGGACTCCGACCGACGATTTCTCCGTCCGCTTTGCCTATGACCGTTCTGAAGACGATTCCAATGCGAAGCACGGTCACCGTCTGCTGCCTAGCGCGGACGGCACGATCCCCGTCACGGGCGATGTTTACGATACGCGGGCCGGGATCGGGGACAAGAATTCCGTGACGACCGAAGGTTACTCATTGACGGCACAATGGGACCTCAATGATGCGGTAACGCTCAAATCGATCACGGCCTATCGCGAAGGTGAAACAGAAACGCCGATCGACTTTGACGCCCTGCCGCAGAACGACTTCGATGTTCCGGCTGTCTACTATGATGACCAGTTCAGCCAGGAATTCCAGCTGCTGCTGGACAGCGGCCCGTTGTCAGGTGTGATGGGTGTCTATTACCTTGATGGCAACGCAAACGGTGCCTTCGATGTGATCCTCGGCGGCCTCGGGCTGACCGTTTATCAGGGCGGTGATCAGAGCAAGGAAAACATCTCGCTCTATGGCGATTTCACGTATGCGCTGAACGACCAATGGAGCGTCTCGCTCGGCGGTCGTTACACTGAGGATAAAACCACGGCAGACGTCACACGTGAATTGTGGCTCGGCGCAGGTTCAGGATCATTCGACCCCACAAACACATCCATCTTCTTTGCCACCCAGACCAGCTACAGTGGTGTGTCGCGTGACGATAACCAGTTCACGCCACGCCTGTCGGTTTCCTACAAGCCGACGGATAACCTGAACCTTTACGCAACCTATGCGCAGGGCTTCAAGGCTGGTGGTTTCGATCCGCGTGCGCGCGAAGACCTTGACCCGACAGGCCTGTCTGAACAGGGCTTTGGTCCTGAAACTGTCGACAGTTACGAAATCGGCCTTAAAGGCGTTTTCTTTGATAATCGTCTAACACTGAACTCGGCGATCTTCCTTGCCGACTACAAGGACCAGCAGATCACCGTTCAGAGCGGTGCGGATTCCGATAATGACGGCGTCAATGACACGTTTGTCTCGTCCGTCTTCAACGCGGGTGAGTCTCAATACACGGGCTTCGAACTTGAAGGCGCCGTGCTGCTCACCGACCAGTTCACCCTGTCAGGCAACCTTGGCTATATTGATGCCGAAATTCAGGAAATCCTGTCTGGCGGCATCAACGTGGCTGACCAGTTTGTCACCCAGAATACGCCCGAGCTTCAGGGACAGGTTGCGCTCAACTACACAAACAGCCTCGGCGCTAATCGCGGAGATATATCGCTTACCGGATCGGTGTCGTATCGCGATGAATACTATCTCTTCAACGTCGCAAACCCGGGCTTCCCGGCCGGACAGAGTGCAATCTTCCCGAATGGCGGCCCCGCGCTCGATCCGCAGTCCTATTCGCTGCTCGACCTCAGCGCTGTCTGGACATCGCCAACCGGAAAGTACCGCGTCGGACTTCACGGTCGGAACCTTACGGACGAAGAATACCGCGTCGCGGCGTACAATTTCGTGACGCCGAGCCAGTTGGGTGTCGACAGTGCCTATTCGGCTTTCTACGGCCCACCACGCACCATCACGGCTTCCCTGTCGGTCGAATTCTGATCGAGCATCAAGGGCAAGCAGGTCTCCAAACTTCCCGGAGACCTGCTTGCTGCCGATTCCATTCCAGCAAAGGATGTCTCGATGGCGCGACAGAATTCAGACTATGATGCCGCTGTAGCGCCAGCGGTGCCTCAGCCGCGTGCCTATGTCCTGGCCCTGCTGACACTCGTCTACACATTCAACCATATCGACAGGCAGATCCTCGTTATCCTGCTGGAACCTATCAAGGCAGAACTTCATCTCGACGATTCCCAGCTAGGCCTTCTGTCGGGCCTCGCCTTCGCGGCATTCTATGCCACGCTCGGCATTCCGATTGCCATGTGGGCGGATCGCGGAGATCGTCGCAAGATAATCGCGCTCGCACTGACCGTCTGGTCCGGCATGACAGCGCTCTCGGGCTTTGCGCAGACTTACTGGCAACTGCTCATTGCGCGGATGGGTGTAGGCGTCGGCGAGGCTGGGGGCACTCCGCCGGCAACGTCGATCATTGCTGATCTCTACGGGCCGCAGGAGCGCGCCATGGCGCTCGGCATTTATACGACTGGCATTGGCCTGGGCATTCTGGCTGGCTTTATAATTGGCGGCTTTGTCTACGAAGCGCTCGGCTGGCGGGCGGCGTTTTTCATCGCAGGGATTCCCGGACTGTTGCTGGCCGTTCTGGTTCGTTTCACCTTGTCTGAACCGGTCCGCGGCGCAGTCGAAGCACGCACTGACAAGGCCGAGGCGCCTCCATTGGCGGTCACGCTCAAGTTCATCTCCGGACAGTCTTCGTTTTTATGGCTCCTGGCAGGGTGCTGCCTGATCTGTATTTCTGCGAATGCATTCCTTGTTTTTACGTCCAGCCATCTACAGCGCACCTATGGTGTGGGGCCGGGGCAGGTGTCTGCGCCGCTCGGTGTCCTCATTGGCGGTGTCGGCGGGATTGGCGCTGTCGCGATCGGGCGACTGTGTGACCGGCTATCTACGAAAAGCCAGAAGTGGCGACCCTGGACCATTGCGATCTGTTCGCTCGTCGCACTGCCCTTCGCGTGGATGTTCCTCCAGGCTGACACGCTCATGGCGGCTTATGCCTGGAACATCGTGCCGAGCTTTGTCGGCCTCATCTATGCCAGCATCGCCTATACGGCCGCGCAGGAACTCGTCGGCCTTCGCATGCGAGCCTTTGCCTCTGCGTTCATGCTGTTCTGTCTGACACTGATCGGCATCGGCGGGGGGCCGACGCTGGCGGGCGTGATGAGCAACTGGTTCCTGCTTCACGGACATACCGACTCCCTTCGCCTGGCGCTTCAGGCCATGCTCGTTTTCAATGCACTTAGCATTGGCTGTCTCCTCATGTCCGCGCGCAACTACGACCGCGATGCGCTACGTGCGGCCGCCTTGCCATGACGGGGGACGATATCTTCTACACCTCGTCTGACGGGCTGGATCTCCACGCCAAGAGCTACGGGTCAGGGGATGAGGGAGCCGCAGTGGTTTGCCTCCATGGTTTGACGCGCAATCACAAGGATTTCGAGCCAATGATGGAGGCGCTGGACATGCCAGCGCGTTTTATCTCAATTGATATCCGGGGCAGGGGCCAGTCGGCGCACGACCCGGACCCAACCAACTACAATCCGGGCCGCTATGCAGCAGATGTTTGGCATCTGCTTGACGAACTCAAGCTGGAGCGTGTGCGCCTGATCGGAACCTCAATGGGCGGGATCATCTCAATGATCCTGATGACCATGATACCGGAGCGGATTGCCGGAATCGTTCTGAATGATGTCGGTCCCCGGGTAGAGCAGGTCGGGCTGCAGCGGATCATACGGTCTGCGGCGCCAGTAAAAGGTTTTGAAAGCTGGAGCGCTGCAGCCGAGGCAATTGCTCAGGCGCAGGCTGTACCCTATCCGCACCTCAATTCCAAGGATTGGATGGCATTCGCACGACGCACATGCCGACAGCTGGATAATGGGCAGGTGATTGCCGACTTTGATCCGGCGATCATCACAGGCGCTTCCGATACAAAACCGGGCCTGATGGCGCGTATGGGCATGTGGCGTCTTTTTGCAAAGATGAAACCTGCGCCGCTCCTCGTCATACGCGGCGAACATTCCGATATCCTGTCAGAAAAAACAGCCAAGATCATGGTGAAGCGACACAAGCGTGCGTCCTTGGCGACAATACCCGGTGTTGGTCACGCGCCGCTTCTCAATGAGCCATATGCCGTTGAGGTCATACGTACATTCCTCAACGAAACGGCAGCCTGAGACCGCCCTATGAGGCATATGATGGCCAATCTGCGCGAATGTCGCGCAGATGCTTTAGCTTTGCTCTCGATATCAATCAGGGGATTGTTCTTGTCGGACTTGTCAGTTTTGTGTCGGATTGACTTGGTTTCGGAGTTGGTTTGGTCGTGGGCGATTATTCCTTAAGAGCACATCGGACGCGGCCTGATGGATCCGGAGTCCAATCAGAGCGCATACGCGTTACTGAAGGGACATTTGACGACCTATACCGCAGCCATTGGAATGACCTATGCAAACAGCTCCGGAAAGCCTTCGGTTCTGGGCCGCCGGAGCCAGAAGATGTCGCACAAGCCGCGTTTGAGCGGCTGGCCGCACTCGAAGATCCCGGGCGTGTGCGCAACCCGAAGGCATTCCTGCTCGTTACGGCCCGAAATATTGTCTACGATCACAAGCGCCGTTCAGGGCGCCATTTCGAATATGCCCGGTCGGTACTTTCGGAGAATTCGGGGCCGTCGCTGGATGATCTTTCGCCTGAGCGCCTACTGATCGAGAAACAGCGCTTTCAAAATATTCGCGCTGCAGTGGAAAGTCTGCCATACAAGCAGAAGGTCGTGCTGCGCCTCCATCGGGAGCTTGGCTATACATATAACAAGATTGCAGAAGAGACGGGCTGGTCTTACGGGGATGTTTACCGGCAGATGGAATATGCTCTCGCTGCACTTTCTGGCGCTTTGAAGCGCTGAAACTCACACTTCGAAGTGGTCAACGGGACGTGACAAAGAGCGCATCACAACAGGATCAGATTGAGGCCGTCACACGCGGCTGGGTTGTCTATCTCCATTCCGGAGAAGCGACGCCTGACAAGATTGCTGAGTTTGAGTCCTGGCTTGTTTCTGACCCGCGCCACCTGATTGCCTATCGCGACATGGAACAGCTGATGGGCGACCTGTCGCTTGTCATGGACGCTGACGCCGCCGAGCCAATTACCGCCATGCCTGTCGCGGAACAGTCGGCATGGTGGAGCGCGCGACGTGTTGGTGCCGGGCTTGCCGGTGTCGCCGTGATTGCAGTCGGGTTCATCCTGGCATTGACGAGCATGAGCACGCCGCCGGTTGCGGGCGATCCGCTCCCCGCTGTCGAGACACAGATTGCCGAGATCCGCGACATCTTCCTGCCGGACGGTACGCGTGTGACGCTCGGTGCCCGTTCACGTATCGAGTCACGTTTCACGGATGACCTGCGTATCGTCAGGCTTAGCGAAGGCGAAGCCTTTTTCGATGTTAGCCACGATGCGACCCGGCCTTTCTATGTCGAGGTTGGCGACAAACTCATCCGCGTCGTCGGCACCCAATTCGACGTCCGCCAGCGTGCCGATTCCGTCAAGGTGTCGGTTGTTGAGGGTGTGGTTGAGGTGCTTCAGGAGGACGATCCTGTGCGGGCCGAAAAGCATCGGCGTGATGTGTCAAAGGATGTTCTGCGGGCAGGCGACGAAGTTACGGCAAAGATTGGATCGGTGAAGCGCGAATTCGGCATCGTGGAACCTGAATCGGCCGCCGCCTGGCGCCGCGGATGGCTGGCCTACGAAGATGCGAGCCTTGGCGAGATCGTGTCCGACACAAACCGCTACAACAATCAGCAGATTGTTCTGGAGTCGCCAGGCATGGAACAACTGCGCGTGACAGCGGCGTTTGGTGTCGACAATGTTGACCAGTTCATCATCGGCCTTGAGGCCTCCTATAATATAGAAGCGGATTATACGGCTTCGAACCAGATCATCCTGCGTACGGTGCCATAGCCCGCCTCGCGCAATCTAGCTGTTCGTCAGCAAGCCGTTGCGTGCCCAAACCCCGAGCGTCTGCTGACCAAAATTCACGCATTCAGGCGCCACGCGCCAACCAATAAAAAAATATCCGATTCATTTGGATAATCCCGAAGCGTGGGTCGTCAGGGTTATCAGGAGCGTTCGTTTGAGGGGCTTCTGTTGCGGCAGGCGTGGACTGCTAAAACCGGATCTGACGACATTAGGGGTTATATGTAATGCGCAAGAAGTTTCACCCAATCGCAAAGGGCGGGCTCGTTGGAGCTGTCTGCCTGACTGCGTTGCAATATCAGGCCGCACTGGCTCAGGTATCTGAGCCGACGCTCGCGAGCTTTGAAATCGAATCCCAGCCGCTGGCCAAAGCGCTGATGAAGTATTCCGAGCAGTCGCGTGTTGTGATCGTGGCGCCTTCCGACCTGGTCAAGGGAAAGACCTCTTCGGCTGTCGGCGGCTATCTCGCGCCCAGCATGGCGCTCGATCAGTTGCTGAAGGGTACCGGCCTAACACTTCAGTCGGGCAATAACGGCGCCCTGACGCTGAAAGTGGATGCTTCCGCGACACAGGAGCAAGAGACACCTCGCCCTTTTTTGATGGCGCAGTTGGAGACAGAGCCGGCACCGGCATCCGCTCCAGCGATTGAACCGGTTGAAGACGAGCGCAGCATACAGGACACCGTTATCGTCACCGGTGTTCGCGGCGCGCCGCGCTCGGTGATCGACAGCCCAACGCCGATCGATGTGTTCACCGCCGATGAGATCGCGCAAGGCAGCCCTTCGGGCGTGTTCGAGGCGATCCGCTACCTTGTCCCATCCTTCAACCTGCCAAGCCGGGCAGGCGGTGGTACAGCCACAGTTATCGCCACAGGCGGTCTGCGGGGCCTCAACCCCGACCAGACGCTTGTGCTCGTCAACGGCAAGCGCCGCCACAAGACGGCGCTGATCAACTCTGTGTCGTCGTTGTACAATGGCGCGGCTGGCGTTGACCTCAACATGATCCCGTCCTCTGCCATCGCACGTATCGAAGTGCTGCGTGACGGTGCAGCTGCCCAGTACGGTTCCGATGCCATCGCGGGCGTGATCAACGTTATTCTCAAGGAAGATGCTGAAGGCGGCGAAGCCACGGCCTCCTACGGCCAGAACTTCGATCGTGGTGACGGCGAGTCGCTTACCGCTTCAGCGAACCAGGGCATTGCCCTCGGCGACAAGGGCTTCCTCAACCTGTCCTACAGTTACATGGACCGCGATGAGTCCAATCGCGCTGTGCCGATCTCCGAGAATATCAATCTGTATCCGCTGCTTGGCGACGGCAGCCGCGATCCGCGTGAAGCGAGCATCGACAGGATGGTTACCCAGAACTATGGCGCCTTCCCACAGAAGTCCGATATCTTCTCGGCGAACATGGCATATGATTTTGGCGGGTTCGAGGGCTATGCGTTTGGTACGTATGGCGCTCGTACATCAATCCTCAACTGGTCGTTCCGTGCACCAAACCGGGATGTTGCCCTGCCGGAAGTCTATCCAAACGGCTTCCGCCCACGCCTCACGATCATTGAGGATGACTATGAAGTCGCGGGTGGTTTCCGAGGCGAAACGGGTTCGGGTTGGGCATGGGATGTCTCGTCCAACTACGGTTCCGACATCACAGACTGGGAAAACTCGAATGGTCTCAACGCGAGCCTCGGCCCTGCAAGCCCGACCTTCTTTGAAGTCGGTCGCCTGATTGCAACAGAATGGACCAACGCCCTCGACATCACGAAGGCGCATCCACTTTCAAGCGGCGGCGAACTTCAGACGTCCTTCGGTGTCCAGCACCGTTGGGAAAACTACAAGGTCGAAGCGGGTGATCCGGCAAGCTATGCAGCTGGCACATATGTTCGCCCCGACGACCAGCCCTTTGCCGGCCAGCTTCTGGCGCCGGGCTCTCAGGCCACACCGGGCTTCCGTCCGGATGATGAAGCCGATGCAACACGCACCAACCTCAGCACTTATGCAGAACTGGGGTGGACGCCGACCGAGAAACTCTTCCTCGGTGCAGCGCTGCGCTATGAATATTTTGACGATGATGCCGGCGATACGACGATCTTCAAGGTCAATGGCCGTTACGAACTGACGGACTGGCTGGCTTTCCGGTCTTCCTACAATACCGGTTTTCGCGCGCCAACGCTGGCACAGCAGAGCTATTCATCGACAACCAGCCAGTTCCGCGATCTGGATGGCGATGGCGAACAGGAGCTTTTGCTGCTGAAGAACCTTCCGGTTGACTCGGATGCCGCCAAGGCACTCGGCTCTTCACCCCTGACGCCAGAAAAGTCGAAGAACTTCAGCGTTGGTTTCACCGCCACGCCGTTTGAAAACTTCACACTGACGGTCGATGCCTACCAGATCGATGTGGATGACCGGATTGCCGTCACGACGACATTCTCATCCGTAGACGTACGTATACGTGACATTCTGGTTGCCAATGGCTTGTCGAGCGACATCAGCGGCCAATACTATACGAACGCTATTGATACGCGCACCAAAGGCATTGACGTAGTAGCCACGTATCGCCTGGCAACGGATTATGGCGATTTCCAGTTCAATGCAGGTTTCAACAAGAACGAAGCCAAGATTACCGGCATTGTGGATAACCCGCCTGAGCTGGAAGCATTGGGTGACTACGAGATATTCGACCGCAGCAAACGGGCGGCGATCACCGAGTCACTTCCGGACTCAAAAGTGACCCTCGGCGCGAACTGGGACATCGGTAAGTTTACGGCCAATGCGCGTGCGACACGCTTCGGCACTTATACCGTTCGGAACGCATCGAACCCGGCACGTGACTATGACGTCGATCCTGCTTGGGTTGCGGATCTCGAGATCGGCTATGAGTTTACGGAAGCGTTCAGCCTCTTTGCGGGTGCCAACAACATCTTTAACGAGTATCCCGACCAGGTGAACGAGCCCGGCGCGACCAACGGCTCCAACATGTACGACACATTGGCACCGTTTGGCTTTACCGGCGGCTCCTGGTTCGTCCGCGGCGCCTACAAGTGGTAGTTTGAAAATATTGCAGGTCGGCGAGGGATATCCTTCGCCGACCTGTCTTCACACGCACAAGAATCCGGAAGGAAACGAGATATGAGGTGGTTTGCATTCACATGCATCGCGGCCGTTCACTTGACAGTGTCCGCATGCGCAACAAAGACGGACGACGTCGCCGTTACCGAGACGCTGGTTGCTGAAGCGCCGGCGGAAGACGCGGCCCTTCCCATTCACGATGACCGTCCGGCTGTCGTCGAGAACGAGATACTCTGGGACACATATGGCGTTCCCCATATTTACGGGAAGGACGCCGAGAGCGTCTTCTACGGCTATGGTTGGGCCCAGTTGCACAGTCACGCCAACACGGTGCTGCGCCTCTATGGCGAAGCGCGTGGCAAGGGCGCCGAATACTGGGGCGCCGAATACGAAGAGACAGCCAAGTGGCTCGTCATGAACGGCACACCGGAGCGTGCTCAGGTCTGGTACGATGACTATTCGCCGGAGTTCCGTGCGAAGCTCGATGCGTTTGCAGAAGGCATGAATGCCTATGCTGCATCCCATCCCGACGAGATCGACGATGAACTGAAAGTTGTTCTGCCTGTCAGCGGCATCGACGTGGTTGCCCATGCACACCGCCTGATGAACTTCGTTTATGTGGCATCGCCTAACCGCACGATCGGTGAAGGCGATCCGCCCGAGCTGGAAGAGCAGGGCTCGAATACATGGGCGGTCGGTCCCTCGAAGACCGAAAGCGGCAACACGATGCTGCTGCAAAACCCGCACCTGCCTTGGACCGTGCCTTTCTTCATCTATTATGAAGCCCACCTCGTCGGCCCTGACTTTGAAGTTTATGGCGCGACCCAGATCGGCCTACCGGTCATCCGCTTTGCCTTCAACCAGCAGATGGGCATCTCCAACACGGTCAACGGTATGGTCGGCGCAACGACTTATGAGCTGACGCTGAAGGACAATGGCTATCTCTTCGATGGAGAAGTCCTGCCCTTCGAAGTGAAGGAAACTTCCTATAAGATGCTTCAGCCGGATGGCTCCGAACTCGAAGTACCTGTGAGTATTCGCTACACGGTTCATGGACCTGTTTTTGAGCGTCCTGATGGCAAGACAGTCGCCTTGCGCGTTGCGGGCCTCGACCGGGGCGGCATGCTCGAACAGTACTTCGACATGGTAACCTCCGAGAGCCATGACGAGTTCACGAGCGCCATGTCGCGTCTTCAGGTGCCGACCTTCAATATCAGCTACGCTGATCGCGACGGTCACATTGAATACATCTTCAACGGTATCGCACCGAAGCGCTCGTCAGGAGACATCGAGTTCTGGAAAGGGCTCGTCCCCGGCGATACGTCCGAATTCCTCTGGACCGATATCCACCCGTATGAAGACCTGCCACGGGTGACGGACCCTGAAACCGGCTTCGTACACAACTCGAACGATCCGCCATGGGAAGCAACGCTGCCAGTGCCATACAAGCCGGAGGATTTCCCTTCCTACTTCGCGCCGCGTACGCCTCTGTCGATGCGTGCCCAGGACTCGCTGACCATGATGACTGAAGCGGAAGACATCACACTCGATGACTTTGTGGAGCTCAAACTGGCCCAGAATGCTCTGATGGCGGATCGCGTCCTGCCTGACCTGCTGGCGGCCGCTGCGAGCGACCCGGATCCAGACATGCAGGCGGCTGTCAAACTCCTGTCGGATTGGGACCGGACTTTCTCGAAAGAGAACCGCGCTGGCGTCCTGTTCGAAGCATGGGGCAAGCTTTTCTCCGGCCCGCGTATGACCGGGCAGGATGGATTTGCCATTCCATGGTCTGCCGACGCACCGATCACGACTCCATCGGGCCTCAAGGATCCTGAAGCGGCCGTCGAGATGCTGCGCAAGGCAATCGCCAGCACCAAGGCGACCTATGGCATGATCGACCCTGTCTATGGTGATGTCTCGCGCTTCATCCTTGATGGTCTGGATGTTCCCGGTAGCGGTGGTTACGGCAACCTTGGCGCCTTCGACGTGATCACATGGTCCGAGCCAAAGGACGGTATCCGTACGCCGGCCCATGGTGAAACCTGGGTTGCGATGGTCGAGTTCTCTACGCCCATCAAGGCTTATGGCCTGATGAGCTATGGCAACTCACGCCAGCCCGGCACGACCCACTATAATGATCAACTCCAACTGCTCTCGGACAACAAGTTCCGCGAACTCTGGCTGCGGCGTGAACAGGTCGAGGAAAACCTGTCCGAACGTACGCCGATCAACCGGTAGGGCATCCCATGAAAGCAATATGCATGAAGTCTCTCAGGGTGCTTCCTTCTCTTGGTGTCCTGGCTTTCGTGGCCGCTTGCGCCACGACGCCTGAGGAGCCGGTCGTCTACGAGACACCCGCCTTTACATCCGTCCAGCCTGAACTGTTCGGTGTGGTTGGTTCGCTGTCAAATGCCTGGGGCGACTTCGACAATGATGGAGATCTCGATCTTGCCGTGTCGCTCAAGGGCGGAGAAATCCGCCTCTACACGCAGGACAATGGCGTCTTCACCAGCGTTGGCGAGGCTTACGGCCTGCCAACAGCGGGCCCCGAATTCCGGGGCGTGAGCTGGGGCGACTACAATGGCGACGGGTTCATCGATCTCTTTGCTGGCGCCACCAGTCCGAAGGAACTCACCCGTGTCTTCCGAAATGATGGTGGCAAGGGCTTTACCGATGTGGCGGCGGATATTGGGCTGACCATTCCCGGACGGTCTGCCCGCCAGTCGAACTGGGTCGATTACAACAATGACGGCCAGCTGGATCTCTATTCCGGCGACCGGATGGTGCCCGGCCAAGCCTTCCCCGGCATGGATCCCAATCCGGATGCCTCAAACAAGCTCTTCGCGAATACGAACACCGTGTTCTCCCAAGTATTCGCAGGAGAAGGACCAACAGACGCCCGACCCACCGTGGGCGTCTGTTGGTTCGACTATAACAAGGACGGCAGGCTGGACCTGTTTCTCGCCAACCAGTCCGGTGCGACCGATGCACTCTGGCGCAGTGATGGCGATGGTTTTGTTGACGTCGCGCCCGAGCTTGGCGTCGACTCGTCCGGACGCGCCAAGGAAGAGGGCGGTGTCGGCTGCGCCATTGGCGATTATGACAATGACGGCAATCTCGACATCTATCTGTCAGCTTATGGCCCGAACAAGCTTTACCGCAACAATGGCGACGGCACTTTCACGGAGGTGGGTGAAGCGCTCGGCGTGACCGAGCCCGATCATGTTGTCAGCGCCGAATGGGGCGACTACGATAATGACGGCGATCTCGACCTCTTCGTCGTCGGTTATGAGGGCCCATTCGGAGAGCAGGTGCCGCACAACATGTTCTACAGGAATGACGGCGACGCCGGTTTCGTAAACATTCTTGTGCCCGGTGATATCCTCAATGCGGGCGACCATGGTGTCGTCTGGGTCGATTATGATCAGGATGGCGATCTGGACCTGTCGCTCACGGATGGCTACGGACCGGAAGGTGGCCATTTCGTTTTCCGCAACGAGATGAGCGAAGCGGGCCGCGCGCGGTCGCTCGGGGTTCTCCTGCTCGACAACAAGGGGCACTTCACCGTTCCCGGCGCCGAAGTGCGCTTGTTCGACAAGGCAGGCAAACTGCTTGCGACACGCATGGTGACAACAGGCGGCGGGTATAACGCCCAGAGCGCCATCCCCGTGCATTTTGGATTGAAGTCCACTGAGGCCGTCACACTCGAAGTTACGTGGATGACGCCCGACGGCCGGAAGACCCAGACCATGAAAGGCGTAAAGCCATCTGACTGGGCCGGAAAGCTGCTCGAAATCCGCAAGCCGGTGGACTTCTAGGCGCCTGGGATCCCCCCGTTCCCGGGCGCCACCCCATTCTCATGGGGTGATAAGGCATCAAAATGTGACGCGCTGGGCTGGACTCAGCGCGTCACGACATCCCTCTGCATTGGCGCGAGTTTGGCAATCAGCTTGTTCTGCATGGCAAAGGGCACACCCTCCGTATCCATGGCCAGCTGAAGGCTTTCGACGAGGGCATTGAACTCGCGCATGGTGATGCCCTGGTCCTTGTGCGCTTCAACCATGTCACGACCCGTATAGTCGCAGGGGCCTCCTAGCAGGTAACAGAACTGTTCCTTTAGCGTTCGCCGCAGACGAATGAGGTCCGATGCGCGGAATATGCCTTCAATGCGCGGATCGACGATTACCCGGTCGACAAGATCATCAACAATTCGGTCGATTCCTGCCTGACCATGAAAAGCCGCGAACACATCCGGGCTTTCCAAAGGCGCGGCGCCCGCATTTTCATTGGATGCCTCATAGGGATCGACTGGCAGTTCGCCGGGCAGGGGCTCTGCCATGGCCAACGTTGCCGACAGAAGTGGTCCGGCGAGTGCGGCGACGCAAAAGCGATACATGCTAAAATCCTACCTGAAGGGAGAGGTAAAGACCCCGTTGATCATCAAAGGTCGCAATCGAGCCGAGGTCGGCATAAGCGGCTGACATTGTCATCGCATCGTTGATGGCGTAGGCGGCAAACAGGTCCATCCAGGCATCTTCTTGTGCAAAGGTGAGATTGTCCGGCTTGGCACGATATTCTCCACCAATGATGAGGCGTTTGCTGAGCAGATATCCAACCGACACTTCAGGGTAGATCGAGGCATCAGACGTGCCGCCGAAGCCAAGCAACCCATTCTGGTTCGCCTCCGTGTAGCGTAGCGTCGCGCCGAGAAGCAGGCTCTGCGCCAGCAGCAATTTGGTGGCCGAGACATAGAATTCGACGCCATCATCATCTTCTGCGCCAAGGGCCGCGAGAAGATCCCCGTGATCGGCCTTCTTGTAGATGGCGCCAATAGCGATCTGCGGCAGCCACGTATCCTGACCGTAGACCGCGTCGCCAGCGATACGCACTTTCGCGGCGAGAACATTTTGGCTGAATGTGTATCCGTCAGGCAGTCCAAGTTTCGGGCCGGTGCTGCCGGTGTCGAGCGTTTGATGCGAGTAACTCATTTCCAATCGGTCACGCAGACCGATCCCGGCACCGTAGGAAACCACGTCGAAATCCGGCAGCATCACGCTTGTCAGGTGCGCAGTCGCGCCGATTCCGCGATCGGTTTCATTTCCCGTGATCAGAGCCCACGGAACGATCCCGCCCCCGCCGGTTCCATCGACGGATGAAATGCCACGTGTGAGTAACAGCTTCCCTCCCGGCTCAATGTCTTCGGCCGCGCTGGGGGAGGCAATACTGGCCCAAAAAGCGATGCAACACAGGATTGTATTATTGCGGATCGCAGATGAAGGGGTGAGTGCCATGTGTGGCTCCCTGTTTCGATAGGAGATTGTCAATAACCACTGTGGCTACAGCGGTAATGTTAACGATCCCGTAAACCATATATGCGACTGAAGATTATGCGTAATCTTATTCTTCTCATCATTTTTGCAACTCTAAGTAAGAGTGCATTTGCACAAGAAATCACTGTCAAAGTGATGGACGCAACGGGCGCGCCAGTCGTGAACGCGGTCGTTCTGGTTCCGGCATCGAAAGGTGTGAAACCGCCTGCGTCATTTGCCTGGCCGAGCATGATGGAACAGAAAGACATTGCCTTCTCGCCGTATGTTCTCGTTGTTCCCGTCGGCAGCGAGGTCCAGTTCCCCAATCGCGACCGCGTGCGCCACCACGTCTATTCCTTCTCCAAGGGCAACCGTTTCGAACTCAAGCTATATGGCCAGGACGAAACACGCCATCTCGCTTTCAAGACGGCTGGTATCGTGGCCGTTGGCTGCAACATTCACGATGAAATGATCGGGTACATTCGCGTGGTCGATACACCCTATGCTGCCATGACGGGCCCGGACGGTATTGCCCATCTGGAGGGCGTCCCTGCAGCCAAGGGCAATGTGACCGTGTGGCACCCGGACTTGTCCGGTGGTAAGGATGTCGTGGTGCCGTTTGATGCAGGTCAGGGTGAAACGACGGTCCGACTCACGGGCAAGCTAGCCCACGCGGCGCATCACTAGGAACGAGAGCCGATGTTCCGCCACCTCAAGACAAAACTGACCTTTGCCTATGGCGGCCTGCTCGGCCTTATCCTGCTTGCCGTCGCGGGTCTGGTGCTTGCATCGGTGGCCCGCTCGGCTGAGGCAAACGTGCGCGCCGAGCTTCAGGCGACGGCATCGGTGTATGAGCGCCTCTGGCAAATCAATGAATCCCAGCTGGCTGACAATGCCGAAATCATGGCGCGCGATTTCGGCTTCCGGGAGGCGGTTGCGACGGAGGATGCTGATACAATCGCATCGGCGCTGGAAAACCTGCGCAACAGGCTTAGCCTGGCGCGCGCATTCCTAGTGTTTGAAGATGGGCGCGCACTTGAGGCGGGTTCAAGCCGGATCTTGGATACGTCACCTGCTGTCATGAGCGCGGTGCTGGCCGATGACCACGCGAGCGGGCTCATCGCGATTGGAGACGTTCAGTTTCAAGCGGTATCTTCGCCTGTGATGGCCCCGGCGCGGGTCGGCTGGGTGATCTTTGCGTCGCGACTCGACGCCGCCGAACTCGGTGAACTGGAGAGCCTCTCGCCCATTGCGCTGTCCGCATCGATCATTGCGGCGGACGCCGACGGGATTACGAAACTGCCAGCGTCGACGAAGAGCGTGATTCAGGCGAGCGCGCCGCTGGACGGCTTCGGCGAACTTCCGGCCGGCCATCTCTTGCTCAACTTTCCTGTCGCTGCGGCGATGGCGCCTTTCCGCCCGATGCTTGTTGCGATCGCATTCCTTGCCGCTGGCGGGTTGTGCGCGCTCGTCCTGTGCAGCTGGTTCATCTCGCGGACACTGACACAGCCCATAACGCGACTGGATGAAGCCACAAGGCAACTCGCGAGCGGCGTTCCAGTCGACCTCTCGATCAACAGTCCTGACGAAATCGGGCGCCTCGCACAAAGCTTCTCCGTCATGGCGCGAGAGATCGAGCTGCGTGAGCAGAGCATGGTGAAGATGTCGCTGACCGACACAGAGACTCTTTTGCCCAATCGTCGCGCGCTTCAGAATGCCATTGCGGAAGCGACGACGGGAGAGGACGACGTTTACACTGTTGCGATCGGCATCGACCGTTTCCCGCAGATCATGACGGCAATCGGCCAGTCAGCAACAAACGAACTCATGGCCAAGCTCGGCGCGCGCCTTGAGCAGCATACCGACGTTCGCATGACAGCCATGGCCACAACCGATGTTATCGGCATTCTCGTTTCGGCGACCGACGGACTGGACGGCGTGGATCAGATCCTGAGCTACGTGTCTCATCCCATCGCCGTATCCGGTGAAATGATTGATATTGAACTCAGCGCAGGGTGCTGCATCATCGGCCTGCACAGCGCGCTTAGTCCCGTTGATGAAGCCATGGTTGCCCTCCAGCAAGGCCGGGCCCTGCGCCAGCGCGTACACCTGTTCGATGAGCAGGCCTATGGCGATCCGAGCAGCACACTCTCCCTGATGAGTGATATGGTCAGCGGCTTGTCTGACGGGTCTGTCTATCTTGCTTACCAGCCTAAATTCGATTTGAGGCGCGGAGCGGTCCAGAGCGTCGAGGCGCTGCTGCGGTGGGACCATCCCATTCGTGGCAAGGTTTCCCCGGACACTTTTGTGGGATTTGCCGAGGAAACCGGTCATATACGCCCTCTCTCCCAGTGGGTGATGAGCCAGGCGAAAGCGGATCGCGAGATCATGGCCGCTGCGGGCTTTGACCTGAAGATGTCTGTGAATATTTCGGGACGGTTGCTGACGGATTCAGCGTTTCTCGATTGGGCCATCGCGGAACTTGGTGACGCGTGCGAGCGGTTTTGTTTCGAAGTTACGGAGACGGCCGTGATCGACGATCCCAAGGCCGCGCTTGCGAATATAGAGCGCGTTCGTTCGGCCGGTATCGAGATTTCGATCGACGATTATGGCTCCGGCCTTTCATCCTTGTCTTACCTGAAGCAGATCCCGGCGCAGGAGCTGAAGATCGACAAGTCCTTCGTTCTGTCCCTGCAGAGCAACTCGTCGGATGCCTTGCTGATCAAGTCGACGATTGATCTTGCGCATAGCCTTGGCATGTCGGTCACGGTCGAAGGTGTGGAGACGGCGGATGCTCTGCAACTACTGCAGGGCATGGGCGCCGACGTGGCGCAGGGATATTATATCGCCCGGCCTCTGCCACTGGCAGACGTGCTGGCGTTTTTTCAAGCTGGCGTGCCGTCCATCCGCCTGAGCGCAGTGCAGGACCGGCCTAGTTTAGCGAATAGGAAATTGGCACGGTAAACGTCAGTTCGGTCGCGTGCAGCGGCGCGGGCGGGGCCGGCACCGGCGAGGCGCGATCGAGCAGGTCGAGTGTCGCCTTGTCGAGGATCCTGTAGCCCGACCCGGTCTCAATGCGCTTTTCGAGGACATTGCCGTTGGCATCCACCCTGAACCAGATGTTCACCACGCCTTGCTGGCGGCGCGAACGGGCAGGGTGCGGATAGCGTTTGTACTTCAGGAACCAGGCCTGCAGCAGGCCGGCATACTGGGCCTGGCTCTTCTCGACGCCATTGGGAATGCCGAACGGAGCGGCCGAGGCGGCGCCCTTCTTTTCAGAGGAGGGAGCACTCGATCCTGATGGCTCGCTGCTTGTGGAACTGCTTGAACTTGGGCTGCTAACAGACGCGGACGAGGGGGCCGCGACGGGGCTCGGCGCGGCAGACTCTGGTGCCGGCCCGGCGGGGGAGCGCGCAGGTTCTACTCGTGGTGGCGTGGGAGCCGGAGGGGGCGGTAAGGGTGTTGGCGGAGTAGGTTTGGATCGTTCCGGAACCGGCTTTGGCGTTTCCTTGATGGCTTCCGGTTCGCCGGGCTCTGCTAGTACGCCGTCCAGCCGACCTTTCGGGGCGAGCATGATTTCATGCTCGCTTTCGACCTCGACCGGGGCGGCAACCGGTTCGGAGGTCAGCGTCATGCTCGCGAGGCCAAGCCCATGCGCTGTCAGGGCGCAGGCAAAGGCGACGGGCCAGATAAGAGCCTTCCGGTTCATGGCGCGGCCTGCATCTGGGTGGTGAGTTTGACGCGGCTGGCGCCAGCGGAGCGCAGCGTTTCGAGCACGGTGATGACCTTGGCCGAGTCGACGTTCCGGTCAGCGACGATACGGATGGATTGTTCCGGGTCTGCGGCGACGCTCTCGATGACGGCAGCGTTGAATGCGTCGTCGGTCAAGACATCATCACCAAGGGCGAGGCGCCCATCGGCGGAGACGTAGATCGTGAGCGGCGCTAGCGCGCTTTCGGCTTCGACCATGGAACGGGGCGGGTCAACGTCCACGGGTTCGACTTCGCGAATGACGCCGGCAACGAGGAAGAAGATGAGCAACAGGAATACGATGTTGATGAGCGGCATGATCCGGTCATCAATACTGGCGAGCTGTGAGGCGTCCTGACGGGCAGCAAGTTTCATGGCTGTGCCTCGGCATTGCGCAGCGCAATGGAGCGGGCACCGGAGGCCTTGAGCGCGTCCATGACGCTGACGCTGGTTTCAAGCGGGATGCCGGCGGCAACTTGCAGGCTGACAGGATCACCCGTCGCGAGGCGAGTGTGAAGGGCATCATCAATAGCATCCAGCGACAGCGGCTCGCCATTGAAGCGCAGGCCTTCGGCAGTCAGGTCCAGCACGATCACCTTGTCGGCGATGTCGGGCGCAGACGAGAGCGCAGGTGTTGCGAGGTCCATGCTGCGCCGGTCAGCGAACGTCGAGGTCAGCATGAAGAACAATAGCAGGATGAACACCACATCAATGAGTGGCGTCATCCCAATCTTGCCCGTGGCAGATCTAGAGGCTTGCTGCGCGAATTTCATCGGCGGGGCTTTCAGTCCGGCGGGTGAGGTCAGGGGTGAAGATGCGCGTGACGGCGTCTTCCGTGCGGCGGGCAACCTGCAGGATTGTGCGCTCAAGCCAGCTGGCAATCGCGACGACCGGAATGGCCACGATGAGGCCTGCAGCTGTCGTCAGCAAGGCCGCCCAGATGCCGCCTGACAGGATCGCAGGGTCGACATTGCGCCCGGCGGCTTCCATGGCGCGGAAGGCCTGGATCATGCCGAGCACTGTCCCGAGCAGGCCGAGCAGCGGCGACAATGAACCGATGATCTCAAGCAGGCCGAGATGCGATTTCAGGCCATTTATCTCGGACGTGGCAACGCGCTCGACTTCCTCGCGCACCGAGGCTTCGCTGACATCGCTGCGCAGGGAACCGCGAATGGCTGTCGCGACCGTCATCGAGGCGGGGTCCTTCGCGCCCTGCACGGCGGCGAGGGCTTCACGGCGATTGCCGTCCCGGAAGAGTTTTACGGCTTTTTCGAGATGGCCGGTGCGCCAGATACCGGTCATCGCGAACTGCGCAAACTTGTAGAGGATGACCGTCAGGGCGACGACCGACATGGCGATCAGCAGCCACACGACAGGTCCGCCAGCCATGACGAGGCCGAAGGCGCCGCCTGTGCTGTCTGTCGCCGGGGCCAGAGTTGTTTGGGGATCCATGGTTCAGAAGCCTTTCAGGGCAGATTGGCGGGGCAGGTCAGGCATCGGCCCACCGGCGGACAAGATTGTGATAGATGCCCGTCAGGCGGACGACGGAGGCCTGGTCGGCGCCTGTGGCGGCGAGTGACTGGATACTGCTGTCGAGTTCGAACAGGAGCGTGCGCTGGCCATCGTCGCGCACCATGCTTTGCATCCAGAAGAAAGAGGCGACGCGCGCGCCCCGCGTGACCGGCGTGACGCGGTGCACACTGGTGGACGGATAGAGGATCATGTCGCCCGCTGGCAGCTTCACCGAATGCGAGCCATACGTGTCGTCGATGACCAGTTCGCCGCCATCATAGGAGTCTGGCTCGGCGAGGAAGAGTGTGGCCGAGAGATCTGTGCGGATACGGAAGTCCGTGCCGCGCAGGGGGCGAATTGCATTGTCGACGTGGTTGCCGAAATTCTGGCCGCCTTCATAGCGGTTGAAGAGTGGCGGGTAGACCTTGAGCGGCAGGGCGGCAGAAATGAAAAGCGGATGGCGCTGTAGCGCATCGAGCACAGCGTCGCCGCCCTTGCGGGCCTGCGGGCTGGTCTCGTCGAGCTGGGCATTGCGCTTGGCCTGGGCGGCCTGTGCGCCGGACGTGACGTTGCCATCCATCCAGGGGCCGGAATCAACAAGGCTCCGCATCGCGGAGACATCGGCCTTGGACAGGATTTCTGGAATTCGGATCAGCATGTCGTGATGTTCTCCCATATAAAGAGGAAGGGGCCACAGCCTCTCAGCTGCGGCCCCTTCCTGTGGATCAGTATTTGAATTTGAGCGCGCCAATAATGGACCGTCCCGGGGCAACCGTTGCCATGTGGGTCGAATAGATCCGGTCGTAGTAGCGCTCGTCGGTCAGGTTGTTGACGTTGAGCTGGAAGTCGATGTTCTCGGTGATGCCGTACGACAGCATGGCGTCATATTTCCAATAGCTGCCGATGCTCTTCGTGTTGCCCGTGTCACCGAACCGCTCGGACATGTATGTCGCGCCGCCGCCGACAGAGAGCTTCGGCATGATGGCATACGTGGTCCAGAGCGAGACGCTGTGCTCCGGTGTATTGGGCAGTGTGTTGCCAACCTGGTCCGTATTGATCGGTCCGGCATCAATAATTTCGGAGTCCATGTAGCTGTAGCCCGCGAACACGTCCCATTGGGATGTGATGGCGCCGGTGGCGCTGAGTTCGACACCCTGGACGCGTTGTTCGCCGAGGGCTTGCTGCGCGGCGCCGCGGCCCGCTTCGACAGCGACGTGGCCGTCAACGATCTCGTTCCGGAAAACGGCTGCGTTCAGGGCGAGGTTCCGGCCCTCCGGTTCCCACTTCACGCCGACTTCCATGTTGCGGTTCTTCTCGGGCTTGAGGTCTTCTTCCGCGACCGAGAGATTGTCGCTGCCGTCGCCAGCCGTCACACCCGACGGGCTCGCCGATGTACCATAGGAGACATAGAGGCTGGTATTGTAGGTTGGCTTGTAGATCAGGCCTGCCTGGTAGCTGAAGATGAACTCGTGGTTCGACAGGTCGGTCGAGGTCTTGGTGCTGAAATCGTCTCCGCGCACACCGAGGTTCACGATGAAATTGTCGTTGAGCGTGATGGAGTCGAACAGGTAGATGCCGGCCGTGTCGACTTTTGTCTTCGTGGGGGCACCAAGCGTGATAGTTCCGCTCCACGGATCGTTCGGGTTTGGATTGAAGAGGTCCGTGCAGTTGTAGCCACTGGCGGCTCCTGCGCCGAAGACATCGCATCCGCCGCGCGGGATCGCGACATCACCGGGAGCGAGCAGCGAGACCGAGTAGGTGGCCCGCTCTGTTTCCTCATGGCCGAGTTCGAGACCTGCCGAGATGGAGTGCAGGAAGCCGCCAGCGTCGAAGCTCGCCTGGAGGTCCGTCTGGTTGACGATGGAATCGGTCTTGGAATTGTTGCTCTTGACGTTTCGGTAGACGAGGCCGTTGACGACGTTGCCCTGGCTGTCATCCGGGTTGGTGGCAATATAGGCGTTCTCCGAGCGGCCGAGGCGCGTGATGTTGCGCAGGGTCATGTAGCTGTTGATCTCGTGTGAGAGTTCCAGCTGGGCAGAGTCGGTCTGCGTGTCGTGGAAGTCGCGGTTCAGCAGGCCGTAGAAATTATCCTTGTCGATGCCGGTGACAGGTTGGCCGGTGGTCGTGTCGAGGGGGTGGCCAAAATCAACAATGCCTTCGCTCTCATAGTGCGAATAGCTGAGCGTGGCGCGGTCCGGGCTGTTGAGGCCCCACGTGATGGTTGGCGCAAAACCCCAGCGATTGTCATAGACGCCGGCACGGCCCGCGATTTCGGCTTCCTGCCACATGCCGTTGAGGCGTACACCGACATTTTCAGAGAGGGCTTCGTTGACGTCCAGCGTGGCGCGCTTGTGTTCTGCATTGCCGAGGGCAATCGAGCCGGCGATGAAGTCAGTGGCCTTGGCCGTCTTGGTGATGAGGTTGAGGCTGCCGCCGGCTGCGCCGCGACCGGCCATCGTGCCATTGGCGCCGCGCGATACCTCGATCTGTTCGAGGTTGAAAACGTCACGTGATTGGGCGGAGGCATCGCGCACACCGTCGACCATGATGCCGCTAGTAGATTCCGCGCCGCGGATGAAGGGGCGGTCTGCGAAAGGCTGACCGCCTTCACCCATGGCCATCGTGATGCCGGGCACAGTGCGAAGCGCGTCGACGAGCGTCGTGGCGGCGGTGTCTTCGAGAACCTTGTCGGTGACGACGGTGATGGAGCGCGGCGTATCAATGAGGGGTGCGGTGTATTTCGGTGAAACAGGCTCGGCCTTGTATTCCGGCGTTTCGGCTTCGATTGACACTTCGCCGACGGCAACCGGCTCGGAGGTCTGCGCCTGGGCAGCGGCCGTCAGCGGGAAGAGGACGAGGCCCAGCGCGGTGGTCGCCAGAAGGGCGTTCGCGGAGCGTCTTTCGCGTTCGGCTTTGATGAATTCCATAGTTCTACCTTTCCTGTGTGGTCTGCGAATGCGAACTAATCGCAAATAGGACAGGTGGCAAGTGATATTGAGAATTATTCTCAAATAAGCATTTCGAGGTCAGTCGTGACAGGGAATGTGAGCTGCAAGTCATGTCAGTTCTGTAGCGGCTTCAGCGTATTGGAGGCTTGGGGCGCCTGGTCGCGGAACTGGAACAGCGCGGCGATTCCGTTCTCGTTGGCGAGGTCGAGGCCGGTCTTAGGGCCGCTGGCGAAGAGGCCGGTGGCCCATGCGTCGGCCATGGCGCAAGCAGGGTGCACAACGCTGACGCTGGCAAGATCGCCGCCGCCGGGGGTGGCGCCGGGGTGGGGTGTGATGTGCGTAATGCGCTGGCCGTTCTCGATACGCATACGGCGATAGTCGCCCGAGGTGGCGATTGCCTGACCGCAGAGCGCAATGCGCCAGGGCGTGGCTTGCGCGGGTGTTTCGATATCGACCCACCAGGGCAAGCCGTCGGGCTTGGGATCACCGGCAACGAACTCACCGCCGATCTCGGCAAGGAACGAGGTGATGCCGAGCCCGCGCAGGGCTGCGGCGAGCAGGTCCACAGAGTGGCCCTTGGCAATAGCCGAGAGATCGAGTTGGAAGTCTGCGTGGCGGGTGATGGCGCGGCTGTGAGTGACGAGCGTCCGCCATGCATCGCGGGGCGTGTCTGTTGGTGCTGGCAAGCTGGCGGTCGGGCCGAATCCGAGGCGCGATGTCTCGGCGCCGAGGCAGGGGTTGAGCGCGCCGTCTGTCATGGCGGCCACCTGGAGGGCGATGTCGAGCACTTCGCGGAAGGCGTCAGGTAATTCGATCTTTCCGCCGAGGGGCAGGCGATTGAACTGGCTGATCAGGGAGGTCGGCTCCCACGTGCTCATCTGTTGGATGATCTTGGCGAAAACCGCTTCAGCGGCTGCGCGCACATCAGGCGTATTGATTCCGTACGGCGCATGGCACGACACGGACCAGTCCGTCCCCATGGTCGAGCCCCCCAGCCGGAGAGGCTGGAGGGCTGGTCCGGGAACGGCAAGCCGTGGCTGCGGTATGTCTCGCGGGATCAGAAGGTTGATCATGCTAGAGCGGCAGGGCCTCGAATGTGGCCGTGTAGGATGTGCGCGATTTCATTTTCATGCCGTCGACGACCGTTTCGCCTTCCGAACCAGCAGTGAACCAGTAAGGGCCGGGCAGTTTCGGCGTGAAGGTGAAGACGCCATTTGCGTCGGTCGTGGCCTTTATGACGCTTGGTGTGTCGCGGTAGCGGTCATTGCCGGGCAGGATTTCGACCTCGATGCCGCTGGCAGGCTTGCCGTCAAGCAGGAATTTGAAGCTGACGGATTCCCCGGTGAAGACGTCGTTCGGATGGGTGACGGGCTGGAACTCAAGCCCCTGTCCTGTGGATGTAAACACCTCAGTGGACGGCGCGCCAAGCGTGACGAAGGTTTCGACGCTGCGGCTGGACTGGGAGACCTCCACGTCAGGCTTCTTGTCGATGCCTTCGGCGCGCATGTCAGCCAGCGAACCGCGCCAGCGCTTGCGCTCGCCATTCTCTTCCCAGCTGGCGAAGTAAGAGGGGGCGCCGCCGCCTGTCGCGATGCGATAGGTGCCCTGCTGCGTGGCGTTGAAATCCAGCATGGAACGGATCTCGCCCTTGGCCGCGTTCTCGACGGCAACGGTGGAGCCGTCTGGTGCGGTGACGGTGATCGCGGCCGGGTCCATGCCATGATGGTTGGGGAAGAAGAGGTCGTTGGAGATGGCGGCGTCGACCGTCACCCATTGCGCGTCGCCCGAGAGGGTGAACGAGGAGGGCAGGAGCCAGGCGCGGTGGGCGCTGGCCGTACCTGTGACGGTGAGGAAGAGGGTGGAAGCGGCGAGCATCCGGAGGGCGAGGCGTTTCATGGGACGTATCTCCTATTTGTCGTCGACGAAGGTGAGGGTGATGGCGCCGAGTTCGGTGTCACCTGAAACTGTGACAGGCGCGGCGCCCTTGGCGGGCCATGTGAACGGGATTTGCACCATCTCGCGGCCGCCGACTTCGCGGACGGCTTCGACGGTGAGGACATAGTCTCCGGGCTCCAGTGCACTGAGCGCAGCGGAGCCGGTGTCAAAGCGCATGCTATGGCTGCCGGGTGCCTGGGTGGGGCCGGAGACGCCGTCGATGGGCATGTCGAGGTCGCGGCCAGCGCGGCGCCACCACTGGCGCAGGTCTTTCAGCCACGTCTCGCCTTCGCCTTCAGCGCCGCGTTCCTGCTGGTACCAGACGGCGAGATTTGCCGCGACGGTGTTGTCGGGATTGGCGATCCAGGCGGCGAGGTAGGGGCGGTGATATTCGGCGACATTGAGCCGGGGGATTTCGACGCCCACTTCCATCGTGTCGGCGAGAGCGGGGGCGGAGAAGAAGGCCAGTCCGGCCAGGGTCAGGATTGCGCGCATGGGAGGCCTCAAAAGTGAACGAAAACAAGGAGAAGAAGGACGGGTATGGCGAGCCCTGCGATGGTGAGCGGCCATGTGCTGGCGCGCCGGGCCGAGTGGATCTGCAGGAGCCAGAGGCCGGAGAGGCAGAAAAGCATCGTGGCGACAGCGAAAATGTCGAGAAACCAGGACCAGGTTGTGCCCGTATTGCGGCCCTTGTGGAGGTCGTTGAGGTAGGCAACGGGGCCGCGGCTGGTGGATTCGTAGATGACTTCGCCCGTCTCGCGATCGATGCTGACCCACCCGTCGCCGCCCGGACGCGGCAGGGCGACGTAGACGTCCACATCGGTCCACTCGGCGGTCTGGCCTGCGGTGTCAGCGCCGAGTTCTGTCTTGAGCTGGCGGGCGACAGCCGTCGGCAAGCTGGCGGTCGTGCCGCTATCAGGGCCATCTGCGAGCATGGCTGTCAGGGCCGGGGTGAGGGTGGTCTCGGCGTCCATGATCACGGGTTTGGCGGTCAGGTCGCCGGCATGGTTGAGCGTAATGCCGGTGGCCGCGAAGAGCAGCATGCCGATCAGGCAGACGGCGCCTGACATCCAGTGGACCGTGCGAATCTGGCGCTTGATGAAGGCGTAACGCATACGGCGTTTACCGGCTGCGAGCTGCGCATTCTGTATCTGGTTATCGGTCATCAAGGGATCAGCAGTTTGGTCAAGTTCATGGAAGGAGGGGCGTGACTAGCACAGCCAAGTGCGTTTGCAAGTCATTCTCAGTCGCAAATGTCACCCTTGCGTGAACATGCGCCTGATTGACCGGAAGGCCTCTGCACCTCATGTCGATATGGCGACGGCACGGCCAATGGCGGGACTGTCTTGAAACGAAAGGATGCGGCTTTGGCAGAGAAGAGCGAACAGGAGAGCGCCTACAGGCTGGCCGCGCTGGATCAGGATTTCATCCTCGGCGATTCCATGCGCGGGGCGCGCTTCATGATGGAGTATGCCAAGGCCGAGGAACGGCTACGGGCGCAGAAGATCCTGTCGACGATTGTCGTGTTCGGCAGCGCGCGCATTCGCGAGGATGGCAATGAATGGCAGGCGCGCACCTATGCGGCGGCGCGGAAGTTCGGGCGCATAGCCTCCGAACGCGGTGGCGCGCTGGCGGAGACGGATGGCTGGCGCAGCAATGTGATTGCCACCGGCGGCGGGCCCGGCGTGATGGAGGCGGCGAACCGCGGGGCGCGCGATGCGGGCGCAGTGACGATCGGCCTGAACATTGCGCTGCCCCATGAGCAGGCGCCGAATCCTTACATCACACCGGAGCTGTGCCTACAGTTCCACTATTTCGGGATGCGCAAGATGCACCTTGCGATGCGGGCGCGTGGACTGGTCATCTTTCCGGGCGGCTTTGGCACGCTGGACGAGTTTTTCGAGCTGTTGACGCTGAACCAGACCGGCAAGGCGCCCAAGCTGCCGATTGTGCTCTATGACAGTGCGTTCTGGACGAAGATCGTCAACTTCGACGCGCTGGCAGAGGCCGGCATGATTATCGAGGCCGACCTGGACCGGTTCACCATGACGGATGACCCGGAAGAGGCGTGGACACTGCTTGTGGAGCATGGCCTGTCGACCAATGAGCATGCGGAAAACGCAGCAGATATTGCTGTCCAGTCCGGCTGGTTGCCCGCGGACATTTACTGATGCCCCTGCGGACAGTGCGATGCCGGCGCTGGGCTTCCGCAAGGGAACAGATTTGCAGGGCGCATTGATAGGCTAAACTCCCCTTGGAGAGAGGCGCCGCGCGGGCGGATGCTTCCGTAAAGTCCGGGCCAAAGCAGACCGGACAGGCGCCATGGGAGTGAAACGCAATGACGACCGAGACGACAGCTGACACGTTGGGGCTCGACCCTGATGAATTGCGCAACAAGTATCGCGATGAGCGCGACAAGCGTGTGCGCGCCGACGGCAATGCGCAATACGTCAACATGGCGGGCGAGTTCGCCCACTATATTGAAGACCCGTATGTGAAGCGCGTCGAGCGGGCGCCGCTGATGGACCATACGCATGTCGTGATCATCGGGGGCGGCTTTGGTGGCCTGCTGGCCGGCGGGCGGCTGCGTGATGCCGGCGTCGAGGACATTCGCGTGATCGAGAAGGGCGGCGACTTTGGTGGCACCTGGTACTGGAACCGCTATCCGGGCGCGGCGTGCGATATCGAGAGCTATATTTACCTGCCGCTGCTGGAAGAGACGGGATACATGCCGGTCGAGAAATATTCCAAGGCGCCGGAAATCCTGGCGCACAGCCGCCGGATCGCCGAACACTTCAACCTCTATGACAAGGCCTGCCTGCAGACCGAGATTGCGGGCTTGAACTGGGACGACGAGGCCAATGTCTGGGTGATCGAGACCGACCGGGGCGACCGGATGACGGCAGATCATGTGGTCATGTCCAACGGGCCGCTGAACCGGCCGAAGCTGCCGGGGATCCCAGGCGTCGAGAGCTTCAAGGGCCACAGCTTCCATACGAGCCGCTGGGATTATGATTACACGGGCGGGGATTCCTCTGGCGGGCTGACAGGCCTGAAGGGCAAGCGTGTCGGCATTATCGGTACGGGCGCGACGGCGGTGCAGTGCGTGCCGCATATCGCGGAAGGCGCCGAGCAGCTTTATGTGTTCCAGCGCACCCCATCGTCCATCGATGTGCGTGACAACAAGCCGACCGATGCGGACTGGGCGGCTAGCCTCGTGCCCGGCTGGCACAAGGACCGGATGGAGAATTTCAACACGCTGGTGTCGGGCGGCTTTGCGCCGGAAGACCTGGTGATGGATGGCTGGACGGATATCATCCGTAACCTGCTGTTCATTGCCCAGCAGGAGGGCAACAAGGACCTCGGGCCGGAGAAGCTGGCAGAGCTGGCTGAACTCGCTGATTTCCAGAAGATGGAACAGGTGCGCAGGCGCGTGGATTCTGTCGTGCAGGACAAGGCCACGGCCGACGCGCTGAAGCCATGGTATCGCCAGTTCTGCAAGCGGCCCTGCTTCCATGATGGTTACCTGCCGACCTTCAACCGGGAGAATGTCACGCTTGTGGACACGAACGGGCAGGGCGTTGAACGGATTACCGAGAATGCGATCATTGCCAATGGTGAGACCTATGAGATCGACTGCCTGATCTATGCGACAGGCTTTGAGGTGGGTACGGAATATACCCGCCGGGCGGGCTATGATGTTGGCGGGCGCGACGGGCGCAAGCTGTCGGAGCATTGGGCGGAAGGGTATCGCAGCCTGCATGGCATGCTGGTAAACGGTTTCCCGAACCTCATCGTTATGGGGACGACGCAGGCCGGGTTCACGGCAAACTATCCGCACCTGCTGGATGAGCAGGCCCGCCAGATTGCCTACCTGATTACCGAGGCCGGCAAGCGGCAGGCGCGGGTGTTCGAGGTGACTGCGGAAGCCGAAGAAGCCTGGGTGGACGAGATTGTTCGCAAGTCAGCCCTGCGTGAGAAATTCCTCGAGGAATGCACGCCCGGCTATTACAATAATGAAGGCAACCAGGGCGCAATTGCGCGGCAGAACACGTCCTATGGCGCGGGGCCGAATGCTTATTTCGCCGTGCTGGAGGGCTGGCGCAAGGGCGGCGAGATGGCGGGCCTTGCCTTGCAGGCCTGAGGCGTGCGCAAATGAGGCAAGGAGCATTACATGGATTTTGAACTTGCCGAAGAATACCGGATGCTGCGCGACCTGGTGCAGCGTTTCGTGCGCGAAGAGCTGATACCGCTGGAAGCTGGCGTGCTGGAGCGCGACGCTGAGGGCAAGGGCGCTTACCTGACCGCGAGCGAGCGGGAGCGGCTGGACAAGGTGTCCAAGGAGATGGGTCTTTGGAGCCTTGATGCGCCGGAGGATGCGGGCGGCATGGGCATGCCGCATGTCGCGCTGGTGGCAGTGAACGAAGCGCTTGGCTCGACCGTGGCGCAATACACGTTGCCGCCGGACTCGCCGAACCTGCAGATGCTGATGGCGACGGTGAACGAGCAGCAGCGGACGGCCTATCTGGAACCTTATGCGCGCGGCGAAACGATTTCGGCGATCGGCATTTCCGAGCCGGGCGCGGGGGGGGACCCGGCGGGCATGCTGACCAAGGCGGTGCGCGACGGCGATGACTGGGTGATCAATGGTCGCAAGATATGGATCACGCGGGCGGCGGAGGCGGACTTCACCATCCTGATGGCGATTACTGACCCGGAGAAACGGGCGCGGGGCGGCATGTCGGCCTTCCTGGTGGATGGTGACAATCCGGGGTTCAAGGTGTTGCGGCGCATTCCGATGCTGGGCGGCGAGTACACTTACGAGGTCGTGCTTGAGGATTGCCAGGTGCCAGGCTGGAAGCTGCTGGGCAAGGAAGGCGACGGATTCGGCCCGATGCAGATACGCCTTGGCACGCGCCGCATGGAAATGGCGGCCTGGTGCATTGGTGCGGCGCAGCGGGCACTGGACATGATGGTGGAATATGCCCCGCAGCGGGTGACGTTTGGGCAGAAGCTGTCGCAGCGCCAGTCGGTGCAATGGTGGGTGGCCGATGGCGCGGCGAAGATTCACGCGACGCGCCTGATGGCGTATGATTGCGCGTGGAAGCTGGACAATGGTCGCGACGTGCGCACGGAAATATCGATGCTGAAATACTACGCCACCGAAATGGCGCAGGAGATGATCGACAATGCCATGCAGTGCTTCGGCGCGATGGGCATGACGAAGGAAATGCCGCTGCACCTGTTTGCGGGACGTATCCGCAACATGCGGATCTATGACGGCCCTTCGGAAGTGCACCGCATGGTGGTGGCGCGAAACTTGATGGATACGCGCTGACCGGCGCTTGGAATGAACGAAACAAGGACAGGATACTGACAATGACGGATCGCATTACAATTACGGTGAATAAAGGCGTTGCGGATGTGCGGCTGGTGCGCGCGGACAAGATGAACGCGCTGGACGACGCGATGTTCTCGCGCCTGATCTCGGCGGCGGAAGAGATCAACGCCAACAAGGAAATCCGCTGCGTTGTGCTGTCGGGCGAGGGGCGTGCCTTCTGTGCCGGTCTGGACATGGGCAATTTCGCCAAGATGGCTGAAGGCAAGCGCAGCGAGAACAGCGTCGCCGGTGGCGGTCTGGCCGAGCGGACCTATGGCATTGCCAACCGGGCGCAGCAGGCGGTGTGGGGCTGGCGTACGCTGCGCGTGCCTGTGATCGCGGCGGTGCATGGCGTTGCGCTGGGCGGCGGCTTCCAGGTGGCACTGGGCGCGGACATTCGGATCGTGCACCCGGAGACGAAGATGTCGATCCTCGAGGTGAAATGGGGCCTCGTGCCGGACATGAGCTCGACGGCCATCATGCGCCGGCTGGTCCGTGACGACGTGATCCGTGAGCTGACCTATACGGGCCGCATCTTCTCCGGCACGGAAGCCAAGGAGATGGGTTTCGTGACGCATCTTTCCGAGACGCCGTACGAGGACGCGATGAACCTGGCGCAGCTGATCGCCGAGAAGAGCCCGAGCGCGGTGCAGACCGCCAAGAAACTGTATAACCGGATTGCTGATGGCTCAGACGCTGACGCGCTGATCGCTGAGTCGGAACTTCAGGAAACGCTGATGGGCTCCAAGAACCAGATCGAGGCCGTTATGGCGGGCCTGCAGAAGCGCGTCGGCGATTTCATCGACTGATGTTTCAGCAAAGGGCCGCCCGATGATCGATTATGCTGGAAGAGTGGCGCTTGTGACGGGGGCCGGGTCCGGTATCGGGCGGGCCCTCGCTGAAGCGCTGGCAGGGCGTGGCGCCAAAGTGGTCTGCGCCGATATTGATGAGGCGGGCGCCAAGGCAACGGCAACGGGCATTGGCCATGGCTCGCTAGCCATTGCGTGTGACCTGGCGGACCATGACGCTGCCGGCGCACTGATTGCGGAGGCGGCTCATTGGCAGGGGCGGTTGGACCTTGTCTGTTCGAATGCGGGCATCGGATTTGGCAAGCGGCTGATCAAGCAGCAGCAGGACGCCGCAGCCGATCGGCTCATGGAAGTGAACCTGTTTGCGAACCTGCGCATTGCGCAGGCCTATGCGCGGCTGATGCAGGCAACCGGGGCATCCGGGCGCCTGATGATTACGGGTTCGGAGAATTCGCTGAGCCGGCCGGATGCGGTGCAGGGCACAGGACAGGGCCTCTATGCCGTGACCAAGCATGGCGTGCTGATCATGACCGAGTGGATGCGTGACGAGTTCACGTCGGGCAATGTGCCAGTGGAGCTGCACATATTGATGCCAGGGGCGGTGTATACCGGGCTGATTGCGCCGCTCATTCCGGACCCGGCCAAGGCGCCCGCTGGCCTGAACCTGATCATGCCGGAGCGCTGCGCCGAGATTGCCCTGAGAGGCATGGACCTTGGCCTGTTCTACATTCCGACGCACGCCCACATCGCCGAGGATATGAAGCCGCGTACGCAAGGCGTGGCGGACGCGCTGGCGGCGCTGGGCCTCAGCTGAGGCCAGCACTGGCGCCCGCGCATGCGGGGAATGGCGGGCACCTGATTTCGATTGCAGCTGGAAGCTCTAGCCCGGCGGCGATTTTGGCTGAAGGGCGAGGAGGCGGCTTGTGACATTCGGCGCGTTGGCGAGATCGGGTGGCACGGCGTACGTAAGGGCCATCTGCATCACGTCGGGCGAACTGACTTTGGCGGTTTGATCCATGTAACGGGCGACGCTTTCGGCATAATGGGCAGGTTTTCCGACGGGTTCTACGTGCAGGGACAGGTTATTAGGGTGCCCGTTTGCGGAGGAGACGGTATGCGGTCCCGGCTTTCGCCGGGACTGCGGTGTAGGGTGGCTTAGAGGAAGGCTTTCATGTCGGCGATGAAGCGGTCGAACTGGTCGTGGTGGAGCCAGTGGCCGGCGTTATCGTAGAGTTTGACGGTGGCATCCTTGAAGTGTTTGGCGCGGCCGTCTTCCTCCGGATTGGAAGCCCAGCTCTTCTCGCCATAGAGGAGGAGCGTCGGGCAGGTGATGGCCTCCCATAGTGTCAGGATATCGTCATAGGGGATGTCATAAGGCGTCATGACGCGGAAATAATTGTCGAACTTCCAGGAATAGGTGCCGTCCTCGTTCTGGCTGATGCCATGGACAGTGAGGTGGCGGGCCTGTTCGTCTGTCAGGTAGCTGTTCTCGGTTTTCATGCGCTGGTAGGCGTCTTCCAGCGTCGCGTATTTCTTCGAGGTGCGACCGGCGGCGGAGCGCTTGGACTCGATCCAGTCCCGCATGCGCTCGCCGGGCGGATTGCTGAAGCGTTCCTTGATCACCTTGGGCGAGGGGCCGAGGCCCTCGATGGCCACGATCTTGCGGACCTTTTCCGGGTAGATGCCGGCATAGCGCAGCGAGATGGCGCCGCCATAGGAGTGGGACACGATGGTGACGGGATCGAACTTCAGCTGGTGGATCAGCTGGGCGAGATCGTAGACGCACGCGCGGACCGAATATTCGCCATCTTCCGACCAGGCGCTGTCGCCATGGCCGCGCAGGTCTGGCGCGACGACGTGCCAATCCTTGCTGAGTTCCTCGGCGACCCAGTCCCAGCTGCGGCAATGGTCGCGGCCGCCATGGACGAGAACGAGCGGCGGGGCATCGTGGTTGCCCCAGTCGACATAGTGGAGGCGCAGGCGCTGGGAGATGAAGCTGTTCGAAGTCGGGCCGGAGAATTTTGTCATGGAGATGATTTGCCCGTCTTTGGCATGGCCTGTCCAGACCCGCAGTTCGATTGCCGTAGGGGCGACCCGTTTCAGCGAATTCCTGCGCCTTTCAGATATGGAGGCGAATGGACGATGATTGCTACGATTGAGGGGGATACGGTGCTGCACCGGCCGACCACAGGCTGGATTGGCGGATACATTGCGGCGCTGGTGCTGGCGAGCGCGGGATTTTTACTGGCGGCGCTGGTTCTGGCGCTTTTGTTTGCGGGGCATTGGGGGCCGGGGATGATACTTCTGATCCTGCCAGTGTGGTTGCTGGCGCTGACAGGATCGGTCTGGCGTGACTGCCAGGCCAAGCGGCACTGGAAGGTGCGAATCGAGCCAGGCGTGCTGGCGCTGGACCTACCGACCGGACGATCGCTGATGGCGCGCGAAGATCGGGTGCGGCGGGTGCTGGACGTGCGGGATGTGGCGGCGGTCGAGACGCGGCTGGAGGCTTACCGATGGTTCGGCATGGCGAACATGCAGCGCAACTATGGCCTGCGGCTGACAGACGGCGAGCTGATTGTGCTGGGTGAAGACCGTGCCCTGTCGACGGAGTTGGCGGACGAGACGATGGGGCAGATGGTGGACATGATCTTGCTGAAGACCGGGTTGCCGCTGCTGGACCTCGGCATGGTGGAGGGACAGAGCGGATTGCTTGGCGTTCTGTTCACGTCGGTGCCGCGCTGGGAGACAGGCAGTGTTTCGACCGAACGCGTGCGTGCGCTGTGGCAGCAGGCGGCGCTCACGGGTGGCCTGGTGAGCGTGGTGGTCATCGCCGGACTGATCCTGTCGGTGATGTTCTGACTACTTTTAGCAGAGCGGATAAGTCACGAAATATTCGGCCATTTCGGGCCGGTCGCTTTCGAGCATTGTGCCGGCGTCTTCCATTATGTCGTTAAAGCGCTTGAGCTCGGAGAGGCGGAAGCAGCGCTCGGTCTCGTGACCGCCCCAGTTGTTGTAGAACTCGTGGAGCTGGACGTTCTGGACCAGCATGTTGCGCTGGTAGGCGCCCTTGTCCGGGGACTTCTCGTAGCGATCCTGGAACCATTGGGTGGCGCCGAGCAGGCTTTTCTCGGCTTCTTCCATGCGGCCGAGATCCAGCAGGGGGTAGGCCATTTCACCTAGATAGATTGCCTGAGATTCCCGTGCATCCGCATCGTCGGCATCAAGCGCGATGCGCCGATCGAGCATGACGAGGGCGGCCTGGTAGTCGGCGACGGCTTTTGCGGGCTCACCGAGCTTGTACCAGGCAAAGGCCCGTCGCCAGTGGCCGAACGTGACACCGCGCCAATAGGCCAGCGTTTCGGCCGGTATGAGCGCATGGACTTTCTCCATGGTCGCGAGGCCCGCTGTCGCGGCGTCGACGGCTTCCTGTGGGTGGCCGGTATTGAGCAGCACTTCCGACTGCATCCTTTGGGTGCGACCGAGACCGTAGAGGAAATCGACATTGTCCGGATTATCGACGAGCAGCGCCTCAATCTCCGATGTGACCCTGTCCAGGCGGGCGACGGCTTCGTCTGTCTGGCCGTTGCGATACAGCATCGAGCCAAGGTCGCCATCAATCGCGAGATACTTGAATCGTTGCTTCGTGTCGTCTGGCTTCAGCGCCAGATAGGCCGTGTAATAGTCGAGGCTGGTGAGGTTCTCCGCGATGGCGCGATCGATCTCGAAGTTGATGTAGAATGAGGCGCTGCCGAGTTCGGCGTAGAGTTCGCCTAGCGCGAGGAGCAGGTCGGGGCTCTTGTCGGCATTGGCTTCCAGCGGTTTCAGGATATCCGACGCGCTCTGGAGGTTGGTCGCGGCGCGACCGATATCACCCGTGGAGCTAAAACTGGGCGAGCCCTGGATTTCGGCGAGGCGAACGAAGCCCTGGGCGGTCTCGATTTTCAGCGCTTCCGAAGCGCGGTCGTCGGCAGCGAGGGAGTCGAGATAGGTTTGGGCCGCGTTGGCCAGTTCGAGCTTGGCGCCAGTGGAACCGGGGACGAGGTCGATCTTGTTGTAGACATCGAACATCAGCGACTTGGCGAGGGTGCGGACCTGCTGGAAACGGTAGTCGGTTTCGCGTCGGGCGGATTCGGCGCGGTTGTATTGTGCGAGTGTGATGCCGAGGGCGGTGGCGAGGCCGAGAAAGGCGAGCGTGGTGCCGGCTGCGACGAGACGACGACGCTTGAGGAACTTGGCCACGCGGTAGCCGGCGCCGCCCTCGCGGGCCTCGACGGGCTGGTCCGTGCGGAAGTTCTGCACGTCCTCCATCAGCGCATCTACCGAGGCATAGCGCTTGTCGGGATCGACCCGCGTGGCGCGGGCGATGATGGCGGTAATGTCAGGCGGGGGCGCCATGTCTTCCATCAGGGCGTCGAGCAGCTTGCCGAGGGAATAGACATCCGAGAGCGTATTGGTGCCGGCGCCCTGCGCGCGCTCAGGGGCGGCAAAGCCGGGCGTGAAGCTGAGGCTGATAAGGGAGGCGGAGCCCGCGCCCGGCTCGCCGGCAGACGCATCAAGGTCGTTGGGCTTGGCGATGCCGAAGTCGATCAGCTTGACCTGGCCGCCCTGCGTCACCAGCACGTTGGACGGCGTGATGTCGCGGTGGACGATGAGGTTCTGGTGGGCATGACGCACGGCGCCGCAGGCATCGTGGAAGAGCCAGAGCCGGTCATCTATGCCGAGGCCCTGTTCGACGGCCCAGTCAGTGATCGGCTGGCCGTCGATATATTCCATGATGATGTAGGGCGAGCCGTCTTCCAGTTCGCCGCCGTCAAGCAGGCGGGCAATGTGGGCGTGGGCAAGATCGGCGAGGATCTGGCGCTCACGGCGGAAGCGGGCGATGAGGGCATCGGATAGCACGCCGGGACGGATGATCTTGATGGCGACCTTGTGGGCGAAGTCGCCGGAATCGCGCTCACCCTCGAAAACGGCGCCCATGCCGCCTTGTCCGATGAGGCCGGTGATCCGGTAAGCGCCAATGCGTTCGGGCGCGGGCGGCTGGGCTGCGTCGGCACCCGCGCCGCCTGTCTTGAGCGACATGTTGCCAGAACCATCGGCAGCGAGCAGTTCGAGCGCGCGGTCGCGCAGGGCGGTATTGTCGCCGGCGTGCTGGGTAATCCAGTCACGCCGTGTGTCGGAGGGTTGGTCCAGCGCCTCGGCAAAGAGCGCCATGGCCAGCGTATCGAGATCAGGCGTGTTCATAATCATGTCCCCACATGTGCATTGTCCCCGCAGAGACTGTTGCCGATAGGAACCTCCGATGCAACGGCAGACGCGAAATGGGGGAAACTTCAACCAGTGTGACCCGGCGTGGTCGAATTACGCGCTTCTTTGATTGAGGCCCTGGTGGGGATACGTGCCAGAGCCTGACTGCCCGGGAAGGGGACGCCCGGAGGGACCGCCGCCTTGCTTTGCGCCTCACATGAGGCTGGGCGGCGGTCCGTTTCCCCCGAACGGCGCCCGTCTCACTCAATAGCCGCCACCGGCACCGGGACCGCGCAGACGCTCGCGGATGCCGCGCTTGGCCTGTTCGAGGCTGGATTCGAGATCGGCACCGAGATTGCGCTTCAGATTGGACAGGGCACTGGTCACCTGTGTGGGGGCCTCGGCGCGGACGGCGGCGACCGCCTGCTGCTGGGATGGGCCGCTGACCGAGAAGTTCGACCGACTCTCAATGGCGCCGATGGTCCAGAAGCCATAAGGGTGGCTGTAATGCTCCATCACATCATAGGCGATCCATAGGTGGCCCTGTTCGCCCCAGTCTGCGCCCCATGAGTTGCGCACGAGCCAGGCGCCGCGCGCGTCGTCATAACCGACGATGAGCATAGCGTGGCCGCCCGAAGGCTGGAGCCAGCCGCCACGCGGGCTGGCGATCTGGCCGGTGTCGCGGGCTTCTACCATCAGCATCTGCTCTGGCAGGCTGATGCCGAATATGACGGGCAGGCCATTGGCGACCGTGGCCTTGGCGCCGAGACCGCTGCCCGTGCGGGCATAGGATATGGCGCTGAACTGTTCCGCGCCTGTGTAGCAGGCCTGGACCGGCTCGGTGGCCCACATGGCTTGCTGATAGGGCCAAGCGCGTTCGGGGCAGGCGCCGAAGGCGAGGACCGAGGCCATGACATGGTGGATGAAGGTGCCGCAGTCCTTGTCTGTCGTGCCGCCGATCTTGCGGGCGTTGTAGTAGACATAGAGACGCGAAAGGTCTGTCAGGCCCTGACCAGAGAGGCGCTGGTGATATTCCAGGGCGCCGACGACGGCATTGGCGGCGCAGGATCCGACATGACCCTGGTTCTCGACCGGCGAGCAGAGGCCGCGCAGATCCACACGTTCCGGCAGGCCACTATTGTCGGCCTTGAGCATGGGCGCGGCGCTCGGCGTCTCCTCTATCAGGCAGCCATCCGTGCGGTACTTTGAGTAATCCTTTTTCATTCTCAATCTCCTGTTATGTCTGTGTCGGGATCAACTGTTTGTGGGCGCAAATCGGTTGGTTGTCCCGCCGGAACGAAGGCTGCGTGATTGAAGTGAAGCAGGCCGTGTGCGTTGAGTGAGCCGTCCGGGTTGTGCGTTTCGAAAAGGGCGTGCGTGTCGTCGATCAGGTGGGCCTCGCCCTGGGCGAGGGGCGTGCTTTCGGGATAGGCTATCTGATAGACAAGCTGGCTGTCACTGATGTGGCCGGTCATCGTCACCCCGGCGAGATTGCCGGTGCCGAGCGTTGCGGCCAGGTTGGCGCCGATGACACTGACATCCCAGTTATTGCCAAGACCGTCTTCCCACTGGCCTGTCGGATAGGAGAGGGCGGGTGAGATTGGCAACTCGGTCGTTTCGCCTCCGAGCAGCTCATCCTTCTTCTCGCTTTCGGGGCCGAAGACGGAGCTGGGTTTGCAGGCTGTGAGGGCGAGGACGGCGGTCAATATAAGGATAAGTCTCATGGGCAGGGCCCTCCAGGCTCGTGATTGACGTGGAACTGGCCCGACAGGCTGAGATTCCCGTAGCCGTCGAAGGTCTGGTAGTTGAAGTGGCACTGGTCGGTCTGGAGGCCACGACCGCTGGCGACGTCCATGCCCTGCACGTTGAGAACGTATTGGAGGTTCTGTCCGCTGATGCCGCCGCGAATGTTGATCGGTGTGCCATCGGCCGCGCGGCCTGAACCGGAGAAGGCACCATTGTTGTTGAACTGAAGATTGTAATGGCCGCCAATGCCGTCGGCCCATGTGCCATTGTAATAGACATAGGGCGGCGGAGGTGGAGGTGGAGGCGGTGGAGGCGGTGGTGGCATTGGGATGATTACATCGCCCTGATCACCCCGGTCGGTCTCGTCGCCGCCATTGCCTCCATTATCGCTGGGCAGGCTATTAATGGCGATTCCGACGACAACCATGCCAATGAGCGCAACTGAACCTGCGCCGACCCAGATGAGCGGCTTGTTGCCAGACTTGCCGGGGTCTGGATCAATGGGCTTGATCGGGATGCGGTTGACGGCGCCGATCAGCGACTGGCGGTATTCCGCCGCCGTTTGGGGGCGGGAGTCGCGATTGTCGGACATGCCCTTGAGGATGAGCGCGTCGACTTCGAGCGGCACATCCGAGCGGCCACCCGAGGGCGGTTGCCAGTGGCGACCCGGAACGACGCCGACCAGCAGTTCGTAGAGCATGATCGAGATCGAGTAGAGGTCTGCTGAAGGGCCGGCGGCATCCGGATTGGTGCGCTGTTCGGGGGCCATGTAATCGGGCGTGCCGAGGCCTGTTCCGCTGGAGGCACTGGAGAGGTTCCCGGCGGCTCTCGCGATGCCGAAGTCGAGCAGTTTGAGCGGCGCGGAGCGGTCGGTCGGCTCGTGCAGGAGAATGATGTTCTCTGGCTTCAGGTCGCGGTGGATGACGCCGGCATCATGGGCAGCACGCAGGCCGTCGAGGATTTCGACGATGATGCGGGCGGCGACGCGGAGCGGGACGGACTCGCCGCGCTGCATGACGCGGCCATGCCAGCTGCGCAGGGAAATGCCGTCGAGATATTCCATGGCAACGAAGGGCTGGTCCCCCGCCAGGCCGACATCATAGACGGCGACGACATTGGGGTGGCGGATGTCCCGTGCGGTGACACCCTCTTCGATGAGGCGCCTGACGGCGCGCTCGCCGCCGAGATGGGAGGCGTTGATCAGCTTCAGGGCGACGGGTTTGCCGGATACCTTGTCAGTGGACTTGTAGACAACGCCCATGCCCCCGCGCCCAATGACGCTGTCGATCGTGTAGCGGTCAGCGAAGACCTGGCCGGGCTGGAGCGTCGGTGAGGCTTTCGCGTCCACGCCCGTCGGGCTGTCAGGATCGGGCGTGATGAGGCCGGTCATGGGCGTGACCTGATCCACCGCGCCGGACGCGTAGCCGTCGACATCATCGCCGCGAACAGGTTTGCCGCAATTGGGGCAGAAAATGGAATCGGACGGCAGGTCTCCGCCGCATTTCTCACAGGATTTCATGGTCTGCTTCCCAACAGGCGTTTGAGGATGATCCGGTCGACTTCGTCATGCTGGGTTTCGAACTGGACCTTGAGGGCGATGGCGTCGGGGCTGCGCACGAGCGGTCGGATCACGTCGCCATCGCTGAGGGCGACCATCTTGCCCCGACGCAGGGCTTCGTTGCCCACCAGGAGGCCATTCTGGCTCTCCACGCGGAGCATGAGACGATCATTTTCTATGAAGAGCTGGAAATGGCGACGCGAGATGTGGATCGACGCGTCTTCGTCAATCTCGCCATTGCGGGAGATCAGCAGGCGGACATCATTCATCCCGCCTTCGGGCGCATTCGAGGCGCGGCCGATGCCGAGAACGCCGGTATGGGTGCGAATGGGGCCGTCGAAGGGCGCGTGGCCCTTGTCAAAGCCCTGCCAGACAAGTTCGGTCGACTTGGTGACGGCGAGATTGCCTTTATAGCCGCGATGGCCGAGCGTACGTTCGAGCGTGTCGGCGCGGCGCAGGGTGAGGTGGATCGGCTCGGCATGGGTGGCGATGCCTGCCTCGCGTTCCTTCTGGATGCGGGTCGGGTTATAGATGGTCATGCCAGCGCCGATGGCGTCGGCCTGGATGTTGTAGTTCTGGACAATTTCGGAGGGGCCTTCTGGGTCAACCGGAATGGCGATGGATGTAGTGAAGACGTAACGCTCCTCGCGCCATAGATAGCGGGTAGCGACGGTGATGTGGACGTCGAAGCGATGGAGGCCGGCCGTTTCGAGGACGCCTGTGCGCAGTCCGACTTCGGCAGTGGCGCCTGAGTTGAGCCGTTGGAAGGTAAGGTCGACGGGGCGCGGTTCGCCGTCATCGCCCCGTATCCACATTTCCTCGACGAAGAGGGGACGACCGACGGGGGAGTTGTTGGACACGACCAGCGGCAGGGCCAGCGTGCCCCCGACCTTGATGCTGGAGGCTGCGCCCGCATCAAGGCTGAGCAGGGGCGCAACGCAGACCGGGCAGCAGCCGGCCGCATCCAGCAAGCCGCCGCACTCGTCTGTGGCCATGCAGCGCTGGAGGGGCGAGCCGCATTCGTCGCAGAATGTCGCCTCGCGGTCGAGCGATGCCCGGAAGCAGCACTTGCCCGGAGAGGTGGTGGCGGATGAGGACCGGGCCATCAGGGTCATGTCCGCAGCTTATGGCCGCACTGCTTGCAGAAGTTCGCCTTGGCGAGGTTTACGGCTGAGCACTTTGCGCACTCAACCGTAGTGGCGGCAGCCGCCGATGAACTGCCGCTGGCGGGGGCGCCGCCTTCCTTGCCACCCGCGCCATGAGCGACACCGACGGCGCCATCCATGCCCATGCGGAACATTTCGCGGGCCTGTTCTTCCGAGCGGATCTGGGCAGCTGTGGCGGCCTCGACCATGTCGCGCATGGCCTGCATGGTTTCACCGGACGAGGCACCCTTGGCGCGGGCCTGTTCGGCGAGGACCTGTGCCACGTCGGTCGAGAGGCCCGCATTGATGGCGAGGATCTGTTCGGGCGACATGGTCTTGAAGGCGTTAATCTCGTTTGCCTTGGCCCGGGCCTTGGCATCCAGCATGGAGATTTCGTTCTGGGTGGTGGCGCCCGAGAGACGGATGGCGAGATTGGCCTCGGCCTCGTTGGCCTGAACTTCGATCTGCTGCAGGCGGGCGATGTGGTCGGCCTGCTGTTTCTGGACGGCGCTGGTGATTTCAAGCTCGGTGAACGCACCGGACTTGCGCATCTGGTCGGCCTGGCTTTGCTGGATCAGCGCGATGTCGCGTTCGACACCGGCCTGGCGTTTGCGGATTTCAAGCAGGTCGACATCATTGCGGGCGGTGGCGAGGGAGTCCTCGAAACGCGCGCCGCGTTCGATTTCGAGCGTTTTGATCTCGTGACCGAGTGCTTCGAGTTCCTGTCGCCGCTTGGCGCCTTCGCGGGCATCGAGGAACTCGATCTCGCTGTTGAGGGCCATGTGCTTCAGCTCGTCCTCGGACGCGCTTTGCAGCTTGGCGATATCGACCTGGGATTTAAGCGTGATTTCGGTGGCGTCATTCTCGCGTTCGATTTCGCGCTTGATGATTTCGAGCTGGTGGTCGAGCGCGTCCTGCCGGCGGTCGGCGTCGGCGCGTTCCATGGCGGCGACTTCTTCAGTGTTGACTGCCCATTCAAGGGAGACGGCACGCACGATGAGGCCGAGGTCTCCGACGATGCGCTCGACTTCAAGCATGATGTCGGCCTGGATCTTGTCCTGTAGGCCGGTTTCGCCGCGGATCTCGGCGGCATTCATGCGACCGATGGCGGCTTCGAAGACGCGGTCTGTAAGATGAGGGCGGATGCGGTCGAGGACATCGGCCTTGGAGAGCGCCTTGCGGCCGGGTGTCTGTTCGTCGCCGTTGGAGCGACTGACGCCGTGCATCATGCCGAGAATATTGGACGGCTTGTCCGGATCGACCTGGAGTTCGAGCGTCGCGACACCGGCGATCTCGATCTTGTCCTTCGACATGGCCTTGAGGGCCGTCTGGACCGAGAAGGGCTTCAGGTCGGCGATCATCATGCCGATATGGGTGGAACCACCGACGAGGCCCTTGAGCTTGTCGACAACACCGCCGACCGAGAAGTGACCGCCCTTAAAGGCATCAATCAGCTGGCCGTTCTTGAACAGGAGCGCGGCGTAATCCGGCGGCACCGCATAGCGCTTTTCGAAGAAGGCCTTGAATTCGGACTGGCGCATGAATTCAGCCAGCATACGCGGGTCGCTAAGGACGATTGGCTCGGATGCCATGACTATTTCTCCTCCCATTTGCGGTTGGTGACGAAGGTGACGAGGTTGTAGAGAATGACGACAACAGTGACGCCGACGCCGATCGGGTGGGCCGTGACGACCGCCATGAGGCGCTCGCTGGCGGAGTATTTTTCCCAGATGGCGCCCATGAATGTGACCTGGAACACGGTGCCGGAGATCATCGTGGCGAGCGAGAAGAGCGCCATGAAGAGCGAAATGAGACGGGCGATGCGGCTGATCCGCGTCTCCTTGGCGCGGGCGAGGCGCCGGGCGTGAAGCTCTTCATCCCGCTGGCGCTTGTCGAGCTCCTTGTCGAAACTCTCGCCGCGCTTGATGGCTTCGGCCCGGGCTTTCTTGTCTACGGACAGGAAATCGGGCTGGGCCTTGTGGTTGGGACTGGCAGAGCTTGCCGTGGTGAGGTTCGAGGCTGACCGGCGCCAGAGGACAAAGACTGTCCAGGCGAGCCAGATGGCCGTGACCACGCAGGTTGCATTGAAAAGGAAGTCGATCAGCGGCCAGGCTTCGGCTGGTATTGATCGCAGGGTCTCGTCCATGGCTTGCTCCTCGCAATGGGGTTCCAATGACAGAGGCGCAGGACCACGGCGTTTCGGTTCAGGCTGGCCTTATTTATTTTTGGGCCTTGTGATCTGGAGGCGCGGTGTGCTTCACTCTGCGCGGGGACGACGCAGGATACGGGTGGTGGCAGACACAGACGGGATGGAAGCCAAGCAATTGCTGGCCGCGTGGCGGGCCGGGGACATGGTCGCGCGCGACCGCTTGTTCACTTTGCTGTACAGCGAACTGCGTCAGGTTTCGGCAGCCCTGCTGCGTTCTGAACGCAATAGTTCGCTATCGACCGGCGATCTTGTGAACGAAGCCGTGATGCGGCTGGTCCAGCTCGACCAGATTGAATGGGCCGACAAAACCCACTTCCTCGCGCTGTCTGCGCGGGCCATGCGCCGCATCCTGATCGACAATGCGCGCAAGAAGCGGACGGACAAGCGCCACCATCACAAGGTGACGCTGGTCACGCGGCTGGGTGGTATCAGCAGTGAGCGGATTGATTTCGATGTGCTCGAGAAGGCGCTGATCCGGCTGGCGGCCATCGACAAGGAAAAGGCCGACATTGTGGAGCTGCGCTATTTCGCCGGCATGAGCCACCAAGAGATAGCCGAGGTGACGGGATCATCAGAGTCGACGGTAAAGCGAGGCTGGCGCGCGGCGCGCGCGTGGCTGATTGATGCGCTGCAGGAAGACCGCCGCGTTCGCAACGCAATTCCCTGAATTTGCTGCCCTGCAGTCGGGGAGCGACTCTATTCGGCCAGTATGGCGCGGATAACCTGGCGCAGGTAGCGCGTCAGGCCTTCACGATCGAGGTCTGGATTGCGCAGGATGCGGATCGGCAGACCGCCAAACAGGGTGAACATGAGTTCAACCCGGCCTTCGACGTCGGACAGGCCCAGCTTTTCGGAGAGCAGGTTTTGGAAGGCCTTGCGGGTTTCGGCGTCATTGGCCCGCAATTTCTCGGCGATGTGCGGATTGCGCTGCGCCTCGGCGATGATTTCCAGATTCAGCGCTGACTGGAACGGGTCTGTATTCGTGCGAACGCCTTCATCGGCGCGTTCGACGAGTTCATGCGCCAGTTCCTCACGCGGAATATCGTGAAAGGACATCATCTTTTCAGTATGTATGTCCGCCTCGCGATCAACGATGGCCTCGATAATCGCGTCTTTGTTCTCGAAATAATGATAAATGTGGCCGGCGCTCATGTTTGCCTGTTCGGCAATCCTGGCCATGCCCGCACCGTGAAAGCCTTGTTCCACAAAGCAAATTGCCGCTGCGTCAAGGATCTGAGCGCGCCGGGCTCTGGTGCGAGGGGAAGTATTGCCGCTTGGATTCATAATTTGTCCCAGAAATTAATGTATTAAAGTCTTGATTTATTGCGCCGCAGCATTATTTCGAACGTTCGTTCTAACAATTCAATCCCTACACTCATATACGGCGATTGATCAAGGTGAGTTTCATGCCACATTTTTCGAACAATATCCGGGCCTTGCTGGCAACTGCACTTTTTGGCGCAGTCGCTGCATGTGGACCTTCCGGACAAGAAACCGCGCCTCAGGCGCCACCTGCGCCCGCCGTCGACATCATGGTTGTGCACAAGACCAGCGTTGAAAGCACACGCGAGCTGCCGGGCCGTGCCCGCGCTTATCGTGAGGCAGAAATTCGCCCCCAGGTGACAGGGCTGATCCAGTCGCGCCTTTTCACCGAAGGCCAGATGGTCACGGCAGGCCAAGCCCTCTACCAAATTGATGCAGCCGAGTACGCCGCGACCGTGAACAGCGCGAAGGCTGCCCTTCAGCGCGCCGAGGCGACCGCTGAAGCTGCGCGACAGACGGCGAGCCGTTATCAGCGTCTTTCCGAGATCAATGCCGTGAGCCGCGAGAATTACGACCAGGCTGTTGCTGCCCAGCGGCAGGCCGAAGCCGATGTCGCCATGCAGAAGGCCACCGTGCAGAGCGCCAGCATCAACCTGGCCCGTACGAAAGTAACGTCTCCCATCGCCGGACAGATTGGCCGCTCGACCGTGACGCCGGGTGCCCTCGTGACGGCGAACCAGGCAACGGCACTTGCCAATGTACTGCAACTCGACCCGATCTACATCGACCTGACGGCGGGTAGCTCGAAAATCCAGGAATGGAAGCGGGATGTGGCCGAGGGCCGGATCCAGTCGACAGATGGCGAGTCCGTCGATGTGAAGATCAACCTTGAAAACGGGACGGTTTATTCCGAACCAGGCAGGCTGGAATTCAGTGAAGTCAGTGTTGATGAAACGGCAGGCTCCGTCATCATTCGGGCCGTTGTGCCAAATCCCGAGGGCTTGCTGCTTCCGGGCATGTATCTGAATGCCAGCTTCAGCGCGGGTGCCTACGAGAACGTCTATGTGCTGCCACAGGCTGCCGTTAGCCGTGATGCTAAGGGCAACCCGACTGCAATGGTGGCTTCGGCGGAGAATACGGTCGAAGTGCGCAACCTGACGATCATCGAAGCCTCAGGCAGTGACTGGATCGTATCCGAAGGGCTCGAAGACGGAGACAGGCTGATCGTGAGCGGCTTCCAGAAGATTCAGCCGGGCGGTTCCGTGACAATTAATCAGCCAATGGCCGAAACGGCTGGCGGCGTGCAGCAGCCCGGCGCCGATATGGCCGCTGGCAAACCCTAACCAAAACGCGGGCTGATCCCTTATGGCTAATTTCTTTATCGACCGCCCCATCTTTGCGTGGGTTGTGGCAATCATCGTCATGATTGCAGGCGGGATCGCTTTGCGCTCCCTTCCGGTTGCCCAGTATCCGGACATCGCGCCGGCGACAATTTCGATCAATGCCCGTTATCCAGGTGCTTCGGCCAAGGCGGTTGAAGATACGGTGACGCAGGTGATCGAACAGCAGATGACGGGGCTTGACGGTCTGGACTACATGTCCTCTTCGTCGAGTTCACAAGGCTCATCCTCGATCACGCTGACGTTCAAGACCGGTACGGACCCTGACATTGCGCAGGTCCAGGTGCAGAACAAACTGTCGCTGGCCACCCCACTTCTGCCGCAACAGGTGCAGCGCCAGGGCGTTACGGTGAGCAAGGCCTCTGCCGGCTTCCTGATGGTTGTCGCGCTTGTTTCGCCGGATGGAACGTTCGATTCCATCGACCTTGGTGACTATGCGCGGACGAATATCATCGATCCACTCAGCCGGACCGATGGCGTCGGGAACGTGCAATTGTTCGGTTCGGCCTATGCGATGCGCATCTGGCTGGATCCCAACAAGCTGAACCAGTATCGCCTGATGCCGAGTGACGTCGTTGCGGCCATCACCGCGCAGAATGCTCAGGTTTCAACGGGCTCGCTGGGCGGCGCTCCAGCCGTTGAGGGCCAGTCGATCACGGCCACGATTTCCCTCCAGACCCTGCTGTCGACGCCTGAGCAGTTCCGCGACCTCCTGATCCTGACCACGGCTGATGGCGGCTCTGTTCGTCTCGGCGATGTCGCGCGGGTCGAAATGGGCGGGGAGAATTATCAGACGGTTGCCAAGTATAATGGACAACCTGCGGCCGGTATGGCCGTGTCGCTGGCGTCCGGCGCCAATGCGCTGAACACGGCTGAAGCTGTGCGGGCGCGGGTGGAAGAACTTTCGGCGAATTTCCCGAACGACCTGACAGTCGTGTACCCGTTTGACTCGACACCTTTCATCAGCACATCGATTCATGAAGTTCAGAAGACGCTTATCGAAGCCGTGTTTCTGGTCTTCATCGTCATCCTCGTGTTCCTTCAGAGCTTCCGGGCTGCCTTTATTCCCATGATTGCCGTGCCGGTCGTTCTTCTTGGTACGTTCGCCGTGCTTCTGGCCTTTGGCTATTCGGTCAATACGTTCACAATGTTTGCCATGGTGCTCGCGATCGGCCTGCTGGTCGACGATGCGATCGTGGTTGTCGAGAACGTTGAGCGCGTGATGACGGAGGAGGGGCTTTCGCCCCGCGACGCGACACGCAAGTCGATGAGCCAGATTACCGGTGCGCTTATCGGTATCGCGGTTGTTCTGTCGGCCGTGTTTATCCCGATGGCGTTCTTCCCTGGCTCGGCTGGTGTGATCTATCGACAGTTCTCGGTAACGATCGTTTCGGCGATGACGCTTTCGGTCTTGGTGGCCATCATCCTTTCCCCGGCCCTGTGTGCGACGATCCTGAAATCGCATGACAAGGACGCGGTGCATGGCAAATCGATTGTCGGACGTAGCGCGGCCCTGTTTGACCGCGGCTTCAATGGCATGCGCAGTGGCTATGAGTCGATTGTGCAGCGCGTCATACGGCGCCGCTGGATTTTCGCCGGCGTGTTTGTCCTGATGCTTGCGGCACTCGGTATTGGCTATACGAGCCTGCCATCTTCCTTCCTGCCTGATGAAGACCAGGGATCGGTGATGACGGTCGTACAGCTGCCTGCCGGTGCAACGCTGCAGCGTACCGAAGAAGTCATGGACGGCGTCTGGGATTATTACAGCACAGCGGAAGCCGACAATGTGGCTGGCGCGATGCTGGTTTCCGGATTTGGCTTTGCGGGGCAGGGCCAGAATGTAGGCATGTCATTCATCCGCCTCAATGATTGGGAAGAACGCACGGCGAAAAAGGACTCGGCAGCGAGCATTGTCGGTCGTGCGTTTGGCACGTTCAGCCAGCGCACGGATGCATCGGTCTTCCCGGTGCTGCCGCCGCCGATCCGCGAGCTGGGCACGGCCAGCGGTTTTGATCTCTACCTGAAGGATACGGGCGGTATTGGCCATGAGGCCCTTGTTGAGGCACGCAACCAGTTGCTCGGCATGGCCGCAAGTGATCCTGGCCTGGAGGCCGTGCGGCCAAATGGCCAGGAAGACAGCCCGCAGTTCAAGCTGAACCTTGATTACCAGAAGGCGCAGGCACTTGGCGTCAGCCTGTCGGACGCGACGAGCCTCCTGTCGGTTGCGCTCGGCGGCTCCTACGTGAACGACTTCATCGACCGAGGCCGGATCAAGAAAGTGTACGTGCAGGGCGATGCGCCTTTCCGTATGCAGCCTGAAGCAATCGGCGACTGGCGTGTCCGCAACAACTCAGGCGAGATGACGCCGATGTCGGAACTCCTGTCATCTGATTGGCAGTATGGTGCCTCGCTGTTGCAGCGCTATAACGGCGTGCCAGCCCTGAACATTCAGGGACAGGCCGCTCCGGGTGAAAGCTCAGGCGTAGCCATGGACAAGATGGAAGAGCTGATCGGGCAATTGCCTAAGGGCACCGGGTTTGAGTGGACGGGCATCAGTGCGCAGGAGCGCAGCTCCGGCAACCAGACGACACTGCTCTATACGCTGTCGGCCCTCTTTATCTTCCTCTGCCTTGCTGCGCTTTATGAGAGCTGGACGGTGCCAATCTCTGTTCTGCTTGTTGCGCCGATTGGTGTGATGGGCGCGGTGGCTGGCGCACATCTTGGCGGACTGTCGAATGACGTGTTCTTCCAGGTGGGCCTGCTGACCACGATCGGGCTTGCATCGAAGAACGCCATCCTGATTGTCGAGTTCGCACGCGGGCTTGAAGCGGAAGGCAAGGAACTGATCCCGGCAACGATGGAGGCGGTGAAAATTCGCTTCCGTCCAATCCTGATGACGTCCCTCGCGTTCGGCTTCGGTATCCTGCCACTGGCCCTGAGTTCAGGCGCAGGCGCAGGTGCCCGGTCTGCACTCGGTATCACGGTGCTTGGCGGTATGGCCGCGGTGACCTTCCTTGGCCTGTTTGCAGCGCCACTCTTCTACGTGGTCGTTCGTAAGCTGACGACACGCAAATCCAAAACACCGACGCAAGCAACTGGAGCTGCATCATGAATACCGGAATGCGCTATGCGCCGTTGATGCTGTCGGCCGTACTGGCAGGCTGTGTGAACCTGTCGCCGGACTACAGCCAAGCCACTGCGCCTGTACCGGCGACGTTGCCGATCGCTGCTGATCAAGGCCCGGATGCGGTTTCCGTCACGGGTTGGCAGGAACTCATCGTTTCGCCCGAGCTTGAGCGCGTCATCGCGCTTGCGCTTGAGAACAACCGGGACCTGCGCGCCGCCACGGCACGCATTGCGGTGGCCCGCTCCCAGTACGGGATTACCCGGTCAGCACGTCTGCCGTCTGTATCGGCGTCAGGTTCCCTGACAGAAGCGGGGACATTCGGTGATCCGACCCCGGCACTGGAACAGTCTGCGAACCTGCAGGAGGGCGTCAGCGCCAATCTGGGCGTGACGGCTTTCGAACTCGATTTTTTCGGCAGGGTGGCCAATCTCAACGAAGCGGCCCTGCAGAACTATCTTTCGACGGTTGAGGGCGAGCGAAGCACGAAGATTGCCCTGATCTCGTCAGTCGCGCAGGCATGGCTTACGCTCGCTGCGGACCAAGAGCTGTTGCGCCTGGCCCAGGAAACCATCGACAGTCAGACGGAGTCCCTGTCATTGACACGCGAGATGTTTGATTCCGGCGTTGTGACGGAAATCGATGTCCGTCGGGCATCTGCCAGTGTTGAGACGGCGCGTGCGCAGGTGGCCCAATTTACGGGCCTCGTGCGGCAGGACCTGAATGCGCTACGCTTTATCGTCGGCGCGGACCTACCAAATAATATTGCGGATTCGGCACAGCTGATGCCGTCACCTGTGGTGAGCCGTATGGCCGTTGGCCAATCATCCGCACTGCTTCTGAAACGGCCGGACGTGTTGTCGGCCGAGCGGCAATTGCGTGCCGCCTATGCCAATATCGGGGCCGCTCGCGCAGCGTATTTCCCGAGTATTTCGCTGACGGGGTCGGCTGGCTATTCGAGCACCGAACTTGATGGCTTGTTCGATGGCGGCATCTGGAGCGTCGGCCCGCAGGTATCGCTGCCGATCTTTGATGCGGGCAACCGCAAGGCCAATCTCGGCGTCTCGAAGGCGAACCGGGACCTGACTTTGGCGCAGTACGAGCAGGCGATCCAGACAGCGTTCCGGGAAACAGCCGATGCGCTGGCAACGGCCCAGACAGTTGACCAGCGGATCGACGCCTTGCGTCGGTTGGTCGAGGATACGTCCGTTACGCTGAACCTCTCGCAGGAGCGGTTCCGTGTCGGTATCGACGACTACCTGTCGGTGCTCGATGCCCAGCGAGACGACTATTCTTCGCGCCAGCAACTGATCAGCGCCGAACTGGTCAAGTCGCTGAACGTGGTTACACTGTTCCAGGCCCTCGGCGGCGCGTCGACCGTCTCTACCGACAACTAGGCACCAATCAGCCTGTCCGGGCGACCGGGCAGGCTTTCCGGTGCGTAAGGGCAAGACAAACGCAATTTCGTGGTTAGTATCGCACATCTGTTGCGAATGAGACCCTGAATGACCGGACTGACGCGCTTTCATGCCCGATGACATCAAGACAGATCGGCGTACCGCCATCCTCGATGCCGCTGAAGCCCAGTTCGCGCAACGCGGCTATGACGGCGTGAACCTGCGCGCCATTGCGCGTGACGCCGGCGTGGATGTCGCGCTCGCAAGTTACCATTTCGGCAAGAAGGAGGATCTCTTCGATGCCGTTCTGCTGCGGCGCGCAGATGTCCTGAATCACCTGCGTCTTACGGCGCTGACAGATGCGATGTCCAAGGCGAGCCCTGCAGCCCCGAGCGTCGAAGCGATCGTGCGCGCCTATCTCGGCCCCTTGCTGAGGGGGCCGCATGTCAGCGAGCCGGGCTGGAAGCATTATTACGCGCTGATCGCCTATGTGAACAATTCAAGCGAATGGGGCGGCAAGGTGATGACGCAGTTCTTTGACCCGCTGATCCGGCGGTTCATTGATGCGCTTAGGATGAGCCTTGCGCCGGTCGACGAAAAATCTCTCTTCTGGGCCTACCATTGTTTTTCGGGCGCGCTGACGCTGACATTCGCGCAGACCGGACGGATCGACCAGTTGTCACGCGGGCTTTGCCGCTCGGATGATCTCGATGATGCCTATGAGCATGTCGTGCAGTTCATCACGGCCGGATTTGAGGCGCTGAAGTCAGACCGCGCGGTCTAGATGGCAGGACCATGTCTTGCGGGTCACGGTTCTAGACCTTACCAGAAGCCCATGACCAGTCCTTCCGACCTACTGAAATCGCTGCGCCAGATCACGCAGGCCATCGACCTCTATTCCAAGCACCTGCTGAAGGAGACCGGGCTGACCTCGCCACAATTGCTGGTGTTGCATGCCGTCAATGCGCAGGGGCGGGAGAAGCCGACCGATATCGCAAGGACCGTGAACCTGTCGCAGGGCACGATCACGTCGATTGTGGACCGCTTGGAACGGGCAGGACTGGTTGCGCGCGAGCGAAGCGCAGAGGACAAACGCGTGATTGAGGTGGTTGTAACAGAGGCGGGGCGAGCGCGACTGAAAAATGCGCCGGAACCGCTGCAGCAGAATTTCCTCGCAGCGTTCAATGCGCTGGCGGAATGGGAGAAGACGCTGCTCGTCTCATCCGTACAGCGCATAGCTGCGATGATGCATGCGGACGGACTGGACGCCGCGCCGATACTGGAGATTGGTGACCTTGCGCCGGAAGAGGCGAGGGGCCCGGACGCCTAGCGCGCCACAGGCTCCATTTCGTCTTCGGCAGGGCTGTCCCATGGCAGGTGGCGCTCGTCGAGCACGACGAGATTGTCACGTGACACGAGCGTTGCCTTCGTGTGGTAGCCCAGCAGCTTGGTCGTTTCCGTATCCAGATTGCGGGCGAGCAGCATCGTCTCTTCCGACGAGAAGTTCGTCAGGCCACGGGCGCGTTCAAGGCCTTCCTCATCATAGATATGGATGACATCACTGCGGACATAGGGGCCGTGGATGGACTTGACGTCTGCGCGCTCGACACCGCGTGAGCCGGTCGCGAGGGCGTCAGCCGCTTCATTGGAGATCACCAGGCTGCCAGCCATCTGCAGGCGGTCTGTCAGCCAGGCCGTCCATGCGGATGCCGGTTCGGTGTTGGCGATGCACTTGGTGTGGGGACGCTGGTTCTTCAGGACGGAGGAGACGGGGTTTTCAGCCTCGCCATTCGCAATAAGTGTGGTGCAGCCGGCGTTCTGGGCCATGTTGGCCGCTTGCATCTTGGTCAGCATGCCGCCGCTGCCGAGGGCGCTCGTGCCTTCGGTGACGGACAGATACTCGGACACGTCGTGAAGTTCTTCGACGAGTTTGGCGCCAGGCTCGGATGGGTCCTTGTCATAAAGGCCATCAACGCTGGTGAGAATGATGAGGTGCTGGGCCTGGATCATCTGGGCGATACGGGCCGCAAGGCGGTCATTGTCGCCCACGCGGATCTCTTCGGTCGTGATCGTGTCGTTTTCGTTCACGATCGGCATGACATTGCCGTTCAGCAGGCGGTGGACCGTGTTCTTGGTATTGAGGAAGCGGCGGCGCTCTTCCAGGTCGCCGCGCGTGACGAGCACTTGCGCGATGTCGAACCCGAACTCGTGTGCAACCTGCTTGTAGGCATTCAGCACGATTGGCATACCGCAGGCTGCGGCGGCCTGCTTGTCCCGCAGGCCGGCATTTTCCGGCTTTACATTAAGTGTGTTTAAGCCGAGTGCCACTGCACCAGATGATGTCAGAACGACTTCGTAGCCTTCTGAACGCAGCAGCGCGATATCTTCAAGCAGCCGCTGGATGAATGCCCATCGCGGGGTGAGCAGCTCGGGATTGGCCAGTAGGCTCGATCCGACTTTCACGACGATCCGTTTGGTTTGGGACAAAATTTCGCTCCATTGGTTTAAGGCCTCGAACTAGGTGTATTTTGAGCAGGAAACAACATGCCAGCCTCAAAAACCTCGATGTAAATGCAGCCACAGGCCCGGGTGGTTGCAATTATTTCATAGATAACAGCGCATTATATTGAAAAACCCGTTAAGGCAGGCTGTAATGAAGCTGAATTTCCTGTCATTAAAATTTGAATACAAAACAAAAATGTCTAGGAAGGCAGCATACAGCGTCTAATACGATTCCACTAACAACAGCATGATGGGAACTTACTATCGCAATGAAGGCACTTTTGATCGGATGCGGAAAAATGGGTGGCGCGCTGCTGGCACAGTGGGCGCTTTCACCTGACTGGGACTTTACGGTTGTGGATCCCTTTACTGAGACGGTGCCGGATGGCGTCCGCCTTGTGAAGGAACGCAGCGCGATTGAGTCTGAGCGCTTTGACCTGCTGATAGTGGCGATCAAGCCGCAGATGGTGGATGACGTGATGCCTGATTATCGCGCGCAACTCGAAGATGGCGGCGTTGTTGCCTCCATCGCGGCGGGCTGTTCGGTCAAGCGCCTGCAGACGGCGACGGCTGCTGGCCCGGTTATTCGTATCATGCCGAACCTTCCGGCCCTGATCGCCAAGGGCGTCAGCGGCCTGTTTGCCAGCCCGGAATGCTCGGATGACCACAAGCAATCAGTCGAGGCACTGATGGCGCGCGCCGGAACGGCTGTGTGGGTGGATGAGGAAGACATGCTGGACCGCGTGACGGCCGTTGCCGGCAGCGGACCCGGCTATGTGTTCGAGATTGCCCGCACCTATATCGAAGCAGCCAAGGCGCTCGGCTTCAGCCATGAACAGGCGCGCGACCTCGTTCTCGGCACGATGCAGGGCGCGATCGAGATGGCGCTTGGTTCGGAAGACAGTGTCGAGACGCTGCGCAACTCGGTAACGAGCAAAAATGGCACGACGCAGGCAGGGCTCGAAGCGCTGAATGCAGACGGGGCCCTGACAGAGCTGATGCGCCGCACGACCCAAGCCGCCTATGACCGCGCCGTGGAGCTGCGTTAGCCAATGCCCGCTGCTTCTGGCATGACGGTCACTAAACCCCGCAGATAAAGACGACAGAGAAGAAGGTTTTCATGAACATAGCCGCCATAATTTCGCTCGGCCTCTATTTTGTCCTGATGATGCTGATCGGGCTTTATGCCTACCGCAAATCCACCAGCGATGTATCCGAATACATGCTGGGCGGACGACAATTGCACCCCGCTGTGGGCGCGCTGTCAGCCGGGGCGTCGGACATGAGTGGCTGGATGCTGATGGGCCTGCCGGGCGCGGTGTTTGTGACGGGGTTCAGTGCGGCTTGGATCGCTGTCGGTCTGGTGATCGGGGCGTACTTCAACTATCGCCTCGTTGCCCCCAGACTGCGCGTCTATACCGAACTTTCAGAAGATTCGATCACCATCCCGGACTTCTTCGAGAAGCGTTTCAAGGATCGCTCGCATCTGCTGCGTGTCCTGTCGTCCGTCGTGATCGTCATCTTCTTCACGCTCTATACGTCGTCGGGCGTTGTTGCGGGCGGCAAGCTGTTCGAGGCCTCGTTCGGACTTGATTATACGCTTGGCCTGTTTGTGACGGCCGGCGTTGTGGTGGCGTATACCTTGTTCGGCGGATTCCTGGCGGTCAGCCTGACGGACTTCGTGCAGGGCTGTATCATGTTCGTGGCGCTTGTGCTGGTGCCGATCGTCGCGATCAATGCCGTTGGCGGGTTTGATGCGACGCATGTTGAAGTGCTGGCGTCACCGCCTGCAAGCGTTGCCGATGCACCGAGCCGCGTGAACTTCTTCAGTTGGTTCCAGGGGCTTTCCATCATCGGCATCATATCTGCCGCGAGCTGGGGGCTCGGTTATTTTGGCCAGCCGCACATCATCGTGCGCTTCATGGCGATCCGCTCGCTCAAGGACATCGCCACGGCGCGTTATATCGGCATGGGCTGGATGCTCGTGACGGTTCTGGGCGCTGTGGCCGTGGGTGTGGCAGGCGTGGCTTATGTCAACGAGCAGGGCATCAATGACCAGCTGATCGATCCGGAAACAATTTTCATCCTGTTCTCGCAGGTCCTGTTCCATCCGCTGATCACCGGCTTCCTGCTGGCGGCCATTCTGGCTGCAATCATGAGTACGATCTCTTCACAGCTGCTCGTGTCATCGAGCTCGCTGACGGAGGATTTCTACAAGACCTTCCTGCGCAAGGACGCGAGCCAGAAAGAGCTGGTACTCGTTGGTCGTCTGTCGGTGCTTGTCGTTTCGCTGATTGCCATCGTGCTGGCGTTTGACAGGTCTAGCAGTATCCTTGCGCTGGTCAGCTATGCCTGGGCCGGTTTCGGAGCGGCGTTCGGCCCAATCATCCTGCTGAGCCTCTACTGGCGGCGGATTACGCGCAATGGCGCGCTGGCGGGCATGATCACGGGTGCCCTGACTGTGTTGTTCTGGCTCTATGCGCCCGTCACTATCAATGGCGCGTCTCTGTCGGATACGATCTACGCGCTCGTGCCGGGCTTCTTCCTGAGCTTGCTGGCGACAATTGTGGTGAGCTTCATGCGCAGCAAGCCGCGGCCGAAGGTGCAGGAAGAGTTCGATGAGATGATGGCTGCGATGTCAGCCGAGAAGCAGCCGTTCTTCTAGACGACGCTAACGTCTCAAGTGGTGCCCGTTGAGTATGATTGCTCGCGGGCACCAAATTTTTCCAGCACGGTTTCAAGTTCGCGCGGTGAGTTCAGCAGGGCGAGCATCTCTTTGGGTGCCAGCGCGCTGATATATTCTTCAATGGAAGACAGTCTGTCTGCGCGGGCACGTGCAAGGGCCAGCGGCGTGTGCACTTCCGTGCGCTCAAGCGGCCAGAAGGTGTCGACGATATGCGTGCGCCGTGTGCGCAGGTTGCGGTCGGCAAAGAGGCCGGCGATCGTGGGCGCGCTGAGGCTTTCATAGTGAGTGCGGTCTGCGACCGAGTCGAGGAAGGATTTCGGTGGGTCGATCTCGTCGGGGCTGTGCAGAAGGTTCATGCGGTTGGCGGCGTCGCCACTACGCTCCCGACCTGTCCACCAGGACAGCGTTGCGGCGAGAACCATGCCGATTGTGGCGGGCGCGAGCCAGGCCGCAAAGAGCGGTGAAATCGCAAAGGCGGACACGGTCAGCAGCACGCCGAGCACGATGGCGGGCGTGTGGTGACGGAACGTGTCCTTGAGGCTGTACTCGTTGGACTCGCGATGCTGCGGGTTCCAGCCACCGTCACGGCCGGTGAAGACGCGGTAGACGGCGACGGTCTGCTCAACGAGCAGGACAGGCGCCAGCAGAACCGAGATGATTGTCTCGGCGAGGACGCCATAGAAGGTGCGCAGCAGGCCGACCGTGTTGCGCCAGCGCGGCGCAGCAAAGCCATAGATCATCCCGTAGAGCTTGGGCGCGAACAGGATGGCCATGGTGATGAGGAAGAGGTGCAGGGAGCGCTCGGAGTCGATCACGGGCCACGAGGGGAAGAGGGAGGCTGTTTCGCCGAAATATGCCGGCGTGAGGAACATGTTCTGCAACGAGAGCATCATACCGATGGTGATGAAGAGTAGCCATAGCGGCGACGCGAGATAGGAGAAGATGCCGATCATCAGGTGCATGCGGCTCGTGAAGGTGAGGCCGCGCGTCTTCAGGAGCACGGCCATGTGCTGCATGTTGCCCTGGCACCAGCGACGGTCGCGGATCGACAGGTCGATAATGGAGGGTGGGCCTTGTTCGTAGGAGCCACCCAGCTCAGGGGCAATCTGAACATTCCAGCCGGCACGGCGCAGGAGTGCGGCCTCGACAAAATCGTGGCTGAGAATGGAGCCGCCAAAGGGCGCGCGGCCGGGGATTTCGGGCAAGCCAGCGGCGCTGGCGAGCGCGCTGATGCGGAGGATCGCGTTGTGGCCCCAGAAGTTGCCTTCGTTTTGTGCCCACCAGGCCAGGCCGCTGCCCAGCACGGGACCATAGAGGGCCGCAGCGAATTGCTGGGTGCGAGAGAAGAGTGTGCGACCGCCGACGAGCTGGGGAATGGTCTGGATGAGGCCGGTGGCGGGTGATGCCTCCATGCGGCGGGTCAGTTCGATCAGTGTTTCACGGTCCATGAAGCTGTCGGCGTCGAAAACGATCATGTAATCGTAGCGGCCGCCCCAGCGCGTGATGAAATCGCGGATGTTACCGGACTTGCGGTGTACGTTCATCGTGCGGCGGCGATAGTGAACCAGCACTCCTGCAGAGAGGCGCGAGCGCAGGAGTTCGAACGCGGCTTCCTCCTGCAGGGCGACTTCCGGATCATTGGTGTCGCTGAGAATGAAGCATTCGAAGCGACCGGGCGCATTCGCAAGGGATTCAGCGGTTGATTCCACAGTGGCGAAAACGCGTTCAACGCTCTCATTGTAGATCGGGAAGACGATAACGGTTCGGCCGGTGAGCAAGGCGGGGCCCGGCGTGGCGCGGCGCTTCTGAAACAAGCCGACCATCGCTGCGAGGAAACCGATCGTGCTGCTGACGAAGGCGTAGGCAATCCAGGTGATATTCACGCAGAACACCGCGAGCAGAACCTTCTCAAGCGATGTAACGCCGGACACGTTCAGCACGTGGTACATTTCGATTGTTGCCCAGCCTGCCAGCACGATCGAGAGGCCGAACAATGTCACCTTGCGCCACATCTGCGATTTCGGGGCGTTACGGTTTACCGTTGGCGCCGTTTCGAATGCCTGATCTGGCATTGCGACGGGAAATTCGGCAGGGCGGGCGCGAAATGTGATCATCAAGATCTCCAGCGATAGAGCCAGGTTTCAGACACGGGCCGGTCGGCTTTGGTCAGGCGCGCGCGTAGCTCTGACAAGCTAGCATCCTTCGCATCGAGCTCGAAACTGAGTCGCATGCCGCCAGTATCCGGATTGGGGCGGATGACAGGCGCAATGATGGTGCCGTTCGAAGTCGAGACTTCAGGGATCGCGTCGCGCAAGAGAGCGTCATTGTCGGATTCAAAGTCGATCAGGAAGACAGGGCGCTTCGTGCTGGGTGAAATACCGACCTTGGTGGCGGTGATTTTCGCGACAGGGGCGACGACAGGCTGTGGCAGGCTCCACGTCATCTGGTATGCCATCCGGACAGGTTTGCCTGCATCCCAAGGTGTGGAGGGGCGCCAGGAAACGACGATGTTGTCGTTATACTCATTGGTGGTGGGGATTTCGACCAGGGTCAGGTTGCCTGCACCCCAATCACCTTTCGGGGCGATCCAGACATTCGGGCGCAGTTCGTAGCTGGCTTCGAGATCGTCATAATCCTTGAACGCGCGATGACGCTGGATGAGGCCAAAGCCGAGCGGTGGTTCGGTGGCGAAGGTCGAGATCTCAAGCTGGCTCGGGTTGGCAAGCGGACGCCATACCCATTCGCCATTATGCAGCTCGATCATTAGGCCTTCGGAATCGTGCACCGCGACGCGATAGTCGCGGTTGCCGCGATTGATACTGTGCGGCGAGAAGTAGTACATGGACGTGATCGGCGCGATGCCGACTTCGGTCAGTTTGCGGCGCGGGAAGAACACAGCTTCCACGTCGATTATGGTGGTCGTGCCCGGCGTGATCACGAAGCGGAAAGCGCCGGTGGTGCTCTGGCCGTTCAGCAGGGCGTAAACAGTCATGGAACGGGCACCGGGTTCCGGTTTGACGAGCCAGAACTCGCGGAAGGCCGGAAATTCTTCGCCTGTTGGCGAAGCGGTTGAAATGGCCATGCCCCGGGCCGATGCCCCGTAGACCGTGCCCGCACTGAGGGCACGGAAGAAGCTGGCCCCCTTGAAGCTGACCAGGTCGTCCCATTTTCCGGACGAATTCAGCGGGGTCGTGACATGGAAACCGGCAAAGCCGACGGCCTGCTTGTCCTGATCGGATAGCGGGAGATCAAAGAAGGAGAACTCGGCTTCGGAATAAGGACGCGGTTGGGCGACGCCGTTTTCGATGATGTTGAGCTTTACCTCGTCATTGAAGAGGTATCCGCGCGGGTCATAGTGGACCCGGAAGGGCACCGCTTCATCTGGCGTCCACTCGGCGGCTTCGCGCTTGAATTCGACGCGTCGGTACTGGTCGTAATTGAAAGCGGCGGCAGCGGCGGGAACGGGAGGCGATTTCTGGACTTCGTGTTCCGACAAGGCCTGCGCCTTGTTGATGACCTGTTCGAAGCTGAAAGGCGCTGCGGTAGGTGCCGGCGTCGTCGACGCGGACGCGAGCTTGGTGACGTCCGTCTCGACCTCTTCCAGTGGCTCACTCGTAATGTCTGCAACGGAATCGAGCGGTGTTATGACGGGCGCGGTTGAGGGAGACAGATTCGTCTCATCCGTATCCGCGGCTTCTATATCGGCTGTGGCTGCGCTACCATCGGTCGCGCCCTGCTGCGAGGGGCTGGATGTCAAGGATGCGATAAGGGCACCACCCGCGAGGATGAGCGTCACCGCGCCAAGGGCAGCGGCGGGAATGAAATAAGGACGTTCGGTTAGTTTCAAGGCAACCTCTTTGTCGGCTACGCCGTGGTCTTTCAAAGCGTTTCGAATTTCCCGAGGCAACAAAAATGCCCAGCAGATTGTCGGCGCTATGAATAGCGCCGTCTAACCGGGCAGTACGCCTCACCTCAGCTTACGTTTCACTGAGAAATTTGGTTATTTTGCGGCGCAGCATTACCGTGCTGCAATGACACCCCTGACAACCGACCCATGCAACCAATGCTGCACCTTGCAATTTGTTGCAAGTGCTCAAATGCTGTGGGTCGATAAGGATGATCGCTCATCAGCGTAAATGTGCAGGATTGCGTGTATCCGCCGTTTAATCGCATGAAAACAGGCGGCTTGTGCATATAACAGGGCGAAATGGCCATGCCGATTGAACGAGAGAACGCATGAAAGCGGATGTAAATACGAGCAATCTGCAGCGGCTTCAGCCTTTCCAGATAGTAGGAGGGCAGCTGAAAGGCATTGAGGCGACATTGTGTGACAGCTCAACCTGGGCGGAGGGTTTGACTGACAGCCTTCCCCCCCTGCGCGAGAAGGAGGCTGAGCGCGTCGCAAAATTGCGAGATTCGGAGGTTGCAAGGCGTCTGCGAGCCTCGCTCGTATGTGGCCGCGTGATAATCGGTGAAAGGTTCGGACTGACCGCGAATGAGGTGCGTATAACGCGGTCTCCCGAGGGGGCGCCGCGGTTGGAAAACAAGCCTGAGAGGAGTGTTTCCATCTCGCGCAGTGCAAACTGGACCTTGGTGGCGCTGGGGGATGGGCGCGCGATTGGCGCGGATGTTGAGGTTATGCGCACTCTGGACTGGCGCGCCATGCTGGGCATGATCTGCAGCGAGCCGGAGGCAAAAGCCTTCCAGACATTGGTGGAAAGAGAACCGGGGGAGGTGCTGCGAACCTTTTTCACGCTGTGGACAATCAAGGAAGCGGTGCTGAAGGCGACGGGACGCGGGATGCGCGCAGGCGCCCAATCGGTCGCTGTGCCGGTTGAGGATCTTGTCAGACGGGTCCAGCCGCTCCGCGAGATCGAAGTGGCAGGGACCGCCTACATCGTGTGGTCCGGTTGGGAGGGCGATGTGGCGCTGAGCCTTGCGATTGCGCGCGACTAAGGTCGATCTTTCAGGGCAATCGTGAGCGGACTTGCCTCGTAGATACGCAGGCCGTCGCACCAAAGGCTGCCCTTGCCGGTGATCAGCTGGCGGTTGCCTGACTGTTTGATGTCCTGGATTTCCATGACGGTCGTGACTTCCTGTTTGTCGGGCGCGACCTGACCACGGTACATCCATTTGACCGGGGCGCTGGCGGCGACTGTCTCGAAGCGTGGCGACGTCATGCCGTCTGCCAGGCCTTTCAGGCAGGCGGTGTGCGACAAGAGCTGGACGAGGGCGTCGAGACCGAGGGAGCCCGGTTGGACGGGATCCTGGAAGAAGTGGGCCTTGAAGTACCAGGCGTGCGGATCGACGGACTGGCGGCCGCGGGCGAGGCCGAGCCCGGCCGAGCCACCGTTGGCATCGAAATAGTCGAGCCGGTCGAGCATGCGGAGGTCGCCGCGTGCAACCGGGGCGGCGGGCAGTGTGCCGTCACGGTTCGGGGCGAGGTTCAGGAGGGCGCGGTGGGCTTCGGTCACGGCGAGGCCGGCCTGACGGACGAGGGCGGCGGCCGGGAAGAAGCCGAACTGGGTTTTCAGGTTCATCACCGGGCGGCCATCGGCGAGCCGGGCGTTGAGGGCGAAGGCGACAATCGTCATCGGGCCAACCTTGGAGAATGAGGTCAGTGTCGTGTCGACGATGATCGTGCCGTCCTGCGGGCCGACTTCCATGAAGACTTCACCATCGCCGTCGAGGTTGCGGAAGCGCTCGCCGCCCTCGAGGGCAAAGCCGCAATGGCTGGCAAGCCATCCGCAGGGCTGGAGCACGATTTCGGAGAGCACGGCGAAGGGCATGGCGCCATTGGCATTGTCGCGGAAATACCAGGCGTCGGCGGGAATGTCGTACTCGCCGGTGATATTGGCGCCGGCTTCCTTGACGCCGGGACGGGTTGAGACCTGTGTGACGCGGGTCATCATGTGATAGGGCGGCTGGGGCAGGCGGGGGGCGCGGCCGGCGGTATCGAAGGGGCTGTAGAGTTCGCCAAAGGCGGAGGATGGCGCGCTGGCGGCACAGTTCAGGAGCGCGGCATGGTCTCCCCGGCTTTCGCCCATCGGGCCGACACGCAGGGGCGTGTCGGTGGTGTGCGGCGCTGGCCAGTCCTTGCGCAGGCGAATGGCGAAGCGCGGGCAATGGAAGACCTTCTTGCCGTCCGAGCAGGCGAGGAGCGAAGCGTAGAGCACCGGGCTTTCACCATCTATGATGTCTTCGATGAAGACTTCATAGGTCACTTCATGGGCGCGATCAGGGATGACCTGTCCACGACAGACGAATTTCGCGGTTTCACCCGGCATGGGCTCGAACACGTAGCCATCGCGTTCGATGGTGAGGCCGGCGGCGGCTGCGTAGAATTCGAGCGCCTGGACGGCGGCTTCTGCCATCAGCGTGCCGGGCATGCAGGGGTCTTCGTGGAAGTGGCCCTGATAGAACCAGGCATCCGTTGGCACATGGGCGCGCGCCTTGAGATAGCCGCGTCCCCACGGGCCACCGGCGGGATCGAAGGCTGTGATCTCGTCGAAGAAGGCGAGCTTGTCGTCCGGCAGGTGTGGTGTGCGGGAATGGGCGGCGCAGAATTCGAAACCCTTGCCGAAGCAGGCATAGGCGTCGCCGGCGCGGAAGGCGGCGAGATCGGTGGCGGCGAAGGCGCGCTTGACGCTGGCGCGGGACGTGTCGAAGGGGTGCGGTGTCGCGATGGTGGGAGCGTGGGTTGCGGCATCCCAGATAACGCCCTTGCCGGAGGCGAGTTCGTCGTCGGTGAAGAAGCCGGCCTGACCGTTGCGGACGGAGAAGACCTTCCGGTCACCGACCATGCAGTCATACTGGAAGAAGAACATGCGCACGCCTGCGAGGGTGGCATGGCCAGTGATCTCGATCTGGAAGGCGAGCGTGTCGCCGGGGCCGGGCAGGCCGCCGTCGTGGAAGGTGATCTCGCAGCCGAGGAGGCGGTAAACGCGCTCGTTACGGTTTTTCAGGTCGGCGCCCATCCAGCCGATCAGGGTGAGGTCGGCCTGGCCGCATTCGATCAGCGGGCCAGGGCGGACGCGGCCATTGCGGACGTGCCAGTCGTCAGCGGTGAGGTCTGTCTCGGTCCAGATGACACCGAGGCTTTCGACACCTGCTTCGGCATCGATGCCGGTGATGCGGTCAACAAGGAGGAGCGGCGGCGCGGGTAGGCGAACCTGACGGGCGAACGGGTCCTGTCCGATGAATTCGGGGCCGAAGAAGTCTGACATCAGGCCGCGCGAGGCGGCTTCGATGGCGGGGCGGGACCATGCGGGGCCGGCCGGCGTGCGCGGTGTGAGCGGCTCGTTGCCGGAGACGACCTTGCGGGGCGGCGCGCCGGGTGTGCGGGGCTTGGGGGCGGTGCAGGGGCGCGTAGCGGGCGCGACTGTAACGGGGCCGCTGTGGGCGTAATGCGGGACAGGCAGGGCTGGCGCGGTTGGCAGGCCGCCCGTTGGGGCAGGGCGCGATTGCGGGATATTGGGGGTCGGATAGTGAACCGGTGTCGTGAGAGGCATGGGGGCGGTTCCTGTCCAGGGATTGTTCCGGGCTGCGTCGAGCCGTTCGGCGACGCGGGCGATGTTGATGTGGCGGCCATCCGCGAAGAGCGTGGCGGTGAGGTGAGCGATCTGGGCGAGGTCTGACGCGACGATCCGGTCGGTGGCGACAGCGACGTGCGGCTTGTCGCCGAGGATGCTGGATATGGCGCGAGTGAGCGTGGCGCGGGGGCCGAGTTCGATGAAGGTGCGCACGCCGTCTTCATAGGCCTGCAGGACTGTTGGGGGGAAATCGACGGTATCGACGGCCTGGCGTGTCAGCATGTCGGCGACGCGGGCCTTGGTGGGCGTGTAGCTGGCATTAATGGCGTTGGCGTAGAGGCGGATGCCGGAGACGCGGGAGACGGGGCGGGTGTGGAGCGTACGCCACTGGTCCTCGAAGGGTTTCATGGCCTTGGCGTGGACGATCAGATGCTGGTGCATCGCGGCGCCGGCACGTGGGCCGAGGGATTCGGCGACCGCGCGGCAGGCGGCAGATGGCCCGCCGATCAGGCAGTCATTGTCGGAATAGATGATCGTGATTTCGACATTCGGGTGGGCGGTGATGGCTACGCGGAGTTTTTCCAGTGGGGCCTGGATGTGCCAGTTGGACCAGTCAGAGGGGACGTTGGGACCCCAGGCGGCTTTCGCTGTTTCAAAGTCACCGCCGAGATGGCGTTCGTACATCGCGGCGTCCTCGATCTCGTCGAGGAGCTTGCCGGGATCTTTCCAGAAGCCGAAGGCAAAGAGGGCGTTGCTTTCGCCGAGCGACAGGCCGAGCGCAGCGGTGGGCGTGACTTCCAGAACATCGCGCAGGAGGATCGTGTGGGCCTGGCTGATCAGCGTGCCGGCGCAGAGTTGTTCGAACTCGGTAAGCTCAGAGCGGGTGAGCAGGGCGGCCATCTCTGTGGCGCGGGAGATGGTGGCGAGCTGTTCCCCAAGTTCCGGGAAGGCCATGAACAGGCCGCGCGACATGCGCGGATAGACGGCGGCAGAGCCGGTGAAGACGAAGGCGAGTTCGCCGTCCGGTTCGCCCTCGGCGTAATAGATGCCGGGGCCATCGGGCGTGGTGCCGGATTCGAGCGCTGTGGCGGCGGTGTCGATGAGGGCGTCGCGTTTGGCTGTGTCCGCGGCGAGAAGGGCAATACGGCACTTGCCCTTGCCGCCGGTTTTGCCGCTGCGGAGTTTCTTGGCGAGGGAGGCGGGCGTTGCGCCGGAGGCCCATACCAGGTGCGGCGGGGCGCGGAGCGGATCGGGGCTTGGATGCGGTGGCGCGCCGGTGAGTGTGACGCTCGCTCCGTGCGAGAGGCTCGTGGCGGGCGCGGTCACTGTGTGCGTTGCTGGGAGGCCCGTCAGGTTCGGGATGGCGGCGTCTGGCGTGATGATCTGGTCGCGGGCCATGAGCAGCGCGGCGGCGGCCAGTTCGAAGAGCGGCGCGGCAGTAGGCGCTGTTCCGTAGGCGCTGGTTATGAGACGGGCGGCTGGCTCGCCCGATGTGATCCACGCGACCTTGGCGAGTGTGGCAAGGATCGGGTCACCTGCGGCTTCGGCATCGGACCGGCGCTTGATGACGAGGGCTGCTGCCATGTCGCCGGGGTTTTTGGTGCCCAGTTCTGCGAGGGCGGCCTTTGCGACCGTCTCTGTGGCGAAGTCTGCTGCGGCCACGACCGCCATATCGAGACGTCCGGCGCGCAGGGCATCGCAGGCCACGTCGAGCGCGGCGAGGCCTGAAGCGCCTTCAGAGGAAATTGCATAGCCTTGTCCGCGCAGGTCTTCGGCGGAGGTAATGCGGTTGGCGGTCATGTTGGCCATGGCGCCGAGAACGGTGGCGGCCTGGAGCGGCGGGGCGATGTCGTCTTGTGCCTGTTTGTGTTCAGGTGTGTCCGGCGTGAGGCCGAAGGCCTTGGCGGCGCGTTCGCGGAGCAGCCAGCGGGCGGAGTCGGCGGCGCAGCCCATGCCGACAAAGACACCGGCGCGCTCGGGATCGGGCCGGGAGACTTTCTCAAGCACGGCGCGGCTGAGCGACAAAACAGCGAGTTGCTGCGTTTCGGCCTGCAGCAAATCATTCGGCGGGGTGCGGGCATGGCGCGGGTCGGCGCCGGCGGTCTCGCACGGCTTTGCCGGGGCGACCGGATGATTCATCAGGCGCCGGAGGACATCGCGCTCGCCGCTGTCTGCGCCGCCCATGAGCGCAGCGCTACAGATGACGATGTCGTCTTCCGAGGTGTCCGGCAGGGCAACCTGAACGGCACCTGTTGTAGGCTGGTGCTGGTCTAGGATGAGGTGGGCATTGTTGCCGCCGAAGCCGAAGTTGCTGATCGCGGCGCGGCGGGGCTTGGCCGAGGTTTTCCAGTCTTCAGGCTTTGAGAGCGGATGGAGGGCCGGTGAGGCAAGTGCGTCGATCAGGTCGCCATTGAGGGGCATGGGAGGCAGGGTTTCATTCGCCATGGCCTGTGTCAGCTTCAGGAGGCTGGCGAGGCCAGCGACCGTGATCAGGTGACCCGTATTGGCCTTGAGCGAGCCGATGGGGAGTTCGCGGTCTGTGCCGAAGACGCTGATGGCGGCGGCGATCTCGACACTGTCGCCGACCGGGGTGCCGGTGGCATGGCATTCGAGGAAGTCGAGGCTGTCGGGCTTGATGCCTGCATCGGCATAGGCGCGTTGCATGGCCTCGGCCTGCCCTGTGGCATCGGGTGCAAGTAGGCCTTTGCGCTTGCCATCATTGGAGAGGCCAATGGCGCGAATGACGCCGTGAACATTGTCTCCCGGCGTAACATCACTGAGGCGTTTGAGGACGACAGCAACGGCACCTTCGGATGGCACGAGGCCGTCTGCGCCCTTGATGAAGGGGCGGGAACGTCCGGTCGGGCTCAGTGCCTGGAGCGCTTCGAAACCGATATGGAGGATGAGGTTGTCGGCAGCATTGACCGCGCCCACGAGGGCGACGTCGATCTGGCGGGTCTGGAGTTTACGGCAGGCGATTTCGAGGGCGTAGAGCGAGGAGGCGCAGGCGGCGTCAAGGGCAAGGACGGGGCCGGTGGCGCCAATGGCCTGTGCGAGGACATGAGCCGGAAAGCCGGAATTGAAGGCGTCGGTTGCGGGGCGACTGGACTTTCCATGGGTCCAGATGTCAGCAGCGTAGGCGGCCTTGGCACGGCTTGGGTAGGAGAGGTTGGCGAGGAAGACGCCGCGTTTGTCTGCCGCAGCGTTTAGATTGCCTGCTTCGTCCCAGGCCTGGAGGGCGGCGTGGAGGGGCCATTGGCAGACGGGGTCAAGGGCAGCCGCATTCAGGGTGGGGAGTTTGGCGCGGGTTGGTTCGAAGATGGTGTCGAAGCCGGTGACGAAGCCCGCGACGTAGCGGGAGGCGGCTTCTTCGGCATCTGTGAGACCAAAGGCGCCTTTGGGCGCGCGGTTTATGAGGCATTCATTGCCTGCGACTGCCTTCCAGAGCGCTTCTGGCGAGAGGGCGCCGGGCAGGACGCAGCCTTGGCCGACAATGGCGATGGGTGCGAAAGCCGTCATGCGCCGCTCCATGCATCACCGACGAGGAGTTCGACGATGTCGCGGTCGCCGTTTAGGAGTTGGTCGGCGAATATGCGCGCGCCGTCGGCTTGACCGATCAGGGAAATGCCTTGCTGGGCGAAGTGGGCGGCGAGGCCGGCATCTACCATGCCGCCATCCCATGGGCCCCAGTTGAAGGATTTGACCTGCGCGTTGGGGAGTTGCGCGTGGAGCTGGCGGGCCAGTTGGTTCAGGCACTCATTGGCCATGGCATAGTCGGCCTGTCCGGTATTGCCGAAGAGGGCCGAGGCCGACGAGAAGAGGCCGACATGGGTGAGCTGTGCCGTATTGATGGCGCCGAGGAGGGCGAGGAGGCCGTCGACCTTGGGGCCGAAGACCTTGCGGACTTCAGCTTCGGTCTTCTCCATAACCAGTTTGTCGGCGAGCACGCCTGCACCGTGGACGAGGCCGGTGATGGGGCCATGTTGAGCCTGAATGGCGGCGATGGCCGGTGCGAGCGTGGCTGTGTCGGAGAGGTCAAGCTGGACATATTGGGCAGTCGCGCCTGCCGCGGCGAGGGCCGTGAGTGTGCCGTGGATTTCCTGTCCGGCGAGGGCTGCGCGTGCGGTGCGGTCTATGTCGGCGGGTTTGACTTTCTGGCCGCTGGCGACGGCCTGTTGGGCGAGCGCGGCACGGAGGGTTTTCAGGTCTTGCGTGGGGGCGACGCCCTGCGGCCATGGGCTGAGGGCGGAGCGACCAGCGAGCAGGAAAGTGCCGCCGGTGCGGCGGGCGAGTTCGATCGCGCAGGTGGCGGTGACGCCGCGCGCGCCGCCTGTGACCAGCCAGAGGGCTGGGGTGGTGTGCGCGGAGGAAGTCGGCGGTGCCAGCGTTGGGGAGACGTGGGTTTCGCGGGACTGCCCATCAGTGGTCAGTAGTCGGTCGGCAGGTGAAGCCGATAGGGCGGCCAGCGTGTGGGTGGCGCGGGTGGCGGCGTCCATTGATGATAGGGAGAGTGTGGTCACACTTACGTCCGGCCATTCCTTGCGAAGCGTGCGCGAGAGGCCGGGGAGGCCTGAGACCGTTTCAGTGCTTTGCAGGAGGACAATGCGGGTGCCGGGCGCGCGGGCGGCACGGGCTTGTGCGAGGGCTGCCCAGTGGCGGTCGACGGGGGCGTTATTTGTCAGGCCCTCCGTCAGGATGACGGTTTGGGCTGCGCCGGACGGCGTTGCGACCCGGGTCGCTTGTGCACCGATTGCTGCGGCGAGCGCGTCGGCCATGGAAGGTTCGGCATTCGTGATTTCCACTGTGCCGAGGCTTGGAATATTGGCCAATGGTAGCGTTTCCGGCGCGGTGAAGCGGACCGGGCAGACGTCGCTGCCATAGGCGGCGACGGGCTGAACCATGACTGGGGAACGGTGAGCTGAGGACGTATCCTCACCGCCCCCTAGCTGAAAAAATCGGCGATTTTCCGGATCGTGCGGAGTTCGGCGATGGCCTCGGGATCAACTTCCGGCAGTGATGGATGTTGGTCGCGCAGGGCCGAGAGGATTTCGACCTGCTTGATGGAGTCGACGCCGAGTTCGCCTTCGAGGTCCATGTCATCTTCGAGCATGGAGGACGGGTAGCCCGTCTTGTCAGCGACGAGAGCGCGGATCACGTCTGGCGTGATGCCGTTGCTATTAGAGGCCGGTACAAAAACAGCGGCTGGCGCCGCGACGGGTGTGGAAGCAGCTGCAATAGGTGCGGGCGCTGCTACGACCGGGGCCGAGCCGCCGATCATGGTGGCTATGGCATTGATCGTCCGCAGTTCGACCAGCTGTTCTGGATCGATTTCCGGCAGGTGCGGCATGCGCTCGCGCAGGGTGGAGAGGATTTCGACCTGCTTGATGGAGTCGACGCCGAGTTCGCCTTCGAGGTCCATATCAGCATCCAGCATGTCGACCGGGTATCCGGTCTTTTCAGAGACGATGGACTGGACGAGTGCAACCGGGTTTTGGCCTGACGCGGCCTGTGGGGCAGGCGCGGGTGCAACGGGGGAAGGAGCGGCTGGCTGAGGGGCGGGTTGTGGCGTGGGTGTTGCGGCGCCGTTCGTGTAGGGCTTGGGCGCAGGCGCGGCGGCAGCCATTGGCGCTGGGGCCGGTGCTGGCGCCTCTGGCTGGGGCACAGGGGCCGCTTGTTGCGGGGCCTGTTGCGGCGTGGGAGCAGGGGGCGCCAGGCGCTGGATGGGTGCCGGGCTAGGCTGTTGCGAGACAGGCTGGCCGCTGAGCAGGGAGGCGGCAGCGTTCAGGAAGGCTGTATGGCTGGCGGCCATCGTGGCGAGGTATTCCGAATGAACCTGCGACACGTCACTCCAGATGCGTTCCGCCGAGGAAGAAGCCGGCGCGGGGGAGGTATAGGTCTGGGGCGTGTCGGTCATGAGAGAAGTCCTGCTGGGAGTCTGAGCGGGTGAAGCGGCGGTTGGAGCGGGCGCCGGTTGTGGTGTGGGTGGAGGTGTTGATGGTGCGGCGGTGATGGCGGCTTGGGCCAAGGCCCGTGCCGCATTGGGAGCAGCCCGGCCTTCTGCGCCATTTTTCGGCGGGTAGGGCTTGTCGTAATTGGCGCCGTTTATGTAGACGGCGTGCTTCGATGGCGGCGGCGCGGGAACGGGCGGCGGCGTGTCGGCAAAGAGCGCGGCGAGATCGAGCGACTGGCCGGCTACGCTGAGCTCGCCAACAGCCGAGAGGAACTGGCTGAGGCCATTGGCCCGCTTGTTGTCAAGCGAGACGGCGCGGTATGGGCGGTCGCCAAGGACATCGCGGACGAGGCCCGTGACGATATTGCCGGGACCGACTTCGATAAAGAGGCGGGCGCCTGCTTCGTACATGGCCTCAACCTGGTCGCGGAAGCGGACGGGCGTAGCGATCTGGCCTGCAATGACATCGGGCAGGTCTGCGACTTTCACACTATACGGCGAGGCCGTGGCGTTGGCGTAGACCGGGAGCTTCGGCTTGCGCGGGCGAAGGGCCGTCAATTCGGCGGCGAAAGGCTCTACGGCAGCATGCACGATTGAAGAGTGGAAAGCGGTTGCGACGGGCAAGCGGCGGGCCTTCAGGCCCTTCTCGATACAGAGCGCCTCGGCGGCTTTGATGGCTTCGACCGGGCCAGACAGGACTACCTGGCTCGGGCCATTGTCATTGGCGAGGACGACATTGGCGACCTTGGCAACGATGGGCGCAATGGTTTCGGCGTCGGTCTGGACAGCCATCATGGCGCCGGGCGTGGACCTGGCGGCTTCGGCCATGAGGCGCCCGCGGGCGGCGGCAACGCTGAGCACACTTTCCGCGTCAAAGCTGCGGGCGACGTGAAGCGCCATCATCTCGCCGAAGCTGTGGCCACCGGCCATGTCGGGGTCGATGCCGAGACGTTCGAGCAGGGCAAGCTGGGCCAGTGCGACAGCGGCGATGGCAGGCTGGGCATGCTGCATCTCGGTGAGGCGCTGTGTCTGTTCACCGAATTCGACCTGATCGAAGGCGGCGGACGGGAAGGCAAGTCGGTGGAGTTTCAGAGGGCCGGTTCTGGCATGCCCGGCGGCCATGTCCCATGCTGAGCGGGCGGCCGGGAAGGCCATGGCAAGGTCCGAGCCCATGCCGACATACTGGCTGCCCTGGCCGGAGAAGAGGAAGGCGATCTTGCCGTTTTCCGGCGATGTCGTGGACGCGTGGATGCCGGCGCCGAGTGGGGCTGTGCCGAGTGTCCCGGATTCGATCTGGCCGATCAGGCGGGAAGCCTTGGCGGCGAGGTCTTTCTGGTCGTCGGCCACAACGGCGGTGCGGACGCGAGCGTCGGACTCGAAGGTCTCATATGTCGATGCGGCGAGCGCGGCGAAACCGTCTTCGGCTGTCTCGGTGTGAATGAGGGATTCGAGCTGCTCGACGAGTCCGTCTGGCGTGCTGGCCGAGAGGAGGAAGAGTTCGGATGGGAAGACGCGCGGCGGCTGGAGGGCCGTTGGGCCTGTGTATTCCTCAAGGGTCGCATGGAAATTGCTGCCGCCGAAGCCAAAGGAGCTGACCGCAGCGCGACGCGGACGACTGTACGGCGAGATCCACGGACGTGCTTCGCTGTTGAGGTAGAAGCTCTTGCTGTCCTTCAGGACATCGGCCGGTTCCGCAATCTTGATCGTCGGCGGAAGGGTCTTGCGGCTGAGCGCATGGACCGCCTTGATCAGGCTTGCGGCGCCTGCAGCACCCTTCGCATGGCCGATCTGCGATTTGACTGAGCCGATGGCGCACCATGGCGTGCCGTCGCCCTTGCCGTCGAAGACGAGGTGTAGGCCGGCCAGTTCGGCCTTGTCGCCTGCCTTGGTGCCGGTGCCGTGTGCCTCGACCAGATCGACGGCTTCCGGACCGTAGCCAGCCTGCACATAGGCGCGCTCGATGGCGCGGGCCTGACCCGAGGGGAGCGGTGTGTAGATGGCCGTTCCCTTACCATCGGAGCCGCCGCCCATGCCGCGAATGACTGCGTGGATGCGGTTGCCGTCGCGCTCTGCATCGGACAGGCGGCGCAGGGCAATGATGCCGACGCCTTCGCTGAGCATGGTGCCGTCTGCATCTGCCGAGAACGGACGGCAATCGCCTGTGGGCGAAAGGGCAGGTGTTTTCGAGAAACACATATACATGAGAATGTCGTTGAGCGCGTCCGCGCCGCCCGCGAGGACGGTGTCTGAATCGCCGGCGCGCAGCTCCTGCACGGCGATGTTTAGCGCTGAAAGGCTGGAGGCGCAGGCGGCGTCGGTGACAAAGTTGGCGCCGCCGAGATCAAGCCGGTTGGCGATACGGCCGGCGACGACATTTCCGAGCAGGCCGGGGAAAGTGCTCTCCTTCCACTCGATATAGTGGGCCTCGATACGCTTGACGATTTCCTGCACTTCAGGCTCGCCGATGCCGGACTGGCGCAGGGCGTTGACCCAAACGGGGCGCTGAAGGCGGCCGGCCATGTGAGCGGTCAGTTCGGTCGCCGAGGCGACGCCGAGCATGACGCTGGTGCGTGTAAGGTCTATCTCGCAACCATTCGTGCTCTGGATGTCGTCGAGCGCGTTCTTGGCCGCGACGAGGGCGAGAAGCTGGGCGCTGTCAGTGTGCTGCAAGGCATTGGGCGGGATGCCGAAAGCCATGGGATCAAATGGAAGCGGCGCGATAAAGCCGCCGCGTCGGCCATAGGTACGATCCGGCGTCAGCGGGCTGGCGTCGTAATAGTCTTCGATCAGCCAGTGACTTGCAGGCGTTTCGGTCAGGAGGTCGCGGCCCTGGAAGATGTCGCGCCAGAAGCCTGTGTTTCCGCCCCGACCCGGAAAGATGGAGCCGACGCCAATAATGGCGATGGGTTCGGGTGAGGTGCGGGTCTCAGTGCTCATGGGCATGTCTCATTCGGCGTCTGCGAACTGGCGGGGCGCATAATTGAAATCTGTAGGGGCAACGGGCAGGCCAAGGGCGCGCAGCTGGCCTGCGCGGGTGATGTGGGCGGCGCCTTCAAGCAGGTTCCAGGCAATCTGTTTCACCGTCCGGTTCTCGACGGGCTCAAGGAAGCTCCCGACAGCCCATTCGTTGAACACACCCATCGCGGGGCCGCACCAGACTTGATAATCCATCTCGCGACCGGGCGTGCCTTCACGGGCCCATTGGGCGCCCATGAAGAGATAACGACGGGCGACGAGCGCGAAACGCTTGTTTCCATCTGTCTCTGCGCGTTTGGCCTCTGCAGGATTAGCCTGCGCGATATAGGCGTAAGTGCGGCCCCAGGCCGCATCGAACGGTTCGCCAAGAACACCGTCAATCCAGTCCTGGTCTTTCTGGGACAGGGTCTCATAGCTGGCGCCTGAGCGATAGATGGCATGCAGGCGCTTTCCGCGCATTGCGAAGAGTGTGCCGCGCTTCAAGACCTGGACCTCGACGCCCTGTTCGAACATGTCGGCGGCTGGCGCCATGGTGACATCGGCGGGGCCCGCCTTTGCGAGCAGACGACGGCCAGCGTCTGACAGGCCGGATTCGACGGCCGACTGGTTGACCGAGCCTGTCAGAACGTAGGCTGCGCCCATCTGGAAGGCCGCAGCGACGGCCATCGGCGTGGAGATGCCGCCTGCAAGGCCGATCCGAATGGCATTGGCGTCGACGCCGGTGCGGGCAGCAACGCGGTCGCGGGCGAGAACGAGCGAGGGGAAGAGCGTGCTGGCGGGCCGGTTGTCGGTGTGGCCGCCGGAATCGGATTCCGCGGTGATCTCTGCGGCGACGGACACGCGCGAAGCGAGTTCCGCCTGTTCAACTGTGATGGCGCCGCGGGCAACCAGTTCCTGCAATATCTTTGCAGGCGCCGGAGACATGAAGGGCTCAGCCACTTCGGCGCGGGAGACCTTGGCAAAAACGTGATTCGCCCGTTGAATTGCGCCGTCCGGTGCGCGGGAAAGTCCGACGGCAGTGTATCGCACCAGATCAACCGAAAGTTTCATGAAGGCAGAGGCGGATACGCGCTTTACGCCCTTGGCGAGGAAAAGGTCGACCACGCGCGCTTCATAACCCGGCTGCTGCGGGGAGTGGATAAGATTGGCGCCCCATGCGGTCTGGGCCGGAGAGAGATGAGATTGTATTTCTGCGATCCCAGCCTCGATGACATCCCGGGACAAACCTGCGCTGCCATAAAATCCGACACATCCGGCCTTCACCGCTTCGACCACCATTCGTGTCGTGGCAATCCCGCGCGCCATTTCGCCTACTACGTAGTTAAATCTACAGCCGTGCGTGTGGGCGAACAATCGATCGCCAAGCCATTCGGGATAGATCGGAGGCAGAACAGTGGACAGTACTGAGGTGTTAGCGCCATCTTCACTGTCGATGATTGTAAGGCCATTGAGCGGCGTATGCGAGAGGGCTACCCGCTCTCGCGGGAAGGCGATGGCCTTTTTCAGGTTCTCTGAAACACCCATGTCTGTCCCTTGCGAGCCTGTCCGCCATGACAGAGAACAAGCTCTCCCGACCCGCAAGTTCTTTGCGGACTTTTCAATTTCTAACTGCGCAATTTATCCGGACTTGTATAGGGGTACTATTGCGACAATCGCGCTGAATGACGCGTCGTGCCCAGACAAATTTCACTTAACTTGGTTAATAGCACAAATAGGTCGCGGCAGGCGGACGCACAGCAGAAATTAGGCGTTAAGGGCCGTTTCATAATCCTCAATCGCTTGCAACCAGTCGACTTCGGTCGCCTCGGCTTCTGACGCAAGATTGGCGCGTTGGAGCAACAGATCCTGGATCTTTTCCGAGCTATGTCCGGGGATTGCGAGATCCTTATCGATTGCGCTGATCCGGGCATTGATCTTTTCGAGACGCTTTTCGGCGTCGTCAGCTTTTCGCTTGAGACCAGAGGCCGCTTTGCGGCTCTCGGAGGATTTCTGGCGCTGATCGGCCTTGTTTACCTTGGGGGCTGGCTCAGCTGGCGCGGATTTTGTTTTTTTTTGGCTACTGTCGGATTTGTTGCGGTCTGCCTGGAGGACGAGGGCGCGATAGTCCTGAAGGTCGCCGTCATAGACATCCGCTTTACCGTCTTTCACGAGCCAAAGCTGGTCAGCGGTACCTTCTGCGAGGAAAATATCGTGGGTGATGAGCAGGACGGCGCCTTTGAAATCGTTCAGCGCGTAGATGAGTGCCTCGCGGCTGTCGATGTCGAGGTGCGACGTCGGTTCGTCCAGGATCAGGATATGCGGCTTCTCCATGGCCATGAGGCCGAGGAGCAGGCGCACTTTCTCGCCGCCGGAGAGCTTTTCAACCTTGGTCTCCACCTTTTCATGGCTGAAACCCATCTGCGACGCGGTCGAGCGCTGTTTGGCGATCGGCGTTTCCTTGGGCATAGCGTGGCGGACGTGGTCGAGCACTGTTTCGCCAGGCGTCAGCTCGTCGAGCTGATCCTGTGAGAAGTATCCAATGCGGACCTTGCTATGGGTGACACGGGCGCCGTCCATCAGCGGGAGGCGCTCCGCAATAGATTTGACCAGCGTCGTCTTGCCCTGGCCATTAGTGCCGACAATGGCAATCCGGTCGTCCGGGTCGAGGCGAAGCGTGACGCCGCGAAGGATGCTGGCATCTGCGCCGTAACCCATCTCTGCGCCGCGCAGTTCGAGCAGCGGTGGGGCCATCTTGTCTTCCGGGGCGGGAAAGTTGAACGGCACGGTGCGCTCAGCCATCGGGATCGAGATGTCCTGCATCTTTTCGAGCATCTTGACGCGCGACTGGGCCTGGCGGGCCTTGGAAGCCTTGGCGCGGAAACGGTCAACGAAGGCCTGGAGGTGGGCCTTGTCGACTTCCTGCTTGGCGCGCTGGCTTTCGAGCTGGGCATATTTGGCGGCACGCAGGCGGAGCCAGGCGTCATAGCCGCCGGGCACAATCGCCAGTTTCTTGTGCTCAAGAGCCATCGTGTGGGTGACGCAGCGGTTCAGCATTTCGCGGTCGTGCGAGACAATCAGGACCGTGTGCGGGTATTTCTTGATATAGCCCTCGAGCCAGGCTGCGCCCTCGAGATCGAGATAGTTGGTCGGTTCGTCGAGCAGGAGCAGGTCTGGCTGAGCGAAGAGCACGCCCGCGATGGCGGCGCGCATGCGCCAACCGCCGGAGAATTCGCGGGTCGGCCGGTCGAGATCTGACTGCGTGAAGCCAAGGCCCATCAGGACTTCTGCCGCGCGCGAGTCTGCCGACCATGCGTCGATATCGACGAGGCGGGTGTGGATGTCGGCAATGCGCATCGGATCTTCCGCGGTGTCGGCTTCCAGCATCAGGGCATGGCGCTCTGCATCAGCCGCGAGAACGACTTCAAGGATGGTCTCGTCCGTTGGAGCGACTTCCTGTGCGACCCACCCAAGCTTGGCGCCCTGGTTAAGGCGAATTGAGCCGTCATTGGTCGGATGCGTGATCTCTTCCCGGATCAGCTTCAGTAGCGTGGACTTGCCGGTGCCGTTGCGGCCGACGAGCCCGACTTTCCAGCCAGACGCAATCTGGGCGGAGGCGCCTTCAAACAGGAGGCGCGCTTCAATACGATAGTCGAGGTTCGAAATGGTCAGCATTTCGTGGGGTTTAGCGATGAGGCCCATGAAGGCAAGGGCCTAAGCTCCGTTCCGGGCTGTTCGCCCTGTCTTTATTCGGCTGGCACAGGGGCAATCTCTTCAAGCGCCTTCATATCGAGCTGCGCATCGAAGGCAGGGTAGTGCTTGCCTGTAATGAGATGAGCAAAGAAGCGCTTGATATCAGCCCCGATCCCATAAAGCGCTGGCACGAAGAACAGGGTGACAAAAAGCGCAAACAGGACACCGAAAGCGAGCCCGACACCGATCGGGATGAGGAACTGGGCCTGGATAGACCGCTCCATCATCAGGGGCAGGAGGCCGACAAAGGTTGTCAGTGACGTCAGCAGGATGGGCCGGAAGCGACGCGTGCCAGCCTCCACAAGGGCTTGTGCGCCGTCCATGCCGCGATCACGCAACTGGTGGACATAGTCGATGAGGACAAGGTTGTCGTTCACCGCAACGCCCGCCGCCGCCATGATGCCCATGTATGACAGGATGCTGAGCGGAAAGCCCATCACGAGGTGACCAACCATGGCGCCCGTAAAGCAGAACGGGATGGCCGCAAGCAGGATCAGGATCGGTTCGGCATAGGATTTGAACGCCACCGCCACGAGGAAATAGGCAACGCCTATGGCAATTAGCAGCAGCGTCATGATCTCGGCGAAGAATTCCGCCTCACCCTGCGCCCGGCCAATACTGCCCCGTTTCACAAGCGGGTGGGCCTTGTCGAAACTTTCAAAGAAGTTGCTGTCGAGCTCGTTGCGGATCTCTGAAATGCGCTCGACCGCGACTTCGGCGCTGACCACGATGGCGCGTCTGCGTTCGCGCCGATTTATCTGAGAGATGCCTTTCTCGAAGCGAATGTCGGCAACGGCATAGAGGGGGAGTTCGCGACCGTCGGCGGTACGGATGCGGATATTGTTCAGGAAGTCGAGGGATTCCCGGTCGGACCGGGGGTAACGCACGAAGACGCGGACGTCTTCGCCGTCACGTGGGAGACGCTGGACTTCCTCGCCATAGAAACCCTGTCGCACCTGACGGGCCACATCCGCCGTCGTGATGCCAAGGGATTCGGCGCCAGGCTTGAGGTCGAACTGGATTTCGTCTGTTGCGCTCTGCACGTCGTTCACAACGTTGTAAACGCCGTCATAGGAGCGCAGCTTGAGCATGAGGTCTTCGGCGGCTGCGTTGAGTGCGTCGAGGTCGGTCGAGTTGAGCATGTACTGGATAGGCGGATCGGTATCGGCATTCTTGTAGTTTACCGTGATCGTCTCGGCGTCCGGCACTTCGCCTATGAGGGCACGCAGGCGTTCGGCGGTTTCCTTGGCTGTGAGAGAGCGAGTTTCCGGCGGCACCAGCTTGACCAGCGCGAGAATATTATTGTCGCGCGAGCGTGTGTACCAGTTCTCGATCAGCTTGCCTTCGCCATTGGTCGACGCATTGATCTCGTTTTCGAGAGCTTTCTCGCCGGCCTGGATCTGGGCCAGGACTTCGAGTGAACGGGAGTAGGGTGTGCCCTCAGGCAGTTCGACCGTGACTTCGATCTGATCGGATTCTGTCTCGGGAAAGAAGATCGTCTTGACGAGACCGTTGCTCAGCAGGCCGACGGAGAGCACCATTCCGCCAACGAAGATGGCGGCTGTCAGGTAGCGCTGGCGGAGCGCGGCCACCATCACGGGGCGATAAAGGTTGCGGGCGACCCAGACGATGGAATTTGCGATCGTGTCCTGAAAGCGGGCAAAGCGGCTCTCGCGGCTGGCAGGCTTCAGGTGAGACAGGTGGGCTGGCAGGATCAGGAGCGCCTCGACGAGGGAGAAGGTGAGGGCGAGAATCACGACGAGAGAAATTGAGCGCGTGAATTCGCTGGTGCTGCCAGAGAGCATCATCCAGGGCGCGAAGAAGATCATCGTCGTGAAGACGGCGAAGATGACGGGCTTGATGACCATCGTGGTGCCGTTGATGGCGGCAGTCAGGCCTTCTTCGCCATCTTCCGTACGCGAGTGAATGGCCTCACCGACAATGATCGCGTCGTCGACGATCACCCCGATTACCAACAGGAAGGCGAAGGTGGAGATCATGTTGAATGAGACGTCCATCAGCGGCAGTAACGCGAGGCCACCGGCGAAGGCCGTACCGATGCCGACCGCTACCCAGATGGCGATCTTTGGGCGCAGGAAGAGCAGCAGCGTGACCAGAACCAGTCCTAGGCCCATCAGGAAGTTCGAGCCGATCAGGCGGATGCGGCTCATATAGTCGATGGACGAGTCCTGCCAGATCGTCATCGTAATACCGGGCGGCGTATTCTTGATAGCTTCGTCGTAATAGGTGCGCACATTCTTCGCCATCTTGACGATGTTCATGTTCGGGCCGTTCATGACCTGAACGAGGATCGTGCGCTCGCCATTGACTGTCGCCAGGAGGTTCACTTCCTCGAAGCCGTCGATGACCCTGGCCATATCGGACACACGAACAACGGCGCCATTGGGCATCTGCTTGACGATGATGTTTTCGAAATCAGCCTGAGTGTCAGCCTGTGAGCGTGTGCGCAGCTGGACATTGCCGCCATCGCTGCGGACATTGCCCGCTGAGATGTTCACGGAAGTTCCACCGACGGCCTCGGCGACTTCGAAAAGGCTGATACCATAACGGCGGAGGGCCTCTTCAGACACTTCGATCGAGATTTCTGCATTGCGCACGCCAAAGAGATCGACCGAGGGAACATAGGCGAGGAGGCCAATTTCCCTGCGTGTTGCTTCGGCGAAGCGCTTCAGATCCTGTTCGCTGACAGTCTCGTCGCCTGAAACGGCAATGCGCATGATTTCATTGCGACTGCGGAAGACGTGGATCTGGGCGGGCTCGGCAGCAGAGGGAAATGTGCTGATGGAGTCGATCTGGCGCTTCAGTTCCTGCAGGAACTTGCCTTCGTCGAGGTCTTCATTGCCGATCACAACCAGGCGCGCGATGCCCTCATTGGAACTGGAGCTAAGCTCCTTGATACCTTCGACCGTGCTGACCGCTTCTTCCATACGGACCGTGAGTTGTTCCTCGACGTCCTGGGGTGAGGCTCCGCGCCAGACAACCGTGATTGCGGCGCCAGGGAATTCCACATAGGGCTCGAGTTCCCGCTCCATGCGGAGATAGGCGACAATGCCGGCAATGATCAGGGCGATCATGAGAAGGTTTGCGGCGACTTTGTTGTCTGCCCACCAGCGAATAAATCCCGACATGCCCCCGGCCCCTTCTACTCGTTGGCCGCGCTGGTTTCAGCCGCGTAGGCTGTCTCCAGTCGGTCGACCGATTTGATCTTCATGCCGCTGGCAGCTGCGCGAACGGGCGAGGTGACCACCTTTTCACCCTCTGCCAAACCGCTTGTCAGGACGAGGCGGTCACGATCTGAGAAGGCGACGCTCACAGGCCGGATCTCGAGTGTGTCATCATCGCGAGCGACATAGACCGATGCCTTGCCGCGCAAGGCAGTGCGTGGGAGCACGACGCTCTCCTCAAGCGCGCGGCCAGCGATGGACGCGTCGACGTAAAGGCCGGTTGCGAGTGGCGTGCCATTATCTGCGCCTTTGCCATAGGGATCGGCGACCTCAACATAAGCGAAGAGAACGCGGGTTTCCGGATCAAAACCACTATCCGTTCTCGTAATGCGACCTGACCAAGTATGCGGGACTCCCGCGACAGTGGCTGTGAGTGCAACGGGCGGTCCCTTTTGGCCGGATGATTCAGAGAAACCGATACCGAGGCCAAGATTGGCGAGATCTGCATCTGTCAGGGCAAGGGCGATCTCGACCACATCGCTGGCGTAGATGTCCCCCAGCTGCACGCCGGGAGACACATAGGCGCCAACGTTGACGGATTTCTGACGGACGCGTCCGGAAAAGGGCGCGACGATCCGTGTGCGATTGAGCTGGAGGCGGGCTTCATCAAGGCGGGCCTCGGCGGAGGCGAGTTGCGCTTCAGCCTGCGCGCGCTGGGGCCGGCGAAGTGTCAGGTCAGACACTTGCGAGATGCCCAGCTGCTCGGCGCCCTGGCTTGCGATCTGGCCCTCGGAGATTTCCTGCAGCAGAGCCGTCTTGGCCTGCGCAACAGCGGCTTCGGCCTGGACGATCCCAAGTTCGTATTCACGCGACTCGAGGCGGACAAGCGTTTCGCCCTGCTTGAACTGTGCGCCAGCGAGAAAATTAGGCGAAACATAGGCGACACGGCCGGTAATCTCGGCAGCGAGGCTAACCTCGGAGCGCGCCTTGACTGCGCCCTGGCCATGAACGGTGATCGTGACAGGCTCGCTTCTGGCGACCGCAGTCAGGACAGGCAACGCCTCAATAATCCCAGCTTTCTCTTCAGGCGCGGGTTTGAGGGCGCCCATGAGGACGAAACCGCCAACCGAACCGATCAGGACGAGAACCGGCAGGGCCAGAAAGACGATTCGCTTGATCAGGAGACCTAAGCGGAAGGGCGGCTTGGGGGCTGTTTCGGCATAAGTCATCGGCGAAATACTCATCTGGTGTCTGGCGTGGGGTGCATGCCGTGCACGCAGCCCCTTGCGCGGTGATGAGTCTGAATAGCATCGGAATTATTGAAAAACAATATCGCATACTCGATAAACAACAAAAGTTTTCTGTTTATCGGTTTTGGCGCATCTCTCTTTTGTGCGGGGCAAGCCTAAACGGTGCCCTGTCGGGGATGGCTGAATATTTTGGGGTGTGGCGGGAGCACAAGGTCTCAAGCGCCGCAGTCATTGCTGCTTCAGCTTACTGGCTATCCGGCTGGCAGGCCGAGAGGCCAAATACCGGGATCATGGTTTCCCAGCCGTCCTTGTCGACAAGGGAGAGACGACCTCCATCAATACGCTGACCGCCGTCGAGCTGTTCACCGGGTCGGAAACTGACGCCGACATTGCCCTTGTCTGATGCGTAGGTCATGCGCGTCATGAACTGGCCAAACAAATCACCCTTGGCCGAAGTGAGCCGAAGGGCGCGCTCCTCGCCATCGACATCCATTACAGCCGTATCTGTTCCAGCTTTGGAGAAGAAGACGAAGCGCAACGGTTCGCCATTTGTCCAGAGAAACAGGCCACACGCGCCCGGTGGGAGCGTTTGCGGCGGCAATTCGCCAGTGCGTGTGACGACGTCGACGGCCGAAGGCGCAGAGTCTTTGGTCGCAGCTTTGCTCGCGCAGGCGGCCATGAGAAGGGCCGAGCATGCGAGAGCGACTGCGATGTGCACGGTCTGAAGACGCTTCATTACTAGTTTTTCTCCTCGGCCAGAGCCGCTTCCTGCCGAAGGGTGTACCCGTTTCCGGATTTTGTGAAGCCGACGGTGGCAAGCGCTGCCGTGGCCTGGGCATCAAGGCCTTCGACATGAACATCCATTCCGGTCCGACCATCTGGCAACGTCCGCAGCGTCACCTCAAAGCGTTCGCCATTGGCGCCGTCGCCGGCAAGGGGAATCTGAATGGCGTCATCGACGCAGGCAGGCGTGCCGCTCAGCATCGGCCAGTCGCGCCCATATTGCGCGCCAAGGCGGCGCACGAGATCCAGCTGAGCCGTCCCGCTGGCCTGTATGCACCGGCCTGCGTAGTCAAAGCGGAGCGTGGCGTTGGATATCTTGAGCGCGCCGCCAATGCGCCTGAGTTCGTTATGAATGCCATCGAAGCGGCTGATGTCGACATCAGCGGACAGACCGGAAATATTCACCCTTGAGAGTGATACGATCATCTGCAAGCGGGCACGGCCCGCCTGTCCAATCCAGTGCACGTCCGATGCGATGCCCCCGCGAAAGAGTGAGAGCGGCGATGAATTTATGTCGACTGCGCCCGCCGCTTTGCCGCGATAGGAAAGACCGGTGATCTGTCCGTCCCATATCGTGCCACGCGCCTGCTGCCAGCCGATACCTTGCTGTACAAGCCCTGCATTCCGCATGGCATAGGACAGCGGAATGCCCGAGCAGAGGCCGAAAACAAGCGCGATGACAAAGACGATAACCAAGGCAAGCCGTTTCATCAGACCGCGCCTCCGAATTCGAAGCTCGATCGAACCAGGCCGGTGCCTGTTTCGTTCATCGTCGCCTTGCTCGCTTCCAGACCTGCATTGCTGCGCAGATCGGATAGCCACGCCAAGACATTTTCCGCGCTCGTGTCATCAACCTGTACCGTTACCAGTCCTTCGGCGCTGACCTGAACACGCGCAATGGCGAGGCCGCGCCGGCTGGCAGTTTCAAGTATGGCGCGTCGACGTGCGTCTGCGTCCATTGCGTTGCCAGCTGCGGCCGGGAGCCCAGCAGCTTGCGAGAGTCCCCGGGATGTCATGACATCCAGTGTGCGGGACGCCTGATCGGCCCTCAAACTGGCCTCTGCGTGGCTGGAGAGCAAAGGGAAAAGGATGAACTGGAGCACGATGATAAGCGCCAGCAGGATTCCCGCTGCGCCAACCAGGCCGCGCTCGCGCAAGCTGAGCTTGTCCCACCACTCGATCATCGGGCTGCCTCCAGGGTCAGATCGCCGATGACCTGTTGGTCCTGCTGACGCGAATCGCCAAGACTTACGCCAAGTCCCTTGGCTTCGAGCGCGCGCTTCAAGTCCGCATCAGCTCCATAATTAGGGTAGACCATGCTGGCGAGGAGCCTGCCTGTCTGACGGTCATATCGAAGGCTGGCAATCGAGATGCCGCTATCCTCCGGAATGGCTTCGTAGAGAAGGGCGGTTGCATCGAGGAAAGGCAGGCGGCTGGCAGCGGGGGCTGCCTCCTGCGTGCGCACGGCTGCGGCGAGATTAGATGGCACGGGCGTGCCGGGGAAGGCGGCGGTGTATATCGCGCGTGCCTGTTGTTCCAGCACGTTGGCCAGGCGGTTCATGGAATGGGTCTCAATCGCTGTTACAACGAGAAACGCAACAGCGGCGCCTGCGACCAGCATGAGTGTCGGACGCCAGGCGCCAAGGCGGATGTCGGCCTGTTTGCGGTTGATGAAGGCGCCCTGACGCAAGTCGGTCACTGATGCGCCGTTTTCAGTCCATTGAGCGAGTTGCAGGAGAAGCGGAAGAGACGACGATGCGCTGTTTGCCGAAACACCAAGCCGATGTGCGAGTGCGGCGCTGCTGGCTGCCAGTGGCGCCTTGGCAGAATTGGCGAGGGCTTTGAGGGCGTCGTCCGGCAATGCTGCATCAAGTGCAAACCGCTTTTCGCCTGTTGAGATCAGTATATGGTTTTCGCCGTCCAGCGCCATCGGCGTGGCAGGCAGCACGGAGACATCTGCGACAAGTTTCGCTGTCTTCAATCCGGCAGCATTCAGTCGTGCAACCCATTGTTCCATGAGCGCCGGGTCAACGACGTGTACGGGTCGCAGTCCGCTCTCGAGCGTCTGCCCAATCGCGACATGTGCGTCTTCGACTGGCACGGCAACATCATCTTCAAGCGCGAAAGCGGCTGACCGGCGGATCTCGGCCGCGCCCTGGGCCGGGATACGGACTTCGAAACAGCCAACTTCCGTGGCGGGCACGAATACGATCACTTCATCGCCAGAGGCGACATTGGCCTCGCTTGCGGACATGAGGTGCATGCCCTTCTCGCCCGCGAGGGCGAATTGCGTCGGCTCGCCCGAAGGCGGCATGAGTGTGTAAAGTCGCCTGGCCATCAGAAGTCTCCCGTCGTGCGCTGGATGAGGCTGGCCTGGCCGCCTTTGTCCATTGCGTAGACAAGCTGGAGGTTTTCCTGTGTTGAGCCAGACACGATGCGGGCTGTCAAACGCAGGTTGCTGGGTTTCAGCGAGAGCATGGAATCGTTGCGTGCAGCCACGGCGATCGTCTGGATGTGCCCATTTTGCAGGAATGTGTCCAGGGATTGCCAGCCAGCGAGCGGCTTGGCTTGGATGACTGACTGGGCATCCTCACGACTGAGTTCACCGGAGTATAGCGCGACCAGAAGCGGGGCCTCTTCTTCTGTCAGCGTCTCGATATTAAGGGCAGATTGAAACCGGTCCGGCCTGACGCAGACCAGCGGCTCGATAAGAGCAATGATTTCCGGCGTGAAGCCCTTGATGGCGCGAAGCTCTGATATGTTCGTGAGCGGCGCATTTCCGGGTCGATAGGGCGTTTCGAGCGTGCCGTAATAGCCAGCTTCCGCACCATAGGCACGGGGTGCGGAATCACTGTCGGTCCAGTCAGCGAGGCTTTCGGCGAGCGCCTGTGCGTCAGCGCGGAAGATGTCCATTGCTTCGAGCAGGTGCTGGAAGTTGATGTGATTTACGTCATTTGCTTCGCCGGTGATGGTGTTCAGGTTGAAGCAATTGGACGCGTCGGTAAAGGTCGCCTGGATAACGCCGCGCTCGAAGGGAAGTGTCATCGACTGACCGCTTACGAGGGCCTCCCGCATGGCATCGTCGCCAAGTACTTTCAGTCGGGCCACGGCCAGTATGCCGAGGGCCTCGGTTGAACGCGCGGCCCACATGGCCTGGGAGCGTTCGGATGAGACGCGTGCGAGACTGAGCGAGCGTCCGAGCGCTTCAACGGCTGCAAGCGCGGCGACCGACATGACGGCAACGATCATCAGAATCGACAGCAGGGCCGCGCCGCGATCCTTTGGTGAGGTGGCCTGCGTCATGACATGTACCCCAGCACATAGCTCAGGGTGAGTTCATCCCTGTCGGCAAACTTCATCGTGAACTCGATAAGGTCGGGATAGTCGCCGTTCGTTGTGGCTGGCCAGGCATCGAACCAGGCGCCTTTTTTGCGGTAGCGAATGTCGAGCTGGTCGATGCCGTCCATAAGGACGCGTTCAACAACAGGTGTGGTGCTGACTGGATCCGGGCGAAGCCAGGCTTTTCTGACGAGTGTGCCATTATCGAAGGCGTAGGCGACGCGCTGGAGATCACTGCGCTCGCTGCCCTGTTTTGTGGCCTTCCATCCCGAACGAACAAATGTGATCAGCTCGCCAGTCTTGTCGCTCGTCAGGCCCTGAAAGCCGATAGGCGGGTAGAGGTCGTCGGGCGCAGATGACGGGCGGGTCGTGACATCGTTGAAATCCGACCGCATCAAACCGAAGGCGGCTTCGAGAGACCGGACTTCCTCCATGCGCGTGTCCACGGCGCGGCTCGCCTCGAGTGTCTGCAGCATCATCATCGTGCCGGCGGTTGCGAGCGTCGCGGTGACGGCGAGTGCGACAAGTGTTTCGACCAGGGTGAAGCCTGCGCTGGCGCGTGTCATGGACCGACCCTCAATCCCTGCAGATGAGCCAGGACCTGTCCGGTTTCGGGAGCGGATACGGTGACGTCTATGATGAGAAGGCCATCCTCCTGCGTCGGAGTGACTGTGCGGTTCCAGTCGAAAGTGCGACCGCGCTGTATGGATTCGCCAGCGATAAGGCCCGTCGCAAGCGGTGGAGGCAATGTAAGCGCATCCGCCATGCGATTGTTGGCTTCGATTTCCGCCAGGGCACGCATATCGACCTGGCGGGCGCCCACCATGGTTTCACTGCTGAGATGGATAAGGCCGACGGCAGAGATGGAAAAAATGCCGAGTGCGGCAAGCACTTCGACGAGGGTGAAGCCGGACTCGCGCTGATGGTCAGGCATTGGGTGCCTCCCATACCACTGTGCCATCCGGCGCGATTGTGAGTTCTATCTTCTTGGTGCCACGTTCAAGGGTCATGGGAGCGGCTTGCGCCGTGCCTGTGGTGTCCAGGATGATTTCGGGCGGTGTTTCGCTGACGTTTCCGAGGCCATTTCCGATCAGGCTTGAGGCGGCACGCGATGTATCGAAGCTAATCTCGCGCGTGAAGTTGACCGCTCCGCCGGGTGTCGGCTGCCAGATGCCATTCTGCCAGTTGACGCGCTGGTAGCCCGCATCTGTGAGTTTCAGTCCCTGCGGCGCACCGGTGACCAGTGCGAGGTCCATTGCAGACGTAATATCGCGCTCAAGGCGGGCCGCGGCTTCCTCAAGTGGATCGGCAGGCGCGCGCATTGTCATGGCAACCATTCCGGCCGCCATGGCCATGATGAAGACCGCGACCAGCACTTCGATCAGGCTCATGCCTGCATCGCGTGGGAGTGGAAGGTCGCGGGCCAGGTTCATTGTCAGTTCCAGTTGCCGATGTCGTCTTCATTGCCGGCTTCGCCATCCGGACCTGCAGAGAAGACATCATAGGCGCCGCCAGAGCGTGTGCCGGGAACATTGTAGCGGTAGTCATTGCCCCAAGGGTCCTGCTGGACGCGCTTGATGTAGCCGCCGGGGCGGTACTGATCGGCATTGGCGCCCGTGGGAGGTGTTTTCAAGGCGGCAAGGCCGGTATCGGCGCCCGGATAGTTGAACATGTCGAAGCTGTACTGTTCGAGGCCGCTCTCAAGGGCAGCGATATCGGAACGTGCCCGATCAATGCGTGACTTGCCGAGCACCGGGCCGACAGAAATGACGACAGCTGTTGCAAGCAGCGCCATGATCGAAACGGTGACGAGCAGTTCAACAAGCGAGAAGCCCGAATCCTTATGGATGACTTCGGCAGATTTTGTGTCCTGGTCCTGTGTCATGAAGGCCTCCTGATTGGGACGCGGCGCTATTGAAGCGCCAATGTGTTGAGTTGGATGATTGGGAGCATGATGGACAATACGATTGTCCCGACCAGACCGCCAAGAATAACAATGATGATCGGTTCCATCAGGCTGAGGGCCGTGGACGTCGCGTTCTCGAATTCTTCCTCGAGAAATTCGGCTGCGCGCGTCATCATGCCTGGTACGTCGCGGCCCGCCTCGCCGCTCGCCACCATATGCACCATCATGGCTGGAAAAGCGTTTGTGTTCTTGAGTGCAGCCGCGAAGGAGCCGCCTTCGCTGACCTTTACCGCAATCTCGTCGGCGGCCTTGCGGAACACGCTGTTTGCCATTGCGCCGCGCGCCGCTTGCAGGGATTCCAGAACAGTCGCGCCAGAGGATGAAAGTGTGGCGAAGATACGGGCGAACCGGGCAGCTGAAACGGTGCGGGCAAGATTGCCGATGACAGGCAGGCGCAGGATGAATCGGTCCATGGATTCGCGCACCCCTGGCGCGCGCAGGAGGCGGTTGAGGGCAATGACACCCACGACGACACCGATGGCGATGAGCCAGCCCCAGTTGCGCAGAAGGTTTGACACCATGATAACCTGCTGGGTCAGCCAGGGCAGCTTCGCGTCGAACATGTCGAACTGTTCGACAAGGCGCGGCACGACGATGATCATCAGCGCGATGACCATGCCGATGGCGAGCGTGGCCAGCAGGGCCGGATAGATAAGAGCGGATTGAACCTTCTGGCGCAGCCGCCAGGTGTTTTCCAGATAGATCGCGAGACGCTCCATCACTTCGCCCTGACGGCCGGACATTTCGCCGGCTGCGACAACGGACTTGAAGAGCGGCGGGAAAGCCCGCGGCGCGGTCGCCAGAGCATCTGCGAAACGTGAGCCTTCGGTGACCTCATTGCGGACGCGGTGGAGGATGGCGACGGTTTCGGGTTTCGCGTCTGCGGCAACTGCGGTCAGCGCCTGTTCGACGGTGAGTCCGGACTGCAAGAGGACAGCGAGCTGACGCGCAAGAAGCGCCCGGTCTTTCTCCGAGATGCGACCACTGGCGCCTTTGCCACCGCGCGCTGTCTTGGCGCTGAGCGGAGAGACCTCGACGGGCATGAGCTCGCGCAGGCGCAATTCCTTGCGGGCTGCGCGCGGGCTGTCTGCTGAGATGACGCCGCGCATGCGCTTGCCACCCGTGTCGACGGCGACGTACTCAAACGCTGCCATCGCGGGCCTCCTTGCGGCAGACCCGCAGGACTTCCGTCACGCTTGTCTCGCCAGAGAATACATAGCGGCGCGCATTCTCGATCAGGCGATGGTGATCGGCGAAGGCGACGGCTTCTATGGCATCTTCCGTGGCATCCGCATGCAGCAGGTTGCGCACGGCATTGTCGATGACCAGCAACTCATAAATTGCGATACGCCCATGGAAGCCGGTATTGCCGCACGCCATGCAGCCCTTGGGTGTGTAATGCGTGAAGGATTCGGCGGGAGGCAGATCGAGCGCTTCGTACTCGGCGGCGCCGGCGGGCGCTGGCTCTTTGCAGACATCGCAAAGCTTTCGCACCAGGCGCTGGGCCATGACAGCACGCAGGGTCGAGGCCATGAGATAGGTTTCGACGCCCATGTCGCGCAGGCGGGTGATGGCGCCAGCGGCACTGTTTGTGTGCAGGGTGGAGAAGGCGAGGCGGCCAGTTGACGCGAATTCGAAGGCGGCTTCGGCAGTTTCAAGATCACGGATCTCGCCGACCATGACGATGTTGAAGTCCTGACGCAGGATGTTGCGAAGCGCGCGGGCAAAAGTGAGTCCGACCTTGGCATCCATCTGTGTTTGGCTAATGCCTGGCAGGCCGTACTCAACCGGGTCCTCCAGCGTCATGATGTTCACGTTGCCGGTATTGAGGCGCGAGATGGATGAATAGAGCGTCGTCGTCTTGCCCGAACCGACAGGACCGGTGACGAGGATCACGCCGTTTGGCTGGCTCAACACCTGATCGAAGCGCTGGTAGGTGTCTGAGTCCATGCCGAGTTGTTCAAGCGTCAGCAGGGCGTTCTGGGTGTCGAGGAGGCGGAGTGCGACCCGCTCGCCAAACCGGGTGGGCAGGATGGCGACACGCACGTCGATTGAGCGGCCACCGGCTTGCAGGGAGATGCGGCCATCCTGTGGCAGGCGTTTCTCGGCAATGTCTAGGCGCGCCATGACCTTGATGCGAGAGACCAGCGGTGCAGCGAGCTTGCGTGGCGGCGTGATCACTTCGACCAGATCGCCATCAATGCGATAGCGAATGGACAGTTTGTCCTCGAACGGATCGATGTGGATATCCGAGGCGCGGCGTTTCATCGCCTCATAAATGAGGCCGTTGATAAGGCGGATGACCGGCGCATCATCGCTACCGCCGAGCAGGTCTGCCGCTTCCGGGATGTCATCTATCAGGCTTTCCAGCCCGCCCCGGCTGGCCACGGCCGCCTCGATGTCAGTCGCCCCAAGGGGCCCCTGGCTAAAGGCGTTGGTAAGCGCACGATCAAAACTGGCCGCATCCATCGACTCGATGGCGTGCGCGCACCCGAGGGCCCGGCGTGCCTCGACGAGCCAGAAAGCATCCGCGCCCATGCGCACGCCCACCGTCAGGGTGTCGCGATCAGGCAGGACAATGAGGCCCTTGTCCTTGGCGAAGGCGTAAGTGAACTGGCGGGAGGATGCTGCTTGTGTGCTCATCGGATTATTGCGGGGCGGGGGATCCCAGAACCTCGCTGACAAAAGCGTCGAGCGAGTTCACCTTGTCATCCTTACCGTTCCAGAGTTCTTCAGCGCGGACGAAGCGATAGCTGCGCGCCGTTACATCGCGTGCGCTTTGGCGGTCGCGAATGACAGTGGGCCGGATAAAGACCATCAGGTTGGTACGTTTCGTGGCCGTGCCTTCGGAACGAAAGATGCGACCCGCGACTGGAATATCACCGAGGATTGGCACCTTCTCGTTTGCGACCGTGTCGGATTGCTGAATGAGACCGCCGATGACGATAATCTCGCCGCTATCCGCAAGGACGTCAGTGGTGATCTGGCGCTTGTTGAAGATGAGATCGGACGTCGCGGTCGTAATGGCGCCAGCTATGCTGGAGACCTCCTGGTTGATTTCCAGACGCACCGCGTCGTCAGATGAAATACGCGGCGTCACATCAAGCCGTACACCGATTTCCTTTCGGTCCACGGTCTGGAAAGGATTGCTGTTGTCACTGCCGAGGACAGAGCCGGTAATGATAGGGACTTCCTGACCAACCAGAAGCGATGACGTGCCATTGTCGAGCGTCATGTTGAATGGCTTTGAGAGCACGCGGGAATTGGTGTCACTTTCGACCGCCGTGAGGATGGCACCAAACAACGTGTCGCCATCCTGACCGCCAATACCGACGCTGAGTCCCGTAAGGCCGAGAAGGGAGGTAACAGCAGATGCGGCGAAAGGATTGCTGTCGCCCGTATCGAAGGGCGTATCACCGGCAACCGCGCCAGCCAGCGCAAGCAGGTTTGGCGCGGAACGCGAATAATTTGTAGACGCAAAAGGCACAGTGGAGTTGCCCGTCCCGCTGAGCAGGAATTGCAGGCCAAGTTCGCGGGCGGTGTCGTCCGACATTTCAACAATGATGGCTTCGACAAGCACCTGGGCGCGGCGTTTGTCGAGATCCTGAATGACGCGTTCAAGTGTCAGCAGGGTTTCGCTTGGCGCATTGATGACGATTGAATTTGTCGGGGCATGAAAGGCAATTGTGCTTGGTGTGACTTCGCCGCCCGTTTCTGCGCGCCGGAAAGCCATGGCGCCTGCCACTTTTTCAAGGATCGGCACGATTTCGGAGGCGTCAGCATTCTTGAGCGAAATGACGCGGAGCGTGTCCTCGACCCTGTCAGTCGCATCGAGTTGCTCGATCACTTTCAAGGCGCGGTCGACAGTGATGTCGTCGCCACGGATGACGATGGAGTTGCCTGTTTGCGAGGCGATGGCCTGGAAGTTGGAGGCGTAGGAATCTTCTCCGCCACTTTTCTGCAGTGCCATGAGGATAGATTCCATTTCGCCCGACGGTATGTTCCGGAGCGAAATGGTTTCCGTCCGGGTCCGATCCTCATCGATGCCCGCTACGAGCTGACGGATGCGGGGCATGTTGGACTCGTAATCGACAACGACCAGCGTGTTGGAGCGGGGGTTGGCGATGACCTGTCCCTGCGCGTCCACCAGCGGCTTGACCATCTGGGCGGCTTCAAGCGCATTGAAATTGTCGAGGTGTATGATTTCCGTCACGAAGCTGTTCGCACCAGCCGAGCGCGTGCCGGCTTCGGTGACTGCGGATTGTTCCGGTATGATACGATACGTGTTCTTTCCTGCCGGCACGGCTGTGAAGCCCTGCACGCGCAGTGTGGATAGGAAAACCTCGAAGACGCCTTCACGCGTGAGCGGCGTGGAAGACGTTACCGTGACGCGTTTGCCCCGGACATCCGGATGTACGATGAATGTGTAGCCGGTGACGATCGAAACGTCGGCGATCAGGGAGCTCAGTTCCACATCGTCGAAATTCAGAACATGGCGCGCAGCCTGAGCCGTGGGCTCACCGGCCTGCCCGAAAGCGGGCAGTGCGGTTGCGGCCAGCAGGACGGCCGAAAGGCCGAAGCGGAAGTTCATTCTATTCTCCCTCAGGGAAACGAAGCGTGACCGGCACATCCGCGTTTCCGCGCCTGACCATCATGGAAATCTCGGGCGACCGGGCCAGTCGCTCGGTTACGCTTTGCATGTCGATATCGCGCACAGGGGTCCCATCGAGTGTGGTCAGGATATCCCCTGATTCAATTCCTGTGCCAGACAGGGCCGCTGCGGAGCCAGGCGTGGTCAGGCGATAGCCAACGAGGTTGCCTTCCTCAGTAACGGGCGAGATGTTCAGTGACGCCAGCAGCGCACGATCTATCGTCGCAGGCTTTGATTCCACGACAGGCGCACGCTGGCTTCCCTGAATCATACCTTCTTGTCCTGGCAGAGACAGGACGGCGAGTGCATCAGCGTTACTCTCCATCATGAGTGTTTCGAGCGCGCCACCCTTGCGGATCAGAACCCGGTCAGGAAGCACGCGATCAAGCGTGACCCCGTCAATGATCGTATCTCCAGGATGGTAGGTCAGGGCCTTGTTGTCGGGTGTCTGGATGATGGCGATGGCTTCGTCCGACGCAACGCCGTCATTATTTGCCGCAAGAGCTCTGACACCCTTGAGTGATAGGTTAAGGCTGGTGGCAGGCGCGTTTGGCAGTAGATCCACACCTGTCGCAGTCGCACCGAAGCGGTTGGCGCGTGTCAGTGCAGTCAAATCTACACTGGATAACGAAGCATTTGCCGATGCTGGCGCAGCTGCAACGGGCAAGGGTAGCGGCTCGCTGACAGCCCCGCCGGAGTCAATGAGAACCCAGGCAAACCGGGCGAGTAGAAGACCGAGAATTCCCGTGACAAGAATTTCGAGTCCAAGGCGCACGCGCGGTAACCATGGCACCAGTGCTGCCGATATTTCCATGTAACGCCTCATTTCAGGGGCCCTTTGAACGGGGCGCCAACTCTACAACAGAAGTCCGCTGAGGCTTTGCGGCCGCAGCGGACTGGTTTTCAGATCGAAAATTCGCCGATCATGTCACGTATATCAGAACTTCCTCTTCAACCCGAAGGAAACGACAGTACCTTGATCATACGTATCAATATCAACGCGGTCACCATTAAGTTCCTGATAGGCTTGGTACCCTTCTCCCAATATATTTTCAATATTCAGAGAGAATTCGTACTCGCCACCATTGGCCTCAAATCCCTTATTCCACACCAGATCTACAGTTGTTGGCGGTTGTTCAATAAATGCCGGTACATTGAGTGACAGTAGTTCGCCTGTGCGAATTCTATCTGAAACGTAATTAACCAACAGGTTCAGTTCTGAGTTTGCCTGCTCATTGAGCAAGGCGATTTGCAGGTTGAACAGGTGCTCGGATTGCCCTTGCAGTCTGCGCCCATCAAGGATGCGACCTGCTGCAGGTGTCGTGCCACGAGACGGGAAGAGGGGTGAGCCGACGTTGATGGCAACGTCGCCATTGGCGTCCACTTCGGAATCCGACCAAGTATAGTTGGTCTTCACCTGCAGGTCGCGGTCGTTGAAGAAAGACCATTTGGTCCAATCGTACATCGGCAGTTTCTGTTCGTATTCGACCTCAAAGCCGTAGAGCTTTGCGGCGGGTACGTTGATGAACGAGGTCCGGACCGGTTCGACGCTGACGAGGAATTCCTCGATCGGGTTTTCGAGGTCCTTGTAGAACAGGCCAAAGGTCGCGAACTGGTCGCGGGCGAAGTAGTATTCCGCCCGGATATCGTAGTTCTTGATGGAGGCGTTCTTGAGATAGGGGTTACCTACGAAGTTTACGTCCGTCTCTGTGTCGACGAATTCCTGCGGTGCCAGTTCCCGGAACTGCGGGCGGGTCAGCGTCTGGGAGTAGCCAGCGCGGACCTGGACTTCGTTGATCGGGTTCCAGGTCAATGTAAGTGCAGGCAGGAAGTCGGACGTCTCATTTACGCCTTCGACCACATTGCCGGTGCGGTCCGACAGGTCGGCCAGCACATCAACCGCCTGGATGGCATCCTCATAGCGTCCACCAACCGCCGCCCGCAGATAAGGCGTGATCTGGACGTCGACACCGACATAGGCTGCGTCGGTCTCAAGAGTCGCAAGATAGTAGGGAGGGAATTGCGGGCCGACGACCTGGCTGACATTACCGAGGCCATTCGCAAACAGGTAGGCATACGTGTAGTCGAGACGCTGAAGGCCGTCTGTGCCGCCGGTCCCTTCAATATTGTAGATGATCGACGATGCGACGCGATCATTTTCAACATAGGCATAGCCTGCCTTCAATTCGACTTCACAGAAATACGTGCAATCTGCACGGCTTGCGACAAGCGGGAGCGTGAAGTCGATGCCGAAGTCTGTGGTGTCGTCATCGACGCGGCTGAACTGGAGGCGGTTGGCCGCCGGCGAGGAGTTCAGGCGGTAGGAGCCATCAGGCAGCACCGAATATTCATTGGAAAGCTGGTATGGAGCATTTCGAAGGGCTTCCGAATAAGAACCGCGCCATTCGATTTCCAGATTCATGAGGTCCGGGAAGACATGTTCGCCGAGAACCTGAGTCGACCAGAGCTGTCGCTCAAACCATTCCAGGGCGTCCCTGCGAAGGTTCACGCCTTCGTTGTTGATGCCCTCCTGGGTGCGGGCTTCCTTGTCGGTTGAACGTGTCACCAGACCTGTGAATGTCAGCTTGTGATTGTCGAACAGATCAAGGCCGAGCACTGCAAGACCATTCAGGCCAACCGTATTTTCGGTGCTGTTCCGGTCCTGGCTGAAGTTCTCAATGAGCTGACCGCCCTGAACCGAACCGAGTGCGCGCTGGCCCGACTTGGTTGACCATTTGTTCGAGTAGCCAAGCGACCCGAGGATGCCGACAGAAACGTCATTTGAAACATCATAGCGGTCGCCGCCAGTAAGCGAGCCACCGAAATTGGGACCAATTTCGCCGCGTTGCAGCACGAGCAGGGATGAGTTGTCGGTCAATTGCCTGCCGAATTCACGTGTGAGTCCGTCGTCAAGCGAAGGTAGGTCACGTGCGCCGTCGTCAACGCCGAGCCAGTCTGTGTCGGATCCGTCATATAGCAGGCCGTTGTTGAGGGTCGTGACACTGTCGCCGCTTATGCTGCCGCCAACTGTTAGGAAGCGCTCGCTGGGAATACCCTTGGTGCGAAGGTCAACGACGCCGCCGCCGAATTCGGCAGGCAGGTTTGGCGAGTAGGTTTTCTGAACAAGTACCGACTTCAAGGCTGCCGTCGGAAACAGGTCAAGTGGCGCGACACGGCGCAGAGGTGCCGGGCTTGGGAGAGGGGATCCGTTCAGCAGAACACTGGAATAGCGTTCGTTCAGGCCACGGACATAGATGAATTCGTCATCGGCGGTTGCGATGCCGGCGACACGCGCCAGCGCCGCTGCCGCATCACTGTCGCCCTGGATAGCGAAGTCGCCTTCGTCGATGAGGCTGGAGACTTCGGACGTGCTTCGCTTTTCGTCCGGAATGAACTGGCCGCGGACGACGACAGTCTCTTGACGCGACTCAGCATCTTCTGTTGTCGCGGCGGGTTGTGCCGATTCTGGTGGTGGCGAGACCTGATCGGCCTCCTGCGCGAAAGCCGGGACCACCCATGCGAGGCAGGCGCTGGTAAGAAGCAGCGACCGTATATGTGATCTTCGTATCATTTTGTTTCCCCGAAAAGCGCGTCAGGACCCAATCCTGGCTGCGCGCTGAAACTCTGAAATGTGAAAAGAGGTGGGGCGGCAAAAACATTGCCACCCCACCCCGGTATCGACCGTTTTGTTAGTTGGCCGAGGTAAGGGCGCCCGTCTGATCGATAGACCAGCCAAGGAACCATTTGTCGTCTGCATCCTCGACAGCGCCGATATAAGTCGTTGGCTCGAGGTTGCCGATGCCGGTCACGTCGAACACGGACACCGAATTCTCGTTGGCGCCTGGTACGACGCCTGGGCGTCCTGCGCGGAAGGTGAAGCCAGTCATCGTGTGCGGCAGGCCCGTCTCGAAGTTGTTGGCTGCCGTATAGGTCGGCTCGGTGGCATCGTTCGCGAGAGCCAGACCGTTCTCGTCCAGGAAGAGCGAACGAATAACCAGCGCGCCTGCTGCATTTGGATCAGCCGTACCGGCGTTGGTGTTGGTGATCGTCTGGCCGTCATCAACATCAAGACCGAACTGGGCCCAGCCAATGATGATGCCGTTGGCAACCGTGCCGGCCATGCCGCGGCGCAGTTTCGCACCGATCTGTTCGGCAGGGTCGTCACCCGCGATGAGCGTGAAGTTCGAGATCCGCGGTGTCGAGACGGGCGTCTTGGTATTGTTGCCGTCGCGGTTGTCGCCTTCGAAGCCGTTCGGGTCAGATGACATGCCGCCGGTTGCGGATGAATTGCCGCCGGTTGCAATGATATACTGAGCCGAACCAATCCAGCCGTCCGTCCAGTCGAACTGGTCATCGCCACAGCCTGTCGACAGGATGTGTTTCACGCTGACCGTGCCGCCAAAGAACTCATAGCAGTCATCAAGGTTGTTATAGACCTGGACATAGTCGACTTCCGTGCCGGAACCGACACCCTGGAAGGCAATGCCGTTCAGTTCGTCTTCGTTGGTTAGCCGCACACCAGCGTATTGGACGCGTGTGTAGTAGATCTGACCGCTATCGTCGTCTGCCGATGCGCCGCCGAAGAAGCCCGAAGAGCCCTCGCCGGACTTTTCACAAGCCAGCGTTCCGCCTGTCGCCAAGCCGTCGGCGCAGTTGTTGATTGGAGCCCGGCCGTTGATAACCAGTCCACCCCAAAGGCCCTTGGTGTCCGCGTCGATTGGCGTCGTGCCATCAACAGCACCTTTTGCCGTCATGACGACTGGTGCACTGGCGGTGCCGTTCGAGAGAATTTTCGAACCGCGTGCAATCACCAGATAGTCGTCATTGCCCGACCCAACGACCGTGACGCCGGCATCAATTGTCAACGTTGCGCTTGTGGAACCCGCAAGCGGTGCAGCTGGGTCAGCGCCTTGATCCGTGCCGACAAACACAGGACCAACCAGTTCATAGATAAGCTGGTCGCCGTTTGTCAGGCGGACGTCGGACGTGATCGGCGCAGAAGCGCTGATCTGGCAAAGCTTCTTGCTGTCCAGTGTGCCGTTTTCCGTCGTGCCTGTCGGGCAGTTTGCCTCTACGGCATCGAAGAATGTACCGGGCGTGGTGAAGCTGGCCCAGTTGGCTGTTGGCGTTTCTGTTGGACCAAATGCGCCGACATAGGTTGTCGTGTCGAAGAACGTATCAGCTGACAGGGCTGTCGAAACGGGGACGCCGAGTTCAACTGTACCAGGGAAATATTCGTTGTTCAGCGAATTCGTAACTTCAACCATATTGTCCGCTGGAGCGAAGGGTGCCACCGGATCAGCGTCCTGCTGGAAGTTGACCGTGTTGTCGAATGCGATCGACTCAAGGTTCAGCGATCCATCGCCGAGGTTGGTGAATGTCTGGGGCTCATCAATGTCGAGACCAGTCGGGAAGCCGACCACGATACCGTTGACGATTGTCCCCTTTGTGCCGCGGCGGAGCAGCATGCCCTGCTGGTTGGCGTCGGAACCGATCAGTGTGAAGTTTGCGATCTTCGGATCCGAGAAGGGAGTCTTGGCGTTGGCCTGATCGCGGTTATCAGCTTCGATACCCCGGGGATCGGAAGAGGACGCATTGTTCGAGCGAACCAGAACGTATTGAAGACGGCCGGACCAGCCATCCGTCCAGTCAACGGAGTCGTCGCCCGCGCCGGAAACGGCGAGGTATTTAACGTTAACCGATCCACCGAACCATTCGACGCCATCGTCGAGGTTGTTGTGGACCTGGATGTGGTCGACAGTGGTGCCGGAACCGACGCCCTGGAATGCGATACCGTTGAGCTCGTCTTCATTGGTCAGGCGCGCGCCCGCATATTCAACGGTGACGTACTGAAGTGTACCGGAATTATCTGTCGTATCTGCGCCGCCGAAGAAGCCAGAAGCACCTTCACCAGACTTCTCACAACCAGCTGAGCCGCCGACCGCTGTACCATCTGCACAATCGTTGATTGGCGCGCTACCGTTGATGACGAGGCCACCCCAGAGGGCTGTCGAGTTGGCCGTGAGCAGGCTTGAGCCCGTTTCTTCATCATTAATTGCTGCGCGAGCCGTGAAGCGGACTGGATTAGTTGCTGTGCCGATCGCTTCGATCGTCGAGCCGCGTGAGATGACGATATAGTCGCCTGTTCCTGTCGCAGTACCTGTCTTGGACGCACCGAACACGCGAACACCTTGGCCAAGGGTAAGCGTCGCTGCTGTACCGCCTGCGGTGTTGACATCGGAGCCCATGAAAACCGGGCCGCTGATGGCTATGGTCGTGTTTGCAGGAATGTTGATATCTTGCGTGATGATCGTCTGGTCACCGGTGCCAAGGACGCAGACGCTCACATCAGCAAAACCTGCGGTGTCGACAGCAGCGAGTGTTGTGGCTGTCGTGCCGGTTGGGCAGCCTGCAGTCGGGACGAGCTCTATAGAGGCAGCGGCAGGTGGCGGCGGTGGTGGAGGAGGTGATGGGGGGGCCGTGGGAGGCGAACCTGCGCCAGGAGAAGAAATCGTGGTGTCTGAGCAAGCCGCCAGCGTGAGCGCGGCGACGCTCGCCAGGGCGGCGAGCTTCCAGGTCTTTCCGGTAATCATGGGAACCCCTTTGAGGTAATTTGTTCAATCTCGGATCGAGTTGAAGTGTACCGTTTGATTCCCCCGGCGCCTTCAGACTCTGGGCCTTATCCCACCTGAACTTAACTATTTAGAAACAGTAAGATGAAACTTCGGCGACAGATGTTTGACGGTTTCAAGACAGTTGCATTTCGCAACATTTTCTCAAATACTACAGTAACTTGTACCTATACAGGACAATATCCGTACAGGTATCAAAGTATAGTGCTTCTGGGGCTGTAGAAGCTGCTATGCGCGGCGCTCTAAGGCGGCGCCATCCCCTTGCAATGTTCAGGAAGGTGACGCGCTTGGGCGTTTTACGGCGACGGATTGTCGGTTGACCCTTGGGGCGCCTGATTCACTTGCGCCAGCGCAGCGTCCATCGAGACTTCCATCAGGCGACCGTTGCGCGAGAAGAAAAATGTCTTCGCATCACCCGACAGGCCTGCGCCAAAGTCGATCTGGTCAGAATTCACAGGCGCACCCAAGTTGCGGGGCTGCTGCCAACTGCCTGCGCCATCGGCCTCTATCATCCATATGTCGACACTGCCGAGACTGGGTTGTCGATGGGAGTAGAAGAACAGCCGTGCGCCGTCTGGCGTTACCGCAAGATGTGAGTCGACACGGAAGTCATTGACGAAGGATGGCATGGTCTGAACATCCCATTCGCCCGGTGCGTTCTCTCGGGCCGACATAATGTCGTAGCCACCGCCTCCGGCTCGCGCATGATTGGTGGAAAAGAAGAGCGTGCCGTCTGCAGTCATGGCGGGGCTCGACTCGTTCGCACCCGTATTGATTATATCAAGCGGCAAATATTCAGGCGTTCCCCATACCCCATCCGCGAGCGCAACACGCCACAGGTTAAGGTCCTTGCGGCCTTCACGACCAGGCAAATCAACGTCGCTTGCGTAATAAAGCATGCCATCGTGAAAACTGAAGGACGGCGTGGTCAGCGATATTTTTGTCGGGAAATCGAGTTTCGCTGGTTCGCTCCATACCTGACCGGAACGGCGCATTTCATAAAGATAGGTATGGTCGCCATCTTCCTGGGCGAAAACGCGGATAGTGCCATCCACATTTTCCGTCATGCTGTAGGCACGTGTGAATGTGGTCGGTTCTGGTGCGTCAGGCAGAACCGCTTGCGGTACAGCCATGTCAGGTTGGCTACAGGCGGCCACGAGCGCGGTCATCGCGCATAGCGCCAGCGCGCGCGGAGTTTGAAAGTTCATCTTAGAAAAGGACCTCAGCAGGCACATCAAGCGCCGCCGCCAAACGCTTGGCCGTTTTCAGGCCGAATGTCTGGCCGCGCTCGATTGCGGATATGTGGTTGGGCCGGATGCCGCACTTTTCGCTCAGCTGGCTTTGCGTCAGCAGGCGGAATTCACGCAATACACGGACAGGGTGCTCGCCAGATTCGATGCGGTTCTGCACCGCCTGCGGCAGCGTGCTGGGAGCGGCCGCCATGTCCGCCAACTGCTTTTCGAGCAGGGCGACCTTGGCCTCAAGATCCATGAGACGGCCTTCAAGTCCATATATCAGATCGGGGTCGCCCATACATTCCATCCCTACGCTGGGCGCAGGGTTATGTGATGAATGAAAACCTTTGGTGTCGCTTACAAAAAACTTTCATGACGAAATCATGGAACATTTCACAAAAGAGACATGTGTAATACAAGAAAGCGTATTTCTTTTTTGCCTCAAGCCGCCCCGAAAACCCGCTCGAAAATCGTATCGACATGTTTGAAATGGTATTCCAGATCAAACAGCGCTTCGAGTTCTTCATCGGTCAGTTTGGCTTTGACATCCGGGTCTGTCTTGAGAAGGTCGAGCAGGTTGCCTTCACCGCGCCATGTGCGCATCGCGTTGCGCTGAACGAGCGTGTAGGATTCCTCACGGCTGACACCATGCTCGACGAGGGCGAGCAGGATGCGTTGCGAATTGTGCAAGCCGCCCATGCTTTCGATCGTGCGCAGCATGTTCTCCGGATAGACGACCAGGTTCTCGACGACGTTTGCAAGCCGGTGCAGTGCAAAATCGAGATGGATCGTTGCGTCAGGGCCGATGCCCCGCTCCACGGAGGAGTGGGAGATGTCCCGCTCGTGCCAGAGGGCAACGTTTTCAAGCGCCGGGGTAACAGCTGAGCGGACGAGACGGGCGAGGCCTGTCAGGTTTTCGGTCAGGACCGGGTTACGCTTGTGCGGCATGGCCGACGAGCCCTTCTGGCCGGGGGAGAAAAACTCCTCGGCTTCGAGCACTTCGGTGCGCTGAAGGTGGCGCACTTCTGTAGCCAGGCGTTCGACCGACGACGCAATGACGCCAAGCGTGGCGAAGTACATGGCATGGCGGTCACGCGGGATGACCTGCGTGGAGACCGGCTCTATGGCGAGGCCAAGCTTGGCAGCGACGTGCGCTTCGATCTGCGGATCTATATTGGCGAAGGTGCCGACTGCGCCGGAAATGGCGCAGGTTGCGATCTCCTCGCGGGCAAGCTCCATGCGGGCGCGGGCGCGTTTGAATTCGGCATAGAAGGTGGCGAGCTTTACGCCGAACGTGGTCGGCTCGGCATGGATGCCGTGGCTGCGGCCGATCGTGGGCGTAAACTTGTGCTCGCGAGCGCGGGTTTCGAGGGCCTTCAGGACGCGGTCGAGGCCGCCAAGCAGGAGGTCTGCTGCCCGCACCATCTGGACGTTGAGGCAGGTATCGAGCACGTCTGACGAGGTCATGCCCTTGTGCAGGAAGCGCGCTTCCTCGCCGACATGTTCTGCGACGTTCGTGAGGAAGGCGATCACGTCATGCTTCACTTCGCGCTCAATGGCGTCGATGCGGTCGACTTCGAAGGCTCCCCGCTCGCGAACGGCCTGAGTCACGCCCTCCGGTATGATTCCAAGGTTTTCCATGGCTTCGGCGGCAAGTGTCTCAATCTCGAGCCAGATGCCGAAGCGCGTTTCGGGAGACCAGATGTCGGCCATTTCGGGACGGGTATAACGCGGAATCATGGGGCGCCTCTCTGCTTGTGAGGCCCGTATAGCCCGGAATCGCCCGATTGCCAGTGTCGGCACGCCGCAGATGGCTTGTTCGCGCCTTGACTGAACAGGCTGGCCGCTACGCGCAGGCTGGGTTAAAACGAATTCAGGAACAGATTGGCAGGTGGGGTTGCCGAATGCAGCCGAGGGGAATGACGATGACAAGACTGCTGTTGACGACGGCGATGGCCATCACACTGGCCGGGTTTGCAGGCGCTCAGGGCGGTGCAGACTATCCGCCGACATCTAATACGGGTTCCTGTTTTGCCCGTGTTTTGATGCCCGAGACGACCGAGGTTGTTACCGAGCAGGTGTTGGACGCGCCGGAGCGGACGGAGATCAAGGTTATCCCGGCTGTCTATGAGACCTACACGAAGGACGTCATGGTGAAGGAGGCGACGACGGCCTATACCGTGATCCCCACAGAATACGAGACACAGACGGACCAGGTTCTTGAATCACCGGAACGGATGGAAACAGTCGTCATCCCGGCCGAATACGAGACCTATTCAGAGAAAGTCCTGATCCGTCCGGCCTATACAACCTGGAAGCCAGGTGCGGGCCTTTATGGACGCAATGTGACTGCCGCCAGCGCTGACGCCAGCACGGTTGTGTCGACGGGCGAGCTTCTGTGCCGTGTCGAAGTGCCCGCGCAATATGACGAGGTGAAGCGGACCCGGCTCATTAAGCCAGAGCGCACCGAAACGAAGATCATTCCAGCAAAATACAAGACCGTGACCAAACAGCTGGTGAAAACGCCAGCGCGCGTTGTTGAAGAGGCTGTGCCTTCTGTTTACGAGACACTTACGCTGCAGAAGCTCGTGACGCCCGCTCAGGAGCAGACGATGGTCATACCGGCCAGCTACAGGACGGTTGAGAAGCGTGTCGTGACAGGCGGTGGAAGTGTCGAATGGCGTGAAGTGCTTTGCGACACGAACGCGTCGGCGGCCAAGATTGCGGAAGTTCAGAAAGCGCTGACGACAAAGGGATACAGTGTGCCCGCCGATGGTGAATTCGGCCCGGCGACCCTGAAGGCCATGGAGGCCTACCAGCGCGCGAATGGTCTGCCTGTGGGCTACCTGACTGTCAGTACAGTAGAATCACTAGGTGTTTCAGTCGAATAGCGACCTATAAGGTGAAGGTTAGTCACACGCCGTTAGCGGCAAAGGATAGTCATGGCCCGATCCCATCATCATGTTGAGCGTCACCTCGTCTCGCGAATTGGCTGGATGCGTGCAGCTGTGCTTGGGGCCAATGACGGCATTGTCTCAACGGCGAGCCTCATCATCGGCGTTGCTTCGGCGTCGGCCGCTCGAGAGGAAATCCTGATTGCTGGCGTTGCCGCGCTGGTAGCGGGCGCAATGTCGATGGCTGCAGGCGAATATGTGTCCGTGAGTTCGCAGTCGGACGCTGAACAGGCAGATCTTGCGCGCGAGCAGAAGGAGCTGAAAGACGGCCCAGTCGCCGAGCATGCTGAGCTGGCCGGTATTTATGAAGAGCGGGGGCTTACGCCTGAAACAGCAAAAGAGGTCGCGCGGCAGCTGATGGCGCACAATGCGCTGGAGGCGCATGCGCGTGACGAACTTGGGATTACCGACCTGACCGCGGCAAAGCCGGTTCAGGCAGCATTTTCCTCGGCGATTTCATTTGTAGTGGGAGCGGCCCTCCCGCTGGCGTTGGTATGGCTCGTTCCCATTACCAGCCTTATCTGGGTGGAAGCTTTTGCATCGCTCGTGTTCCTCGCGCTGCTGGGCGCTGTTGGCGCGCGGGCAGGGGGCGCCGGCATTTGGCGCCCAACAATCCGGGTGACGTTCTGGGGTGCGCTGGCGATGCTGATTACCGCCGGTATCGGCAATCTGTTTGGCAGCGTGATCTAACCGCGTCACGTTTTACGTCTAAACGATCAAGAAAAAGCCCCGGCGCCTTTCGGTACCGGGGCTTTTGACTATCAAGCTTTGAAACGCGGGGCTTAGGCCTTGGACATTTCGGCTTCGAGGTTCTGAGCGACCTTCTCGATGAAGCCCTCGGTTGTCAGCCATTCCTGGTCTGGACCGACGAGGAGCGCGAGGTCCTTGGTCATGTCGCCAGCTTCAACGGTCTTCACGATGACCGATTCCAGCGTCGCAGCGAATTTGCTGACTTCCGGTGTGCCATCCATACGACCGCGGTGGCTGAGGCCTTGTGTCCAGGCGTAGATCGAAGCGATCGAGTTCGTCGATGTTGCTTCGCCCTTCTGGTGGTTGCGATAGTGGCGCGTAACAGTGCCGTGGGCAGCTTCAGCTTCGACCGTGTTGCCATCGGGCGTCATCAGAACGGAGGTCATCAGGCCGAGCGAGCCGTAGCCTTGCGCGACCGTGTCGGACTGGACGTCGCCGTCATAGTTCTTACAGGCCCAGACGTAACCGCCGGACCATTTCATCGCGGCAGCAACCATGTCGTCGATCAGGCGGTGCTCGTAGGTGCCACCGAATTCCTTGAACTTGTCAGCGAATTCCGCGTCGAACACTTCCTGGAACAGATCCTTGAAGCGGCCATCATAGGCTTTGAGGATTGTGTTCTTGGTCGACAGGTAGACAGGCCATTTGCGCTGCAGGCCATAGTTGAAGCTGGCGCGAGCAAAGTCACGGATCGACTGGTCGAGGTTGTACATACCCATCGCAATGCCGGCTTCAGGGAAGTCGAACACTTCTTTTTCGATTTTCTCGCCGTTCTCACCGACCCATGTCATGGTCAGCTTGCCCTTGCCGGGAACGAGGAAGTCGGTGGCCTTGTACTGGTCGCCGAAAGCGTGGCGGCCGATGACGACAGGCTTGGTCCAGCCTGGAACGAGGCGCGGGACGTTCGAGATCACGATAGGCTCGCGGAACACGACCCCGCCGAGGATGTTGCGGATCGTGCCGTTAGGCGACTTCCACATTTTCTTCAGCTTGAATTCTTCGACGCGCTGCTCGTCTGGCGTGATCGTGGCGCATTTGACCGCGACGCCGTACTTCTTGGTGGCTTCTGCAGCATCGACGGTAATCTGGTCGTCGGTCTCATCGCGCTTCTGGATCGAGAGGTCGTAATACTTCAGATCGATATCCAGGTAGGGATGGATCAGCTTGTCCTTGATGAGCTGCCAGATGATGCGGGTCATTTCGTCCCCGTCCATCTCGACAATCGGGTTCTTGACCTTGATCTTCGCCATGTTTTGAAATCCTTGCGGTTGGAGCTATTGGAGTGGCCTATAGCAGAGCGGGTCGCCGCGTCAAAACAGGTTCCTACATGTCAGATCAGCGCAGACCGTGCGTCATCCTCCATTCTCCCCAACTTGGTGAAAACATAGGCGCGGCCGCACGTGTCATGCGCAATTTCGGGCTCACCGATCTGCGGCTGGTCAGCCCGCGCGACGGGTGGCCGAATCCGGCTGCCGATACGATGTCGGCAGGTGCGTTTGATGCGGGTGTGGTCGTCAATGTCCATGAAACACTGCAGGATGCGCTGGAGGGCGTGACCTATCTCGTCGCGGCGACGGCCCGGCTGCGCGGGATCGAGAAGCGGGTGACGGATGCTGTGGGGGCGGCTGAGGCAGCTTTCGGGCGCTCGGCAGGTGGCGGTAAGGGCGTCGCTGCCGTCATGTTCGGGGGCGAAAAGGCCGGTTTGCCGAACGAAGCGGTGGCATTGTCGGACCTTTTAATGACCTATCCGGTCGATCCTGACTTCAAGAGCCTCAATCTGGCGCAGGCCGTGTGCGTGTTCGTGCATGAGTGGGGCAAGCTCAACGCAGCGGAAAACCCGTCAAACTTCCCATCTCAAAGCCAAGTCAAAACCGTCGAACTGCCGTCGACGCCAGAAGCCAATCCATCGACGCGCGATGACGTATTCCGGATGTTCGAGCATTTTGAGGCTGAGCTGGAGCGGGCTGGCTATTTCTTCCCACCGGAAAAGACACCGCTGATGAAGGACAATCTGCGCTCAGCGCTGATCCGTGCGGACTGGACCGAGCAGGAAGTGCAGACTTTCCGCGGCGCGATAAAGGCGCTGGCCATCGGCCGCGGAAAGGCACGTGTGAAACGCGAGGACTAGGCTATTTGCCTTTCCAGACTGGTGCGCGCTTCTCGATGAAGGCGCGTGGGCCTTCCTTGAAGTCTTCGGTGGTGACGAGACCTGCGAAGGCGGTGCCGCTGGCCTTCCAGAGTTCGTCGTCACCTTTCTTGAGCGCGTCTACAGTCACGGTGCGGCTGGCCTGCACGGCGAGCGGGGCGTTGGCCATGATACGATCGGCGAGCGATGTGGCTTCGGCCATGACGTCGGCTTCCGGCACAACTTTGTTGACCATGCCGAGTTCGAAGGCGCGCTGCGAGGACAGCGGATCGCCCGTCAGGATGACTTCCAGTGCCATAGGCATGCCGATGACGCGGGGCAGGCGGAAGAGGCCGCCAGCACCAGCGACCAGCGAACGCTTCACTTCGGGCAGGCCGAAATTCGTCGTGTCGGCGCAGACGATCATATCGCAGGAGAGGGCAATCTCGGTGCCGCCTGCGAGGGCGCTGCCTGTGATGGCGGCGATCAGCGGCTTGGTGCGTTCGCGGCGGGCGATGCCGGCAAAGCCGCCTTTTTTCGTGCTGAGTGCAGCGCCATTGCCTGCGCTTATTTCCTTTAGGTCGGCGCCGGCGCAGAAGGCCTTGCCGTTGGCTGTCAGGATCGCGACCCAGAGGTTCGGGTCTTCCTCGAACTTGTCTAGCGCGGACTCGATGCCCTGGGCCATCATGCCATTGATGGCATTGCGGGCGTCCGGGCGGTTAAGCGTAATGATGGCCAGATGGCCCTTGGTTTCGAATTCGACTGACATCTTGGCATTCCTCCAGATTGATTTTGACCAGACTAGGAGGGGTTACGCTGCGTCTGCCAAGCGGAAAGACGCCTTAAGGCGCCAAAGGTCAAAGCGCCTCTTGGCGGACCCAAGGGAAGGCCTGCCACTGTCACGAAAAATCAGGGAGACACGTCCGATGGACCTTTCATTCAGCCCGGAATACGAGGCTTTCCGCAAGGAGGTGGCCGGTACACTCGCTGCCAATGCGCATCTTGCGCCGACACCTGACGACCGGGGCATGAAGAACAGCAAGCGGCAAGCCTGGCAAAAACTGCTGATCGAGCAAGGCTTGGCCGCGCGGACCATCCCGACCGAATATGGCGGTTATGGCGCTGAGCCAGATATCCTGAAGTCCCGCATTATCGCGGAAGAGTTTGCTCGCACCGGCCTGCCAAGGGCCATGTCGAACCAAGGCATCTCCATGCTTGTGCCGACACTTCTTGAACTCGGCACGCCCGAACAGAAGGCAGCTTATATCCGGCCCACCCTCCATGGCGAGATGATCTGGTGCCAAGGCTATTCCGAGCCGGGCGCAGGATCGGATCTCGCCGCGCTGCGTACCGCAGCCGTGAGTGATGGCGATGAGTACGTCATCAATGGCAGCAAGATATGGACGTCGACCGCCAAGCAGGCGGACATGATCTTCTGTCTCGTGCGGACCGATCCGAGCGCCAAGAAGCATGAAGGCATTTCCTACATCCTCTTCTCCATGGAGACTCCCGGCATAGAAGTGCGCCCGCTGGTCGACATGACAGGTACGGCCAACTTCAACGAAGTGTTCTTCACGGATGTGCGTGTGCCGAAGACCGGCATAGTGTTTGCCGAAAACAAGGGCTGGCAGGTGGCCAACGCCACGCTCACGCATGAGCGGGGTATGCTGGGCGACCCGAACGCGACCAAGGCACGGCTCGTGGAACTGGTCGAGCTGATGAAGACGGAACGCGTGAACGGCGAACGGCTGATCGACGACCCACTGCTGCGGGACCGATTGCTGAAGCTGCAGGGCGAGGTCTACGCGATGCAGGCAAACGGACTGCGCATCACGACGCATAACCTGAAAAAGGAGAGCGCAGGACTCGCGGGACTCATTGTGAAGCTGATGGGGTGTGAGTTGAACCACGAGATTGCGCGGCTCGCGATCGATGCGCTCGGCGAACTCGGCATCATGTATGAAACGGGCGAACACTTACGAGCCGATGGGTCCTGGCAGTCGCGATACATGTACGACCTCGGCCTGATCATCGGCGGCGGCACGGCGCAGATTCAGAAGAACATCATTGCGGAGCGGGGCCTCGGGCTGCCGCGCGAACCCAAGCTGGCCAAGGCCTGAGAGGAGAAGACCGATGGAATTTGCACTCTCTGAAGACCAACGCATGTTGCAGGATAGCCTGAGCGGTTTCCTGAAAGACGCCGCACCGCTGGATACGATCCGCAAAATTGCGACAGGCGACAAAAGCTCAGCTGCCGCCCTTGTGTCTGGCCTGGATGATTTCGGACTCTCGGGCCTTCATGTTGCGGAAGAGCACGGCGGGCTCGGCCTCGGTTTGCTGGACGCTTGCCTTGTGCAGGAAGCGCTCGGTTATGCCATTGCCCCCAGCCGGTTCATGGCGACTACCGTGACGGCTCACGCCCTGCGAAACAGCGGTGAGGGGCATCTGCCAGCGATTGTGTCAGGTGCAATGCGCATGGGGCTGGCGCTGACCGAGCTTTCGTCGCGGCGCGATGGCGCAGGTGTGTCGGCCGAGAATGGCAGGCTTACGGGCACGTCCCTGCTTGCGCTGTCGGCTGAAGAATCCACGCACATGCTGGCTGCGGACACGAGCGGTAGCCTCCACATCGCCCAGACGCCTGATAATGTCGCCATGAAGACGATAGACCGGACGCGGATATTCTCCGAAGTCAGGTTTGCGGGGGAGGAAAGCGCAGCCTCGCTGAAGCCGGACGATGAGGTGCTCGCTGTTGCCCGCCTTCTGGCGGCGGCCGATACGCTGGGGGCGGCGCAGGCCATGATCGACAAGGCGGTGGCCTATGCAGCTGAGCGTCAGCAATTCGGCCGCGTAATCGGGTCGTTCCAGGCGGTCAAGCATATGTGCGCCGAGATGGCATCGCGGCTGGAGCCTTCGCGGGCGCTGATCTGGCATGCGGCGCACGCGCTGGACACAGGTGAGCCGGAGGGCCTCGTGATGGCCACGCTGGCAAAATCGCACCTGGCCGAAGCGGGTACGTTCATCGCGCGCACGTCGACGGAAGTGCATGGCGGCATGGGCTTTACCGATCTTGTCGGTCTGCACTACTGGTTCAAGCGCATTGGCGTGAACCGACAGTTGTTTGGCAGTCCGGAACAATGCCGTCATGACGCGGCGCGGCTGCAGGGTTGGCTGGAGCCCGCCTGATCAGATAACCTTGCCGGGCGAGAGGTGGCTTGCCGCCGCGACGATGGCTTCGGCATCAATCTGGAAGTGGCGGTAGAGATCACTGATCGTGCCGGTCTGACCAAAGTGCTCGACGCCGAGGGGCGTCGTGGCATGGCCTCTGACGCCGCCAATCCAGGCCAGTGTGGCGGGATGGCCATCGGTAACGGTGATCAGCGTGCAGTCGCGGGGCACCTGTTCCATCAGGCGCTCGATCTGGCTCTTGGCCCCCTTGTTGCCACGCGCGCGAGCCCTGCGCGCGGCAGTCCAGCCGGAGTTCAGGCGATCGGCCGAGGTAACTGCGAGGACGCCTATGTCGCGACGATTGTTGCCTATGCGGCCAGCGGCCTTGATGGCTTCCGGTGCGACACAGCCCTGATAGGCGATCACAATCTCGCAGTTCGGGCCGGGCTTGCGCAGCCAGTACCCACCATCAATGACGCCCTGTCGATAGGTTTCGTCATCACGATCTGAGCCGCGGACCTGTTCGAGTTGGCGCGTGGTGAGGCGAAGGTAGACCGATCCTCCGGTTTCGTCGCGCAGCCATGTGCGCTCGTCGGGGTCGTTTTCGCCACTGCGTTGCAGGTAGTCGAATGACCAGTCCATGATGATTGAGAGTTCGTCGAGGAAGGCAGGCTCGAACGACACGAGGCCGTCCTGGCTCATTCCTATGAGCTGGGCGCCGATGGATTGGTGTGCGCCACCCTCGGGCGCAAGCGTGACTCCCGATGGCGTGCCGACGATGATGAAGCGGGCGTCCTGATAGCAGGCATAATTCAGGGCATCGAGCCCTCGCGCGATAAACGGGTCATACACCGTGCCGATTGGGATGAGACGCTCTCCGAATAGCGAATGCGACAGTCCGGCTGCACCAAGCAGCAGGAAGAGGTTCATCTCGGCAATGCCAAGCTCGATATGCTGGCCCTCGGGCGAGAACTGCCATTTCTGCGTGGAAGGAATCTGCTGGTCGCGAAAAGTATCGCCCTTGGCTTCGCGCGCAAACAGGCTGCGACGGTTGACCCACGGGCCAAGATTTGTGGAGACAGTGACGTCTGGCGAGGTGGTGAGGATTCGGTCTGCGAGTTCTGTTTTCGATTTGGCGAGGGCGTCGAGAATCTTGCCGAATCCCGCCTGCGTGGACTGGACGTCATCTTCGAGAAAGATCGGGCCGGGGCTGGACACAGGCGGCGCAGTGAAGCGGCGGGGACCATCTACGAAGAAGCGCACCTGCCGAAGGAAGGCTTTGAGGGCGTCCGGGTCGTCTACGCCAGCCATCGGGGCCCACTCTTCGCCTCCGGGAATATCCATCTTTTGCTGGAAGTCCGCCATCTGCGCCTTGTTCATAAGGCCGGCATGGTTGTCCTTGTGACCAGCGAGCGGCGTGCCCCAGCCCTTGATCGTGTAGGCGAGAAAGACGGTCGGCCTGTCGTCCGTGACGGAGTCGAAAGCGTCGCAAAGGGACTGGACGCATTGGCCACCCAGGTTGTTCATCAGGGCGCCGAGTTCATCGTCGCTGCGTCTGTCGAGGAGCGCCGTGACATCGCCCTGGTCACCGATATCGTTCATCAGGCGTGTGCGCCACGCTGCGCCGCCCCGGTAGGTGAGCGCGGAATAATCGGCATTAGGGCAGGTCTGTATCCAGGTCTTGAGCGTTTCGCCGCCCGGCTCGTCGAAGGCGGCGCGCTGCAGGGCGCCATGACGCAATACGATTGTACGCCAGCCAAAGGCCTGGAAGATGGCCTCGACCTTTTCCCAGAGTCCTTCGTGCACGACACCGTCGAGGCTTTGGCGGTTATAGTCTATAATCCACCAAGTATTGCGAAGGTCGTGTTTCCAGCCTTCCTGCAGGCATTCGTAGACATTGCCTTCATCGAGTTCGGCATCTCCAACGAGCGCGATCATTCGACCAAGGGGCCGGTCAGCGGCCCAGGACTTGGCGGCGAGGTAATCCTGAACGATGGATGCGAAAGCAGTCTCCGCGACGCCTAGGCCGACTGAGCCCGTGGAGAAATCGACATCATCAATGTCTTTGGTTCGGCTGGGGTAGGATTGTGCGCCACCATAGCCTCTGAAGTTCTTCAATTTCTCGAGGGTCTGGTTGCCCATAAGATAGTGCATGGCATGGAAGACGGGCGCGGCATGCGGTTTCACCGCGACACGGTCTTCTGGGCGTAGTGTATGAAAATAGAGCGCCGACATGATCGAAACCATAGAGGCGCAGGATGCCTGATGACCGCCAACCTTTACATCATCGTCGTGCCTGTCGCGCAGGTGATTGGCGTTGTGGACCGTCCAGGCAGAAAGCCAGAGCAGGCGCTGTTCAAGAATTTTCAGCTGATCGATCTGATGCGGCATGGCGGGCGTCCCTGTTGGCACTGGAGAAGGCCACGCCTAGCAGGCGTGAACGTGCACGGGAACATTATATAGCGTTGTTCGGCACCACAAAACGCACTTTAAAGGGCATACTACCTATGACTATGCGGGCGGATGGGCAATATTCGTGCGAATGAGCGTTTCGCGAAACCAATACGCATCACGTGGATCAAGCGATGCCTTCAACCAGTCGATCACCGCCTGTCCGCGCCCCAGACGGCGGGTGCGTTCGGTGTAGGTCATCCAGAACTGGATTGAGGCGACCTCAGGAAGGTCGAGAGGCACAAGTTGGGGATAAGAAGCCCCGACATAGGAGGGCAGGATGGCGATACCGCCGCCTTCAAGGCACATCGCGATCATTGCGGATGCTGAGTTGGTGACAAGCGAAAACGACATGAGCTGGCGCGCGAGGAAGATGCCATTCGCCCACCGCTCGGGCTGATTCACATAGCTCTCATGCAGGAGACAGCGATGGCCATGGAAATCCATCAAAGTCTGGGGGTGACCGTGGCGCTCGAGATACGGCTTCGTAGCAAAGCATAGGTAGTGCACGACGCCCATGCGTCTGCCGATCAGCTCACTGCGGTTTGGCCGCTCGAACTGGATTGCAATGTCAGCTTCGTTGTTAATGAGGTCGGGCGTGGCGTCTGAGACAGTTAACGTGAGTTCAATACCTGGATAAGCTGTTTGGAAGGCGGGCAGGCGCGGGGCAAGCCAATAGGGACCAATGCCGTCACCTGTGACAAGGTGGACCGGGCCAGTGTCCGGCATGTCACTGTCAGACACATCATCATGGGCTGCAGACACGATGTCTGCCATTACATTGGCATGGCGCAGTAGCATGTGGCCGGCGGCCGTGAGATCAACACCGCGCGTGGAGCGTTTCAAAAGCTCTGTTCTGAGCGCTGTTTCGAGTTCGGTGATACGTCGACTTATTGTTGGAACAGAGCCGCCAAGCCGCTCGGCGGCGGCGGACATACTGCCAAGTTCGGCAACGGTGCGGAAGATGCGAATCCGGTCCCAGTCAAATGTTTCCGCGAGCACGCGTGTCCCCTTTCACGGGTGTAAGTCCCCGTTTCACCAGCCGGTAAAGCCACGCGGCAATGCCTGTGGCATCACACAAGTACGCTTGTAGTGGTAAACAGATATGAAAACAATCACAAATGGTAATTTGGTTCCCGGCACAATTGATCTCGCCCGTGTGGCGACTAAAGCTGGAGAATTTGGGTTTCGGCGGGCACGCTTTGCTGAGCTGGAACAAGGCGTGGCGGTGGCCGAGTCTCTGATGCAATCAAAACTGGCAACGTCGGAAGCGATCGCCGAGATGGACCGCATCACGGGGATGACAGCCTGGGTGACGGGTGACCCCGTGGACGGGATATTCCTTTCGCTACCACTTACGGCAGCAGGCGAAGCGGCCGTGCGGGACGGTACTTATGCGCCTGCTGCGCCTGATCCGTTGCACCTTTGCAAGCGCGGTCAAGGCTGCTCGGCCTTCTATATCGGGGTCTATGCGGGCGCGAACCGTGAGGCACGTCGCCGTGTGATGACGGCTGCGGCTGTGATGCGGGTGGATCTGTTCAGCGCTTATCCCTGCTTTGCTCGGGGAGCCACTGAAGACGGGCGCCGCTCGATGGAAAGGCTTGGCTTTAAACCCTTCGAAGGCGGTTTGCCGGATCTCTATCTTCAGGAGCCCCTGGATATGTTCGGGAGGGCCGCACTATGACTGGACGACCCGTCATAGGCGAAGCAGTGTTGTGCAGAAGGGTGCCGGAAGGAGCATTTGCGCGCTATACCGCCCGCCCTGTGCGGACTTTGGAAGATTATCAGAAAATGGCGGCGATACGCGCGGCGGTCTTCATGTCGGAGCAGGACTGCCCGTATGAGGAGGAGTTTGACGGTAACGATCTTTGCGCCACCCACTTTCTTGTCTTCGATGGAGCACAGGCAGTGGGAACCTTGCGCATGAGATGGTTTGCCGGGTTCGCTAAGCTTGAGCGCGTGGTTTTGATGCGCAGCCAGCGCGGTCGACCTGCCCTGCAAGTGCTGCTGGCCGAAGCGTTTGAGCTGGCCGCGCGCAAGGGTTACACCATGATGATTGCGCAAATACAGGCGCGGCTGTGGCCGGTCTGGTCACGTACCTTCAAGTGCCGAATGGTGCCCGGACGGCCGAGATTCTGGTTCTCGGATTATGAATACATCGAGATCAATATCCCGCTGCCTGAGCATCCGCAGGCACTGGGACCCGATCAAGATCCCATGTTGATGATCAGGCCGGAAGGGCAGTGGGATGTGCCGGGCGTTCTGGATGCTTCCAGCAACCGGTCTCGCAAGGCTGATGAGGCGGCGTGAGCTAGATAACCGTCGACCAGGGTTTGCTCAGCAAGGCGGCTGAGTTGATGATACCGACCATGCAATAGGTCTGGGGGAAGTTGCCCCAGAGCTCGCTCGTCGATGGATCGAAGTCTTCGGAGAGAAGGCCAACATGGTTCCGACTGGCCAGCACGGATTCAAACATCTCGCGGGCCTCGTCGATGCGGCCAACTCGATAAAGCGCATCAATGTGCCAGAATGTGCAGGCCGTGAAGGCTGTCTTCGGGCGCCCGAAATCATCCTCTGTCTTGTAGCGATAGACATGATTGCCCTCGCGCAGCGTGCTGTCGATGGCCTCGACGGTTGCAACGTAGCGTTCGTCACTCGCCGGTACGAAGCCAATCTCGGCCATAAGGAGCACAGACGCGTCGAGCGTCTCGCCGCCGAATGAGGCTGTGAAGGCGCCGACCTTAGGGCTCCAGGCTTTTTCGAGGATGGTCCGGTGAATGATCTCGGCGCGCTCCGACCAATAGGTTGCCCGGTCCGGCAGGCCGAGATGGGCTGCAATCTTTGAAAGGCGGTCACACGCTGCCCAGCACATGATGGCTGAGGATGTGTGGACTTCGGCAATGGTGCGGAATTCCCAGATGCCTGCATCGGGTGTGTCGTGTACGGCGAAAGCCCGCTCGCCGACGGGCTCGAGCTGACGGAATTCGGCAATGCCTGGACGCGAGATAAGCCGACTGTCGAAGAAGGATTGTGACACGCCGAGGACGACTTGGCCGTAAACATCGTGCTGGATGTGTTCGGCGGCCTGGTTGCCGCGCCGAACGGGCCCGGTGTGGCGGAAGCCCGGCAGGTTGGTGACTTGTTCCTCTGTCAAATCGGATTCAAGGCCAATGCCATAGACGGGCTGGATATGGCCGCCCTTTGATTGGGCCACTATATTTCGGACCCAACGCATGTAGTGCTCGAGTGTGCCCATGGCGGAGAGGCGATTGAGCGCTGATACCGTGAAGTAGGCATCCCGAATCCAGCAGAAGCGATAATCCCAGTTGCGTTCGGATCCCTCGTGTTCGGGGATGGATGTGGTCAGTGCGGCGACGATTCCGCCGGTCTCTTCAAAGACGCAGAGTTTCAACGTGATGGCGGCGCGGATAGCGGCGTCTTGCCATTCGTATGGCACCGCAAGACTACGTGCCCACTTTGTCCAATACTGTCGTGTGCGCTCTTCCCAGTCGAGCGTGATGACATCGACCGTGTCGGTCAGGGATTCGTCGGCGCCGAGGATGAACGAAACGTCTTGCTCCAACAGGAAACTGGTTCCGGAGAGGACGTAGGAGACCGGTGCATCGGTTGTGACGCGGAAAGCCAGCTCCCCATCGTTGAAGCGAATGTGATTGACGCCGCGAACAGCCGGCAGCTTGCGATCGCCCCAGTCTGTTTCGGGCGTCAATGTGATGCGTATGCGCGGTGTGCCTGCGACGACGTGAAAACGCCTGACGATCGAAGCGGGCCGGAATACGCGCCCGCGCGTTTCAAATCGGGGTGCGAAGTCGACGATTTCCATAATCGCGCCGTCTTCTGCCTCAAGACGTGTGCGGAGTATCGCGGTGTTGTCATCGTATGACTGTGAACGCGACACGAGCCCATCCATCCAGATGTCGAACTGGCCGCCGCCACCAAGAAGCTTGTTGAAAACCGGCTCGCCGTCGAAACGCGGCAGGCACAACCATTGATAATTACCAACGGAATTAACAAGGCCCGCAATTGTGCCGTTGCCGACAACGCCCAGATCTAGTCCATTCATGCTGATGCAAACTCCGTAAGTAATTCGTGTACGTCTGTGACGGACGGCAGCCTGTGTTGCGCGACAGTTGAGCCTGCGCCGACTTTTATCGCGAAACCACCCAGTGACTGGGCCGCTGCAAAGGCGTCTTCGTCCGTCGTATCGTCGCCGATCATTACCGGCCTGCGCCCCTTAAAGGGCGAGGCGGACATTGCCTTGATCAGGCAGGCACCCTTATTGGCCGCACCGGGTTTTGCCTCATAAACCATTTTTCCGTGCTGAACTGAATAGTCAGGAAAAGGCATAATCGCGAGCCTGAGGGCGTCACCTAGTTCTGCCTCAAGAGCGGGGGCAGCGCGATAATGGATGGCCAGAACGGGTCCTTTGGGTTCCAGCTGGACACCTGGATGGCGCATCGCAAGTATCTGCAATGCCGCGACGAGTTCTTTCGGGGCGGACGTAATTATGCCGCTGGGGTGTTCGTTCGGCGCTGCGCGGCGGAGACCGTGATTGCCGAAGCGCCATAATTGCGCAGGTACCCGCTTAGCGAGATCGCTCAGGTCACGTCCAGAAAGCACAGCGAGCGCGCCACCTACACGCTCTGCGCACGCGACGAGCACAGCGTCCATGCCTGAAACCAGGCTGACGGAACTAGCGTCGTCCTGCAGGCCCGCCAGTGTCCCGTCGAAATCCAGGAAAAGGGCGTCATCTGACGCAAGGGCAAAGTCTCTATCGGTCTTTCCAGCCATACGCTGCACTAGTCGGCAGGTAGGGACGTGTCAAACGCCGCCAGGAAGTGGTCTCGCCACCAGTTGATGTCCTGCTCGCAAATGCCTCGATACAATGCACGCCAACGCCTTTGGCGCTCATCCAGAGGCATGTGGATTGCGGTTCTCACAGCTTCCGCCATGGCATTACGATCATGGGGGTTGATGATGAGGGCTTCAGTCATCTGCTGCGCAGCGCCGGCAAATTGCGACAGCACGAGGACGCCCGGATTGTCGGGGTCCTGCGCGGCTATGTATTCCTTCGCGACGAGGTTCATGCCGTCCTGAAGAGGCGTCACCAGCCCCACGCGTGCAAGTCGGTAAAGTCCGGCCAGCTCTTCGCGGTCATAACCGCGGGCCAGGTACCGGATTGGAATCCAGTCCAGATCGCCGTAATCGCCATTGATGCGGCCGGACAGTTCGTCGAGCTGCTGGCGTAGCTGGGCATATTCCTCAACGACGGAACGGGAAGGCGGCGCAATCTGCGTGTATGAGATATTGCCGTGAAGTTCGGGATATTTGTCGAATAGCGTTGCCATGCCTTCGAAGCGCTGAGGCAGGCCCTTGGAGTAGTCCATCCTGTCAACGCCGATAACAAGATTTCGATTTCCGAGGAAACGGGCGAGGCGGCCGGACGCCTTTTCGGCGATTTCGCTCGTCGCGCTAATGCTGAATCCTTCCGCATCAATCCCGATCGGGCAAAGTCGAATGGTCAGCACATGGTCGCCGATGCGGAAGCGCTCATCGTCAATCCGTTCTGCGCCCATCTCTTCATTGAGGTAACGAGCGAGATTGGCGCAATCGTGCGGGCTTTGAAGTCCGACGACGTCAAAAGCGCAGATACCCTGTGCCAGTGCGAAGTGGTCCGGGATCGACCGGAAGACTTCTGGTGCCGGGAACGGAATATGAAGAAAGAAACCCGTGCGCCGTTTGCATCCGGCCTCTTTCAGGTGCTGGGCCAAGAGGAAGAAGTGATAATCCTGGACCCAGATGATGTCTGACTCGCGGGTTTGAGATTCAACTGCCTCGGAAAATCGGCGATTGATGGATTCGTAGGCTGCAAAATATTCGCTGTCGAAGACAGCAAGATCCAGGCGGTTGTGCATGACAGGCCACAAGACGCTGTTGGCATAGCCGAGATAGAAGCCTTCATATTCGGCCTTCGACATGTCAACGAGGGCAAACGAGACCCCATCTTCTTCTAGGAGCTGCACCCGGCGACGCGGAACATCGAAAATCTTCCCGCTCCAGCCGATCCACAAACCGTCTGATTCTGCGAGCGTATCCCAAAGGGCAACCGCGAGTCCGCCTGCGCGTGTCTGGCTGCCATAGGCCGTACGGTTTGATACGGCGACGAGGCGGGATGATGCTGATTGCTTCAAGTCTGTCATGTGAACCCGCTCATGCTACCCGCAACGTGTGACAAAGGTTCCGTTGGCCGAGCAGAAATAAGGGATAATCCGCAAGTTGCACGGATGGCAGGCACTCGGCGACCCAGTGTTGCACTGCGACGTCAGAACGGCGTGATAGAAATCATTCGCTGGCAATTCAACCCTGGGGTCGAGCAGGAATGGCACATGCGTTACGTTCCGGCTGGCGAAGCCGATCTAAAATGGTGCCCGGGGGCGGAATCGAACCACCGACACGCGGATTTTCAATCCGCTGCTCTACCCCTGAGCTACCCGGGCGGGCCAGCAGGGAAGGCGGGTTCTAACCAAGGCAGGCACGCTTGTCCATCGTGTTTTCAGTCATCATCTGTGATGTCTTCAGATGGCGATGTATCGCGGGGGTTTTCTTCGAGTTCTGCCGGCGCTCCGGGGATCGCATAGCCGCCCTTCAACCATTGTCCGAGATCGATATCGGCGCAGCGCTTGGAGCAAAATGGCCTGTATTCCGGCGAAACCGGCTTCTTGTTGCACTGCGCACACTTGGGCGTACGCTTTTCGGGGGCAATGGGCTTGCTCATGTCTGGAATATATCCGGTTTGGAGTGGTCATGCGCTAAAACGGTAAGGCGTGCGCCGAAGGTTTCATCGAGTTGTCTTGTCAGGTCCAGTCCAGATGCTGCCATCCAGTCATAGGCGCGTCGAGGCAGGGCCAGAGTCATGCGCGCCATGGGTTGTGATCTCGCTTCACGCTGGAGCTGGCGCAGGCCTTCCAGGCAGAGGGTCTCATCCGTCGGTTGACTGTCGGGCTGTAGCAGTCGGTCGGCGAGCGGTGAGGCGCCCCAGGCGACAGAAGCTTCCATAAGACCAAACGCAGAGGGAGCGAGGGCGCGCGCGTTGCGGTGTGACAGGGTCCTGAAGGCAGCCAGAAAAGCATCGCGAGTCTTGAGGCCGCTCTCTCGATTGATGGGGGAGATGCAGTCCAGAACTATGGCGCCACCGAGGTTCCTCAGGCTGGCCTGACGAGCAAGTTCCTGTGCTGCCTCGGTATTGATCCGCAGGGCTCGGGCCGCGGCGCGCCCTGCATCATTGCGGCCTGACGTATCCAGATCGACTGCCACAAGCGCTTTGGTTTGCTGAATATGAAGCGTTCCGCCGCCGGGCAATGTGACGCTCTCGGACAGGGCTTCATCCCATGCAGCCGATATTTCAGCATCTCCGATGGCAACATCCTCAACGGTGACGAAAGCCGCGTCGGGCAGGCTCTTGCGCCAGCGTGTGTCACGACTGTGTTCAGGTGCGTCGGTCGCCCCGGTTTTCTGAACGCGGGAGAGCTTGTCGCGTCGCGCTTCCGCGACGACTTCAACGCGCAGGCTCTGGCCTTCCGTCAGTCCATGGTTTTCATCTAGCCTGATGAAGGCGTTCTCGCCCGATGGGAGTTCCATGAAACCACCACCCTGGCGCGACTGAATGGCCCGCAGCCTAGCGTCGAGCGAGTCGCCAAGATGAGCCCGGGTTTCGCGGTCGCTTAACCGCTCAAGATGGAGCGCCACGGGACGCCCCGTATTATCGAGAGCTACCCAGCGTGTCTCGCCGATTGCTGTTTCGCGCAGGATGCGGGCAACCGGCATCAATCAGCGTAGCGCGGCAATCAGAGACGCAGTGACGGGATCATCCGCAGATGCGTCGCCTGTAAGTGCGGGCTTCAGGCGACCTGCCATCGTCTTGCCGCGCTCGACGCCCCATTGGTCAAAGGAGTTGAGCCCCCAGAGCTTACCGGCAAAATAGGTGCGGTGTTCGTACATGGCGACGAGGGCGCCGAATGCTTCCGGACCGAACGCAGCATGGGTCATGAAGGTCGACGCGCGCCCCCCGGCATGGACCTTCTGGCGTGCGACGGCATCTGTGAGGTCGGGTTCTTCTTTCTTGACCTGTTCAAGCGAGCGGCCGTTGGCGAGCACTTCTGCCTGAGCGAGCGCATGCGCCGTCAGTGCGGCGAGCCCGGCTGAGTCGCGGCCACCATCAGGCGCGAGGATGAACTCGCACGGCACGGCCTGAGACCCCTGGTGAAGCCATTGGTGATAGGAGTGCTGGCCGACCGAGCCTTCACCGCCCCAGAGTGCGGGAGCCGTGGCGACGGCAATATCTTCACCTTCCGGGCCAACGCTCTTGCCGTTCGACTCCATTTCGAGCTGCTGGAGATAGGTCGGCAGCATGCGCAGGCGGTTGGCATAGGCCAACAGGACGCGCATCTTGTCACCGAGAACGGACGTGTTCCAATAGTCGAGAAGCGCCAAGCGCATTGGCGCGTTTTTCGCCAGCGGCGTATCACGTGTGTGCGCGTCCATCGCGGCGGCGCCGGCGAGGATGCGCTCAAACACATCAGCGCCAAGATAGATCATGCAGGCGAGCGAAGCGGCCGACCATAGCGAGAAGCGCCCGCCGACGGACAGCGGCATATCAAAGACATGGGCATCACGGCCATCGAGCCATGCTTTGGCTTTTCCCGGCGCCGCCGTAACAAGCCCGAGATGATGTGCGGCATCGTCGCCAAGGGCGCGTTCGAGCCACTTGCGGGCGCGTTCGAGATTATAGAGCGTTTCTTCGGTGCCGAATGATTTGGAAACGCCGATGACAAGCGTCGACTTGGGGTCCAGGCCGGTGAGGGCGCGGTCGAGATCCAGTGGGTCAACGTTGGCGCAAAAACGAAGCTCAATGCCTGCCGGCGCCAGATCCTCGAAAGCGTCGGCGATCAGGCGGGGCCCGAAGTCGGAGCCGCCAATGCCGATATGTACGATGGATGTGAAGGGCTCCCCCCCAGACGTTTTGACCTTCCCCGAGCGCACATCGCGGGCGAACTGCAAGGCGGGCTCCATGCTCTGCCGCACGGTTTCCGCCTCTCCCTCCAGCGGTGAACCAGCGCGCAGCGCCCAATGCAGCGCAGGGCGGTCCTCCGACGGGTTTACGATTGCGCCGCTGAAGAGGTCAGATGCTGCGGTTTCGAGGGCATGAGTCTCGCCGAACACCAGCAACGCCGCTTCGGATTCCGGGTCAAGATATTGCCTTGCCATGTCGATGCGCCAGCCAGCTGCAGTGACTGTTGCTTTGCCTGCGCGACTTGCCGCGATAGCCGCAAGAGAGCGATTGCGCACACGGTCGCGGTGAGCAGTCAGGTCAATATCCATGGTGAGGCCCTCGGTGGCAGAGTTGACCTTTGGCATATCCGGCCTTGGGGCAGGTACGCAAGTCGCTCACGTCTAGGCAGCCAGGATACAATTGCCCGCTTGAAACCCACGTCACACATGGGTATGAGGCGCGTTTAACGGGCAGTCCGTCTGCCAAATCAATATGAAACCCTGTCCGGCGGGCCGGACGACAGACACCTAAGGAGAGGCCCGATGGGCAAGGCAAAGTTTGAACGCAACAAGCCGCACGTGAACATCGGCACGATTGGACACGTTGACCACGGCAAGACAACGCTGAC
>Ga0207888_100019_pt1 | contig 222854 bp, 221 predicted proteins | sample LinPmetageLP43_FD_184055 | JGI IMG/M metagenome (GOLD analysis project Ga0207888, IMG submission 184055) | Marine viral communities from the Pacific Ocean - LP-43 (SPAdes) | ecosystem: Environmental > Aquatic > Marine > Oceanic | place: Pacific Ocean | collected 2010-08-27
GTTGGGTCTGGTTGGTGTTGTGGTGACCCAAACTTAACCCAGCTTGTCCGCCGTCCCTACTAAATTCCCGCTAATCCGCGATGAACCAAAAAAAAGGGCCTCGCAAGCGAGACCCTTTTTACCAACTTCTTAGCGCTTACTTCACTTCTACTGCCAGGCTCTCGGCAATCTTCTTCTGCCAAATCGCCGGGCCGGTGATATGCGCCGACTCACCCCGGCTGTCTACCGCGACAGTCACCGGCATATCTTCCACATCAAACTCATAGATAGCTTCCATACCCAACTCAGGGAAGGCAACCACCTCTGCTTTTTTGATCGCCTGCGCCACTAGATACGCGGCACCACCCACCGCCATCAAGTAGGCAGCCTTGTAGTCCTTGATCGCTTCAATGGCGATAGGCCCACGCTCGGCTTTACCGATCATGCCCAGCAATCCGGTCTGATCAAGGATCTGGCGGGTGAACTTGTCCATCCGTGTAGCGGTGGTAGGCCCAGCAGGCCCGACTACCTCTTCGCGTACCGGATCAACCGGGCCAACGTAGTAAATGAAGCGACCTTTAAGATCTACAGGCAGCTCTTCGCCCTTGTTCAGCATGTCGACCATACGCTTGTGCGCAGCATCGCGGCCAGTCAACATTTTGCCGGAGAGCAGAACAGTTTCGCCGGACTTCCAGGTCTGCACGTCTTCCGGCGTCAAAGTGTCCAGGTTAACGCGGCGCACGCCATCACCTACTTCCCAGGTGATATCCGGATAAGCATCCATCGGCGGCGCCTTGAGTACAGCCGGGCCAGTACCATCAAGCGTAAAGTGCGCGTGACGGGTCGCGGCGCAGTTGGGGATCATGCACACGGGCAAACTGGCGGCGTGGGTCGGATAATCCTTGATCTTGATATCCAGCACCGTGGTGAGACCACCCAGGCCCTGAGCACCAATACCCAGCGCATTGACCTTATCCATGATTTCCAGGCGCAGCTCTTCAACCCGGTTCTGCGGGCCACGGGCGCGCAGCTCGTGAATATCGATGGAATCCATCAAGGACTCTTTGGCCATCACCGCCGCTTTTTCAGCGGTACCGCCAATACCAATACCCAGCATACCCGGCGGACACCAGCCAGCCCCCATGGTCGGTACGGTTTTCAATACCCAATCGACGATAGAGTCAGATGGATTGAGCATCGCCATCTTGGACTTGTTCTCTGACCCGCCGCCCTTGGCTGCAACGTCGATTTCAACAGTATCACCCGGCACCATCTGGTAATGAATAACAGCAGGTGTGTTGTCTTTGGTATTAGTACGCTTACCCGCCGGATCAGCCAGAATCGAAGCGCGCAGCACGTTTTCCGGCAGATTATAGGCCTGACGCACGCCCTGGTTGATCATGTCATCCAGGCTCATGGTGGCACCTTCCCAGCTGACATTCATACCGATCTTGACGAACACGGTAACGATACCGGTGTCCTGACAAATCGGCCGATGACCGGTGGCGCACATGCGCGAATTGATCAGAATTTGAGCAATCGCATCCTTGGCTGCCTTCGACTCTTCACGCTCGTAGGCTTCATGCACTGCCTGAATGAAGTCAACGGGGTGGTAATAGGAAATATACTGCAGCGCATCAGCTACGCTCTGAATCAGATCATCTTGTTTGATAACGGCCATGCTCGGACAGGCTCCTCTCTTTAGGCGGCTGACAGGGACTGCGCTATGTCAGACCAGTCTCACGGAATCGGACAGGCTTGGATGGTTGTAGTCACACCCTTGGAAACAGTGGCCAAGTATACCTGAGCTAGCCGTTTGGCATAGCGCCGGGACCTTATTCTCTGACGAAATGAGGCAGCATGGCCGGGGTAGGCATATTAAGACTACCACCGGGCATTTTCAGCACAGCCAGGCCGTGGGCAGTCACTTTGCAGCCAGCAGCAAGATACTGCTTCCCAAACCAGGGCTTAAACGATAAATTGACGTCATAATGCCATCACATAAAGTCGAGCCTATCGTGAACGAAACCCAGGCCGCAGATAACAATAAATTTCAGGCACTGAGACTACAGCGCTTCTTCCTGGCGCAGGTTAATTACCTGATAACCTACCTGGTCATTGGGGTTGCCTGGGCCGCTGGTCACTATGACGGCTCCGCCTGGATGGCCTTTAGTCACGTGCTTCTGGGGCTGCTTACCCAGAGTGTATTTTTGCTGCTATTCAAAACCGGCCTCAACCTCCGCTTCTCGGAACCCAGCCTCAGCAACGCCCAGATAGCCGTAGCCATTTTGTTAACCACGTATATGCTGGCTTTTTCAGACAGCCTGCGCGGCAGCCTCATCTTGGTCTACGCCAACATTCTGGTGTTTGGCATATTCCAGCTATCGCGCCGCGATCTGCTGCTGCAAGCAGGTCTGGCGCTGGTCTGCTTTGGCAGCGTTATTGCCTTTGATTACTACAGCTCTCCCAGCTCGCAGAATCTGACACTGAGCCTGGTACAGTGGTTTATTCTCGCTTGTTTTCTCGGCTGTCTAACCATCACCGGCAGCTATATCCGTGAGCTCCGCGAGCGCTTGCAGCAGCGTCACAGCACACTGCAAGCGCACCAGGAAACCCTGCGCGGCATGATGGGGCAGCTGCAGAGTCTGGCCACTACCGACAGCCTTACCGGACTGGCAAACCGCCGCTACTTCATTGACGAGGCACGCCGCCGAATGACGCTAATGCGGCCCAATCAGACGCTCGGTGTAGCCCTGATTGACCTGGATCATTTCAAACGCATCAATGACCTCTACGGCCACGCGGCTGGAGACGAGGTATTACAGGGCTTCGCCAAACTAGCGACAGACAGCCTGCGCGAAGGCGATCTGGTCGCGCGCTTTGGCGGCGAGGAATTTGTTATTCTGCTGAGCAATACTGATCTCGACATTCTGTACCAATGCCTGGAGCGTATACGTGTCAGCTTTGCCAAAGCACATTTCCCCAGCTTGCCTGAAGGCGTAAACTGCACCTTGTCTGCAGGCCTGAGTATGATCCACCAGGAAGATGACCTGGAAGTGCGCTTGAACAATGCCGATCAAGCGTTATACACGGCCAAAAACAGTGGCCGGAATCGCTGCGAACGCTACCAACCCAGCCATGAAAAACTCACCCAAGCCTGAATTGACCGATGCCTGAATTGATCGTACAAGGCCGCCATCTGCAAGTGAGCCAAGGTGACAACCTGCTGACGGCACTGCAGGGCGCAGACCTGCCAGTCAACTGGTCCTGTCGTGCCGGTCACTGCCACAGTTGCCTCATCCAGGCTCCCGCAGAATCGATTCCAGCCGCCGCACAGCAAGGCTTGAGTCCAGCGCAGCAAGCCGAAGGTTGGTTGCTCGCCTGCCAATGCAGTGTCGAGCAGGATATGCATCTGACACTGCATGACCCGGCCAGCGATGGCTTACCCGCGCAGATTGAGAGTCTGGAAACCCTACCTGGCGATATCGTGCGCCTGCGCTTGGCTCCTCAGCGCCCCCTGCGCTACCGCGCAGGTCAACACGTCACCCTATGGTTATCGTCGCGACTGGGGCGCAGCTATTCGCTGGCAAGCCTGCCCGGCGACGCGCTGCTCGAGTTTCATATTCAGGTGCGCGACAACGGTGCCTTCTCACACCAATTACAACAGGCCTGCGTAGGCCAAACGCTCTATCTTGGCGCCCCTGGCGGCCATCTGTGTTACGACCCCGCCTGGCATGACCGCCCACTGCTGCTGCTAGCCAGCGGTACCGGTCTAGCCCCGCTGCAGGCGCTTGCGCGCGACGCACTGCAAAGCGGGCACAGCGGCGGTATCAATCTGTGGCACTGGTCAGCCGCCAAACAGGGCTGCTACTTGCAACAACCACTGACGGATCTGGCAGCGAGTGAACCCCAACTGCATCTCAATTTGCGCCAGCGAGCAGATTTGGATGCAGACCTGCGCAGTCTGCGTATTCGCTCACGAGCGACCCTGGCATTAGTCTGTGGCGGCGCCGAGTTTACCGAGCAGGTACGCCGACCACTCTTTATGGCCGGCCTGGCCGGACCGCAGGTTATCGACGAGAGCTTTCTCGCGCGGAGTTAGCTTGAATAGCCACCCATCGATTGATCCGGCATCGTTATGAGTACTCATTCGGCAGGCCATGGTTGCTGCGGCAGCAATTCAAATCATGCGACCATGCTTGGCAAAGAAAAACCGAGTGAGAGACGCTGGAGACAATATGAGCGAACACGTACTGATTGAGCACAGCGGCGGCGTGCTGACGCTAACGTTGAACCGTCCCGATAAAAAGAACGCCCTGACCCAGGCTATGTACGGTGCCATGGCCGAGGCGATCAACGCAGCACAACAAGATAACCAGATTCGTGCCGTAGTGATTCAAGGCAGCGACAGCTGTTTTACCAGTGGCAACGACGTCGGCGACTTCGTCAACTCACCGCGCAGCGACACCAAGAGTCCGGTCTATCATTTTTTACGCGCTATCTGTCACGCAGAAAAACCCCTGATCGCCGCCGTGAACGGTCCTGCAGTCGGTGTCGGCACCACCATGTTGCTGCATTGCGACCTGGTGTTCGTTGCTGACAATGCACGCTTGAAAATGCCGTTCGTCAACCTTGGCCTCTGTCCCGAAGCAGGCTCCAGCTTCCTGCTACCGCGCCTGCTGGGTCACCTGCGCGCCGCAGAACTGCTGCTGCTAGGCGAAGAATTATCGGGGCAGCGCGCAACTGAAATCGGCCTGGCCAATCACGCCTTGCCGGCAGGATCAGCCGTACTGCAAGCCGCTCAGGATGCCGCCAGGCGCATTAGTGAATTGCCGCCGGGCTCGGTCAAGCTAACCAAGCAGTTGATCAAAAAAGGGGTGGCCCAAGTGGCAGAGCAGACTATGGATGCGGAAGGCGCCCATTTCACCGAGTTACTCGGCAGCGCAGATGCGCGCGAAGCGCTCACCGCCTTTATCGAGAAGCGCAAACCGGTATTTGCCAGCCAGTAAAGCGCACAACTGCTCTACGCTTGACGTGGAGCAGGTCTCAACGATGAATACCAAAAATCCGCATCACCCATCGATTGATTTGCCCCCACACCCGAATTTTCAGGCGATGACTCAAGGGTAAATTACGCCAGCGCTCCAGCGTCCATTCGTAACTTTGCGCGAAATCGTTCTCAAAACTCTCGGTCACCGCGCTCGCCAAGCCAGGATCAACCGCTTGCTGATTCGCTTCCAGATTCCAATGCAAGGTCCAGTGGTCAAAGTTGCAGGAACCGAGCGACACCCAGTTATCAACCATGGCTGTCTTCAAATGGGTAAACCGAGGTTGAAACTCGTAGATGCGCACACCGGCTTTCAATAGACGACGGTAATAACGCTGGCCAGCGTAGAGCACTGCAACGTGATCGACACTGGTGCCACACAATAGCAGACGGACATCGACGCCGCGCCGTGCGGCGCGGATCAACGACCGACGAATGCGCCAGGAAGGCAAAAAATAAGGCGTTGCCAACCAGACTCGCTGTTCACTATGAGCCAATGCACCAAGCAAAGAGGCAACCACCTCTTTCTGCTCACGCGCCCCGATGTAGGACACCCGCGCGTGACCGCCACCCTCCTGCGGACGGGACGGTATTTTTACTCGCCGAACAGGTGAGAAGCCACGGCGTTGATACTTGCCTACCCGCGCCCATTCAATTTCAAACAAATCCAGCCAGTCAGCAACCACCGGCCCCTGCACTTCGAGCATCTGCTCATGCCAGCGAGGGCAATCACTCCCCTCCTCTTGCTGACAAAACTCATCAGTAAATCCAGTACCGCCGACAAAAGTGATCTTCTGGTCGATGATGATCAGTTTACGGTGATCGCGATGAAACATGCGCGTGCCGTGGTACCAGGATGTCGGATTATAGATGCGCGTTGCAACGCCGCCATCGCTGAGTCGGTCACGATCCGGCTGCTTCATCTTTTCACTGCCGATCGCATCAAACATGAAGCGAACCTTTACGCCGCGCGAGACCGCTTGCAGAAGAGCATCCACCACCTGATCGCAACTGGTGCCCGAGGAGACCAGATACATCTCAATATCAATGCTGGACTCGGCCTGCTCAAAGGCTTCGAGTATGCGCGGAAAGTAGCGGTGCCCATCCACGCGCAGATTGAATTCGTTGTCCTGATGCCACTCATACACACGCGACGACATAAATATCCTTGTAGCGGACGCCGCTCAAGGAATTCGGTAATCGTCCTGCGTTAGCAGATCTACCCCGCACTCGAGCTGGCTAATCCAGTCCAGAAAAGCATTGATCATTTCAGGGCCGTCAAAGGGACGACCGTGTTGAGGTACCAGCATGGTCGGTGCCAACTGACGAACCATGTTAGCCCACAGACGGCATACTTTGTTCCCCGCCATGTAGCGACGGTGAAAGCCTTCCATACTGGATTTGTGAGTAGCAAAGTCGGTCACTGGTTCCGCATCGTCCAACATTGATGCTCCCATATCGCCGGAAAACAGGATGCCGCTGATCGGATCAAAGAACTGCAGGTTACCCACCGAGTGCAGAAAATGCGCTGGCAGTATCTTGATTGAGGACTTACCCAGAGGCACGTCGGCACCGCGATCAGGAATGGCTATCATCCGATCGGTAGTCGACATACCCATCTGCCGATTCAGAAAACCGGCACTCAGGTGCGGCAAGAAACGCGCCCACAGTTTTGAGCAAACCACTTTACAGCGGGTGTGCAAAAACCATTTATCCAGCGACGCAATGATGTCCGGATCCTGGTGTGACGCAAACACATAGGTCAGGTCAGGCAGGGGTATATACCGGCTGACTGCCAATGAAAGCGGCATGTACGTCAGATCTCCACCCGGATCAAGCAGCGCATGCTCGTCGTGATCGATGATCAGAAATTGATTCGACTGCACCCCATCGCCGGTGACCAACTGGTCGAAACACAACACCTTGTGCGGTCCGTTATCGAACAAAACTCTTGCCGTGGCCATACCGAGACTCCCTACAGGTTAAATTCCAGCCCACCTTATAAATCAGCGATGCGGTCAGGCCACTGACCTGCATCAAGATGTACGCAGTCACAGGAACGTAACCAAGGATTCACAATCCTGACACCCCAGCGCCATAGGCTCAGCTTGTACATCAAATAACAGATGCCCGGACGGAGGTGTCCATGTCACAAGCAGCGCTCGCCCTCGAAGAATCCAACAGTCGCCAGTTGCTGGTAGAACTGGCTACCGACGCACGCAGCCTCAGAGCAGCACAGGCTCTCAGATACCAGGTCTTCGCTGAAGAATGTGGCGCGGTCCTACATACGACCGAAGCTGGCCTGGATCAGGATCATTATGACCTGCACTGCGAACACTTGATCGTGCGCGACCAGAACACCGGTCGCGTGGTCGCGACCACCCGCATCCTGGATAGCCGCCGCGCCCCAGAGGCAGGCGGTTTCTATAGCGAGAGTGAGTTTCAGCTGGTTGGCCTGACTGACCTGCGTGGCGACATCATGGAGATCGGTCGCACCTGTGTGCACGCTGAGTACCGCAATGGCGCGACTATTTCAGCGCTCTGGTCGGGCTTGGCGCAGCTGATGAATGAGCGCCATTACGCGTACCTGATGGGCTGCGCCAGCATCGATATGCGCGACGGCGGTCTGCAGGCGCACGCCATCATGCAGCGGTTGCGTGGGCGCTATCTGAGCCGCGAGTACCTTAATGCGATTCCACGCTTGCCTATTCCCGAGCGCGACCTGCCAGCCAACCTGACCGCACAGCTACCACCGCTGCTCAAAGCTTATATGCGCCTGGGAGCGAAGGTCTGCGGTGAGCCCTGCTGGGATCCGGAGTTCAACGTCGCCGATGTTTTTATCCTGCTACGCCGTGAGCAGCTTTGCCCACGCTACGCTCGCCATTTCAAGGCAGTCTGAGGATGACGCCGCGCAAAGCGCTGCGTCTGGCTGGCGTCATTGGCTGGATTATCTGTGGCCTGCTGCTCGCAACCTGGGTAGCACTTCTGCAGCCTTTCAAGCCGGCCTTTCTGGATGGTCAGCGCCAGCGTCTGACACGCTGGTGGCTGCGCAATCTGATTCGTCTATTGCCATTAAGGCTGCACGTGCATGGCTCCCCGGTGAGTGATACCGCGCTCTGGGTCAGCAACCACGTGTCATGGCTGGATATCGTCGTTCTCGGTGCGCAAGCCCCGGTGCATTTTCTGTCCAAGGCCGAGGTGCGGCAATGGCCTGTCATCGGCTGGCTGGCAGCAGCTGCCGGGACCTGCTTTATCCAGCGCGGAAAGTCGGTGTCGCAATCCTTGCAGGCACAACTGACCCAGATCCTGAACCAGGGCCGTAGTCTGGTCATTTTTGCTGAAGGCACCACCACTGCCGGCGACCGGGTACGTACCTTTCACGGCCGCTTGCTGGGCAGTGCAATCGACGTCAAGGCACCGATACAACCCGTCGCTGTGGCTTACCGGCTCGATGGTGAGGCTGACCGCTCCGCGCCCTTCATCGATGACGATGAGTTTTCACAGCACCTGGTACGCTTACTCGGCTCCAGGACCATAGACGTACATGTGCATTTTCTTGCGCCCATCGCTAGCCAGGACCGCAACCGAACTCAGCTGTCCAGAGAAGCACAATCGGCAGTGAGTCAGGCTCTGGGATTGCCGGACGGCACGGTAAAGTCAACGGCACCCGAGCTCAAAAGCGCCGCCTGATCAGCAGCAAAGGCCTGAACCTGCGGCATAAAACGAAAAAAATCCTGCTCAAAGGCGGCGTAATCTGCCTCCAGCTCCGCAACCGAGCCAGGCATGGCATTATCGCGCCGCAGTCGCTTGGACATATTATCCAGCGCGCGATGCAAGTGCGGTAACTGCGCATAACTGGTGAGCCAGTCGTGCTCACTCATGTGCCGAATAACCGGCCACGCATTTTCCGGGATAATGTCGCGCTGCTGCAGCAGGTGCCGATAGGACTGCTGACTGAACTCCGCCAGCGGTAGCTCGGAAAATTGCTGCCAGTGACGCGCCAGCAAGTGATCATAGAACATGTCCACCATGATGCCGGCAAAGCGGCGGCGCTGAGGGCTAACCCGCGCCTTGCTTTGCAGCACCAACGCATGACTATCCGTGAAGCCATCAATACGCCTATGCAACCAGATGCCGCCGCGCACCCCTTCGGGCAACGCAATCTGCTGCACCGGCCCTTTGACAAAATCGCCAAGCAGGCTGCCCAGGGCCTGCTCCGGCGAGTTTGACCCCATCAATAAGTGGGCAAGGAAGTTCATCAGTTACCCTGTACCTGCGCATGCAGACTAGCCAACTGGTTTTGCAGAGTACTGATGCTACGGTTGGTTTGCAGGCGAAAACTGTCAATCGAATCCAACGCCTGCTCGGTCGCAGCCGCGCGCTGATCAAGCTCGGTGCGCATTACCAGCAGACTTTGCTCAACGTCACCGCCGCCTTCCTGCTGCAATGCCTGTAACGCCTGTTTTTGGCTGGTCAGCTGGGCGGCCTGAGCCGCTAACTGTGATTGCAACTCTTCCAGCCCTGCCAGTTGCCCCTGCAGTTGCGTCAACTGCGCTGCCGCTGTCTTGGCCTGCTCTGCGGCAGCTTGCAGCTGCCTCGATTGCTCGCTCAGGCGCTCAGCAAAATCGGCAGTGCCAGCAGTTAAGCTAGTCAGCTGTGCCTGCTGCGCCTCGACCTCTTTGCTCAACTGCGCGTTCGCTGTCTTGGTACTGAGCAAACGCTCATCATGCTCGCTCAGCGTCTTCTGCAATGCGGCCACCTGACTTTCCAGCTTGCCGATGCGAGCGCTCCTGGCCTGCTCAGCCTGACCGAGACTGGATTCGGTGGCACTGAACTTGCCGTTAATATCCTGAATACGTCCCGAGGCTTCCTCACTGATGCGCGCGAAGCTGGTTTGCGTCGCGACCAATTGCTGTTTAAGCATGCTTTGCTGCTGATAAGTCCAATAGCCCAGCGCAACAAGTGCTAAAGACAGTGCCGCAGTCAGCGCCCAGAGTGGGCCGTTGCTCGCACCCGACACTTGGGGTGGAGGATCAGCGCGCAAGCTCCCACTGGAACTGCTGCGCTGAGGCGCGACCGATACTGGATCAAAGCCATCATCGCGACTTGCTCGCAGACTAGGTAAATCATCATCCAACTCTTGCTTCTTCATTCGTCCCCAACTCCCAATCTTGCCCAAAAGCTCGCGCCAGAGCGGTGCAAGCCCGCACCACGGAATAGCACATAATGGCCTTTTACCCGCAACCAGCAGGTTTATGACCCTCGCCTGGCGGCATATATCCAGCACTTATGCGAATTGGTACACATTCTGCTTGCACTTAACTCACTTGGCTACCGCACCTTGCGAGACCAGTGATTAATTGGGGGATGGATCCATGATTGCAGACGCACAGTTCAACCGCGCAACACTTGACTGCATGACCACACTGAGACGCCATTTAAAACGCTCACTCGGGGTGACCGTTCACTTGGGCGACCCGGATGCAGTGGAAAGCATGATCGGCTTGAGCCGCGATTGCCCGAATGCCGATATTCGCGACCTGGGTAACCGGCTGGCGGATATGGTTGCCCCCGTTGTGCCCGAACCGGAAGAAAGCATGGTAGCGCAAGGCGCCATTGCCGCGCGGCAATACCATGTTAACGCCCAGCGCCGCCGTGACATGCCGGCAGAACCCACTCCAGCAACTCCCAGTGGCAGCGTGCGCATCTACCGGGGTCAGGTTATTCGCTGAGGCTTGTGGCGTGCCTATACCACATAAGCAAACCGGTTAAACCCACAAGCCGCTGGCGCATCCGCACGACAGACATTACTCTGAGCCATCCTGGGTCTGAGGAGTAATTGAATGTCTGAATGGATGATTTACGGCGCTAATGGCTATACCGGCGAACTGCTGGCGCGCGAGGCCGTATCTCGGGGCTTGGCGCCGGTGCTGGCTGGACGCAACCAACAAGCCGTTAGCGCACTGGCCAGCGAACTCGGATTACAGGCTCGTCACTTCACTCTGGACGATCCAGCCGCAGCCAACCAGGGCATGCAGGGGATGAATATAGTCGTCCATTGCGCGGGACCGTTCTCCGCTACCAGTCAGCCCATGATTGACGCCTGCCTGCACAACCATTGTCACTACCTCGATATTACCGGCGAAATCGACGTATTCATCGCGGCTCAGAGCCGACATAGCGAAGCGGCCGAGGCCAACGTAGTCATTTGTTCCGGCGTTGGCTTCGACGTCATCCCCACCGACTGTATTGCCGCACGCTTAAAAGAAGCAATGCCAGATGCCGACCGCCTTGCGCTGGGGTTCGACTCGCGCACCGGCTTTTCCCCCGGGACAGCTAAAACCTCAGTAGAGGGCTTGAAATACGGCGGACGTATCCGCCAGAACGACAAGATAAAAACCGTTCCCCTGGCGTATCAAAGCCGAGATATAGACTTCGGCAACGGGACTAAACACGCCGTCACTATTCCCTGGGGCGATATCGCGACGGCGTGGTTCTCTACCGGCATTGATGACATCGAGGTGTACATCCCCATGGCGCCGAGTGCTGCCACGCGACTGCGCCGCCTGGATCGTTTACGCCCGTTGCTCGGCCTCCCGCCAGTCCAGGCCTTGCTCAAGTATCTGGTTGGCCGACGTATTCTCGGGCCTGGCAGTGATCAACGCTTGAGCGCACGGTCTTTCGTCTGGGGCGAGGCACAAAACCGCGTCGGCAAGAAAATCACCGCGCGTATTGAAACCGCCAATGGTTACGACGTGACCGTCGAGGGAGCCCTTTTTGCCGTTGATTTTCTTCAACAAAACGAACCTGCTCCAGGCTATTACACCCCCTCACGACTGCTCGGCGCTGACTGTATCGAAAAACTGGCTGGCTCAGGTGAGATGCAGCTGGATTGATTAGCCCAATAGGGCTGGTACCTTCCGTGCCAGCTCGCTGGTCAACCCTGCCAACAACTGTCCGCCATTGCGCCAGTAGTGCCAATATAACGATACCGACTGCGCCTGCCCCGGCACCAGCTCGGACAACTCTCCACGCCGTAATTCGCCTGCCACTTGCATCGCCGGCACCATACCCCAGCCAACGCCCGCGCTGAGCATACGTACGAACCCCTCGGATGAGGGACACAGATGGTATTCAAACTCACCCGGCAAACCCAACTGCTGCATAAACCGGTGCTGCAGCTGATCATCCGGGCCAAATACCACAGCCGGTAAGCCTGGTAACCGCGCTGGCACCACGCCAGCCGGAAAATGACGATCAATAAATACGCGACTGGCTACGGCCAGGTATGGCATTTGCCCCAGCAGTAAACTACGCGCGCCAGCCACCGGCTGCTCGGTAGCGCAAACGCAGGCAGCGACCTCACCATTACGCATGCGTCGCAAGCCTACGTCCTGATCCTCTACCTGCATATCCAGCAGTACCCGCTCAGCACTGCACCAGCCGCTGACGGCCTCTGCCCACCAGGTGGCCAGACTGTCGGCATTAAGCGCAATGCGCAGCCGACTCATACCTCCTTGCGTATCTATTTCCGGCAGGTCGCTGCGCAAATCGCGCTCCAGCAGCCGCACTTGCTGCACGTGATTGAGTAGCCGTTGGCCTGCCGCGGTCGCTTGAGGCGGCGACACTCTGACCAATACCGGCGAGCCCAGCCGTGACTCCAACAACTTGATCCGCTGGGAGATCGCTGATTGCGACAAACCCAAGCTCAATGCCGCGCGCTCGAAGCCACCCTGCTCTATTACAGCGGTCAATGCCGCCAACAGCTTATAATCCAGCATCATCAATTTCTCTAATATGACATCAGCATTATTGTCTTTTATGATATCGATAACCACGCCAAAATCACTTCCCTCCACTAATCACAAGGCGCTATCCATGCCCACTCTGTTGCACAGCTACACCAACGGCCTTTTTGTTGCCGCCGGACTCATCATGGCGATAGGTGCACAAAACGCCTTTGTGCTGGCTCAGGGTCTGCGCAGAGAGCATCACATCAGCGCCGCGCTGATCTGCATGAGCTGTGATGCGGTATTGATTCTTGCCGGCACCTTCGGCTTGGCGGCATTACTGCAAAGTCATCCGCTGGCCATGGAGATTACGCGTTGGGCCGGGGTTGGCTTTCTCTCGCTGTATGCCTTACAGGCACTGAAACGTGCGGCCTGGCCAGCGGCAATGCATGCGGGCCAGCAACCCAAGCGATCGCGCCGTGCGGTATTGCTTAGCACCCTGGCAGTCACTCTGCTAAACCCGCACGTTTATCTGGACACCATGGTGTTAATCGGCTCAGTAGGCGCACAGAATCCTCTACCGTTGATCTTTGCCTTGGGCGCCGTCAGTGCATCGATTATCTGGTTCAGCCTGTTATCGCTGGGCTCCGCGAGATTAGCGCCCTTGCTGAGTCGCCCCCTGACCTGGCGCTGCATTGACCTGGCCGTCGCAGCAATGATGCTGGCGGTTGCCTGGTCTTTGGCTAAACCGGCGTTGCAGACACTCTGAAGGGCTATAACCCTATACTTGGTACGTGGATAGCTACGCTTTCAGGTGCTATCATCGGGGCTTCCCGATCGCAAGACGGGCAGCGCCCTCTGGAGCCTGTATCAGTTCCAGTAGAAAAAAGAGGCGTCGCAGATTGTCCACTCTGCCCACGTGGCAACCGTGGTCAACGAAGTCGAACTGAGGCATACATTTGATGTCGCACAGTTAAGTACTATTCCGTTTCTGGACCCTGATACCTGAAGATGGAGAATAACCATGGCTTTTGAATTACCAGCACTCCCTTACGAGAAAAATGCACTGGAACCACACATTTCTGCAGAAACTCTCGAATACCATTACGGCAAGCATCACAACACCTATGTTGTGAACCTGAACAACATGGTTCCGGGCACCGAGTATGAAGGTAAGAGCCTGGAGGACATCATCAAGACTTCCAGCGGCGGTGTGTTCAACAACGCAGCGCAGATCTGGAACCACACCTTCTACTGGAACTGCCTCAGCCCGAACGGCGGTGGCGAACCTACTGGCGCACTAGCCGAGGCTATCAACAAGTCTTTCGGTTCCTTCGCGGCATTCAAAGAAGAGTTCAGCAAAACCTCCATCGGCACCTTCGGGTCTGGCTGGGGCTGGCTGGTTAAAAAGGCTGACGGTTCACTGGCTCTGGCCAGCACCATCGGTGCCGGCAACCCTATCACCTCAGGCGACACGCCGCTGCTGACCTGTGATGTGTGGGAACATGCCTACTACATTGATTACCGCAATGCCCGTCCCAAGTACGTTGAGGCATTCTGGAATCTGGTTAATTGGGACTTTGTTGCGAAAAACTTCGCAGCCTGAACAAAGTTGCAGTGCAGTAAGTTAGGCCCACAACACCTCGCTCCGGCGAGGTGTTGTGCTTTCAGCAGAGCAAACAGTGATTTCACTTTGACGTCATCGATCAGTTTGTCGATACTCGACATATCGCTGTTGAAAAAATAACAAATCGTGCGGGCACTGACTGCCTAGCGCAACCTCCCACGATGATCCTACCGCTTAACGCATTCACGATAGGAATAACAAGACTTTGAAGCTAGAGCGCCGACACAGCCTTTCCATAAAGTTGCTTCGCTTGGTGCTACTTTGGGCTTTGGTAGTGGGCGTCGTTCTGAGCATGGGTCAGATTGCCTACGACTTGCGCAAGGAAAGTACGCTGATCGACAGCAATGCCGAGCAGATCCTGGCCATGTCCCAAGATCCGGCTACCCAGGCTGTCTACAGCCTGGATCGCGAAATGGCACTGCAGGTCATTGGTGGCCTGTTCGAACATGAAGCGGTTCGCTACGCCGCTATCGGCCACCCGGACGAGACACAGCTGGCCAGCCGCGAGCGCCCTCTAAGAGACGCAAGTTATCGCACCTTGACCGACTGGCTGTTCGGCATAGAGCAGCAATACAGCATCGAGCTCTATGGCCGCGAGCCCTACAATGAGTACTACGGCGACTTGCAGATCACCCTGGACACGGCGCCTTATGGTAAAGACTTCCTGCAAAGCTCTCTAATAATTTTATTATCGGGCGTGCTGCGTGCCATGGCCATGGCCTTTGCCCTGTATATGCTTTATCACATACTACTGACCAAGCCACTTGCCAGCATTATCGATCATATTGCCGATATCAATCCTGACCATCCAGGCAAGATGCACATCCCCATGCTGCGCGGCCAGGAAAAGAACGAACTGGGACTCTGGATCAGAAAGGCCAACGAACTACTGGAGTCAATCGAGCGCAACAGCAGCCGGCGGCGCGAGGCGGAAGCCAACTTGCTGCATTTATCGCAGCACGATCATCTAACCGGCTTGCCCAATCGCACTCTGCTGCAGGAGCAGCTCACGCGCATTCTTGCTGACGCTGGCCGCAGACAACGCGGTGTAGCAGTACTTTGCTGCGGCCTGGACGACTTCAAGGAAATCAATGAGCAGTTCAGTTACCAATCCGGCGACAGCCTGCTGATCACCGTAGCGGATCGTCTACGCGCCAATAGTGGCCGCTTGGGTAGCCTGGCCCGCCTGGGTGGAGATCAGTTTGCCCTGGTACAAACCGGCGTAGGCGAGCCATACGAGGCCGCCGAGTTGGCACAAACCATTCTCGACGACTTAAGCCGCCCGATTGAGATCGGCGAGCTCACCGTCAGCCTGCGTGCGACAATAGGCATCACCCTGTTCCCCGACGATGGTGATGACGCCGAGAAGCTCTTGCAGAAAGCCGAGCAAACCATGATGCTGGCCAAAGCCCGCTCACGGAACCGCTATCAGTTTTATATTGCCAGCCTCGACAGCGAGATGCGCGTAAGACGCGAACTCGACAAGGAGCTCAGAGGCGCACTGGAGCGTAACGAATTTCACTTGGCCTACCAGCCTCAGGTAAGTTACGCAACCCACGAGGTCGTGGGCGTGGAGGCGCTGCTGCGCTGGCAGCATCCCGAACGCGGCCTGGTGCCGCCAGATCTGTTCATTCCACTGGCAGAACAGAACGGTATCATCATCAATATCGGTGAATGGGTATTGGATCAAGCGTGCAAGCAACTGCGGGTCTGGCACGATCAGGGACTCACCGGACTGCGCATGGCAGTCAACCTGTCGACTGTGCAATTGCACCATAGTGAGCTGTCACGCGTCGTAACCAATCTGATGCAGCGCTACCAACTACCCGCGCATTGCCTGGAGCTGGAAGTAACAGAAACCGGTCTGATGGAAGATATTGCAGCTGCGGCAAGCCATCTTAATAGCCTGAAAAAGATCGGCGTACTGATCGCCATTGACGACTTTGGCACCGGCTACTCTTCGCTCAGTTATCTACGCGGCCTGCCGCTGGATAAGATCAAGATCGATAAAAGCTTCGTGCAGGATGTGCTGCGGGACGAAGATGACGCAACCATTGTACGCGCCATCATTCAGTTGGGCCGCAGCCTGAATATGGAAGTCATCGCTGAGGGCGTAGAGTCCGCAGAGCAAGAGGCTTATGTCATCGCCCAAGGTTGCAACGAGGGCCAGGGTTACTACTACAGCCGACCGCTTTCAGCCGCAGCCTTTGATATCTGGATACGCCAATATCAGACCAGTAAGCTTGATGTGCGCAATAGCTCGAAAATCAGCTAAAAGGTGGCTTCATTTACGCCAGCCATAACCAGCACGCCAGCACAGCACTGACAGCCAAGCCTGACAGCGCCCACCTGCTTTTACCTCTCAATCGACGACTAAGATCATCCTGATGATGATCCGACAAAACAAAAGGCAAACCGCGCCGAGCCGGTTTGCTCAACGCATGCACTACCGGCGCCTGGCCAGCCGCTCTTGCCTGTTTCTCAGCTGATTGGCTCGCGGCGCGGCGCACCCGCTCCCACTCTTCCAGATCAATCTTACCGTCACTATTACGATCAAACCGCGCCAGCAAATTCGGATAGTCGGCTTTCCAGCTACTGATCACCTGGCGCGAAATTGCGTCCAAGTCCACCGCTTCACGTCCACCACCGCGGCTCTCGAACCAGCCAATGGCATAGAGCGGCTCCTCCGCCATAAACCACTCCTCGGTATAGCGGTAGCGCTTGCTGAGCAGCATACCCAGGAGCCCTTTTGCTGCTGACGACTCTGCGGGCCAACGCTGGTTACCCTCCCAACGTCGGCGGTGCTTGGGATAAACATCAGCGCCCACCGGATCGATCCAACAGGTACCTGTTGGGTCGCGCAACAGAAAAGGCCGCTCGGAAACACCCTGCTCTACCGTGCGCCACTGGCTATCTCGATCAGAGCGTCCCCGATACTCCTCAACACGAAAGCGATACCAAAGGCATGGTTTGTTGGATAACGGAGAAAGCAGCGGCTCATGACCGCCGGCATCCAGCATACCGTTGAGCTCTACCAGCCCTTGCGCGGCTGAGCGAATTCGCGAAGTCGGCGTATCCTCTATCCAGCGTGCCCGCTGCAGGCGGCTTAGCATAAGATAAAGGCAACCTAGAGCACAAAGAGTCGCCATCGCGCAAAATAGATAGTAAATCGATGGCGACAGCAGCATCACGCCGTGCACATCAATCATGAAAACAGAGCTCGAATACTGACGTCAGCTTTCTCCTCGGCAGTAAACTGCAGCAAATCAGCTGATTTGAAGTTGAATAGCCGTGCCAGCAATACCTCGGGAAACTGCTCAATACGTACGTTATTGATGTTTACAGCGGCGTTATAGAGCTCACGACGATCAGCAATGCCATTTTCAAGGCCGGTGATGCGTTGTTGCAGATGCTGGAAGGATTCGCTGGCTTTTAGTTCAGGATAATTTTCCGCCAAGGCAAACAGCTGCCCCAAGCCGCTGCGTAACGCCGTCTCGGCTACGCCAACGCCCTTTACATCACTTTGCTGGCGGGCATTGGCAACAGCGCTCCTGGCGGCGATGACGCGCTCCAGCGTTTCACCCTCATACTGCATGTAACGACGGCAGGCCTCGACCAACTTGGGCAATTCATCATGCCGCTGCCGTAATAGCACATCAATGTTGGACCACGCCTGGCTCACCGCGTGCTTCACACTCACCAACTGGTTGTAAAGCATAATGGCGTAGATCAAGGCCACCGCGAGAACAACAAGAATAACCAGAGTTGTCAGTTCCATTGAGTCCAATCCTCTCGAGTTGCACTAGCGAAGCAAAGTCGCCAAGTATTGATTGCGGCGTAGCCGCCGTACCTGGCTACTATAACGGCAGACGCAGCGAAGTGGCATGGCCTTTTCGCCTGCAAAAAAAAGCATGGGAAATAGCACCAAGCGAGAACCGCTCGATGCACCACCGCCGAGGGCGGTGGGATGACTTTAAACAGCGGCTAGCCTACTGAAACAGCGACTCACTGGACAGGCCATGTTGCTCAAAAATATCGCGCAATCGCTTCAATGCCTCAACCTGAATCTGACGTACACGCTCACGCGTTAACCCAATCTCGCGGCCAACTTCCTCCAGCGTGCTGCTCTCGTGTCCGCGCAGACCAAAGCGGCGTGTTACTACCTCACGCTGTTTTTCGGTTAACTCGGAGAGCCAGCTATCAATACTGGTATTGAGATCATCGTCCTGCAATTGATCACAGGGATCGTTACCGCGATCATCCGTCAACGTATCGAGTAGCGTCTTGTCTGAGTCAGGGCCTAGCGACATATCGACAGAGGCGACGCGCTCGTTCAAACCCAGCATACGCTTGACGTCTGCCACCGGCTTGTCGAGCAACAGCGCTATCTCTTCCGGTGACGGTTCGTGATCAAGCTTCTGGGTCAACTCACGGGCCGCTCGCAAATAGATATTAAGCTCTTTCACCACATGAATCGGCAGGCGGATGGTGCGCGTCTGATTCATGATTGCACGTTCAATCGTTTGTCTGATCCACCAGGTGGCATAAGTCGAGAAACGAAAACCACGCTCCGGATCAAATTTTTCAACCGCCCGAATCAAGCCGAGATTACCTTCCTCGATCAAGTCCAGTAGCGTCAAACCACGATTGACATAACGCCGAGCGATTTTGACCACCAAGCGCAAATTGCTTTCTATCATGCGCTTGCGACCTGCAGGATCGCCCTTCTGCGCCAAACGCGCAAAATAGACTTCTTCTTCGGGGGTCAGTAAGGGGGAAAAACCGATTTCGTTGAGGTAAAGCTGAGTCGCATCCAGCTGCTTGGTAAACTCAAACGCATTTTCACGCTTGTGGTTACGCGGTGTAGCGCGTTTTGCGGTAGTTGAAGGTAGAGGCTTCGCCCTGTCTTTAGTATCAATGTCACCACACTCATCAGGCGTGGGTTGATCCGTTATGGTCTGCCGTGGCTGTTTCTTATTCTTGACTGCCATATACACATGCCCCATTTCCAGTCCAAACGCGGTATGAACACTGTTGCAGCAGCGGCAAAAGCTTGATCAATGAAAAAGTTGACCGAACCGCCCCAACATTCAAACCTGTGCACACATCTGTGTTTGTTCGAGCAGCGTGCACTGGCGGCATGACATTTAGATGTCAGTCCCACCGACGTCACATCAAGATTTAGGTAAATAGGCCAGAGGATCTACCGGTTGGCCCTTACGCCTGATCTCGAAATGCAGCTTCACCCGATCTGTACCACTACTCCCCATCTCGGCGATCGTTTGCCCTACTTTAACCTGATCACCTTCACTTACCAGCAAGCGGCTATTGTGTGCGTACGCGCTCAAATAGGTCTCGTCATGCTTAATGATTATCATCTCACCATAACCTATGAGGCCACGTCCTGCGTACACTACAGCGCCATCTGCCGCCGCTTTCACAGGCTCACCTAATTGCCCTGCAATATCAATCCCTTTATTCAAACTACCGTTTGATTGAAAGCGTGCCAGCAAGGTACCGCGAGCAGGCCAATTCCAGCCAGCGACACTGGCCGGCACGCTGGGTTGCGGGGCAGCAGGTCGTGCGGGCGTAGCCGCTGGGCGGGTGGTGGTGGTAATGCCTGGTCTGGCTGCGGGGGCTGGCGCTGTGGCCACCTGTGGGCGAGATGCCGACGAATTCTGCGTAGCTGCACGCGGCGAATTAGACGAAGGTCTGGAGATAACAGGACCACGTGACGCGGTTCTGGTATTAAGATTGATACGCTGTCCAGGGTAAATAGTGTAAGGCGCGGCCATACGGTTATTGCTAGCGAGGGCCTTCCAGTCCCAACCATAGCGAAAGGCTATTTGATACAGCGTTTCGCCACGTCGCACCGTATGGTAACCAGATGTTACTGATTCTGCCCGCTGACCACCGCGACCGCGCTCATCTATGGGAACAGTGCCCGACGGGCCAGCGCAGGCAACCAGCAGCGTAGCCAACAAAGAGATACCAAGCTGTTTGATTTTAACACCCGCCTGTAACCTGTAACGCACATACCACCCCATTTCCAGGCTGGCTCCCGTTCTTTCAATACCAGGCTGTAAAAATACAACCCGCAAAGCCAGTACTGCTTACAAAGCAGCTAAAAGTGACTTACAGCTGGTAAATCTGTTGGTCATCCTTGCCTGGCGCCCGCTTTGAAAACCGCTGATTCGACAATCGTTTTCAGTCGAAGTGCTGACCTCGGGAAGCTGAGCGATGACCACACCAGTCTAATAGCAATACTAATACCACGGCCACCACCATCAATGCCAATCCAGCCTGCCACAGCGAAGGCTCACCACTGACGCTCTGATACTGAGCAGGGAGCAAATTGCTCTGCAATAAAGGCACCTGTTCACCGTGACTATTGATACGCCAGCTAAGCGTTTGCTTCCAGGGCCAGACCTTATTGAGTGAACCAATCAACAAGCCGGTAAGAAAGGCCAAAGTGACGTTACGGGCATGGCCAAGCAGCCAGGATAGTAAACGGGAAAAACTGAGAATACCTATCACGCAGCCCAACATAAAGCAGCCCAGCAGAGTAAAATCGAAGCTCTTCACCGCCTGCAATACGCCGCTATACAAGCCCAGCAACAGGAGAATGAAGCTACCGGAAATGCCCGGCAGTATCATCGCGCAAATCGCGATGCTCCCGCCAAAAAATAACGTGAGCGGCGTCACACTCATTGCCAGCGGAGAGGCGACCGTGATCAGGTAGGCGAAGATAACGCCGCCAACAGCAGCCAGGATAGCCCATAGGTTCCAGCGCTGGATCTCACGACCCACCAGATATACCGATACCAAAATAAGACCAAAGAAAAATGACCACACCAGTAAGTCATGCTCTGCCAGCAGATAACTGATAACGCGTGCCAGGGTGGCGATACTGCAAAGAATGCCCGCCAGCAAGGTAAACAAAAAACCACCGTCAATAGACTGCCAGGTCTCACGAAAGCGCCCACGTAACAGCCAAAGCAGCTTATCCGGGGTACAGGCTGCAATCGAAGCCAACAAGCGGTCGTAGATACCGGAGATAAAGGCGATGGTGCCACCGGACACACCGGGGACCACGTCTGCCGCACCCATGGCGATGCCACGCAGAAAAATCAGAATGTATTCCCTCAACCTGCACCTTCCTTTAGAGACCAATTCAGGACCGAATAGCGCCCGCTAAAAGAGGCACGAAGCGAACCGGCTCAACCTGCTGGTAAATAAACTCTTCTCCGTCGCGCACAACCAGCATAAGGTGCTGCTCCTGCTCACCAACCGGAATCACCATGCGGCCACCGTCAGCAAGTTGCCCGAGGAGTTCGGGTGGAATCTCAGCCGGTGCAGCCGTCACCAGAATCGCGTCGTAGGGTCCGTACTGGGGCCAACCCCAGTTACCGTCAGCGTGACGAAAGACCACATTACGTATATCAATATCCTTGAGCACCGCCTTCGCGCGCTCCTGCAGCGGGTAGATGCGCTCCACACTGAATATACGTTCGACTACCTGCGCCAGGATCGCGGTCTGATAACCCGAGCCGGTGCCCACTTCCATGACCTTGTCGAGCGGCCCGCCACCCAGCAGCAATTCGGTCATTCGCGCGACAATATAGGGCTGTGACAGGGTCTGGTTGTGACCGATAGGCAAGGCTGTATCTTCGTAAGCGCGGTGCGCCAGCGCTTCATCAACGAATAGATGCCGCGGCGTGCGGCGAATAGCTTCCAACACGTGAAGGTTGCGAATACCCTCTTCGAACAGTCGCTCAAGCAAGCGCTCGCGCGTGCGCTGAGAAGTCATGCCAATGCCGTTTTTATAAAGTTCGTCGCGCAGCATGTTCAGCCCAGATCACCCAGCCAGTTTTGCAGACGATCAAAGACCTCATAATGAGTCTTATCAACGCGCAAAGGTGTAACCGATACATATCCCTGCATTACCGCGTGAAAGTCGGTTCCCTCGCCACCGTCTTCAACGTCACCGGCCACCGAGATCCAGTAACCCTCTTTGCCCCGAGGATCGGTCCACTTGATCGGGCGAGCAGCGCGCGCACGATGCCCCAGCCGGGTCAACTGGATACCTTTGATTTCGCTTAACGGCAGGTTGGGAATATTCACGCTCAGCACCGTGCGCGGCGGCAAGTCCAGCTTGTCGTGAGCCTCAACCATTTGCCGCGCAATGGCTGCGGCTGTGGGCAGGTTGTCCGTCTGGCGACCTACCAGTGAGAAGGCCATGGCCGGTCGCGCTAGAAAACGACCCTCCAGGGCAGCAGCAACGGTACCGGAATAAAGTACGTCATCACCGAGGTTAGCCCCTAGGTTAATACCGGAAACCACCATATCAACGCTGTCTTCATAGAGCGCGTTCAAGCCCAGATGCACGCAGTCGGTCGGCGTACCGTTCAGACCGATAAAACCATTTTCGTGCAGAAAGGGGCGTAGCGGTCGATCGAGGCTAAGAGCGCTGCTAGCGCCGCTACGATCTTCTTCGGGGGCGACTACAACACAGTCGGCATAATCCGACAGTGCACCGTGCAGGGCTTTGATTCCCGGCGCCAGCACTCCGTCGTCATTGGCAATCAGAATACGCATCAGTTTTCGCTTTCTATCCCACCGCCAGCCTGGCTGACCAGCTCTACCAGCTCGCGCAATACCGCCGTCGCAAAGCAACCGGTGGGCAAGGTGAATTCAAGTTCGAGACAATCCGAGGATGGATAATGCCACGTAAGACCGGTTATGGGGAGGCGTAAAATACGACGCGCCTGATCCAGTCCGGCCTGTGCCAACCACTCTGCCAGATCTGGGTGCTGCGCCGCTACCGCCTGTTCCATTTCTGCCTGCATATCGCTGCTGGCCAGCTCACCCGCACCCCACAGCGCCGCAGTAGGATGCAAATCCAGTTGCGCTACCCGCTGATCATCAGCGGCCAACTCAGCCGCCGGAAACTGGCTACGGCTTTGAGTAAACGCCAAACAATCTCCCGCAACCACGACGTTCCAGCTGCCTGCGGCAACCCGCTCGCTGAGCATCTGATTAAATAGATAACTGCGCGCAGTTGAGAGCAGCCGTGAGCGTGTGCCACGGGCCGGTGGATAGGCACTGCGCTGCGCCCAGCTGCGCGCGTCAAACAGATTACCGCCGTCATAGCCAAAACGCTGCGGCCCGAAGTAGTTGGGTACGCCCTGCTCAGCCAGTAACTGTAAGCGCTCGTTCAATAGAGACTGATCCGCCTGCAGTTCAGTCAAACGGATAAGAAAACGGTTGGCGCTATGTGCGCCACGCTGCAACTTGCGTTTATGACGCAGCTGCCGAAGGCAACGTAGATTGTCGTTCCAGAGTGAAGACAAATCCGGGTCGGCCTTGCCTGGCAACTGCAGACTGAACCACTGCTGCGTCACCGCCATCCGGTCCTTGAGGCCCGCATAACTGATATTGCGCAAGGAGACGCCAGTGGCTTTCGCCAGCTTACGCGCGACCTCTTCGGTATTCAGGCCACGCTTTTCCAGCAGCAACCAGAGGTGTTCACCCTCACCCGAGAACTCGATATCCAGCTCTTCCGTCACGCGGAAATCTTCCGGAGCGGCCTTCAGCACCGCCGCTCCGCAAAGTTCACCCCAGGCACGTGCGCCCAACAACTCGGCTTCAGTCATGGGCAAGCAACAAGGCAACGGCATGCACAGCAATACCTTCTTCACGGCCGGTAAAACCGAGCTTCTCGGTGGTAGTCGCCTTGACGTTGACCTGATCAAGTGTGACTTGCAGATCGTCAGCAATCAGCTCGCGCATCCTGGCGATGTGCGGCGCCATTTTGGGCGCCTGTGCCACTATGGTCGCGTCAACATTACCCACCTTCCAGCCTTTACCGTGAAGCAGGCCAAGCACATGACGCAGCAGCACTCGGCTGTCGGCACCAGCGTAATTGGCATCGGTATCAGGGAAGTGTTGACCAATATCACCCAACGCCGCCGCACCCAGCAGTGCATCGCTGAGGGCATGCAGCACCACATCCCCATCGGAATGCGCCAGCAGGCCAAACCGATGAGGAATGCTGACGCCACCGAGGGTGACGAAATCGCCCTCGGTAAAGCGGTGAACGTCATAGCCATGACCAATGCGCATGCTGCCACCTTACCCAATGAAATGTGGCAGGGATTCTAACCCCTTGGCATAGCCAGGGACAGACCGACGCAGCGCATAGACACAGTGCTTAACGCAAACCCAGCGCCGCAGCATGATGGCGCAGGTGATCGTCGATGAAGCTGGCGATAAAGAAATAGCTGTGGTCGTAACCCGGTTGACGTCGCAACGTCAACGGATGCCCCGCCGCCTGCGCCGCCGCTTCCAGCGCTTCCGGTTTAAGCTGCTCGACCAGGAAGTTATCTGCTTCACCCTGATCGACCAGCAGCGGCAGGCGCTCCTGAGCATTGGCGATCAGCTCACAGGCGTCCCACTGTTTCCAGCTTTCACGGTCACTGCCCAGGTAATTGCCCAAGGCTTTATGCCCCCAGGGGCAGTCCAGCGGATGGGTAATAGGGGCGAAGGCCGATACCGAGCGATAGCGACCGGGATTGCGCAAGGCGCAGATGAGCGCACCGTGACCGCCCATTGAATGACCACTGATGCTGCGCTGGTCACTGACCGGGAAATGCTCTTCGATCAGCGCTGGCAGCTCCTCCACCACATAGTCGTACATCCGGTAGTGCTCAGCCCAGGGCTGCTCAGTCGCATTAACATAGAAACCGGCACCCAAACCGAAGTCGTAGGCACCTTCAGGATCGTCCGGTACGCCGTCACCACGCGGGCTGCTGTCCGGCATGACCAACACCATACCCAACTCGGCGGCCAAACGCTGTGCGCCCGCCTTCTGGCTGAAGTTTTCATCATTGCAGGTCAAGCCCGACAACCAGTAAAGCACCGGTAAAGGCTTGCCTTGATCCGCCTGCGGCGGCAGATAAATCCCAAACACCATATCGCAGCGCAGTGCCTTGGAATGGTGCTTGTAACGCTTCTGCCAACCGCCAAAACTTTTGTTGGCTGAAACCAGTTCAAGAATCGAATCCATCGAAACCTCGCTTGAGCTAGAAGCTAGAAGCTAGAAGCTAGAAGCTAGAAGCCTAAAGGGTCGAGTAAACCTCGCACTGCTTCCAGCTTTCCGCTTCAGGCTTCCCGCTATTTTTTAAAAGTGAATCACAGTCCTGATGCTCTTGCCTTCATGCATCAGATCAAAGGCCTTGTTGATGTCTTCCAGGCCCATGGTATGAGTGATGAAGGTATCCAGCGGAATCTCGCCGCTTTGCGCCTTCTCGACATAACCCGGCAGTTCAGTACGACCTTTTACGCCACCAAAGGCGCTGCCACGCCAGACGCGACCAGTCACCAGCTGGAACGGACGTGTGCTGATTTCCTGGCCAGCACCGGCGACACCGATGATGGTCGACTCGCCCCAGCCCTTGTGTGCACATTCCAGCGCAGCGCGCATCAACTGCACGTTGCCGACGCACTCAAAGGAGTAGTCCACACCGCCATCGGTCATATCGACGATGACTTCCTGAATCGGCTTGTCGTAATCCTTTGGATTAACGAAATCAGTCGCACCCAGTTCACGAGCAATGTCGAATTTGGCCGGATTGATATCAACCGCAATAATGCGGCTGGCCTTGGCCATGGTCGCACCGATGATCGCCGCCAGGCCGATGCCGCCGAGCCCGAAGATGGCAACAGTGGAGCCCTCAGTGACCTTGGCGGTGTTCAGCACTGCACCAATACCCGTGGTCACCCCACAACCCAGCAGGCACACCTTCTCCAGCGGGGCTTCTTTAGGAATTTTGGCCAGTGAAATTTCCGGCACTACTGTGTACTCAGAGAAGGTCGAGGTACCCATGTAGTGGTAGATAGGCTCGCCTTTATAAGAAAAGCGCGACGTGCCATCAGGCATCACGCCCTTGCCCTGGGTAGCGCGCACCGCCTGGCAGAGATTGGTTTTGCCGGAGGTACAGAATTTACAGGTGCGACATTCGGCGGTGTACAGCGGGATGACGTGATCCCCCACTTCCAGCGAGGTAACACCCTCACCTACCGCCTCTACAATACCGCCACCTTCGTGCCCCAAAATGGCCGGAAAAATACCCTCTGGATCATCGCCCGACAGGGTGAAGGCATCGGTATGACAGACACCACTGGCGACGATACGTACCAGCACTTCACCCTTTTGTGGTGGCGCGACATCAACTTCAACGATTTCCAGTGGCTTGCCTGGGCCAAAAGCCACGGCGGCGCGAGATTTGATCATACGAATACTCCTCGGGGTGTTTACGATGCCATGCAGTGTAGTAGACCTTCGTTTTGTGGATAATAGCCAGATCAGCAAAACATTATTGCTACACAGGGATAAAGCATGAATCAGTGGGACGGCATAGACGAGTTTGTCTGCGTAGCCGAGCTTGGCCACTTCAGCGGCGCCGCAGCGCGCATGGGGTTATCCTCGTCACATGTCAGCCGGCAAATCGCACGCCTGGAAGATCGCCTGCAGACCCGCCTGTTCTACCGCAGCACGCGCAAAGTCAGCCTCACAGAAGCCGGCCAGACCTTTCTGCAACACTGTCAGCGACTGCAAGATGCGCGCGACGAAGCCCTGCAAGCCATCACCGACCTGAGTAGCGAACCCAAAGGGTTACTGCGCCTGACCTGCGCTGTGGCCTACGGCGAGAGCTTCATAATGCCCCTGGTGGACGATTTCATGCAGCGCCATCCGCAACTGCGGGTGGAAATGACCCTGACCAACCAGACACTCGACCTGCTCCACGGCAGCTACGATCTGGCGATTCGCCTGGGCCGCCTGCAGGATTCCAGCATGATAGCCACGCGCATCGCGCCCAGGCACATGTATCTTTGCGCGGCACCCAGTTACCTAGCTCATCATGGCGCGCCGCACAGCTTGTCGGAACTGCCCCGCCACAACTGCCTGATCGGCAGTAACGATCTATGGAGTTTTCAGCAACGAGGAAAAGAAGTCCCCGTTCGCGTGCAGGGCAACTGGCGCTGTAACAGTGGGCAGGCGGTATTGGAGGCGGCGCTGCGGGGGTTTGGCCTGTGTCAGCTACCCGACTACTACGTGCGTGAACATCTCCGCAGTGGTGCATTACGCGCGCTGTTGCCACAACATCAGCCCCCGCATACCGCCGTGTGGGCACTCTACCCACAGCAACGTCACCTCTCACCCAAGGTACGCCAACTGGTGGACTACCTGAAGTGGGGGCTAGCGCAACGGCCTGAATATATAGACGCCAACTAACACGACCGAACACACAGCAAAAAGGGGCCGAAGCCCCTTTCTGAGATCTAACCGTACTGGCGCTTAATTGACCTGCTGAGCGCGCTGACGCAGCTCCATGTCAGTTTGCATGCGTGAAGCGATCTCGTTGTAACGGGGAATATCAAGATCCTCGCCTTCTATAGCCTCGACCATATCTTTCTGGGCCCCCATCTGCATTTGCTGGGCTTCTTGCTGGTCACCGGCGCTGCTCAACTCATCGGTAAGCTCTTCACGGATCTCGTTAACTTTCTTTTCCGCATTGACGAACTTTTCCAGATCAGCCTCGCTAACCGGCGCTGCAGCCTGCGCTGTACCGTAACCTTGCTGCGCGCCGCTATCCATGGATTGCGCCATAGCGACAGGAACGCCGGCGGTCATGGTGGCGATGATAAGAGCAGCACTGAATTTTTTAATGTTCATCATGAGTATCTCCTTCGGTTGAACTCACTGAAGGTAATACAGAGTCCGTGCCAACTTTGCACAAAACACTTCAAGACACTGATTTATATATAAAACATAAAATTAAAGTATAAAAAATAGCCCCCCACTATTGGCAATCCACCGCTTTATATGTATCTTTTTTAAACATGAGCAAAAATGAACCGTTTAAATTTGGCACACTAACTCAGCGCTGGCCCTTACCTAGACTCAGCGGCCTGCAACGCACCCTACTGTTATTTGTCGTGCTCCCGCTGCTGGTATTGACGGCGCTGGGCATCCGCTTCGGGCTAGAGCAAGCCAACCAATTCCAGCAACAGCGATTAAAGAACGACCTGGAGCTAATCGGCCGCGCTATCAGCATTCCGATTGGCACTGCGTTAGGCGAGAACGACCGCCAGGCAATAGAGCTGGCACTGGGCTCGGTCTTTGTGCTGGGCGAGGTCTACGGTGCGTCAGTGTTCGATGTCAACGGCGTAAGGCTAGCCTCGGCTGGCGTCACCGAAAGCGATCTCACACGAACCAGGATTCCCGACCTGATTGTTACTACCGGACAATCCCAGCAAGGCTTTAGCCAGGTCGGGGGCCGACATCTGTTTTCGCACTTCATGCCACTGTTTGATGTGGGCGGCAATATTCAAGGTCTGATTCAGATCACTCGGCGCGCCAGCGATTTTGGCCGCGCCCTGGACCAGCTCACTATTATTGCCTGGGCAGCATGGGGCCTGCTGGGCTTGACCATTATCTGCGCCGTCATGCTTGGTCACTATGGTGGCGTCGGCCGACACGTGGACAAACTGCTGGCGCACATGCAACAAGTGGCGCAAGGCGATCACTCGCACCGTGCCGCGCGGGAAGGGCCAACCGAAGTAGCCGCACTGGCGACAGGCCTGAATCATATGCTCGACAGCATAGAACAGGCGCGCAGGGAGGTTGATGGCCACCGCGCGGCAGAAACCGCTCTGCTGGCTCAACTCAAAGATAACGAGAAGATGGCAGCCATTGGCGGTATGGCGCGGGGTGTTGCGCATGAACTGGGCGCACCGCTGAGCGTGATTGATGGCCGCACTCATCGCCTGCAACGCAGCAGCGCCAATGACTCACCACAACAGCGCGAATTTGCCGCCATTCGCGCCCAGGTCGCCCGCCTCACCAGCACCGTCAAGCAACTGCTGGACTACAGTCGCCCGGCAGCAGCAACACTGCGTAAAACCGATCCAGCTCAACTGACCGCCACCGCAATCGATGCCATCACCCCCGAATTTGAACAGACCGCAATAGCGCTGCAAAGCCAATATGAAACTGATTTGCCAGCACTATTCGGTGATCCGGCGAGACTGGAACTGGCACTTCTCAACCTGCTACGGAACGCACTGCAGGCAGCCAGTAGCAAGGTAACGGTCGGCCTTGAGTATCAGGATCAGCATTTACTGATCAGCGTCAGTGACGACGGTCCCGGGCTGCCGGAAACCAACCGAGAAAAGCTAATGGAACCCTTCTACACCACCAAGCCCCCCGGCGAAGGCACTGGCCTGGGCCTGGCCATAGTGCAAACCATTGTAGAAGAACACGGCGGCGAGCTGCTGCTGAGCAACCATCCCGACGGCGGCTGCCGGGCCAGCATGCGATTACCGATACACAAGGAGGCAAGCGTATGAGCCATACCGAACACTTGCTGCTGGTCGAAGACGACAGCGGCTTGCGCGAGCTACTACAGGAAGAGCTGGAAGCCGAGGGCTATCAGGTGACCGCCTGTGCCAGCGCAGAAGAGGCACTCATACCATTGCAGCAGTCTGATATCGACCTATTGATCAGCGACTTGCGGCTACCCGGTGCTGACGGTCTCAGCCTGCTACCGCCCGCACAGGCACTGTCGCCCGCACCCGCCGTACTGATCATCACCGCCTTTGGCTCGGTACAGCAGGCGGTCAATGCACTACAAAACGGGGCCGATGATTTTCTCACCAAACCCCTGGAAATTGATCACTTTCAGCTTACGGTCAAGCGGTTACTGGAGAATCGGCGCCTGCGTCGTGAGGTTCAGCGCTATCGCTCGATCATGGCCGTGGAGCAATTCCACGGCATCATCGGCCAGAGCAGCAGTATGCGCAGGCTGTTTCAACATATAAGGCAGATGGCGAGCGCCGATGGTCCCGTGCTGATTCAGGGTGAAAGCGGCACAGGTAAAGAGCTGGTCGCCCGCGCGGTGCATGAAGAAAGCGTGCGCAGCGGCAAACCTTACATGGTGGTGAACTGCGGCGGCATTCCGGCAGAGCTCATGGAGAGCGAATTCTTCGGCCACGCAGCGGGGGCCTACACTGGCGCCCGCAAGGCACGAGCCGGACTCTTTCAGCAGGCCGAGGGCGGCACCCTGATGCTCGACGAGATTGGGGAAATGCCGCTGGCACTGCAAGCCAAATTGCTCCGTGCACTACAGGACGGCAATGTGCGGCCGGTCGGCAGCGACCACGAAATTCAGCTGGATGTCCGCGTCATCGCAGCGACCAACCGCAACCTGGCCGAGTGCGTTGAACAGGGCAGCTTTCGCGAGGACCTGTTCTACCGCCTGGAGACCTTCAACCTGCAGGTCCCGCCGCTAAGGGAACGCAGCGATGACATCCACTATCTGGCGGACTTTTTCCTGGCACGCTTCAACGCGCGCCAACAACGCGAACTCAAAGGGTTTAGTGACGCCGCCCTGCAGGCATTGCTGCACTATGCGTTTCCCGGCAATGTGCGTGAATTGCAGAATGCAGTTGAGCGCGCTGCGACTTTTTCTCAGGGCGCTTTCATCGAATTACAGAACCTGCCTGAGCGTATGCAGAGCGCCAGCAGCTCAGCTATCGATACCACCTTGAGCGATCCACTCAAGGCTATCAGCAGCTCGCCATCACTGGCACAACTGCCCAGCCTTGAAAGTGTGCAGCGCCGCTATATTCATCAGGTTCTGGACGCCACCGACGGCAATAAACGCAAGGCAGCCGATATTCTTGGTATTACCCGGCGCACGCTATATCGCTGGATCGAGTAAACACCGATATGCAAGCCCACTAGTCAGTGCGGTAAGCTAATCAACTGCAGCGCCACCCAACCAGGAGAAATCAGTGTCCAGCGTGCTACGGCTCAATACTTTGCTCGACCGCAGTTTCAAAGGCGGTGATCGCCGGTTAGAGGCGATCAGTGCCGAAATAGGCGCGCTGGACCGACTCTGCAAGACATTGGGTGTAACCGAGCTGAGCCGCTTCATCGACACTACCGCAATCGAATTGATTCAGGCCGTCGAGCTGATTGACGACAACGCTACTGCGCTACCTACTACAGAGCCAATCACTGATCCGGAAACCGGCCTGGCTTATGGCATTGAGGATATGAGCTGGCAACCCATTGCTGCCGGAATGAGTAGCCTGGAGGCACTGCAGCAGCACATTGAACGCGGCCTGCACGTGAGCAGCCAACAACCGCAACTGTTGCAAGAGCTGACCTACTGTATTCAGGCCCTGGCTCCACTCGAAGCCGAGGGCGGCCAATTTCATCTGGCCGTTATACCCGCATGACCTCACTAGTCATGCAACAAACCCCAGTCGCGTAGCTGCCCGACACACGCCTCAACATCGATCTCATCCCTTTGCTCGGTCGCCAGAAAACGCTCAGCGTAGTGACGATACGCGCCAGAGCGCAAAAACAAGGCCAGCAGCGTTGCATCAATGTGCTGATCGCGTGCCATAAACAACATAATCCTTACCGATTCAGATAGCGTTTTAGCCTTTTTATAAGGCCGGTCCGCTGCCGTGAGCGCTTCAAATATGTCGGCAATAGCCAATATGCGGTCTTCTACCGACAAGTGGTCACCACTCAGGCGACGCGGGTAGCCGGTACCGTCCAGTTTTTCGTGATGAGTGGCGGCCAGCGCTGGCACTTTGGCCAGTGACTTGGGAAAGGGCAGCGTCGACAGCATGATCAAGGTTTGCACGATGTGATCATTGATCTTGAAACGCTCCTCGGCCGTGAGAGTGCCACGCGCGATACACAGATTGTAGAGCTCGCCAAGGTTCTTGCTGTGCTCCGGCAATTGCATATCAAATCCCCAACGGTTGGCTGGATCTCCTGCCACCACCGGTGGCTTACGCTCGCCCCAGGCAAACAGATGCTCTGGCCGATCCGCGAGTAGCTTTTCCTCGGCAGGTAACGGCGCGATAGGGACGCCGGACAGCTGCCGTTCCTCTTCACCGGATAACCCCAAACGATTATCAAAATGGCGCAACCAGCTCTGCTGAGCAATGGTTTCAAGCCGCTGCACGTCGGTGTCAGCCATGAACTCGCCACCGGTATTGGCTTGGGCAACCAATGCAAAATCGTCGCGCAGACGGCCCTGTTCAAGCTCGCGTTGCCGCTGCAGTAAAGATTCATCTTCACCTGCAGCACGGCCCTGCCAATAACGAATATCGGCATCACGCCACAGCACTTCAAAACGGGTGCGAATCTCATGGATACGGTTGTACAGCGTTTCCAGCTTGGTGGCCTTATCAACCACATATTCGGGGCTGGTGATTTTGCCGCAGTCGTGCAGCCAGGCAGCGATTCTAAACTCATAGCGCTGCTGCTCATCAAGTTGAAAGCCGGCCAATGGGCCCTGCTGAGTTGCCTCCGCCTCCTTGAGTAGCATCTCGGCCAATTGCGGAACCCGGTCGCAGTGCCCGCCGGTATAAGGTGATTTGGCATCGATAGCGGTAGCGAGCAAGCGGATAATTGACTCCAGCAAAATCTGTTGATCTGCAAAGAGCTCACGGGTTTCGATCGCCACTGCCAGCGTCCCGGCCAGACTACCCAAAAATCGCCTCAGACTGCCGACAGAGTCCTCGGGCAACAGCGGTGAGACCTCCACAACCAGAACACCTTGCAGTACATGCTGGCGATCATGCAAAGCCAGCGTCAGGTAGCGATGTTCATCGTCCAGCAGAGCCGCCAAGGTGCGCGCTGGCGCATCGTAAAGAGCATCAGTCAGTGGCAACTGCGCTGGATAGTGTTCCGCATGCGAGCTGCCAGTGCGGCGCAGAACCTCGCCATCCTCGTCGCATAAATAAACCGCGCCACCGCGCCCGCCGGCAATCTCGACCAGTTGCGCCAGCACCACATCCAACATTCGCTCGAGCTGGGTTTCATGATTAAGCGTATGCGTGATCGTTTGAAAGTTACCGATCGCCTTAGCCATCTGAGCCACCATCTTGCTCAAACTATTCACCTCGCGAATGCGCGAGCGCACACCGATAGGCGTATTGAAATCCAGGCTGGCCAACTGATTAACCTGGTCGCCCAGCAGCTTCAGGGGCTGGCCGAGGCGCTGACCCAGCGCCCAGCCAATCAACAACAATACCGCGGCCACCACCAAGGCCCAAAGCGCTTGCCGCTGTAAACTATCACGGACCCCTGCCAGCATTTCGGCTTCCGGTATGGCAATAAGAATATGTCCTTCGCTATCGCCTATGCGGCTCAAAGGCAAACTCAGCACATACCAATCCTCACCGTTTACGCTCAGCAACATTGGCTGGCGTGGCGGCTCAGGGAGATACTGAATTTGCTGGAGAACAGGCACCCCCAACTCCTCAAGGCTGGCTAAATGCACGCCCTGGCTATCGCGCTGAAAAACACGCTGCAGATCCGTATAGGCAATCACCGTATCATCACCGCTCAATAGGACGGTCTCGGTGCCCGGTGTCAACCTCAGCTCAGTCACCTCGCCGCCCAGATCACTGACCGACGCGTCCAGGCCAATCACCGCCCCGCTGGCACTGTGCTTGGCCATGGTGATACCCACCTGACCCGTGGTAAAAAATACATAAGGTTCGGTCAGAATCAAACCTGGGGAAACAACGGCCTCCTGATACCAGGGCCGGTTACGCGGGTCGAAGTCGTAGTCAGGCAGGCGCCTGCTCTCCAAGAGCCCGCCCTGATTGTCATAAAACAACCAACGAGCAACCGGGTTTTCGCCAGCAGCCGACTGCTCAATCGACTGCACAACAAAAACCGAGTTTAGCGGTATTTTCTGGCGACCAAGCCGCACTCCTTCATGCAGCCGCCGCAGCAAAAAAAAGTCGCCATTGGCGTAGCCGATATAAACAGCGCTTAAGGTGTGATTACTGCGCAGGGTTTCAAACATGACCGGCAGGCGCTGAAGCCGCTGCTCAAGATTCTGTGACTGCACTAACGGGTCGAAGGTCAAGATACGCAGAGCGCCTTCAGCCGGGTCAAGCAAACGCTCTGCTCTTTCATTGAGCAAGGCCCCCAGTTGCTGGGCAGAGTCGTTGGCGGTCTCAATCAGCAGCGTCTGCGAGCTACGATAACCTTGCCAGGCGGTAATGCTCAGCATCGCCAGCAAACACAAGACGATGGTACTGGCTATAAGCCACTGCAAGCTGACCCCATTCCTGGATCCTTTCATACTGAGCATTTCTCCTTCGCTCTTCGAAACCGCGTCGTCACTGAGAATAGTTCAGCTATGCGCTCCACGACATATCTACCAAGGCATAAAATCTGCCGACATCCACTGCACGCATGACGCACACTTCGGCTGATGAATAGCTAAAGCAAGGAGCAAGCCAAGGACCTGTACTTTTGCGATAGTGTCCCCAGCACACACCAATGGAGCACCCCGATGGATCAGTTTGAGCACCAGCTGGTACCCACCAATAACATAAAACTAAGTCTGTATACCGCTGGCCCCCGAGACGGTCGGCCCGTCTGGCTGCTGCACGGTTTTCCAGAGTGCTGGTACTCCTGGCGACATCAGGCGAAAGTGCTGGCCAACCAAGGCTACCGAGTGCACATCCCTGAAATGCGCGGTTACGGTGCCAGCAGCGCTCCTGAAGCGGTCGAAGCCTACGATCTGATTACTCTTTGCGCCGACATTCAGGGAGCGATGAACTACCTGGGTCATGAACAAGTAGCGATGATAGGTCACGATTGGGGGGCCCCCATCGCCTGGCATCTTGCCTTGCTTGAGCCCGCGCGGGTGAAAGCGGTATGCGGAATGTCGGTGCCCTTTGGGGGGCGCCCGCGGCAACCGGCAATCAATATGATGCGCGAAGCCTACAAGGATCGTTTTCACTACATCGTCTACTTTCAACAGCCAGGACTGGCTGAAGCAGAAATGGCAGCCGACATCCCGCGCACCATGCGGTTGATGATGCATGGTCTGTCCAACAGCCAGGAAGGCAATACGCTAGTGCAGGACAAACCCGCCGACGCAGCCTGGCTGGAGGACTACATCGATCCCGGCAGCCCACCGCATTGGTGTTCAGAAGAAGCCTTCGCCGTTTACGTAAAAACCTTTGAGCAGAGCGGCTTTCATGGCCCCATCAACTGGTACCGCAACTTTGAGCGTAACTGGGAGCGCACGGCACCACTGGCCGGCAAACAGATCGAGCAACCTGCCTTGTTTTTAATCGGTGACCGCGACCCAGTAGGTTCTTTGGAGGCATACACCATCAAAAAAATGCCCAGCGTTATCCCAAAGGTTGAACAACACGTCATCGCTGATTGCGGGCATTGGATTCAAGCCGAGAAACCAGCAGAGGTGAACGCCCAACTGCTACCCTTTCTGGCTGCACACTTTGCCGCATACTAAAGGTTGTCGACGAGAGCAGGAGACTGGCTATGACACTTTGCAACCTTGACGGTAAGCGTATTTTGCTAACCCAGGCCAATGATTTTATGGGCCCCTCACTGAACGCAATCCTGCAGGCTTGTGGTGCCACAGTGATAGCCGATCAACGGGACTTTCTGGATCCAAAAGCACCAGCTCAGGCGATCAAAGAAGCCGGGGAGTTGGATGTTTTGCTGCTCAATCTGGGCGTACCCGCTCCCAGCACAGCAGCCAGCGAGGTCGAAGACGAAGAGTGGGGGCTGCTGTTTCGCCACATGGTTGATCCCTTACCGCGTTTTGCTCGCGCGGTGCTGCCCGGCATGATTGCACGCCAAAAGGGCAAGATTCTGCTTATGGGCAGCGCCTCGGCGCTGCGCGGTATGAAGCGCGCGTCCAGTTACAGCGCCGCGCGCGGTGCTCAGTTGGCCTGGATTCAGGCGGTAGGGGCCGAAGTGGCCAGCAAAGGAATTCAAGTCAACGCGATTGCGCAGAACTTCGTCGACAATCCCACTTATTTTCCCGACGACATCCAGGCGAATCCGGCGTTCCAGGCGCGCCTGCAACGCGAGGTTCCGCTAGGCCGATTGGTATCAGCTGAAGAAGACGCCAGTTTCGCCGCCTATCTTTGCAGCGACGCCGCCAACTGCTTTGTCGGCCAGGTATTTCCCGTCTGCGGTGGCTGGAGCCACTGAGGCCCGTATTTTGAGGAATCGCTATGCAGCATAAAGAACAGATCATCACCATCAACTCACGCTTCTGCGGACCACCCAACAGCGGCAACGGCGGTTACGTTTGCGGGCTGCTGGCCAAAGCGCTAGGCATGCCATGCCAAGTCACGCTGCATGCGCCACCGCCACTGGATACCCCTCTGCAACTAGTCGTTAAAGCTGACGGCGCACAGCTCAAGCTCGGCGAGCAGCTACTGGCTAGCGCCAAGCCCTACAACCTCGAACTCAAACTGCCGGACGCTGTGAGTGCGAATACAGCCAAGAAAGCTCAGCAAGGTTTCAAAGGATTTGAACAGCACAACCTGCCCTGTTGCTTCGTCTGCGGGACGGACCGCGAACCCCTGGATGGCCTGCGCATTTTTGCCGGTCCGACCGAACAAAGAGAAGAGCACGTCGCCGCGCTCTGGACGCCAGACGAGACATTGGCAGCTGAAGATGGCGTGGTCGCTAGTGAATACCTTTGGGCGGCGCTGGATTGCCCGGGCTACTTCGCTGTGCGCGACCAGGCAGGCACCGCTCTACTCGGGCGTTTTGCCGCCCACATCGATCAGCCCATCCGGGCCGGAGAGCAATTGGTAGTGAGCGGCTGGGCACTGAGCCACGATGGCCGCAAACATTTTGCTGGTACCGCCCTGTATAACCAGAGCGGCCAGGCTGTTGCCTGGGCTGAGGCGACCTGGATCAGCCTGGCCGCCGCAGCCTGATCACTACTCGGCGCTAAGGTAGGACGAACGAGTCAGGCCCAGACGCAGCGCATCCACAAAGCGGGTGCGCTCCGCGGGACTCAGCTTGGCCCCTGCGACCTTATCGCGATACAAGGTCACCAGTTCATCCGGAGCAAAGTGCACGTAGCGCAACATATCTTCGATGGTGTCGTGGGTCTCGATACCGCCGTGCACTACTTTACCGTCCGGGCGCAGGTAGACATTGACCGAATCGGTATCACCGAACAGGTTGTGCATATCACCCAAGATCTCTTGATAAGCACCCACCAGGAAGATACCCAACAGATAATCCTCACCCTCGCGCAACTCATGCACCGGCAGACTGTTTTCGATGCTCTGCTCGTCCACATAGTGGCGAATCTTGCCATCAGAGTCACAGGTCAGATCCTGCAAAACAGCGCGACGCAGCGGCTCCTCTTCAAGTCGATCCAATGGCACGATCGGCAGCACCTGGTCAATCGCCCAGGTATCCGGCAGGCTCTGGAAGACCGAAAAGTTACAGATGTACTTATCGGCCATTTTGTCGTTTAGCTCGTCCAGCACCTGACGATGAGAACGCTGGCGCGCCTTCAACTGCGTGTGCAAACGGTTGCAGAGCGCAAAGTAACACTGCTCGGCTAGTGCCTTCTGTGACAGCGTCAGCTTGCCCTCAGCGTACTGCGCCGCCACATCAGCCATGTAGTGCGTCGCCCGCCAATAGGTCTCAGTGACCATTTCGATATCGTGCTGATCCTGCAGACCCACCAGATTGCGCACCACCTGGGGCAGCTCTTCAAGATTGTCTATCTGCGGCAGCACGTCGTTGTAGCGTTCCACATCAGTAACCTGAACCACCAGCACCGCGTGATGCGCCGTCATGGCACGACCGCTCTCGGAAAAGATGTGCGGGTGTGGCAGACCCTGCTCGTCGCAGAAGTCCTTCAGCATGCCGACGACCGTCTGCGCGTACTCGTTGACGTCATAGTTGATCGAGCTGGCATTACGCGAATGGGTACCGTCGTAGTCCACACCCAGACCACCACCCACATCAATGTGATCGACCGGCAAGCCCAGCGCACGCAGTTCGCCAAAATAACGAATGGCCTCGCGAAAACCGTGCTGATAATCCGCCAAATTGGCAATCTGTGATCCCATGTGGAAGTGCAGTAACCGCACACCATCCTGCAGACCCGCCGCAGTAAACGCGTCTACCACGCGCAGCAATTGCGCAGCCGACAAGCCGAACTTGGATTTTTCCCCACCGGTATCGGCCCATTTGCTGGAAGCCAGTGATGAAAGCCGCACACGTAGTCCGACCTGTGGCGTGACACCGAGCTTCTCCGCCTCTTCAATTACCAAGCGAACCTCGGATTCCTTTTCAATAACCAGAAACACGTTATGGCCCAGCTTCTGACCAATCAGCGCCAAATGGATGAACTCGCGATCCTTATAGCCATTACAGACGATGGTGCCGCCCTTGGGCGCAAGTGCCAGCACGGCCATCAGCTCGGGCTTGGAGCCCGCTTCCAGGCCGATAGACACGTTTTCGGTCGCAATGATGCTTTCGACCACAGTCTCCTGCTGGTTCACCTTGATTGGATAGAGCGCGGTGTAGCCACTGCTGTAGTCCAGCGCAGCGATGCTTTGGTCGAAAGCGCCCGTCAGCTGCTTTACACGCGATTGCAAAATATCCGGGAAGCGCACCAAAAGCGGCAGGTCCAAACCGCTTTCACGCAACTGACCAACCAGCTCATGCAAATCAATACTGCCGGCATCCGCGCCGCGCGGCATGACTTCTACATGCCCCGCATCACTGACATTGAAATAGCCTGCACCCCAATGCCGAATACCATAGACACTGCGGCTATCTGCCACCGTCCAGGCTGATGCATCTTCCTTGCGTGAACGCCTTACTGGGCCCATGACTACCTCGCTTACCTGTTAATTGATGCCGACAATCAGATACGCAAGCAGACAAACAGTTCATCTACTCGGCGCACCCGTGACGCGATGGCAACAGGATAAAGCAAAAGCAGCTAAAGCGCCTGATCACCCAGCACCTATGGGGCAGCATTTGTACTTTGGATAACCCTCCGCTTTGCTTGGGGAGCATGAGTCTCGCGTATTAAGGTGTGAACAATAGCCAAACCAGCTTTGCAACCAACAACAAGGAGTCATTACATGCAGCAGTACTTTAGCCTCGAAGGCCGCACCGCATTGGTTACCGGCGGTAGCCGCGGCATTGGCCGCATGATCGCACAGGGTTATTTGGAGGCCGGTGCCAAAGTCATCATATGCTGCCGCAAGCTCGCTGAAGGCCAACAGACAGCAAAAGAGCTAAGTCAGTACGGCGAGAGCATTGCCATCGGCGCAGACCTGTCGAGCGAAGCTGGCGCCAAGCAGCTCGCTGCTGACGTTGCTCAGCACACCGACCACCTCGATATTCTCGTAAATAATGCAGGTACCAGCTGGGGAGCCCCACTGGAGGATTTCCCGGTATCAGGCTGGGAAAAGGTCATGCAGCTCAATGTGACATCGGTATTCAGCTGCATTCAGCAACTGCTGCCCATGCTGCGTAAAAACGCTAGTGCGGCGAACCCGACACGCGTGATCAACATTGGCTCGGTCGCCGGCATCAGTTCCTTTGGCGAAGAAGCGTATTCTTACGGCCCCAGCAAGGCAGCCGTGCACCAATTGTCGCGCAACCTAGCGCGCGAGCTAGTGAGTGAGCATATTAATGTTAACGTTATTGCGCCCGGCCGCTTCCCGAGCAAAATGACCCAGCACATCCATAGCGACCCCGAGGCAATGGCAGCAGATTGCCAGCACATCCTGATGAAACGCTGGGGACGTGAAGAAGAAATGTCGGCACTGGCCATTATGTTGGCAAGCGCTGGCGGCGCTTACATGACTGGCAACATCATTCCTATTGACGGTGGCTTTACCCTCTAAATAGCCGTTAACGAAGCTCGGCATCAGATACGGGTGCCGAGCGCCCCCCCCCCTGCTCTATATCCCCGACCCCACAAAGACTTGCACCCCCTTGGTGCAAAACCATTTGCGTTTTTTGCACACATCTGGCGCTAAAAATAATTTCACATCGTTCTTCGGCTAAAAACGCCCTGTTTTGTGGCCATATTTTATTACCTCCAAGCCGCTCTACCGCCTTTTACCCGCATCCGCGCCAGCCCTTTAGCGACAAGGGCTGGACGTCAAATCGATAAGTAAATCACAACGAATATGACAGCTATATTTAACAGCTATAAATATTTGATAAGCAAAAATATAGCCCTGTAAGCTGCATTCATAGCGGGTTGAGATAATTTTTTGGATATGTTTATTATGGAAAAAGAATTTAAGCATAAACATTCGGGAACCTAGTTTTGGCTTCTAAAAACGTAACACTCCGCCAGCCCACCGGCCTCGACGGATTTGCTCTGAACCAACTTGTCGCACGCTGCCAGCCACTGGACACCAACTCGGTGTACTGCAACTTGCTGCAATGTGCAGACTTCGCTGAAACAGCCATCGCCGCAGAGGCCGATGACGGAGACTTGGTAGGCTTCATCTCTGGTTATCGCCCACCAGCACGCCCCGACACGTTGTTCGTGTGGCAGGTTGCGGTAGATAGCAGAATGCGTGGCCAAGGCTTGGCCCTGAAGATGTTGCTGGCTCTGGTTGAACGTACTCGCGCCGCTGGCGTGACCCGTCTGGAGACCACCATCTCGCCCGGCAACGACGCATCCGAGGCCCTGTTTAAAAAGGCCTTCCGCCTGCTGGGCGCCGATTTCACCACTGAAGTGCTGTTCTCCCGCGAGAAGCATTTCAACGGACAGCACGACGACGAAGTTATTTACCGTGCTGGCCCCTTTACTCAATCAATTACTCAAACAGCTCACGCTTGAGACCAGGAGATATCATGAACAACTTTGAACAGTTCGAGAAAAACGAATCCGACATCCGCAGCTACTGCCGTTCATTCCCGGTCCTCTTCAACCAGGCTCAGGGCGCAGAGCTGGTCACCACCGAAGGCAAGCGTTACATCGACTTCCTGGCGGGTGCAGGCACCCTGAACTACGGCCATAACCATCCGGTACTGAAGAAAGCACTGATCAAGTATCTGGAAGAAGATGGTATTACCCATGGCCTGGACATGTACTCCGCCGCTAAAGAGCGCTTTCTGGAAACCTTCAATCGGGTGATCCTGGAACCACGCGGCTTTTCTAAATACAAGATTCAATTTAGCGGCCCCACTGGCGCCAACGCCGTTGAAGCTGCGTTGAAGCTGGCCCGCAAGGTAACTGGACGCAGCAACGTCATCAGCTTCACCAACGGCTTCCATGGCTGCACCATCGGTGCACTCGCGGTTACCGGTAACGGTCACCACCGCGGTGCGGCAGGCGTACCCCTGACCGATGTCAGCCGTATGCCCTATGCCAACTACTTTGGCGAAAACGTTAACACCATCTCCATGATGGACAAGTTGCTCAGCGACCCAAGCAGCGGTATCGACAAGCCAGCCGCCGTCATCGTTGAGGTTGTTCAGGGTGAAGGTGGTCTGAATACCGCTTCTGCCGAGTGGATGCGCAAGCTTGAAAAGCTGTGCCGCAAGCACGAAATGCTGCTGATTGCCGATGACATTCAGGCCGGTTGTGGCCGTACCGGTACTTTCTTCAGCTTTGAAGAAATGGGTATCAAGCCTGACATCATCACCATGTCCAAATCGCTTAGCGGTTTCGGTCTGCCGTTCGCTATTGTCATCATGCGCAACGAGCTGGACCAGTGGGCACCAGGCGAGCACAACGGCACCTTCCGTGGTAACAACCACGCCTTCGTAACCGCTGCAGCTGCGCTTGAGCACTTCTGGACCAACGACGAGTTTGCCAAGAGCGTTCAGGCTAAAGGCAAAGTAATCAAGGACCGCATGCAGAAAATCGCACGCAAGCACGGCCCTGACTCGCTGTACGTTAAAGGTCGCGGCATGATGGTTGGTATCAGTTGCCCCGATGGCGAGACGGCTTCAGCCATCTGTAAAGAAGCCTTTGCCAACGGCCTGGTCATTGAAACCAGCGGCAACCACAGCCAAGTCGTTAAATGCCTGTGCCCGCTGACCATTACTGACGAACAGATCGAAAAAGCGCTGACCATCCTGGAAGCTGCTTTTGCCAAGGTAATGAGCGATCAGGTTGCCAATCAGGCATCCTGATCCCGGCAGCTTTGCGACCCAACACCGACTCGAAGAGGAAATGAATAGATGATCGTACGTACACTGGAAGAATGCGAAAACTCCGACCGCCGCGTCACCACCGAGACTTGGGAAAGCACCCGGATGCTGCTCAAGGATGACAAGATGGGATTCTCGTTTCACATCACCACCATCTTCGCCAACAAGGAAACGCACATCCACTACAAGAATCACCTTGAGTCTGTGTATTGCATGAGCGGCAACGGTGAGATCGAGACGCTTTCCGACGGCAAGGTCTATCAGATCCGTCCAGGCACACTCTACATCCTGGACCAGCATGATGATCACATGCTGCGCGGCGGGACTGAGGACATGAAAATGGCCTGTGTATTCAACCCACCGATCAGTGGCCGCGAAGTACACGACAAAGACGGCGTATACCCCGCAGACAGCGACTGATCAGTCTGGTCTGACGGCAAACCGCAAAGCTGCCAGCGATGGCGCTTTGCGCACTGCCAGTCGGGATTAATCGCGGTTCGACCGCGGTTTCCTGCCGGAAGGTAACAATCCGCGGCATGCTTTCGCGGACGTTAACACAGCCTTCATCGCAAACCCCACGATAAGATGTACTGGCAGCCAAACAAATCTGGTCGCCTCAGGTACACAGCCAGCGGCAGAAACGCGCCGCAGTAAGACGGACAAACGAGGGCATGAGGCTCTCTACCTGCTGGCAGCAGGACAAGATTCACCAACGACAGAAACCAGGACTATGCATACAGTAGAGAAAATCGGCGGCACATCAATGAGTCGCTTTGAGGAAGTACTGAACAACATTTTCATTGGCCAACGTCAGGGTACAGACCTGTACCAGCGTGTTTTCGTTGTCTCTGCCTACAGCGGTATGACCAACATGCTGCTCGAGCACAAGAAAACCGGTGAGCCCGGTGTGTACGAGCGATTTGCCGACGCCCATGTCGAGGATGCCTGGCTGGATGCCTTGGACGCTGTGCAGGAATCCATGGTCAGCAAGAATGCCGAGCTGTTCAAGGGCGAGTACGAGCGTCTGGCGGCCGACCGCTTTATTGAAGGCCGCATCAGTGACGTGCGTGACTGCATGGTGAGCCTGCAGCAGCTTTGCTCCTACGGCCACTTCCAGCTGACCGAGCACCTGATGAAAGTACGCGAAATGCTAGCCTCTTTGGGCGAAGCGCACAGTGCCTTCAATACCGTGCTGGCGCTGAAGAAAAAAGGCGTCAACGCACGCCTGGTTGACCTTACCGGCTGGAACCAGAGCGAACCAAAGGCGTTCCAGGATATGGTCAAGGACAGCTTTGACGGTATCGATCTAAGCAAGGAGCTGGTTGTTGCTACTGGCTATACCCATTGCAGCGAAGGCTTGATGAACACCTTTGACCGCGGCTACAGCGAAATCACCTTCGCACAGATTGCCGCATCCACCAGCGCGCACGAGGCGATTATTCACAAGGAATATCACCTCTCGAGTGCCGATCCAAACCTGGTTGGCGTGGACAAAGTTGTCACCATCGGCCGCACCAATTATGACGTAGCCGACCAGCTGTCCAACCTTGGTATGGAAGCGATTCATCCCAAAGCTGCGCGCACCCTGCGCCGTGCCGGTATCCACTTGCGCATCAAAAATGCGTTTGAACCGAATCATGGTGGCACCCTGATCAGTCAGGACTATTGCAGCGAGAAGCCCTGCGTTGAAATCATCGCCGGCCGCAAGGACGTATTTGGTCTGGAAGTCTTTGATCAGGAGATGCTCGGCGACGTCGGATATGACCTTGAGATCACCAAGCTATTGAAGAAGCTCAAGCTCTATGTGGTCAACAAGGACTCAGATGCCAATAGCATCACCTACTATGCATCGGGCTCACGCAAGATGATCAACCGCGCATCGCGCTTGATCGAAGAGCAGTACCCGATGGCCGAAGTCAATGTGCACAACATCGCCATCGTTTCGGCGATTGGCTCAGACCTAAAGGTCAAGGGCATCCTCGCCAAGACGGTTGCCGCGTTGGCAGAAGCTGACATCAGCATCCAGGCGATCCACCAGTCGATCCGCCAAGTTGAGATGCAGTGCATCATCAAGGAAGAGGATTACGACGCAGCTGTCGCAGCACTGCACCAGGCGCTGATTGAGCCAGAAAATCATGGTGACGTAATCGTCGCCGCCTGATCCTGAAAGACGGCAACAACAAGTAGCGGCCCCACAGATAACTGTCGGGCCGTTTTTGTTTTGTACGTGAGAGCATCAGCAGAGCAGTTAAAACTTCGTTATAGTCTGGCAATATCCTTGGCAAATACGCTCACGACAATACGCTGCGCATGTGCCGAACAGGGCTGCAGCATCTATGGATAAGGGACGAACGCGTGATTGAAGCGGTATGGATTGCATTTGCCTTCATGATGGGACTGGCCGTGCGCCAGGTGGGCCTCCCTCCCCTAATCGGTTATCTCGGTGCCGGATTTGCACTGTCTGCTCTGGGTTCAAGGGTTGGCGTCGGCCCTGAAGACAGCGAGGTACTCTCCCATATAGCGCATCTGGGCGTTTTACTGTTGCTGTTCACCGTTGGCCTCAAACTCAAGGTGAAGAACCTGGTGCGGCCAGAGGTGATTGGCGGCAGCCTCTTGCACTTCGCTCTGTCTACCGCGCTGCTGCTAGCCGGACTACTCTATTTTCTAGAGCTCCCCTTGGGTGAAGCTACGTTGCTGGCCATGGCACTCTCTTTTTCCAGTACTGTGCTGGCCGCCAAAGTACTGGAGAGTAAACGCGAGCTGCGCGCCTTCCATGGCCGGGTGGCTATCGGTGTCCTGATCATGCAGGACCTGATTGCCCTGGTAGCCATCAGCATCGCCAGCGGTAAAAGTCCGTCAGCCTGGGCGTTGATGGTAATTATCCTGCCCCTGAGCAAACCAATACTCTACAAGCTGCTTGATCTCAGCGGGCACGAAGAATTGATGGTGCTACTCGGCCTGCTACTGGCGCTGGTAATTGGCGGTGCCGGCTTCGAAGCCCTTGGACTCAGCTCCGAATTGGGCGCCTTGGCATTTGGTGCGCTGCTGGCAGGTCACAAGCGCGCGGGCGAACTTGCACAGTCGCTGTGGAGCCTTAAAGAAATCTTTCTGGTCGGCTTCTTCTTGCAGATAGGGCTCGGCGGCTTGCCGGATATGCAGGCAGTTATCTTCGCATTGGTAATCACCCTACTGCTACCACTCAAAGCGCTGCTGTTCTTCCTGCTGTTTGTCGGCTTCAAGCTGCGTGCTCGTAGCGCCTTTCTAAGTAGCCTGACCCTGGCCAACTACAGCGAGTTTGGGCTAATCATGGCGAGCCTGGTGCTTCCGCAATGGCTGATCCCCTTGGCCTTAACGGTGGCTTTCTCGTTCCTGCTTTCCGCTCCACTCAACCGCATTGTCCACTCAATTTACGAGCGCTTGTCGCCCTACCTGCTGCCCTTTGAACGCAACATTCGTCATCCAGACGAACAACCCATTACGCTTGATGATGCTCAGGTTCTGATTATGGGTCTGGGACGGACTGGCCGGGCAGCCTACGACAATCTCGCCGAACAGGGCTTCAATGTCATTGCACTGGACTCGGACCCGGTCGCTGTTGAGGCCAGCCTTAAAGACGGCCGCCGCGCGCTCTTCGCTGACGCAGAGGACCAGGTCTTCTGGCAGAACCTTGATATGCCCAATATTCATTCGGTGATCCTGGCCATGAACGATGCAGAAGCCAAGACCATCGCCGTGCAAAAACTGCGCTCACGCGGCTTTGCCGGCCTGATCGTTTCACACGCAATGTATGAGGACATCGCCAGAGCCATTATTCGCGCAGGCGCCGACCATACCTATCTGACCATGAGCGAAGCCGGCACCGGCTTGGCAGAGCACGTTGCACGCAGCATTCGCGAACGTAGCCAGTTGCTCAGCGAGGACGCTGAGCAACGAGCTGACGTCAAAGCTTAAGACAGCAAGAAACGGCTAACCTGTTCGGCAGCACTCCGCGGGTGCTCCAGCATAAAGCAGTGACCACCCGCTGTTTGGTGCGCTGTACAGCGCACACCGCTGCCTGCGAGGCGGCGTGCGCTTACCCCGACAAAGGGATAGGTGCGATCGCCATAAATGATATGCGTAGCTGTCTTGATGCGCCGCAGCGACCTCCAGAGGCCGCTGGGCATGCTCATGAAGACGTCGGCTTCGCGACTCGGATGACAACATAATTCAACCCCACGCTCCGGGTGATCCCGTAATGCGTGCGTAATATGCGCAGCGAAGGCATTCTCATCCCATCCGCGGAACATCCCCCTGTTATGCAAACTGCTATGCGCGGCGGCACGATCCGGCCAGCTGTCGCGTCGCGACCTGGCACGCTTGGCCACAGGATTGCTGTTTATTCCCAGTAGACCCAAGCCGCGCCTCAAGGTGATCAAGCCAGGTGGAAAAAACACTGGATCGAGTAAAACGGCACGTTCAAACAGGTCGGGCTCCGCCGACAGGATCAAAGCAGTTAAAACGCCACCAAAGCTGTGGCCACAAGCCACACGAGGCACATTGCCAAACAATCCTCGACCGGCTTCAAAAGCTTCCAGCGCCAGTTCAGCATTACGATTCCAGCCAACAAACTTATCGCCATGATCACTCTGGCCATGCCCCTGCAAATCGCATAGCCAGAGATCAAAGTCATGCGCGAGCAACTCCAGCAAAGGCTCGTAACTGCGGGTAGAAAAGCCGTTGCCGTGCAGAAAATGCAGTAAAGGCTTGCCGCTGGGAGGGCTATGCCAACCGCGCAGACTGAAGCCCGCGCTGGTCTGGTGCGCCCAGGGTAACAACTCCATGCCATGATCCCCGGTAAAAAACATCAGTCTAAACGGCGCCAGCGTAGCTGTCAGCGCCATTGGTGCCTGTTAAGCTGCCCCATCTATTGCGGGAATGGTGATATATGCTTGAGGTCAGGACATCCGGCCATGGATTACCGCTGGTGTGGGGGCACGGTTTAATGGGCAGCATGGCGCAGGAAGACACTACCGGCTGGTTTCATCATCGCGATAGCGACCTCAAATGGGTACGCTACGACGCCTGTGGTCATGGCAATTCGCTCCGACCACTGGACCCATTGCGCTATCGCTGGCCTGCGCTTGCGTCAGACATGCTGATGGTAGCAAGGCACAATACCACTGGCCGCTTTGCCTTGGGCGGGCAATCCATGGGTTGCGCCAGCGCAATATTAGCCGCCCTGCAGGCCCCGGATAGCGTCTGCAAGTTGGTATTGGCAACACCACCCACCGTCTGGTCCGACCGATCAGTTCAGGTAGCAAAATACGAGCAGATGATTCGTCTTTTACGCGCTCGCGGTATGAACGCGTTAATACAGCTGTCGCGCCAGTATCCTGCACTGCCAGACTGGCTTGGCCAAGCCCGCCCACAAGACGCCTTGGCGCAGCTCGAAAGCTTGTCAGACTTCACCCGTGAGCTCTTGATAGCCGTCCTGCAGGGTGCAATCGCGTCCGACATGCCAGCACCAATCGAGCTGAAAAAGCTCGATCAACCCGCACTGATACTAGCCTGGCGCGACGACCCTATCCATCCGATAAGCAGCGCAGAGCAATTGGCTCAAAGCCTGCCCAACGCTGAACTACGCATTATTGACAGAGTCAACGAGCTGGCGGATTGGCCGCAACAAATCGCTGACTTTATCCATCAGTAAATGAACACCTCTGAGCTTATTCCAGGCTGTAGTCGATATTGGTAACCACCCTGACGCGCTTGGTTTCCGGGGTGAAGGGATCAACATCCTCGATCGAAAAATATCCCTGTGTTGCGCGGCGGATACTTCCCACTTCAGCCCCTGCATCGCGCGCGAACTGGTCTGCTGCTGCGCGCGCATCGCGGGTTGCGTCAGCGATCATATCCGGCTTGATACTATCAAGCTGGGTGAATAGAAAGCTGGGCTGAAACTCGTAGCTTTGAGTCAGCGCGATACCAGACTTCACCAGCTCGCCCACTGACTGCATGCCTTGCTTGACGCTATCGACCTCCTCGGTACGCACTAGAACGGTGACATCCGCACGGTAACGTTCAGGCGGTAGGTTATTACCGTAGCTATTCGCATGTTGATCGGTGATTTTAGGCACCGATAACTGAATCTGCGGCTCCTTGAATCCCTTAAGCAATAAAAAAGATCGAACCAAGCCTTGCTGAGTGTCTATATCGTTCTGCAGTTGGTCTAGACTGTTACCAGTAAGCGTAAAATTGATTGGCCAGAGCGCAAGGTCGGCTTGCACCTCACGTTCAGCCAGCCCTTTTACGCTCACCACACGATCAGCGCCGCGGAACTGCAACAAACCGGTTTTCAGGCTAACAGCCATAAAAGCCAACGCGATAGCGATCAACCCGGCTGCTACGATAGACCCCCAGGAAACACGAGAAACAGACGACATAGGTACCTCCAGTAAAAAGTGCAAACTCAGCATAAGAAAGACAAAGGATTGACGCGAGGCATTTCACTTGCGCGCATTCCACCTTAGAATGGCGCCCGACTTCCCTTGGACCCGAACTTTCTTTGTTGTATCCCCATCAAAAAAAGGAGCACGTGTGGATCTCGCGACACTAATTGGCCTGATCGGCGCCATTGGCATCATTGCCGCGTCCATTCTGCTGGGTACCGGAGCACAGGTATTCTTCAATGTACCTTCACTGCTGATTGTCATTGGCGGCAGTCTGTTTGTTGTACTGGCAAAGTTTAACGTCGGCCAATTCATCGGGGCGATTAAAGTGGCTGGGCGGGCATTTCGTTTCAAGCTGCCTGACACTGAAGAAAGCATTAACGAGCTGGTCGAGCTCGCTACTGTTGCGCGAAAGCAGGGGCTGCTGGCCTTGGAAGACAAGGAGATTTCATCCCCCTTCCTGCAAAGCGGTATTCAGCTGCTGATTGATGGCCATCCACAGGAAACCGTAAAGGCCATTCTGGAAAAGGAACGGCTAATGACCTTGGACCGCAACCGCTGGGGAGCCAAGGTGTTCAGCGCTCTAGGTGACGTCGGCCCAGCTATGGGCATGATTGGTACGCTCATCGGCCTGGTGCAGATGCTGTCCAATATGGAAGATCCTAAATCCATCGGCCCGGCCATGGCCGTAGCCCTGCTGACAACTCTTTATGGCGCCATGCTGGCAACCATGCTCTGCTTGCCAATAGCCGACAAGCTAACGCTAAGAATGAGTGAAGAAGCACGCATGCAGGGTCTATGGATAGACGCCATCCTGGCTATACAGGAAGGAACCAACCCTAGGGTCATCGAGCAAATGCTCAGCAGCTATTTGCCGCAGAACAAGCGCGACAAAATTGGCGGCGAAGCGGAAGAAGCCTGATGGAAGAGGAAGAAAGCGGCCCAGGTATACCAGCATGGGTGATGACCTTCGCTGACCTGATGTCACTACTGATGTGCTTTTTCGTGTTGCTGCTGTCTTTTTCCGAGATAGATGCACAGAAGTTCAAGCAGATAGCTGGCGAGATGTCTAAAGCCTTTGGTGTGCAGCGAGAGATCCCGGCCCTGGAAATCCCGATGGGCACCAGTCCCATCTTTGACAAGTTTTCCCCCGGCAAGCCCGAACCTACGCCAGTTGATAGCGTCCGCCAGCAGACCACAGAACAAGCCCCGCAACTTGATACCCTGCGTGAAGAGCTGGAAGGAAAACTAAAAGAGCAAGTCAGCAAAACGACTGAAGACCAGGTAGAGACCAGCATTGATGCCCTGCGTGAGGTGCTCGACAACGAATTGAAACAAGGCCGCATGCAACTTGAGCACGACCGCAAGCGCATTGTGATCAGGGTAGAGGAGAAAGGCTCCTTCCCTTCAGGCTCCGCAGACATGACACCCGACTTTCAGGACATGTTGGATAAGATCGCCGATGTAGTGTCACGCTTGCCAGGTGAGGTCACGATTGAGGGGCATACCGACAACATCCCGATCAAAACCAACCGCTTCCACTCCAACTGGGACCTATCGGCAGCACGTGCCTCGTCGGTAGCCAATGCACTGCTGCTGAACGACACCATCGAGCCGGAGCGAATAAGAGTGCAAGGCTATGCCGAAACTCGTCCACGGGCAGATAACGACTCCCCGGAAAACCGTGCACTCAACCGCCGGGTAGAAATCATCCTCGACCTGTCAGGCTCTATTGATGAATACGAAGCAGAACTGCGACGACTCATGGAGGAAGACCTGGGTGAATTGATCCAGGAACTGGAGTTGCAGGACAGCCCACCGCCGGCACAATAACCAAATCAACCAGTTTATCTGTCAGGCCTGGTTACTTCTTCAGATCATCAGGAATGGGCGGTTCGGGCATAGGCCCTGGCCGCTTGCCCTGGCCGGCACGATATTGGCGCAGCTGAAACACGTAAGCCAATACTTGAGCCACTGCCAAATAGAGACCGGAAGGAATCTCCTGATCAAGCTCAGTGCTGTAGTAGACCGCTCTCGCCAACGGCGGTGACTCCAGCACTACGATATTGTTTTCGTTGGCGACTTCACGGATCTTTTGCGCGATGAAATCAGCGCCTTTGGCCAGCATAATCGGGGCGCCGCCGTTCAGCGGATCATATTTCAAGGCCACAGCAAAGTGCGTTGGGTTAGTAATCACCACGTCCGCCTGCGGTACTTTCTCCATCATCCTGCGTTCGGCCATTTCACGTTGCAGCTGCCGAATTTTACCCTTGACCTCAGGCTTACCCTCGGAGTCCTTGAACTCGTCACGCACCTCCTGCTTGGTCATCATCAGCTTCTGCTTGTTATCCCATAGCTGGAAGGGCACATCGACCAGTGCAATGAGGATTAACGAAGATGAAAGAATCAACAACGCGGAGGCCAGCGCCCAGGCGCAATGCACTATGGCTTGTTCCAGCGGCTCCTGACCAATACTGAGAAAGTCATCGGTGCGCAAATGCAGCACCAGCAATGAGGTACCAAGCACAACCAAAAACTTGGCCAGCGCCTTGAGCAGCTCGACCAAGGCTTTTAGCGAAAACATACGCTTGAGCCCTGCAAGGGGATTCATTCGCTCGAACTTGGGCGCCAACGATTTGACACTAAAAAGCCATCCACCGAGCATGATAGGGCCGACGATAGAAGCCACCAGCAGCATGGCAAACAGGGGCGCAAGTACAACTATCCCCTCCATTACCGAGGTGTACAGATGGAGCGCCATGGCATCAGTGCCCAACAGCGCCTCACGCTCAAATGAGAAGTTGAAGACCATGATACCCATCAACTTACGTGCCATTTCGGGGCCGAGCATTAGCAGCGCGAGCGCTGAGACCATCACCACAGCCAGCGTATTCAGCTCTTTCGAGCGAGCCACCTGCCCCTTATCGCGCGACTCTTTAAGCCGTTTGGCCGTGGGGTCTTCTGTTTTTTCCTGACCGCTCTCGGATTCGGACATCAGCTCGCCCTCACCAAAGCACGCAACCAGATAAGAGCATCAGACGCTAACTCCTGATACTGCCCCAGCACGTTACTCAACAGAACCCAGAGTATGAACAAGCCAAAGATCAGCGTTAGCGGAAAGCCAATCGAGAAAATATTTAGCTGCGGCGCCGCGCGCATCATCACGCCAAAGGACAAATTAACGATCAGCAGCGCTGCAATGGCGGGCAAACCAATCAGAATGGCCGAGGCCATTACCCAAGAGAAACGGTAAACCAATGCCTCAAAGTCAGTTGCCGCCAGCGTCTCGCCAATAGGTAACGTATTAAAGCTCTCAACCAGCACCTCAAGCACGACCAGATGGCCATTCATCGCCAAAAACAACAAGGTAACCAGCATGGTAAATACCTGCGCTACAACGGCCACAGAGATACCCATGCTAGGGTCGTTCATCGACGCAAACCCCAAGCCCATCTGCATCGCAATAATCTGACCAGCCATCACATGAACTTGAAATAAGAGCTGCAGCGAAAGCCCCATAGCAGCGCCTATCACTATTTGCTCGGCGATAATGGTCCAGGTACTCAGTGACAGCGCATCAAGGGTTGGGACTTCAGGAATCTGTGGCGCGACCAGCAAGGTAAGCGCCAAGGCAAAATACAGGCGTATACGAGTTGGTATCAGTTGAGTGCCGAATACCGGCATGGTCATCAGCACGCTTGCGATGCGAAAGAGCACCCACAGGTAGCTTGAGACCCAGCGGCTAAGTTCGGCGCTGGATAGCTCCAGCATCAGCCGATCAGCCCTGGAATCTGCCGATACAGGGTATCGGTAAACTCAATCAACTGAGTAGTTAACCAAGGCCCCAACCAAATCAAGGTAACGAAGGTTACCAGCAGACGCGGGAGAAAACTCAGGGTCTGTTCGTTGATCTGCGTAGCCGCCTGAAACATGGCAACCACAAGGCCGATCAACAAACCTGGCATTACCACAATGGCAACCATGATACAGGTCAGCCATAGCGCTTGGCGGAACAGATCAACAGCTACTTCTGGAGTCATTGCCGGCCCTCCCCTAACGCACAGCAAAGCTGGCAGCGAGAGTGCCGATAATCAGCGCCCATCCATCTACCAGCACGAACAGCATGATCTTGAATGGCAAGGAAATAATCAGCGGCGACAGCATCATCATACCCATGGCCATCAGCACACTGGCGACAACCAGATCGATAACCAAAAACGGAATAAAGATCATGAAGCCAATCTGAAAGGCAGTCTTCAGTTCAGAGGTAACAAAAGCCGGTACCAGAATATGAAAGGGCACTTCGTCGGGGCCCGTCAGGTCGGTGCGATTGGCCAAGCGCACAAAAAGCTCAAGATCGGTTTCACGGGTCTGCGCCAACATGAATTCGCGCATTGGCACGCTCGCTACCTCCATCGCTTCCTGTGCCTGCATCTCCTCGTTGATGTAGGGCTGCAACGCTGTTTGATTGATCTGCTCGAAAACCGGCGCCATGATAAACAGGGTGAGAAATAACGCCAGACCAACCAGAATCTGGCTGGACGGCGTTTGCTGCAAACCCAGCGCCTGACGCAGAATCGCGAACACAATGATGATGCGGGTGAAACTGGTCATCATCATGACGAAGGCCGGGATGAAGGTCAGCGCCGACATCAACAGCAGAACTTGCAGGCTCACAGAGTACGTCTGCTCACCATTGGCATCAGTGCTCAGTGTGACCGCTGGCAAACTAAGCGGATCAGCCGCTGTCTGCGCCCATACCGATGGCGCCGCCAGCATCAGCAAGAGCCAAATCCAACGCATCATGAATCTGCTCCCCGCTTCAACAGCGCCTGAAGTTTGCGCCCAAAGTCACCATTGCCAGCCGCTGCAGCGGCCAAATCCGCGACCGGCTGCTCAAAGACATGCAGGGTATTGATTCGCCCGGGGGAGGTGCCCAGAAGCATCTGAGTACCTCCAACATCGACCAGCAACAGACGGTCTCTTGGCCCTAATGGCAAGCTACTGACCAGCTTGATGTGCTGCCCACCCTGCGGAGCCAACGGCCCAACACGGCGCATCAAGTAGCCCAGGGCGAAAATCAAGCCTATGACCACCGCCAAGCCAAGCGCCAGTTGCAGCAACTGGCCAACCAAGGAGCCTGACGACGCGCCGATAGCCGCCACAGCCGGCTCTTCAGCAGCCAGGCTGGTGCCGGGCAGCAGTGCCATTGCAAGAAGCGGTAAACAACGGAGCATTTTCATGCTCACCGCAGTTTCTTGATACGTTCAGTAGGACTGATCACGTCCGTCAGACGAATACCGAACTTCTCGTTCACGACAACTACTTCACCGTGCGCGATCAAGGTACCGTTTACCGTCACATCGAGTGGCTCACCAGCCAACCGATCAAGCTCTACAACCGAGCCCTGGTTAAGCTGCAGCAGGTTGCGGATAGTGATATCGGTATTGCCCACCTCCATCGCGATCGTGACCGGGATGTCGAGAATCACATCCAGATTAGGGCTGTCACCCGGATCAAATCGGTCATCCTGGGCTTTAGCAGGAGCGCTGAACTCTTCCATCGGCATACGTGGCTCGGCATCACTCTGTGCCAGCATGGCGTCAATATCATCCTGGCTGGCATCACCCGCCTCGTCCAACGCAGCCGCCCACTCATCCGCTAACGCCTGCTCTTCTGGAGTGGGTTCGTCCGGGCTATTGTCATCAGCCATCACGCTATTCCTCTGTTATTGATACTTATCGGGTCGCTGATTATGTATTGATCAACGTGGTCGCGTCAGCGGACCGAGAATCTGCAGGGCAAGATTACCTTTTACCGATCCCAGCTTGGCCTTGAAGGTAGGCACACCATTGGCACACAGCACCATATGATCGGGTAGTTCAACCGGAATCACATCTCCCGGCTGCATCGTCAGCAAGTCATTGAGCTTCAGCTTGCTTTTAACCACGGTCGCACTTAGTGGGACCTTAACGCCGGTAATTTCCTCACGCAGCGCTCGCACCCACCGCTCATCATGCTCATCAACATCGGACTGTACGCCAGAATCCAGCACTTCGCGCAGCGGCTCAATCATGGAATAAGGGAAGGTTACGTGAAGGTCACCACCACCCCCATCGAGCTCGATATGGAAAGTGGAAACCACCACCACTTCGCTGGGGCTCACAATATTTGCCAGTGCCGGATTAACCTCGGAGTTAACGTACTCAAACTGCACGTCATGCACTGCCTGCCAGGCTTCACGTAAATCAATAAAAGCCTGATCCAATACCATTCGCACCACGCGCAACTCGGTCGGCGTGAATTCACGGCCTTCAATCTTGGCGTGACGTCCGTCACCGCCAAAAAAGTTATCCACCAGCTTGAATACGAGTTTCGCATCCAGAATGAACAATGCAGTACCGCGCAACGGCTTCATCTTCACCAAGTTGAGACTGGTGGGCACGTAGAGCGAGTGCACATACTCGCCAAATTTCATTACCTGCACGCCGCCCACTGCGACATCTGCCGATCGACGCATGAGGTTGAACATGCTGATGCGCGTATAGCGCGCAAAGCGTTCGTTAATCATTTCCAGCGTAGGCATCCGCCCACGTACGATGCGATCCTGGCTGGTGATATCGTAGCTCTTGATCGACCCGGGCTCGCCCTCCAGCTCGGTATCAATGGCGCCATCATCTACCCCGTGTAACAGGGCATCGATTTCATCCTGGGAGAGCAGATCCTGTACGGCCATGAACGCGTCCTATTGCAAAACCATATTGGTAAAGAGTACCGACTCGATTACCGGGTCGCCCACTTCCTTTTCCATCAGCGCCTTCACCGCAAGGCCAGCTTTTTCACGCAGCGCCTCCTTACCTTCAGGACTCATCAAGGCGGCAAAGTCTTCACTACCGAACAACAGCACCAACTGGTTACGTATCAGCGGAAGGTGCTGATTCAGCTTGGCCATACCCTCCGCGTTACGGCCCATGAGTACCACACTCACCTGCATATAACGCTGGCGACCACTGTCGCTGTAATTAACCACAAAGGGTGGTTCAAGAGCCTGATATAGCGCTTCTTGCTTAACCGGCTCTGCGGGCACTTCGGCGGCAGCCTCTTCGTCTTCACCGGAGAGCATGAAGTAGGCCACTCCGCCAGCCGAGAGCAGCAATGCCAGTAGACCAATACCAATCAGAATAAATAGTTTCTTGCGACTCTTGGCCGGCTTTTCCAACCCATCGTCTTTCGCTGTGTTATCTGCTTGTTTTGCCATGACAATATTCCGTCACTCCAGCGGGATTTTCCCTGTTTATGAGGGTAATGCATTGAACGTGCCAGTACATGCATTCGCATACCGGCTAAGCGCGCTTTAGCCAAGTAGCCAAGCCCGCGCTCAGTCATCAGGACCGGATGGTCATAGGATAAAGGGAAAGTGCAGAAAAGTCTTTGTCAGCCCGCCTGGAAAGGCGGCTGACAAAGACGCAGGAACTGCTGAAAAAGCGCCCAATACCTCAGGCGTAGTAATCAACCAATCGACTATTGGCAGCGATCTGTTGGGCCGCCGCCATCGGCAACTCATCGTCCCCGCTGGCCCGCGAAGCGCTAGCCGCTGAACCACCTGCTCGACCCTGACTGGAATCGCCACCAGCAAAACCGCCAGCCGCCTCATTGCCGCGCTGCTGACCACTATTACCATCAGAAACAGTAACGTCGAGCTGATCAACCCCTTGCTGGGAAAATAGTTCGCGCAAACGATGCATATGCCCTTCCAACGCTTCCCGCACCGCCGGATTCTGACTCACAAACTGCACCTGGTGCTCGAGCCCACGCGCCTGAATCTTGATCTCTAGCGGCCCCAACTCAGCAGGGTCGAGTTGAATCTCAACGCTCCTGAGATTCTGGCTGGACATCCACATAACCTTATTAACTACAGACTCGCTCCAACCACTTTGACCAAAAGGCACCGCTAGCGATTGTGCCGCGCCAGCGACCGGTCGCTGCGTTAGCGCACCCTGCGCTGAGCCAGCCGCGACCGCAGACTTGTTCTGGGAGCCCAACGCATCAATGGCTGAGTTTTCCTGTTTCGCCGGATCCCCTCCCTTCTGCTCGGCAAGTCTCGCAGCGAACAATCCTTGAGAGTCTACACTGGCTGCCAGGTTAGCTACCCGCTGGGTTTGTTGCGGCTGGTCAGCAGAATTGGCCTGTCGATTACTGGTCAAAAGTTTGTCATCAGCGTCGGCCGACTGCGTCTTGCCCTTGAGAGTGCTGTCTTCGTTAGCAGTGACGGCTGCTTCCGCATCAGCCGCTGCAGAACCTGCCATGGCAGCACGTAGCTGCGCGAGCATTTCCGGCAAACTGAGAGGATTCTGGCTGCTGGCCGCTGATTTATCACCCGATGCGCCAGCGGCCAGGCTCGCGTCCGCGGCCTGCGCCAGGACTTTGCTGGCTTCAGCTGCCGTCATCTGCTGCGCCAATACCGGGCTCGAGACAGCCTGTGTTGCGGCGTCAGCGCCGGACCCTTCTTGTGGTAACTGCGACAACCACTGTTGCCACTGACTGCTCAAGGCGGCCAACAGGTCTGCATCCTCCTGCGGCTCACCATCCGCTGACAGCGTCAGTTCAGCGCCACCTCCATCACTTTCAGCAGCGCCCTGCAGAGGGGATTCCAACGCAGCAAGCTGTTGTAGCCAGTCCCTGATCTCGACCGGCAAGCTTTTGCCGTCTGCGGCAAAGCCAGGCATGCCCTCCTCGCCCGCGGCAATCGCCTCTTGAGCCTGACTAAACTGGCTGATCAAGGCCTTCAACTCAGCGGGCTGTTGCGCTGCCAAAACAGAAGAAAAAGCCGCCAACCCTTCAGCTGCAGGGCTTTCACCTTTTGCAGTGCCCAGCCCTGAGAGCTTGTCTCGTGGCATTTCGGCGCCCATCAGCGCCAGCAGATTTTGCCCAATTGGCATACCTAAATCTCCACCCGGTCTGCAAGAATCCTTGCGTTTGCAGACGTGTTGCAATGCATGGGCCAAGTGGAGCAGTAGGAGTCAGGAAAGTTGCGTTTGCACGCGACTAGAACACGCGAGGATGTTTGAATAACTTACTTTTGCCGCAGCTAGATCACCTTTCAAAGCGGCACGTTCACCGTCAAGGCATGCATTTTCCAGGGCAAGGGCACCCATATTACCGCAGCTACCCTTGAAGCTATGAGCAGCCTGGCGGAAGGCTTCGAGATCTTCGCTGTGCAAGGCAGCGCTCAGCTGAGAAAGGCGTAAATTGGCATCAGTCAGAAAGGTCTCAAGCAACAGAGGATAATCGTCCTGCATGAGCTCGCGCAGTGCATCCAGCGCAGCATGATCGATATCCGGCAAATGATCTGACATGAGAAAACCTTGTATGGAGCGTAGCCGAGTTTAATCGCGACCTGATCGGCAAAAAACTGAACTAACGAAAGTGCCCGCAGTATGCCCAAGCTACCAGCTGAAGACCACCCTGACAGTGCTGCTGGCTCCTTTGACTTCTACTTCCTGCGCCAGCGCCGCCACCAACGCCAGGCCTCGTCCGGCATAATCTGCGCATGCGCGATCAGGCGCAAACCCATTGCCGCTATCTTCACATTCAATCTGCAGCATCCCGCCATCAGGGGTTGGCAAGTGGTTCAAGGTGATACGAATCCAGCCGTCTACCAGGCTTCGCAGCCGCTCACCTCGCTCTTGATAATAGAGAGCGAAGCCATCCGAATCCTGCTTCCACGCCGAGTCGAGCCGCAACAGGCCGTGTTCCAGAGCGTTGCTATACAACTCACTCAGCACGGTAAACAAGGCACCCGCTTGCGGCCGCAGCCCCGGGATCTCCAATAGTCGCGAGAGCAGGAAAGGCAGCGGGTTTTGTTCGCGAATAGACGCAGCTCGATAAGTGTAGCTCAGGCACCAGTCCTGCGGCCGAGACGGCGGCGCGGTGGCGCGCGGTGAAGGTATACGCTCACTCCGCTCAGGCATCACCACTTGCAGCAAACTGACATCATCCTCAGGGCTACCGTGGAAGCGCTCAAGCGCGCCGAGCAGCCCATCGAAAATTCGCCCTGGATGCCCCAGATAGGCATCCAGTACCTCGTGCACGCCAGCTTCCCCAAACAGCTCACCCGCCTGGTTACGGCTTTCAATAACGCCATCAGTCCAACACAACAGACGCTCACCCGGGCGCATCACCATCACTTCAGGCTGAGGATTAAAGCGTTGCCGGTTGGCGACACCCAGCGGCAGGTTGGTAGAGGCAACGCTGCGCATAAGCTCTGCCGACGGGCCAAGAATCATCACATCAGGCAAGCCACCATTCCAGATTTCCACAAGCCCTTTATCGGGGTTTACCTCAATCAGCACAGCGCAGCAGAAAACACCGACCGGCAAAATGGTTGCCAGCTTGTCATTCAACTCAAACAAAATATCGCGCAGGGCAAACCCTTTTGCGGTCATTGCGTAAAACACTTCCGCCAGCGGCATCGCGCCGATCGCAGCTGACAAACCGTGCCCGGTGAAATCCCCCAGCAGCAGGTGCATTTCACCTGAGGGACGATTGGCTGCGAGCAGAATATCGCCATTGAACATCGCGTAGGGGGACTGCAGGTAACGCAGACTGCTGTGGCTCAGAGCCCCTGAATGCGCCACGCGATCAAAAATGATTTTGGCTACTTCCTGGTCCTGCAGCAGACTGGCGTGCTGCGCAGCAATCACATCACGCTGCGCCTGCAACGTTTGATGCATCTCGCGCATGCGGCGAAACGCGCTGATCTTGGCATCCAGGATCACCGGGTTATAGGGTTTGGTCAAAAAGTCGTCGCCGCCCGCTTCCAGGCATTGTACCAGGGCATCGGTCTCGGTCAGACTGGTGAGAAAGATGATCGGCACCAGGTCTTCACCCGCCTGCTGCTTGATCAGCCGGGCAGCCTCAAAGCCGTCCATCACCGGCATCAGCGCATCAAGCAAAACAATATCTGGCCGACGTTCGGAAAACTGCTCTACCGCCACCTGGCCATTCTCGGCGAGATAAACCTGGTGACCCAATCGCTCAACCAACCGACCCAGAATCATACGATCAGCAGGATTGTCGTCGGCAACCAGGACGGTTAGCCGGTCCGCAACCTTGAGCGCCGACGCCGACAGCTGCGTGGCCATCAAGGGTTACTTGATACTGAAGAGTTGTTCAAAGTTGGAAATACTCAGCACTTTGCGCACATCCGGATTGCAGTGCACGATACTGATCTGCGCGCTGTCCCCACCGGCGTGATCACGCAGCAAAAGAAGCATACCCAGCGCCGAGCTGTCGATATAGTCAGTGTCGTGCAGATCAACCACGTACTCTTGCGGAGTCAGACCGCTGCGCTCGTAGGCGTTGCGAAAGTCCTGATGGGCGCCGAAATCAAAGCGGCCTTTTACGCTGATGGTAAGTACTTGGCTATCCGCCGATAAAGTCGCCTGAATCGACATAATCTCTCCCTGACAGTATTTAAGTTCTCCATTTCTTTTAGCACAGGGACTGGCACCTGTCAGGGATTATTTCCACGTTGCCCATGAGCACGTTGCGACAATTCGTCGAGGAGCTTCTGCTCCTGCCGATCAGCTCTGGCCTGCGCTTCCAAACGGTACTTTTCAATCAGCTTACGAAGCGCCTCAAGCCGCTGATAACGCTCACGCCAACTTTCTCGCGCCTTTTCTATACTTTGGCCATGCCAGCTCACCGTCTGCCGCTGTTGCTCCAGCGCGACTTCCATCTGCGCCATGAAACGCTGGTAATTCATTAGCCATTCACGGCCGACGCCCTGCTCGCCCCGCTGCGTCCACCCTTTGGCATATTCGGTACAGTAATATTCGAGATCACGCAGACGATTCTGCGCTTCATCCAACTGCTGCTGGCACTGCCCCAGCACCGTAGCAGCTTTGCGCTCCTCTTCCAGCGCCATATCGACGACCGGCATGAGTCGACGAATGCGACTTTCACTCATTAGTGATGGTCTGCTCCAGCGCCGCCTGACTATCGCTCAGATTAACGCTGACATGCAGCCCCTGGCGCAGAAAGGCCTGCATGGCCGGCATCTTTTCCATCGCCTTATCCGTCAATGGGTCGGAACCGGCAGAATACGCCCCCACACTGATTAGATCCCGGCTCTGCTGGTAGCGTGCGTATAACTGCTTGAACTGTTGCGCCTTCTGTAACTGCTCAGCAGAAACGATCTGCGGCATGGCACGGCTGATAGAGGCCTCGATATCAATCGCGGGGTAGTGCCCTTCCTCGGCCAACCGACGCGATAACACTACGTGGCCATCGAGAATGGCACGCGATGCGTCAGCAATAGGGTCCTGCTGATCATCACCCTCAGACAGCACGGTGTAGAACGCGGTAATTGAGCCACCACCCTGCTCGGCGTTACCCGCGCGCTCGACCAGTTGCGGCAACTTGGCAAACACCGACGGTGGATAGCCCTTGGTCGCAGGTGGCTCGCCGATGGCCAGCGCGATTTCGCGCTGGGCCTGGGCAAAACGCGTCAGGGAGTCCATCAGCAAAAGCACATTTTTGCCCTGATCGCGGAAGTATTCGGCAATGCGCGTACAGTACATCGCCGCACGCAGCCGCATGAGAGGTGCATCGTCAGCAGGAGACGCAACTACGACCGATCGCGCCATCCCCTTCTCGCCCAGAATTTGCTCGATGAACTCTTTCACCTCACGGCCACGCTCGCCAACCAGCCCCACGATAGTGATATCCGCATCGGTAAAGCGGGTCATCATGCCCAGCAACATACTCTTGCCCACGCCGCTACCGGCAAAGAGACCCAGACGCTGGCCACGGCCGACGGTCAACAAACTGTTGATCGAGCGGATGCCTACATCCAGCGGCTCTTCGATCGGATGGCGCTTGAGCGGATTGATTACCGGACCATTGAGGTCTACCCAGTCCTCAGCCTTGAAGCTGCCTTTGCCATCCAGTGGTCGGCCGATGCCATCAACCACTCGCCCCAGCATCGCTGACCCCATCGGCAGCTTTCCGCCACCACTTGAAGGCACTACCCGAGCGCCGGGCTGCAGACCTTCCAGACGGTCTACCGGCATCAGGTAAATCTTGTTGCCGGAGAACCCCATGACTTCAGCTTCAATGCTGCTCTGACCATTAGGCGTATCACTGATGACCTCGCAACGGCTGCCGACCGGCGCCTTGCAGCCCTCGGCCTCCAGCGTCAGACCTACCATGCGAATCAGCCTGCCTTCTACCACCGGGTCGGCGGCGAGCTTGATTGCGCCTTGATAGCGCGAGAGACGACGGGCGAAACTGATGCGTTCAAGCTGACTCATGATCGCCGCCATCCCTAGCTTCTTCGCCTTTTTCGCTGGGCGTAATACTGATATCAGCTTCCGGCGGATGAGCGCGCTGCTCCTGACGCTCCTCATACAGCTGAGCGATCAGCTGCTGCATACGCGTTTCCAGCGTGGCATCAACCTGACTGTGTTCGGTTTCTACACGGCAACCACCGGCCATCAGACTATCGTCCTCAAGCAGACGCCAGGTTTCTTCGTGGCGCTCGCGCAGCGCCTTGATGGCGTCAAAATCGGCGGGATTGAGATAAATGCGGATATTGCCGGCACCCACTGGCAGGGTTTTGAGCGCGCCACGCAACACTTGAAGCACTTGCGTCTGATCGGTACTCATCTCGCGCTGCAGCACTTCGCGCAACATAGCTTTGAGCATATGCAGCAGCATGTCTTCAATCTGCTCGTCTTGCGCTTGCATCGGCGACATCAGCTGCGTCATCAGTTTTTCCAGCTCCGCCAGCCGAGCCTCCAGCGCCGTGCGGGCTTCCTGCTGCGCCTTCAGCTGACCAGCGTGAAAACCGTCCTTCTCACCGGTAGAAAAGCCATCGTTGTAAGCCTCCTGGCGGATCTGCTCCAACTCCTCTACGGTAAAAGGTTTAACCTCTTCAATCTCTTCTTCCACTTCAGCCAAGGAATCTTCGCCCTCAGCCTCAGATTCTGGCTCAGCGTCATCACGCTCCAGTGCTACCTGATGGGACGCGGTATCAAAACTGGGCAAATCCCAGAGACTAAAGGCTTCTACCTGACCGCCGCGCAGCAGTTCGGACTCGGATTTCTTTGATGACATTGGCTACCCTGCTGCTGATTAAGTGACTGCGTCAGAATACCATCGCGGCACCCAGACGTAGTTCAGCCTTTAGACCATTTCCTCGCCGCCCTTGCCACCCAGCATGATTTCGCCAGCATCGGCCATGCGTCGAGCAATCGTGAGAATCTCTTTTTGCGCAGCTTCTACTTCGCTGATGCGCACCGGCCCTTTGGCTTCCAGGTCGTCCTGCAGCAGTTCGGATGCCCGCTTGGACATGTTGCGCAGGAACTTATCCTTAATAGACTCGTCGGCCCCTTTGAGCGCGATGATCAGAACCTCGGAAGACACCTCTCGCAACAGTGCCTGAATCCCGCGATCATCCACCTCGGACAAGTTATCGAATACGAACATCAAGTCCTCGATCTTGGTCGACAGATCTTCATCCATCTCGCGGATGGCTTCGATCAACTGCGACTCGGTACTTGATTCAAGGAAGTTCATAATATCGGCAGTGCGCTTGATACCGCCCATGTTAGCGCGGGTGATATTAGAGTTCCCGGCGAACTGCTTCTCCAGAATCTCGTTCAATTCTTTCAGCGCGGAGGGCTGCACGGTATTCAGTGAGGCCACACGCAGCAGCACGTCAAGGCGAACCTTGTGGTCAAAATAGCCGACAACTTCAGCCGCCATATCGGGGTCAAGGTAGGCCACCACGATGGCCTGAATTTGTGGATGCTCAAAGCGAATCACATCGGCTACCGCGCGTGGTTCCATCCACTTCAAACTATCCAGACCAGAGGTATTGCCGCCCAGCAAAATACGATCAACCAGGCCATTGGCCTTATCTTCGCCCAATGCCTGGGTCAGCATGGTACGAATATAACCATCAGCCCCGACTCCGAGGCCTGTCTGGTCACTCACTACCTCGATAAAGTCACCCATGACCTCTTGCACCTGCTCGCGGTGCACCGCGCGCAAGCCCGCCATGGCACTACCTACGCGCTGCACTTCCTTTGGCCCCATATGCTTGAGAATGGCGGCGGCGTCCGACTCACCAAGACTCAACAAAAAGACTGCAGCCTTATCCAGGCGAGACAGTTTTTGCGGGCGCTTACTCGCGTCTTCACTCATCAGCGTTAATCCATTCTTTAACTACCTGAGCCACCCGGCCCGGATCTTCAGCCAATAGCCCCTTGATCGCATTCAGCTGCTGCTCATACCCGGCGCCTGGTGGCGGCAGCAACACGGGGCCGGCGCCAGAACCGGACAGGCTAACCTGATCAGGACTCAAATCGCCATCCAGCCCACCCATGGCACCGCCCGGCAGAGACGAGGCATAACCGTCGTCACCACTGCCGCCGCGGCTGGCCACAGTCAGATTCTTCAATGCCGGACGCAGCACGGCGAACACCAGTATCAGTACAAACAGAATACCCAGCATCTGCTTCGCCACATCCCAGAACCAGGGCTGCTCCCAGAAAGGGATGGACGGCAAAGGCTCGGCATCAGGCTGAGCAACAAAGGCGCTATTGATCACACTTACGCTATCACCTCGACTCGCATCAAAGCCAACCGCATCCTGCACCAGGCGCGTCAAGCGAGCAATCTCCACCTCGGTCAGCGGCGTACGCGTGACCTCGCCTGTTTCTGCATTGATCTCCGCGGGATCATCAACCACTACCGCAACCGAGAGACGACGCAGGCGCCCCTGCTGCTGACGTGTATGGCTGATCTGGCGATCAAGCTCATAGTTACGCGTAGCCTGCTCACGGGTGTCTTTGGGGATAACGGGTGCAACAGGCTCGCCGGTAACCGGATCAACAACCTGCTCTGGCGCCTGACCGGCTACCGGCGGCTGATTGGACAAGGCGCCGGGTATACCGACTGGACCCGCAGAACCACTACGTTCTTCGCTTACCACCTGCTCGCTGCGCAACGCAGATTCGGGGCTATACATTTCGGCGGTAGACTCTACTGCGCTGAAATCCACATCAGCCGAGACCTCGGCCTTGTAGCGCCCCTCACCGAGTACCGGCTGCAGAATATTATGTACACGGCGGGTATAGGTATCTTCCAGCCTGCGCGAGTAATCAAACTGACGACCGGCCACGGTCAATTCGTTCAGTTCATTCTGATTGGACAGCAGATTGCCGTTCTGATCCACCACGGTGACCTGGTCTTTATCCAGCTCTGGAATACTGGTCGCCACCAAATTGACGATGGCCATGACCTGCGCGGGCTCCAATCGACGACCGGCATACATCTCCAGCAGCACCGAAGCACTGGGCTTGCGGTCATCGCGAACAAAGACCGTGGAGCGCGGCATGGCAATGTGTACCCGCGCGTTCTTGACGTTGTAGAGACTGGAAATGGTCCGCCCCATTTCGCCTTCCAGGCCTCGACGATAGCGCGTCGTTTCCATGAACTGGCTGGTACCCAGACCTTGCTCACGATCGAGAATCTCAAACCCGACATTGCCGTCGGTTGGCGCAATCCCCACACTGGCCAAGCGCATGCGCGCGTCAGCCAGATCTTCAGTGCGAACCAGCAAAGCGCCACTGTTAGGCTCAACTTTATAGTCGATCCGACTCTGCTGCAGAATATCCACTACCTGGGATGCGTCATACCCTTCCATGCTGTTGTACAGCGGGCGGTAATCCGCCTCCTGCGACCACAACACCACAGCAAAACCAATGGCTACGCTGGCTGCCAGACCAATCAGCAGGCCAAACTGTCGTAACATCGGCAGCTGCGACAGATTATCCAGAACAGCCAAGCCCATGAGCGGTTTACGCTCAGCGCTCGACTGATTCTGGGTAGCAGGTATGTTGGCGGATTCCATGGGTCTTTCCTCAGACAGTCAGCAGCTAATAATACAGACTAGATCGGCATCTTCATGATGTCTTCGTAGGCGCTCACCATTTTATTTCGCACCTGCGTAATGGCCTGGAAGGCAACTGACGACTTCTGCGATGCGATCATCACTTCGGTCAGATCAATTCCCTGATCACCTCGTTCATAGCCCGTGCGCAGCTCACCAGTGGTCTTCTGCAGCTCGTTCACGCGGTCAACGGCCTGCTTGAGCATGTCATCAAAAGCCGGAGCATTGACGTTTTGCTCTACCTTGGCCACTGGTTGCGGTTTACCCATGGCCTCCATTTGCATGGTGCGCATCTGCAACATCAAACGATTGAATTCAACACCTTGGGTCATACCTGCCTCCACGCCGTAAATTTTTTGACGGCTACTGTCGCTTTACAGGTACTCAAGCAAAATGGATGCCAACAGACAACATCAACGCAAGCAGGAGGAATATACAGGCAGGTATGCGAGACAGTCAGCCAGCAATGGCAGCATGAAAGGAATGCTCAAAGAACGGGGAAAAGCGATCTAGCAGAAATGCAACCACCACAACGAACAGACTAATAGTACCAGGACGACGAAACAGATAAGGGCAGAGCCAAAGCAACCAGGCGGCCATCAACCTGAGCCGCCCTTTTATCCATACAGTCCTAGCGGATTAGACCCCCGCGAACAGGCTGGCCTCAACGTCCAGGCCGGCATCACGCATCTGTGCGAGCTTATAACGCAACGTGCGAGGACTAATACCCAGACGGTCTGCCGCCTCCTTGCGACGACCATGCTCAGAGCGCAGCACATCAATGATCATCTGGTACTCGCGCTGTTTAACGCCTGCACCCAATACACCGCCGCTCACGGGCTGAGCATCCACAGGAGCAGCCTCAACTGCGGGAGTAAGCGGTCTGACTGCACTCGCCGTCACCGCTGCGCCAGGCGCCACCGTCAAACATAAGTCATGCGGCTGGATTAGCCCTCCATGCTGCAGCACCAACGCGCGCTGAACGGCGTTATCCAATTCGCGCACGTTGCCTGGCCAGGCATGCGCACGCATAGCTTCTATCGCCTCAGCTGAAAAGCGCACAGCACTCATATTCATTTTACCGCTGTGCTTGACCAGCAACCGCTCCGCAATCGGCAGAATATCGCCGGGGCGCTCGCGCAGTGCTTGCCACTGCAGAGGAAAAACGCCAAGGCGATAATACAGGTCTTCACGAAAACGGCCTGCCGCCACCTCCGCAGGGAGGTCACGGTTAGTGGTAGCAATGATGCGAATATCCAGCTTGATCAGCTTACGACCGCCCACACGCTCCACTTCTCGTTCCTGCAAAACACGCAAAAGTTTGGCCTGCAGACTCAGTGGCATTTCAGAAATCTCGTCAAGTAGCAGCGTACCGCCATTCGCCTGCTCGAACTTGCCAGCCTGCGCCGCGACCGCACCGGTGAAGGCCCCCTTCTCATGACCAAACAAGGTAGCTTCCAGCATGTTTTCGGGAATAGCTGCGCAATTGATTGCGATAAAGGGCTGCTCTGCGCGTGGTGAGTTCTGATGAATGTACCGCGCCAGCACCTCCTTACCGGTACCCGACTCACCAGACACCAGCACGGTGGAGTCGCTCGCAGCAACCCGACGTGCCAAATCCAGCAACTGCAGGCTGGCGGGCTCGACCGCAACCGGCCCCTCACCGGGTATCAACTGAAGCTTGCCCTGAGCATGCTGCGCCACCAGATCGAGTAGCGCCTTGGGCGCAAAAGGCTTAACCAAATAATCAACCGCACCATCACGAATGGCAGTAACGGCCTGCTGCACTGTGCCGTAAGCCGTCATCAACAACACTGGCAAATGGGGATAATCGCTACGCAAGTGCCGCAACAGTGCGTGGCCATCCATGCCCGGCATATTTACATCACTGATAACCATGCTGACATTTTCCTGGCGCAGCAATTTCAGCGCGGTCTCTGCATCCGGCGCTTGTACGTAGTCGTAGCCGCCCAGCATCAGGGTATCAGCCAGCGCTTCACGTAATGACTGATCATCCTCAACCAGCAAAACACGGGTGGTCTGAGTGCTCATAAGGCCTCCTGTTCATCCAGATCCAACTGGCGAACCGGCAGAAGTATCTCTGCACAGGTGCCCCAGCCCGCCTTGCTGCGCAGCATAAACATCCCGCTATGCGCCTTAACAACCGATTTGACTACCGCAACACCCAAGCCTGTACCTTGCGCACGGGTGGTATGGAAAGGCTCACCAATACGCGCCAGTAGTTCCGGCGACATGCCTCGCCCGGTATCTACCACACTGATACTCAGCTGACCCTCAATCAAGCGCATGGTGACCTTGAGGTTGGCGCCAGGAGAACCTGCCTGCAAGGCGTTATCGATCAAATTGGTTACCGACCCAGTCAAGGTGTCGCGATTGCAGCGAAGCATCACATCCTCTGACAGCAAGTAGTCCCAGCGACAACGCCCCCCCTTTTCTTCGATCAGGTTGTCCGCCTGATTCTGCAGCCACTCAAAGAAAATCGACGCCGGCAAGTAGTCCTCAATCGGCAAATCGCCCTTGGCAAACTGCAGCATGTCGCGAATCTGGTGTTCAATGCTATGCAGACGACCCTGAAGACGCTCGGTAAAACGCACACGATGAGCTGGCGCCAATGCCTGATCGTTAAGGTGTTCGGCGTATAGCAGGGCTGCAGAAAGGGGGGTACGAATCTGGTGAGCCAGCGAGGCGACCATGCGTCCCAGTGCTGACAGGCGTTCACTGCGCGCCAAACGACTCTGCAATTGACGGGTTTCGGTCAAATCATTCAACAGGATCAGTTGACCAGGCTCACCAATCAAAGACCGGGTAGCCAGCGATACCCGCCGACCACTGCGTAAAGACACCTCGTGGTAATCATCATCACGCGGCGCGAAGCGATCGCGAATAAGGTCTCGCCACAGCTGGCCTTCCAGTGGTTCACCTAACAGCTCACGCGCGGCAGGATTTGCCTCGCGCACCACACCTCGCCCGTCGAGAACCACCACGCCGCCGGGCAGCAAATCCAGTACATTTTGCAGGCGTCCGGCCAAGCGGGCTTTTTCCGACAACTCATGCGTGCGCTGCTTCTCGGCATCGGCGAGCTGACGCTTGAGCATGGAAACCTGCTGTTCCAGCAATGCATGCGACTGCGCCAGCTGCTCAGAGACTTCACTAAAACGCGCGTACGCACCTGCCAGCGGCTGAGCGTCACTCTCTGCGTCAGCCTGCTTTGCGTCCTGCGAAATGGGTTTTGCGGATACGGCCATCGGGATTCCCCTGGGTACTGAAACCTGTCGTCAGGGGAGACAAAGCAAAGCCCGTGCCACTAAATAATATATGATTTAAAACAAGAGCTTATCAATAAAAAAAGAAAGTCGCGTCAGTCTTCTGACACGTCAGCGCCACGATTGAGACCGTACTTACGCATCTTCTCAACCAGGGTCGTGCGACGGATTTTTAGCCGCTCCGCAGCGCGCGCGACCACACCGTTGGACTCATCAAGCGCCTGCTGAATCAGCGTCTGCTCAAGACCCGCGAGATAGTCTTTCAGATCCAGCCCCTCTGGCGGCAGGAAGGCAGGACTATCGAGCCCGACCAAGCCACTGAAAGCATCATTGCGCTCGTCATCCTCTTCTCGAAGTTGACGCAGGTCGTCCTGGTCATCTTCTACATAGCGGAACTTGCGTGGTAGCTCGCCCACACCGATAACACCATGCGGATGCATGATAGCCATACGCTCCACCAGGTTTGCCAGTTCACGCACGTTACCCGGCCACTCGTGCTGACACAGCGACATGATGGCAGAGGTACTGAAACGAATTGAGCCACGTTTTTCCTGCTCGAGCCTGGTAATCAGCTCGTTCAGCAACAGCGGCAAATCTTCAATGCGCTCGCGCATGGCGGGCATATCGATAGGAAATACGTTGAGACGATAGAACAGGTCTTCACGGAAGCTGCCTTGCTCTATCATCTGCTCCAGGTTCTTATGCGTTGCCGCAATCACTCGCACATCCGCAGTCTGGATCTTGTTGCTACCAACGCGCTCAAAGGTGCGCTCCTGCAGCACGCGAAGCAGTTTGACCTGCATCGGCAGCGGCATATCGCCTATTTCATCGAGAAACAACGTGCCGCCCTGAGCCAGCTCGAAACGCCCCGCCCGACTAGTAATAGCGCCAGTGAAAGCGCCCTTTTCATGACCAAACAGCTCGCTTTCCAGCAACTCGGCAGGAATCGCACCGCAATTCACCGGCACAAAGGGAGCGTCCTTACGGCGCGAGTGGTAATGCAGGTTGCGCGCGACCACCTCTTTACCGGTGCCCGATTCTCCCAGAATGAGCACTGTCGCTTCCGTATCGGCAACCTGCTGCATCATCTGGCGGACGGAATGAATCGAGCGGCTGGTACCTACCAAACTGCGGAACAGGTTGGGCTCTCGCTGGCGCTGACGATTAGCGTTCTCTTCAAAAACCTCGCGGTACACCTGGGCACGATGCAAGGCATCAAGCAGATGGTTATAACTGAGCGGAGGTTCCAGCACGGCCAGCAGGCGTTGCTTGAGGTGATCAGGCCATTTGCTCGATTGCTCTGGGTCAATCAGGATCACCGGCAGGTTTTCGTCCCACTTATCGAGCTGTCCCAGCAGCGCAGGCAAGCCATGCTCATGCTCGCAGCGACCGAGAATGACACACTTGACCGCGCCCGCAGATTCAACCTGAGCACCCGCATCGGCAAGCCAGCTCTGCGAGTCACTGATAATAGCGTCCTCGCCCAAAAAGCCGAGAATAACAGCCAAGTCATGGCGGTTTTGCGGGGAGTCGTCGATCGACAAGATATGACTGTTGAGCAGCATAGGCAGGGGGGCTTTCCTGTGGGCGCACTAGGTAGGACACGGCATAATGATAGCACCGAGCCACACTCTATTATATTGGGCTTAAATGTAGTCAGAAATGACGCAACAGTCAAATAGTTGGCGCAGCAAAGTTGGCTAATTATTTGCAGTCAGAGTCCTTCAGTCAAACATCTGGTATACCTTGGCACCCTGACGGCTTTTCTGTAACCCCTGCAACTCCTCCGCCAGCTTGCCTTGCACTGCCTGGCACAAGGCAACGACCTCACGGTAAGTACCGCTCAGATGCTCCAGTACGTCAGCAATTTGCTGATCGTCACGCTGCGGGTCCTGCATAGCTTGCTGGACCTGCAGACGGCAAAGCCGATCCAGCTCGCCTACTTGCTGCCAGTCGCCGGCCTGCACAGCAGAGATCAAGGATTCGTGCGTGTTTTGGATTTGTTCAACGGCATTAGCCATCGGAGTGCTCCTCAAGATTGGCGAATGCCGTCCCAGCCGGATTTAACTTCACGCAGCAGTTCGGTCACCTCATCCAGTAATGCCACTTCGTTACGCAAATTAGCCTGGCTTAAACGCTGCTGCATGAAAGCATAGAGGCTATCGAGATTACCAGCAACCTCACCGCCCTGCTTGTGGTCCAGCGCTTCACGCAGCCCACCAAGAATAGCAACAGCCTTGCCAATCTGCTCACCCTTAAGCGCCACATTACCAAACTGCATAGCACCCTTGGCCTGGGCGATACGCTGAATACCGCCTTCCATCAACATCTGGATCAAGCGATGCGGATCGGCTTCGCTGATCTGCGCATTGACGTTAACGGTTTGGTATTGCTTCATCGCTGCATAAGCATTCATGGGGCATATCCTGGAGATAGCTGGAGATAGATTGCACATGATGTTTATATCGGCAGCGCGGGGGAAACTTGAAGTGAATTAGTTAAAAAAGCTGAGGGGCTTTTCTTTATCAAACCGGGTTAGATGAAAAACTTTATTTTCATCTAACCCGGCTCCGACTCAACCTCAGAGCACTGATTTACCTTGGGAAGGCCGAGTTCCATCTCGGCCTGCGGCGGTGTGACTGGCGCCCATGGTCGAGATGGAACTCGACCTTCCAAAACAATAGCAAAACAGGCACATCAAACAGGCTCGATGGCGTCCCAGGCTTCCTTGATCTCACCCAACAACTGCTGAACCTCATCCAGCGAGCGCGGCGTATCATCCAACGCCACACCCGCCAATTTGCGCGTCATGTAGTCGTACAAGGCATCCAGATTTTCGGCGATTTCACCGCCCATATCTTTGTCGAGCGACGCCTGTAGCGCGCCGATAATGCTGATGGTGCCGCTGACCGCGACGCCACGACGCTCAGGATTGCCGGTCGCCTGCGCGTGACGCGCCAGCTTGATGCGCTCGATAGCGCCGTTGAGCAACAGCTGAACCGCACGGTACTGGGATACTTCCTGGGAAATGTTGACCTGCTTGTAGGTATCAATTGGGTTTGCCATTTATCAATCCTTTTTAACGAAGCCGGGGAGACTATCGAGCTGAGCATCAAGAAAACCGCCGGTACTGCTCAATTGCGAGACCAGAGTATCCATAGCATTAAACTGTGCAAACAGGCGCGCCTCTAACTTGCCCAACCTAAGCGTCAATGCTTCACGCTGCTCATCTACCCCGCCGCGACCTGAAAGAGTGTTTTGCAGCGCTTTGGTACGACTTTCCAGCAAACCCCCAGTTTCCGTATATGGTGTAACCTTGCTTTCCAGGCGTGCCATCAACCCTTCATCGCCAGTGAAAAAGGCGTTAACTTGCTCAAAATTGTTTTCCATGGCGTCATCCAGCTTGGCATCATCTACCGCCAGCTTGCCATCGCGCTGGGTGGTAATACCCAATTCAGACAAAATCCGAATACCGTCGCCGCTAGCAGGGGTGCCTAAAGCACTGCGCATGCTATTCATAAATGAACGCACCGACGAGTCGCCCACCAACGCAGCTGCCAAAGGCTCGGAGTTATCTCCACCAACAGCTGTAACATTGGTCAGCGAACTCACACTACCCAGCATTTTGTTGTAAGCGCCTACGAAGTCTGTAATGGATTTGCGAACGCCAGCCCTGTCCTCACTCACGCCCAGATTGACGGTCTCAGCGTTGGCAAGAGCTTCTGCCGACTGCGCACTCTTTAGCGTAAGCGTCACACCCTCAATTGCATCCTCAATAGTATTGCTGGCACTGCTAAGGTTCAGACCATCAATGGCGAAGTTTGCATCGCGAGAATAGCTGATAACGCGAGCTGCCCGAGGGTTGCCAGGATCTGCAGGCGTTGGCTCAAAATTCGCATCAGTGCCAGAGGAAGGGGCAAAGGCCAGACTACCCAAATCGCCTGTCGCATCACCCGACACGGCCACGCTGATATCATTGTCAGTACCAGACTTGCTGGAGCTCAATACCAACCGCGCGCCGCCCGCGCCACTCGGATCACTGACGATAGTGGCGCTAAGCCCGCTTTCCTTTCCCGCCTTGTTAACCGCATCGCGAATGTCGGCCAGGCTATTACTACCTTCGGGCACATCAATATCCAGCGAATCGCCGCCCACGTTAATGGTCAGCGTGCCGGTACCCAGCGCATCGGTAGAGTTGTCAAAACCGGCCAGCGCCACCTTGCTGGTTTGCGCCAGATTGAAAACCTGCACATTGTAATTCCCGGCAATGGCTTTCGAGCTTGCGGTAATACTGACCGTATCTGTTGAGCTGGAGGTAGCGTTACGCTTTTCGAAAAGGGCAGGATCGTTCAATTTTTCGAGGGAAGCCTGGAAGGTTGATAGCGCACTGCGGAACTGTCCGAGCGCGGAAACCTTGGTAGTGGTGGCTTTCTCGAGCCGATCCAGCTGCGCCGTTTTGGGAGCCGCATCTGCGTTGACCAGAGCGCCAACTAAACTATTGATATCTAAACCAGAGCCGATGCCGGTAATTGCCATGACTTTACCCTCTGCGACCGATTATTGACGGTTCGCTTGCCGAACGTACGTTTCCGGTAAGAAGGCAAATCCCATGCCACCAACCGGCGTAGCCAAGCAGTTAGTCAGGCCTTGGCTTCAAACAATAGACTGCGAATCTCGGAAAGATTCTCCGACAATCGCAACGCCTCTTCCGAGGGAAGCTGGCGAATCACATCACCACTGGCTGCCTCGGTTACATTGACTACCACCCGGCCGCTGTCTTCATCAAGATTGAAATTGATGTCTCGGCGTACCGACTGGATAAAATCCTGGAGATCAGTCACTGCTGTCTGCAGTTGATCGCGTTCTACTTCCGGGCTTTGCTCTACCGCTTCACGGGTTTGTGTCTCTACCGGTTGCGGCGCTGATGCTGATTGTGCAGCGTCCATCTGCCTTATTGCTTGGCCCTTGCCGGCGCCCGCTTCCACCGCTGCAGCGCCTGGCGCAGAGCGAGTTACTTCAAACGGTTTAATTACACCCATATCCATGGCGCGTACCTCACAAAGGAGAAAGCGGAGAGAGGGCGCACCCTCTCTCCGCAATATTACCTCAGTTTACCCTTAGCCCAACAGGCTGAGGACCGCCTGTGGCAACTGGTTGGCCTGAGCCAGCATCGCAGTACCAGCCTGCTGCATGATCTGGTTTTTGGCCAGGTTAGCAGACTCTGCAGCGTAATCGGTGTCAACGATGCGGCCGCGGGCGGCAGAAGCGTTTTCACTGATGTTCTGCAGGTTGCTGATGGTAGACTCGAAACGGTTTTGGATTGCACCAAGATCAGCACGTTGACTATCGATAGTAGCAATTGCACCGTCGATAATCTGAATCGCGTCCTGAGCACCTTCAGCCGTTGAAATATCAATTGACGTGACATTATCTGAGCTCGCAGCGACCGTGGCTGAGGTGCCGGTAACCGTAACATCTGTGCCAGCGCCACCAAACACTGCTGTGACAGTAGCGTCATCGCCACCAATAACAATAGTTGCATCAGCAGCAAGCACTTCGCTCCCAACCTTGTTAGCGGTGAGAACCAACTCGCCGGTGCCGCCCACTGAGGCGGTCATGTCGGTAATACCTTTGTTATTAATGCGTTCAGCGAGAGTAGTCGCGGTATCCCCATCATTCACTGCAACAGAAACCGCGTCGCCACTACCGACCTTGATCGTCAGTTCACCAGTTGCTGCAGTAGCAACTCCGGCTGAGATATCTACCCCAGTAGTAGTGGCCGCAGTTGCTTCGGTTTTAGCTGCAATCGTACCTTCAAGCCCATCTGCATCCATCCGTCCAACAAAAACATTAATCGTTTCGTTCGCATTGGAACCCACCTGGAAATCTCGGCTACCAAAAGTTCCATCAAGCAGCTTCTGCCCACCGAAACTGGTGGTACTACTGATACGATCAATTTCTGATTTGAGCTGTGTGACTTCTTTCTGTAGTGACTCACGATCAGTATCACTATTTGAACCGTTTGCGGACTGAAGCGCCAAGTCGCGCATGCGCTGCAGCAAGTTAGTGGTTTCCTGCAAAGCACCTTCAGCAGTTTGTGCGATTGAAACACCGTCGTTGGCATTCTTCACCGCCACACCCAGACCGTTAACCTGACTGGTCAGACGGTTGGAGATTTGCAGGCCAGCCGCATCGTCTTTGGCGCTGTTGATGCGCGAACCGGAAGACAGACGCTCCAGCGAGGTGGACAGGTTGTTGGAAGACGAGCTCAGGTTACGCTGAGCGTTCAGGGAAGCGATGTTGCTGTTGACTGTAAGAGCCATGATTAATTCCTCGACCTAGTGTTGTTTGCCTGAGCTTGCGACTCTCGGGCCGGCTTTGCCCAGGCACCCATTGAGTTCGCATTCGATTACTTTATCGGCATCCCTGTCAGGACCTTTAGGGTTATTGCTGAATTATTTTTTGCTGTGCTTGACAACCGCCCAGCTAACCCAGAGCACCCTAAACGCACCTGACATGGTTTTGACGCCAATCAGATGCTCCGCCGATGACTATGTATCGACGGGGTGAGGAATAACTTTAGGACTGTATGAAATGGGAAAACCTTGGGTTAAAACCTGCAGGCAAACTAAAGCTCGCACACCAATACGAGTGCTGCCCTATGGAAGGCCGGGTTCCATCCCGGCCAGCGGCGTCTTGCTAGTACGCCATTGCTGGATTTTGCGCATCACTATGAGAGGTGTGGCTGGTGAACTCGCTGGTCGAGATGGAACTCGACCTTCCAAAAAGCCAACACCAGAGCCAGAACCATCGCACAACCTCGACTCCTGCGCTCCTTGGAAGGCCGGGTTCCATCCCGGCCAGCGGTGTCTTGCTAGTACGCCATTTCTGGATTTTGCGCATCACTATGAGAAGTGTGGCTGCTGAACTCGCTGGTCGAGATGGAACTCGACCTTCCAACAAGCCAACACCACAGCCAGAACCATCGCAAAACATCGACTTCTGCGCTCCTTGGAAGGCCGGGTTCCATCCCGGCCACCGGCGTCTTGCTAGTACGCCATTGCTGGATTGTGCGCATCACTATGAGAAGTGTGGCTGGTGAACTCGCTGGTCGAGATGGAACTTGACCTTCCAAAAAAGGCAAAACCAGAGAAATCGCACAAACTCGGCTTCTGCACTCTTTGGAAGGCCGGGTTCCATCCCGGCCAGCGGTGTCAGGCTAATACGCAGCTGCTGGATTGTGCGCATCACTATCAAAGGCGTGGTTGGAGAGCTCGCTGGTCGGGGTGAAACTCGATCTTCCCAGAGGAGACCCGTCGGGCGGGTCTCGGATGTCTTGCCTCCTCTATTACATCTACATGAATATTGCCCCAGCGGTAGCGGCATGCAACACCCCTGTAACTTCACTCCGGTTAGCTGGTGTCATTTCCAGACCCGTGCGTTGCGACGCGCGCCTACAGACTGACGCCGAGGTGCCCATGTACGCCGAGAAAGCCGTTATTCGCGTGCACCGTGATTTGCAGGTGCACACCTGGTTCTATCCCAACCCCACTGCTGAATCGACGATCATTCTGGTCAACGGCTCGCTGGCGACCAGCGCATCCTTTGGCCAGACGCTGCGTTATCTGCAGCCGCTGTTTAACGTGGTGCTGTTTGACCAGCCTTACAGCGGCCACTCGCGCGCACACAACCGCAACCAAATACTGATCGGCAAGGAAGATGAGGCGCTGATTTTGCTGGACTTGATTGAGCACTTTCGTGCCGATCAGGTGCTTTCTTTCTCCTGGGGCGGGGTGGCGACCATGCTGGCGTTGGCGCAGCGGCCTGATCGCATAAAGCGCGCGATTATCAGTTCGTTCTCGCCGATCATCAATCCAGCGATGCAGGACTATCTGTCACGCGGCAAGGCTTTTCTCGCGGCGTGCGACCGCCAGCAGATCGGCAATTTGGTTAATGACACCATCGGTGAGTTTTTACCTCCGCTATTCAAACGCTGCAATTTTCGTCACGTGAGCAGCCTGGATGAGCATGAGTACGCGCAGATGCTGCTACATATCCGTCAGGTGCTGGATCTGGACAGCAGTCAGTACATGAGTTGCGTGAGCAATATTGATATCCCGTTGCTATTCGTCAACGGTACCTGGGACAAGTACACCAGCGTGGATGATGCGCTGCACTTTGCTGATTTGGCGCCACGCGCAACATTCGTGCGCATTGCGCATACCGGGCATTTTCTGGATTTGGAACACAAGACGGCCTGGCAAGACACCAGAGCGGCGATTGAAGAGTTTGTGTTTGGCGAGGCCCAGCAGACAATACACCAGCCACATCACCGGCTGGCGATGGTTGGCTGAACAGCCTGCACTCAAAAACAAGAGCTGCAGGCTGTCGCGGCGATCAGGGATTCATCGAATCAAAAACGGTGGTTTCAGCATCGGCCGCTTGGGCACGTAGGCCGATCAGCTGCTTGATCTTGCGGTGCGGGAATACGTAGAACTGGTCAGCTTCTACCGCCTTGAGGGTTTGCTCGGCGATGTCCGGCGCTTGAATCTTGCCCTTCTGTACTGCCGCCTTAGTCATCTCTGTACGCTTGAGCATCATCTCGCTGGGCGTGATGGTATCTGCCATATCCGCAGGGCGGTTACGCTGCGAGTCGGAGATACCGGTGGGGAAGAAGGCCGGGCAGAGGCAGGTTACGCCGACCTTGGCACCGATGTCTTGCAGGTCCAGCGCCAGGGTTTCTGACAAAGCAACGACCGAGTGCTTGGTGACGTTGTAAATCGACATGCTCGGGCCATTCAACCAGCCAGCTGCGGAGGCGGTATTGATGATGTGACCTTCGCCCTGTTCGATAAACATTGGAGTGAAGACTTTAACGCCCCAGACCACGCCATACAGATTGACGCCCATGACCCATTCCCAGTCCGCAACGGTGTTTTCCCAAGCCGGACCACCGACGCTTACGCCGGCGTTGTTAAAGATCAGATGCGCGGCGCCAAATTCGCTTTTGCACAGATCGGCAAAGGCCTGCACTTGCTCCAGCTTGGAAACGTCCAGGCGCATGGTCGCGGCTGGCGTGCCCGGGTATGCGGCTTCGACCACGCGCAGGGTTTCCTGCATGCCTGTTTCATCTACATCACCCAGCACCAGCTTCATGCCGCGTGCTGCGCAACACAGCGCAAATTCACGACCCAAACCACTGCCGCCGCCGGTAATAGCCGCTACTTTGCCCTGTAGATTTTGCATGCCCTGCTCCTCTGAATCTGCGCCCTGCTTATTCGGACGTCGATGAATTATAAATAAGGTGAATAGAATGCCTCGTTCACATTAACCATACCAGCGCTATGGGCCGGATTGATCTAGCGCAAGCAGTCCGATTTATAAAGCTCGTCACATCCTGAGATGAGGCCCTGCAAAACACCCTCACCTCCGCTGGTTATGTCCTATAGTTGGCATAACAAGGTCGCTGGAAAATAATCATGCCGGGACGCCTGTTGTTAGCGCTCATCTTAACCCTTCCCCTGGCCGCTCAAAGTGCGCCATTGAGACTGAATACGGACATTTTCCCACCCTATCAGGTACAAGAGGGTGATCGCTTGACGGGGAGTTCTATAACGGCCTTGGCCTGCATCTTCGATGCAATGGACAAGGAATACGAGATCAGAGTGCTGCCTTGGCAACGCGCCGTGCATGAGGTCAGTCAAGGCAAGGCCGAAGGGTTTTTCTCATCTACCAGAATGAACAACGCCAGCAACTTCGCCACCCTGTCAGCTCCACTGGCACTGGAAAAGTGGTATTGGTACAGCAACAACACAGAGCGGCCTCCGGCCTTCGGCGCCTCCAGCAGCCTGCGCATCGGCGGCGTACGCGGCAGCAATCAGGTAGATTGGCTGATACAGCATGGCTATACCGTAGACCCGCTGGTGACCAATACCGCGCAGTTGCTTTATCTGCTCGAGCGAGGCCGCATCGACGCCTTTCTGGCTGACCAGCAGACGCTGCGTATTGAGCTGACGCAACAACCCTTGGTTCTACGCCCGAGCCATGCGCACTTCCAGCAATACACCACCTTGGGCGTGTATTTCTCCAATTCGCTGTTGAGCCGTGAACCTGCCTTTATGACTCAGTTTAACCGGCAGGTTTTCCAGTGCATCCCCGAAATAGCCGTACTACAAGCGGATGAGCGCGCTCGCCTAGCACACTTGTACGAAACACTATTCGACAATTGGCGTCGCGATCCGCTGCTGGTGCAGACAGTGCTACAAGAGAATAAAATCCGCGGCGAGATGCCCTTGAGCCGGATACACGCGCTAGACCAGCAATGGCTGCAGGAGCAGCAACAAACCGAGCAACCACTGATAAACAGCGTACGCAACAATCCCCTGTCACTTTGGTTGGAACAACAGCAGGCCAGTTACAAAGGCTTGATCAGCGAGATTATAGTGACGGACCAGCATGGCCTGAACATCGCCACCAGCGAAGTCACTACCGATTACTGGCAAGGAGACGAAGCCAAATTTGCCGAACCCTTCTTTGCCAGTCAGGATCAACCTTATATGGGCCCACTAAGTTACGACCAATCGACCCAGCGTTATCAGGTACACGTAAGCAATACCGTGCGTAACCCCAGCAGCGGTGAGATGACTGGCGTGATCATTCTGGGGATTGATATCGAACGGGCCTTGAAGATGGAAAACAGCTTAAATAGCGGAGAATTACCTACACAATGAGCCACACTCCACTCCACCTCTGCGCCAGCGCGCTGGCAATCATACTGGCCTGCAGCGCCTGCTCTCCGGTACCGCAAAAGCCACTGGACGGCGACATGGCTCGGGTCAATCTGGATGCTGATGTGGGCAACGATGTGAGAGCCTACCGCCTGGATGGTGAGCTTACGCCCAGCATTCGCTTCGGCGACATCACACCCGGTGCGCACAGTCTGCAGGTGCGCTATCACTTCGAAGTACCCGGCGGCGCCGGCAGCGGTGGGTTGTTTGATGCCAACTTCCGCACCTGCGTGATGGAGGTGAAATACGATAATTTTGCTGCCGGCATGCAGTACCTGTTCAAAACCGAACGCCGTGGCTGGCGGCCTGCAGGCTGGCTTTATGATCAGCAGACTCAGGAGAAGCTGGTTGATGCGGAAGAAGTGCGTTGTGGGCCGGGTATGTAATTGGGGTGGCTAGGCTGCCAGCCAGCATGCGATATGCATACAGTATGTGGCTAGCTGATTTCCGGTTTCACCGGATGGCGAGTCAGGGGGAATGCTTACCCACTCCCCCCGACACCCCCCTCGGTACCCGGCTGCGCGGCCCTTCGGGTTCGCTCCGTTGCTCGACCTGCCGGGGCCCCTCGCAAACTCGCTTCGCTCAGACACCGCGAGGACCTTTTCCCCGGCAGCTCTGCGCTACTCGCCCGCTCAGATGGGATTTAATAGTCCGTGTCGTAGCTTAGTTGCGCGGTTAAAACCGGCGAAGAACCAACATCATACGAATACTCCAAGCTGTCGAGTACCGCAGAAATGCAGTCATACCCACCCAGCCGCCCGCCAAGTCTCCATCCAAGCCAAATCATCATCCGCCTCAGCGCGATACTCAGCAGCCAACCATCCGTCGTACCCAACGCTGTCCAGCGCCGCTAACGCTGCGGCAAAATCCAGTTCGCCTGAACCGGGTGCGCCGCGACCAGGGCAATCAGCAAACTGCACGTGGCCGATGCGTCCGGCCAGGCGCTGCACGCTGTGTGGCAAATGCTCGCCCATACGTGCCATGTGATAGAAGTCGAGCTGCGCGGAGAGATTAGGATGATCGACCCGCTCCAGCATCTCAGCCAGCTCGTCGGAGCCGGACAGCAAAAAGTCCGGCATATCCAGCCGGTTAATCGCCTCGCACACCACGCCGATGCCCAGAGGCGCAAAGACCTCGGCTGTGTTCTTCAGGTTGGCGGCCAAGATGGTCAGTGCGGTAGCTCGATCAACTCCTGCGGCCAATCTGCCGGGGAGCACGTTGACCTTTTGCGGCCGCAGCACCTGCGCGTAGTCCAGCGCCAACGTCAGACCTTGATCAAACTCCGCTTCGCGGCCAGGTGCCCCGGCCAGCCCAGGTCCGCCCTGCATCAGATCGCCTGCGGGCAGGTTAAACAAAACCATCGTCATGTCATACCGGCTGAGCTCCGCCTGCAACTGCGCTGCGGGCACATCGTAGGGAAACTGTATTTCCACACCATCAAAGCCCGCCTTTGCCGCCGCCCTTATGCGCTCCAGCATAGGCAGCGGGGCAAACAACAAGGACAGATTGGCCGCCAGTTTCCAGCGCATGGGCAGATCTCCACAGAGTAAAGCGAGAAGTTTAATCCAACTAAAGCGCTGGGTCTTTGGGCCGTTAATTAACCATCCCGGCGCCCGACGCATTTGCGCGCAGTGGTCACGAGGCAGCAATGAACAGGCATTAGAACAACCTCAGGGCTTCGCCTACGACTGCTTTTTCTTTACACTTGCGCCACGCCCCGCTCGGCCACGACAGCCGTTCGGGAGTCTTCCGCTATTGAACCGGAGTAAAACATGTCGATGATCAAACGCCCCTTGGCTGCGCTGGCGGGCTTGTGCCTGTCTGTTGCTACCCTGTTCTCCACCGCCGCGCTGGCGGAAACGACCGAGCTACGCGTCTCTGCTATCCCGGATGAAGCGCCCACTGAGCTGATGCGCAAGTTCGAGCCGCTGGGCAAATACCTTGAAGAACAAATCGGCATACCGGTTACTTTTCAGCCTGTCTCCGATTACGCTGGCGTGGTTGAGGCGCTGGGTGCCAAGCGCCTGGACATGGCCTGGCTGGGTGGTTTCACTTACGTGCAAGCCAAACTGCGCACCGGCGACGCAATTCCGCTGGTTCAGCGCGAGCAGGACGAAGTGTTCACCAGTACCTTCATCACGGCTGATCCGGACGTCAAAACCCACCAAGACCTGGAAGGCAAGAGCTTCGCCTTCGGCTCTGTATCCTCTACCTCTGGCCACCTGATGCCGCGCTACTTCCTGCAGCAGGACGGTATTGATCCTGATACCTTCTTCAGCCGTGTCGGCTTTTCAGGCGCCCACGACGCGACCGTCGCCTGGGTTGAATCCGGCAAGGTAGACGCTGGCGTGCTGAACTCATCAGTGTGGGAAAAACTGATTGAGCAAGACAAGGTCGACACCGACAAAGTCCACGTTTACGCCGTCACCCCCACGTACTACGACTATAACTGGACAGTACGCGGCGGCCTGGAGCCAGAGCTGGTCGAGAAGATCAAGGCCGCTTTCCTGGCACTGGACCCTGCCAATCCTGAGCATAAAGCGATTTTGGATCTACAGCGCGCCTCACGCTTTGTGCCAACCAGTGCAGAAAACTATCAGGGCATTGAAGAAGCTGCCCGTGCTGCCGGTTTGCTTGAGTGAGCATTAGCCTGACAGGGGTGGCTTATACCCACCCCAACGGGATGCGCGCGCTATCGGATATCAACTTAAGCATTGCAGCTGACGAACAGGTCGCCATCATTGGCTCATCAGGTGCGGGCAAAACCACCCTGCTAAAGTTGCTGGCAACCAGTCTACTGAGCTCCTCCGGCGACCTTCAGTTGCTGCAGCATAATCCCGCACAACTGGGTGCCCGAGCTCTGCGCCAGCTGCGCAGCCGCATTGGCCTGATTCACCAAAGCCCTCCTCTGCCACCACGCCAACGGGTGGTAACCGCTGTACTGGCCGGCAGGCTGGGGCAATGGTCTTTGGCACGCGCCTGCCTGTCCCTGTGTTATCCGAGCGATATCGAAGGCGCCCGAGCGGAGTTGTCTCGCCTGGATCTGGCAGAAAAACTCTTCGAACGCTGCGATCAGGTGTCGGGCGGACAGCAACAACGCATCGGCATCGCCCGCGTGCTCTATCAAAAACCGGACATCATGCTGGCAGACGAACCCGTCTCGGCGATGGACCCGGTATTGGCCGAACATACGCTGAGCATCCTCGGCAGCATTGCCCGTGAACGCGGAGTGCCCTTGATCGCCAGCCTGCATGCGGTAGAACTGGCGCTGAAACACTTCCCCCGCGTGATCGGCCTTAGAGCGGGCGAGATTCTTTTCGACAAGCGCGCAGACGCCATCAGCCAGCAGGATCTGGATGCGCTTTACCTGAATACCGGCCTGGACGATACCGCCGATCAATACGCCGCTGCGGCCAACAACAGCCTGCGTAGCCGATGCCTGTAACCGCAACTCGGGCCCACTGGCATGACCCAGCTGCCACTCCCCGCGCACTGCTGACACTGGCACTCTTGCTGGTGCTTTGGCCTGGCCTGCAACTGACCGAGTTTCGGCCGCAGATACTCTTTAACGCGCAAAATCGCGAGGTAATGGGCCGTTTCCTGGCAGGGTTCTGGCCGCCGGATACCAGCGCTGAGTTCCTGCTAATGCTTGGTCGAGCCACACTGGAAACCCTGGCAATGGCAACCGCGGGCCTGGCACTAGCACTGCTACTGGCTATTCCCCTCAGCCTCATCGCTACCCGCACGCTCTCTATTTCGGCACTCTTTAGTGGCCGTCCCAGCCGGACTGGCCGCCTGCTTCGCTACCCTGTTCGTTTTATTCTGATCGTACTGCGCAGCATACCGGAGATCGTTTGGGCGTTATTGTTCGTCCGCGCCGTCGGTCTTGGCCCTACTGCTGGCGTGCTAGCGATAGCCATCACCTACAGCGGCATGCTCGGCAAAGTCTATGCGGAAATCTATGAATCGGTTGATCCACAACCTGCGCGCGCGTTACTCCAAAGTGGCAGCTCGCGTCTGGCTGCTTTTTTGTACGGCACACTGCCCAGTGCCGCCCAAGAACTCACCTCCTACACGCTATATCGCTGGGAGTGCGCCGTGCGTGCCTCGGTCATCATGGGCTTTGTCGGGGCTGGTGGACTAGGCCAAATGATTGACCTATCCATCCGCATGTTTGCCGGTGGGGAAGTCATCAGCATATTGCTGACCTTCCTGTTGCTGGTGCTGCTGGCCGACCAGATCAGCCAGCAGCTGCGCAAGAGGCTGGCATGAAGCAGAGCATCAGCGCAGCACTATGGCTGCTGGCAATCGTTGCCGCAGTGGTAGCCTCTTTTGCTTATCTGCAATTGGACTTTGCCAGCCTGTTCAGCACTGATAGTCGCGCACAGATGCTGGACTATGCAGGCTCTTTCTTCCCACCCAACACCTCCGCAGGCTGGCTCAACAAACTGTGGCAAGGCACGCTTGAGACCTTGGCGATCTCAGCTATCGGCACCCTGCTGGCCGCGTTCTCTGGGGCGATATTTAGTCTGCTGGCAGCCGGCCGACTGGGCGTAGTAGCAAAAACCCTCTGCCGCCTGCTGCTTAATGCGCTCCGCTCTGTGCCGGAGCTGGTCTGGGCGGCACTGATGGTATTGGCAGCAGGACTGGGGCCTTTTGCTGGCACCCTGGCCATTGCCCTGCACACCACGGGTGTCCTCGGCAGGCTGTTCGCCGAAGCATTGGAAAACACTCCGCCTGAGCCGGCCAATGCCTTGCGCGCAGCAGGTGCCTCCGCCACCACCGCTTTCCTCTACGGCACCCTGCCAGGCGTCATACCCCAGTGGCTGGCTTACACCCTGTATCGCTGGGAAAACAATATTCGTATGGCCGCGGTACTGGGCTTTGTGGGCGCTGGTGGTTTGGGACAGATGCTGCACGTCACACTCAGCCTGTTTCAGCAATCCAAAGCGATGAGTGTGATTCTGGCTATGCTGGCGATGGTGTTGTTGGTGGATGCGTTGAGCGGGTGGTTGCGGGCGAGATTGGGGTGAACTGGCGTCTGACTCTGTCTGCCAAGGCCTGAACGAAGCTTTCTCTGAGTATTATCTCAACCATCATGCGTTAGCTAGATAACGGTTTCGCCGCTAGGCGAAACCGATCCCAAACTGATTATCAGTATTTGAGTGACCGCAGTCAGAAAAAGCCAACCGAATAAAACCATGCTTCAGAAATACTCAGGAGCAAAAAATTGGTCAGCTCTCAACCCGCTCCTGCACCAAGACCCAAGGCCGAATAACCACCGCCCACAAATTGCCAGGCTCTCGCTCAGCCCAGTCTGCCGCTTGTGCATCGGTCGCCAACTGCAACTGCCTGGCATCCATCCAGCCTTTTATCTGCTCGCTGTTGTCTTCCATCATCGCCGCAGCAGCCTGCACCAGATCAAGATCCGGGGCGACCATCAGCAAATCGCCACGCGCAAAGTGAGGCTCGAGGGTTTTCCATTCAATATTGCCAGTGGCACCGAGAATAGCCGCGTAGGCTTCGTCAGACAGGGTCATCAGGCTAATTCCTTTCCTCTATCAAAAAGCTGCATGGTAGCCAGCTGCGGCTGACATGCAAGACATCGTCGGCAATGTCGCCAAAAACAACCTAATCTGTCACACAGTATGTCGCTATACAGACACAATGTTGCAGTTAAAGGACATTGCCCCATAAATCGACAACGGCCGATTCCCTGTAATAGTAGCGATTGCTAAACTGCTCCGGTACAGTTCTGATCAGGCTGCGTACCAGGACAAGCAGGAACAGGCCAAGACTAATTCGGCATAACAATATAAGTGAGCAGATACTATGAAAATGGCACACAAAAAAGCACTGTCCCAAATTATCGCCGCGGCGACACTGGTCGGTGCCAGCAGCTACTCGCTGGCAGCTGATACGATCAAAATTGCGCTGGCAGGCCCGGTTACCGGTCCCGTCGCACAGTATGGTGACATGCAGTTCATCGGTGCCAAAATGGCCATCGAGCAGATAAACATGGCAGGCGGCGTGAATGGCAGCCAGCTGGAAGGTGTGGTTTTTGATGACGCCTGCGACCCCAAACAGGCTGTCGCCGTTGCCAACCGTATCGTTAACGATGGCATCAGCTTTGTCGTTGGTCACCTTTGCTCCAGTTCTACTCAGCCTGCTTCCGACATCTATGAAGATGAAGGCATCCTGATGATTACCGCAGCCTCCACCAGCCCCGAGATCACCGATCGCGGCTACAACCTGGTATTTCGCACCATTGGTCTGGACAGCCTGCAGGGCCCGACTGCTGGCAAATATATTGTTGAACAGATCAAGCCAAACAAAGTTGCCGTCATCCATGACAAACAACAGTACGGTGAAGGTATCGCGACCGCAGTGCGTGACGTGCTGACTGAAGCCGGCATCGACGTACCCCTGTTTGAAGGTATCACCGCCGGTGACAAAGACTTCTCTGCGCTCATCGCCAAGCTGCGCCAGGCCGATGTTGATTTTGTTTACTACGGTGGCTACCACCCGGAGCTGGGGCTGATTCTGCGCCAGGCATCCGAGCAAGGTCTGGATGTACGCTTTATGGGACCGGAAGGTGTAGGTAACACCGACATCTCCGCGATCGCCGGCGAAGCATCTGAAGGGCTACTGGTCACGCTGCCAAAAGCCTTTGACGAAGACCCAAGAAACGCCGACCTGGTAGAAGCCTTCAAAGCGAAAAACGAAGACCCTTCCGGTCCTTTCGTCTTCCCGGCTTATGCAGCTGTTCAGGTCATTGCCGATGGTATCAAGCTGGCCGATAGCACTGACACCGAAGCCGTCGCTGCGGCGCTGCGAAGCAACAGCTTCGACACTCCGACGGGTACTCTTGCTTTCGACGAGAAAGGCGATCTGAAAGACTTCAACTTCGTGGTCTATGAATGGCACTCTGACGCCAGCAAAACTGCACTGACCGAGTAAGTGAACTAACTCCGGGCCTGCTCAGCTCAAGCTGACAGGCCCGGTTTTTTTGTTGATGCCTGTCTTTGCGGACCAGCATTGCTCATCTTGTATTTTCGGTGTCATGGCTATGCCAGAGTCCCTCTATTATTTCATTCAACAGCTACTGAACGGACTTACCGTCGGTAGTACCTATGCCCTGATCGCCATTGGCTACACCATGGTGTACGGCATCATTGGCATGATCAACTTCGCCCACGGCGAAATTTACATGATTGGCAGCTATATCGCCTTTATCGTTATTGCCGCGCTGGCGATGTTCGGTATTGAATCGGTACCGCTGCTGATTTTTGCTGCCTTCGTCATCAGCATGGTGGTCACCAGTGCCTATGGCTACAGTATCGAGCGTGTCGCCTACCGCCCGCTGCGTGGCGGCAACCGCCTGATCCCGCTTATTTCCGCGATCGGCATGTCTATTTTCCTGCAGAACCTGGTGCGTATAGCCCAAGGCTCGCGGGACATTGCGATGCCTAGCCTGATCACCGGCGGTATCGACATCGGCCCGCAGGATGCCTTCCACGCCAGCCTGTCCTACATGCAGATGATCATTTTTGCGGTCACGCTGGTGAGCATGGTGTTACTGACCCTGTTCATCTCCCGCTCGCGCATGGGCCGTGCCTGTCGCGCCTGCGCTGAAGACCTGAAAATGACCAATCTACTGGGTATCAATACCAACGGCATCATCGCGCTGACCTTTGTCATCGGCGCTGCACTGGCAGCCATTGCCGGCGTGCTGCTCGGCATGTACTACGGCGTGATCAACCCCTACATCGGTTTCATGGCGGGCCTTAAGGCCTTCACCGCCGCCGTACTGGGCGGCATCGGCAGTATCCCCGGCGCCGTATTGGGCGGCCTGTTGCTTGGTGTTACCGAGGCTATCACTGCGGGTTACTTCAGCACCGAGTACAAGGACGTGGTGGCCTTTGGGCTGCTGATCCTGATTCTACTGTTCCGCCCCAGTGGCATTCTTGGCCGCCCGGAGGTAGAGAAAGTATGATTCGCGCCAATTTAAAACCGGCGGTCATTTCCGCCGTCGTCGTCGTGGTTCTTTCTGGATTGCTGATGGGCGTGAGACTAGATCAGGACGGCACCAACTTATCCCTGGTTGGCGCTGGCCCTGACGTGTATTGGAAGATCGCAATTGCCGCCACCTTCATCTTTTTTTATAACCTGTTCCGCGACCACCTGGCCAAGCTATGGCAGAGCATGCCAGGCATGCCGAAAACGCCGAAACAGCTGGTTGAAGTCAGCAAAAAACCGGTACTGCGTCAGTTGTTCTGGTGCTTTTTGATCGCGCTCGCCATCCTCTGGCCCTTCATATCCAACCGAGGCGGTACCGATCTCGCGACACTGGTATTGATCTATGTGATGCTTGGTTTAGGGCTTAACATCGTAGTTGGTCTGGCTGGCCTATTGGATCTGGGTTATGTCGGCTTTTACGCGGTGGGTGCCTATGGTTACGCCCTGCTCGCGATGTATTTTGATGTCGGCTTCTGGACCGGTCTGATTTCCGCCGGCTTACTCGCCGCCCTATTCGGCTTCCTGCTCGGCTTTCCGGTACTGCGCCTGCGAGGAGACTATCTGGCCATCGTTACCCTGGGCTTCGGCGAGATCATTCGTATTCTGCTGAATAACATGACCTGGCTGACCAACGGCCCCAATGGTATCGGCGGCATTCCCAAGCCTACCCTCTTCGGACTTGAATTCAGCCGCAAGGCCAGCGAGGGCATGCAGAGCTTCCACGACTTTGTGGGTATCGATTACAGTTCTGAGCACAGGGTCATGTTCCTCTATTTACTAGCGCTGCTGCTGGTACTGATTACCCTGTTCGTAATCAATCGCTTGCTGCGCATGCCGATTGGCCGCGCCTGGGAAGCCCTGCGTGAGGATGAGATTGCCTGTCGCGCATTGGGCATCAACCCTACCGCGGTAAAACTCAGCGCTTTTACTATCGGTGCCAGCTTCGCCGGGTTTGCCGGTTGTTTCTTTGCTGCACGACAGGGTTTTATCAGCCCGGAATCCTTCACCTTTATCGAGTCTGCCATCATCCTCGCCATTGTGGTGCTGGGCGGCATGGGGTCACAGATCGGCGTCATTCTGGCTGCCATCATCATGACCATCCTGCCGGAGATGGCCCGTGAGTTTAACGAGTACCGCATGTTGCTGTTTGGTTTGATGATGGTGCTGATGATGATCTGGCGCCCCCAAGGGCTGCTGCCGATGAACCGTCCGCACCTGGAGTTGCGCACATGAGCCGGCCGCTATTGGAAGTATCCGGCTTGACCATGCGCTTCGGCGGCCTGTTGGCCGTGGACGGTGTAGAGTTGAGTGTTGAACCGGGACAAATCGTCTCTATGATTGGCCCCAACGGCGCCGGTAAAACAACGGTCTTCAACTGCCTTACCGGCTTCTACAAGCCGAGCGGCGGCAAGATCGTGTTTGATGGGCAGGAAATTCAAGGCTTGCCGGGTTTTAGGGTAGCGCGCCGCGGCATGATTCGAACGTTCCAGCATGTTCGGCTGTTCAAGGAAATGACCGTAGTCGAGAACCTGCTGGTAGCCCAGCACCAGCATATGAACACCAGTATGCTGGCCGGGCTGTTCAAAACGCCAAGCTATCGCCGCAGTGAACGCGAAGCAATGGAGCGCGCGGCCTACTGGCTGGAGCGCGTTGACTTGCACGAGTTCGCCAATCGCGAGGCCAACACCCTCGCCTACGGCCAGCAACGACGCCTGGAGATAGCCCGCTGCATGGTCACCCAGCCCAAGCTGCTGATGCTGGATGAGCCTGCAGCTGGCCTGAACCCACGGGAAACCGACGATCTAAAGGCGTTGATCGCCGAGCTACGCGACAACCATCAACTCACGGTATTGCTGATTGAGCATGACATGAAACTGGTGATGAGCATTTCCGACAAGATCGTTGTAATCAACCAGGGCAGGCCTTTGGCCGCCGGCACGCCGGAAGAAATCAAGCAGAATCCGGATGTCATCAAAGCTTACCTGGGTGAAACCTGAGGAATTGCCAACCATGCTGTACATGAAGAACGTATCAACCCACTACGGCAAGATCCAGGCGCTACACGAGGTGAACCTTGAGGTTCAACGCGGCGAAATCGTCACCCTTATCGGTGCCAATGGTGCGGGCAAGACAACCCTGCTGATGACCCTGTGCGGCGACCCCCACGCCAGCACGGGGAGCATCCGCTACGATGGCGATGAACTGACCGGTCTAACCACCGCCGAAATCATGCGCAAGGATATCGCCATAGTACCGGAAGGGCGGCGGGTATTTTCACGGCTCACGGTGGAAGAGAACCTGAGCATGGGTGGATTTTTTACCGCCAAGGAAGAACTGCAAGAGCAACTGGACACCACGCTAACCTTGTTTCCGCGCTTGAAAGAACGCTATCAACAGCGCGCAGGCACCATGTCAGGTGGTGAGCAGCAAATGCTGGCAATCGGGCGTGCACTAATGAGCAAACCACGGCTCTTGCTACTCGATGAGCCGTCGCTCGGGCTGGCACCTATCATTATCCAGCAGATTTTCGATATTATCGAGCAGCTGCGCCAGCAGGGCGTCACCATCTTCCTGGTCGAGCAAAATGCCAATCAGGCGCTTAAGCTCGCCGACCGGGGTTACGTGATGGAGCACGGCCATATCGTCATGCAGGACACTGGCGAAGCACTATTAGCCAACCCCGATGTGCGCAAGGCCTATCTCGGCGGCTAGCCCCAGACTGTCAGGGAGCCGTCTGGCGCCCCTGATAGGCACAACCCTGATAGCGTTCACCATTAAGCAGCAAAGTGGCGCTCATATGAAAATAATCACCAGTAATCGCGTCCTGACAGGCTTGCGGATAAAGCCATAACTCAATACCAGCGTCCTCCAGCCCACGAGCACTCAGCGAACCATCTGGCAACTGCTCGCTCACTACGGGCTGAGGCGAGTAAGATCGCTCGGCATCATTGCGCGTCAGACCATTCGCCGCAAGACTGACACGCCAGGCTGGCTTGCTTTGCACCGCGACCCACTGCGCCGCATCAGCACTGCGATCAGCACAACCCCGGCCGTGCGACTGCATGCGCAGCACCTCGTCAGACCGAACTCGCCCGGCGCTATCAACCCGCCCCAGCAAGTCGACAAAAATCGCTGTCTGTCCTGGTTGTGCTGATTGTGCGAACAGCTCATCGAGCCTATCGTTGGCACTTACCGCTTGTGCGTTGTCGCGGCCGCACTGGCGTAGTACAAACCCGCTTTCGCTCTGTTCAAGAAGGCCACTCAGGCGCTGCTGCTCCCCCGCCCAACGATCACTCAACAAGCTACAACCCGACGTCAACAACACCGCCGTGGCCAGCGTAATACGCGCGCTCTGACACAAGAAAGCACTCAATATGTGAACTCCTCAGCGTAAAATAGGTGATGCCGCCAAAATCATGACATACGGCAGATCACAAATGCGATTGGCAATGGTACTCTGTGCCCCATTCACCCGCATGCGATTCAGATTGGCGGGTTTGGTTCCCTGGTATCACTTTGTCGGAAAACACTGTTGGAAGCACAATAATGAAGATGATCTCTGCCGCCATACTGAGCACTGTCGCAATAACCCTTACTGCCTGCTCCACCAGCAAACCCGCCCCAGCACCTCAGCCCGAGGCGACCCCATGGGCCCAGGAGCATATGGCTGAGCTCACCGTCATTGCCTTGGAAGAGCATTACGAGATTCACAATACCGGTGAGCAGATTCGTCTGGTAATACCGGTCAAAAATAACTTCCATCCCAAGCGGACCTTGCTACTACCCTCAGGCCTGGTGCCTTTGTCACGTGTCGCCAAGGTTCTGCGCACAGCGACTGATAGCAATATTGCCGTTATTGGCTTCAGCGACGATGTCGGCGCAGACGACGTAAACGAGCAACTCAGCCTTGAGCGCGCCCAGGCTGTTGCCAGCGTACTGCAACTGGGCGGCGTTCGTCGTACCAACATGCAGCTGAAGAGTTTGGGCGAGGATCAACCCCGGGCAGATAACAGCACCCAGGAAGGTCGCGATCTGAACCGTCGGGTAGAAATCGAAATCACCCCCCGTGGCGGCTTCTCGAATCTGGCCCTTGCGCCTTGATATGAGCCCTTCTGGCCTGCTCGCTTTTGCAGGCCAGGTCTGCTGTAGTAAGTAGTAAAAAGCCTTTCACAACTTAGCAGCACCCAGGCATTGCGTACTCTTAACGTACGCCAAGCCCTGCGCTGCCAGTACTTTGCGCTCTAGCCAACCAGACCAGACAATCTCACGAGCCCGTTCAGGCGCTAAATAAACGCCCCAGTTCGACGTTGCTCTAAGGGCAGGCGCTCACTGATCCCAAGGCTCGCCGCGAGTTCGCGGTTCACGCCGCAGTTTTTCATGCATGGCGGCTTTAGCCAGCATATGTGCGCTGACCGGCGCAGTTAAAAACAGGAAAAAGGTAATCAAGAGCTCGTGTAGGCTAGGCTCGCCAGTCTGCTGCGAAAAATACAGCATGGAGCCAATAACCAGCGCCCCTACACCCAATGTGGTCGCCTTCGTCGGACCATGCAGACGCATAAAGAAGTCCGGCAGCTTGACCAACCCGATAGAGCCAATCAGCGCGAACAGGCTACCGGTTAGCAGCAAGGCTGCAATCAGCCACTCGACCCAGCTTGGTCCACTCATAATCTTTCCTTACTCAATAATATTGCCGCGCATCAGGTGCTTGGCAATCGCGACCGTGCTGATAAACCCCATGACGGCGATCAACAACGCGGCTTCAAAAAACAGGTTGGAGTCCAGATACAAACCAAACAGCATGATCAGCGCAATACCGTTGATATACAGGGTATCCATGGCCAGTATGCGGTCCGGCAGATCAGGCCCCTTGATCAGGCGAACAAAGGTCAGCAGCAAGGCAACACTCATGATGCCTAGGCAGAATAGAATTACGGCCTGGAGCATTCGAACACCTCCTTGATCGGTTGCTCATAGCGGCGTCGAATATGCTCAATCATCGCCTCCTCATCACCCACATCCAGCCCATGTATCAGCAGCGTCTTGCGATCTTCGCTGATGTCAGCCGAGACCGTGCCCGGTGTCAGCGAAATTGTGCTGGCCAGCACGCTGATAGAAAATTCGTGCTGCAAACTCAGTGGATACTCGACAAAAGCCGGGCGCAACTCGCGGCGCGGGCCGAGAATCAGTTTGGCTACCTGAAGGTTGGCCAGCACAATATCGGCAAACACGCGGCACACAAACAGCAGCAATCGATCGACCCGGCAGTTGCTTGGCGGGTTAGGCCAGAACACATTGGTCATCAAGGGAATGACCAGGGCGAGAAAGGCGCCCATTATCAGGCTACCTGCCGATACCGCATTCATCAGCAATTGCCAGCCAACCAACAGCGACAGACTCAGCCAGGGGTGCGGCAGGATGCGCTTGAAAAAGCTCATGGACTGGCCTCCGGAGTGATGGACATAACCGCATCAATGTAGTTTTGCGGCGCCAGCAGCTGATCTGCGGTAGCAGCCAGGTAGGCCAGTACCGGCTCGGCAAAGATCACCAGCGCCGGACTGGCCAGCAATAACAGCAGTACCGCCGTCATGCGCAGCGCATCGATCGGCTCAGCCGACGCAGCTGCCTCAGTTTGACGCCAGAACAGCGTGGTACCCGCGCGGCTCAAGGCAACAAGGCTCAAGAACCCGGCTCCCAGCACGACCGGATATAACCAGGCAGCCTGCTGCCCGGTGCCCACGGCACTAAGCAGCAACAGCTTACCGATAAAGCCGGACAACGGCGGCATACCGACAATCGACATCGCAGCCAAAAAGAACACGCCACCCAGCAGCATTGGGTACGGCAAGGCTGGTCCGGCAATCAGGCGCGCAGCGTAGCGCGGCCCGCGGACACGTTGCAGCACGCCGGCGAACAAAAAGAAGGCCCCGGTAATCCAGGTCGAGTGCATCAAATAAAATAGCGTGGCCCGCAGGGCTTCAGGCGTGCCAATCGCCAGCCCCGCGAGCATAGTGCCAACCGAGAGCACCACCAGGTAAGCAATCAGTCCCGAGAGCGTGGCTGCAGCCAATGCACCCAGTGCGCCAAGCAACAGCGTTACCAGCGCTAGTGGCCAAAGCCATTCATTAACCATAAATGCCAGGCTATCGGCCTGCTCACCGAAGATAAGCGTGTAAACCCGCAGGATCGAATACAGACCAACCTTGGTCATAATGGCGAATAGCGCACCGACCGGGGCACTGGCTGCCGAATAGGCACGCGGCAGCCAGAAATAGAGCGGGAACATCGCTGTTTTCAAACCGAAGACCACCAATAACAGCATGCCTGCGGCACCCACCAGAGGCTGCTCCTCTGGCGATAGCTGGCTGACGCGAATCGCCAGATCAGCCATATTAAGCGTTCCTAGCACCCCATACAGGGTACCGACTGCAATCAGAAACAAAGCTGACCCAGTCAGATTCAAGAGCACATAGTGCAAGCCTGCGCGCACTCGCGCGGACCCCGCACCATGCAGCAAAAGCGCATAGGAGGCGATCAGCAGAATCTCGAAAAATACAAAAAGATTGAACAGGTCGCCAGTCAGAAAGGCGCCGGTAATCCCCATCAACTGAAACTGAAACAGCGGATGAAAATTTCGCCCTGCAGCGTCATCGCCGCGCAGTGAAAACAACAGCGCACAAAAGGCGAGCACAGCGGTTATGAACAGCATGAGCGCACTGAGGCGATCAACCACCAACACAATACCAAAGGGCGGTGCCCAGTTGCCCAAGGTGTAAACCAGCGTCCCCTCGCTGGCACGCAGGAGCAACATGATTGCCAACGGCAACTGCAGAAAGGTCGCCAGCAGACTGACGCCACGTTTAAAATTCATGCTACCACGCATTAGCAGCAGCACAGCGCCCACCACCATAGGCAACACAATGGGTAGGATCGGCAGATGAGTCATCAACGATCTCCCTTACCATCAACGTGATCACTGTCCAACTCACCCTGCGCTCGCAGGGATAGAACCAGCGCAAAGGCGGTCATAGCAAAACCGATCACAATAGCCGTCAGCACCAATGCCTGTGGCAGTGGGTCCGCATAGTCCACTCGCTCACCCAATACCGCAGGCACCGCTTCACCAATGCGGCCCATGGCAAACAGAAACAGGTTGACCGCATAGCTCAGCAGGGTCAGCCCTATCACCACCGGGAAGGTCCGTGCGCGCAGCATGAGGAACACCCCGCAACTGGTCAGCAGGCCAATTAGCAGTGCATACATCAGCTCCATCAGAAATCCCCCCTTCGCAACGGCATCTGTGACAACTTGCCCAGATTCGCGAGTATCAACAAAGTGGCACCCACTACGGTCAAGTAAACACCCAGATCAAACAGCATCGCAGTTGCCAGCTCGATGTCTCCTATCAACGGAATATGGAAGTGATCAAAGGCGCTGGTCAGGAAGGGATAGCCGAAGAACAGACTGCCAAAGCCGGTCGCTGCTGCAATCAACACACCGGCAGCAGCCAGATAATGGTAATTGACCGGCCAACGCTCTGATGTCCATTCCTCGCCACTGGCAACGTATTGCAGAATCAAGGCGACGGCGGTAATCAGGCCAGCGATAAAGCCACCACCCGGCAGGTTGTGGCCGCGCAGGAATATAAATACCGATATCAGCAGCGCTAGTGGTAGCAAGACCCGCGACTGGTTCACCAGCATCAGTTGCTCGCCACGGGTCGCCCAAGGCTTACCCAAACTATCACCACCCGGCAGACGGAGACGCAGACCATCTATCAGCGCATAAATACCAATGGCTGCAATCGCCAGCACGGTAATCTCGCCCATAGTGTCAAAGCCACGGAAGTCGACCAGGATCACATTGACTACGTTGGTACCCCCGCCGCCAGTCAAACTATTCTGCAAGAAGAAACTGGCGATGCTGTCGTAGGGACGCGTCATGACGGCAAAGGCCAATGCCGCTACCAGCCCCCCACACATGAGTGCCAGCAACACATCTCTACCACGCCGCAACGGGGAGGACTCGCGCGGTGAGCGCGCGGGCAGGAAAAACAGCGCCAACATCAACAACACTATGGTGACCACTTCAACCGATATTTGCGTCAGGGCCAGATCTGGCGCGGCAAAGCGAGCAAAGGCAAGCACCACACCAAGACCAACGACACTGAGCATCGTCAGCGATACCAGTCGCTTGCGGTGCCAGAAAACAGTACACAAAGCGGCAACAGACATGATCAAAGCTACCGCAAGGCTAGTACCGTCAATGGGTGTCATGGCTACGTCGCCTTGCAAGCTCGGCAGTCGGAACAGCCAATAGCCACTGACGATGAGTGCCGCACCCAGGAGGCAGGCCAGGTAGCGCTGCAGCGATCCATTTTCCAACAGCAGCGTGAACTGGCCAGCACCGCGCACAGTCGCCTGTATCAGGCGCTCAAACACCAGCTTGGCGTCCAGCTCACGCTGGCGTGCATACCAGGCAAACAAGGGCGCGCGCGCAGCGTAGACCAGAACCCCCACAACCAGAGCGACAAAACTCATCAGCAACGGCAGGTTAAAACCGTGCCAGATCGCCAGACTATACTCCGGCAAGTCACCGCCAACCGTTGCCTGTGCCGCGACCGACAGCAGGCCTGCGACAGTAAGCCCTGGTGCCAGCCCGACCAGCAAACACATGGCCACCAGAATCTCGACCGGCACCTTCATATAGCGCGGCGGCTCGTGCGGAGGGTACTTGGGCAGATTGACAGGTTTACCATTAAAGAACACATCGTGAATAAAGCGCAGCGAGTAAGCGACGGAGAACACCCCACCCAAGGTCGCACCCAACGGAATCAACCAGCTGAAACTGCCGAGCATGTGCGTATCCAGCGTTTCACTGAAGAACATCTCCTTGCTCAGAAAGCCATTGAGTAGTGGCACACCCGCCATTGCTGACGCCGCAACCATGGCCAGCGTCGCCGTGTGCGGCATAAACCGCAGCAGACCGTTAATACGCCGCATGTCACGCGTACCGGTTTCATGGTCAATGATGCCGGCCGCCATAAATAGCGAGGCTTTGAAGGTAGCGTGGTTAATGATATGAAAAACGCCGGCTACCGCGGCTAAACGCGAATCCAGACCAAACAGCAGCGTGATCAAACCCAAATGGCTGATCGTCGAGTAGGCCAGCAGCCCCTTGAGATCGTGCTGAAACAACGCAGTACAAGCGCCGACCAACAAAGTCGCCATGCCTGCGCTGCTAACCAGATAAAACCATAAGTCGGTATCAGACAGCGCAGGATAGAGGCGGGCCAAGAGGAAAACACCCGCTTTGACCATGGTTGCAGAATGCAAATAAGCCGAGACTGGCGTCGGCGCTGCCATCGCATGGGGCAGCCAAAAGTGAAAAGGAAACTGTGCCGACTTGGTAAACACCCCCAGCAGCACCAATACCAATATGACCGGATAAAGCGCGTGATCACGGAGCAGGTCACCTGAGGCGAATACATCCGTTAACTGATAACTACCTACCACTTGGCCGATTAACAAGACCCCCGCCAGCAGCGCGAGCCCGCCTGCGCCCGTGACCGCCAACGCCATACGGGCGCCTTTGCGGGCGTCAGTCGAGTGCGACCAATAGCCAATGAGCAAGAAGGAGGAGAGGCTGGTCATCTCCCAGAAGAACATCATCAGCAGCAGGTTCTCTGACAGCACTACGCCCAACATGGCCGACATAAATAGCAGCAGGTAGGCAAAAAACCGGCCCATGGGGTCTTTTTTCGCCAGGTAGTAACGCGCATAAAGGATGACCAAAAGGCCAATACCGAGAATCATCAGCGCGAACAGAAAGCTAAGCCCATCAAGCCGAAAGCTGATATGCAGCCCCAGCACGTCAAGCCAACGCCATGTCTGCACTATGGTCTCGCCAGCGAATACTGCTGACGCCTGTTGCCACAGCAGAATCATACCCAGAACGGGGGCCAGCATGGTCATACTAGCGCACAGCGAGCGACCATGCTTATTGAACAATAGCGGCAGGAGGCTGCCGATCAGAGGAAGAATGACGATAAGCGCCAGGGTCATGCAGGACTTACTCCATCTATGGCCGAAAAGGCTATTACCGGTCTTGCCCACGCCTGACGCAGCAGACCCGTGCGGTCTAGTCTGAATGCACAGACTATCATGGCAGTGGCAGAGGCATCGCAATGCACCAGCAAAGGCCAATAGTATAAATGTCTGAACCTTTGCAGCGGGAGTCGAATACAGCGCATTGCGTTACAAAATGCGTAGCCTGCCGGCACAAAACCGGCAGGCCTGGGTAAGAAACCCGATTTACTTAACGACGCGCGACTCACCGTTAACTGTCATGACTCGTACCCGGTCACCCGCGGCAAAGCTAACGCCTTCCTGCACGGCCTGCACATAAGCCCGAGTCTGACCAGAATCTTCCGTGACCGTAATTTCGACGCCCTGAGTACGCGTAATACCCTCTTCCGCTGCGGCCCCGGCCATACCACCAGCCAATGCGCCGACAATGGAAGCGATCGCCCGACCACTACCGCCACCTACACCACTGCCAGCGACACCACCGATGGCCGCACCGGCAATCGGCCCAATCGCTGTTTTTGTGCCTTCAATCTTCACTAAGCGTACAGACTCCACAGTCCCCATGCGCACAATCTGTGGCGCGCGGGCATCGTCCCTGCTGTAGGTATCTCCGGTCAACGAGGAAGCGCAACCACCCAGCGTCAAGATCGCGCCAAGCAGCAGGGTTGTCACCAGTTGTCTGTTCATATCAATAACCTCAAGTTGGGTGTAAATGATCACGCCCGCTGCAAAATGACGGGTTGCGCAGCTTGCAGCAAATCGGCCATTTCACGCTAGCGGCATCTATGACCATTGATCGGGAACGCTAGTGCCCTGGTCGAATTAAATCGCCAAATAACCTAAAATGACGCTTCTTTATACACAGGTGGTATAGCAAACACTTATCACCATACCATCCCATTTGGGTATCGCCGTAACTCTCCATAACCATAAGAATAGACAGGCAAGGACTGTACGGAAAGCACGAACCGCCATTACCGTCACCAAGCCGCAGGTTACCGATTCCGCTTTACGGAGGTTTCAGCATGTCTCCCTTGCAGGCAGCATGGCTGTATTATCTTGCGCACCCCGCACTTACGATAAATAGCCTGGCGCTCTTCTTTTCCGCCAATGGCAGCTGGTTGTGGCTCGCTACCCAACTCCGTGGGGCGAGCCGCGCCAACCGTATGACTGCAACGCCACAGAATCTGGCTATCGACAGCGATGACAATGCATCGCGGCGCGCAGACCGCCTTTTCTACCGAGTTGGCGGCGCATCCCTTGCACTCGGACTGCTATTGAGTTTGATTAGCACCCAGCTCTAATAGGCTGCTCCGATCATCCTGGCGCACGACTATTGATGCTCTAAGACTCGCAGGCGACTGTGGACCGGATTGGCATACTGCAACAGCCAGTAAGCACGTTGATCACTCGGGCAGGCAGCCAGTCTGGCCTTAAAGCGTTGCTCTTCTGCGGCAACCTCAGTCGGAGTGAAGTCATTGCGCCAGGCAGCCAATTGCGCGGGAATCTCGCCCTGCTGCTCTATCGCCAAATAATTGCTTGGCGATAGTCGGTAATTCGTCAGAATCTGCTTATCCACTGCTCGCGCTACTGCCTTGGCATCAGCGTAGTCGTCCTGCAGCGGCTCACCAAACGCAACATGCACCCGCCCTTTGTAGCCCGTCAGCCCCATAGCGATAGATCTGTCGTCCTCGCCTGGCTCCTTGTGATACTCACCCAGCCGCGCCTTCTGCTCCAATTCACGAGCTTTCAACAGGTCACAAGGATCCCATTCGTAGGCAATGGACACGGGCACCAGATTCAGAGAGCGAATCAACGGACCAAACTCTTCTCCCTTGCGGCTCATACAAAACATTTTGATGATCGCCGGATCAGTCTCATCCAGCCCATCCTTCGCACGTCCTTCAGACTGCGCAATCCAGATTGATTCGCTTTCTGCCAGTGAATGACTGATATAAGCGGACATCATTTGATAAGCCTGCAACTTCTCTCGGCGCCCGGTCAGTGAACGGCGCACGATAAAACACTTGTTTAACCGCATCAGGTCGGCAACGAAGGGGCGCTGAAGTAAATTGTCACCAATGGCCAGCCGCGGAGTTGGATGGCCGGTATGGTAAAGGGCGTAGTTAACGAAGGCCGGGTCCATCACGATATCACGATGATTGGCCAGAAACAGGTAAGCCTGACCTTGGCGCAAATTGTCGAGGCCACTGTAGGTAACGTTGAGAGTGCTGCTTTCGATCACACGATCAAGGTAGGGCTCCAGCTTGTGCTGCAAGGTATCAACACACTGGATACCCCTTGCCTCGCGCCGCAGAGCAAACTGCACCGCGCGCCGCACCACACCCGGAAACCAGCGTGCCAGTAGCGGAAAACGATATGCAGCCAGCATCCGCATCAGCTCCTGGTCGCCCAATAGGCGCTCCATTACAGCAGGCACCTCAGCGTCGTTATACGGCCGAATAGCATCAAACTCGCCCATGTATTCCTCAATCTCATTTGCGTTGGCCGCGCATTATGCGATGTGCGCAGCGGTTTCGCCAAATTGACGATGGGGCTACACTGGCTGTCACATTTAAAACAGCGGAGCCATTACCTTGCAGGCCCTAGAAGAAGCCACCCTCGCCTGCCCGCATTGCGGCGAACCTATTGTGCTACTACTCGATATCGCCAGCGGCACTCAAAGCTATATAGAAGACTGTGAGGTCTGCTGCCAACCTATCCACGTTAGCTTGTGGATTGACCACGAGCAGGACGACTACCATGTCGATCTGCGCCGCGAACAGGATTAAGCATGCAGTGCGTTTACCGTCCACTGGATATGACCGAGGCCACGCTGCTACAGAGTATGCTGGCTGATCACCACATCAGCTGCCATATCAGCGGCCAATACCTGCAAGGTGCGGTAGGGGACCTGCCAGCACAAGACCTGCTCGCTCTTTGGCTGACTGACGAGGATGCCCAGCGCGCCAGCCAACTGATCAATGACTACCTGGCTGCCAGTCCGTTTGAAGAGAACGTTAATAGCCTTTCATCGGACCCGGCAAACCAATGACTGGACGCCTTGCCCAGTTCACCCCTCCGCATGCAAGCACTCCGACCGACTGGAAGCCTGACTGGAACCTGCCCCCAGGCGGCCGTGTCTTGATCCTGCGTAAGCAGCAGGGCCGCTTGGAATGCGTGCCGGTGTTATGGAACCTAACGCCTGGATGGCTCAAGGATCTGAGCCGCGCCAGCTTCAACGCCAGGGCCGAGTTTCTGCACGAAAAGCCTATGTTCAAGCAAGCGTTTGCTAAACGGCGCTGCCTGATCCCGATCAACGGTTACTATCTCTGGAAAAATAACGGCTCGCGCAAGCACCCCTGGTATTTGCGTCGTCGCGAGGGTGGCTTGGCTTTGGCGGGCATTTGGGAGCGCTATCAACTGGATAAAGAGCACTACTGGGATAGCTGCGCACTGATCACAGTGCCATCCAAAGGACTGCCAGCCACGCTGGCTGAACGCATGCCAGTGGCACTCAACAGCGGCGAACAGTCAATATGGCTCGCAGAGGCAACGCCGGTCAGTGCACTACAACCCTTATTACTCAATGCTGACGCCCAGGTAGAAATGATCCACCCGGTTGCGAGCGCGGTCAGCAGCCCAGAAACCAAGGGGCCGCATTGCTGCAACCCCAGTGGCCCGATTCAGACCTTGAACTGATTGATCAGACGACGCTGATGCTCGGCCAGCTTGGTCAGTGACGCACTGGCCTCAGATGCTTCATCAGCCCCTTTGGCAACCGACTTGGCAACGGTATCGATGGTCATGACATTGCGATTGATGTCTTCAGCTACCGCGCTTTGCTCTTCAGCAGCGCTGGCGATCTGATTGTTCATATCGTTGATGACCGATACCGCTTGCGTGATTGAGGTCAGTGCAGCATCTGCCTCTTCGGCCTGCAGCACACTCTGGTCGGTCCGCGACCGGCTCTGCTCCATCACTTTTACCGTTTCCTTGGTGCCATTCTGCAACTGCTCGATCATGGTCTGAATTTCAGCCGTCGAGCTCTGCGTTTTCTGGGCCAGGTTACGCACCTCATCGGCAACCACCGCGAAGCCACGCCCTTGCTCACCGGCGCGAGCAGCCTCGATTGCAGCGTTCAGAGCCAATAGGTTGGTCTGCTCTGCAATACCGCGGATGGTGTCCAGAATACCGGTGATATTCTCACTATCACGCTCCAGCGAGCGCACGCTTTCAACAGCGCGCTGAATATCCTGAGAGAGCGCCATGATGGTGTCGGAGGTCGCCTTGACTACCTCGCGGCCGTGCGTCGCCGAGCCATCTGCGTTATGGGCCGCACTGGCTGCCTGCGACGCATTGCGCGCCACATCCTGCGCAGTAGCTGTCATCTCTGTAACAGCGGTAGCGACCAGATCGATTTCACTGAGCTGGCGTTGAACGCCATCATTGGTCCGCATGGCAATATCAGCGGTGTGCTCGGAGGCGTCAGTAACCTGCTGCACGGAGCCGACCACTTCGCGAATCATGCCTTGCAACTTGTCCAGGAAAGCATTGAAACCGCTGGCAATGGCGCCCAACTCATCCGCACGATCGACCTCAAGCCGCTTGGTCAAGTCGCCATCCCCCTTGGCAATATCATCCAGCATGGAGACCAGTCTGCGCGCAGGCTTGGCAAGACCATAAGCAACGAAGACCATAACGACCAGCCCAACCAGCGCAACCAGAAACCCGATCACCGCCAGCCATACTGCCGAGGCAACGCGCTGATCCTCGAGTTCTGCGTTGAGCGCGTTGAGATCAGCCATAACCGCTTCCAGTGGCAGCGTGATCAACAGGGACCAACGCGTATTGCTGTCACCAAAGGTGATCGGCATGATCAACTCGATATGCCCACCCTCCTCGTCGATATCGTAAATGGGCTCATCACCAAGGGATGCCATATTCGCCAGCTCGTGCTGATCGAGCACAGTATCGGCACGATCACCCGGACGAGCATCGGTACCCGTGTAAGCAACCAGACGCCCCTTGTCGCTGACCAGCGCCTGATCGCCCTGACCGTCGTACAGTTCACTGTCGCTCTCGGTCAACATATTCTGCAGAAAGTCCATGGCCAAATCGGCGCCGGCCGCGCCCTTGAACTCACCGTCGACGATGATGGGTACGGTGAACGATGACAGCAATACTTGCTTGCCACCCATTTCATAGGAGGCAGGATCAATCACGCAGGGTTTAAGCGTTTCCCTCGTGCACAAGTAATACTCGCCGGTGCGAACACCGCTATCAAGCAGCGTTGTACTCTCCATGTCACCCAGGGGTTCAAGCTCAAGCTCGCCACCCTCACCTCGAAACCAGACCGGCATATAACGGCCGCTACCGTCATAGCCATCGGTTTCTATCCCTCGGTAAAACTCATCCATTTCATCGAGCGAATTCGGCTCCCAACCGACATAGACATCCCACAGATCGGGATTCTCTGCCAAGGTCATACGGAGCACGCGCGTCATTTCTTCACGACCCATCATCAACGAAGGCATACCGTCAGGCTGTATCTCACCCAACATCGCGTTGAGATTGGCTACCTGCTGGGCAACCGCGATGGGATATTCCAGGCGGCGCTGAATACGTGATCGCTCGCCATTGGCAATGGATAGCAGACGATCCTTTACCAACCCCTCAAGCAGCTGTTCGCTGCGCCCCTGAACGTAGGCCTGACTGCGCTCGGATGAATAGACCGAGTACAGGGTCATGACCCCGACTGCGATGAACAGACAAGCTCCAGCAAGCACTGCGATGGATAGCTGAATGGACTTGAATTTCATTAATTACCTCGGCTTAACAGCAGAATAAGGGCGCCCTCTTGGGGGGGCTTCTCATTATATCGGCGAACGACAAATAAACTTCAGTCCTGTGATGACATTAGCGCTTTAATACGGTCAAATTGCCTGAAACTGATAATAGTCAAAATACAACCGCGCGCTTCATCGTGATTAGGCATCGCCGTTCCCGCCTAAATTCACCTAAGCCCGGCCGGCCATCAGTTGCAGAAATTATTCAAGTGCTGCCTGCTGCTCTGCTAAATTAAAGATTCGGGTTCTTATTTGCATCCGATAATCCTGGAGATACAACGTAATGAAAAAGACGCTTGTGATCATAGCAACACTGTTCGGTCTAGCTGTTCTCTCTGGCTGCAATACGGTTGAGGGGTTTGGCAAGGATGTGCAAAAGGTAGGCGACGGCATAGAAAACTCTGCTGATCGATAAGAACCAAAGCAGCGTGGCGATCATTCGCCACGCCCAGTTCCTCCAAGGATTAAAGAACCATGCGATTGCGTTTTCTGCTGTGTGTAGGTGTTATAGCCGTAACAGGCTGCCAAAGCGTACAAACCACTCAAGGCGGTAATGTAGGGGTAAACCGCACCCAGTACATGATGAGCGGTCTGTCGAGTGAAGAAGTGAATGAGATGGCAGCCAAATCATATGACGAGACCTTGGCGGAAGCCAAGAAGGCCGGGGTGTTGAACACTAATGCCGCGACCGTTCGTCGACTGCGCAAAATAGCCGACGACCTGACAGCAGAAGCCACTTACTTTCGTCCCGATGCGGCGCAATGGGACTGGGAGGTGAATCTGATCAAGGATGACATGCTCAATGCCAGCTGTGCACCCGGCGGCAAGATCCTGTTCTACTCGGGCATTATCGACCAGCTCAATCTAACCGATGACGAAATCGCCCAAATCATGGGCCACGAGATTGCTCACGCCCTGCGCGAGCATGGCCGCGAGGCTATGTCGCGTGCCTACGCCACACAAATGGGCACTCAGCTGGCAGGTGCGTTGCTCGGCTTGGGCTCTGGCAGCCAACAAGCCGCCCAGATGGCGGTTCAATATGGTCTGACATTACCCAATAGCCGCGGCAATGAGAGCGAAGCTGACCTAATCGGTCTTGAATTGGCAGCCCGAGCAGGCTACAACCCGGATGCAGCAGTTAGCCTGTGGCAGAAAATGTCAGCTGCTTCGCAGGGTGCGCCGCCCGCATTCATGAGCACTCACCCCTCCTCTGCTGGCCGTATTGAAGCACTCCGCGCCGCTGCGCCAAGCGTGGAGCCGCTGTACCGGGCCAATAAGTAACTGCTGTCGCCGGGCACCGAAGGGCGCCCGGCCTTCTGACGCCTAAATACGATTTCGTGCGACGCCGTTCATCTGTTGTCAGGGAAAATTCTGGCTGTCTGTTGAGAAATCATTAGAATGTGCGCCGCTCAAGGTCATTCCGACCAGCATGGGTTCCCTAACCCCATTTACAAACAACGGCGGAGGCAGCGGCTTCCGAATCCGTAAAAAGGATACAAGATGACGACCCTCCCCTCCGCACGCCGGCGGCAAGCCTTGGCGTTGCTGATCGCTTTCCATATTGCGATCATTATTGCCAGTAACTATCTGGTGCAGTTGCCCATCACCCTATTCGGCTACCACACAACCTGGGGTGCCTTTAGCTTTCCCTTTATCTTTCTCGCCACCGATTTAACCGTGCGCCTGCTGGGTAAAAGCGCTGCGCGCAAGGTGATAGCCCGCGTCATGCTGCCCGCACTGGTGGTTTCTTACGCCGTATCGGTGTTATTTCAGGAAGGCAGTTATCGCGGCGTTGAGTCACTGCTCTCGTTTAATGATTTCGTGCTGCGCATATCGCTGGCCAGCTTTGTCGCTTACGTGATCGGCCAACTGCTGGATATCCAGGTATTCGACCGACTGCGCCAATCCAAACGCTGGTGGATTGCGCCCAGTCTATCGACGGTACTGGGCAACCTGGCTGACACCTTCGCGTTCTTCTCGGTCGCCTTCTGGCGCAGCAGCAACGAGTTTATGGCTACCCACTGGGTCGAGATTGCGACCATCGATTACGCCATCAAGCTCGGCATCAGCCTGCTACTGTTTTTGCCACTATATGGCGTTTTGCTCAAAGCACTAATGCGCCGCTTTACCGGGCCAGCCACTATTACAGCATCCCGATAGACGCCGCCAAAGTAGGACGCCGCGTTCAGCAGAGCGCGGCTACCAGAGGCTAATCAACAGCCCCATTAGCGCGCAACAAGCCAACGTCTTCAATACCGACCACTTTGCAGCAAACAACAGCAGGATTGCCACGCCCGCAATCACCAGAGAGCCAACATCAAGGCCACTAGTGAATCCCTCTGGCCAAAATACGTGCCAGGCAAAAAACAAGGCAAGATTAACGATAACACCCACAACTGCCGCCGTTACGCCGGTCAACGGGGCCGTGAATGACAGCTTGTTGTGAGTCGACTCAACCAACGGCCCGCCGCCAAGGATGAACAGGAACGACGGCAAAAAGGTGAACCAGGTGACCAATATGGCTGCTGTGACGCCCGCCAGAAAAGCTTGTTCCTGACCAAACACCTGCAACACATAGCCACCAACAAAAGCCACGAAGGTCACCACCATAATAAGCGGCCCGGGCGTGCTTTCACCCAATGCCAACCCATCAATCATTTGCGCCGGCGTGACCCAGCCATGCTGTTCAACTGCGCCCTGAAAAACGTAGGGCAGCACAGCGTATGCGCCACCGAAGGTCAACAGCGCCGCCTTGGTGAAAAACCAGCCCATCTGCGTCAGCTCACCACCCCAGCCATAGCAGGCGATCAATAGTGCCATCGGCAGCAACCAGAGCAGCGCACCAACAACCAGCAAGCACAACAGTGAGGACCACTTGAACTGTGCATGTTCGGGCGTTGGCGTCGCGTCATCAATTAGCGCCGGCCTATGATCCAGCGGTTGCACTGGCATTGCCCCACCCGGCTGAAAGAGCTCGGGCCGCAGCCGTCCGCCGAGATATCCGACCACACCTGCTCCCAGGACAATTAGTGGAAACGGCAGCCGCAACACAAAAATCGCCACAAAGGCGCTCAGCGCAATCGCCCACAACCAGTGGTTCTTCAGTACGCGCCCACCAATGCGCCAGGCCGCCTGAAACACCACCACGGTAATCGCCGGTTTAATGCCGTAAAACACCCCCGCCACCCAGGGCAAATCGCCATAAGCGATATACACCCAGGCCAGCAGAATCAGCAGGACCAGCGAAGGCAAGATAAACAACAAACCGGCCACAACACCGCCCCAGGTACGGTGAAGCAACCACCCCAGATAAGTAGCAAGCTGCTGCGCCTCCGGGCCAGGCAGCATCATGCAGTAATTGAGCGCATGCAGAAAACGCCGCTCGGAAATCCAGCGGCGCTTATCAACCAGCTCTTCATGCATGAGCGCAATTTGTCCAGCCGGGCCACCGAAACTGATGAAGCCCAGTTTCAACCAGAACAGCATGGCTTGATAGAAAGGCGCAGCGGGTGCTGCAGCGGCTGGTGCGGCCAATGCCTGCTTGTCAGTCATCTTCTCTGGCACTGCTGTTGGGCGCTTATCATAAGGATATATTCAAACGGGTTAACTCAATACCTGAGTATGACAAGCGAAGGTTGCAACATCATTGCAATATTAAAAACCCTATTTTGGGCTAGGCGAAACGCCTGACCGCAGGCATTATTCTGCTAACGCAGGCACTGCCTCGCGGCCCTTCCTTGCGGCATGGATGCCCCGACACGTTGCCTTCCTGCTATCTACTGACCCGGCCTGTTGCCGGCATTCGCGCGCACCGATTGCAGAACCACAATGGTGATTCTGCTGCGAGCATGAAGTGTAGGCGTGCGAATAACTGTTCTCGATAGCGTCCGGTCATTACAAAAGCATAACAAGATCAAAGCCTCAGACAGCCAATCAACAAGGATAAAAACGATGGCAAGTTGTGCATACTGCAAAAAAACCATTCTGCTGGGCGGGGTCCACCAAGAGGGCTTTCGCTTCTGCAACAAGGACTGCTTAGCGCAAGGCCAGGTAGTGATGCTGGCGGCGAGTATGCCGGAAGCAGATCGCGTACGTGCAGCTCAGACCCTGTTTCGCGGACCTTGCCCCCAATGCGATAAACGCGGCGGTATTGATCTTTACAAGTCCCACTACGTCATGTCGTTCGTACTGTTTACCCGGCATGGCAGTCATACCCTCCTATGCTGCCGCACCTGTGCACTAAAAAAACAGGGAAGCGATTTCGGATTGTCGTTACTGGCTGGCTGGTGGGGTATACCTTTTGGACTGATTTTCACGCCGCTGGCGTTGCTGCGTAACGGCTACGCCATGCTATTCCCGCCCAACAGAGTTGAACCCTCGGCCGCATTCCAACAGGAAGTAGTGCTGCGTCTGGCTGCAAGTGAAGCGGAGCGGCGACTTACTGCACAAGATAATCCTATCGCCAAGGCCTAGAAAGCCAGCTGGAGAAAATTGATCAATTAGCCCACATCATGGAAAAGGAGCAGGCTATGAGCGCAATACATGGCAAGTGCCTCTGCGAAGCAGTGCAATATCGCATAACGGGGTCGCTGGGCCCTATTTTCAACTGCCATTGCAGCAAGTGCCGACGTTGGCATGGCGCCGCCTTCCGCACCCGAGCGTCCATCCATATCGATCAGTTCCAATGGCTCAGCGGTGAAAATCAACTGTCGCGCTTCGACTCGTCGGACAACGTCACCCGCTACTTTTGCCGTACCTGCGGCTCACCTCTGATTAGTACATATCGTGACCGCCCGCAGGTTCTGGGCATTCCATTGGGCGCCCTGGAAGGCTTGACCGATGCGCAGCCACAGGCACATATCTTTACCGACAATAAAGCGAGCTGGCACCAGATTACTGATGACTTGCCTCAGTACCCCGGCTGGCCGGGTAATGAAGCAGCGGTCAGAAAAACAGCCGATTAGGCCGGGGGGCCCGCCTATTTCTGCTGCGCAATCTCGCGCAAGGCCTCAACCAGATAGGCTGGCTCCTGCGCGCCGGAAATCAGGTACTGATTGTTCACGATAAAAGCAGGTACTGACGAGACACCCGCCTGCTGATAACGCGCTTCGTCACTGCGTACAGCATCAGCAAAGGCGTCGGAGTCCAAAACCTGCTGCGCAGCCTTGGTATCCAATCCAATGGATTCCACGCAGCGCAGCAACACTTCGGTATCTTCTACATTTTCTGCATGGCCAAAATAGGCATCAAACAGCGCCTGCTTCATCGCGGTCTGCTTGCCCTGCTCTACCGCCCATTTGACCAATCGATGGCCATTGAACGTATTGGCGGTATAGCGCTCCTGCATTTTGCTGAAGTTCAAACCCAGCCCCGTGGCAACCTCTATCATATTGGCCTGAGCCGCTTCCATTTCTGCTTCGCTACGGCCATATTTACGGCTCAAAGCCTGCAGAATGGGTTGCGGTTTGCTCTCAGGATTGGGGTTCAACTCAAAGGCGTGCCATTCAATATCCAGCTCCAGCTCACCGGCAAGAGTAGCCATGGCTTGTTCCAGGCGGGCATAACCGATAGCACACCAGGGGCAGGCGATATCAGATACGATATCAACATGTAAATTAGTCATGAACTGTCTCACTCCGAGTCATTGTTAATGGCCATAGCGTACACGCCCCAGTGGCGGCTTTCACCTTTAACCAGGCTTGATACGTGCGTGCGAATGCCTGAACGAAAAGTCTGGTGAATACAAACGCGTTACACAGCTAGACTGCTGTCTACTGCCCTGAGTTCATCTGAACGGTATTTGCCATGCTGGAACTACGCCCTAGCTGCGAGTGTTGCGACAAGGATCTGCCGCCCAGTGCGACAGATGCACTTATCTGCTCCTTTGAATGCACTTTCTGCCGCGAATGCGCCGAACACCGGTTGCGATGGCTCTGTCCCAATTGTGGCGGCGGTCTTGTCGCACGCCCGATCCGTCCTGCAGCACTGCTAGCGGCAAACCCAGCCGCAACTACCCGAATCGTTAGAGACCAAAAACCCTGTGGCAACGTATCGTGAATACCGCTCATAACCACGATTTTAGACTTTAGTCACAGAGCCATCGTTTTAATTCTCGTAGCCCGCTACCCTTCAGGATCGCCTCGTCTATAGTTAATCGAGACTGTAAACGCTTGGTTCGCCCATTTCCGTCAAAATAAAAAAACGGGAGTCTTGCATGAGCGCTGTAATACTGTTGCTGGTGGGGTTAGCCATGATGACGCTGGGGTACTTCATCTACTCCAAGTTCATTGCGGAAAAAATCTACCGGCTGGATCCTGACTTTCTAACACCAGCGCACGAATTTGAAGATGGTATCGACTTTGTACCCACCAACAAATTCGTACTCTGGGGCCACCACTTCACCTCCGTAGCCGGCGCTGCCCCTATTGTCGGCCCAGCCATCGCCGTTATCTGGGGCTGGGCGCCCGCCTTTATGTGGGTGGTGTGCGGGACCATTTTCTTCGCTGGCGTTCACGATATGGGTGCCATCTGGGCCAGCGTGCGCAACAGAGCGCGTTCGGTCGGCTCGCTGACCGGCGATGTAGTGGGTAAGCGCGCTCGCAGCATATTCATGATCGTCATCTTCCTGGTACTGCTGATGGTCAACGCGGTATTCGCCGTTGTCATCGCCAAGCTCATGATGAAATTCCCGACTGCGGTGCTACCCGTGTGGGGGGCGATTGGCGTAGCCCTGATAGTTGGCCAGTTGATTTACCGGCGCATTATCAACCTGGTTAGCGTATCGGTCATCGGCGTGGTGGCGCTCTATGCATTGATCTTCGCCGGCCCCTCCGTACCTATTCAAATGCCAGCAGAAGTAGCTGGTATATCAGGCAACGCAGTCTGGATTGTGCTGTTGTTTGTTTACGCGGGTGTCGCATCTATTCTGCCCGTCTGGATGCTGCTACAACCGCGCGATTACATTAACGGCCTGCAACTCTTTGTTGGTTTGTTGATCCTTTACGGCGCCATCCTGCTGCTGAATCCGACCATGGTTGCGCCCATGTTCAACGACGCCGTGCCACCCGGAACACCCTCGATAATACCGTTGCTCTTTGTGACCATCGCCTGCGGTGCTATCTCCGGCTTCCATGGCCTGGTCGCATCCGGCACCACATCCAAGCAGCTAAACAAGGAAACCGATGCCCGTTTTGTCGGTTACTTTGGCGCCATCGGCGAGGGCTGCCTGTCCCTCGCGGCGATATTGGTCGCCACAGCTGGCTTCGCTAGCCTGACGGATTGGCAAGCGATGTATTCAGCCTTCGGCCAGGGTGGCGTGACCGCCTTCGTTGAGGGCGGCGCCTATATCATCCATAACGGCCTGGGCTTACCGCAGGTGACTGCTGCAACTCTGCTGACTGTGATGGCTGCACTCTTCGCGGGCACGACCATGGATACCGGCCTACGCCTGCAGCGCTATATTTTCCAGGAGTGGGGCGAAATTTATAATCAGGAGTGGATGAAAAAACCACTGGTCGCCACCCTGCTGGCCGTTGGTAGCTGCATGCTACTGGCTTTTGGCGCAGGTGCCGACGGATCCGGCGGGATGATCATCTGGCCATTATTCGGCACCACCAATCAGCTGCTCGCCGGGCTAACGCTACTGGTCATCACCGTGATGCTGGTGCACCTCAGACGCCCCATGTGGTACACGCTGGCACCACTGTGCTTCCTGCTGATCATGACCGTCGTTGCCCTGGTCACTCAATTGCGCACTTTTTATGAGCAGGAAAACTACTTCCTGCTGTTTCTGGATATTGTGGTATTGATTGCCGCCATCCTGGTTGCCATGGAGTGTGGCTCGGCCCTGAAGCGCCATCGCGCACTGGCTGCCACCGAGGACAACAATGCCTCGTAATCAGAAAGCCGGAGAGTGGCGCGCCTGGTTTGGTAAGGCGCGCTTTTTCCTTGAGGAGACGTACAGTACCCGCTATCGCGGCGCCATCGCCCGTGCCAGGCGTGATGAAGATGATCTCTTTATGCTGCTGGTCTTCTCGGAAATGATGGGCGTACCCAACCCGGCCAGCTATTACACCCTGGAGCTGCAACCGCTATTGCTGCAGCGCTTCCATGACTGGCACAGACGCATGGGCATGGAGCACTCTCCGCTAGACCACTTTCGCTGCTGCTGATCTGGAGTACCCGCTATTACATCCCCACGCTTTGATCTACTCAACCGCCGCCTGATTTGGGTAGGCGGTAAAGGTGGCGTTGGTAAAACCACCGTATCCGCCGCGCTGGCAGTGCTGGCAGCAGGGCGAGGTAAACGCTGTTTAATCGTTTCCACTGACCCCGCCCACAGCCTGGGTGATGTTTTTGCCACCCAACTGGACGACCATCCGTGCCAGCTAATGCCTAATCTCGACGCTATGGAGATAGACCCGGACGCTGAAGTTGAAGCACACCTGGCCCGAGTCACTGAGCAAATGCGTCAGTTCGCCAGCGCCGAGATGCTGCCGGAGCTCGAAAGACAACTCAAACTCACACGCCAATCTCCAGGCACGCAGGAAGCTGCGCTACTCGAGCGCATCGCACGACTAATCAATAGCCCGCAACCTGATTACGACGTGATCATTTTTGATACTGCACCCACCGGTCACACCTTGCGCCTGCTTACGCTACCTGAAGCCATGGCCGCCTGGACTGATGGCCTGCTGAGCCATAATCGAAAATCCGAAGAACTGGGCAAAGTGCTGCAGCATCTGACTCCCAAGCGTGGCCGCGATATCGATAGCCCCTTTGATAACCCACAAGATGATGCGCTAAGCGAGTTTGATCGCAAAACCCGCGATGTCGCCGAAACGCTACTTAGTCGGCGACGCTTGTTCCATCAGGCCAGACGGGTACTAAAGGACCACCAGCAAAGCGGGTTCCTTTTTGTACTGACACCAGAACGCTTGCCTATACTGGAGACAGCGCGGGCAATCAGCACGCTGCAGTCTGTCGATATTCCGGTGGTTGCAGCGCTGGTCAACCGGGTAATACCTGACACCGCAGACGGCCAATTTTTGCAACGCCGGCGTGAGCAGGAAGCAACCTACCTGCAACGTATAGATCAGGAGTTGGGCCATTTGCCACGTCCACAACTGCCCTGGCTGGAAACCGACGTACAGGGGATAGAAATACTGCAGCAGATTGCCGAACAATTAGCCGCGCAGGGGTTCTAAATTACCTTAGGCCCGTGGCACAGCGCGCAGACACAATCTACTGAAAGGGAACAGCCATGAAGTACGCGAGCTAATAGCGCCGGGGCTGATTCATGCCAGGATGCAGCTACGCGATTGTCAAGCTACCATCGAGATTCCGTACTCAGCCAAGCGCTACAGCATTCATTACCACAGCAGTGAGCAACTGGATTACCAAGGTGGTCGAATAAATCCCTACAACCGCTGGGTCATGAATTCTTCCTCAAGCATCCAGCAGCAGCTCAGTGCCGAGGCCTTTGAAGACACTACCGACGGCGGCCAGATCCGCCGAAACCAAAACGAGGATAGCCGCATGCTCAGCATTACGCTTGATCCCGAGAACGCCATTGTTGTATTGGAACCACAGGGCACTCTGAGCGAAGAGGATTTCCGCCGCGTACGCGCCGCTGTTGACCCTTTCATCGAACTACACGGCGGCTTAAATGGCATGATTATTCATGTCCACTCATTCCCGGGCTGGGACTCCCTCAGCGCCATGATTTCACACCTTACCTTCATCCAGGATCACCACCGCAAGATTAAGCGCATTGCCGTTACCAGCGACTCCAACCTGGGTAATGTCGCCGAGACGCTGGGATCACATCTTGTCGCAGCCGAAATCAAATCCTTTGGTTTTGACCAATTGGCAGATGCCCAGCGCTGGATCTTGGACACTTGAGTAAATACGGCTATAACCGATAGTGCTCCTCGGTGCGTGAGCTAACTCGAAGCTGACATGTAAACATGCTATACAGTGCAAAAGATCATCCAAGGACAGGATCAAACATGGCACTGAACCCCGCTACTAAAAACAAGATAGATTCCATTCTCACTGGCGCACAAGACAAAATAGAGCAACTGCGCGCACTAAACCCCTTCTTCATCGATCTATCCCTGAGAGAAAATCCAGTTGGTGCGCGCGTTGGGCAAACGCTGGCGGACAAGCTGGCGATTCTGCCGAAAATACGTGCGTTTGGTTTCGATAAAATCCTGCTCGGCACCCTCGACTACTCAATGCCCGACGAGCTAGAGGTCGACGACGACTTTATGCTTTACCTGCGTGATCACCGCATCGACACCACCGGTTGTTACGCCTTTACCGATATCGGCCTGGTAGATGCGCAGGGTCACTTCACCCCGTCTGCCTCCATGCTCAAGCTACGCGACTACGCGGTACCCAACACACTGCACGAGATCTACCTGAGCAAAGACGGCATGGCGGGGCAATACGACATGGTTACCTTGCTGCGGAGTTTGCCTGCCAGCATTCAATGGCTACAGGAAAATATCCGCGGAGATCTTGGCGGCGCCCCACGGATACTGATCAACGTAGTGGATGGCTGCGACGCACTGGCTGAAGACCCGGACAGCGCCTGCGCCGTTTTCGCCATGCTGGCCCAGCAACCCATTGAAGGCATCAGCATCGAAGACGATCGTGGTACCTACCTGCCCTTTCAGGTTGGCGCCTTCGTCGAGGCTATTCGTTGCGTCATTCCGCCGCCATTGAAGTTGCTGGTGCACATGCACGCAGGCGGCGGTTTTGAAAATGCCTCAGTACTCGAAGCGCTACTAAAAGGCGCCGACGGTGCCTGGGGAGGCCTACCCAAGCGTGCAGCCATTATTGGCCATGCGTCACTGGGTGAGCTCATCGCCAATCTGGTGCGCGTCGGTAACCCGCACATGCAGAGCAACTACCAGCTGGATCAACTGATGCCTTTGGCAACCAGCTTGCAAATCATGGACGAGGAGCAACAGGTTCCGGATGATCTGCCGATCCTGGGCCACAATGCCTATCGCCTGCCATTGAGTTTTTTCCGCCAACGCCCGGACCGCTTCATGGACCTGGTACCCGAGGCTATCGGCGGTAGCTACGGCTATCGTATCTGCCCGGTGGTAAGTGATCCAGACGTGATAGCCGAGCGTTTGAGCGAGGTGACCGGGCGGCCTTCCAGTGTTTTCTCGGCCGAGGTGCTGGAGCAAATGGTGCGTCTCATGCGACGTGAACTGCGTGCTGGCGAGCGTATTGTCTACGATGAACCAACACAGCTGATGGCCTTATATCAACGTGCCGGCGGCCAAGCCTGAGCAATATCCTGTATGTCGGGCTTTACAACCACCCCGATCAGGGTCTAAAACAAAAGGTTATAGTGATTCCGTGCGCTAACGCACAGTTCGCAACAGTGATCTTGCCCGTAGCGGATCAGCCCTGAATGCCAAGGAAATGGCTGAGCCCTGCACTCTGGCACGTCAACAAACAGAGTTGAAGGATTATGAAAGACATAGCCCGAGAGATAGAGCAGGACAGCGCGGTTTATAAAACACTGCTGGAATCGACCAAGGCCATTCCCTGGAAAATTGATTGGGAAACCATGGCATTTGCCTATATCGGCCCGCAGATAGAATCACTGCTGGGCTGGTCCCAGGATAGCTGGCTGAGCGTGAACGACTGGTCCGATCGCATGCACCCCGAAGATCGCGAGTGGGTAGTCAACTTCTGCGTATCTCAATCCCAGTCCGGCATTGACCATGAGGCCGACTACCGAGCGCTAACGAGCGACGGCAACTATGTCTGGATCCGTGATGTCGTGCATGTGGTTCGCAACGACGACGGCGAAGTCGAATCGCTGATTGGCTTCATGTTCGATATCAGTGAGCGCAAAAAGAACGAAGAAAAGCTACTCAACCTGCAGAAGGAACTGGAAGAGCTTTCATTCAAGGATGGCCTAACCGGCGTTGCCAATCGCCGCATGTTTGACTCTATTTTACAGCTGGAGTGGACCAACGCCCGGCGCACAGGCCAGCCATTGTCGGTAGTCATGATAGATATCGACTACTTCAAGCAATACAACGATCATTATGGACACATCAAAGGTGATGATAGCCTCAAGCGGGTAGCCAAGGCACTGAATACTGCCGCAGCTCGCTCACGGGATTTTTTCGCCCGCTATGGCGGAGAAGAGTTCATTCTGGTGTTACCTGAAACCGACGCTCATGCTGCAGAGCTGGTCGCCGAGCGCTGCCGTAATCTGATCTTCAAGGAACAGATCGCACATAATGCCTCAGAGGTCAGCCAGATACTGACCATCAGCATGGGGTTGGGCAGCATAGTACCAAGCCAGAAAGACGATCCCCGCGCCTTTATCGACGCGGTGGATCGTAACCTGTATTTGGCCAAGCAAAGAGGCCGTAATCGTGCGGTGTGCGGACTCGATTGATACGAGTCCAGCTCGCCCTTCAACCTGCCTGAATAAACAACCAGGCGGCGTACAGACCCAGCAACAGGAAGGCGAACGCCGTTACCCGGCGAATCCAGGCCAGCGGCAACTTGTCTGCCGCCGCGTTGCCCAATAACACTACCGGCACATTAGCCAGTAGCATACCCAGCGTCGTACCCATTACCACCCAGATGTAGGCATCAAACTGCGCGGCCAGAACCACAGTCGCAATTTGTGTCTTGTCGCCCATTTCAGCAAGGAAAAATGCCACCAGGGTTGCCATGAAGGCGCCGTATTTTCCTATCGGTGGCGCCTCGTCTTCATCCAGTTTATCCGGCACCAACGTCCAGGCCGCCACAGCTAGAAAGGAGATTGCCAGCAGGCCGTGCTGCCATTGCGAACTGAGCATATCGGCCACCACCTGTCCCACCGCACCGGCAAGGGCATGGTTGACCACGGTAGCAACAAGAATGCCCCAGATAATGGGCCAGGGACGACGAAAACGGGCAGCCAGCAAGAGCGCCAGCAGTTGGGTTTTGTCGCCGATCTCTGCCAGCGAGACAATCCCGGTTGATACAAAAAAAGCTTCCACGGAGGTTCCAAAGGAGGGCGGGTCAGACATACCAATGACATACAGACACCCCCGCCCTCGGCTGGTGTTCGTATGTCATAGGTCTCGTCAAACCCGTGTCGCGCCAGGCGACTGAGGTTTGCGAACGCCATGATCTGCGGATCAATTATGTTGACGTTCGCCAATGGAAGACAGGCTTCCGGAGAGACTACTCCCCTAAGACAGCAGCAAATTTACCAGTATCGCCAACACCAGGCAACTACAAATCAGCCCGGCACCACCGCAGAGTAGACCTTGAAGCGGTTGTTCTCGCGTAACACCTGACAGGGACCAATATGCTGCTCGATCAATGGCGGGTAACGCAGGAAACCGTTGGCCACAATCCGTAACTCACCGCGTGGCTGCAAATTACGCGTCACCTGACTGAAAAAGCGCTCAGCGATACTGGTGTCCTGGCGGATGCCGGTATGAAACGGCGGGTTGCTGATAACCGACGTATAACGACCGTGCACTTCACTCAACCCATCAGATGCATAAACCTGCGCCTCAACGTCATTGAGTTTGAGCGATTGCTCGGCGCAATAGATGGCCAGCGCATCAACATCCACCAGCTCAAACTGACAATCCGGGTTGCGACGAGCCAACGCGATAGAAAGCACGCCGGAACCGCAGCCGAAATCCAGCACCTTGCCGCGCAACGCTGAATGCTCTTCAAGCAGCAACTCGCTACCCTCGTCCAGCCGGCCGTGGCTGAATACGCCGGGCAGACTGAGCAAGTCAATCTTCTGGTCAGCCAATTCCAGCGTGTAATGCTGTTGCCAGTCTTGCAGATTGAAGGGTGTTGCGAACCGGTCGACGACGACGCGCCACAGCTGACAATGCCGCGCCGAATCGAGCTTTTCCGGCCGCGCACCGAACTGGCTCAACAATCGCTCGGCACGCGTGACCCCGCCTTTCTTCTCACCCACCAGATAAAGCGGCTTACCAGCGGCCAGCAACGGTGCCATCTGCGCCAACGCGTATTCCGCCCGCTCTATCGCCTTGGGCATCACCAGAATGGCAGCATCCAGCGCATCCACCGCAGGGCACAGGTGAGAAAATACCAGCTTATCTGCAGGCAACTGGTTGGCCAGGCCGTGCGCGACCGAAAAATCCCAGCTCCATAGCGTCCAGTCCGCCGCCAGACTACGAGTCAGGGTATCTGCTGCGGGATTGACCAGCAGCAGGCGCTGGCCGCTAAACAACTCGGCACTACGTTCAAGAATCTGGCTGGTGTTGTCCATCGTCTACTCCGGGGCGGTCTGCGCAAAGTGGGCATTGTAAGCACAGCGACAAGCGGGTCAACCAGACGATTGATCAAGCACATAACAAGGGTGCAGCAACGTCAGCAAACTAGTGCTTTTTCCGCGCAACAAAGGACAGGCGGCGCAGTACTCAATCGGGCTGCTGGCCCGATAGTAAAAGCAGCAGGTACGGCGAACGCCAGGGGAATATTTACTTGCGCGGCTTTGCGCGTCTGGTGGGCTCGGCCTGCAACGGATCGTCCGGCCAATAATGCTTGGGGTAGCGGCCTTTCAGGTCCTTCTTTACCTCGGCATAACTGCCATGCCAGAAGCCGACCAGATCCTGAGTGACCTGCACAGGGCGCTGCGCGGGCGACAATAACTGTAACTTCAGCGCCTGGCGGCCGCGCGCAATGCGCGGTGTGTCGGCGCTGCCAAACAGCTCCTGCAAGCGTACCGAGAGACTTGGCGGCGTTTCGCTGTAATCAATACGAATACGTGACCCCGTGGGCACCGTCCAATGGGTCGGGGCTTGCTCCTCCAATTGCTGGGGCAAGGGCCAGGGCAAGAGCCCAAGAAGAATATTGGCCAACTCCAGCTGGGCGAAATGAGCCAAGCGGGTGATCTTGTTTAAATGGGGCGCGAGCCAGTCTTCCAGGGTGTCCAACAACGTCTGATCAGCAAGATCCGGCCAGGCACTATCACCCTTTTCAGCCAGATCGAGGGCACGCAACAAACCGATACGCGCCTGCCACTGGCGCAGCGCTGGCGTCCACGGCAGCAGGTTGATCCCTTGCCGACGCACGACATCACAGAGCGCGCGCTGACGTTGCTGCGGATCGATCTGCGCTAATGCTGCGCGTTGCCAGACCAACTCACCGATACGTTCCTGCCGTTCGGCCAGCAAGGATTCTGTACGCGCATCCCAGGACAGGGTTTCACGCTGACTAAGCAGGCCGGGCTGCACTGCAAGTAAGGCAGGCACATCCAGCTCCGCCGCCATGAAAATGCGCGCATTACGCTGACTGGCCTGACCGCCGAGCGCGGTGATCGCCAACCAGTTGCACTGCTGCAGCGAGTCCGGCTCCATAAACGCGGCCGCCCGGCCATTGGCCAGACGGTATTCAGTGCCGGACTCCCCCCGACGCTGCGCTATGCGATCCGGGTAAGCCAGCGCCAGCAGCACACCAATCCACTTTTCATCCTGCGCATCATTGACCGGCGAGGTAACCGGGAGTCGCTTGAGCAATGCTTGCCACTGTGTTGCCAGCTTGCGCGCCCGCTGCAACGCGTTACGGTCAGCATCCGCGCCACGTGGATCGTCAAACAGGGCCACGCGGCGGCTGATATCCGCGCTCTGTGCGCGGCGCAGCAAATCGCGCTCATCAACCACTGCAGCCAGTCTTGCCGCCAACTGACCCAGGCCCAGACGCTGCCCTTCAACCAGCATATGTGCCAGCCGCGGGTGCATAGGCAAGCGTGTCAGCGTCTCACCGTGCGGGGTTAACTGCCAGCCCTGTGCAGACAGCTGCAAGGCACCGAGCCGCTGCAGCAAGTCTCTGCCTTGCTGCAGCGCCGCAGCGGGTGGCGGATCGAGCCACACCAGCTCGCTGACGTCTTGCACGCCCCAATGCGCCAACTGCAATGCAAGCGGCGCCAAATCAGCCTGTTTTATTTCCGGTTCGCGTTGCGCCGCCAGTTGCTCATGCTGCTGTGCCGACCACAACCGGTAACAAACACCGGGCTCCAGACGGCCCGCTCGGCCTGCACGCTGCTCTGCTGCTGCACGCGACACCCGGCGAGTATGCAAGCCGGTCATACCCGATTGTGGATCAAAGGCAGCCTCGCGCGATAAACCAGCGTCCACCACCACCCGAATCCCCTCGATGGTCAAACTGGTTTCCGCAATAGCGGTTGCCAGCACCACCTTGCGCTGACCCGCCGGGGCCGGTTGAATCGCTTGTCGCTGAGTGCCGAAATCCAGCTCACCGTAGAGCGGCGTCAAGAGCACATCCGCACGACCGTTCAGGCTTTGCTCCAACTGCGCCTGCACTCGGCGGATCTCCGCCGTGCCCGGTAAAAACACCAGTACGCTGCCGTGCTCGTCGTCCAGCGCCTGCATCACCGTCTGACAAACCAGCGGCTCAATAAACTGGCGCGGCTCCCAGGGGGTACCGTAGTTCACCGTCACCGGATACTGACGACCCATACTGGTTATCACCGGCGCATCATCCAATAGCTGACTGACCGCGTCAGCGTCCAGTGTGGCCGACATCACCAACAAACGCAGGGGGTACTCATCGCGCAGGTATTGCTGGGTCTGAACGCAGAGCGCGAGCCCCAAGTCAGCATCCAGGCTGCGCTCATGGAATTCATCGAAGATCACTATGCCCACCCCAGGCAACTCGGGGTCCGACTGCAACTGGCGCTGCAAAATACCTTCGGTTACGACCTCAATGCGGGTGGCCGCACTGACCTTGCTGTCGAGCCGAATACGATAGCCCACAGTCTGCCCCACCGGCTCACCCAGCAAATCAGCCAAGCGCTCCGCCGCAGCGCGTGCTGCCAGCCGGCGCGGCTCAAGCAATATAATCTTCTGCCCTGCCAGCCAATCCACGTCCAACAGCGCCAAAGGCACAAGCGTGGTTTTACCCGCGCCGGGGGGCGCCTGCAGCACCGCCGAGGGGCTATACTCCAATGCCTGCAATAACTCAGGCAGAATCTGCGTGACGGGTAATTCGCTCATGGCTAAACCGTACCGAAAATAGAGGCCGCATTATACGGCTTACGGGCTTTCAGTCAGCCCAAGGCGCAGATATGCTATGCACAACCAGAGCATCGCACAGAACGCCGTGTTTGCCGTGGCCTTGCAAATAGCACCTACCGATTCCGTCACTGCTTTCAGGAGTCCCGCAGTCATGCGTCTCAAGCCCCTAGCCAGCATTCTGCTTGCCACTACTGTCATCACCCAACTTAGCGCCTGCGGTACCGTGTTTTATCCGGAGCGCCGCGGCCAGATCAGTGGAGAAATCGATCCCGGCGTGGCGATTCTCAACGGTATTGGCCTGCTGTTCTATATCATTCCTGGTGTAATCGCCTTTGCTGTCGATTTCGCTACCGGCGCCATATACCTGCCAGACGCCCGTTACAGCCTGGAACCAGAACAACTGCAGCCTGCTATCGATGCAGATGGAAAGGTTAACAAAGCCAAGCTCCAGGCGATCATTCGCCAGGAATTGAACCTGGATCTGCCGATTGAGCAGGCCGAGGAAAGCCGGCAGCCACTGCCCAGCCATATCGCCATACTGCACAGCACACCGCGCGCCTGATGACCGAGCAAACCCACGATGCCACCGAGCGCGCCCGCCTACTCAGGCTGGCTACACGTGCCTCGGTCACAGTTGCACTGGTGCTTATTGCGCTGAAGAGCGGAGTCTGGCTGATGTCAGGCTCGGTCAGTCTGCTGGCTGGTTTAATCGACTCATTGATGGATGCGGGTGCGTCCATCATCAATCTGTTTGCCGTCGGCTACGCGCTGAAGCCAGCGGATAAAGAGCATCGCTTCGGGTACGGCAAGGCCGAAGCGCTGGCCGGGCTGGCGCAATCAGCCTTCATTACCGGCTCTGCGGTGCTGGTGCTGCTGCAAGGTATCAACCGGCTTATGCATCCCCAGCCGTTGGAGACCGCCTGGGCTGGCATCGCCGTCATGGTATTTTCCATTGTCGCAACACTCGGCCTACTGGCAATCCAGCAACACGTGATCAAACGCACCCATTCCACCGCCATCAGCGCAGACTCGCTGCATTACCGCTCAGACCTGATACTTAACGTCAGCATTATCGCCGCCTTACTATTGGCGCACTTCGGCATTCAGCGCGCAGATGCTCTATTCGGACTGGGCATTGCGGTATTCATCGGCTATGGCGCCGTGCGCATCGGCCTGGAAGCCATTGCGATACTGATGGATCACGAACTGCCGGACGACGTGCGCGCAGCCTCTCTGGCAATCGCCCGCGCGGTGCCGGACGTCATCGATGTGCACGATCTGCGCACTCGCCAGTCGGGCCACCACTGGTTCATGCAGCTGCATCTTGAGCTGCCCGCTACGCTAACCTTGGCGGATGCGCACGCGCGCGGCGAGCAGGTGCGATTAGCCATAATTGAGCGCTACCCACAAGCCGACGTGCTGGTACACAAAGATCCAGCCTGAGTAAAACAGGCAAAAAAAAGGCGAGCCACCGAAAAGGTAGCTCGCCTTTTTTATGCGTCCTCCTGCATCCTGATGGGATGTTGCCTTCTTCCCGTGCCTTGTGAGCTGGGTAACCGACTGGCAGCACACCTGGTAGGTGATCTTGCCCCAACTCGCCGGATAAGCGAGCTGGCTGGACGATCGGTTCTGGCTGAAACTGTTGACTATAGTAAGCCGAGAAGAGCGAAATAACTTTTCTAATATTGCATAAATACTTGCCCATCCAGCAATAAATAGCTAAAAATCAATATAAATGCGCAATAAGGTAAAACCCCATGAATTCTGTCAATCTTGATCGCTACGATTTAAAGATTTTGGCCGCGTTACAGCAAGACGCTCGCATCAGCAATCAGGAGCTAGCCGAGCGCATCGGGCTATCCCCCTCTCCTTGCTCACGCCGGGTGAAACAGTTGGAAGACAGCGGACTGATCAAAAAACAGGTCGCCCTGCTCGATCCAACCATGCTCGGCCTGAAACTGACTGCCTTCGTTATGATCGGCATGGACAGGCACACCCCTGAACGCTTTGCCGGGTTTGAGAAGACTATTCGCGACTGCCCGGAAGTGCTCGACTGCTGCCTGGTGACCGGCATGGATGCCGACTATCACCTGCGCGTGGTAGTACCGGATATGGAGCACTACCAGCAACTGCTGCTAGGCACCCTAACGCGGATCGAAGGGGTATCGAGCGTGCGCTCCAGCTTTGTACTCAGCCAGGTACTGGCCAGCACCGAACTGCCATTGAAACATCTTGGCCTGAACTAATTACCGACTCGCGCGCATGCCAACCAGAGCCGTTATACTGGGCGCCCTTTTTCACTGTCTGGAGCATGCCCCATGACCTACCAACAATTTGAAGCCCTGGCCATGCCAACAATGATCTTTGCCCTGGTCGCCTTTATGGGCTTTATCGTCTGGGATCTGGCAAAAAAATCAAAGGCCGGGCGCTACGGCACTTTCGTCCTGTTTTCAGTTCTGGGCCTGGGCGTTATCGCCTTTGTGATCAAGGAAGTGGTGATCGGTGTTGTTGGCTGAGACACTGCCGCTCACCCTCTCCCTGTCGACCCAGCACCAACGACCAGAACGCCACTGAGTCTGACCATTTTACCACCTGCATCAAAGCCTGAATCCTGATTCACTATCAACAAATAATGAATCCGGATTCAGCTTATGGTTTATCGTACCACCGCCACCCGCCTCGAGCGTGACGAAGTAACCCGCGAGCACATACTCAACTGCGCCCTGCAGCAGGTCGCAGACAGTGGCTTCGGCGCCCTGACCATGAGCGGACTGGCCCGCGCTGCTGGCATTGCCACCGGCAGCCTGTATCGGCACTTCCCCGGCAAAGGCGCGCTGACAGCCGAGGTCTTTGTAAAGGCTACCCGCATTGAGCTCAATACGCTCAAAGAGCAGTTTCTTGCGCCTGGCTTGGCGCATGACCGCCTGCGCAATGGCATCGCGCAGTTTGCCGCCAGAGCCTGGCATAGCCGCCAACTGGCTTACGCCTTGATTGCCGAGCCCGCCGAAGAAGAAGTGGAAACACAGCGCCTTTATTACCGTCAGGCCTACGCCACCATCTACGGCGAGCTGCTGAAAGACGGTGTTGCAGACGGCAGCTTTGTGGTTGAAAACATCCCGCTCACCGCAGCCTGCCTGGTCGGCGCTGTCGCCGAGTCACTCGTTGGCCCACTCTCGCCACAAGCACGCGCCGACCGGGAAAGCGGCCTACCCACTGAAACGCTGGCAGCCGTAACGCGCACCATCACCCGTTTTTGTCTACGCGCACTCGGTGCGAAGGACCTACCGCAATGAACCCACATCACTACGCCGAAACCCACGACGTCACCAACCAGGTACCGCCACTCAGCGCTATCAACCTGTACCGCGATGACCTGCCGCTGCAGGAGTGGGTCAAACGCTATCAGGGCGACTGGGCAGATGCCGCACTAAACACCTACGGCCAGCTGGCAGGCAGCAGCCTGATGCAGGCCGGTTTCCTCGCCAACGAGAACAAGCCGGTATTCAAGAGCCACGACCGCTACGGTCACCGCATTGACCTGGTTGAGTTTCATCCCGCTTATCATGAGTTGATGGCTGCCGGCATTGGCGCTGGAGTGACCAGTGCGCCCTGGACTGACCCGCGCCCCGGCGCCCAGGTGGCGCGCGCGGCCACCATGTACCTGCATAATCAGGCCGAGGCCGGCACCAGCTGCCCCATTACCATGACTTACGCCTGCGTGCCCACGCTGCGTCTGCAGCCCGACCTGGCAGAGCACTGGCTGCCGAAGATACTCTCGCGCCAATACGACCCACGCAATCTGCCAGTCGAGCAAAAAGCCGGCGCTACTATCGGCATGGCCATGACCGAGAAACAGGGCGGTACCGACGTACGCGCCAATACCACCCGCGCCTATCCCGTGGGCGTCGGCGGCCCCGGCCAAGCCTACGAACTGGTCGGCCACAAATGGTTTTGCTCGGCGCCCATGTGCGACGCCTTCCTGACGCTGGCCCAGACCGACAAGGGATTGAGCTGTTTTCTGCTGCCACGCCACCGCCCGGACGGCTCGCGTAATGAATTTTATATTCAGCGCCTGAAGGACAAACTGGGCAACTGGGCCAACGCCTCCAGCGAAGTCGAGTTTCGCGGTGCACTGGCCTGGATGGTCGGTGCGGAGGGCCGCGGCGTACCTACTATTATTGAAATGGTCTCACTGACTCGCTTCGACTGCATGATCGGCTCCAGCTCGCTGATGCGTCAGGCACTCACCCAGGCAGCGCACCATTGCGCGCACCGCATGGTCGGTACCCGCGTACTCAATGAGCAGCCGCTGATGCAGAACGTACTCGCCGATCTGGCACTGGAGAGCGAAGCGGCGTTGGCACTGACCATGCGCATGGGCAAAGCGCTCGACTCTGTACATAACGAACAGGAAGACAAGTTCGCACGCCTGGTAACAGCAATTGGCAAATACTGGATCTGCAAACGCGCACCGGGCATGATCAACGAGGCACAGGAATGTCTGGGCGGCGCCGGGTATGTGGAAGACAGCATACTCCCGCGCCTCTATCGCGAAGCGCCGGTCAACTCGATCTGGGAAGGCTCCGGCAACGTGCAGTGCCTGGACGTGCTGCGCGCCCTATCCAAAGAGCCAGGCGTACTTGATGTGTTATTTGCCGAACTGGGCGACGGGCACGGCTCGGCAGTGCTCAAGCAACGAATTGAGCAACTCAAGCAACAGTTCGGGTACACCGATGAAATTCAGTACAGAGCACGCCAACTGACCGAAGACGTCGCTACCGCGCTACAGGCCAAACTATTACTTGAAGCAGGCAACAGCAGCGTCTCCGACGCCTTTATCGCCAGCCGTCTGGGCCAGCATGGTCAAGCCTACGGGACGCTGCCACGCGGCCTGAACCTAGCGGCGCTGATTGCGCGCTCCACACCAGCCGGTTTTCAGGAGTAAGGCATGACGCTAGCACAGCAAGATATCGACGCTCGTGTACAGGCAGGCTTCGCCAAGGCCGCCTTCATCAATGATCTGGGCATTCGCCCGACCGCCTGCGGAACCGGCTGGGTGGAGGCAGAGCTGCAAATTCTGCCACGCCACAGCCAGCAGAACGGCTTCGTACACGCCGGGGTGCAAACCACCCTAGCCGACCATAGCGCTGGCGCAGCAGCGGCGACCTTGATCCCTGACGGATTCGGCGTGCTAAGTGTGGAGTTCAAAGTCAACCTGCTACGCCCCGCACTTTGCGCTACCCTGTTATGCCGCGCGGAGGTCCTCAAGCCCGGAAAACAGATCTGCGTGGTCGAAGCAGAGGTCTTTGCATGGGCAGACGGCAAAAAACGCTTGTTCAGCAAAGCAACTGTGACCCTCGCCGTTATGCCTATTACCGACACCCAGCCGCGCTGATTACACAAGGTTAGATTGCATGGCCCAACGCCCTCTTCCAGCAAAACGCCCACGCCAGAAGGCTAACAGCAAGCCGCGACGCCAGCCCGCGCCACCGCCTGCCAATCCGCAGTTGATTGCGCTGAACAAACCTTTTGACGTGTTAACGCAGTTTACCGATGGACAGGGGCGGGCAACACTCAAGGATTTTATTGACCTGCACGGGGTTTACCCGGCCGGACGCCTGGATCGTGATAGCGAAGGTCTGTTATTGCTGACCAACGACGGACAATTGCAGGCACGCATTACCGACCCTAAGCATAAGCTGGCTAAAACCTATTGGGTTCAGGTAGAGGGCGAGCCGACGCCAGAGCAACTTGATCAATTGCGCGCAGGGCCAGTACTGAATGACGGGCCCACCCGCCCCGCTGACGTTGAAGCCATTGCCGAACCCAACCTCTGGCCGCGCAATCCCCCGGTGCGCTTCCGCAAAAGCATTCCGACCCATTGGCTGGCAATCACGATTCGTGAGGGACGCAATCGCCAGGTTCGACGCATGACTGCCGCCGTAGGCTTGCCGACACTGAGGCTGGTACGCGTCAGTATTGGCGATTGGCAGCTAGGTGAGTTGCAGCCCGGCCAATGGCGAGAGCTGGCAATTACCACCTGATAAAATGTTAGTAACGCAAGCCAAACAGACGAAACACAAACCCGAGCAGCCAGATTGGGCCGATCAGCAAAAACTGTACATCCTTGAAAAAAGACGGTTTTTTACCTTCAAGATGATGACCGATGAACTGGCCAACCCAAGCCACTACAAAGATGGCCACACAGGGCCAAAACACGTAGGTCATCATGCTCAAAATCAACAACATCAAGAGCGAGATCACTAGCATCACAGCAGCAATGCGCCATGAGAGCGTAAGGTAAAAGGCCAGAGCCGCAGCTACCGCAAGCATGGATACCCAGGGATGAATCGCCCACAGAATGCCCAGCACACTAAAGGTGATCAGCGGTACGCAGATCCAGTGCAGCAACTTGTTGACGGGGTTGAGATGGCTTTCGCCGTACTCATCGAACCATTGATCTATCGCTTTCATGTAGCACCCTTATTATCGATTTAGTCAGGTGTTCATTGTTGCACCAGTGTAAGTCAACAAGCTTATAAGGCGCCACAGGCGACATCATTGACAACCGGCAGACAAGCAGTGAACATCTGCAACACACGCCGATTGGCGTCCCCGTTCGCGGAAAGGGCTGCGCCCGCTGTACCCAACACCTGTTTATTCATACGACACCCAGCCTGCCTGGCGGACACAGGCCCGATAAGGGAATCGTATGTCCACGACCAAAGCACCAAGCAACCCGATTAGTCACGGCCGCATCAACCTTGAACAGCAGCGCAAGCGCGCCAAAGAGCTGCTGAAAGCGCTCAAAGCGGGTGACAACGAAGCGTTGTTGCGCATCAGCCGTTGGTTACCGCCGCGCAGCGAAGCACTGCGTTTGGCCGAAGCCCAGTTGGTGATCGCCCGCGAAGCCGGCTTCAGCAGCTGGCCCAAATTGAAAGCGCATATCGATAGTCTTGATCATGCCAGCCGCCAACTACTACGCCACGGCGACCAGGATTTGCGTACTCTGCACATCCGCTGCGGCAGTGATATTCAGCACAGTCTTACTATCGCCGGCTTCAATGGCGACTTTCTGGAATTTTCTGATCCCTACTGCATCGGCCCGCTCAGCGACCAGGCACCTGAAGAGCTTTTACGCGAACGCGCTGACTTTCTCGCTGAGGCCTTTGATCTGGCGCCCGCCGATGCGCTCGCACGCCAACAAAAGAGCTACCAGTGTCTGCAGCAGCTGGATCATTACCAACGCATCGTGCTCTGGTTTGAGCACGACAGCTACGACCAGTTGATCCTTGCGTATCTACTGCAGCAATTACAGCAGCTAAAACCAACAGCAAAAATCGAACTCGTTGCCGTCGACCAGATTCCAGGCGTAAAACGCTTCATCGGTATTGGCCAGTTGGCACCCGACCTGCTCAGTTGGCTGTGGCCACAGCGCCAACCAGTCAGTGATGCGTTGCTGGAACTGGGTACGCAAGCTTGGCACGCACTGACTGCGCCAAGTCCGCAAGCCCTGTTACGGCTGATAAAACAGGGCACACCCGCGTTACCCATGCTGGGCAAGGCGCTGGAGCGGCATTTGCAGCAGTTGCCTGGCCAGCACGATGGCTTGGGCCTGACCGAGCGACTAACACTGCAGATTGTTCAGCAAAGCGAGTCGCTGACCGTCGGGCAGGTCTTTCGTGAGCTGATGGTCACGCACGAGCCGCTGCCCTACCTTGGCGATATGATGTTCTGGTGGCTATTACAGCCGCTGCTGCTCGGCGACACACCGCTGCTGCAAATCGACGACCACCAGCCAGACTGGCCACAACGTCCGCTACGCCTCACTGCGCAAGGCCAGGCGGTGCTGCTTGGCGAGGCTGATGGCTTTGCCGCCCGCGCCAGCGGCTATTGGGTTGGCGGAGTCAAATTAACACCCGCGCAGCCGCATTGGCGCTACGACGCCGCACAACAGCAACTGCATTATCACCACCGCTGAGACGTCGCACCGCTGCCCGACAGCGGTCTGAGATGATAAGCTAGCGCACTGTTTCGCAGGGCTTGTGCCGCACGCATGCCGCAAGCCCTGCCCAATGCATAGCCAACGAGTTGGAATCCAGATAGATGCCACAACCCAATCCCTTCAAGCCGGTAGTTCTCTGCCTGTCCGGCCATGACCCGAGCGGCGGCGCCGGCTTGCAGGCTGACATCGAAGCGCTGCTGGCCCAAGGCTGTCACGCTGCGCCAGCCGTGACCGCACTCACGGTGCAAAACACCGTCGATGTCACCGACTTCTGCGTGCTTGATCGCGAATGGGTATTGGCCCAAGCCCATGCCGTACTCAGCGATATGCCCGTCTCTGCCGTCAAGCTGGGGATGCTGGGTAGTGTCGACATGGTCGATACCATTATCGAGATCATGCAGGCCAACCCGGGCTTGCCTTTGGTCTGCGACCCGGTACTACGGGCCGGTGGCGGTGGATCGCTGGGTAAAGAGGATGTCGGTTTTGCCATGCGTGAACGCCTGCTACCGCTCGCCTTGATCGCCACGCCGAATCTGCCCGAGGCACGCATCCTCGCTGAGCTGCCTGATGGCAGTGCCGACGAGTGCGCAGCCAAGCTGCTGCCCTACTGCCAGAACCTGCTGATCACCGGTGGCCATGGCGACGAAGCCGACATTCACAACCGTTTGTACTGCAAGGACGGCAGCCAACACGACTTTACCTGCGCGCGCCTGCCCGGCAGCTATCATGGCTCCGGCTGCACACTAGCCAGTGCCCTGAGTGGCCGCTTGGCTCTCGGCGAAGATCTGGTCAGCGCTGTCAGGTCAGCGCTCGACTACACCTGGCGCACCCTGCGCGACGCCGAACAACCGGGCCACGGCCAATACGTGCCGCGCCGCCTGCCGTTGGACTTCTGCTCGTGAGCCAGCGCGGCCTGTATGCCATTACTGACAGCGCACTGCTGGCCAATGGCAAGCTTCTGCCTTTTGTCGAAGCCGCGCTACAAGGCGGTGCTCGCTGGTTGCAATACCGTGATAAATCAGGTGATGGGGGCCGCCGGCTGGACGAAGCCAGTCAGCTGGCGCAAGTGTGCAAGCGCTATGACTGCCAATTGATAATCAACGATGACCTGGCGCTGGCCAGCCGCCTTGGCGTTGGTTTGCACCTGGGTCAGGAAGATGGCTCACTGCATGAAGCACGTCAGCAGCTTGGTTCGCAGGCGTTGATTGGCGCCACCTGTCACGCCAGCCTTGAGCTAGCCGACCAGGCCGTTAACGCAGGCGCCAGCTATATTGCCTTTGGCCGCTTCTTTCAGTCGGTCACCAAACCCGGTGCCCCAGCAGCCACACCCGTATTGCTGCAGCAGGCACGCCAACGCTTCACCCTGCCGATCATTGCTATCGGCGGCATTACCCTGCACAACGCGCCGCAACTACTCGGCGCCGGCGCCGACTACCTGGCCGTAATCAACGGCCTGTTCGGCGCTTCTGATACTGACGCCGTGCAACAGCGTGCCAGCAATTTCAGCCAACTCATTAATGCCTGTTGAGAGAGTTCACCATGTCTCAGTCCCGTTCCGAATCCCTGTTTGCCAGCGCCCAGAAACACATCCCAGGCGGCGTCAACTCGCCGGTGCGCGCCTTTAAAAGCGTCGGCGGTACGCCGCTGTTTTTCAAGCACGCCGAAGGTGCCTACGTTACTGACGAAGACGACAAGCGCTACGTTGACTATGTCGGCTCCTGGGGCCCGATGATTCTGGGCCACAGCCATCCGGACGTCCTGGATGCCGTGCGCAATCAGTTACAGCATGGCCTGTCCTATGGCGCGCCAACAGCGATGGAAACCGAAATGGCCGATCTGGTCTGCGCGCTGGTGCCCTCCATGGATATGGTGCGCATGGTCAGCTCCGGTACCGAAGCCACCATGAGCGCCATCCGGCTGGCGCGCGGCTACACCGGCCGCGATAGCATCATCAAGTTTGAGGGCTGCTACCACGGCCACTCCGACAGCCTGCTGGTCAAGGCTGGGTCCGGCGCACTGACCCAAGGCGTGCCCAATTCCGCCGGTGTACCCGCCGCCTTTGCCAAGCACACGCTCACCCTGCCCTTCAACAACATCGACGCAGTGCGCGAAGCCCTGGCCGAGGTCGGTAAAGATGTCGCCTGCATCATTGTTGAGCCCGTAGCAGGCAATATGAACTGTGTGCCGCCAGCGCCGGGCTTCCTGCAAGGTCTGCGCGACGCCTGTGACGAGCACGGCGTAGTGCTGATTTTTGATGAAGTAATGACCGGCTTCCGGGTGGCCCTTGGCGGCGCGCAGGCGCTCTACGGCGTTAAACCGGACCTGACTACTTTCGGCAAGATTATAGGCGGCGGCATGCCGGTCGGCTGCTTCGGCGGCAAACGCGAAGTGATGGAACAGATCGCGCCGCTCGGCCCGGTTTATCAGGCTGGCACTCTGTCCGGCAACCCACTGGCCATGGCGGCGGGTCTGACTACGCTCAAACTGATCAGCCGCGACGGCTTCCACGATGAGCTGACCGATTACACCAGCCGCCTGCTGGCTGGTTTGCAACAACGGGCTGACGCCGCTGGCGTGCCCTTCGTCACGACCCAGGCCGGTGGTATGTTTGGTCTGTACTTTTCTGACGCAGACAAGATCGTTACCTTCGATGACGTTATGACCAGCGACGGTGAACGCTTCAAGCGGTTCTTCCACCTGATGCTGGACGGTGGCGTGTATTTGGCGCCCAGCGCTTTCGAGGCCGGATTTACTTCCATCGCCCATGGCGATGCCGAGCTGCAGCTCACCCTGGACGCGGCCGAGAAGGCCTTCGCCGCCTTATGATGAGTTTGCTATACGGGCTGCTGAGCGCAGCCCTGCTAGGGCTCAGCCTATGGTTATGGCAACGCCGCAACACACTGCACGAGAACGCCCGCGGCGCCATCACCGCGTCGTTGCTGGCGCTGCTGTTACCGGCTGCCAGCAGTCTGCTGCTGACTCTGGACAGCCTGGCGCTGGGTGAAACTGTTACCCATATCCAACGGATTCTCGGTCTGGCCGCGCAAAGCATCAGCTTGCCACTGCTGGGCCTGACCGCCTTCTACCTGGCGTTTGGCCTGCGTTGGCAGCCCGCAAACTGGGGGCGCATCCTGCTTGGCCTGATGGCCGCTTTTGAGCTGACCCGTCGCATGGATATGCAGCACGGCTATCAATGGAGCATCAGCCTGATCGGCCTGGCGTTACTGATGCTTGCCTGCATGCTGATATTACGCCGTGACCTCAGACCCATATTGGCTGGCATTATCGCCACAATCGGCATTCTTGCCCCGCTGTTCAGCCCCGGCGCGTCGGCGTTGGCTGGCCTGCTCGGCAGTTCCGCCATGGCGCTGTGGTTGTTCCCCGCGCTACTAGGTGCAGGACTGACTGTTGGCCTACTCAGCGAACAGGCGCACAATAGTGCTAAGCAAATTGCCAAAGAACCAACTGCCGAGAGGATCTGAAAACACCATGTTCCGCCTGCTGCCAAGGCTCACCCTGATCGGTTTATTGCTCGCGCCCGCCACCCAGGCCAACGCAGAAACTGACAATACGCTACTGATCAGCGCCAACGATCGCTGCGCCTTCGAGCGCGTGAACAACGAAAGCCTGCAGCTGGCGATCGATACCTGTATCAGTGCGGCAGACAAAGGCGACATGAAGGCGCAGTACGAACTGGGCCAACTCTACTTCAGTGGCGAGCGCGTGGAGCAAAACTACGAAACCGCCCTGCAATGGCTGGAACAAGCCTCTATTCAAGGCGAACCCCGCGCGCAATACCGCCTGGGCATGATGCACTTCAAGGGCGAAGGGGTGCAGCGCAACCTGCCTCAGGCTTACGTCATTCTGAAAATGGCGTCCATTAACGGCCATGACGCCGCCATGGATAGCGCCGACCTGGTTGCTCTACAGATGAACCAACAGGAAATGAATGCCGCCACCCACGTGCTGGGGACCTTGTTTCGCGATTATCTGGCGCAGATTCGGGAAGAACAGTTGAATGGAACGCTCAAGATGGAAGAGCCTCAGTTGCAGCCCGATTCCAATGCGCAGGAGATTGAGGAGTTGTTGGAGTAGTGGCATAACACCACTTCTCAGCATTCGCTATCGAGCAGTCCAGTAAGAATCGAGACGAGGCACCTCAGTAAAACTACCCATTACTGTCTGGTAACGCATAGTACCTTTGCCCTCGCATAGCAAATATAAAACATCACTCACGAGAATTCTGCCTTCAGGAGCTTTACCCTTTATTTCCACATAAATTGTATCGCCCCAGCTCGCGCCTTGCTTAGTCATTTGGGCGAGAAACGAGCGCTCATCAAGAGCTTGTTGCACTTTGACAACCACCTGAATTGCCTCGCCTTTATATTTTTCTGGGTAGCGCGCCAGCTGTTCGTAGCTCACGGGCTCCGCAGCTTTTAACATGTCTCCTAGAGACATACTGGAGTAGTCACTTTTGACAAGCGGCAATTGTTGAGTGGAAGTTTCAATATCAACGCTAGTCTCACTCTCATTTTCAATGGTCGGGGCAATGGACGCTATAACTAAAATAGCCAGCCAACCAAAAGCGAGAAAGCGGGCTATACCGCTGTAACCCGTACGAAGTGTAAAAAAAGAGAAAATATAAGGAAATAATAATATCCCAATAAAAAGAGGTGTCCCGACCTTGCGTTGAGCATCAACGTGAGAGTTCGCTCTAGGCCTATTTATAGGCCTACCGCAATGCGGACAAAACGCCGCCGCACTGGAAATCATGGCTTCGCAATCATCACATTTAATCAGAGGCATATTAACTTTCTTCCTTGAAAAAGGCTGGAGCGTAGTCTAGCAAAAAGCCTTGAGAAATAGTGTTTAGCCAAACTAGGAGTAAAGGCACATTATTACAGTTCTACTTTAAGCACACCCCGCACACCTGGATCCCAACGAATACGCGCTTGTTGGTTATCGTTCTCGCCTCTAGGCGAGACAAGGGCATGCTTGCCCATGCCCCCTTAGCAATCCCCCAGGGCACCCAGCTGCGCGGCCCTTCGGGTTCGCTGCGTTGCTTGATCTGCCGGGGGCGCCTAGCCGGGGCCCTGCGGAACTCGTCGCTGCGCTCCTCAGACAGTCCTCGGGCTTATTCCCGGCAGCTCTGCGCTACTCGCCCACGCAGATGGGACTGTTCAGTCCGTGCAGCGGCAGGTTTTGAGGCTAAGGATTGGACCAAACAACCAAACCTGAAAACCACACTTTGCTCGACCAATGATTCCCCGTTCCAAGCTGTCGAGTAACGCAGGGGTTGAGCGATTAGAGCCGAGGACTGTCTGAGGAGCGTAGCGACGAGTTCCGCAGGCGCGCTCAACACCGAGTAACGCAGAGGAGCCGGAGGCCAGCTTGGCCGGGGTGGATTTCTTTTGGTTATCTTTTCTTTGGCCATTCAAAGAAAAGTAACTCGCCGGAAAAGGCGAAAAGCCTGATCAGCAAGAGCGCGGAAAGCAACTGAGCTCGAAAGTCGAATGGCAATCACGGCAAGTTGATCAACTATCCGACCGCGGCGGCATCGGAAAATGCATCACATTGCTACCACTATCACCCTTGGCCTCACTGATCTTGGCCGTGCCCACGCGCTCAACTTCGTCGATACGAATGATCGAGTGCACTGGAATAAAGCTGCGCTTGACGCCATCAAACTGATTTTTGAGCTTTTCTTCGCCCGGATCGACCACCAGTTGCGAGCGCTCACCGAAGATCAGCTCTTCGATCTCCATGAAGCCCCACAGCTCGCTCTGAAAAATCTGCTGTGCGTAGAGTTCAAAAACCTGTCCCTGATTGTTGAAGATAATCCGAAAGACCGGCTGACTTTCTTTACTCATAGCGGGATGACCAACACCTTGAAAAAAACCATGGACGCCACGGCAGCTGCCGTTTAGCGGGCGCGCATCATAGCACAGCGCGGGGCATAACAAAGGCCCTCGCTTGTGTGTATAATCGCCCCTTTTCTCAAGCGATGCTCAGCACATATCCCATGGCCAAGAAACTCTTTATCCAGACCCACGGTTGCCAAATGAACGAGTACGACAGTTCTCGTATGGTAGACCTGCTCGGTGAGCACCAGGCAATGGAGCTGACCGACCGCGCAGAAGACGCAGATGTCATTCTGCTCAACACCTGTTCGATCCGCGAGAAGGCACAGGAAAAGGTGTTTTCCCAACTCGGTCGTTGGCGCCCACTGAAAGAAAAGAACCCCGATTTGATTATCGGCGTCGGTGGTTGCGTGGCCAGTCAGGAAGGCGATGCGATCCGCAGCCGTGCCTCCTACGTTGACGTGGTCTTTGGCCCGCAGACGTTGCACCGCTTGCCAGAAATGATTGACGCCGCGCGCACCACGCACAAGCCGCAGGTGGATGTCAGCTTCCCCGAGATCGAGAAGTTCGATCGCCTGCCCGAACCTCGCGTTGATGGTCCCACCGCCTTTGTTTCCATCATGGAAGGTTGCAGCAAGTACTGCAGCTTCTGCGTGGTGCCCTACACCCGTGGTGAAGAAGTCAGCCGGCCCTTTGATGATGTATTGGCTGAGGTAATCCACCTGGCCGAAAATGGCGTGCGTGAAGTCACCCTGCTGGGCCAGAACGTGAACGGCTTTCGCGGCGTGACCCATGACGGCAGCGTGGCCGACCTCGCCGATCTGATTCGCGTTGTTGCCGCGATTGATGGCATTGATCGCATTCGCTACACCACCTCGCACCCACTGGAATTCTCCGACAGCCTGATCCAGGCCCATGCCGAAGTGCCAGAGCTGGTGAAATACCTGCACCTGCCAGTGCAATCGGGCTCTGATCGGGTCTTGGCCGGCATGAAGCGCAACCACACCGCACTGGAATACAAGTCGCGGATTCGCAAGCTGAAAGCCGCCGTGCCGGACATCATTCTCAGCTCCGATTTTATTATCGGCTTCCCTGGCGAAACCGATCGAGACTTCGAGCAGACGATGAAATTGGTAGAGGATGTTGGCTTCGATTTTTCGTATTCCTTTATCTACAGCTCGCGCCCGGGCACACCCGCTGCCGACCTGCCGGACAATACGCCGGATGAGGTCAAGAAGCAGCGACTGCAGATTTTGCAGAACCGCCTCAACCAGCAGGGCTTCGAGAACAGCCGCCGCATGGCTGGCACCACCCAGCGCATTCTGGTGACCGACTACTCGAAAAAAGACCCTGGCATGCTGCAGGGCCGCACCGAGCACAACCGCATCGTCAATTTCCGCAGCAACAACCCGCAACTGATCGGGCAGTTTGTTGACGTGCTTATCGACGAAGCCTTGCCCCACTCCCTGCGCGGCACTCTGATCAGCGAGACGCTGCATTAACGCGATCTGCTCGCCAAGCAATAGTGATATGCCAATGCCTGATGGTTGGCTTGCGACCATCAGACATTGGCAGTGCTTTGCAGGCTCCAAATTGCGCGCTATTCTGTCGTTTCTTCCAAGCCACCTGGCGACCTACGGACTATTTTGAACGCACCTCTACATATTCATCGTTTTAGCATCGAACCCGTCGATCCTCGGCGCTTTGCCGCCCTCTGCGGCCAGTTCGACGACAATCTCCACCTGATCGAGCAGCGCCTCGGCATTGAGGTGCGCAATCGCGGCAATCACTTCGAGCTGATTGGCGAGGAAGCCATCACCCGCTCCGCCGAAGCCGTGCTGCGCCAGCTGTACCGTGAAACCCGTGACAGCAAGGACCTGAGCCCAGATACAGTGCATCTTTTTTTGCAGGAGTCTGGCCTTGAAAGCCTGAGCGAAGCACTCAACCAGAGCGGTGACGGCAAGCCGGTCATTCTGCGTACGCGCCGCATGACCATTCAGCCGCGTGGTCCGAACCAGCAAAGCTATGTGCGCTCGATCCTGGAACACGACATCAACTTTGGTGTTGGCCCGGCGGGTACCGGCAAGACGTATCTCGCGGTAGCCTGCGCGGTAGATGCGCTTGAGCGCGAGCAGATCAGCCGCATCCTGCTGGTACGCCCGGCAGTAGAAGCTGGCGAGAAGCTTGGCTTTTTGCCCGGTGACCTGGCGCAAAAAATCGATCCCTACCTGCGCCCCCTTTACGACGCGCTCTACGAAATGCTTGGCTTTGAACAGGTCACTAAGCTAATCGAGAAGCAGGTCATCGAAGTCGCGCCACTGGCTTATATGCGTGGCCGCACACTGAACAACAGCTTCATCATTCTTGATGAGAGCCAGAACACGACGCTCGAGCAAATGAAGATGTTCCTGACGCGCATCGGCTTTGGCTCTACCGCCGTCATCACCGGCGACATCACCCAGGTAGACCTGCCACGCGGCACCAAGTCGGGGCTCGCCCATGTTATTCAGGTACTGAAAGACGTACCTGGCATCGGCTTCACCCACTTCCTGTCCAAAGATGTAGTGCGCCACCCACTGGTACAGCGCATTGTGGAAGCCTACGATCGCTTTGAAGTTCTGCAGGAAATCGAGCGCGAAGAACGCAAGAATGAGCAGCGCAAAAATGAGCATTGAGCTGGATATTCAACGCGCTTCTGAGGCGCCAGAGCAACCAGACGACGACAGCTTTTTACGCTGGGTCGGGCTGGCGCTGGGTGCTGGTACCGACCGTGAACTAACCATTCGCCTGGTCGATGAAGACGAAGGCCGTAGCCTCAATCACACCTATCGCGGCAAGGATTACGCCACCAACGTACTCTCCTTTCCGGCTGACCTGCCCCCCGAACTTGACCTGCCACTACTCGGCGATCTAGTCGTTTGCGCCCCGGTGGTTGCCCGCGAGGCAACTGAACAGGGCAAACCGCTGAACGCCCACTGGGCGCATATGGTCATACATGGCTGCTTGCATTTACTCGGCTATGACCATATTGACGACACCGAGGCAGATGAAATGGAAACCCTGGAACGCGAACTGCTGGCACAGCTGAGCATAGCCGACCCCTATCTAGACGATAATGAGTAAGGATCAATGAGCGAAGACCGATCGACTAATGGACAGAAGTCCTGGCTGGACAAGCTGGTCCAGGCTTTTGTCCATGAACCCAAGAACCGCCAGGAACTGCTAGAGCTACTGCGCGAGGCGCACGCTAACGAAGTCCTGGATATTGAGGCCCTGTCGATTATCGAAGGCGCCCTGCAGGTTAGCGACATGCAGGTACGGGATATCATGATCCCGCGCTCCCAGATGACCACCATCAAAGCCACCCAAACCCCGCGCGAATTTCTGCCGGAAGTCATCGAAGCCGCTCACTCGCGCTTCCCTGTCATCGGCGAGAGCATTGACGACGTGCTGGGCATATTGCTCGCCAAGGATCTTCTGCCGCTGTTGCTCGAAGATAATATGGAGCGGTTCAATATCAAGGACATCCTGCGCCCGGCCACCTTTGTACCAGAGTCCAAGCGCCTGAATGTGCTACTCAAGGAATTTCGCGCCACGCGTAACCACATGGCCGTGGTTATCGATGAATACGGCGGCGTCTCAGGACTAGTGACCATTGAAGACGTGCTTGAACAGATCGTTGGTGATATTGAAGACGAGCATGACGTCGATGAGGACAGTCAAATCAAACCACTGCCCAGCGGCGACTATCTGGTCAAGGGTCTGACTCCCATCGAAGAGTTTAACGAGCACTTTGACACCAGCTTCCCGGATGAAGAATTCGACACCGTCGGCGGCCTGGTCATGAATGCCTTTGGCCATTTACCCAAGCGCAACGAAGTGGTGGAGCTGGACGGTTTCCGTGTGCGCGTACTCAACGCAGACAGCCGCCGCGTGCATCTGCTTCGCGTCACACTGGTCAATACCTAAAGTTACCTAAGGAACGGCATGCATCTGCCAACCGCTCTGCTGAACCGACTGCGCGGCCCCGGCCTGGTCGGCCATGTGATAGCCATGCTGGCCGGCGCGCTCAGTACGCTGTCGTTTGCGCCCTACCATCTTTGGCCGCTGGGCATGCTCTCCGTTGCCTTGCTGTATCAGGGGCTATGTCAGGTCGACAGCAAGCAGGCAGCAGTGCGTGGCGGCGCCTGGGGCCTTGGCCTATTTGCCTCCGGTGTTTCCTGGATCTACATCAGCATTCACCTGCATGGCAACGCCTCGCCGCTGTTGGCTGGCGTGCTGACCGGCGGACTCGAGCTGATTCTGTCGCTATTCTTCGCGCTGATGGCGTGGGTCTGGGTACGATTTTTTCGCAGTCACGGACCCTGGTTTGGCAGCCTGAGCTTTGCTGCTATCTGGGTCGCGCAAGAAATCTTCCGCAGCTGGTTCTTGACCGGCTTTCCCTGGCTGTACCACGGCTATGCACACACCCAAACCTGGCTTAATGGTTGGGCTCCGGTCGGCGGAGTTTGGCTGGTTGGCGGTATCTCCGTGTTTATCGCCTGCCTACTCAGCGAGTGGCAGCTGCTGCGCCGTCCAAAGCAAGCGCTGGCGGCCCTGTTATTGGTCGCTGCATTCTGGTGTGGCGGCTACGCTCTCCAGCAGGTGAACTGGACCCAGCCCAAAGGCGACCCGCTGACGGTCAATCTGGTGCAGGCCAATATAGAGCAAGCACTGAAGTGGGACCCCGACTACATAACCCACACCCTGTCACTCTACCGTGATCTTACTTACGCACAGCCAGCCACGGACCTGGTCGTCTGGCCAGAGACCGCCGTGCCGGTACTGCAGAGTCAGGGCCAGTATTTTGTTGATGGTATCGCGGCCAATCTCGCCAAACGCGGCAGTACCTTGATTACCGGCATTCCGGTAGACGATATGCAGCCCGCTGGGATGAAAATCTACAACGGCATCATGGTCGGCGGCAGCGAACCGCAAAGTGAGTACCTGAAACAAAAACTGGTGCCCTTTGGTGAGTTCGTTCCCATGGAAGAGCTACTGCGCGGTCTGATCGACTTTTTCAACCTACCCATGTCGAGCTTCAGCCGTGGTCCGGCGGACCAGGGCCCGCTGCTGGCAGCCGGTTACCGCCTCGCACCGTTGATCTGCTACGAAGCGGTCTATCCCGACTTTGCCGCTAGGCAGGCGGCGCAAAGTGACCTGCTGATCACCATCAGTAACGACAGCTGGTTTGGCAGCTCAATTGGCCCGCTACAACACCTGCAGATGGCCCAGATGCGCGCGATCGAGAGCCAACGCTGGATGATCCGAGCGACCAATAACGGCGTCACCGCTCTGATCGATGAACAGGGACGGATTCGTCAACGTATAGCTCAATTTCAGCAAGAAGTACTACTGGGGGAAGTACAACCGATGCAGGGCCTGACGCCCTACCTCCGTTGGCAGAGCGCCCCTCTGATGGCACTTGTCGTACTAGTGTTGCTGGTTACCGGGTTGCGCCGCAGGCGGCAAAACACCCGGTAAGGGCACATAGGCATCCAGCGACAAGAGTATTTGCCACAACACCTTTAGATCCTCCTGACTTAGCCCGCGCAGCTCCAGCTCGGCTATACAGTCGCCACTATACCCGGCAAGCCATTGACGGGTATGCGCTACATCCAGCGCCTGATCCAGGCGACGCAGAATGCGACTGTAGGAACAGTCCTGCTCTCGCCTAGCTACTGCGTCAGGCGTTCTCCAGCTCATGCCTTATCCTCCTCAATGGTGGTCGTACTGCCCTCTCATCGCCTCCTCCCTGAGTCGCGCTGATAAGCATGTCCCTCTGATGATAGACCCCCATCGCCGCGCGCAAAGTGCTCGGCGACGAATGGCATATGACTACCTGTGCCAAGCCTGGTGGTGTATCCTGCCCCATTAACTTTTCTCAACCACGAGTCTTCAGACCCACGCCATGCAAGAACAGTATTCACCGAGTGATATAGAAGCCGCCGCACAGACAGATTGGGAAAACGCAGACGCGTTTAAGGTCACTGAAACGCCCGACCAGGAAACGTTCTACTGTCTGTCCATGTTCCCCTACCCCAGCGGTAAGCTGCACATGGGGCACGTGCGTAACTACACCATCGGTGATGTGATTGCGCGTTATCAGCGCATGCAGGGCAAGAATGTGCTGCAACCAATGGGTTGGGATGCCTTTGGTATGCCTGCGGAAAACGCGGCCATGAACAACAAGGTTGCCCCAGCCGAGTGGACCTACTCCAATATTGACTACATGCGCACCCAGCTCAAAAGCCTGGGCCTGGCCATCGATTGGTCGCGCGAAGTCACAACTTGCAAGCCAGACTACTACCGTTGGGAGCAGTGGCTGTTTACCAAGCTGTTCGAAAAAGGCGTGATCTATCGCAAGAACGGCACGGTAAACTGGGACCCGGTAGACCAAACAGTACTGGCCAACGAGCAGGTTATCGACGGCAAAGGCTGGCGCTCAGGCGCCTTGATCGAAAAACGCGAAATCCCCATGTACTACTTCGCGATCACCGATTACGCGGAAGAACTGCTCAGCTCACTGGATGATCTGCCTGGCTGGCCTGAGCAGGTCAAGACGATGCAGCGCAACTGGATCGGCAAATCGGTCGGCATGGAAGTGCACTTCCCCTACGATACCGACAGCATCGGTCAAGACGGCAAACTGAAAGTCTTCACCACGCGCCCCGACACCCTGATGGGAGCGACCTATGTCGCGGTCGCGGCCGAACACCCGCTAGCCACCCTGGCGGCCAAAAGCGATAAGCGCTTGCAAACCTTTATTGATGAGTGCAAACGCGGCGGCGTCGCCGAAGCCGACATTGCCACTCAAGAAAAGAAAGGCATGCCGACCCCCTTGTTCGTCAAGCACCCACTGACTGGCGCCAAAATGCCCGTTTGGGTCGCCAACTACGTGCTGATGACCTACGGCGAAGGCGCGGTAATGGCCGTACCGGCGCACGACGAACGTGATTTCGAGTTTGCCACCAAGTTTGACCTGCCAATCAAGCCGGTTGTACGCACCTCTGCCGGCGACTCCACGCCAGCGCCCTGGCAGGACGCCTACGGCGAGAAAGGCGAGCTGATTAACTCGGAAGAGTTCGACGGCCTGGACTTTGCCAGCGCCTTCACCGCCATTGGTGATGTACTGGAGCAGAACGATTTGGGCGCGCCACGCACCCAGTTCCGACTGCGCGACTGGGGCATCAGCCGCCAGCGTTATTGGGGCTGTCCGATCCCGATCATCCATTGCGATGCCTGCGGTGACGTGCCGGTACCCGAAGATCAGCTGCCGGTCGTACTGCCCGAAAACGTGGTACCTGACGGCTCGGGTTCGCCGCTAGCCAAAATGGCTGATTTTTATGATTGCAGTTGCCCCAAGTGCGGCGCTGCGGCCAAGCGCGAAACCGATACCATGGACACTTTCGTAGAAAGCTCCTGGTACTTTGCCCGCTACGCCTCGCCTAACTATGATCAAGGTATGGTTGACCCCAAAGCCGCCAATCACTGGCTGCCCGTTGACCAATACATTGGTGGAATCGAGCACGCCATTCTGCACCTGTTGTACGCGCGCTTCTTTACCAAGCTGATGCGCGACGAAGGCTTGATTGAGGCCAGTGAGCCTTTCAAGAACCTGCTGACCCAAGGCATGGTGATCGCAGAAACTTATTACCGCCTTGAGGCCAATGGCAGCAAAAGCTGGTTCAATCCCGCTGACGTGATAGTTGAGCGCGATGCCAAGGGCAAGATTCTCGCTGCCAAGCTGGAAAGCGATGGCCTGCCGGTTGTAGTCGGCGGCATCGAAAAGATGTCCAAATCAAAGAACAATGGCGTGGACCCGCAGGCGATGATTGAGCAATACGGCGCCGATACCTGCCGCTTGTTCATGATGTTTGCTTCACCGCCGGATATGAGCCTGGAATGGTCCGACTCAGGGGTCGAGGGTGCTTTCCGCTTCCTGCGCCGCGTCTGGCGCCTGAATCACGCGCATGCCAACAATGGCGGCCCGGCAGGCAAGCCAGACCTGAACGCCCTCAGCGATGCACAGAAAAACGTTCGCCGGGCTATCCATCTGGCAATCAGGCAAGCCAGCCAGGATATTGGTCAACACCACAAGTTCAATACCGCCATCGCGGCGGTCATGACGCTAATGAATGTGTTGGAAAAAGCGCCACAGGAGACCGCGCAAGATCGTGCCCTGCTGCAAGAAGGTCTGGAAACAGTCGCACTGCTGCTGGCCCCTATTGCGCCGCACATCTGCCACAGCCTCTGGCAGGCACTGGGTCACAACGATGCTGTCATCGACGCACGCTGGCCGCAGCTGGATGAAAACGCGCTGACGCAGGATACGCTGCAGCTGGTCATTCAGGTGAACGGCAAACTGCGCGGCCATATCGATGTCGCTGCCGATACCAGCCGTGACGCCATTGAGGCGGCGGCAAGAGATAATGAGAACGTGCAACGCTTTACCGAAGGCCTGACCATCCGCAAGGTGATCGTGGTACCGGGTAAACTAGTCAATATTGTCGCCAACTGAATTATGCAACGGAGAGCCAAGATGTCCCTGAACACACCTCGTCTGCTGTTGAGCAGCGCCCTGCTCGGCGCGGCTCTGCTCGTCTCCGGCTGCGGCTTTCAGCTGCGCGGAACCGGCGTCGACAACGTCGAACTGAGTGAACTCGACGTGTCCGCCAGTAACCGCTACGGGCAGACCTATCAGCAAGTACTGGAAGCGCTTGAGATTGACGGTGTACAGGTCACCTCGACCGCACCTTACAAGTTACAGCTGCTGGATGAGTCTGTCGGCCGCCGCGCCCTCAGCTACACCAGCCGGGCGACGCCTGCCGAGTACGAGCTGACCAGCGACTTGACCTTTGTGATCTCCGACCGCCAGGGCCGTGCTCTGATTGGCCCGGAAACCCTGGACACGCGACGCACTTACGTCAACGACAAGGACAACATCATCGGCACCAGCGAAGAAGAGAGCCTGCTGCGTCGCGAGATGCGCGGCGACCTGACACGGCAGCTGCTGTTTCGTCTGTCGAGTCTGACCGAAAGTGAGCTGTCTGCGCGCGAGCAGACCCTAGACCAACAGCAGGCACGCTGAGCCTCTTATGAAGCTGAACGCGGCGCAACTGCCACGCCAGCTGAAGGAAGGCCTGGCGCCAGTCTACGTCGTCAGCGGCGATGATCCGCTGCTGACCAGCGAGTCTGAGGACCTTATCCGCAAGGCATGCCGCGACGCAGGTAGCGAAGAACGCCAGGTATTCCACGTTGATCGCAGCTTCGACTGGTCTCAGCTCTACGAAGCCAGCCACAGCCTGTCTCTGTTCGCCCAGCAACGCATGCTGGAGCTACGCATTCCTGGTGGCAAGCCGGGCGATCAGGGTGCCAAGGCATTGCTAGGCTACTTGGAGCAGCCGCCAGCAGACACTACCCTGCTCGTTAGCCTGCCAAAACTGGATGGTACAACGCTGCGCAGCAAGTGGGCCAAGACGCTGGTCGAGCATGCGGACACCCGTTTTGTCCAAGTGTGGCCGATAGAAGCCCATCAGCTACCCAGCTGGATGCGCGACCGCCTCGCCGCCGCTGGCATCCAGGCCAGCCCGCAGGCTTTAGAGCTTTTGTCTGCGCGGGTGGAGGGCAACCTGCTCGCCGCCGCTCAGGAAATCGAAAAGCTTAAACTTTTCTGTGCCAGCGGCGAGCTGGATCTCGACACCGTGCAGCAGGTGGTTGCCGACAGCGCTCGCTTTGATGTTTTCAACCTGTCTGATGCCATGTTGCTGGGCCAGCCACAACAGGCTGTTCGGATTCTGCAGGGTCTGCGGGGCGAAGGCGTTGAGGCGCCTGTGGTGCTCTGGGCTCTGACCCGTGAATTACGCACACTCGCCAACATGGCGCAGGAAAGCGCAAGAGGCATTCCGCTGGAGAAGGTGTTTTCCAGCCAGCGACCGCCTATCTGGGATAAACGCAAACCGGTAATGAAAAGCGCACTGGATCGCCATCCAGCCGGCGCCTGGGAGCAGTGGCTGGGTGCAGCGCAAACCGTTGATGAACAGATCAAGGGGCAGGCTCAAGGCTCGCCCTGGGACGGCCTGGCGCGCATTCTGGTAGAAGCGGCAGGCGTACGCCTCAGTCTTTGAGACTTCAGCACCTGCTAATCAGCAACAACTCAGCGCAGCAACAACAACGGACACTGGGTATTGCGCAGCATGCCGGTTGTGGTACTGCCCACCAGGAACTGCCGAATACGTGAGTGGCCGTAGGCGCCCATCACGATCAGGTCGATACTCTCTTCGCGCTGATAAGCCAGCAGCGCAGCCTCAACCTCACCCGTACGCACCGCAGTGGTAACACTGAACCCTGCTTGCTGCAGACGTTGCTGTGCGGCGCCCAAGCTGGCCCAGGCCTCTTCGCTATCGCCACTGACCATCAACAGGTGAATTGGCAGCCCGGCAAAGAGTGGGCTGTCCGCCAGCATTTCCAGACCCTTGCGGGTGCTGGGGCTGTTGTCATAAGCCAGTAACAGATTGCGCGGCGCCGTGAACTCGCCCGTGGTGACCAGGATGGGACGATGCAGAGTACGTATCACGCTCTCCAGATGGCTACCCACGTGGCGTGCCAGAGAGTCACTTACCTCGCCCTGACGCCCCATCACCAGCAGCCGGATATCGCTTTCCAGCTCGCGCAGCGTATCGACCAACTCGCCGTGACGCTGACGCGTCAAAGGTGCTTCAACACCGTCGGCACGTACGCGCTGAGCTGCTGCTTCGAGCATGGTTTTACCTTGCTCACGCAGCAGCCGCCCACGCTTTTCATCCAGCTCGGCCAATTCAACCAGCAGATGCTCACGACTACCCAAGCCAATGTTGCCGGACAGGTCCGCATGGGCTGGCGACTGACTGTGATCCAATACATGCAGTAGCTCAAGCGGTGCTTGCAAACGCTGACTGGCCCAGGCCGCGTAGTCGCACACGGCAACCGCAGCGCCGGAGCCATCAATGCAGGCCACTACCTTGGCTTCGCTTTCGCTCATCTGCTGCTCTCCTTGTTGCTGTCGGGTTAGTTAGGCTCAGTGATCCATCAGTCGGTCAACGGCATCGGGTTTGTCATGCACACCAAAGCGATCAACGATGGTCGCACTGGCCTCATTCAAACCTATTACTTCCACCTCGCTGCCTTCGCGGCGGAACTTCATTACCACCTTATCCAACGCTCCCACAGCAGTAATATCCCAGAAATGTGCGCGGCTAAGATCAATCACCACCTTATCAAGCACCTCTTTGAAATCAAAGCTGTCGCTGAACTTGTCTGCGGAGCTGAAAAACACCTGCCCGACCACCTGATAACGCCGCTCGGTGCCGTCGGTATTGGCCTCACTGGTGATATACAAGAAGTGGCCAATCTTATTGGCAAAGAACAGCGAAGCCAGCAGCACGCCAGCCAACACCCCGTAGGCCAGGTTATGCGTGACAACCACCACCAGCACTGTGGTGACCATGACGATATTGGTCGACAGCGGGTGCTTGCGCAGATTACGCAGCGAGTCCCAGCTGAAGGTACCGATGGAAACCATGATCATCACAGCAACCAGTGCAGCCATGGGAATCTGGCCAACCCAGTCGCTGGCGAATACCACCATCAGCAATAAAACCACACCTGCGACAAAGCACGACAAACGCGTACGCCCGCCAGACTTCACGTTAATTACCGACTGACCGATCATAGCGCAACCCGCCATACCGCCGAGCAGGCCCGAGCCGATGTTGGCAATCCCCTGCCCCTTGCACTCCCGGTTCTTGTCACTGCTGGTATCGGTCAGATCATCAACGATGGTCGCGGTCATCATGGATTCGAGCAGGCCGACCACGGCCATGGCAGCGGAATAAGGCAAGATTATCAGGAGCGTATCCAGATTCAGGGGTACATCTGGCCAGAGGAAGATCGGCAGGGTATCCGGCAGCTCACCCATATCTCCAACGCTGCGAACATCCAGCCCTAAACACATGGCAACGCCCGTCAGCAGCACAATGCATATCAGCGGCGAAGGAATGACTATATTTCGGCTCCAGCGCGCGGTTACCGTAGCCAGAATGATACCTATCAAAACGACCCCGTAACCCGCCCGCACATCTATGCTACCGATCACCAGTGCGAAACCAATAATCAAGCCATAAAGGCCAACACCTGGAAAAGTGTACTTGCCCAACCAGGGCAGACCGTAAATCAGGCCAAGACCCGCTGCGGTCAAGGCATATACATGCCAGGTAACATTGGTCAACTCTGGCAACTGCGCCATAAAAATCAAGATAGCCAAGGCGTTAACAAAACCGGTTACGACTGAACGCGAGACAAAACGCATTAGCGAGCCAAGGCGTAAATAACCAGCGCCTATCTGCAGCACCCCACAGAGAATGGAGGCAGCGAGCAGATACTCCAAGCCATGATCCCGCACCAGGGTGACCATCAAGAGCGCCATAGCGCCTGTTGCGGCCGAGATCATGCCAGGCCGGCCACCGGTAAAGGAAATCACTACAGCGATACAGAATGAGGCGTACAGCCCGACCTTGGGGTCAACCCCGGCAATAATGGAGAACGCGATAGCTTCAGGAATAAGTGCCAGCGCTACCACTAAACCTGAGAGCAGGTCACCACGCACATTGGAAAACCACTGTTGGCGAATGGATTCGATCAGAGTCATAAATTATTTCTGCCGGTTCGATATAGCTGATTGACTGCCCAGCAAGGGCGATGGCGCCCTGATAGACACGCACTCTTTGCAAGGCTGCTGCATAAGGTGTTGATGCGCGGACGCCGCACGCAAACAACGAACACCACTGAAAAGAGGGCTAAGGTGGCGTAACGCCGCTTGGGCAAAACATAGCTTGTCCGTCATTCAGTCTGGGAGTAGAAGGCCGCGAACTTTAGCACAGCGTCGCCATGCGGACCACCGCACAACCCCGCCACACGTTATCGCGTAGCGCTGGCAGGAACCTTCCAACGTCAGTATCCTCCAAAGCAAACACCCGTACCTTGGCGCCAGACCCGGTGCCAGACCGCTTTCAGGAATGACTACATGCGCCATCCATCCCAACGCCGCGCCGGCATATACTTAATCGCCTGCGCCAGCCTGTTCAGCGTCACCGCCTGCGCCGACACCCCGATCAAAGCCCAGATTGAGACGAGCCAGGCCGCCGCCCAGCCAAACAGCAGTGTAATGGTAGACCCCGTTGTCATTCCGCGTAGCTTTGCCGACTGGCGCGCCGACTTTCGTGTCGAGGCATTGGCGCAGGGAATCGATCCGCAACTCTTCGACCGTGCCTTCGCTGGTGTCACCCCCGACCCTGATGTGATCAAAGCAGACCAGAGCCAGCCTGAGTTTTCGCGGCCGGTTTGGGCTTACCTGGACAGCGCACTATCGAGCCAGCGAGTTGCTACCGGACAGCGTAAACTTGGCGAGCAGCGCGCCCAGTTGGCGCGTATTGAGCAGCGCTATGGCGTAGACCGCCATATCCTGGCGGCCATCTGGGGCCTGGAAAGTAACTTCGGGCAAAATATGGGTAACCGCCAGGTCATTCGCTCCCTGGCTACACTGGCGCATGAAGGACGGCGACCTACCTTCGCCCACGATCAACTGCTCGGCGCCATGGATATCCTGCAGCACCGTGACATTGAGCCCGAACGCATGCTCGGCTCCTGGGCAGGCGCAATGGGCCAAACCCAATTCATCCCGACCACCTACAACCAATATGCCGTTGATTTCGATGGCGACGGCCGTCGTGACATCTGGTTTAGTGCCACCGACGCCCTGGCATCGGCCGCGCATTACCTGCAACAGTCCGGCTGGCAAAGCGGGCAGCCCTGGGGGCAGGAAGTCAAACTACCCGATGGTTTCGACTACGCTCTGGCCGACAGCAGCATCCGCAAACCCATGCAACAATGGGCTGAGCTGGGTATCACTGACGCCAAGGGCGCGCCATTGGCGCCCGGCTTGAACGAGCAAAGCGCCGCCCTGCTGTTGCCCGCTGGCCATCGCGGACCCGCCTTTCTGGTCATGAACAACTTCCGCACCATCATGCGCTACAACAACTCATCCAGTTACGCCCTGGCTATCGGCCTGCTGTCGGAGCGCTTTCAGGGCGGCGGCAAGGTCGTCGGCAGTTGGCCAACCTCCGATCGCCCGCTATCACGCAGCGAACGTACCGAGCTGCAGACGCTGTTGACACAACAGGGCTTCGAGCCGGGCGGCATTGATGGCATCATAGGTGCCAACACGCGTGCTGCCATCCGTCGAGTTCAGCAGCAACTGAGCTGGCCTGCGGACGGCTACCCGACACCGGAGTTGCTGGAGCAGTTGAAGCGCAGACAGTAAGGCATACGCGCAAAGCACCGGCCAGCACTGGTCGGTGCACGCGACAGGTTCTGTGATAAACTTTGCCGTGGCCACAAGCCGACCCGTGCCCAGCACATTCCCCCGTGGAGCCGCTACCCGCAGGAGCCCTGATTCCGATGTCCGACAGTCCGCAGAAAACCGTTTCCAGTGGCGAGAAGTTTCGTAATGCCCAAGGCATTCCGGCCATCAAGGACGGCCAAAAACGCCGCAACTCCAGCGAACCAAAAGTGTTTAGTCCCAAGCCCAAATGGCTCAGGGTCAAAGCGCCCAGTGGTGACCGCTTTGAAGCGGTAAAGCGTAATGTTGGCGAACATCGCCTGAGTACCGTATGCCAGGAGTCGCACTGCCCTAATATGGGCGAGTGCTGGTCAAACGGCACAGCCACTATCATGGTCATGGGTTCGGTGTGCACAAGGGCCTGTCGCTTCTGTGCGGTGGACACAGGTAACCCGAACGGCTGGCTCGACCAGGAAGAGCCGGAAAACACGGCCAAATCGGTTGAGCTCATGGCGCTACGCTATATAGTGCTTACCTCGGTTGATCGCGATGATCTCGAAGATGGCGGCGCGGCCCACTACGCCGCCTGCGTCAGCGCCATCAAGCAGCGCACTCCGCATGTAGTGGTAGAGGCGCTGACACCGGACTTTGATGGTGACCTTTCAGCGATCGAACGGGTGGTTGATTCCGGCCTGCAGGTTTTTGCGCAGAATGTTGAGACGGTCAAGCGGCTGACCCATGAGGTTCGCGATCCGCGCGCTGGTTATGAGAAAACGCTCAACGTCTTGGCACATGCCAAGCGCCACCGTCCCGACGTGCTGACCAAAACCAGTCTCATGCTCGGGCTGGGTGAAACCGATGAGGAAGTGCTGCAGACCTTCGATGACCTGCGAGCCATCGGCGTGGATATCGTAACCCTGGGACAATACCTGCAACCTACGCGCAATCATTTATCGGTTCAGCGCTGGGTTAGTCCTGAGGAATTCAACCGCTTCCGCGATCTGGGATTGGAAAAAGGCTTTATGGAAGTAGCATCTGGGCCGCTAGTCCGCTCCAGCTACCGAGCCGACCGGGTGTTTGAAAAGAACAATCTGGGACTGGCCGCCCCTGTGGCGGTGCCAGGCCAGGATATTGATCAAAGCCTGATCCCTGCCCTGAACCTGAATTAATCAAACCAAACTGTAGCCCAGGCGCTCACGCAGCGCCTGAGTTAGCTGCTGCTCGACAGTTTCAAACAACAGCGTGCCCGCAACCAGCTCCCTCATCTGAACCATGCGCAGCCCCGCATAGCCGCAAGGGTTGATTCGCTGGAAAGGCTCCATATCCATATCAACGTTCAAAGCCAGCCCGTGAAACGAGCACCCACGCCGCACTCTTAGTCCCAGAGAGGCAATCTTGTTACCCGCCACATACACACCCGGCGCATCCGGCTTTGGTGCGGCATCCAGATCATACTGGCGTAGCACATCAACCAACGCCTGCTCCATGGCGGTAACCAGATCGCGCACCCCTAAGCCCAAGCGTCTGAGATCCAGCAACAGATAGGCGACCAGCTGGCCAGGCCCATGATAGGTGACCTGGCCTCCCCGCTCGGCCTGAACAACGGGTATGTCGCCTGCCGCCAGTACGTGCTCCGCCTTGCCCGCCTGCCCCTGCGTAAACACAGGAGGATGCTGCAACAGCCATATTTCATCGGGGGTGTTGGCGTTACGCTCATCGGTAAACCGCCGCATGGCATCCAGCGTTGGCTGGTATTCAACCAGCCCCAACGCACGGACGTAAAGCTCAGGGATAGCGCCCATCAAAGCACCATATGCACGCGACCCGTTGCCTTCAATTCCTTGTGCAGGGCGTCCAACTGCTCAGGTCCGGTCGCAGTGATAACAATGCGTAAGGATAGAAAACGCGCGTTTTTACTGTCCTTGATCTCGATGCTGGTGGTATCCACGCCAGGTGCGTGTTTTTCAACCACCGAGCAGATCACTTCGGCAAAATCATCAGCGGCGGCGCCGATTATCTTGATCGGATATTCACAAGGGAACTCAATCTTGGGTGCCCGCGGCTCACTGCTATCGGCCATTAGTTTTCGCTCCCGATTCAGTTAAACAGACCATAAAAGAACAGCCGAACACTGTCCCACAAACGACCTACAAAGCCGGCTTCTGCAACATCAGACAAGGCAACCAAAGGAGCCGAGTGTACGATTTCATCACCCAGCTTAACCTCAACCTGACCCAGCACGTCACCCGCTTTAATCGGCGCCTGAATTGGAGTCTGCATGGTGACGCCCGCTTCCAGCCTATCCAGCTGACCTTTGGGCAAGGTCAACTGCAAACCGTTCTGCAAACCGAGGTCGACCTGTTCTTGTTGCCCTTTCCAGACGCGTGCCGTCGAAATAACCTGACCAGGCTGATAAAACGTCTTGGTCTCAAAGAAACGGAAGCCCCATGTCAGCAGCTTCTGAGTTTCCGCTGCGCGTGCCTGCTCGCTGGTGGTACCCATGACCACAGAAATCAGGCGCATATCCTCGCGCTTGGCAGAAGCCACCAGGCAGTAGCCAGCTTCTTCGGTATGACCGGTTTTCAGGCCGTCAACCGTGCTGTCACGCCAGAGCATCAGGTTACGGTTAGGCTGGCGTATCTCGTTCCAAACGAATTCTTTCTCACCGTAAATCTTGTAATGCTCTTTCGGATCGTCTTCGATGATTGCGCGCGCCAAAATGGCCAGGTCGCGAGCTGACGAGTAGTGCCCTTCAGCCGGCCAGCCGGTAGCGTTGACGAAATAGCTGTTATTCATACCGAGTCGCTTGGCCTGACCGTTCATCATGTCAGCAAAAGCGTCTTCGCTACCTGCAATGTGCTCGGCCAAGGCAATACTGGCATCGTTACCTGACTGAATGATAACGCCACGCAGCAAATCGATTACCGGCACCTGGTTGCCCACTTTAATGAACATCTTGGAACCGCCCATACGCCAGGCCTTTTCGCTGACGAGCACGGGGTCACTCTCACCAATCTGCCCGCGTTTGATTTCCTGGCTGGCAATGTAGCTGGTCATCATTTTGGTCAGACTGGCTGGGGGCAGCGCCTCATCGGCGTTGTGCTCGACGAGCACTGCACCACTGCTGGCATCGATCAGCAGGTAGCTGGACGCGGCTAACTCGGGTGCTGCAGGCACAATGGGCGCCGCTGACTGCGAGTCCAGCGTGGGTGCCGAGTTGAGTGTGGGCGTTTGTGCCAGAGCGCTGACGGAAAGCAATGTAGCGCCGGTGACGAGCAAGGTGGAGATCAGATTTTTCAGCATGTTACTCACAGTCAAAGGTGGAGTGCATTTATTCAAAATAGGTTATTCAGTTAACCGTAACCAGCGTAGGCGTGCCCATATTGGCAAGGCGCAGAGCCTCCATAAGGCGTCGAGCTTCGTCCTGACTGGTTACCGGGCCAAGGCGCACTCGATGCAAGGTGCGCGCATCCTGCTGGAACTCACTGACAAAAACATTAGCGGACACAACGCCCCTCAAACGCTGGCGCAGCTGCTCGGCAGACTGAGGGTTGGAAAAAGCAGCAACCTGGAGATAGTAGCCCGTGTGCCCAAGTTCAACTGGCTCTGGCGGTATAACCTCGGCTGGCTGCGATACTACCACTGCGGGCTGACTGACTGCCGACGGATTCTGCACCAGATAGCTGGGGTTGTTCTGTTGTTGCCAAGCGACCGGATCAATACCCTCAACCAGCACATGAGCAGTACCCTGATCTGCGTAGCCCAGTTTTTTGGCAGCTGCATAGGACAGGTCAATGATGCGATCGGAGTAGAAAGGCCCACGATCATTTACCCGCACAATAATCTTGCGATTATTCGCTAGATTGGTCACTTGCACATAGCTGGGCAGTGGCAGGGTCTTGTGCGCAGCGGTCATGCCATAGAGATCATAGAGCTCGCCATTGGCGGTGTTTTGACCATGAAACTTGGTCCCGTACCAGGAGGCGGTACCCTCTTCGCGATAGTCACGGCCATCCTGCATAGGATTATAGTCGCGCCCCAAAACACGATAAGGCGCGGCCTTGTAGCGCCCGGTATGCGGCACGGGTACAGCATCCGGAATCTGGGATACGTCCTGCATATAACTAGGCGGCCCATCATGCACGGTGCGTACTGGACCGGGCATACCCGCGGCCGGCGCTGCACCGCTGCCACTAGTGGACGTGGGACCAGAAGAACAGGCGGCTAGAGCCAGCAACGCCGCGCAGCTACAGGTACTGCGAAAAAGGGAGATAAAAGCTGGCTTCATTGCTGCCGGGCCTCACGTAACAAATCGGCTAGTTGGTGTACCACCATGGCATACATCACACTGCGGTTATAGCGGGTGATAACATACAGGTTGTTAAGACCCAGCCAATACTGCATTTGTTCCCCGGCATCAAACTCGAACGCCATTACCTCTGCGTCCGCATCCAGAGTGACCCGCGGCGTCCAACCAAGTTGTCGCAACTCGCCAACTGTCTTGCGAGCTTCCAGCCCCTGCTCGAGGGTAACGCCCTCGGCAAACTGATCGCCGCTGACATCGGCAGCAATCGCTATATCAGCACCGTGCTCCCAGTTGTGCTGACGGAAGTAATTGGCAACACTACCAATCGCATCGACCGGGTTGTTCCAAATATCCACGACCCCATCACCATCAAAATCGACAGCAAAAGCCTGGTAACTACTGGGAATAAATTGGCCATAGCCCATGGCACCTGCGTAGGAGCCCTTGAGCACCAGCGGGTCCATCTGCTGCTCGCGAGTCAGAACCAGATAACTTTCCAACTGACGACGGAAAAAATCAGCGCGCGGGGGATAGTCGAAACCGAGCGTCGTCAGTGCATCGATAACGCGATAGGAGCCCATATTGCCGCCATAGGAGGTCTCTACCCCCATGATCGCAAGAACAATTTCAGGCTCGACGCCATACTCCTTCTCGGCGCGGGCCAGGGTATCGGCATGCTCATTCCAGAACGCAACACCCTGCTCGATACGCTTGTCGGTAATAAAGATCGCACGGTATTCATGCCATGGCTTGACCCGCTCCGCGGGGCGGGCGATCGCCTTTAAAATAGCCTCCTGACGAACCGCCTGATCTAGCAGATCTTGCACATGCTGAGCATTAAAACCGTATTCCACCTGCATTTTCTGCACAAAGTCAGGCACACCTGCATGCTCGGCACTGTAATCCTGCGCCAGCGAACCGCTGGCCAACAATGCCGAAACCATCACTGCGCTGACCCGACTAAACCAACGGCAACCACGACCCGCGTTGTTTTTATACATGTTTTGTTTCAATCCCGGCCCACGTCATGAACTTTGTGCCATCCATTTACGGTGCGTATGGATGGACATGAGAATGCCGAACCCTGACAACAGGGTAATCAGCGAAGTACCGCCGTAACTGATAAAGGGCAACGGCACGCCCACCACCGGCAAGAGCCCACTGACCATGCCAATATTGACAAATACATAGACGAAAAACGTCAAGGTGATACTACCTGCAAGCAGTTTGCAGAATGCGTCCTGTGCTTGCAACGTGATAACCAGACCGCGACTGATCAGCAACATATAGACCCCAAGCAGCAGGCATACCCCAACCATGCCGAACTCTTCGGCCAGTACCGCGATGATAAAGTCGGTATGCCCTTCTGGCAGGAAATCCAGATGCGACTGCGTACCCTGGAGCCACCCCTTGCCAAACACGCCGCCGGAACCTATCGCGGCTTTGGATTGGATGATATTCCAGCCGGAGCCCAAGGGGTCACTCTCCGGATTAAGGAAGGTTAGTACCCGTTGTTTCTGGTACCCATGCATCACGAAATACCACATACCGGCTGCCGCGGGCGCCAGCAAAAGTAGCGCACCAATAATGTAACGCAACAGCAGCCCAGCCAACAAAAGCGCAAAAATCCCGGATGCAGCAATCAGTAATGAGGTGCCCAGGTCAGGCTGTTTAAGAATCAATACCACCGGTATAAAGATGATCGCCAGCGCGATGACCACATGCTTGAAACGCGGCGGAAGCGTGCGTGCGCCCAGATACCAGGCCACACTCATGGGCATGACCAGCTTGAGAATTTCCGAGGGCTGAAAACGCATCACACCCGGCACTGTGAGCCAGCGCTGCGCGCCCTTGGCTTCGGTGCCAAACAGCAGGACCGCGACCAGCAACAAGGTACCGCCCACATAGGCAACAGGCACCCAGCGCTGCATGAACCTTGGCTGAAACTGCGCAATAACAACCATCACGGCAATACCGACAGCAAAGTAAGCCATTTGCCGGTAGACCATGGCTACACTCTTGCCACTGGCAGAATAAAGCACGAAGGCATCCACCACCGCGAGACCAAGGATCAACACCAGCAACCAGGGATCGACATGAATACGCGTCCAGAAGGACTCCCGGCGACTCAGCCCGGCAGAAGCAGGCATGGGGGTTGGACGCTTCATGGCGCTGCCTCCTGAGGCGCATCGGTTATCTCAACCTCAGGTTTGGGCAGGCGCGGCAACACCCAGGCGTCGAAAACCGCGCGTACTACCGGGCCAGCAACCCGCCCCCCCGACTCGCCATTCTCAACCAGCGCGGCAACCGCGATCAACGGCTTTTCAGTGGGCGCAAAGCCGACAAAAAGGGCGTGATCTCGATGGCGCTCGCGCAGACTCTTGGAGTCGTAACGCTCGCCCTGCGCTATGGCAACTACCTGAGCAGTACCGCTTTTACCGGCCATATTATATTCCGCCCCCTTTGCAGCGGCACGCGCCGTGCCATGCGGCGACTGCATCACATCCTGCATAGCCTGAGTAATGAAGCCCCAGTCCGACTCGTCGCGCAATTTGATGTCGTCTGGGGTGTCAGACTCATCAGGCGGAATGCCTTCTGCATCCATCAGTAGCCGCGGGCGATGCCACTTACCATGATTGGCGATCAGCGCCATGGTCTGCGCCAATTGCAGAGGTGTAGCCAGCATATAGCCCTGCCCGATACCGGCAATCAGGGTTTCTCCGGGGTACCAGGGCTGCTTGTACTTGTTCCGTTTCCACTCGCTGGACGGCATCAGGCCCGGCGCTTCTTCATACATATCAATCGAAACGCGCTGACCAATCCCGAAACGAGTCAGATAGTCGTGCATTTTATCGATACCCATTTTGTTCGCCAGGTCATAAAAGTAGGTATCGTTCGAGCGGGCGATCGCGTAAGACATGTCTACCCAGCCATCACCACTGCGGTTCCAGTTACGGTACTTGTGACTGAAGTTGGGCAACTGAAAAAAACCTGGATCATACACTCGGGCACTACGCGTGGTGGCGCCGCTGTCCAGCCCAGACAGCGCGACTACTGGCTTGATAGTTGAACCAGGCGGATACTGGCCGCGCAAAACGCGATTGAACAGGGGCTGATCCAGCGAGTCACGCAATGCGCCGTAGTCTGCGTAGCTAATGCCGGTGACAAACAGGTTGGGATCAAAGCCAGGCTTGCTGACAAAAGCCAGTACGCCGCCAGTCGCCGGGTCGATGGCAACCACCGCGCCGCGCCGATCACCCAGGGCTTCTTCGGCAACGCGCTGCAGGTTGGCATCCAACTGCAAGGTCAAATCCTTACCGGCTACTGGTTCGGTACGCGAGAGCACCCGCAAGACCCTGCCGCGGGCGTTGGTTTCGACTTCTTCGTACCCGACGGTGCCGTGCAGCAACTCTTCGTAGTAACGCTCGACACCCGTTTTTCCTATGTAATGGGTGCCCGCGTAAGCCACGGTATCAATCGATTTGAGTTCACGCTCGTTAATGCGCCCTACGTAACCCAGAGCATGGGCAAAATGGTCTGCAAAAGGATAATAACGAACAAAGCTCGCCTGTACCTCGACCCCTGGTAAGCGAAACTGGTTGATCGCGATCCGGGCAATCTGCTCCTGCGTCAGCTCCAGCATCACCGGCACTGATTCAAAAGGTCGCCGCGCCTGCATCAGACGCCGCTCAGCTTGCTCCACGTCTTCATCACTGAGCGCCAATAACGATTTAAGCAAATCAAAAGTAGCCGGCAGGTCCTTCACCCGGTCACGGGTAATGGTAAGACTGTAGCTGGGCCGGTTTTCCGCCAACACTTCGCCGTTACGGTCGTAAATGCGGCCGCGCGTTGGCGGAATTGGCTGCACATGCACCCGATTATTTTCCGACAGCGTGGAGTGATGCTCGTATTGCGTCACCTGCAAGTAATACATACGAGCGACCAGAGCACCGACCAGCGCCAACACCAAGACAGCCGCCACCAGCAAGCGGCGATGGACTATCCCGGCATCTTTACTATGGTCTTTCAGGTGAATTGGCTTGGACATGAATTACTTGTGGTAGGGGTGGCGATTTATAATGGTCCAGGCCCGATATAACTGTTCAGCAAGCAGTATGCGTACCAGCGGATGCGGCAACGTCAAGGCAGACAGCGACCAGCGCTGGTCACTGCGCGCACTGACTTCGTCGGCCAAACCCTCGGGGCCACCGACCATCAGGTTAACGTTACGCGCATCCAGCCGCCACATCTCCAGCTGCTCTGCCAGCGTCTCGGTTGACCAGGCTCGACCTGTGACCTCCAGCGTTACGATGCGTTCCCCTGGCTGCACCGCTGCCAGCATCTGCTCACCTTCACGGCGCATCAGACGACTGACATCAGCATTTTTACCACGTGTTGCCAGCGGAATTTCCACCAGCTCCACCGGCAAATCAGGCGGCATGCGCTTGGCGTACTCCTGATAGCCCTGTTCTACCCAGCGTGGCATCCGCGATGCCACGCTGATCAGGCGAATACGCAAAAGGCCTTACTCCACGGGACGTTGCTGCTGTTCGCGACGCGACTCGGCACTCTGCCAGAGGCGCTCAAGATCATAGAACTCGCGCGTAGCCGGCTGCATGACATGCACGACAACATCGGCCAGATCGACCAAGACCCACTCTCCGGAACCCTTGCCTTCAATACCCAAAGGTTTACGACCGGCCTCTTTGGCTTTCTCAACCACATTATCACTGAGCGCATTGACGTGACGGTTGGAAGTACCGCTGGCAATGATCATATAGTCCGTCACGCTCGTGTGCTCACGCACATCGATGCACACGACATCCTTAGCCTTGAGTTCATCCAGCGCGTTCTCAACCAGTTGCGCAAGCTCTTCGATCTGCATAAGACGTTTAAATCCTCAATATCAGGGCCGATACAGCCCTTTAGTTTCAATATAGTCAAGTACGGCGTCCGGTAACAAAAATCGCGGCGAAGCGCCGCCGGCTACCAGGCCGCGAATATGCGTAGCAGAAATCGCCAAAGGCGTCTGCGACAGGCAAAAAATATGTCCAGCACTGACGTTAGCCAGTCGCTGCGGGTCATCCACGCTACGGGCAGCCAGCAGATCCTTTAGTACTTCGGGCACGTCCATATCGTAATCCGGACGCTGCAGCACCACTATATGGGCCAGGCCCAACAATTCCTGCCAGCGATGCCAGCTCGGTAGCCCGCAAAAGGCATCCCAACCCAACACCATAAACAAGGCCACCTCACTGCCCAGCTCAGCGCGCAAGGACTCCAGTGTGTCCAGCGTGTAGGACGGCTTTTCACGGCATAGCTCGCGGTCATCAACCTGCAAATCGCCGCCCTTGCCTACCGCCAGCTGCACCATGGCCAAACGTTGATCCGCGCTTGCGCCGGGCACCTCACGATGCGGCGGCCGCGCGCTGGGAATTAGCCTCAGCTCATCAAGTTGCAGCCGCTCGCGCACCTCTATAGCACTGCGCAAATGACCAAAGTGCACCGGATCAAAAGTGCCACCCAACAGGCCGATACGCTTCCTCATCCGCGTATCACTGACGAATATGGCCGTCGCCGAATACCACGTACTTCTCGCTGGTCAAACCATCCAGGCCTACCGGACCACGGGCGTGAATCTTGTCCGTAGAGATACCGATTTCAGCGCCCAGGCCATACTCAAAACCATCAGCAAAGCGCGTCGATGCGTTAATCATCACCGAACTGGAATCAACTTCGGCCAGGAAGCGACGAGCACGGGAAAAGTCTTCAGAGACCATGGCATCGGTGTGCTGTGAGCTATAGGTATTAATATGCTCAATAGCCGCATCCATATCAGCAACTACTTTGACCGATAGAATCGGCGCCAGATATTCGGTGGACCAGTCCTCTTCGGTAGCAGCAACAGCCTGCGGCAACAGCTCACAGCTCAGCGGGCAGCCGCGCAGCTCTACTCCCTTGGCCGCATAGATAGCAGCAACCCGAGGCAGGAACTCTGCCGCCACGGCCTGATGTACCAATAGTGTTTCCATTGCATTGCATACGCCGTAACGATGGGTCTTGGCATTGATAGCAATGGCTTCAGCCTTATCCAGATCAGCGCGATCGTCGACATAAACGTGACAAATGCCATCCAGGTGTTTGATCACTGGCACGCGGGCATCTTTACTGATCCGCTCGATCAGCCCCTTGCCGCCACGCGGCACAATCACGTCAACATAGTCCGGCATGGTAATCAGTGCGCCCACCGCCGCGCGGTCGGTGGTCTCCACCACCTGCACAACTTCATCAGGCAAGCCGACCGCTGCCAGTCCAGTGCGCAGGCACTCGGCAATGGCACGATTGGAGTGAATCGACTCTGAACCGCCGCGTAAAATACAGGCATTACCCGATTTCAGGCACAAACTGGCCGCTTCTACGGTCACATTGGGACGGGACTCGTAAATAATCCCGATCACCCCCAGCGGCACACGCATCTTGCCCACTTGGATACCGGAAGGGAGGAACTTCATATCACGGATAACACCTACCGGATCTGGCAGTGCCGCAACCTGGCGCAAGCCTTCGATCATCGTCTGCAGGCGAGCTGGCGTCAGCGCCAGCCGGTCCAGCATGGCGTCATCAAGACCGCTATCGCGCCCGGCCTGCAAATCCAGTTCGTTGGCTGCGACCAACCTGTCGCTGGCAGCATCGATCGCATCGACTGTTGCCAGCAAAGCCGCGTTTTTGACCGCTGTCGTCGCGCGAGCAATGACCCGCGATGCGCGTCTGGCGTTCTGCCCCAGCTCGGTCATGTAAACGACCACCTGTTCCGCACTCATGCTGTTACCCATTACCTGTCTGCGCAAATGCGGCATTATAGCTGGGTCACCGGGCACTTGACAGGGCCGCCCTACCGAATCCTGCAGCGTCAGGCTAATTCAACCTGCAATACCCGAGCTGCTAGAATAACCGCCATGCCAAACACCCCCTTGCCACCCGCTCCTGAATACCCGCTGCCCGCGTCCTTCTTTCAGCAAGATGCCCGCAGCCTGGCCGTTGACTTGCTAGGCAAGGTAATCCGCAGGCAAATGGACGGGCGGTGGCTGTCCGCGCGCATCATTGAAACCGAGGCGTATCTGATAGCAGAAAAAGGCAGCCATGCCTCGCTCGGCTATACCGACGCCAGACGCGCTCTTTTTATGGAGGGTGGCACGATTTACATGTATTACGCGCGGGGTGGCGACTCCATGAACTGCAGCGCCGAAGGCGCCGGCAATGGCGTATTGATCAAATCAGCCTACCCGGTTGTTGATTCTATCAGCGACGCTAAAAGCCTGGAGCTGATGCAGCAGCTCAACCCTAACCGCGACGGCACTCAACGAACGCAGCAACGCCTTTGCGCCGGGCAGACTTTACTGTGTCGAGCTTTAGGAATTAAAGTGCCCGACTGGAACGCCAAGCCATTTTGCCCAAACCAGCTGTTCATCGCGGACGATGCGTATCGGCCCTCAACAGTCGTACAAGCAGCAAGACTGGGCATACCCAGCGGCCGCGACGAAGCCCTACCCTACCGCTTTGTCGATGCTGACTTTGCCGCTTACTGCACACGCAACCCGCGGGGAAGAACACGCCAACCTGAGCGCGACTACCGTTTACTGAGCCTGCAACAGGCAAAGCTAAACGCGGTCTCTGGAGATACCCTTGCTGGTTGAACTAACAAGCTGGCTGGCCGAGCATCAGCAATGGCTGGGGCTGGCTATTTTTCTGATTTCTTTTACCGAATCACTGGCGGTCGCGGGCCTGGTGGTGCCAGGCGTGTTTTTACTCTTCGCCGTCTCAGCGCTAGCCGCCGGCGGCGGCATGTCACTGACGATTGCTGTCATGTGGGCCTTCAGTGGTGCCGTACTGGGTGACTTGATCAGCTTCTTTCTTGGCCGTTACTTCCATCAGAGTATTCGCGGTTTTGGTCCTTTCGTGCGCAATCCCCAGTGGATCGACGGTGGCGAGCGCTTCTTCCGGCGCTATGGCTGGCTTAGCGTGGTACTGGGTCGCTTCATCGGCCCCATACGCCCGATCATTCCCATGATCGCCGGGATGTTCGACATGCCGGTCTGGCGCTTTATCGCAATTAATCTGACATCCGCTCTTATCTGGGCACCGGCTTATCTGATTCCAGGCTACACCACCGGCCGCGCAGCTCAGTGGGCTGTGCCACCGTTTTTCTGGAGCCAGGCACTTAGCCTGCTGATCGGTGCAGCCATCCTGATCAGTTGCTGCCTCTACGTACTCAAGCTGCAAAAACGCTGGAGCTGTTTGGTTGCAGCGGCCTGCTGCCTGCTCTCACTGCTAACCTTGGGTATGAATCAGCGCGCACTGGCGATCTTTGACAGCACGCTGGTCAGCAGTGCTGACCACCTGCGACTGCCGGGCGACAATCACACGCTGATATTGACCCCACAGGTTCTGCTGGTCGTCGTGCCGATTATCGCCTTGCTATTGCTGGCCCGGCGATGGAATCACGCCGCCATGCAGGCCTGCTCATTGGCATTGGCACTATCAATGTCCTGGCTGATAAACCTCACCGGCGGGGCCAGCATCAATGCCCTACTGACCGCCATACTCTGCGCTCTGGTGGTGAATTGTAGCCGTAATCAGCGTTTTTGGGTGCGCAGCGCCTGGTTGCTCTACCTGCTGCCGCTGGTGCTACTGATTGCCAGCAATGTGCTGGAGCACCAACAGTTTCTGCCACTCGACATGCTGCGCAGCCTACTCGTAGGAATCAGCGCCAGCTTGCTAGCCTGCTGGCTGGTGGAGCGCGTCAGCCCGATGACACGACTGGTGCCAATTCAGCGCTGGCTGATCGCCAGTTGGCCTTTTATCGCCGCCGCCTGGGTTCTCTGGTAACCGCGCGCACTCAATCCGGCTAAGCCTGCAGCACCTCGAGCCATTCACTGATCTGTTCGAGGCGCTCTTGCGGATAGTCCACCGCCAGCAGGTGCGTTTTCTGGTCCAGACTGAAAGGCAGCAAGTAGGCCAATTGATAGGCCAGCGCTTGCAGGCTACTACCAATCGGTGGCAACCCAAGATCCGTCGCCACAGGATGCTCCAGTAGCGTGGCATGCAGACTCTCCAGCTCTTCGTGCGCGTGACTCAGCGGCTGATCTGCTGCCTCTTCACGCCAGTCCACCTGGGCCTGAACCAGACCATCAGCAGCTACTTCGACCTGGCTAACCTGCGCCCGCCGACCGCCCACTACACGTATACCCAACAGACCGTTATCACGCTGCTGAAAATCCACTATCTGCGCCTCACACCCCAAAGCACTGAAGCGCAGGTCACCCGTCCCCGACTCAGGGCCTTTCTCCAGGGCAACCACAACAAACCCTTCGCCAGCCTTAAAGCAGCGACTGACCATATCCAGATAGCGCGCCTCGAACAATTGCAGGTCGAGAGTACAACCAGGCAATAACACGGTTTTTAACGGGAACAATGCAGTTTTATCGCTCATGCAATCCTCTTGTCATCTTGCCTATACGGGCATAGCCTGCCGAAGGAAGGTCGAATCATTCAGCAAACCAATATAAGGCCGCAGTAGATTGACCCCTACCCCGGGGCTTGCAACCATTCACCCGGAAACGCTCGAAACCGCAGATTAGCATTGCAGCGGGCAGGTACGCACACCCCACGTGGGCCACAATAAGAGTCACGGAGAACGCCATGACAGCAATACCAGTTAGCGAACTTACTTCATTGATCGGCAAGGACATGGGTCATTCGGAATGGCTGCAAATCGATCAGGAGCGGGTAAACCAGTTTGCCGAATGCACCGGCGACCATCAGTTCATCCACATCGATGAAGAAAAGGCCAAACAAACCCCGTTTGGCGGCACCATCGCCCACGGCTTTCTGTCTCTATCATTGTTGCCAGCCCTGTCAGCAGGCCTGATGCCTCGTCCCGAGGGTCTAAAAATGGCCGTCAACTACGGGATGGATAGCCTGCGTTTTATCCAGCCAGTACGTGTTGGCTCGCGCGTTCGCCTGCACACGACCATTATCGATGTCACCGAGAAGAATCCAGGGCAGTGGCTGATGAAAGCACGCAACACACTGGAGATTGAAGGCGTGGACAAGCCCGCCTTCATTTCTGAAGGGTTGTCGCTGTATTTCGTCTAACCCCCGCCATTGTGGCCGGACCGCCTATCTAGCGAAGCGGCTCCGGCCCACATTCAAAGCTTGAAGCTAACCGTCACCATGGCGGCAGCCGCACCAAGCAACACCACGTCACTCGAAACTCGGCCATAAGTAGCCTCCAGGGAAGGGATAATCACCGGCGCAACACCAAAACGGTTGAGTGGAATCTTGTCTCTGTACTCGCCCTTGTAACCTTCCAGCAGTCCGCCCGTCAGTTTCAGGTGAAATGCTGACTGCCCTAGTGCGAAACGCTTACCGTAATAAACATAGTTGGCGCGCTCACCAAAAGAGTGTTTAAAGGTTGCCGCTCCCCACAAAGTGGCGTCAGGCAGATGTCGCTCCAAGCCGATCAACTGCTGATGGTTATTATGGTCCGGATCGGGCGAATAATGCACCGTGTAAACACTAGTTTGCACGCTCCAGAAAGCGTCCTGCACATCCCGGCTATCCGCCGCCCATGTCGTCAGTGGCAACCCTGCCGCCAAAAGAACAACGACACCATTTAGCGCAATCTTTAGCTCGCTCACATTGCATCCCGCATCATTCACCCCACCGAGCAAGCAACTGCTGGGGGATATCCAGTTGATTGAGAATGCGCGCAACCACGAAATCGACCAAATCAGCCACCGAAGCCGGGTTATGGTAGAAGCCCGGACTGGCCGGAAGAATGACCGCACCCATCTGGCTAAGCTTGAGCATGTGCTCAAGGTGAATAGTTGAGAACGGCGCTTCACGCGGCACCAGAATCAACTTACGCCGCTCTTTCAAAGCCACGTCTGCCGCGCGTTCGATCAGATTATTGCTCGCGCCGGTCGCGATCGCCGACAACGACCCGGTGGAACAAGGGCATACCACCATGGCGCTCGGCGCGCCCGACCCAGAGGCAACCGGAGCCATCCAGTCCTGCTTGCCATATACCCTGATCTGTCCCGGCTTGGCGGCAAAGCGCTCAACTAAGAAAGCTTGCAGAGCCTGTGGCTTGGCGGGCAACTGCCACTCTGTCTCGGTAGCCAAAACCAGTTGCGCGGCCTGCGATATAAGAAACGAAACCTCCACACCTGCTTGTACCAGGCACTCCAGTAATCGCATTGCGTACTGAGCACCAGAAGCGCCCGTCACCGCCAGCGTTACCCGCTCAACCATGACGAACCTCCAGGGCTTGTACCAGTTTCTGATGAATACCACCAAAGCCGCCATTACTCATGATGACGATGCGTGTCTGCGGCGTAGCGCTATCGACTACCTGCTGCAGGATGGCATCCAGATCGGTCATCACCTGCGCCGGCACCGGACTAGCCTGCACCACCGGCTCGAGCGACCAATCCAGGCCAGCAGGCTGATACCAGATCACCTCGCTGGCATCACTTACGCTAGCGGGTAGCGCCTGCATGTGACTGCCCAGGCGCATGGTATTGGAGCGCGGCTCGATAATCGCGATCAGGCGCTGATCACCGATCTGCGCCCGCAAGCCAGCGAGGGTCGTCGCGATGGCCGTAGGATGATGCGCGAAGTCATCGTAAACGGTGATTTCGTTGATTTCCGCCAGTTTTTCCATGCGTCGCTTGGCGTTACGGAAACCGGCCAGTGATGCAATACCCTGCGCTGGCGTAACGCCTACGTGCCGCGCGGCCGCCAGTGCAGAGAGCGCGTTGGCTACACTGTGTTGGCCGGTTTGCTGCCATTCGGCGACGCCCTGCAGCTCGCCGTCCAACCAAACCTCAAACTGCGAGCCATCCGCTTTTAATAACTTCGCCTGCCAATTGCCGTCATCGCCGGTTGTTTGGCACGGTGTCCAACAACCCATTGCAATCACTCGATCCAGCGCCGCCACCCCTTGCGGGCGAATAATCAGCCCGCAAGCCGGTACCGTTCTGACCAGATGATGGAACTGGCGCTCAATCGCTGCCAAATCAGGAAAGATATCCGCATGATCGAACTCAAGATTATTCAGGATCGCGGTACGCGGGCGGTAATGGACGAACTTGGAGCGCTTATCAAAGAAGGCGCTGTCATATTCATCAGCCTCCACCACGAAAAACGGCGTATCGCCCAGCCGTGCCGAGAGACCAAAATTTTGCGGCACTCCCCCAATCAGAAAGCCTGGCGCCATGCCCGCATCTTCCAGCAACCAGGCCAGCAAGCTCGAAGTAGACGTCTTGCCATGAGTGCCGGCGACCGCCAATACCCAGCGCTCCTGCAGCACATAACGCGCCAGCCACTCAGGCCCCGAGACGTAGGGCATACCTTTATCCAGCATGTACTCGACTGCCGGATTACCCCGACTCATGGCATTACCGACAATCACCAGGTCTGGCGCCGGCTGCAGGTGGGCAGGATCATAACCTTCCTGCAAGGCAATACCCTGCGCCTCCAACTGGGTACTCATCGGCGGATACACATTGGCATCCGAGCCACTCACCTGATGCCCCAGCTCGCGCGCCAGCAGCGCCAGCGAGCCCATAAACGTACCGCAAATACCCAGAATGTGCAGATGCATTGATTAGGCCTTGTACCCTTTTGATCGATCGACAACCCGCAACACAGACAGTCGCAGGGCCGAGAAAGTTGCGCCTTTGAGCGCCACACTGTTTATTGGCCGATACTATCACGACCGGCCAAGTGGCAGGGGTTACAGCCTGATTGTCATGCAACCGGGACGGCTTTGGGCTATCATTCGCCCATCTGTCCGCACCGCTTTACGCAGTTACTACGCCGCGCCCAGAGGCGCGTCGAAGCAACGGACCTGCGGCAAACATCTTTTTAGTCTCTACACATGGAGTACGCATGACCGTCAAGAACGCTTTTTATGCCCAGTCGGGCGGTGTTACCGCTGTTATCAATGCATCTGCCGCTGGCGTGATCGAAACAGCCCGCCAACACCCCGACCAGATTGGCACGGTCTACGCCGGTCGCAATGGCATCATCGGCGCCTTGACCGAAGAGCTCATTGATACCAGCCTGGAGTCAGTAGACGATATCGCCGCCCTGCGTCACACCCCGTCTGGCGCCTTTGGCTCTTGCCGTTACAAACTGAAAAGCCTGGAAGCCAATCGTGCCGAGTACGAACGTCTGATCGAGGTATTCAAAGCCCACAATATCGGCTACTTCTTTTATAACGGCGGTGGCGACTCAGCCGACACTTGCCTCAAAGTTTCCCAGTTAGCGGAAACCTTGGGCTACCCAATACAGGCCATCCACGTACCCAAGACCGTCGACAACGATCTGCCAATTACCGACTGCTGCCCCGGTTTTGGCTCCGTTGCCAAGTACGTAGCCACCTCTATTCGCGAAGCAGGCTTTGACGTTGCGTCAATGGCCGCCACCTCGACCAAGGTGTTCATCCTTGAAGTCATGGGCCGCCATGCCGGCTGGATTACCGCCGCCTGCGGCCTGGCTAATGAAGGCGAAGGTCAGCCGCCACACATTTTGCTGTTCCCGGAAATCGAATTCGACCAGACCGCGTTTCTTGCTCGCGTCGACGAGTGCGTAAAAAATCACGGCTACTGCGTTATCGGCGTATCTGAAGGTATCAAGAATAGTGCTGGCAAGTTCCTCTCCGAGTCCGGCCTGACCGATGCTTTCGGTCATGCTCAATTGGGCGGCGTAGCCCCCACCATCGCCAAACTGGTACAAGAAGAACTGGGCTATAAATATCACTGGGCGGTAGCAGACTACTTGCAGCGCTCAGCACGCCATATCGCTTCCAAGGTAGATGTGGACCAGGCTTACGCATTGGGTCAGGCCGCAGTGAAGATCGCGCTGGAAGGCAAAAATTCGATCATGCCGGCGATTCGACGCTTGCAGGACGCGCCTTACGAATGGGATATCATCGAAGCACCACTGAAAGATGTGGCCAACGTCGAGAAATTCATGCCCCGGGACTTCATCACCGAAGACGGCTTCCATATTACCCAGGCCTGCCGCGACTATCTCTCACCATTAATTCAGGGTGAAGACTTCCCGCCATTCAAAAACGGTATGCCGCATTACGTTACGCTCAAGCGCCAAACGGTCGCTAAAAAGCTGCCCCCCTTCACGGTTTAACGTCTTTGCGTAAAAAACCGCCGCAACCCGCTTTGGGTGCGGCGGTTTTTTTTGGGTGCCTGATTGCAGATTGTCTCATGCTGATGCAGGATGAAGTGATCGACCAAAGAAAACCTCATAGCCATTTAATGACCAATTGTGGGTAACCGTATGCGCATAATTCAGGCAGATGTAGACCGCCTAGATGAAATAACGCCCCTGTTCATCAAGTACCGCGAATATTACGGGCAACTGCCCAAGCCCGAGGCCTCACGCCGTTTTTTAGAAGCCAGGTTGATACACGAGCAGGCGATCATCCTGATAGCAGAAGACGAAGACACCGGCAAAGCCATGGGATTCTGCCAGTTCATTCCCAGCTTCTCGGCGCTGACGCTCTCGGCAGCCTGGGTCCTCAAAGGCATCTATGTCACCGAAGAGGCGCGCCGGCAGCTGGTTGCTGACCGACTGATCAACCATGCCAAGGAATTGGCCAAAGCGGCGGGCGTTGATCGCATGACGGTCATGACCGGCGAAGATAATATGGCGGCGCAAAGTCTGTATCGCTCCCTCGGCTTTAGTAATGATCACGACTTCATGTATTTCGCGCTCAAACTCAGCTGAGAACCGTCGGCCGGAAGCAATCATGGCCGGCCGATGTCTCGCGCGAGCATTTGCTCGTCTAAGACCAAGGTACACTGGGTTTTGCTTGGTATCGTCGGCCTAAGCGCCTATAATGCCGGCCAGTTTTCAACTATGGCCGAATCAGGTAAACCATGAGCTACGACCAGATCCCCGCAGGCAAAGACATTCCCAACGACATTTACGTCGCCATTGAAATTCCAGCCAATCACGCGCCGATCAAATATGAGATCGACAAGGACAGCAGCACGCTGTTCGTTGACCGTTTCATGGCGACGCCGATGTTTTACCCGGCGAACTATGGCTACATCCCCAATACTCTGGCCGACGACGGCGACCCGCTCGACGTGCTAGTGGTTACTCCGCATCCCGTTGCGCCAGGCGCTGTCATTCGCGCGCGCCCGGTTGGCGTGCTGCACATGACCGATGATGGTGGTGGCGATGCCAAGGTAATCGCGGTACCTCACGACAAACTGAGCACTCAGTACCGTGATATTAAAGAATACACTGATCTGCCTGAGCTGCTGATCCAACAGATCAAGCACTTCTTTGAACACTACAAAGATCTGGAAGCAGGCAAGTGGGTCAAGATTGACCGCTGGGGCAACGCCGACGAAGCCCGTGCGGAAATTGTTAAGGCTGTAAACGCTTACCAAAAATAAGCGTTTCGCCCTGTTAAAAAGCCGGCCACAAGCTGGCTTTTTTTATGCCCGTGCATCAGCCTTGTATCCCCTCTGCCCGGATTACCTGCATGACCGACCGTTACTTCGATCAGATTGGCGCTCACTTTGCGCGCAAAATCTACGCCAGCCCCAAAGGCGCTATTCGCCTTGCGGTGCTGACCCGCGACCTTGAGCAATGGATGCAGGGGCTGAGCTGCAATGACCGGCCGCTGCGCATCCTGGATGTAGGCGCGGGCCTGGGCCATGTCAGCGAGTGGTTGCTGGTGCGCGGACATCACCTAACGGTCAGTGAGCCCTCACAGGAAATGCTCGAGGCTACCCGCGAAAGGCTCGAGTCGATAACAGCCGCGTCCAATGTTACTTATCTGCAATTGCCACTGCAGGCACTACCGCAACGTTCAGAGCAGTACGACTTGGTAATCTGCCATGCGGTACTGGAATGGTTAGCCGACCCCGCCGCCGCTCTGCAGCTGCTTTCGCAGCTAGTCGCACCATCAGGCGCTATTTCACTGGCTTTCTACAACCGTGACGCGCTGGCCTACAAGAACCTGATCAAGGGCCAATTCCATAAGTTAAGGGCCAACCAGCTGGCTGGGCAGGGGAAGCGCAGCCTGACCCCGCAGCAACCACTCGACCCGCGTGAAATGGCCCTCTGGAGTTCGGCGGCACAGCTAACGATTAAGAATAGTAGCGGTGTACGTGTTTTCTATGACTATATGCCCGAGCCATTCAAGAGCCAGTCCAGTCTCGAAGACCTGATAGATCAGGAGCTGCATTACAGCCAACACCCGGCCTATAGTCACCTTGGCCGCTATCTGCATTGGTGGCTAAAACCAGCACCCCATTAGCCGTTCTCCACACGGTTGCGCCCATTACCTTTAGCAGCATAGAGTGCCGCGTCAGCGCGCTCGACCAGGTCGTCAATATCATCCGCAAGCGGATCGCTACCAATCGCTGTTCCCAGGCTGATGGTGACCGCAAGACGCTGCCCGTCCACGACAAACTCACTGTCGCAAAAAGCCTTCCGAACGCGCTCAGCAATGGCAACCAGTTCCGTTTGACTCTCGACCAGCGCCAATACCCCAAGCTCCTCACCACCCAGGCGAAATGCAACGTCGTCGGGCCTTATCGCCGCAGTCAAGCGCTGCCCCGCCTGCACTAAAACGTCATCGCCGATACCATGGCCATGCTCATCGTTTATCCGCTTGAAAAAATCCAGGTCGCCGTAAATAAAGCCCACCTGCAAAGAGTCACGAACAGCCCGTCGGTGCCATGAAGGCGAAATCTGCTGCAGCGCCTGACGATTCCACAGCTGTGTCAGGGGATCAATCAAGGCTCGTCTTTCCGCATGACCCAAAGCCTCCAGCAATCCCTGCTTTTCGAACCTGAGCTGATGTGCGGCAAAAAGCCCCTCTATCAGCTTCGCAAAGTCTTTCATTAGCGGCATCTGCTCATCCGTCAGCGTATGCGGCTGGGGGTCATTCAGGCAAAAGGTGCCAATACGACTACCATCCGGCGCATGCAAGGGCATACCGGCATAGAAACGCACTTCAGGCGGTCCGACGACCATCGGGTTGTCGGCAAAGCGAACATCCTGCAGCGCATCGTTAACCACCATGAGCTCATCGCTGAGGATAACGTGCCCGCAAAAAGAGGTAGACCTGGGACCTTCCAGAGAAAGAATACCGATACGAGACTTGTACCATTGCCGTTCAGAGTCTATCAGGCTGACCAACACGCTCCTTACCCCAAACGCACTTTTGGCAATACGCAACAAGGCGTCCACATAAGGATCCGGCGGCGTGTCCAGCAAGAAGAGTTCGTGCAGCGCGGCCAGCCGCGACACTTCATCAGCAGGTAGATCAGGCTCAATCATCAATAGCTCCTCTAGTACCCATAGCATAGCCTCTCATCAGCCAATCACCGCTGTGAGTATCAGACTATCCAGCGATCGCGCCGCCACAGATAAACAAACCAGCCCCCCAGCAGTATCGAACGCAGCCACATGAAACAGAAAAAGCCTAGCCATACGCCATGGTTGCCCAGTCCTTGAAGACTCCAGGCCAATGGCAGGTAAAGCAGCAGCGCTGCCAGCATAGCGTTACGCATGGCGCGTGCACGAGAAGCGCCGATAAACAAGCCATCCAACAAATAGCTCCACACAGCTGCTAGCGGCATAACCGCCATCCAAGGGAGGTATATCGACGCCTGGCGCCTGACGTCAGGCAAATCGGTAAGCAAGCTGATGATAGCCTGACCAAACAGTAGAAACAGCAGCACAAAAATGCAACTGAGCACCAACGACCATAACGTCGCCACCACCAACACCTTGCGCAGTGCTTGTGGATCTCGCCGACCAAGCGCATGTCCACCCAAGGCTTCCAGCGCGTGAGCCAATCCATCAAGGCCATGCGAGGTCAGCAAAAGAAAATTAAGCAGCACCGCGTTGGCGGCAACCATTTCGTCACCCAACCGCGCGCCCTGTACAACTAACAGATAGAAAACCGACTCCAGCGCCAAGGTGCGAATGAGAATATCGCGATTTACGCGAATCAACGGCGCAGCACCTTGTAAACGCAGCGCCTGCAGCCAGGCAAACCGGCCCGGGTAACGCAACAGGACTGGACGCAACAGAAAAAGCCCCAGCAGCAGGCCGAGATAGTCGCTAAACACCGTAGCCCAAGCCGCGCCGGCCACACCCCATTGCAAGACGACTACCAGCAGCAGATCCAGCAGCACGTTACTCAGGTTGACCGCAAGCAGAAGTAAAAACGGGAAGCGACTATTCTGAGCGCCAATAAACCAGCCAATCAAAACAAAGTTGGCCAGAGCAGCGGGTAGACTGTAAAGCCGGATGCCGACGTAAAGCCGCGCTTGATCGAGCAGCGCCTGGCTGCTATCCAGAAAATACAGCCCCATATCAATCAATGGCTGTTGCAACAGCCAAACAGCCAGAGAGATCAGCCCCCCCAACCAGAGCGGCTGAAGCAGCACGCGGCGCAGCGTCGTGCCATCTTCCGCACCACAGGCCTGCGCGGCGAAGCCGGTAGTGCCCATACGAAGAAAGCCGGCAGCCCACAGAACGAACGTAAAAAGAGTACTACCAACGGCCACACCGCCAAGAAAGTGGGCACCGTCAAGGTGGCCGACAACCGCCGTATCAACCAGGCCAACCAGGGGCACGCTGATATTGGACAGTATCATCGGCAGCGCGATAGCCCAGACCCGTTTGTGGGTAGGCATATCGCGCCATAGCGTCAATAGGGTACCGCGCTGCACCACGCGCTAGCCACCGGCTCGCTTAACCCTGAACCCCTCGAGCGTCAGTAACTCAACCAGTAACTCGGCCTTGTCTCCCTGAATTTCGATCACACCATCCTTGACCGAACCACCACAGCCACAGCGATTCTTTAGCTTCTTTGCCAGTGTTTTCAGCTCATCAGAATCGAGCAGCACACCCGACACACTGGTAACGGTCTTACCACCACGCCCCTTGGTCTCGCGCCGCACACGCACAACACCATCGCCCTCCGGCACGGCCGGCTCGGCGCAACGGCACTCAGCCTGGGGCTGGCTGCAATCCGGGCACATACGTCCGGTCTCGGTTGAGTAGACCAGGCCACCCAAGGCCTGCAGGCCATTCTTTTTCATCATGCTATTCCACAGAAATTTGTTTCAGCAACCGCTGCAGGGCATCCAGCGAGTCTGGCGCATACTGTTCGCCGTCACGCTGCCATTGACTATGCGGATCTATCCAGCGCACATCCTGCACTTCTTCAGGCTGCAAAACCAAAGGACCGTCCCAGCAACAGCTGAACACACCCGCCCAAAGCCGGCTGTCGGAGGATTCGAAATAAAAGCGCAGGTGCTCGGTCAACTCGACACCAAACACGCCCAATTCTTCAGCCAACTCCCGTTCAGCGCCTTGCGCATAACTCTCACCCGCTGCCACCACACCACCTGCCGCCACATCCCAGAAACCCGGATACAAACGCTTGTGGTTGGTACGTTGATGCAGGCAGAGCTGGCCGCTGGAATTGAATACAAAAATAAAGGTGCAGCGGGTAATTAGCCCGCGCACCTGCGCGTCACCACGACTCACTGCACCTAGCGGCCGGTCGTTCTCGTCAACATAGGTTACGAGCTCCGCCGCAGATGCCGCGAGATAAGCCTCTATTGCCGATTTATTCACTGACTAGCCCTGTTCAAGCAACCGACGCAGGTCGATCATCGCTGCGTTTGCGCGTGACAAGTAATTAGCCATTACCAGTGAATGGTTTGCCAGTACACCGAAGCCGCCACCGTTCAGCACCATCGGACTCCACAGCGTCTCCTGAGTTGCTTCCAGATCACGAATAATCTGTTGCAGGCTGATCAACGCATTCTTTTTCGCCAGCACGTCGTGAAAATCATGCTCGACCGCACGCAGCAAATAGACCAGCGCCCATGAGGTACCGCGCGCCTCATAGAACACATCGTCGATTTCCAACCAAGGTGTGGTGTTGCCCAACTTACCGCCTTCGATCAAAGGTGCACGTCCGACACTGGCGGACAGCCGCTGTGACAATGACCCCAGCCGAGTGCTGACATCACCCACCCAGCTAGCCAAGTTGTCGGCACGGGCGTAAAACTGAGCATCGCCCTGGTGCAGACGGGTGATATAGCTTTCCAGCTCCTTCATGCCCTTGCGGTATTCGCTCTCGCTGGAGGGAAACATCCAGCGGTTGTTATTGGTGCTGAACAGAGGCTCTGCCTTGGCCAGATTGGCATCCTCAGTCGACTGCGACTGCGAGCGCGCCATATCTCGGCGCAGCGCACGACTCATATCACGCACCTGAACCAGCACCCCAAACTCCCAGCTCGGCATATTGTCGAGCCACAGTCCGGGTGGAAAACGATCATTACTGAGATAGCCGCCGGGTTTATTCAACAATTCAACCATGAGCGAGTCCAGCGTGCGCGCAGTGTACTCCCCGGTCACCATCTGGTTTTGCTCGGGACTGGCAACCAAGGGGCCGAGATCAGGTTCACGACTCCAATACCAACCTACCACCAGGCATATCAGCAGATATACCAGCAGGACCACCAAAACGATCTTACCGACCATCGAACCGGTCATGCTGCTATCGCCACTCAGCTCCGTGCGCTTTCCGAATCTCATGTCTGCACTCCTGTTTCAAATCTGCACCCAGCATATCACGGGCGGATGCGGGCGAGGCCAGTACGACCGCCGAACAAGCAAGGCATATAGCCATCATTCATCAATCTGCAACACAAATGACATTATGCTCGCAGGCTCGCCCATCCCCATTCCAGCATCAGCGGGTCTGCCATGCGCCTAAAAACACTCACCTTTCTTAACACCGGCTTGCTAGTCGCTGTAGGTATAGCCCTAGGCGCAAGCCTCTGGTGGTCACAAAACGCGCTGAAAGCACCCTACGGGCTGATGGACACCTACTTGAATATAGTCGCTCAAGTACAAAGCCTGCAGCGCGACACCGAAGCTTACCGCCGCAGCGGTGATGCATTACGTCATCAGCAGGCGCAAAACACCGCGACCGAACTGGCAAACAGCCTCCTGCAGTTGCCTGCCCGCATCCGCCAGCCACTGGAACAACCGCTTGCTGATTTCACCGTATTTGTCGGTGGCGACCTGCTCGCCGTGGGCAAGCTGGCCGGCGACCCGCAAGCCTTGCTGGTGCAGGCCGAACGGGAAATACTGGGCGAACTGCACAACCTGACCCTTTACGCCAATGCTAGCGCGCTGGAAAACAACCGACAGGCGCTGAACTACATCAGAATACTGGATAATCTGCAGCACGACCTGCTGCGCATCAGCCTGGCTCGCGCACGCCTGTTCAGTCAGGACGACCCATCGCTGCTTGAGAACCTGAAGCGCCTGATAGCCGGAGCACAGAAAGAGGTGCAAGAGCTTCAGACCTTGCCACTGCTGGGCGTCGTTAGCGAAAGCGATGACAACCAAGACCCCTTCGCCTCCATGCTGGGCATAGACAGTAGCGTCAAAAGCACCCAGAGCGACCCCGGAGAAGACTACAAAAGGGCGTTGACCTCCCTGCTGGCACGATATCCCACTGAGCTTGAGCGCACCGGCGAGTTGATTGCACAGCGCGCCAGACTACAGGACATAACCCGCCAGCAAATCACCAGGCTGCAGGAGGGCGCCGACCTTATCCGTCCAGCGCTGACGGCCGAACGCGACAGCATTACTCATCAGATACGTAATGTGCAGCTTGCCATCATCGCTCTTATTATTGTCATTGCACTCATCATCGACCACATCCAGCGCTCTGTCGCTCGCGCCATAAACCATTTCGCACCAGCGCTGACCACCTTCGCCAGCGGCGACTTGCGCGAACCGGTACAAACCCAGAGCAAAACCAGCGAACTGGTGCAGCTGGAGCTCTCGGCCAACCAACTACGCAGCTATCTGATCAACTTGGTCACCACGATCAATCAGCAGGCTGAGGCGTTGAGCGGTACCAGCTTGCATTTGCAGCAGCTCTCTGCCGCAACCCATGACCGCGCGGCTCAGCAACAACGGGACACTCAGGAGATAACGCAGGATATTGGCAGCATGGAGGACGCTGTGCGCTTGGTAGCGACTAGCGCTGCAGAGAGTGCCGAGCTGGCCCGCTCCGCCAACCAGGAGGTGCATGATGGCCAAGAAGTTATTGGCGGCACCATCGTACAAATGCAGCAGCTGGTCGGTGACGTGGAAGCCACTGCGAGTACGATTGACCGTATGGTCAGCGAATCCGAGACCATAGGCAGCGTGCTGCAGGTCATTCAGGGAATCGCAGAGCAAACCAATCTATTGGCGCTGAATGCTGCCATTGAGGCCGCGCGTGCCGGTGACGCGGGCCGTGGCTTTGCCGTGGTTGCCGACGAGGTCAGGCAACTGGCCAGACGCACAGCCGGCTCCACCCAGGAAATCCAACAATTGATTGAGAGCCTGCAAAACGTCGCCCGGCAATCAGCCAGGCAAATGACCGCGCAGGTACAACACGCCCAACATACTGCCCAACAGGGCCAGCGTGCAGAAGCCGCCCTGAATAACATCGTGCGCGTAATACTGCGCATCAGCGAACTAGCCGAGCACATCGCAAACCACACTGATACCCAGTCAGACCAGGTGCGCACCATCCGTGAAAACAGCCAGCAAATTCGCCAGCTAACCGAGCAAAACCTGAGCATGGTGGGCGAGACCCAAAAGCACACTCAGCAGATCGGCCTGCGCAGTGATGCCCTGGTATCTGCCGTATCCGGGTTTAAAATCTGAGCGCTGAAGGATTCAGCAACGAATCCTTCAGCACGCGCGGCGACCCGCCCTTTCCCCCGGACCAACCAGCCATTATGATGGCTGTCCCTTATTTGGCCGGGTGCACGATGCGACTGTTCCGTTTTTTCATCCTGCTGTGTCTGCTAGTAGCGGGCAACGCGCAGGCAGCGTTCCCGAACACATCCAGCAACGCCTCTGGCTCGCTGACCAGCTCCTTTCAAGGCAGCAGCAACCAGGCCGACTTCCTGCCGGTACATGAAGCCTTTCGACCCGGTTTGCTGGATGCCAACAACCAGCAGATTCGCGTCATATTCGATATAGCCCCCGGCTACTACCTCTATCGCCACCGTCTGCATTTTACCCTGCACGGCGCGGAGCTGACGCCCCAGCTACCCGAGGGAAAGCACAAAACTGACGAGTTCTTTGGCGACGTAGAGGTGTATTACAACCAGCTTGAGGTAGTGCTCGACGTCAGTGCGCTGGCAGCAGGCGCCAATCAACTCACTGTGGGCTTTCAGGGCTGCGCAGACGCCGGACTCTGCTACCCACCCGAAGTCGTTACCCTGGAGCTGCCGGACTCTGGCGCCGCCAGTACCTCTGACTCAAGGGTGACAACAATCGGCTTTAGCCAACTCCTGGACCAGGAATCCGGCGGACTGGCCTTGCTGCTGTTTTTTGTCGCGGGTCTGGGGCTGACATTCACTCCCTGCGTACTACCCATGCTGCCCATTTTGTCGAGCCTCGTGTTGGGACGCGCAAGCATCAGCCGTGGCCGCGCACTTACCCTGGCGCTGGCCTATGTGCTCGGCATGGCAGTCACGCTAGCCATTGTTGGTGCCCTGATTGGCAGCTTCGGTGCAGCGCTGAATATACAAGCCCGCCTGCAGTCGCCTTGGGTTCTCGGCGCTTTCGCCGCCTTCTTTGCCCTCTTTGCCCTGGCCATGTTCGGTCACTTTGATCTCAACCTTCCGCGTTTTCTGCGCGAGCCCCTTGAGCGTATGCATCACCGTACCCAGGGTGGCTCGCTGGCCGGAGCGGCAAGCATGGGCGTGCTATCCACCTTGGTGGTATCACCCTGTATCTCGGCACCGCTGGCTGGCGCACTCGTCTACATCAGCACTACCGGCGATGCGCTGGGCGGTGGCTTCAAACTCTTCGCTCTCGGCTTGGGCATGGGCGTTCCATTGCTACTGGTCGCCCTGTTTGGCAGCGCCTTATTGCCACGCTCCGGCCCGTGGCTGAACACGGTGAAACATCTGTTTGGCTTTGGTTTGCTCGCAGTCGCTATCTGGCTGCTGGAACGCTTACTGCCAGGCACCCTGAGTTTGGCGCTCTGGGCGGCGCTAGCTGCCGGGCTGGCCGTACGTATCGGCTTATTCAGCGCCGACCATGGCAACCACCTGCGACGCACGCTCGCCCTACTGGTAGCACTCTATGCCAGCGCCGCGCTATTCGGCGCGCTCGCCGGCGGTGAAGACCCACTGCGCCCGTTACAGCCCTTCAGCGGAGCCTCAGACAATAAAGTCAGTACTGACTGGTTCGTCACTGTCGACGACCCTGCGCAGCTCGACCAAGCGTTGCGCACTGCGGCTGAGCAACAACAGCCGGCTGTCATCGACGTTTATGCTGACTGGTGCATCAGCTGCAAAATCATGGAGCGCGAGATATTGAGCCAGCCTGACGTACGCGAAGCGTTGAAAGGCTACGCCCGAATCAAGCTCGACCTGACTGACAACACAACAGCGCAGCGCACCTGGCTCACTGACCATCAGCTCTTTGGCCCTCCGGCCTACCTGTTTTTCAGCCCTTCTGGCAGCGAACTGACTGACCTGCGAATTCAGGGTGAAGTAAACAAAGCTGAATTCATGGGTGTACTGCAACAGGCCGCCTCCGGCAACATTACGCCTTAATGCGGGCATCATGCTGGCATTTGGTGCTAACCTTCAGATTATGGACAGTGCAATCTGTTTCCGGCAAACTGCCGACTAACTCACTGACTGCCTAGTCACACGGACTCAGCAACGGAATAAACGTTAATGGCCAGCATACTGGTCCTGCATGGACCCAACCTCAATCGCCTCGGCAGCCGCGAGCCCGGCGTCTATGGCGCCACTACGCTGGAGCAGATCAACCAGCATCTGCGCGAATTTGCCAGCCAACGCGGCCACCATCTGCTGAGCCTGCAAAGCAACGCCGAGCATGAATTGATCGAGCGTATTCACGCCGCCGGCGATGAGGCCATCGACTTCATCCTGATCAATCCAGCCGCGTTTACACACACAAGTGTCGCAATACGTGACGCATTGCTCGCAGTGAGCATCCCATTTATCGAAGTTCACTTATCCAACGTGTATAAACGCGAACCTTTCCGTCATCACTCCTATTTTTCGGACGTTGCCGAAGGCGTGATTTGCGGGTTGGGCGCCCAGGGCTACGAATTGGCCCTGCAGGCAGCAATACACAAAATAGAACAATCCTGAATACGATTAACCCTGCTCTGGAGTGCAAGCATCAATGGATATTCGCAAAGTCAAAAAACTAATCGAGCTTCTGGAAGAGTCCGGCATCGACGAGCTGGAAATTCACGAAGGTGAAGAATCCGTTCGCATTAGCCGCCACAGCCAGCAACCCGCTGCACCACAGTATTACGCCGCACCGCCGGTTGCAGCCGCACCTGCTCCAGCAGCTGCCGCCGCGCCAGCTGCACCTGCTGTAGAAGCAGCACCGGCAGAGCCATCCGGTCATCTGGTACGTTCGCCCATGGTCGGCACTTTCTATCGCTCGCCCTCACCGGCCGCTGCCTCTTTCGTTGAAGTAGGCCAGAGCGTCAAAGCTGGCGACGTGCTGTGCATTGTCGAAGCCATGAAAATGATGAACCACATTGAAGCCGACAAGAGCGGCGTGGTTCAGTCCATCCTGGCAGATGACGGCCAGCCGGTGGAATTCGATCAACCCCTGTTCAGCATCGCCTGAGCCCGGCCCGGAGCCTTCGATGCATAAAGTACTAATAGCCAACCGTGGTGAAATTGCATTGCGCGTTATTCGCGCATGCAAGGAGCTGGGGTTGAAGACCGTAGCGGTGCACTCCACCGCTGACCGCGAGCTGATGCACCTGGCCATGGCGGACGAAACCGTCTGTATCGGCCCACCCAGTGCAACTGACTCCTACCTGAACATTCCCGCAATCATCAGCGCGGCCGAAGTCACCGGAGCCGATGGCATTCATCCCGGCTATGGCTTCTTGGCTGAGAATGCCGACTTCGCCGAGCAGATCGAGAATTCCGGCTTTACCTTCATCGGCCCCAGTGCTGAGGTTATTCGCCTGATGGGCGATAAAGTATCGGCCATTGCTTCCATGAAGGCGACCGGTGTACCAACTGTGCCTGGCTCAGACGGCCCGCTACCGGAAAATGACGATGAAGAGTGCCTGCGCATCGGTCAACGCGTCGGCTACCCGGTTATCATCAAAGCGGCTGGCGGTGGCGGTGGGCGCGGCATGCGTGTAGTGCACGATGAAGCCGAGTTGATCAAGTCAATCAAGCTCACCCGCACCGAAGCAGGGGCTGCCTTCGGCAACCCGATGGTCTACCTGGAAAAATTCCTCACCAACCCTCGCCACGTCGAAGTGCAGGTGTTGTCTGATGGCCAGGGGCATGCCATTCATCTGGGCGACCGCGACTGCTCTTTGCAGCGTCGTCACCAGAAAATCATTGAAGAAGCACCGGCACCCGGTATCGACGAAAAGGCCCGCGCTGAAGTGCAGGCCCGTTGCGTGCAGGCATGTATCGATCTGGGTTACCGCGGCGCAGGTACCTTCGAGTTCTTGTACGAGAATGGTGAGTTCTATTTCATTGAGATGAACACCCGCGTACAGGTCGAGCACCCGGTGTCCGAGATGGTCACAGGTATCGACATCGTCAAGGAGCAGATCCTGGTGGCCTCCGGCCAACCACTGAGCTTCACTCAGGACGACGTCGTCATTCGTGGCCACGCCATCGAATGCCGGATCAACGCAGAAGACCCTAAAACCTTTATGCCAAGCCCTGGCACGGTGACCTTCTACCATGCCCCCGGTGGCAACGGCGTGCGCGTTGACTCGCACCTGTACAGTGGCTACAAAGTACCGCCCTACTACGATTCTCTGGTCGGCAAGTTGATCACGTACGGTGCTACCCGCGATGAAGCACTGGCGCGCATGCGCAACGCAATCGATGAACTGGTAGTTGATGGCATCAAGACCAACGCACCGCTGCACCGTGAGCTGGTTCGTGATCCTGGTTTCTGTGAAGGTGGCGTTAACATTCACTACCTGGAGCATAAGCTGGGACTCAAGTAGTCCCCAGCTGCACGTTCACAGAGTATCATCTGCACTTTTGGGGAGCGGCCAGTCCGCTCCCTTTGTTTTTCTTGCTGCTTGAAGCGTGCCGCTTGCAGCCGTTGCGAAGGAACCCTTTCATGTCTTGGTTGCAACTGCGTCTCGCCATTACCCCAGAGCAGGCCGAACGTCTGGAGGACGAATTACTGGAACTTGGTGCGGTATCGGTCACCTTCATGGATGCCGAGGACCAACCCATTTTCGAGCCTGACCTGGGTACAACCCCGCTCTGGTCCAATACCCATCTGCTCGCGCTATTTGAAGCAGACACTGACTCTGACACACTAATTCAGCACCTCAAGCTGCTGCATCAGGGCGAGCTACCTGCCCATGAGCTAGAGCAAATCGAGGATCAGGACTGGGAACGTAGCTGGATGGATAATTTCCATCCCATGCGCTTTGGTCAGCGCCTGTGGATTGTGCCAAGCTGGCACGCTGCGCCCGAGCCGGAAGCGGTTAACTTGTTGCTGGACCCAGGCCTGGCTTTTGGTACCGGCACTCACCCGACAACCGCACTCTGCCTCGCCTGGCTCGACGGCCAGCAACTAGCCGACAAGCAGATTATCGATTTTGGTTGCGGCTCAGGCATCTTGGCCATCGCAGCCCTGTTGCTTGGCGCAAGTCACGCCGTCGGAACCGATATTGACGTGCAAGCATTGGAAGCTTCCCGGGACAATGCGCAGCGCAACCAGATCGCCGACCAGCACTTCAGCCTTTACCTGCCAGAAGATATGCCCCAGCAACCAGCCGACGTGGTCGTTGCAAATATTCTAGCGGGTCCACTGGTAAGCCTGGCGCCGCAACTCGCCAGCCTGGTGCAGCCCGGCGGGCTGATTGCTCTATCCGGTATTTTGGCCGAACAAACCGATGAGATCCTAACGGCTTATCAAGGTTTCTTTGAACTGGACCCGGTCGCCGAGCAGGATGGCTGGATACGTGTTAGTGGTCGTCGCAGGCAGTGACAGCCTGACCCGCTTATAGGCAAAATACCCAATCGAGTCCGTCACACGTACAGGATGTCTGGCACACCATGAGCGAACTGCAGGTAACGCAATGCCCTTACTGCAAAACTCACTTCCGCCTGTCTCAGGAACAACTGAGCGCAGCCGCCGGGAATGTTCGCTGTGGTGCCTGCCTCAAGGTATTCAATGCACTGGATAACAGCGATACCAAAACGCCTGCAACATCATCGCCAGCCGAGCGTCACAACGCCGCAGGCGAGCTGCTGATTCACGATGACCTCGAGCTGGACGACCTCGACCTGGAAGCTCTGGGCCTGGACGAGTCCATTGTTGAGGAGGTCAACCCGCCACTATCAGCCAGCCGCGAGCCGGAGCAGCCGCGGGCCACCGTGGGAACGCAGCAGCCGCAAGCGCCAGAACAAAGAGAACCCGAACAGCAGATCTCACCAATAGTGCCGGATCAAGCACCACTCCCTGAACATGACACCACTGTTGGCGAACCCCACAGCAGCGATGACAGCGGCCTGGATCTGCACGACGACTTTCTGGCCATTGCGCCAGCACCAGCGCTGCAAGCACAGAAAACCAGCCACCCCCCCGCAGAACCCGAAAGCCAGACACATAAAGCCGCGCAAGATACGACTCCAGCCAAGGCACGCCTGCTGCCTCTGCAAGATGAAACAGTGCCCGGCGGAATCTTTATGCGCGGCAAGCCAGCAGGTACTGCGGTTGAAAAAAACGACCAGGCAAGGCCGGAATCGGGCCTTTCGGCTGAGCCTTTGCCAGCCGAACCCAGTGATACTGAAGAGCAGCATCAAACTACAGGTAGCAAAGCCCGCAGCGAACCAAGCCTCGACGGGAACCTAACCCTTCCCGAACTGGAGGACGAGCCACTACTGCTGGATGAAGTCGGATACCCGCCGCGCCGCCGTCGAAGCTGGATCTGGACACCCTTGTGCCTGCTCGCAGTAGTCGCCCTAGTGGCTCAGGCTGTCACCTACAACTTTGATGCCTGGGCCCGCGATGCCCGCTTGCGCCCCATGCTGGAAAGCATCTGCCTGTTGGCTGGTTGTGAACTTCCGGTTCGCGTCGATATTAGCCTGGTTCGCAGTAGTAATTTGCTGGTACGGCCACATCCCGAATTCCCCAATGCAGTAGCTATTGATGTCATCATTTATAACCGCGCTGATTACCCACAACCTTTTCCTGTTGTGCGCATGACCTTCAGCGACAATCGTGGTGATAGCGTCAGCGAGAAACGCTTTCGGCCAGAAGAATACCTGGGTGGAGAACTGGCCGGGCGTAACCTGATGCCACCACAAACCCCTATCCACATTGCGCTCAGCATGGTTGCTCCCGGCCCCAAAGCAACTAGCTACAACCTGGATTTTCTCAGCCCCTGATCGCCCGCGGCCATAGTTGTTCTTGGCTAATTAGTCAATGCGAAACTGTACAAAAAACAGCCAGATCAGTCTTTAACCAGTCATGCTTTGCAGGTATTATGTTCGCCCTTTTCACACTTCTTATCTGCGACTGAGCCAATGGCTCGGCGCGGGTGAAGTGACTCCGCAGAATAGACAGCCGGACAAGTGACCGGACAGCACAGGGATGGACCTGTAAGTGCTCAGCATTGGACCTTACCAATTACCTAACCCTGTCATTCTCGCCCCCATGGCCGGAGTGACCGACCAGCCCTTTCGGCAGCTGTGCCGCAAGCTCGGTGCGGGCATGGTGGTGTCCGAGATGGTCACCAGCGACAGTCGCCTGTGGGGCACTCGCAAATCACAGTTACGCCTCAACCATACCGGTGAGCCAGAACCACGCTCGGTACAAATCGCCGGTGGCGATGCACAGATGATGGCTGACGCAGCCCGGATGAATCAGGATTTTGGCGCACAAATCATTGATATCAACATGGGCTGCCCGGCAAAGAAGGTCTGCAACAAGGCCGCCGGCTCAGCTTTACTGCGCGATGAAGCTCTGGTCGCCGAGATCCTTGAAGCCGTGGTAGCCGCCGTACAGGTACCTGTCACCTTGAAGATTCGGACCGGCTGGGATCAGACCAATCGCAACGGCGTCAATATAGCCAGAATTGCCGAGGCCAGCGGCATTCAAGCCCTGGCAGTACACGGCCGTACTCGTTCAGAGTTGTACACCGGCCACGCCGAATACGACACCATAACGGCTATCAAGCAGGCCATTTCTATTCCGGTCATTGCCAATGGCGATATCACAACCCCGCAGAAAGCGTGGGATGTACTGCAGCAAACCGGGGCTGACGCCGTCATGATTGGCCGTGCCGCGCAAGGTCGCCCCTGGATCTTTCGAGAGATTGATCACTTCCTGCGCACCGGCACCCACTTGCCGGCGCCAGACCTCGCGCTTCAGCAATCGATTCTCAGTGAACACTTGGCAGCACTGCACCGGTTCTATGGCGCCGAGCACGGCGCTCGCATCGCGCGCAAGCACGTCGGCTGGTATCTGCAAACACTGCCCGGCGCGAGCGAATTTCGCCGCAGCTTTAACGCACTGACCTGTGCAGATCAGCAACACCACGCAATAAATCAGTATTTCAGCCGCCTGCTGGAAGGAGATCTAGCAGCATGAACCTCGAAACCTCTACCTTTTTTGACGGAAATCCCACCGTGAGCAACAGCAGTCCATCCCCCCTTCCTGCCACCGGCAGCGACGAAGCGCGACACCCACGCCCTCTGCGCGACAGCGTAGACGAGGCGTTACGCAGTTACTTTCAGCACCTTGAAGGCCAGGACGTCACCGATGTCTATAACATGGTGCTGTCCGAGGTAGAGGCGCCGCTGTTGGAAAGCGTCATGAACTACGTCAAAGGTAACCAGACCCGCGCCTCCGAAGTGCTAGGGCTAAATCGTGGCACCTTGCGCAAGAAACTCAAACAGTACGGACTTCTCTAACGCGATGTCCGACTGTGCCGGCTCGACACTGCAGAGCCGGCAGACTCAACCAAATACCCACCACCTTGAAACTGGATCCAAGATGACCGACCAAACCACTCGTCTGCCCGTACGTCGAGCCTTGATCAGCGTGTCCGATAAAACAGGCGTTGTAGAATTCGCCCGCGAACTTAGCGCTCTGGGTGCTGAAATCCTGTCAACCGGTGGCACCTTCAAGCTACTGCGCGAACAGGGCATTGCTGCGGTGGAAGTAGCCGACTACACCGGCTTCCCGGAAATGATGGACGGTCGAGTAAAGACCCTACACCCCAAAATTCACGGCGGCATTCTGGGTCGTCGTGACCTGGACGGTGACGTCATGCAGCAGCATGGCATTCAGCCGATCGATATGGTTGTGGTCAACTTGTACCCCTTCGCCGCAACGGTAGCCAAGCCAGACTGCAGCCTGCCCGATGCCATCGAGAACATCGATATCGGCGGCCCAACCATGGTGCGCAGCGCAGCCAAGAATCATAAAGACGTAGCTATCGTGGTCAACGCCGATGACTACAGCAGCATCCTCGACAGCCTCAAGCAAGGCGGCCTGACGTATGCACAGCGCTTCGACCTGGCGCTTAAAGCCTTTGAACATACCGCTGCCTATGACGGCATGATTGCCAACTATCTTGGCACTATCGAGCAGACCCGGGACACCCTGAGCACCGAAGAGCGCAGTACTTTCCCGCGTACCTTCAACAGCCAGTTCATCAAGGCGCAGGACATGCGCTATGGTGAAAATCCGCATCAGGCGGCGGCTTTTTATAAAGAAGCCACGCCCGCCGAGGCCAGTATTGCCACCGCCACCCAGTTACAAGGCAAAGAACTGTCCTACAACAACGTGGCCGATACCGATGCGGCACTGGAGTGCGTCAAGAGTTTCACCAAGCCTGCCTGCGTGATCGTCAAGCACGCCAACCCATGCGGTGTTGCCGTGGTGCCTGACGCCGAAGGCGGTATCAGACAAGCCTATGAGCTAGCCTACGCCACCGATAGCGAATCCGCATTTGGCGGCATTATTGCCTTCAACCGCGAGCTTGATGGCGATACCGCCAAAGCCATTGTTGATCGTCAGTTCGTCGAAGTCATTATCGCGCCGCGCATCAGTGCCGCTGCCCGCGAAGTGGTTGCTGCCAAAGCCAACGTACGCCTGCTGGAATGTGGCGACTGGGCCAGCGAACGCTTGGCTGACTGGGACTTTAAACGCGTTAATGGCGGTCTTTTGGTACAGAGCCGCGACATTGGCATGATCACCGCAGCAGATCTCACGGTAGTCACTCAACGCGCGCCCACCGAACAGGAAATCAACGACTTGGTCTTTGCCTGGAAAGTGGCCAAATACGTCAAGTCCAACGCCATCGTTTATGCCAGCAAACGGCAAACAGTGGGCATTGGCGCAGGACAGATGAGCCGCGTGAATTCAGCCCGCATCGCCGCCATCAAGGCTGAGCACGCAGGACTGCAGGTGCCAGGCGCGGTAATGGCTTCAGACGCGTTCTTCCCGTTCCGTGACGGCATCGATAACGCAGCAAAAAATGGCATCAGTGCGGTCATCCAGCCAGGCGGCTCCATGCGTGATGCAGAAGTTATTGCAGCAGCGGATGAAGCGGGTATGGCAATGGTTTTCACCGGCATGCGCCATTTCCGTCACTAAACTCTGAGCCGCAAGCCGCAAGCCGTAGCCGCAAGCGAAACGCCCCAACAGCGCCGCTTGCAGCTTGCAGCTTGAAGCTTGCCGCTCTCTCCCAAGGAGAGAAAAATGAACGTACTGATTATTGGCAGTGGCGGACGCGAACACGCGCTGGCCTGGAAAGTCGCACAGGACAGCCGCGTCGAAAAAGTCTTTGTTGCACCCGGTAACGCCGGCACCGCCATCGAGGCAAAGTGCGAGAACGTCGATATCGACGTATTGGCGATCGACAAGTTGGTGGCATTTGCCCGCGACAATGTCAGCCTTACTATCGTTGGCCCCGAGGCCCCGCTGGTCGCAGGGGTGGTCGACCGCTTCCGTGAACATCAGCTGCCCTGCTTCGGCCCTACCGCGGGTGCCGCACAGCTGGAGGGATCCAAGGCCTTCACCAAAGACTTTCTGGCTCGCCATCAGATCCCGACGGCTAACTACCAGAACTTCACTGAAATCGAACCAGCGCTGGCGTACCTGCAGCAAACCGGCGCACCTATCGTCATCAAAGCCGACGGGCTGGCAGCGGGCAAGGGTGTGATAGTCGCCATGACGCTGCAGGAAGCAGAGGATGCCGTACGCGACATGCTGGCTGGCAATGCTTTCGGCGAAGCCGGATCTCGTGTCGTGATCGAAGAGTTTCTTGATGGTGAGGAAGCCAGCTTCATCGTCATGGTCGATGGCGAACATGTACTCCCCATGGCTACCAGCCAGGATCACAAACGCGTCGGTGATGCCGATACTGGCCCTAACACCGGTGGTATGGGCGCCTACTCACCGGCACCGGTCGTAACCAACGCTGTACACCAGCGGGTCATGGATGAAGTGATCTGGCCTACCGTTAAAGGCATGGCTGCCGAAGGTAACCGATATACCGGCTTTCTCTATGCGGGCCTGATGATAGATACCGCCGGCAACCCAAAGGTAATCGAATTCAACTGCCGCTTCGGCGATCCGGAAACCCAGCCCATCATGCTGCGCCTGCAATCCAGTCTGGTTGAGTTGGTTGAAGCTGCCGAAGCAGGAACACTGGATCAGATTGAAGCACGCTGGGACCCGCGTCCGAGTCTGGGAGTCGTATTGGCCGCCGGGGGGTATCCCGGTAACTACGCCAAAGGTCTGCCAATCACCGGTCTCGATCAGGCAAAGGCCAGCGATGGCAAAGTGTTCCACGCTGGCACAGCGCTGGAAGGCAACCAGGTAGTCACCAGTGGCGGTCGCGTGCTCTGCGCAACCGCGCTCGGTGATGACGTGCTGGCCGCACAGCAGGCAGCCTATCGCCTGGCAGAGCAAATACAATGGGAAGGTAGCTTTTACCGCTCAGACATCGGCTATCGCGCCATCGGGCGGAAGTAATGAGCCAATCAGTCCATGCGGGACACCTTGCTGTCCCGCATGGACCGTTTCAGCGACAAAGACCTTGGTCTATACTGCATCGGTGATTTATTGAGACAGCAAGCACGTTAGCATCATCGCCCAAGGACAGGACATAATCGATTGTGAAGCACATTAGCTCGCTACTGCTCGCTCTTTTCACGGGCCTAGCTTTCACACTCTCGAGCTGGGTTGCCTCCGCTGACAGCATAACGCCTGACTATAAAACCTTCGTCGACCCCACCGGCCAACTCGAGCTGGACGACATACTGTCAAATCGTTACGCCAACCGCTTTATACCCGCTCTTGATGCACCGCTAACGCTGCCAGGCAAAGGCGCAGTGCTTTGGGTCGAACTCACGTTAAGCCAGTCTCAAGATAAGCTCCTCACCGTTAGCAATCCAGCCATCGCGGATGTAGCTGTGTATCGTCTGACCATACAGGGCGCTACCCCTCTGTACCAAACCGGACAACTTGGTTCTCCGGCTGCGCGACCACTGCCTTATAAAGGCCTGGCTTTGCCGCTCGTGCAATTGCCGCCCGAAAGCGTAAAGCTGCTTGTGCGCTTAAGTAACGATTATCCTGTCACCACTCGTATTGGCGTCATCGACGCCCGCAGCGCGGCTTCCGAGCACGCTTTCCAGCAGAGTATTCAGGGGATCCTGATCGGCCTGCTATTGGCGCTGTTCCTGCACGGCGCGCTACAGGGCTCACTCGGGCGCGACCCTTATCACCTGGTGTTGGCTGGCATCAGTCTGATTCTTGCGCTCAGCGGCCTGGACAGCCTCAGCTGGGCCGCAAAAAGTCCCTTTACAGTGCACGGTTACCTCGCTCAAGTGTTGTCACTATGCGCCTATCCCTTGCTCGCGCTACTACTACTAAGTCGCCTACCTACTGAGCACTGCAACAGCGAGCGTAGGGTCGTTGTAGGCTTTAGCGTGGTTGCAACTGTGCTGCTGGCCATCGCTGCAAGTTTCCCGGCCCAATTCCATCTGGCGTCTGATCTACTGCGCTTTGGCTTACCCTTGTTTGGGCTGGCACTGGCCATTCATCTGCGAATGCAGGGGACTCACTTCAACCTGCCCTTCTGCATCGGCCATTTACTGTTGCTGAGCAACGCCCTGGTAGAACATTATCTGGACGACCTTCCATCCTACGCCTACCTGGCTGACATACTGCTCTGGAGCGGGCTTGTCGCTTATACCTGGAGCCTGTACAAGCGCCTGCAGGGGAAACTGAGCCAGCGTATCCGCCAGCGCCAGGATACCGCCACGGCACAGGCGGAACAGCGTGCCAAAGCCGAGTTTCTTGCCCGTATCAGCCATGAAATACGCACGCCCATGAACGGCGTGCTGGGCATGAGCGAGCTACTGCTGGATACAGCGCTCTCGGCCAAACAGCGCGACTACGTGCAAACCATCCATGGCTCGGGTAATGATCTGCTGAACCTGATCAATGAAATCCTGGATGTCTCACGCCTTGAATCAGGCCAACTGCTGCTAGAAGAGGTCCAATTTGACCTGCATGCACTGGTCAACGACTGTCTGGACATCTACCGCAATAGAGCTGAGAACCAAGGCATAGAACTGATTGGATTCGTTCATCCCGACGTTGCCCGCACTATGCAAGGCGACCCCACACGGCTAAGACAGATCCTGATGAATTTGCTGGCCAATGCCCTGCAATACACCGAGGAGGGTGAAGTCGTCCTGGTAGTGGGCCTGGAACGCAAAGAGCGTGATCAAAGGTTGCGTTTTGCGATTCAGGATACCGGCGTTGGCATGCCGGACGATGCCCGTGAAAACCTGCTGAGCAAGGATCTCAGTACCGCCAGACTGCTGGAGCACTCAGATAATGATGGCTACCTCCAGCTGGTGATCGTTCGGCAACTGATCGCCATGATGCAAGGCACCCTGGGGATGAAATACGGCAGCGAGCAAGGCACTGGCACTACCGTCTGGTTCAGCCTGCCCGCAGCCAAGCTTGATAACAGTCTTACCGCAGACCCTAACGGACTCTGCCTGCAGGACCGCAATGTATTGATCGTCGACGATAATGCAACCTGCCGCAAGGTACTGCAGCAGCAAGCTGCCGCCTGGGGCATGCGTAGCCAATGCGCAGCAGGCGGACGGGAGGCTCTGGCTATGCTGCGAACTCAAGCCAACCTGGGCGCTCCGTTCGAAATACTGCTACTGGATCAATCCATGCCCGGAATGAGCGGCGTCGAGCTAGCCACTCGCATAAAGGATGATCCTGTGCTGCACAACGACCTGCTGGTCATCATGCTGACCGGCATCAACCAGGTACCCAGTCGCGTCATTGCGCGTAACGCGGGCATTCGTCGCATCCTCAGCAAGCCCGTAGCAGGCTACACGCTGCGCACTACGCTAATTGATGAGTGGAGTCAGCTACGCAATACCTCGGCAGTAGACACAGAACATCACAGCGCAGCAGAGCCGACTGCGGCAAAAATGATCGTGGCAGGTGATTTCCGCGTACTGGTAGCGGAGGATAACGCCATTTCCACTAAAGTCATTCAGGGTATGCTGGCAAAGCTGAGCGTAGGAGTCAGCAGCGTTGACAACGGCAAACGTGCGCTCGAAGCCACACAACAAGAGCAGTTTGATCTAATTCTGATGGATTGTGAGATGCCCGAAATGGACGGCTTCACGGCTGCACAGCAGATCCGCGCCTGGGAAGCCAGGCAAGGGAGCCACCCGGTACCCATCATCGCTCTCACCGCCCACATATTGCCGGAACATCGTGAGCGAGCGCGTAAGGCCGGTATGAACGGGCACATGGCTAAACCCGTTGAGTTAAACCAGTTGCGCGAACAGATACAGCACTGGCGCGATCAAAAAGCCAATCAGGCAGCAGGCAGTTAACCTGTCCTGACTGATGCAAACGCCGGCCTAGGACAACCTCCAGCAGCGGCAGCGTAATCACTCAGCCAGCAGTAAAGAATATATGTGTATGTGCGCATGGGAGACCCCTCGTCTTAGACCCGGTTCGCGCGGCGCGAACCGGATATCTGTAAAGACTAGTTGAGACCACGCAGACAGGCCATTAGATAAGCTGTATAAGCCTGATAGCGATTAGCTTCAGCGCGTCGTGCGGCTGCCCTTGCGAGCACCTTTACGCGCAGCCCCCGTTTCACGCGGCGGCAGCCCGGTGTGCTGGGTAAGCACCCTGCCCGCTTTCTTGCTACCTGTAGGGGTAGAGTTCTTGCGCCGGGCGCTCTGATAGCCTTCTACAGCAGGCTGGAAGGTCGGAATCAACTGCTGCTTACCGTTACCCACCAAATCACTGCGCCCCATTTCCTTTAGCGCCTCGCGCAACAACGGCCAGTTCTTGGGGTCGTGATAACGCAAAAAGGCCTTATGCAGGCGGCGTTGACGCTCGCCCTTGACGATATTCACGCCATCACTCTTGTAGGTCACTTTGCGTAGCGGATTCTTACCGGAATGGTACATGGCCGTCGCGGTAGCCATCGGCGAAGGATAGAACGCCTGGACCTGATCTGCGCGGAAGCCGTTGCGCTTGAGCCAAAGCGCCAGATTCATCATATCTTCATCGGTGGTGCCCGGATGAGCCGCGATGAAATAAGGAATCAGGTACTGCTCCTTGCCTGCTTCCTTGGAATACTTCTCGAACATCTGCTTGAAGCGGTCATAAGAGCCGATGCCCGGCTTCATCATTTTGGTCAGTGGACCATCCTCGGTGTGCTCAGGAGCAATTTTGAGGTAACCGCCGACGTGGTGGGTGACCAGTTCCTTCACATACTCGGGAGACTCCACGGCCAGGTCATAGCGCAACCCGGAGGCGATAAGAATCTTTTTAACGCCAGGTAGCTCGCGCGCCTTGCGATACAGACCAATCAAGGATGAGTGATCAGTATTCAGGTTCTCGCAAATACCGGGAAACACGCAAGACGGCTTACGACAGGCCGCTTCGATCTCCGGGCTCTTACAGGCAATGCGATACATGTTGGCCGTAGGGCCACCCAGGTCGGAAATGACACCGGTGAAACCGGGCACCTTGTCGCGAATCTCTTCTATCTCGCGGATGATAGAGTCGTGCGAGCGATTCTGAATAATTCGCCCTTCATGCTCGGTAATCGAACAGAAGGTACAACCACCGAAACAGCCACGCATGATATTGACCGAAAAACGAATCATGTCGTAAGCCGGAATTTTGGCATCACCATAAGCCGGATGCGGAATGCGCGCATAAGGCAGGCCAAAGATATAGTCCATTTCTTCAGTCGACAGCGGAATCGGCGGCGGCGTGAACCATACGTCGCGATCACCATGACGCTGAACCAGCGCGCGGGCGTTGCCAGGATTGGTCTCCAGGTGCAGCACACGGTTGGCGTGGGCATATAGCACCGGATCACTCTTGACCTTTTCAAACGACGGCAAGCGGATCACCGTATGATCACGCTCCAGACGTGGGTGCGGCAACAGCTGTACAACCTGCACACCCTCGTCGCCATCATCCTCACTGGGGCCCTTGGCCTGCTCAACCGCACACGCACTGGTGTCTTGGGTGTTCACGTAAGGGTTGATGATCTTGTCGACTTTGCCGGGACGATCAATACGCGTCGAATCCAGCTCAAACCAGTTCTCCGGCGTGTCACGACGTACGAAGGCCGTGCCACGGATATCGGTAATATCCTGAATCAGCTCACCGCGGCTAAGACGATGCGCAACCTCAACCACAGCACGCTCAGCGTTACCGTAAAGAAGAATATCGGCTTTGGAGTCAATCAGCAGCGAATGTCTAACTTTGTCCTGCCAGTAATCGTAATGTGCAATCCGGCGCAACGATGCCTCGATACCACCGAGCACCAGTGGCACATCCTTGAATGCCTCACGGCAGCGCTGACTGTAAACCAGACTGGCACGATCAGGTCGGCTACCACCCTTGCCACCTGGCGTGTAAGCGTCATCAGAGCGCACCTTACGATCCGCCGTGTAGCGATTGATCATTGAATCCATGTTGCCAGCAGCCACACCAAAGAACAGGTTCGGCTTGCCCAGCTTCATGAAATCATCTTTGCTCTGCCAATCTGGCTGGCTGATGATACCAACGCGAAAGCCTTGCGCTTCCAGCAATCGGCCAATGATAGCCATACCAAAAGACGGATGGTCGACATAGGCATCACCGGTCACAATGATGATGTCGCAGCTATCCCAACCCAGTTGATCCATTTCCTCCCGGCACATCGGCAGAAAAGGCGCCGGACCAAAACACTCGGCCCAGTATCGCGGGTGATCGAACAGTTGCTGCTTGGCCACCGGAATGGTGATCGACATGATTACTCCAGATCCCCGTAGCCGGAATATGAGCCGGGCGCCAGGTTTTCAAAACGGGTGTATTTGCCCAGAAACGCCATGCGTGCGGTACCGATAGGACCGTTACGCTGCTTACCGATAATCAACTCGGCAATACCTTTGTCCTGCGTATCAGGGTGATAAACCTCATCCCGATAAACAAACATGATGACGTCGGCGTCCTGCTCGATTGCACCAGACTCACGCAGGTCAGAGTTGATAGGACGCTTATTTGGGCGCTGCTCAAGCGAGCGGTTAAGCTGCGAAAGCGCGACCACAGGGACGTTGAATTCCTTGGCCAGAGCCTTCAGCGAGCGCGAGATTTCCGAAATCTCGTTAGTACGGTTCTCAGAAGACGCGCCACCGATGCGCATCAACTGAAGATAATCGATCATGATCAACCCGAGATCGCCGTGTTCACGCACAACACGACGAGCCCGAGCGCGCATTTCCATCGGCGAAAGGCCCGCGGTATCGTCGATGAAGAGCTTGCGATCATTCAACATATTGACCGCAGAGGTAAGCCGAGGCCAATCCTCATCATCCAAACGACCGGACCGCACTTTGGTCTGATCAATACGACCCAGAGACGACAACATACGCATGATCAGCGAGTCACCTGGCATCTCTAGCGAGAATACCAGCACCGCTTTTTCACTACGCATGACCGCGTTCTCGACCAGATTCATCGCGAAGGTGGTTTTGCCCATAGAGGGACGACCGGCGACGATAATCAGATCGGAGGGCTGCAAGCCTGAGGTCATGTTGTCGAGATCAGTGAATCCGGTCGATAGACCGGTAATAGAGCCTTCACTGTTAAACAGCGTATCAATGCGATCGATCGCCTTGGCCAGCAGCGCGTTAACGCCCTCTGGGCCACCCGTTTTCGGGCGACTTTCAGCGATCGAAAAAATCTTGCGCTCGGCTTCATCCAGCACTTCGCTGGACTGCATTCCCTTGGGGTTGAATGCAGTGTCGGCAATATCACTACTCACGCTGATCAACTGTCGTAGCGTGGAACGCTCACGAATGATCTGCGCATAAGCACTGATATTGGCAACCGATGGTGTGTTCTTTGCCAACTGCCCCAGATAAGCCAAACCACCGACCTGGTCGTTTAGCCCTTCCTTGTCCAGATCCTCGGCCAGGGTAACCACATCGAAGGGCTGATTACGGTCAGCCAGACGTTTCAAGGCCTTGAAGATCAACCGGTGATCATGGCGATAAAAGTCACTTTCGGTAAGCAGTTCAGCCACGCGCTCCCAGGCTGTGTTCTCCAGCATCACGCCACCCAATACGGCCTGTTCAGCCTCAATGGAGTGCGGCGGAATCTTCAACGCGGAGGTCTGTAGATCCAGCTCGGGACGTGCGGAGTATTGCGATTCGGTCATGGACTTGGGCTCAGGACGGCATAGACAAAAACAACAACACGGCGCCTGTCGGAGACAAGCGCCGTGTTGACAAGTCTAACTGCAAAGCGCGGTTAAAGCATCCGAGACCGTAAAGCCTCGAACACGCGCTGCAGCCGCTGTTAGCCAGCGACGACGATCAGCTTGACGGTGGTTTCAACATCGCTGTGCAGTTGCACAACAACATCAAACTCACCGACATTACGAAGCGGACCTTCAGGCAGACGAACTTCGCTCTTCTCGATTTCAACGCCAGCCGCAGTCACTGCGTCAGCAATATCACGAGTACCGATAGAACCGAACAGCTTACCTTCTTCGCCAGCATTGGCAGTGATGGTAACTGACAGATCAGCCAGCTTGGCGGCGCGCGCGTCGGCTCCAGCTTTCTTCTCGGCAGCGATTTTTTCCAGCTCAGCGCGGCGCGCTTCAAAGGCTTCTACGTTGGCTGCAGTAGCCGGAGTAGCCTTGCCAAAAGGCAGCAGGAAATTGCGAGCGTAACCAGCCTTAACAGCGACCTTGTCGCCCAGGTTACCCAGATTCGCGATCTTTTCGAGCAGGATAACTTCCATTGCGATGACCTCTTAAATTCAACCTTGACCGTTTGATTCGTCGTCGCCACCTAAACCGTTTTCCGGTTTCAGGCGAGAGCGGAAATCAAACAGACTATCAATAAACGCCAAAAGCATAATCAGGGGCACTGCTGCTTGCGAGGCAAACAGCAGTGCGACATACATCGCTATCAACCAGGCCAGGCTCAATTGCTTGATACCGACAATGCCGTGTATCAAGGCCAGTCCAGCCAGTAGCAAAGGCACGGTCGAAACCGGCGCCACTACCGCCATGTCGCCAAACTGCGGTGCGACAAAGACCAGCAACAACAGACTGACCGCCATCCAGGGCTTCAACCGCAACTGATGAAATTCCTCGCGAAATCCACCCGGATTAAACAGTCTTGCCTGCCATGCACGAGCCAGAATCAAACTGGCCAACGTCATCACGGCATGAACAGCGCCAGTCAAACCTGCAAGTATGGGCAACATCAGACTCTGCAGACGGGCCATATCGGCCTCGCTCAGATCCTTACCCAGCTCGCCAAGTACCTTAGGCATCATACCTTGCAGCTCGTTAGCCAGAACCACCATGGGCTCATGCAACATCGCCAACAATATCAGCGCGTATATCAACCCCAAGGGTGCGGCGGCCAATACGACCAGCGACCAATCATTGCGCTCGCGCAACAGACTGGCCAGCAGCGCTGTACCTAACACCAACAACAAGGGTGTAGGATCGCCCAACATCGCCCAAGCCAAAGCCGGTAAACCACCCCAGATTACAACCGGGGCACCTTCCGACAGGCCGCGGCGCAGGATGACCAGCGCCAGCACCACTGCACCAAACCAGAACAACAGGGGAATTGCGACCGACAGACCAACCACTAGGGTTGCCTGCCGACGGCCGCGCATTATGTATTCCGCCAAGCCCTGCATTTGGATCGCGCTTCCTGATTACTTACTTTTGACTACCAATCAACGACCGTGGCCGTCGGTGTAAGGCAGCAGTGCCAGGTAGCGGGCGCGCTTGATAGCAACAGCCAGCTGACGCTGATACTTGGCCTTGGTACCGGTAATACGGCTAGGAACGATCTTGCCGGTCTCGGTGACATAGGCTTTCAGAGTGTTGAGATCTTTGTAATCAATCTCTTTAACGCCTTCAGCGGTAAAACGGCAGAACTTTCTGCGACGGAAAAAACGTGCCATGGCAGCGTCTCCTTAATTCTGGAATGTGAACTGGGAAAACTTACTCGTCGTCACCGTTATCATCGGTGTCGTCGCTGTTATCAGCGTCATCGTTGGAGCTGTTGTCGTCGTTGTCATCGCTGCGCTCACGACGCTCACGACGCTCACCACGACCACTCTCTTCAGACTTGAGCATGTCGGACTGTTCAGTAACCGCTTCATCGCGACGCATTACCATGTTACGGATAACGGCATCGTTATAACGGAAGTTTTCAGTCAGTTCTTCCAACGCTTTAGCGCTGCACTCAACATTCATGAGGATGTAGTGTGCTTTGTGGATCTTGTCGATAGGGTAAGCCAGTTGACGGCGGCCCCAATCTTCCAGACGGTGCATTTTGCCGCCGTCTTCTTCGATCAGCTTGGTGTAACGCTCAACCATCGCGTTAACCTGCTCACTCTGGTCTGGATGAACCAGAAAAACGATTTCGTAATGACGCATAAAAGCTCCTTACGGGTTATAGCCAGCCATCCAAATATGGTCTGGCAAGGAGTGGAACATAGGTTTGGGGCGGCCATTCTAGTGAAGGAGCCTGTCAGAGGCAAGCTAAAAGGGAATTAATTGCAAAACCCGGACCAGAGCATGCAATCCGGGTGCAGATACTAGACTGGCAAGCGTTGACGGACCGCCTCAAACAAACAGACTCCCGCAGCAACGGACACATTGAGACTGCTCACGGCACCAGCCATGGGCAGACGCGCAAGATAGTCACAGTTCTCGCGGGTCAGACGGCGCATGCCCGCGCCCTCTGCGCCCATCACAATCACCGAGGGCACCTTGAGATCAACCTGATAGATAAACTGCTGCGCCTCGCCAGCGGTACCAACAACCCAGAGACCACGCTGCTGCAGCTGCTTGAGCGTGCGCGCCAGATTGGTGACCGCGACCAGAGGTACGGTCTCGGCAGCACCACAGGCAACCTTACGCACCACCGGGGTCAAACTGGCAGAGCGATCACGCGGCACAATCACCGCCTGCACGCCCGCCGCATCGGCACTGCGCAAACAGGCACCCAGGTTGTGCGGGTCGGTCACACCGTCCAACACCAACAACAAAGGTACACCGTCCAACCGGTCGAGCAAGTGCGTCAGCATCTCCTCTGACCACACCTGACTGGCGGTCACCTCGGCTATCACACCTTGATGCACACCTTCAGACAGCTTATCCAACTCATCAGCAGCAACGCGCTGGACAGCAATACCGGCGGAACCTGCTTGCTCCAGCAGCGCCTGCTGCCGCTCATTGAGACGCCCAGACGGCAACAATAGCCGCCTCACCCTTTTTGGGCTACGCTCCAGCAAAGCCTGCACCGCATGAACACCAAAAACCTGCTCAAGATCGCTCATACCACACTCTCACTCACTGCTTCGGCTTACGCTTGCGCGGACCGCGCGAAGCAGACTCAGTCTTACCGCTGGGCGCCTTAACGTCTCCGGCCGGCTTGGCTGATTTGCGAGGAGCACCTCCAGCAGGCTTGCTGGACGGGCCACGCCCAGCGGACTTGGCCTTCTTCTTGCCCTCGCCCGAGGCCTGACGCGCCTCAGCAAGCAGCTTCTCGCGCACAGCGCGACTGGCAGAGACCTTGCGATCAGGCTCAGGCTGCGACTGATCCGCCGCCATTTCGAAGTCAATCTTGCGCTCATCCAGGTCGACACGAGCCACTTGCACCCGCACAGGATCGCCAAGCCGGAACTTGCGACCAGAACGCTCACCAGTCAAACAGTGATGCACAGCATCAAAGTTGTAATAGTCTGCCGGCAGTGCCGTGATGTGCAGCAAGCCCTCAACGTAAATATCGGTCAGCTCGATGAACAGACCAAAGCTGGTAGCAGCTGTCACCAGACCATCGAATGACTCACCGACTCGGTCCTGCATGAACTCACATTTGAGCCAGCTGACAACATCGCGCGAAGCCTCGTCCGCCCGGCGCTCGTGCTTAGAGCACTGCTCGCCAAGCTCCGTCAGGCGCGCGTGATCATAAGGATAGACTTTTGCCTTGGGCACAACCGGCGCGCCGCAGCGCTTGACCAGATCGGTGGTACGCCGTGAACGCACGACACTACGAATGGCGCGGTGCGCCAGGAGATCGGGATAGCGTCGGATGGGTGACGTAAAGTGCGTATAGGCCTCGTAATTCAAGCCGAAGTGCCCTGCATTGTCCGGACTATAAACCGCCTGACTAAGCGAGCGCAGCATCACTGTCTGAATCAACTGCGCATCAGGCCGACCTTGCACCTTGGCCAGAACCGCACTGTAGTCTTCCGGTGTGGGATTACCTTTCTTGCGCGTCAAACTCAGACCTTGCGCATTCAAAAACTGGCGCAAACGCTCGACCTTCTCCGCTTGCGGCGCATCGTGCACACGATACAAGCCCGGCAACTCAAGATCCTGCAGGAAGCGCGCAGTCGCCACGTTGGCGCTCAGCATGCACTCCTCAACGATCTTGTGAGCATCGTTGCGAGTAGTCGGCTTGATATCGACCAGTTTGCGATCATCACCAAAGATCATACGCGTTTCAGTGGTCTCAAAGTCGATGGCACCACGCCCCTGGCGCGCCTTAGCCAAAGCCTTATAAAGCTCGTACAGACTCTCAAGATGCGGCACTACCTCACAATACTCTTCACGCAAAGCCTTGCCTTCACGACTACGGCCATGCTCCAGCATGGAAGACACCTTGTTATAGGTCAGCCGTGCATGCGAGTGGATTACCGCCTCATAAAACTGATAATCAGTGAGCTCACCGGCCTTGGACAGCGTCATCTCACAGACCATCGCCAAGCGATCCACATGCGGATTAAGCGAGCAAAGACCATTGGAGATGGCCTCTGGCAGCATAGGAATAACCTGGCTTGGGAAGTAGACAGAGGTACCGCGCAACTCCGCCTCCTCGTCCAGCGCCGACCCAAGCGGGACATAGTGTGAGACGTCCGCAATGGCGACATAGAGCTTCCAGCCACCAGAAAACAAACGCCAGCCACTGGGCTTATGCGGCTCGCAATAGAGCGCATCATCAAAATCGCGCGCATCTTCGCCGTCGATAGTAACCAGCGGCAAATGGCGCAGATCAACACGTTTTTGCTTGTCTTTCTCTTCGACGAAGTCTTTGAGCTTGCTAGCCTCGTCAATAACCGCCTGCGGCCATTCGCTAGGAATATCGTAGCTACGCAGCGCGACCTCGATCTCCATACCGGGCGCCATGTAGTCGCCCACCACCTCAATTACCTCGCCCTGCGCCTGCCGACTCATCGTAGGCCATTGGGTGATACGCACTTCCGCATACTGACCGTGCTTGGCACCCATATTAGCGCCCGGCGGAATCAACACGTCCTGATTTATTTTTGCATTATCGGCAACAACGAAGCTGATGCCGTTTTCTTCGTAATAGCGACCCACGAGAATTTCATGAGCACGCTCCAACACCTCAACGACCGCGCCTTCGCTGCGACCGCGACGGTCAACGCCGGTAACGCGACCCAGAACCCGGTCACCATCGAATACCAGTCGCATCTGCGAGGGCCCAAGAAACAGGTCTTCAGTCCCCTCATCAGGCACCAGAAAACCAAACCCGTCGCGATGCCCTTGCACGCGACCGCGGATCAGGTCGAGTTTATCGACTGGCGCATACGCGCCCCGGCGGGTGTAAATAAGCTGCCCATCGCGCTCCATGGCACGTAGGCGGCGGCGCAGCGCTTCGATGCTATCCTCATCCTGCAGAGCGAACTCCTGCTGCAACTGAGCTCGCGTGGCGGGCGCGCCACGGGTCTCCAGCAATTGCAGGATAAGCTCACGACTAGGGATGGGGTTGTCGTATTTTTCCGCTTCGCGCCGAGCTTCCGGATCCTGCTGGATCCACTCATTATTCATGGAAGTGGCCTGGGAAGGTGTAGATTTGCTCGACGGCTTGGCCGAGGCTTTGGATTGATCTTTTTTCGTCATAGACGCCTATTGAACCGCGAATCAAGTCTATATGCACCTGTTTCCTCCAATAAATTTTTTTCTCGCCAGGGGTTTACAAGATCATTCTGCCTACGTAATATTCGCGCCGTCAGCACGAAACGGCAGCAGCAAGAACCACAGGTTCAGCATAGCAGCAGATTCGCAAGACATGCCCAGGTGGTGAAATTGGTAGACACGCTAGCTTCAGGTGCTAGTGGCCTTACGGCCGTGGAAGTTCGAGTCTTCTCCTGGGCACCAATTCAAAAAAACCGAGATTATCCTCGGTTTTTTTATGCCTGAAATAAATCATTTAGCCCTACCTCGCCGCCTCAATCATAAACAGGCGACACAAAAAAAGGCGCCCTCAGGCGCCTTTTCTTTACCGCATTTTCATCAGTCAGCAAAGACCTGACGCAAAATAACAGTCTCATTGCGGTCGGGCCCAGTCGAAATAAGATCGATCGGCGCCCCCACCAACTCCTCAATACGCGTGATGTAAGCGCGCGCATTAGCCGGCAAACCCTCAAGCGTCCTGACACCCAGGGTAGAGTCTTCCCAGCCCGGCATATCCTCGTAGACCGGCTCAAGCCCGATATAGCTATCAGCATCGGTAGGCGCTTCGATCACATCGCCATGCTCATTACGGTAACCAACACAGATGCGAATAACATCCAAACCATCCAGCACATCCAGCTTGGTCAGACACAGACCACTGATACTGTTGATCTCCATTGCCCGACGCAAGATAACCGCATCAAACCAACCACAGCGCCGCGCCCGCCCGGTAGTCGAACCGAACTCGTGACCACGCTCAGCCAGACGCGCACCCACAGCATCAAAGAGCTCGGTAGGGAAAGGACCCGAACCCACACGAGTGGTATACGCCTTGGTAATACCCAACACATAGTCGAGATAGAGCGGACCAAAGCCAGAGCCGGTAGCCGTACCACCAGCGGTAGTGTTGGAACTGGTTACAAAGGGGTAGGTACCATGGTCGATATCCAGCAACGAACCTTGCGCGCCTTCAAACATGATATTCGCGCCTTCGCGACGCAACTCATGCAGACGAGCCGTCACATCAGTCATCAGTGGCGCAAGCCAGTCCGCATACCCAAGAGCCTCATCCAGCGTCTTCTGGAAGTCGACCGGCTCAACCTTGTAATAATGCTGGAGCGCAAAGTTATGGTAATCCAGAACCTCACCCAACTTGGCAGCAAAGCGTTCGCGATGAAAAAGATCCGCTACACGCAGGCCACGGCGAGACACCTTATCCTCATAGGCTGGCCCGATACCGCGACCAGTGGTCCCGATCTTGGCCTCACCACGCGCCTTCTCACGCGCCTGATCCAGTGCAACGTGATAAGGCAGAATCAGCGGACAAGCAGGGCTGATACGCAGGCGCTCACGCACAGGAACACCCTTGGCCTCGAGCTCTTTCAACTCTTTCAGCAATGCCTCAGGCGAAAGCACAACGCCGTTACCGATAAAACAGCGAACGTTCTCGCGCAGAATGCCGGAGGGGATCAGGTGGAGTACGGTCTTCTCACCATCAATAACCAGGGTATGGCCAGCATTGTGACCTCCCTGATAACGCACTACCGCAGCAACCTGATCAGTCAGCAAGTCAACAATCTTGCCCTTGCCCTCATCGCCCCACTGGGTACCCAGGATGACAACATTCTTACCCATGTTCAGCCCATGCCTCGCTAGAAATTAATTGGCCTTGCGGCCAGGGAATCACGAATTCAATTCAGTTACTGACCACGAACCCACCTGAAAGGCGAGCACGCGATCACAGCCATAATCAGCCGCTTCGATACTTGATTGGCCCGGCAGCGCCACTATCACTCGCTCACCCTGCTGACGGAGCACTGCGATCTTGTCATGCAGCCCAGCTTCGTTACTGTGAGGAGCCCAGATGGCCGAGCCTTTTTGAGCCAGCCCGATACTGCCGCGCTGCACCAGGCAACGCAGATCGGTAGAAAAACCAGTAGCCGGGCGCGCGCGCCCAAAATCGCTGCCGATATCGTCGTAACGACCACCCTGGGCGACACTCTGGCCAACACCCGGCACAAACGCGGCAAACACCACACCCGTGTGGTAATGATAGCCACGCAACTCACCCAGGTCGAAGTACAGTGGAATATGCGGGTAACGACGCGCCAATACCTGGGCAATTTCAGCCAGATCATCCAGCGCAGCCATGACCGACTCCGGCGCACCATCCAGCAGAGCGTGCGCACGATCCAGCACCTCAACACCACCGGACAACTCAACCAGGCTGCAAAGCATGGCCGCCAGCGAAGACTGCTCAATACCCGCAGCCAGCTGATTAACCTCATCTACCGCCTTGCGTTGCAGCGCATCAAACAAGGCACGCTCGGTAGCCTCGCCAACACCTGCGGCCTGAACCAGGCCGCGATAGATACCGACATGACCGATATCCAGATGCACTCCTTCTACCTGACAACTGGAAAGAGTTTCCAGCATCAGCGAAATCACTTCTATATCGCTGGTGCTGGAGGCATCACCATACAGCTCTGCACCCAGTTGAATCAGGCTACGCGCGGTCGATAACGGCCGCGGCAAGGTATGTAGCACGCTACCGCAATAACACAGGCGCGACGGACCTTCTGCGCCCAGGGTATGCGCGTCAATGCGCGCAACCTGCGGTGTAATATCGGCACGCAGCCCAAGCATCCGACCGGACAGCTGGTCGGTCATCTTGAAGGTTTGCAGTTCGAGGTCGTGACCGGCACCGATCAACAGGGATTCCAGATATTCGATGTGCGGTGTAATGACCAGGTCATAACCCCAGCAGGAGAACAGATCAAGCAACTGTCGGCGGGCAGCTTCGATACGGGCGGCCTCCGCGGGCAGCACCTCGTCAATACCATCCGGCAACAGCCAGCGATCTACAGTCGGCATTTTGACAACCTTTTCATACACAGTGAACTAGGCTTGCGGTCTGACTTGAGTCTGTAGCTCAAGCCCCGTGACCAGCGATATAAAAGCCGCCGTTCGCATAGACGATCGGCAGCACGAAACAGAATAGGCCGGTCACAAAAAAGCCGGGAATTCCCGGCTGCGCAAGTGTAACACGTTTTATAGTCACGACACCCGTGGCTTTACTTGCCCAACCTCACCATCCAGACAAGAAAAAAGGGGCGATCCACTCAGTGGACGCCCCTTTGCTTAAGTCTCGCCTCAGGGCTGGCGAGACTTACCTTGCAGGTACTTGAAGAAATCACTTTCGGGATCAAGCACCAGCACATCAGACTTGCTGGCAAAGCTTTCGCGATAGGCTTGCAGACTGCGAGAAAACGCGTAGAACTCAGGATCTTTGGTGTAGGCTTCGGCATAGATCTTTGCCGCCTTGGCATCACCATCACCGCGTATTTTCTCCGATTCACGGAAGGCTTCGGCAATGATTACCCGTTTCTGACGGTCAGCATCAGCACGAATACCTTCACCCAGCTCCCGACCTTTGGCGCGATGCTCGCGCGCCTCACGCTCACGCTCGGTGCTCATGCGGTCAAATACGCTGCGGTTAACTTCGTTAGGCAAATCAATCGCCTTAACCCGCACATCAACCACTTCGATGCCCAATTCACGACGCGCACTCTCATCCAATGTCGCAGTAATATCGGCCATCAGCTGATCACGCTCACCGGACACCACCTCATGCAAGGTGCGGCGCGCGACTTCGTTACGCAAACCTGATTCGAGCTGTCGGGACAGGCGCTCTTCCGCAATCGCCCGCAACCCAGAAGTTGCCGTGTAAAAACGCTGCACATCGGCAATGCGCCACTTGGCGTAAGAATCCACCATCAGCGCTTTCTTCTCCAGCGTCAGATAACGCTGGGTAGCTGTATCGAGCGTCAACAGGCGACCATCAAATTGGTGCGCTTCCTGCACAAAGGGCAACTTGAAGTGCAGGCCGGGCGCCACATCACTGTCTACCACTCGCCCAAACTGCAGCACTATGGCGCGCTCAGTCTGATTCACCACAAAGAAGCTGTTCCAACCAACAATCAGCGCAGCCAACAGCACAATGATGCCAAGTAAGGATTTATTACTCATCAGCGGGACTCCCTGGAACGCAGATCGCGCTGCTGTGAAGAATTGGAACGAGACGAGTCATTCTGGCTCATCGTCGGCGCGCTAGCGCCAGACGCGGAGCTAGTAGCAGACGATTGCTGCATCAGCTTATCCAAGGGCAGATAAAGCAGATTATTATTACCCTCGCCGCCAGAAACCAGAATCTTGCTGCTATTACTCATCACATCCTGCATCGTATCGAGATACATGCGCTCACGCAGTACCTCCGGCGCGATGCGGTATTGCTCAACCAGCAGATCAAAGCGCTTAGCCTCACCCTCTGCACGGGCAATCACTTCATCGTGATAACCATTGGCCTCTTCCAGCATCCGCTGAGCCTTGCCTCGCGCCTCAGGAATCACGCCATTGGCGTAAGCCTCTGCCTGATTGCGCTCGCGAACCTCGTCTTCTTTGGCGCGAATCACGTCATCAAACGCGTCCTGCACCTCAGCTGGCGCCTGAGCATTTTCGATATTGACCTGAGTCACCGCGATACCGGTGTTGTAACTGTCCAGGTAACGCTGCAAACGCTCGGTGACTTCCACCGCCATTTGCTCACGCCCTTCGGTCAGCACCTGGTGCATCGGCGTAGAACCCACTACGTGACGAACCGCGCTTTCGGTCGCATGACGCAAGCTGGTCTCAGGATCTTCAACCATTAGTACGAAGTTCTCCAGATTGGAGATGCGGTACTGAATGGCAACCGGGACCTCAACGATATTCTCGTCTTCAGTCAGCATCTGCCCCTGCTGTCGATAGGAGCGAACCTGGGTCACGTTGCGCTGAAACTTGCGTTCAACGGGCGGGAAGTAAAGGTGTAGACCCGAACCTACCGTACGATCATATTCGCCGAAACGCAGAATGACCGCCTGTTCCTGCTCATCGACCATATATACGGCGTTAAACAGCCAGACGCCCAGCACAACCAGCCCAGCAATAGCCCAAAGCCCCTTGGGAATACCGCCACCACCGCCAATGCGATCGCCACCATTACCGCCGCTGCCTCGCTTGCTGGAGCCGAAAAGACTATTCAGGCTGTCCTGCAACTTGCGCAGCGCATCGTCAAGATCCGGCGGACCTTGCTTGCCGCCGCGCTTGCCGCCGCCGCTACCCCAGGGATCCTGGTCGTTTGAATTATTTCCGCCACCAGGCTCATTCCAGGCCATAGCGTTCTCCGTTGTCTGTAACCGTTCGAAGCTCCAGCTGCCTAAAGGACAACCAGATCAGGATGCAATCCTACCGTAAACCAGCAGCCATGCGCGAACCATAGCTGGAAGCTTTCATTGCAAAGTATGTTGCTGAAGAAATGCTTCTGGTAACCAACCCTCACGTTTGAGCAAGCGATTGAAGTCGCTACGCTGCAGACGCAGATCTAGCTGCTGACGACCATCGTCTGCTGTCTGCTCACCGAGCACCGCACCCGCCGCGTAGAACTGGGCACGCAATCGCGCTTCGGCATGCTCAAGTACGACACGCTCCTGCACCAAATCGTTACCCAAACGTTCAGCAATCGCCTGCTCAAGCAGATCCAGCCCCAGCCCTTTCTGCGCTGAAATCCAGACCCTGACAATATTGCCGCCTTCATCGCGCTGCAACTGTGGCTCAAAACCATCAATCAGATCGATTTTGTTGTACACCTCCAGCATGGGCAGCTCGATCGCGCCGATCTCACCCAGCACAGAATGCACTTGCTGAATATTCTCCTGCCGATCGTCATCTGCAGCATCAATGACATGCATCAACAGATCAGCCTGCGCGGACTCCTCCAGCGTGGCCCTGAACGCCTCCACCAGCTTGTGCGGAAGATGGCGAATGAAGCCTACGGTATCAGCCAGAATGACCGGCCCGATATCCGGCAACTCAACGCGCCGCAGCGTAGGATCAAGCGTCGCGAACAACTGATCCGCCGCATAAACATCAGACGTGGTGAGCTTATTGAACAGCGTCGACTTACCCGCGTTGGTGTAACCAACCAGTGATACCACCGGAATTTCCGCCCGACGCCTGGCGCGGCGCGCCTGGTCGCGCTGGCTGCGCACCTTCTCCAGCCGCTTGGTAATCTGCTTGATACGCACCCGTAACAGACGACGATCCGTCTCAAGCTGGGTTTCACCAGGACCACGCAGGCCGATACCCCCTTTCTGACGCTCAAGGTGAGTCCAACCCCGAACCAGACGCGTGCTTAGGTGATCGAGCTGTGCCAGCTCAACCTGCAACTTGCCTTCGTGGGTTCGTGCGCGCTGCGCAAAAATGTCCAGAATCAGGCCGGTACGGTCGATTACTCGACACTCCAGCTCACGCTCAAGATTGCGCTCCTGACTTGGTGTCAGGGTATGATTGAAGATGACCACGTCACCTTCGTTGGCCTTGACCAGCGCCCGCAACTCTTCCACCTTGCCGCTACCTATCAGGAAACGGGGTGTCGGTTGATGCCGAGGGATAGTCATAAATGCCGCATTTTCAGCGCCGGCTGAACGCACCAGCTCTAAAAATTCCTGCGGGTCTTCACGGCGCTGGTCATCCAGGCCTTCGAGGTGAACGAGAACGGCTCGTTCACCCCCTTCATGCCGCTCAAAAAACAATCAGAACTCCTGTAGCATCAGGGATTGCTGGCCTCAGCCTCTTCGTCACCACCGGCAGCAACCGGCAAACGTACCGGACGACCGGGGACAACAGTAGAGATCGCGTGCTTATACACCATTTGGCTAACTGTATTTTTCAACAGAATAACAAACTGGTCGAATGACTCGATCTGGCCCTGCAACTTGATGCCGTTAACGAGATAGATGGATACCGGGACACGTTCCTTGCGCAGAACGTTCAGGTAAGGGTCTTGTAGTGAATGCCCTTTTGACATTGCCTCACTCCTTTAATGGAAACCGAATAATTGTAAGCATTGTAATAATGCGATTTGGCCGGCTTGTCCATTATCCAAAAGACGAGCAGGCAAGTTAACTGCAAAATCCAGGGCATCAGCACCGATGAACTCTATATTGCGGCCTCTTTCAGTGCTTTCAAGGCCAGCTCGAATCTTTTCGGATCCAAACTATCAAGCCAATCGATTTCAGCGTGCCAGCCACGCAGCCAGGTGAACTGACGCTTAGCCAATTGCCGCGTCGCAATAATGCCCCGTTCAACCATCTCTGCTTCGTCCAGCTTGCCATCCAGAAAGTCCCAGACCTGTCGGTAACCAACGGCTCTGATAGACGGCATGGAGGAATTCAGGTCTCCCCGACTTCGCAAAGATTCGACCTCGGGAATCAGCCCTTGTTTCATCATCAAGACAAAACGTTCGGCAATTCGCTCGTGCAGCACAGATCGATCCTGCGGAGCAACGGCCATATAGTGCATAGTATAAGGCAAAACCGCCGTGTTCGACCGGTCACCACCGCCTTTTTCTGCTGCTTGGCCCGCATGCATTTGTGACAGTGTAATACCAGTTAGCAGAAACACCTCATAGGCACGCTGTATCCGCTGCGGGTCATTCGGGTGTATGCGCTCTGCGGCCACCGGGTCAACCCGCGCCAGCTCGGCGTGTACAGACTCCCAGCCACCGGACTGCGCCATCGCTGCAATCCGCGCTCGCACCTCGGCATCAGCCGACGGCATTTGCGCCAAGCCGCCGGCGAGCGCCTTGAAATACAGCATGGTGCCGCCAACCAGCAAAGGGATACGACCACGTGAGGTGATATCGGCCAGCAACGGCGTGACCTCATCACGAAAACGGGCCGCTGAATAGGCTTCTGCAGGGTCAAGAATATTGATCAGGTGGTGTGGATAACGCTCAAGGGTCTGCGCATCGGGCTTAGCCGAGCCGATATCCATGCCACGATAAACCAATACCGAATCCACACTTACCAGCTCACAGGGGAAATGGTCATACAAATGCATGGCCAACTCGGTCTTGCCAGAAGCCGTAGGCCCCATCAGACACATGACCGGCGGCAACTTAGCGGACGCCACAGAGCCCTCCTCTCATCAACTTTTTCACCGACCGCGCAGGAAGAGTTTATCCAGCTCCACCATGCTCATCTGGGTCCAGGTCGGGCGCCCATGATTGCACTGACCGCTGCGCTCGGTCTGCTCCATATCACGCAGCAATCCATTCATTTCCGCCAGCGTCAGACGGCGATTAGCCCGCACCGAGCCATGACAAGCCATAGTACCCAGCAGCTCGTTCAGATGCGCTTGAATACGATCACTGGTACCGTACTCCAATAGATCACTCAGCACGTCGCGCACCAACTGCTCCGCATGAGCCTGACGCAGCAAAGCCGGAACTTCACGAATAGCCAAAGACTCAGGTCCTACGCGCTGCAGAGACATGCCCAGACGGGTAAACCACTCTGCGTGCTCTTCGGCACAATCCGCTTCACGCTGACTGACGGCCAGGCTTTCAGGCACCAGCAGCGGCTGACTACGCAGACCTTCCTGATCCATCGCCAGCTTGAGCCGTTCATAAGTGATGCGTTCGTGCGCGGCGTGCATATCAACTACCACCATACCGGCACTATTTTCCGCCAGAATATAAACCCCGTGCAGTTGGGCGACCGCATACCCGAGAGGCGGAATATCGCCCTCTGTTTGTTCCGGCATTTTTTCGCCGCTCGACTGAGCGCCATACAAGCTGGCGTAGGCGGCAACAGCGCCAGCAGGCGGCGGCGCAGGCGCGGCATAACCAACGCCCTGCACTGCCCCCTTGTCAGCCTGCCAGCCGGCAGAGGGCTCATTCAGCGACATATATTGCTGCCCGGAAAACACGCCCGCGTCCAGCCCGCTCGTCGCAGGCGCAGCCGGCGGTGACGTCAACCCTGAGACAGAGGATGACGCATCTGCCTGCTCAGGCTCGTCACCGGGCCGCTGATCTGCCAGTGCGCGATACAGCGTACTAAACAAAAAATCGTGGACCATGCGGCCATCACGGAAACGCACTTCGTGCTTGGTCGGATGAACGTTGACGTCGACCACCCCGGGATCAAGCTCCATAAACAGCACAAAGGTGGGATGACGGCCATTGAATAGCACGTCACGATAGGCCTGACGCACAGCATGCGCGACCAGCTTGTCCTTGATCATGCGTCCGTTGACAAAGAAATACTGCAAATCCGCCTGACTGCGAGAAAAGGTAGGCAGCCCAACCCAGCCCCAAAGCCGCAGCCCAGCGCGCTCGTTATCGATAGAGCGCGACTGCTCAACGAAGGCCGGCCCGCAGACGGTAGCCACGCGTCGCCGCGCCTCTTGCTCGGTATGCGCAGGGCGTAAACTGAACACACTGCGGCCGTTATGCCGGAGGCTAAACGCTACATCAAAACGTGACAACGCCAGGCGCTTAACCACCTCTTCAAGGTGCGAGAATTCGGTTTTCTCGGTACGCAGAAACTTGCGCCGGGCTGGCGTGTTGAAAAACAGATCACGCACCTCGACGGTGGTGCCTTGCGGGTGCGCAGCCGGCTGCAGGCTTGGCGCCATATCGCGCCCTTCGGTCTCGACCTGCCAGGCTTGATCGCAACCCGCAGGACAGGAGGTTAGCGTCAGCCGCGAGACCGAACTAACCGAGGCCAAGGCCTCACCCCGAAAGCCCAGAGTGGCAACTCGCTCCAGGTCATCCAGATCACGAATTTTGCTGGTTGCATGGCGGAACAGGGCAAGAGGCAAGTCATCCTGAGCAATCCCGCTGCCATCGTCACGCACCCGCAGCAGCTTGACCCCAGCCTGCTCGATATCGATGTCGATACGCTTGGCACCGGCATCCAGACTGTTCTCCAGCAATTCCTTGATGACCGAGGCTGGACGCTCCACAACCTCACCCGCCGCGATCTGGTTAGCCAGTCGCGGGCTTAATAATTGAATTCGGGTCATATCAGTTTTGATTCTGTACGAGCAAGCTGCTGGCGGGCACCTTAAGTACCTGCCCTACTCGTATATTGTCGTCGGAAAGATTATTGGCGTTACGCAGACCGCTGAGTGATACCTGGTACAGACTGGCAATCATGGACAGGCTATCGCCACGACGCACGACATGCTCACGAGGCCCCTGAGCAAGCTTGCCACCGGCTTTGAGTGCGGCAATACGGGTGCCGGGCGGCGGGTTACGATGAAAGAAACTCTTTACACCAGAATGAATTGAGCGTGCCAATGCCTGCTGATGGCTACGCGTAACCAGCTTGCGCGCCTCACCCGGATTGGAAATGAAACCGGTTTCAACCAGGATAGATGGGATATCCGGTGATTTAAGCACCATAAAGCCAGCCTGCTCGACCCGCGATTTGTGTAGCGAGTTAACCCGGCCTACGGACGAAAGCACTTGCTGCCCCACATCCAGACTCGCAGACAACGTCGCCGTCATGGACAGGTCGAGCAAGACACTGGCAAGCACCTGGTCCTTGTTATCAAGGCTGACACCGCCCACACCACCGATCAAGTCAGAGCGGTTTTCTCGGTCGGCCAAGAGTCGAGCGGTCTCGGACGTAGCACCACGATCCGAGAGTGCGAACACGGAGGCACCGTTCGCGCTGGCACGGGTGAAGGCGTCGGCGTGAATGGAAATAAACAGATCAGCGTTATGCTGGCGGGCTATCTCGGTACGTCTGCGCAACGGAATAAAATAGTCTCCCGTCCTCACCAACTCAGCCCTAAACCCCGGCTCAGCATCAATCATGCCTTTGAGATCGCGGGCAATGGCTAGCACCACCTCCTTCTCACGTGCACCGCCATAACCAATGGCGCCCGGATCTTCGCCGCCGTGGCCAGCATCAATCGCCACAATAATATCGCGCTCACCCGCTTCCGACGCAGAGCGCGTTGGCGTCTGCGGCAGAGGTGAAGCCTGAGGAGCCTGCGGCGGCGCGACAGCCGTCGGCCTGGCATCCTGATCAAACAGGTCAATGACCAGGCGGTTGCCATACTGCTGGTTGGGCGGCAGGACAAAACTCTTGGGATTAACCTGCGAAGACAGATCCAGTACCACCCGCAGGTCCTTACCATTGCGCGGCGCAGAGCGCATCCCGGTCAGGGGCGTGTTAGCCAACGCTAGAGCTGAGGTGTCGGCGTTGAAATTTGCATTACTGATATCAATAACGATGCGTTCAGGGTTTGAGAGCGTAAAGAGCGTGTGCTCCGCCGGACCACTGAGATCAAAAACCAAGCGCGTGTTATCTGGCGCACGCCACAGGCGAACGCTCTGAATATCGGCCGCAAAGGCCAGCTCGGTAACAAGGCACAATAAACTGACAGCGCAACAACGCAGCAGCATCTGGCATTTCCCCCCGGTCATGCTAGTCACGCTCGGCCATACTCCGTTTTTGTTGCAATCGTTGGCAACTGGCGCGACCGTGTTCGGTCTGGCCAGCCAGCAGAAGGCGTCTACCCTCACCTTCAATACTAATGGTAATCGTCAGGTCGGGTCTTGGCAAAACACCTGCGCCTTTTTCCGGCCACTCCACGAGACAGAGACTGTCAGCGGAAAAATAATCGCGCACACCCAGAAACTCGAGCTCCTCCGGATCGGCAAGACGATAAAGATCAAAGTGGTAGACCGTGGCGCCAGCTAACTCGTAGGGCTCAACCAGAGTAAAAGTCGGGCTCTTCACCGCGCCTTCATGCCCCAGCCCGCGGATCATACCGCGACTGAGTGTGGTTTTACCCATACCCAGATTACCTTCGAGGTAGACCACTCCATGGCCAACAAGTGCCCGAGCAAGATCACCACCCAGCTGGTGCATCGCAGCTTCGCCTTCAACCTCTACTACGTAGCTCATTACCCTTCCTGTTGATTCAGGTATTTTCTGATGACGGCAAACATGTCCGTCGCACGCATACCCACCTCGCCTTTAGATGCCGCGGCGTCACCGGCCAAGGCGTGCACCAGCACAGCATAACGCGCAGCACGGGCGGCAGGAACACGCTGGGCCAGCAAAGCACCGAGCAAGCCGGAAAGCACGTCGCCCATGCCCCCTACCGCCATACCCGGATTGCCATCACTACACACCGAAGGTGGCTCTAGGTCGTCGCTATCGACCAGACTTCCGGCCCCCTTGAGAATAACCGCGCACCCCAGCCTGGCCAGCATTTCACGCAACGCATCAGGCCGATCAGACTGCACCTCGGTGGTGGACAGCGATAATAGCCGAGCGGCTTCCGCCGGGTGCGGCGAGATGATCGTATCCCGCCCCAGGCTGGGTAACGTCTTTTCCTCGCTCAGCAGGTTCAGCGCGTCGGCATCCAGCACGCGGGGGCCTTGCCACGCCATCACAGCCTCCAATAACAAACGCGCCCATGCATCGCGACCCAGGCCGGGGCCAATGACCACTGCATCCGCCTGAGCCAATAAAGCCTCTAACTGAGCAGCGTCATCCATGCCATGCACCATCAACTCCGGACAGCGCGCCAACAAGGGGGCAACATGCTCACTGCGGGTAACTACACTGATTTTTCCTGCTCCGCTGTGCAGCGCTGCCTCGGCCGCCAGCATGACCGCACCGCCCATACCTCGGCCGCCCCCAATAACCACCAGATGGCCGAAGCTCCCTTTGTGAGCAGCCTTCTTGCGCGGCGGCAAGGTTCCAGCCCAGCCTTGCATACCAAGACGCTCATAAGCCGCAGCCGGTGCTTGAGGGGAGCTGTCAGCCAGCGGAGCAAACACCAGCTCACCAACATAATCGGGGCCGTTAGCGGTCAATAGCCCTAGCTTCAGCCCGATAAAGGTAACCGTCAGCTGCGCAGTTACCGCGCAACCAAGCGTCACGCCGCGATCCGCATCGAGCCCACTGGGAATATCAACTGCGACGACGGGACCCTGCGCCGCGTTAATAGCGTCAATCGCAGACCTGTATTGAGCACGAACCTCGCCGCGCAAGCCTGTTCCGAGCAGGGCATCGACCACCACCCCCGACAACTCAACCCCATCACGCCAAGACCCCACACTGACGCCCTGCTCGCGAGCGCGCCTGAACGCGGTGGCCGCATCACCCTGCAGCGTGGTCGGGTCAGCCACCGCCAGCACCTGAACTTCCCAGCCAGCCAGACAAGCCTGCAGCGCCAGCAAGTAACCATCTCCGGCATTATTGCCACCACCACAGAGCACTGTCATACGCCGATCATCTGGCCAGCGACAACTAATGGCCAACCACAATGCTTCGGCCGCAGACTGCATCAAAGCGATACCCGGCGTGCCAGCCGCAATCAGCAGCGCATCAAGCTCTCTAACCTGAGCTGCGGTATAGACCTTGTCGGGCAAAACATGCGGCATAAATGGGCTCCCAGCAATGATGTCTGGCACAATTATACGAGAACCGCCGCCTTACACCTAAACACAACGAACAATGCCATGCCTGAAGCAACCGACTATCAAGCCCTCGCAGAGCAGATCCGCAGTCTAGCGAGCCAACTCGGCTTCCAGCAGCTGGGCATCAGTGCGCCTGATATCGGTCAGCATGAACAATGGCTGGGACAATGGCTGGAAGCGGGCTACCACGGTGAAATGGAATGGATGTCCAGTCATGGCAGCAAGCGAACGCGGCCCGCCGAGCTAGTACCTGGCACTGAGCGCGTCATTTCGGTTCGAATGGACTATTTACCCGGCGACAGCGCAATGGCCCAGCGCCTGAGTCAACCCGATGCAGCCTATGTTTCCCGCTACGCCCTGGGGCGTGACTATCACAAGCTGATCCGCCGCCGCCTGCAGAAACTGGCCGATGCCATTCAGGCATTGATCGGCCCCTTTGGCTACCGCGCTTTCGTCGACAGCGCTCCAGTGATGGAGCGCGCATTGGCCAATGCCGCTGGACTCGGCTGGGTCGGCAAGAACAGCATGCTGATCAATCGCAAGGCTGGCAGCTACTTCTTTCTCGGCGAGCTCTACACCGACCTGCCACTGCCGGTGGATAAGCCTTATGAGCAAGAACACTGCGGCAGCTGTACCGCCTGCCTGGAACGCTGCCCAACACAAGCCTTTGTCGGCGACAAGATACTGGATGCGCGGCGCTGCATATCCTATCTGACCATAGAACTGAAAGGCGCGATCCCGGAAGACCTGCGCCAGCCCATGGGCAACCGTGTTTTCGGCTGCGACGACTGCCAACTGGTCTGCCCGTGGAACCGCTTTGCCAAGCCAACCACCGAAAGTGACTTCAGCCCGCGTCACCGGCTCGACCAAGCCAGCCTCGCCGAGCTGTTCAGTTGGGACGAACCTACCTTTCTGGCCAATACCGAGGGCTCACCGATTCGCCGCATCGGCCATGAACGCTGGCTGCGCAACCTGGCCGTAGGACTGGGCAACGCCACCACCAGCATCCCTGTCATCGAGGCGCTAAAAGCACGCCGCGCGCACCCCTCAGAGCTGGTGCGCGAGCATGTGGAGTGGGCGTTGGCGCAACACGGCGCATAGACCGCGCAAGCGAAAGCCCTCTTCCTGTAGACGCGCTAACGCCGAAAACGGCTAGAACTTGATGAAATGCTCGCGGTAATGCTGCAGCTCGGCAATAGAGTCACGAATATCATCCATTGCCAGGTGGCTACCCTGCTTCTTGACGCCCTTCTTCACTTCCGGCGCCCAGCGTGCAGCCAACTCCTTCAGGGTCGACACATCCAGATTGCGATAGTGGAAAAACTCCTCCAGTTCGCGCATGCCTCGGTAGAGAAAGCGCCGATCCTGGCAGATGCTGTTGCCACACATGGGTGAACGACCGGCCGGCACCCACTCTTTAAGAAAGGTCAGCGTCTGGCGCTCAGCCTCGGCAATACTGATCTGACTGTCACGTACACGCTGAGTCAGGCCTGATTGGCCATGCTGGCGAGTATTCCATTCATCCATACCATCGAGCATAGCGTCAGGCTGCTTGACCACAATGGACGGCCCCTCGGCCAACACATTGAGATTGGAGTCGGTCACTATGGTGGCGATCTCGATGATGACGTCGTTGTCCGGGTCCAGCCCGGTCATTTCCAGGTCAATCCAGATAAGATTGTCGGGGCTCTGCATGCTGACTCCTGTGCCTGCCTGATGGAAATAAAATCAGAACCAGCGTGGCTAAAACACATGCGCTGGATCAACTGCCGCTAGTATAACCGCCGCGTGCTACACTGCGGCTGTTTCTTCAGATACTGACTACATGGCCAAGCGACACCTTACCCGACGCCAAAACTGGCGCATCCAGAAAATCCAGGACGAGCGCTCTGCACGCGCCGACAAGCGCGCCGACAAAGCAGAAGAAAGCTTGCTCGGTGGCGACCTGGGGCCAGAGCAAAGCGGCCTGGTGATCGCCCACTTTGGCGTGCAAATGGACGTAGAAGCGACCGACGGTGCAAACGCCGGCGAGATACGTCGCTGTTACAGGCGCGCCAATCTACCCGCGCTGGTCACCGGCGACCGGGTCACCTGGCGCGCCGACAATCAGGGCTCAGGCGTCATTGTGGCGCAGAGCCCCAGACAGACCGAGCTGTGCCGGCCGGACCATCGCGGCCAACTAAAACCGGTAGCGGCCAACGTCGATTACCTGGTAATTGTCTTCGCGCCACTGCCCACGCCTTACGCCAACCTGATCGATCGCTACTTGGTCGCCGCCGAGCAGGCTGGACTGGAACCCTTGCTGGTGATGAACAAGTCAGACTTGCTCAACGACCACAGTCACCTTGAGCTGCAACAGTGGTTGCGCGACTACGCCGCTCTGGGCTATCGCGTGCTCAGCCTGTCAGCCGGCGACGGCAGTGGCATGGACGAGTTGAAAGCCACCCTTAAAAACCGTATCAGCGTATTCGTCGGCCAGTCTGGCGTCGGCAAATCGTCGCTGATCAACGTCTTGCTGCCAGAAGAGGACCTGCGCGTCGGCGCACTCTCGGAGCATACGGGCAAGGGTACGCATACCACCACCACAGCCAAGCTCTTCCACTTTCCAGCGGGTGGTGACCTGATCGACTCCCCCGGCATTCGCGAGTTTGGCTTGATGCATATCAGCCATGATGAGTTGCTGGAAGGCTTCATTGAATTCCGCCCCTTCCTCGGCATGTGCCGCTTTCGTGACTGCCGGCATAAACAGGAACCAGGCTGCGCGCTGCTTGGCGCAGTTGAGGACGGCAAAATCACCAAAACCCGCCTGGCCAGCTACAAGTACATCCTTTCCACTCTGGAATCAGCGTGACTCTGGCAGGACTTGCTGCCTCAGCCGGGATTCAGCGTTAGCCGCGTCCTCAAACAAGTTCAGGCTGCGTTGCTGTTGGCGCTCTGTCGAGCTTGCGGGGGCAGCATCGGCTGGCGCAGCATCAGCATCGACAGGGTCAGCGGCGGCTGGCGTAGTCTGCTCAGGCACGCCCTCAAGCGCGGCCCCGGCAGATGAACTGGCATCAGCTTCCAGCACTGCTTCATCCGACCCCGCATCGGCTGACTCAAGCATCTGTTCCTCCGCCTGGTGATTCAGCACGATGATATCGATCCGGCGATTAGTTGGACTAAGCGGCTCACTGCGATCAAACAACGCCGAGTCGGCATAGCCCACGACCCTGGCCACCTGACTCTCGGGGTAGCCAGCGACCAGCAACGTCCGCCGAGCGGCGTTGGCCCGGTCGGATGACAGCTCCCAATTGCCGTAGCCATTACGCCCACGAAAAGGCTCGGCATCGGTGTGACCGCTGATGCTGATTTTCTTTGGCACCTTGGCGATGGTATCGCTTAAGGTCAGCAGGATCTCTTCAAAATACGGCTGCAACTGAGCACTACCACTGGCGAACATCGGGCGGTTTTCTGCATCCACTATCTGGATGCGCAGACCATCCTGGGTAATCTCGATCAGAATCTGGTCCTTGAAGCGCTGCAACACAGGATCTTCGTCTATCTGGTTCTGCAGCTCCTGAAGCAGCATATCGAGCTCGAGCTGTTCAAGTTTCGCCGCCAGCTCCTTGGCCGACGCCTCATCCACCATGTCTTGATCTTCCGGGTCCTGCTCCTTGCTCAGGGTGCGCTCAGGCGAGACCTGAGGTGAGCCACCCAAATCAATCGGATAGGGACTACCACCCTCAGAAAAACCTATTGGGTCATTAAAATAACCCGAGATATCACGTAATTGCTCCGGCGTTGCCACGGTAACCAGCCACATGACCAGAAAGAACGCCATCATCGCTACGGCGAAATCGGCAAAGGCAATTTTCCAGGCGCCACCGTGATGGCCTGCAGCCTTACGCGTGATGCGCTTGACTATAATCGGCTGATTGTTATCCATGCATCAGCGGCCTTTAACCGACTCTTCCAGCTCCATAAAGCTGGGGCGATGCCCTGGCAGCAGAGACTTACGACCAAACTCCACGGCCAGAGCGGGCGGCAAGCCCTGCGCACTGGCTACCAGCGTCATCTTGATGGATTCATAGGTGTTGGCTTCTTCGTGAGCGTCATGCTCCATCGCGCTGGAGAAAGGCCCAACAAACCCGTAGGCAGCGAGAATACCCAGAAAAGTACCGACCAGCGCGGTGCCGACCTTCTCGCCAATTTCGGTGTTATCTGCCTCCCCAAGAATACTCATGGTAATAACAATACCCAGTACCGCAGCGACAATACCAAAACCGGGTAAAGCATCAGAAACGCGGGTGGCCGCGTGTGCAGGCTCAAGCAGCTCTTCAGTTAGACTGGATATCTCCACATCGAACAAGGCCTCCAGCTCGTGCGGGGCCATATTGCCGGTCGACATGATGCGCAGGTAGTCGCAAATGAACTCCGTCATCTGCTTGTCTTTGAGAATCGCCGGGTACTTGCTAAAAATCGGGCTTTCCGCAGGCTCTTCAATATCCGCTTCAATCGACATCATGCCTTCGCGTCGACTCTTGTTCAGCACCTCGTAAAGCACCCCCAATACATCGAGGTAATAGGCCTTATTAAACCTATGACCGAACATAATCGCGGGGCCGGCGGCGAGTGTCTTTTTAACCACGGTACCGCTGTTGGCGACCATGAACGCACCGAACGCGGCGCCACCAATAATAATAATTTCAAAGGGATGCCAAAGTGCAGCTATATGACCGCCAGACGCCATAAAGCCACCAAGCACGGAGCCAATGACAACCAGAAAGCCAGCAATTTTCAGCATAAATCAGAGTGCCCCGATGCAGCAGGAGGCATGCCGTAGCATGCAGGAGCGGCAAACAGCCGCTGTTCGAGTTATAGTCGCGTAGACCACAAGTATAAAGCCGCGAGTCTAATGAGCCCAGCCCAGCCTACACATACCGACATTATCGGCAGCCTGCGCCAGAAGCTGAATGCCACCGTGCTACCGATCACGCCAGCGCAGCGCAAGCGGCTACTGAATCAGCTTAACAGCGAGATGCTGAGCATGGGCGAACTGACCCAGGAAATTCTCAGTGTACCGGTAGCAGCGCTACATATTTGCCGTGCCGCGGGCGATGCCGCGCGCAATCGAGATATTGACATACTAACGCTGGAACAGGCCTGCGGCCTGCTTGGCACCCAGCGCCTCGGCAACCTCCTGGGCAATATACCGGTAGTAGAAGAGGAGCAGCTGCCGAAGGCCTATACCCAATTATTGAGCATCAGCGAACATGCGGTTAGCCAGGCGCAAGGCCTGTTCTCACAGCGCATTGCGCGCTTGTGGCATGAAATGTCGCTAGCAACGCTGCTCTTCCTTTCCCCGCTATGGGCGCTGACCTACAACAAGCCATATATTTTTGACCAGTGGGACGAGCTCAATCGCGGCCTACTGCCTAAGCACTTGAGCAAACGCAAGGTCGCGGACAATACGGCACTGGGCTTTCTGTTAGTGCAACAAGTCGCCCAGGATTGGTGGCTACCGCCATGGATACTGCAAGGCTATCGCTCACTGAATGCCAGTCGTCGTATCATGGTCAAAGCCCTGCATATTGCGCGAAACGCCAACAACCCGCAGGAGCAGCAAGCGCAACTGGATGCCGATCGCGAACTGTATCGCTGGCTAACCCAGCCTGCCAACAGCCTGTTGATGGCTAGCGGTATTGCCTTGGGATCACACCATAACTGGTACGCCGTCCACACCCTGCGCTGGCAACAACTCAGCGCTCTGTTCCTGGGCTGCAGCGTCGCTCAGGCACAACATACCAGCCATGAAAGCGCCGCCAACAGCGCGCGGGCCCAACACAACAGGAGCCCAGGGCAACCATGGCTACCCGCAATGTCGCTACCCTGGCCAGCGGACTACGCTCCCGCGGTAGAGCCAGCCGCCAAGCCCGCCAGCACGCCGTCGACACCAACACCACCGGCGCCCATACGTCCGGAGCGGTGGCGCCACTTGTGCGTCACTCTCAACACGCAACCCAGCCCTTTCACCACGCTACCGCAACTACTGGATTGTGCGCTAAAGGCAATGCACGACGGCTTAGGGCTGCAGCAGTGCTGGATCGCCCTATTCAACGGTAAATCGCAACAGCTGGTTGTAGGCGCCGCCTTGGGCTTTGAAGCAGGCCAAACGGCCGTAGGCACCAAACTAGGCAACCCGCGTGACTCAGCTTGGGGCAACTGGCTTAGCAGTGAGCCGTGCCATCACCTCGACAAAGAACGTTTGTCCAGCCTGGGACCACTGCTCCCGAGCGCACTCAAGGTGATGGCGCCAGATAGCGCTTTCGAGTTAATACCCATGATCCACAAAAACCAGGTATTGGGCCTTATGTTCGCTTGCAACCCCGGAAACCAGCGATTGATGGATCAGCAGCGGCAAAAAGCCCTGATAAAAACCGCGTCCTGCGCTGTCACGGGCTTGCTCAATTTCAAGCAACGCGGCCAGGACGTATCGACCCCTTCCAGGCCTGATCAATAGACCGGCAACAGTAATCCGCTACAATGCGCGCATTGAGCAGCAACCTTGCCATCCCTTTGTCTGCAGAGGCGCCAAATATGACGATGAATACCTTGCCACTTTTGCTGGAGCCGACGGACCTGGAATTACCAAAGGATCAGCGACATTGCCGCCTGGTCGACTTGTGTAGTACCGAGCAATATCAGCAAGGACACATTCCGGGAGCAGTGCACTTAGCACCGACAAGAATCGCCTCACCTGCTCCAGTACCTGGCCTATTACCGACACGGGACGTATTGCAGGGACTGTTCGCCGAATTGGGTCACCATGACCAGCTGCATTACATCGTTTACGACGATGAGGGTGGTGGATGGGCAGGGCGCTTTATCTGGCTATTGGACAGCATAGGACACACGCACTACAGCTATATCAATGGTGGCCTGAAAGCCTGGCAGCAATCTGGGCTTGCGCTGGAGCAGCAAGCAAATCATGCCTCCCCCAGCCAACCGGACATCACGCTCAATAGTGACCATACGGTAGATATACAAAACGTTAAAAACAATCTGCAGAATCCGGATCGGATCATTTGGGATGCAAGATCTGCGCAGGAATACCGCGGCGAGAAAGTGGTTGCGGCCAAAGGCGGGCACATTCCCGGAGCTATCAACTTTGAGTGGACGGCCGGCATGGACCCTGAGCGCGGCCTTCGTCTGCGCGAGGATCTTGCTCAGCACCTGCAGACGTTGGGCATCAGCGCTGACAAGGAAATTGTCACCCATTGCCAAACTCATCACCGTTCCGGCTTCACCTACCTGGCCGCAAAATTGGTCGGCTACCCCAATGTCAAAGCCTACGCAGGGTCGTGGGCTGAATGGGGAAATCATCCAGAAACCCCTATCGAACTCTGAGGACTCTTCATGCCCGCACGCCTATTCATCCTGATGCAGTATCTGCTGCCACACCACTTGCTATCTCGCCTCGCAGGTTGCCTGGCAAACTGCACGTGGCCTTGGGTAAAAAACCCTTTTATCAGCTGGTTTGTCGGCCGCTACGAAGTCGATATGAGCCAGGCCGAGGAGGAAAACCCTACCGCCTACAGTAGCTTCAACGATTTCTTCACCCGCGCCCTGAAAGCAGATGCGCGCCCCTTGGACCCAGCTGAAAAGGGTATTCTCTGCCCTGCAGACGGCACTATCAGCCAGCTGGGCAAGATTGAACACGGCCGCATTTTCCAAGCTAAGGGACACAGCTTCAGCGTGACCGAGCTACTCGGCGGCAACCCCGATCATGCCAGCGCTTTTCAGGGTGGCGAGTTCGCTACTGTCTACCTGTCACCACGCGATTATCACCGCGTACATATGCCTTTTTCCGGCACACTGACCGAGATGATTTACGTACCCGGGCGCCTGTTTTCGGTCAATCAAACGACCGCCGAGAATGTACCTGAGCTGTTTGCCCGCAACGAACGCGTCGTCTGCCTGTTTGATACCGAGGCCGGCCCCATGGCAGTGGTCCTCGTTGGCGCCATGATTGTTGCCTCGGTAGAAACCGTATGGGCTGGCCTGGTTGCGCCGCCCAGTCGGCAACTGCGATCTACTGAATATGGTCAGGCCGCGCCGAGCCTGGCCAAGGGTGAAGAAATGGGGCGTTTCAAGCTTGGTTCTACCGCCATTGTACTGTTTGGACCCGAAGCAGCCCATTGGCATGCCGACCTAAAAGCTGGCAGTGCAGTAAGCATGGGGCAACTGATGGGCACCGCTCAACAGTAATCAGGCACGCGAAAAATCAAAAGCAAGGACCTGATCAATACGGCTGGCGCCCAGCGCCAGCATGATCAAGCGGTCCACGCCAAGGGCAACTCCCGCACAGTCTGGCAAGCCTGACTTTAGAGCCGACAATAACGGCTGATCCAAGGGCAAATCGGGATAACCAAGTGCCAGCCGCTGTTGACGGTCCGCCTCAAATCGTCTTGCCTGCTCCTGTGCATCAGTCAATTCAAAGTAGCCGTTGGCCAACTCCATGCCGGCAACAAAGAGCTCGAAGCGCGCTGCGCTCGGCACCCGGTCATCGCCCTCCACGACTTTCGCCAATGCAGCCTGAGAAGCGGGAAAGGCATACACCATAGTCGGTTCCAGCAGCTCGACTTCCACGCAATGTGAGAACAGCAGATTCAACCAGCCATCACGCGACAGCTCGCCAATAAAGCCAGTGCGTTCCAGCGCCACTTGTTGCAACTGCTGATCTGAGCAGCGGTAAATATCCAGCCCAGTATGCTCGGCAAAAATAGCTGAATAACTAACCCTTCTGGCTGGCTTACAATCGAGCACCTGCATAACCAGATCGTCCACCTCATCCATCAGCCGATGATGATCAAAGCCGGGGCGATACCATTCCAGCATGCTGAACTCAGGGTTATGCCTGCTGCCCACCTCACCATTTCGATACACCTTGCACAGCTGCCAGATGGCACCACTACCGGCAGCCAGTAGTCGCTTCATGGGGTATTCCGGAGAGGTGTGCAGATAAAAACGCTGAGCTATGGCAGCCCCTTCCGGCACAAAGTCAGTCGAAAAAGGAAACAGATGCGGATCGCTGACTGCTGCCGCTGACAAGCAGGGGGTATCTACCTCAAGTACATCGCGCTCAGCAAAGAAGCGACGAATCTGATTGATAATAGCGGCGCGCCGATGGAGCGCCTCAAGTGAAGCGCTCGGCCTCCAGTCAACTGTCATGGACACTCTCCAATCAGGATCGAGTAGGGAGCGGGATTACTCCCGCCGCCCTCTCACACCACCGTACGTGCGGTTCCGCATACGGCGGTTCATGACTGACACTGAAGGCGCCGCT